>Ga0307427_1000031_pt1 | contig 141293 bp, 116 predicted proteins | sample SalMarWE160190MG_FD_202162 | JGI IMG/M metagenome (GOLD analysis project Ga0307427, IMG submission 202162) | Salt marsh sediment microbial communities from the Plum Island Ecosystem LTER, Massachusetts, United States - WE1603-190 | ecosystem: Environmental > Aquatic > Marine > Intertidal zone...
CCATATCGCTGAAGGTAAAGTCTACACCGTTGGTGAATTTGACGAGGTTGAGGTTTATGGTTTCTGAGCCGATGTTGGTTAGTTCTATGTACTCAGTATTAGGATCGTTTGGCTCATTGTAGTCGCCCGGATTGTACATGATTTCGGTGATACGCAGATTCTCTGCGACAGGGCCTATGGCAAAGATGGCCTCGTTTAAGGCGCTCCACTGGCCATTGTCTAGTGTTCTTGCCTTGACATATCTGCTTTCGGAAAGTGTGAAAGGATATGTGTACTCAATAGCAGTTGGATTAAGACTGCCACCTTGGAGCCTTGGATCGGAGCCGTCTGTAGTATACCAAATAGGCGCTGAACTGTGAGTGATGTCAACAAACTGGCCTACGAGCCTTGGCATTACCAGCATATCAGAACTGGTATTTGAAGTGTTGACACCGTGAAAGGCTAGGACGTTTGTGCCGACTATCAATAGATGCTTAAAACCGGTGATATCAAATTTTTCATATTCACTGCCTGCTTCGTGATTACCTGCCGAGGCGAAACCCGGCGTGTCATTGTAAACGTTACTGCTTCGATAAACTTCCGTGCCGTTCAGATAGGCGATAAAGCCATCATCATATCTCATTTGAAGCTCTAACTTATCAAAGCCCTGACCTCCGTCATAATTAAACTCGGTTCTGGTAAAAACAGAAGTGCTTCTGCCATACATTTGACTAGACACGTCTGTGCCAATCCATGCCCCATATCCACTTCCCCTTTCATAACCAACGCCTGTTCCTGTGGAGCCGTCGGTCCAGCTCGAATCGGGCACGAATGCTATGCTTGTCCAGGTAAACCCGAGCGAATTATCAACCGGTACACGGACACGTACCGGGGCGCCTTCAGCAACCAATTCAAAGTCTATATACGATATAACATCAAGAACGGCCATAGAGATTTGGTCGGTCAAGGAAATCTGTCCACCGTGTTGCAGAGAGCCGTTTACCAGGAGAGCCGGTCCCTGGCTGGGGAAGAGACCCTCGACGGTGAACTTGTCCAGCATTATCTGATGCCGGTTGGGAATCCAACTGGTGAGAATTGAGGTATTCATCCCAGGCAGCACCTGGGACATTTGCTGCCTTAGTTCGGTGAACCGTCTTTCAATATTGGCAGGTGTCAATGCTCCGTCGTAGAAGAAGTGTTTCTGAATTCGGTCAGCAAAGAGAATTCGAAATTCGGAATTGGCTTTTAGCGATCTGTAAAGCCGGGCGAGCGGTGACCCTAGGCCGTTGAGTCCTCCTGGGCTCCAGCTCGGGAAATCATCAAAACCGAAACTGTTGAGGTATTGGGTTTCCATAGTTCCTTCCATGTCCCAGCAGTGAAAGCGAAACTTGCCCTGCGGCGTACGTTCCCGTGAAACGGTCCAGTTGTTGTTTGGCCAGTCCCAGTTGGCAGAATACAACTGTATGATGAGGTAGTCGATAAAATCCACAATATCGATCATTTGGCCGGCCTGTTCATAATTGGCAGTAATTGACAGGTCATTGTATCGGAAGAAATCAATCGTGGCATTCCACGCCTTGCTGTCGCCGTTACGGACCTTTAGCTGTGTAATCACATCCCAATCGGTATCTACGTCGTAATAGTCCCTGAAAAAATCATGGTCCAATCGTTCACATGGATTGTAAAAGGACTTGTGTTGGCCGTTGAGGAACAAGTTTGCTACCGTGCCGATCACAGCGACGCCTCCCATATCCTTGTGCAGACGTCTGAGCATTTCATCTTTTATGAAGGGGTTATGCACATCGTTATGCCCGCCTCGGAGTGAGATGGCTTTGAAGCTGTCGGTGTCAGCAAGTGGAAAGAACGGATAATCGAGTTTGTCATCACCATATGTGTTGCGGAAGAAAAGCTTAAAGCTGAACTTGTCATAGTTGTAATCCCAGTTGTCACCCCGGGTATACCTTGGGCGATGATAATTACTCCCTGCAACCCGAATACCACAGTCAATCTGCGTGTTAGTGCCGGCCTGTGAATCGAGGATTTCGAAGGAAACAGGACGTTCGTATGCTCTTCCTCGATTTATAGGATTGTTGTAGCTGCCCGGGCCATCCGACTGCCATACTCCACCGCTATAATGACCGCCGACGATGGCCATAATGCCATCAGGCTCATAGAAGGTTTTACCTTCATCGCCGACAAGAGATATTAGCGGCATCGTCTTAATAATATCACTGGCATTGAATATGTACGTATGGGTGTCAACATTTGAGGGTTTCCAGCCGGTCTTCAAAGCTATCGCCCGCAGGCAGGTGGTCTTCGTAATTGGAATTTGTTCAGTATAAACGTAGCCGTTCAGTAATCGACCTGACATGTCACCCGGTTCACTGCCATCAAATGTATAATATATTGTAGCGTCCTCAGTTTCGGTTGTGATCGTGACAGAAAATGGCGTATCGTAAAATCCGCGATCCTGGCTGAATTTCGTGTCGGCTACAATGTCAAGGTATCCAGCGTTATTTTCTTCACCAGGCGTGGGGTAACCAAAGAAACGCAGATTACCACTTGCATCGGGGTAACGGCCATAAGAGATATCAACAGTTTGTTGACCAAAAGAGATGCTATCAATCACAGTATTGGCATCGGTGTTAAAAAGACCAAGCTCTTCGCCTGCCGCGTTAAGGTTAAAGTTCGTATGTAAACCTGTATCCTGCGTGTCACCATCAGCCCAAATCACAAGATATCCGCCAGCAGGGATCGTTGTTACGGACGGATTATTATCGGGAATTTGCCATTTTGCCGGCTCAGCTAAATCATCAGTCAAATGCATACATCCAACATCAATAGCTACTCTGCCGGCATTATAGATTTCAATCCAGTCATCATATTCATCTTGCGGGTCCGCATATGTGCTGTTGTTGGAAGTCATAAATTCGTTGATGACCAATGGGATGTTCGACTGGTGCCAGTCCTCTGCCAACAGGGCAAAGTCAATCATTCCAACTTCTTCGTCATTATTGAGGTCAGCAGAGCTTTCTGGAGGGCTTAGCCATTGTTGAGCTAAAACCTGTATATCTTCAAAATCAACCCTGCGATCAAAATTGAGATCGCCGAGAGGATAATCCTTTACAAAGGCCGGCTCTGCCCAAAAAACGAGCACAACAAGGAATGCTAAGGACTTTCTCATCGGTCTGCGTCCCTTTCTATGTTATTCACACCGAGGCTTGATTTAATCATGAAGATTCAAAACAAAGCAGTCTATATGTCCTCCTATGAGGTATCGGCCAGAAATGCCCCATTTGTATGAATCGTTTATGTATTTTAACACATATTCGACACAAATACCAAAACTTTTTGGCTTTTACAACAATCCCATAATAGACGCAGATAATGAACCTTTGCTATATCAGTTATGATCTAATAATGAAACCATAACAAACAACACCATTCATTTAAATATATGGTATAAATACAACTAACACATTGTTTATTTTAACAACATTTTTTATTTCTATCATTTTCGCCTCCGCCAATTGATATCCTTAATCATGTATAATTCCAATTGTGATTAAAATTTGCGCTTATGTCATTTCGACCGACCCCGCTTCGCCAAAGCTACGCGGTGGCGAGAGGGCCACAAAGTGGCCTGTAGTGGAGAAATCTGTTAAAATAGATTTCTCGACACGCCCTTCGACTTCGCTCAGGGCAGGCTCTTTGGGCTCGCTCGAAATGACACGAATAATCGCATTAATTATCCTCAATTTGTATAGGCTGATCCAGAGCTGAAATCATAGGCATACTTTTAACCGCCTTCGCAGAAAGCCACGGGTTCTACCCGTGGACGCCGTCGTCCATAGCCGGACTTTGGCGTCGGGCGATGAATGCGAGAAGGGTATTTACCGAAGCTTTAGCGAAGGCAGATGTGCTTCGGCGGGTTCCGCCGTAGATGAAGGCGCCACGGGCTATGATACTCTGCAAAGTAGCTTGCTACGTAGCACGAGTGCCCGTGAGACTCCACATTTCAACGGGTTAAGGCCTATGTCAGTCAGAGCTTCAATTTTTCTACACCTCTGTTCCACGTGAAACACCCACGACACGACAAGTTCATATTTAACTATTACATTTTACTTTTCTACACAAATGTATCGCAGAAAGACGATCTTCAGCAGACTGATTCCTACGGTTAATCTTTGTAATCAACATCGAAACTCCTAAATTTTCTACTCCATAACCTGTTTTACCATGTATCTCTCTGACTCTTTCTGTCTTTGTATATTGAATCAGAGCTAATCCTACTACAAATATTGTCGCACTTTCAGCTCTGATTACACGCATGACTGCCGCAAAATTATTTCTCTTTCATTGAAAATTCTTTTGCTTGTATTTGCCCGGCGTGAAGCTGGTTGATAATACCAATTGTGATTAAAATTTGCGCTTATGTCATTTCGACCGAAGCCCCCGTTCTTGCTTTCGCAAGAAAGCACTGGCCCGTAGTGGAGAAATCTGTTAAAATAGATTTCTCCACTCGCCCTTCGACTTCGCTCAGGGCAGGCTCTTTGGGCTCGCTCGAAATGACACGAATAAGCGCATTAATTATTCTCAATTGGTATAGTTTTCACATCTCACAATGTGTCACGTGAAACATTCTTTTCAAAAAACGGTTTTTTCAGGTTTCTTTTTTGCAGAATTTCTCACTGTAATTCCGAAATACTATTTGTGTCAAAACACATTTTTTGCCAATAATATACACTGTTCGTTCTTGTCCAGATAACTTTACAACATAGGAGGTTTATCATGAAAAGGGAGAAAGCAAAGCATCTCGGCAGGGGGCTTGAGTCTCTTATAAGTCCTATAATATCTAATATATCTGAAGATAAATCTGAACTTGACTTCCAATTAGATTCACCTAACTTCCCGCCTGATAAGGAGTTACGTGATTCTCTGCAAGATATATCTATTGATGCAGTATCACCAAATCCATACCAGACACGCACCGTGTGGAATGAGAAAGATCTGGCAGATTTGGCAGAATCTATAAAAGCAAATGGCGTAATTCAGCCAATTGTTGTGCGCCGCAGCAGAACTGGATACGAGCTGATAGCTGGTGAACGTAGGTTCAGAGCTGCCAAGCTCACCGGATTGGTAACGATACCAGCACTCGTCCGCGAAGCAACCGATGAGCAATTATTCGAGTGGGCCCTAATCGAAAATATTCACCGGGCACAACTAAATCCTCTCGAACGTGCACGTGCCTATCAGCTTTATATAAGCACGTTTTCACTAACCCAAGTCGAAGCGGCTGAAAGGCTTGGAGAGGACCGCTCTGTTATCGCTAACTATTTGAGAATACTTGATTTACCGGCGGAAATCAAGCAGATGATCACTAATGAACAGCTAACCATGGGCCATGCCAGAGCAATCCTTGCTCTGCCAACTGACGAAATGAGGCGAAAACTGGCAAATAGAGCGATGGCAGGCCGGCTGAGTGTTCGAGAGGTTGAAAGGCTGGTTCGCAGATACCTGACAACTACCGGCCAGACGATAAAAGCCTCTCGCACAAAACCTGCCCATATCCTTGATTTGGAAGATAAGCTCAGTAAACAGCTCGGCACAAGAGTAAACATAGAGACTCGAAAGAATGGCCAAAAAGGCAAAATTGTCATTGAATTCAATTCGCTGGACGAATTTGATACAATTACAGAAAGGCTTGGACTGAAATACGCAGAAGAACTGTAAATCGCTAATCTGTGATGAATTATTTAAGTAGTTTGTTAAGATTAAACGTAACATTTGTTGTGTATAATATGTATATGATGTTGAACGGTCAGCGGTCGAATCCGTCTATTTTTTGTTCTGACTTATTTTTGGAGGTACTGCCATGAAAAGCTTGGCTATCGTTATATGCGTGTTAATTAGCGCATCGCTCGGTTTGCTTGTCGCCTCAGCTCAAACAACTGAACGAATTACCGGTCGTATAACAGGACCGAACGAACCGAACGCTGAAAATGCCTACGAACAGGGCACGGCTCGGCGGGCACGTAGAACTGTCGAAAGAAGAAATGTTGAGGCAGAAGTAGAAGAAATACTCGCTGATCCGAATACAATAATTGCCAATATTAAAGAATTTGAAGGCATCGAAGATGAACTGAATCAATTGGACGACGATAGCAGTGAAGAAGAGCGTTCATGGCTGCAAGATAGAATTGACAACAGAGTACAACTTGCAAGAGATGTGCAGAGACAGATTCAGGCGGAGCTGATGTTGCTGCGGAGATTGGCCAATGAGGAAGGAGCGAAAAAGACTGTAGCTGCGATAGATGGTCTGCTGCGGAATCGGCACCGCAGAATGGAGCATATCACCGCCAGGATCGAGGAAGAAAGGCGACAGGAGCGACAACAGCCGCAGGATCAACGATATGATTCGAGACGCAGACAACCCCGTATGAGAGGTCGCCAGCCAAGGGATGCTGGACAAAACGGCTATATGGATCAAGAAGACGCATCCAGGTCACGCCGGCGACGGTAAGAAGCTCCTTGTTGCATATTTTTTTAGGAGGGAAACGATGACAGGGAGGGAACGCATACCCTTATGGTCGACAGTAGCAGTTATTCTGTTGCCGATATGGCTTTGCACATCTATCGGGCGAACTATCCACGTCGATGCCAACGGCACGGGTGATTATTCCACCGTCCAGTTCGCTATTGACGACTCTAACGATGGCGATACAATAATTGCCTCCGAAGGTATATACCATGAAAACCTCAACTTTACTGGCAAGAACATTATCGTCCGAAGTAGAGATCCTACCGACAGCACAGTAGTCGAGGCCACGATTATCGATGAGGATGATGGGGGACCTCCTGCTACAGTTACGTTCCTAGGCACCGAAGGGCCAGATTGCCTTCTGTCTGGCTTTAACATAAATGGCTATATTAATGGCTTCGACCTCTACGCCGAGACCATGCGCCTTACTCACACCCACGCTACGATCAGTCATTGTCGTTTCTTTGACAACCGAGGCAATTGCAGCACGAGCATCCAGTGGTGCGATGGTGTTATCTCCAACTGTTTATTTGCGGATAATAACCGATGGCATTGTGGTTTTGATCAATCGCTGGACGGCTGCCACGGTCTTGTTGTCAATTGTACTTTCGCAAACAATCGCGGGGCCATTTATGTCTGGCCCGATCACAAAACTACAATTAGAAACTGCATCTTCTACAAGAATCAAATAGGTCCGCTTGAATCCACTGCCCAGTTCCATGTATCCTACAGCATCTTCTATGGGACTGATCACTCTCCTGATAGTCCATTTTTTGGCACTGGCAATATTTTTATCGATCCGTGCTTTGTGAATCTCAGGACTCTTCCACAATGGCCTACAAATCCTGACTATCACCTTAAATCCCAGGCCGGCAGATGGGAGCCGAAAACACAAAGCTGGGTGAAAGATGATGTCACCAGTCCCTGCATCGATGCAGGTGACCCGGCCACTCCCATTGGGAATGAGCCCTTCCCGAACGGCGGCCGAATCAATATGGGCGCCTACGGCGGAACAACAGAGGCCAGTAAATCTTATTTTGGCGAGCCTTTATGCGAAACAATCGTCGCTGGCGACATCAATGGCGACTGCAAAGTAAATTTCGCGGACTTCAAGATAATGGCACTTCACTGGCTCAACGATTACATACCTTAAAAATAGCAGATATATAGACCTCCCAATGGGGTTTTGCTGGATGCTGCTTTGCGTTATAATCCAGCCTTGTTTTTTAATAAGGGCAAATTATGGCTAAGAAACTCAGTGGAAAAATAGCTATTGTAACCGGAGCCAGCAGAGGAATCGGAAGAGCGATAAGTCTGGCGCTGGCAAAAGAAGATGCAACAGTCGTACTTGCTGCACGCAATGAGTCGAAACTCAAGGAGACCGCTAAGCTGACCCAAAAAGCCGGCGGAAAAGCTGAAATCATCGTTACCGAACTTGCCGAAGAAGATTCCATCAAAAACATCATCGCAATGGTGACGGAAAAATTCGCAACGCTCGACATCCTTGTAAACAACGCAGGTGTCACGCACTCTGCTCCGTTCGAGAAGACCACAACCGCTGACTGGGACAGATGTTTTGCAGTCAATTCCCGCGGTCCGTTTATTCTTTGCAGAGAGGCCCTGCCGCTACTGGAAAAATCAGAGCATGGCTACATAATCAATATTGCCTCAGTAGTGGGGATTAAAGGCTATCCGCTCCAAAGCGCGTATACCGCATCAAAGCATGCAATTCGCGGAATGACGATGTCACTGGCAGAAGAACTAAAAGGCTCGAATATTCGCGTGCATTTGTTGTGCCCCGGCGGAGTAGATACAGACCTTATAGACCAGGTGAGGCCGGACATAAAGAAAGAAGATTTAATGCAGCCCGAAGAAATCGCTGAGTTAGTCGTCTATCTCGTTACGCACGGGGGCAATGCTGTCATCGATGAGCTGCATATTCGCAGGGCTAGTTCGGGTCCGTGGTTCTACTGATCTTTAGCGGGTGCAAAGAGAAATATTATGAGAGCTGTTGTGCAAAGAGTTTTGCAGGCGGAAGTCAAAATCGGCGATAAATCGATCAGTCGGATTGACAAAGGCCTGCTGGTATATTTAAGCGTCGGTAAAGACGATACACTAACGGACGCTGGATTCATTGCGGATAAAATCGTGAATCTGCGTATATTTGCCGATGAGGCCGGCAAGATGAATCGCAGCGTTCTTGACATCGGGGGCGATATTTTATTGGTGAGTAATTTCACGCTTCACGGCGACTGCCGCAAGGGACGTAGGCCGAGTTTTGATGCCGCTCCTAAGGAGTTAGCGCAGCAGCTTTATGACAAGGTTGGTGATTTGATTTCCGCCCAAGGGATCGCCATCGAGAAGGGGGCCTTCGGTGAATACATGCACGTCGGCAGTATCAACGACGGCCCCGTCAATTTCCTTCTCGATAGCAAACACGAGTTTTAGGCAACAGACTCACAGTACCACAAGTGGGGTCAAATAAATTTCTTACCGTCTGGGCCTCTGGTTTTTCTTAAAAAAACTGCTCCGAACGTTAAAAGCAGCACCGTCGCGGGTTCCGGCACAAAAACCGTAGTTACAGGCTCGCTGTGCCTTTGAGTTCTGCCAATTCCTCCGCCTCCGCTGAATCCATGCCTGCTATAATCTGCAGCAGCGGCGAGCATACTATCTCCGCTTGAACCGCCGCCTCCACCACTGCCGGCAGGGACATATTTTTTCTTAACTAAGACTCGCTCCTCGATAGGCTCAAAGACCGCGACAATGACTTTTGAGCCATTAAGGTATACAGTCGTGCGTCCTGATGTCGGATCGCCCACATCACCCAACCAATAGGCAAATTGATAGCCAGGCTGTGGAACGGCGGTTAAAAGTACCTGGGAATTCGTCGTAAAGTGGTGTAGTCCGACATCTGGTGTTATCTGACCACCTCGAACAGGACTTCGCTCAAGAAGAAGCTCTACATTTTTCGATTGAGTATATGCAGTCTGTGAAATACCCAAAACAGCAATAAGTATAAATATCAAACTCAATCGTTTAACAAATATGGAAATGTCAAGCCTCATAGCCTTTTCATCAACCTCCCCCATTACGCATGACAAAGAGCATTATAGATTTTTGTCTATGCTTTTAATTTAGAATGCAATTCGGCTTGTATAATCAAAAGATGCGATCTGAAAAACCCCCAATCCAAATCTTAAAACCCCCATTTCGAATCACGACCATAGCATATACTATCCGTAGGTAAAAGTCAAGGACTTTGGGCGGTGACATCTTAGAAAACGCCGCATGTTTTAGATTTTTGCTGCTTAAAGTCAAAAAGCAAGATTATTTTAGGACGCATGCCAAATCGCAGCAGCAATTTGCCGCGATTTTTTCAGTTTTTTCGGCATAAAATTGTGGTCATTAACAAGCGTTGCAGACCCAGTGCGCATCTGGTATTATTAACAGCCAGGCTCAACAAATATGTGATTCAACAATGAATGGATAACCGTAGTGAAAAACAAAAGATCCAATCAAGCCATAACCCTCAGCCGACGCGAATTTCTGAAAGGTTCAACTGCCACAGCAGCGATTTTTGCCTTTCCTACTGTCGTACCGTCTTCGGTCTTTGGCACCGAGGCTCCAAGTGAGCGGATCACAATCGGCTGCATCGGCTTAGGATCAATGGGCACTATCAACACCAGAGCATTCCTGTCCAAATCTGGTGTGCAGGTTTTAGCTCTCTGCGATGTCAATAAGGGAAGCGGCCGTTATAGGGAGCCGGGGGATTTCTATGGTCGAGAGCCGGCCCGGGAAATAGTCAACTCCTATTACGCCAGCCTTAGTAGTTCCGGCCAATACAAAGGCTGCGATGCCTATAACGATTTCCGCGACCTATTGGCACGCGATGATATTGACGCAGTTGTGGTTAGCACACCCGACCATTGGCACGTACTGATATCAATCGCAGCGGTAAGAGCCGGCAAAGATGTGTACTGCGAAAAGCCTCTTACGCTGACGATCGCTGAAGGCCGGGCCCTCGTTAACGAAGTCAAACGTTATGAACGTGTTCTGCAGACCGGTTCTCAGCAGCGGTCCTCGGACGGATTCCGCTTTGCTTGCGAACTTGTTCGCAACGGCAGGATTGGCAAAGTGCATACCGTAAACGTTGAGATTCCTGCCAACAACAAGACGTGCGGTCCTACCTGGACGCCGGAGTCTGTTCCGGAAGGTTTCGATTATGATTTCTGGCTGGGGCCGGCCCCCTGGGCACCATATACAACACAAAGATGTCACTATCAGTCTCACTTTAACCTTGATTATGCCGGCGGACAGGTGACAAATTGGGGTGCGCATCATCTCGATATTGCTCAGTGGGGCCTTGGAATGGACAATTCCGGACCGGTTGAGATTGAAGGTTCGGGCGAGTTTCCCACCACGGGACTTTTCACTACAGCCACGAAGGTATATTTCGAGGCGACATACGCCAATGGCGTGAAGCTGATCTGCAAAACAGGAGACCCTGTTCTTGATTCTAAGGGAGTTGACACATTTGATGGAATCGACAAATTTGAAGGAACCGACGGCTGGGTGCTGGTGAGACGCAGCGGCCTGCTTACGTATCCTGAATCGCTTAAGCAGGAAGTCATTGGCCCCAATGAAATCCATCTGTACAAAAGCAAAGACCACCAGCAGAACTTTCTCGACTGTGTTAAGAGCCGACAAAGTCCCGTTACCCCTGTTGAGGTCGGACATCGTTCCGCTGCTGTCTGTCATCTGGGCAATATCGCAATGCTGCTGAGCAGGAAGCTGCGATGGGACCCCGATAAGGAACGCTTCATCGGCGATGATGAAGCTAACCGCATGCTCTCAAGACCAATGCGTTCGCCCTGGCATTTGTAGCGAAAGTGGATATTTGGTTATAACCCCCAAATAAACCCGTCCTGAGCCGGGTCGAAGGATTTGGGGGCTAAACACGGAATATCAACAACGGATGGCATATTCTCGTTTGGTGTTTGATCTACACGTATTGAAGGAGATGTAGAAAGATGGGAATAAAACTGGCGGTTGTCGGCGCGGGCGGAAGAATGGGAAAACGCATTGTCGCTCTTGCCGTAGAGTCCGGCGAATTCGATATAACTGTGGCGATAGAACGCAAAGACCATCCGGACATTGGTAAAGACGCCGGCCTCGTCGCCGCGACAGGTGCGCTTAACGTAAAACTGTCCGACAGTTTCATTGGTAGTTCCGATGTGGCGATTGACTTTTCGCTGCCGGAGGCTGCGGATAAGACCGTCGAATACTGTATGGAGAATAAAGTTGCTCTTGTTCTGGGCACGACGGGCCTTAGTGATAAACAGAGGGAAAAAATCAAAGCCGTCTCAAAGAAAATCCCTCTTCTTTACGGCACCAACATGAGCGTTGGAATGAATGTTCTATTCAATCTTGTCGGCAAGGTCGCGACGCTGCTCGGCGAAGATTATGATGTTGAAATAATTGAGCAGCATCACCGATTCAAAAAAGATGCACCGAGCGGAAGCGCAAAGACCTTAGCTGAAAATATCTGCAAGGCAACGGGGCGGGACTTTCCGCAGGCGCTAATCCACGGCAGAAGCGGCAAAGAGGCGATGAGGCAAAAGGGCACGATTGGTGTGCATGCCGTAAGAGCCGGTGACATAACCGGCGTTCATTCGGTTATTTTCAGCACACTTGGCGAGACGGTCTCGCTTAATCACATCGCTCATAGCAGGGACACCTTCGCTCGCGGAGCGCTTCGAGCTGCGAAATGGCTCGTTGGCAAAAACCCTGGCCTTTACTCGATGGTTGACGTATTAGGCATCGAGTAATTTACAACATTTACACCTTCATTTGTGCGACGATTTGGCGGGTTTGAGGTGATTGGCTGGTGTGAGCAGCTTTAAAAGATGATACAACATCGGCGTTGTGCTTCTTGAAAAGTTCGTTGCCCACAACAACTTCGCGAAGTGCCTGCGATTTAACTTTCGCGTCCTTTAAGAACCGCACCGCTCTTGTGCCGTAGACGCCGCCAAGTATCGCGCAGATGCCGATGCCCAGCTCCATCGCAGAATCCGCAACCTGCCAGGCGTCGGGCCGCTCGGCTGATTCAGCTAAAGCGCCTTGTGCAAGTCGCCAGTTTGCCTGAGCAAGAATGTCCTCAACCGTCTCAGCTTCAGGAAATTCCTTCGGTAGGCCGCAGTAAGAGACAAACGCTCTACTCTGCAGCTCGGATAACTGCGTCAGCGCCTTTAGCTTTTCCGAGGTCTGCTCAGCTTTTGCACTCTCGGCTGCAACAAGCGTAGTGCGACTGTGCAGCCAGGCGTTTTGTTTTTGCTGTTCGACCGGCGCAAAACGAAGACTTTCACAACCCGCCAACAAAATGCCAAGCCCTAATATAGTCAGTGACATTTTCTTCATAATTTCTCTCTTTCACGCTTCGGTAGCCTAAACCGGCGGTAAAACCGCCGGCTAAATATTAAAACTTATTTAGCACCACGTTATACGTGGGGTCACTCATTGTAAGGTATCTGACCTTCTAACGCTCGCAGGCGATAGTCGTAAGAGATGCTTTTGGCTGATAATAATTCGAGCCTTTGCTCAAAGCGCTTCTGACACTGAAGCAGCATAGCGACATCACGCTGCACAATATCGAGCTGACGCTGCAGATTGAGCCAACTGCCAACAATCAAACAGGCCAAAAAGATCAACTGTACAACCATCGAAAGATTTATCCTGCGGTCGAAATGCCATGATTTTAATTGTGCGTCGGACATTGGTTTATTTCCATTTTGAGGGTTATAACCCCCAAATAAATTTGGGTGCTAAACAGCTACTACGGTTTGGCGTAGAAGACGTTTCTGTCGCCCACTCTGCTCATCACGGCGAATGTGCCGGCGGACAGCGTTCCCTCATCCAAAAACGATTCAGCGAGATTCACCGCCTCGGTCTGTTGGCCAATCTCGATGGGAAACGAGCCTGTATCGCCAACCACTACCGCTCGGATATTGTAAACGTTATAAGCAACGTGGCTTTTTATTTTTACTGCCCAGGCTGGTGTTCGTGCTCCGGGCGAAGTGACAACCGTAGTCTCGGTCCGACTCTCAGCTCCTTCACGTGCAAGCCGTTCCAAAACCTGCTGACTATCTTGAACAGTCATAGTCTTTGCCTCACAATTCTCAAATTCGTGCACTGCTGTTGAAAATCCATCTGCACACGCTCAATCCAGCTTTTGCTTCGATTGTCGCCACGGCAGCCGAGAAGGTCACTGCCTTCAGGACTTGTCGTTACGATGTCACCGACCTGATTGTGCAGTGTAAGGATCGGCGTCCGCAGATCAACTGTATCGATAGTGTGCGCAGAAGTTGCCGCCATCTGACGCACATACTGATAAAGAGCCGTTGAATCGTCCACCTCATCCGGCTCGCCGAGCGCCTCATCAGCAGAGCCTGCGAAGATGCTTTGGCCGGTGACCTTGCGGAACTTGAACTGACGTGGCAGCGTGACCAAGTGCTCGATGACAGGAGCCGCTGAGTCAACGGGTCCATCTGCAACGGCGCAGCTCAACCGTTCGTCGCTGATCACCGACACTGTTATTCGGAACCGCAGCACTTTTTTCAGCGCCGCGACCCACGTATCGACATCGAGCTGGTCACTGCTGAGCCAGATACCGCACTCGTCGAGCAGATTGTTGAACGCGTAAAGGTACTGCCACCAGTGGACGCCGTCGTAAGAGACCTGCAGAAAATAGCCGAGCGATTTTCCCTGCTTGTCTGTGCTCAGTGCCGGCCAGAAGCGTCGGCGTTTGCGGGCGAAATTGCTCGTAGAGAATATCTTTGAAAAATCGAATACCTGTCCCTGATTGAACGGCGAACCGGTATAGTCACCCGCTTCGTTGAGACACCATTTGCGATATACATCTTTAACCTTGTAGAACTCCGGATTGGTCGAGGGCGAAAACTTGTAGTAATCGGTATCTTCGAGCGCAGGGTCCCAGGCCTTTATTAGTTCAAACGATGCCTCGTAAACCTTGAAGTCGCCCTGGCCGATGTACCGGTGCGTAACAGGATAAAAACTCTTTCTGCTGCGCATGGTGTCGATGTCCGTTTTTGAGACGCTGAGTTTTTCGCCGGCCTTTTGACAATTCAGCTCGACCTTTCTGTCGGTACCATTCTGATAGAATACTATCGCCTCAGCAGGACCAATCGGCGTAAGGCACGGGACGAATTTGAATTTCAGGCCAGTCCTCTCACAGCAGCGATGCAGCGCCTCTAAGAGATTCAGGCCGGTGACATCAAGATCGCGAAGCACATGGTTATTCGTCAGCGCTTTTAATTGTTCGATTCCGGGCCTTTGCAGTTGACCGAGCGGCAGATATTCCAACAGTAGATAGTCAATCGCTTCTGCGCAGCTGAAGAACTTGCTCTGGGTCCGCTCGGCGCTAAATGTCGTATAGGTTTTACCGGCCACTTCCACTGGCGTGTCACCAGCATTAGGCTCGCCGTCGGAATTGAAAATCGTAGCAAGGCCCGTTAGAAAAACCGTCGAACCATCTGAGTTTCTGATTCGTCTGCCATATACAGTGATGCGTTTGAAGTTAGCGCTAAGGTCTCTTGTGACAATTTCTACCTTCGTGCCATTTTGGCTAACATCTTTATCGATGCCTTCTATCTGCCCGACGAACACAGGGATGCTAAAAGTTGCAACGCTGGGCGGCACACCATTATAATACTGCCGAATGCAGATGGATTTTCCCATCGCAAATCGGGATTCGACTTGCTCGGCGTCCCGTACATCGGCATCCTGCTGTGCGGCAGGATTGTAGGTTAGCTTTGCCCAGCCGAACTCTGGCCAACCGGCTCGTACAATTTGCTGTACTTCAAGATCGGGACATAGAATTCCATCGAGCAAAACTGAAACAGTCGCCGCCGGAATCGCTAACTGCGTCTGAACAGATTGGAAAAATTCAATTGCGTTCGACATGGTCACCTAACTATATTTAGCCCCGCGTTATGCGGAATTGTAACCCCCAGTGAAACTGGGTACGTGTTTAGCCAGTGATAAAACCATCCCCATCCCGATAAACCCACTCGGGATGAGGCTGCCACCCCAAAAGAATTGCCTCTGAAAGTGTGGCAGCCTCAAGCGTAGCTTGGGGATGGGCTTTTATGCCACATCTGGCTAAACACGCACGAACCTGGGGGCTAAACAGTTTGTACCGCAACAATATCTACTCCATCAGGGACATTGGTGCAGGATTGAATTTTCAAAATCACCAGAGAGTTATCCTGCACGCCTGCGGTGTCCTCGGCGCGAATGGCAAAAAGATTCGTAACCTGGCTGGAAGCATCGCATTGATAACTGTAAAATCTTCTGCCCTTATAGGTGATTGTAGTTAGCGGATTTTCGTAGTCGATTTGTCCGGTTCCATTGTCGCCATAAATCTTAAAGCGTATTGGCTGTGATTTCTGTTCGAGCACACAATAAAACCAGACAAGCTGCACCTTGTCACCATCCACGTGCCTCGCTGTCCATGCGAAGATTTTGTTTGGATGTGGCGGTGCCAGCTCGCCGGCGGAATCTATCACGACCTTAGCGGCTGCTGATAATGTGTACTCCTGCCGGCCGCAGGAGTTGAAATTGCGAAGCAGATAGAAATAAGTTGAGTCAGATGCGTGCGGCAAATAATCCGGCGGTGATATGCCCTGGGCATTTTGGTCGGCGACGAGCAGTATGTTCGCTAAATCAATCATCTCCATATCGGCAGCGCGAAAAAGTGCGCAGCAGCCGGCTCGCCTCATCCAGAACCAGCCTAACGACAACGGCGTCCCGAATTTGAAGGCATCGGTTGTCATGCCGGCAAACAATGCGTCTTTTTGCCAGAGCATTTCCATTAGCCCGGTGTCCTTGTAATTTCCGATTCGGCGTCTGTCGGGGTGTGAGTAAGAATGACGTTCTGGCCGTCGTCATCGTAATAGTCGATTGCGCCGGTGACTTTGTTTTGGACGGCCTTATTTACAAGAATCTTGTCTGTAGTTAGCTCTGCATTTGCCATCCAGAAAATCTGGCCGCTTCCAATCAGATTGTCACTATCAGCAGGATTCGTTCCCGCCTGCAAAAAGACCTGCACTGTGTAGCGTCCTGCCGGAACGTTCGTATCGAAGCTGCCGACATATCTGTCGCCGTCTTTGTCTGTAAGGGCAATATCGTAATCGTCGGCATTGTGTCCATCAGTGCCCCAATCTTCAAAGACCTGACCTGCTACATACCAGACCTTACCTACACCATTGCGAATAATAGCGTAAAGCGTATTGCCTGAGTCGTAATCTACGTGAATTTCATTAGCCATTGTGGTTTCCTTATGTGTCCTTTGTGTTCCAGATTTCGGTCCAGCCGCTGGCAAGTACATTCCATGTCGAGGTCGCGGCATCGTACGACCAGTGTGTGCCCTGCAGATAGTTGCCATTTACAACGCATTTGCTTGAGGTTGGAGAATCCCATCTGACACACGAACCGCTGCCGTGAGTGCAGCCGGCGATGTGATTGTTTACTACGTGCATATTGTCGACGGTGCCGGAAATTCCAACACCCTTCCAGCCGAAGTTGTTGACCTGATTGCCATCAAAACGAATGTTCGTAAGCGTACCGGAAAACGAAAAACCCGTAAGAGTATTGCCGGCACTGAGACTGCATTTGAAGCTGTTATTGGCGAGCGTAACGTTCTTGTTGGAATTCATGAGTCGGCCGCCGAAGTAGCGGGTATTGACGCTGTTGCCGATGAAGGCAACATCCTCAGCATAAGTTGCACAGAGAGCATAGCTGGCGTCGTCAAGTGTAAAGATTACCTGGTTGTTTGCCACGGTCACAGACTTGTGATAGTCACTGGAGTTACCCTGGATGCTTATTCCGAAGTCACCAAAATTACGCACCGTATTAGCGTTTATGGCCACGTTTATACAGGGGTCCTTGCCCGAATGCACCGAAACCTGGATGCCGTCAACATCACAGTTCTCGATGGTATTGCCAACAACGGCAATATCGCGTGAGCCATCTTGAATCTCGATGCCGTTTGAAGCACCATAGCTTTTACCACCTTTGCCAGCGTCGGAAACCATGTTGCCATAACAACTGCAATGATATGTTTCTTCATTTATCGCTATACAATCGTCGCCGGGATTATGCACACGGTTGTTCGCAATAACCACATAAGAGCAGAATTCTGTTCTGATACTGGTCGTCCAGCCGTTGACGACGATCAGGTTTTCAATAACCAGATTCTCAACGGTATTAAATCCGACGGTCCAGATCGAATCTGCGCCTGAGCCTCTGTTGGCTTTGTCACCGTCTATATACATGTCTCTGATGGTTATATTCTCGTTGCCTGTAGCGTGTCGTGAACCTGGTGTATAATCGCAGTTGTTGGTGATCATAGTTTTATCGCCGACGCTGGTGGCAAATGTTAGCTTTGTATTTGGCCCCGCTCCGGTGAAAATAGTATGCGACGGAATCTCAATAGTATCGGTGAGCGTAAAACCACCTTCGGTCAGAAAGACTTTGCCGCCGCCCGCGTTTGCAGCCTGCGTCAGCGCTGCGTTTATTTGGACATCGTCTGCGGTGCCGTCACAGACGTAGTTGGCTCTTTGTTTCTGCTGAGTGCTCGCCTCGGAAGATGCAACAACAAGCGTTGCGGTTCCGCCGGTCTTCTGCTCGGCGGCAGTGGTTTTACCTGTTATCAACATATCTGCAATCCTTATTTAGCCCCGCAATTTATTGCGGGGTTGTAACCCCCAGTAAAACTGGGGGCTAAATGTTACGTTTCCTGCGTCCATGTTCCGTTCTTGGCAATTGTCACCCAGTCGCCGTTTTCGTCCGCAACCAGGCGCAAACACGCACCAATCGTAGCGGCGTACTTGTATTTATCAGCGGTCTGGCCGCTGTCATCTCTTATCGCTGCAGCACCAGGATCAACATGCAGTTCCTGTGCTGCCTGTACCGCAAAGGTAAATTGCGTTCCCGCTGGTGCTGAGGCCGGCAAAGTAAGTGTCACTGTCCCAGTTGCAACGAGATTTGTGTGAATGCTGCCGGATTCAGCGACCGTAAGCGTATCGTCGCTGTCGTGCGCCTCGACAGTTGCCTTTATGCCGCCTGCTGCGTAAGGCAGTACGAAATTGTGCCCCATTCTGCAGTCGGTGATTGAGTCGATGTCACCGCTTGATGTACTTACTATCGCAAGACGCACATGCGGCATGATCACCATATCTGGAAATTCATTGTACTCATCGGTGATCAGATTTCCCTGGCTGTTAAGGTATATATAGGTATTCGCCTTGTCGTCAGCCACCGTATTTGACGATGAGCCTTCGTAGCTGACAAGCTCGGTTCCGAGCCAGAAATTTCCCGGCTTTACGCCGATATCAAGCCCGCCCTCATCGTAGACTCGCAGGTCATTGGCCCGCCTCGCTGCCAATAACAATCGATACAAGAGCTTGCGGAAATGCAGATAGTACGGAGCCGTGCCGGTCGGTATATACTCAACGCCGGTCTCAGCGTCGGACTGAATATTCAGCAATTCGTTTTCTGTCGGATAAACCTCAGCCATAATTTTCCCCTTGTGAATTGAGAATTGATGCTCCGTAGAAAGGATGTCATTTCGACCGTAGTGAGCGTAGCGAACGGAGTGGAGAAATCTGGATTCGCAGTGCGGTTGCATGCAGATTTCCCTTCGGGGCTCTGCGCTTCGCTACGTGTCTCGACTTCGCCCCTGTTTCTGTCTTCGACAGAAGATACAGGGGCTCCGCTCGAAATGACCTTGTTGTGAAGGTTTCTAAAAAGCAAGAATTGAAAAAACCTCTTAATTCTAAATTCATTTACGTTATTTCCAATACCAACTGGTTCTTTTCTTTATCGAATGATGTAATGCTTAAAAGTTCTGCCGGTCTCGGCGCCGGTATCACGGTCACTGAGCCGGTTTCGCTTGGGCTGCTTTCATTGCCGTACTGGTCGGTGACTTTTACGCCGAATTTGTAAGTACCCAAAGGTAACGGCCTGCTTATCCATTCGATGGTATCGGCGTCCATTCCGAACTGCCCGTTACCAAAGCTGCCCTTACCGAAGCCGACCGCCGCTGCGCCTTCCCAGCCGAAGTCACCGATACCAAATGCAGCCATACCGAAACCCGCCTTATCCATCCAGCTCGGCCAGATTTGGATGGGTGAATCGTTGAGCGGATTTTCGTAGTCGATCTGGCCGGTGCCCGAATCGTAGTAAATGTTCGCTGTTGCACCGGCGGGCAAATTCTGACTGCGTAGCAAAACTATCCGAACGCGTCCGCTATTGGCAGGCGAGGTAACCTGCTCGGAAAAGTCAACATGCCCCTGCTGTGGCAAAACAGCAAACACCTCAATCTGAACCGCAGACTCAAACGATGTGGGTATCGGAACGAGCATTTCTCTTTGCTGGTTGTCGATAGTTGTGCCCGCGTATCGGCCATTGACATAAAGTTGATGAAGCATGTCACTGTGGCTCGATCGCCACTTTACAAGCGCCAGCTTCGGCGTCGCAACGCCGTTGCCGTCCGCTCGGATACCGGCCGGCAACGGAAATGCTCCGACCGTATTTATTCCTTCACTAACCAGTGACATAATTTCTATTCCACATAAACCCCGCAATAAATTGCGGGGCTAAACACCTAATTGTGTGTAGACAATTTCGTAATCGACTTCGACGCCGATGCCGCTTGTGCGCTGTTCGCTGACCTCAAAAACATCCATACGGAGATTGTCGAACTGTAGGCCCGTCTGTGTCGCCAGCGTGTGCGTGTCACCATCGATAAAAGCAGATATTGCATCGAGCCTCGCTGTAAGCTCCGCCCTGCTTTTAGTGCGAAGCACACCTTTTTGCTTTATGGTTCTGCTTCGAGCGCCGAGGTCGATACTCAAGATGCCGTCCAAGCCCGCTACCTTTTTCTCAATTGAATCTCTGCCTGGGCTGCCAGGCTCAATCTCAAGCTGCTTCTCAAACAGGTTTTGTCCGTCTAATGTGACATTCATCTGTCGCTATCCCTTAGCCATCAATCGCGCACGAGTCTTATCGAACCACCGACACTGGTAACATCGGCGACACCGTCCGAGCCCACGTCAATACTGAGCCTGCATCGCTGCCGGGCCTTCTCAAAAAGCCTTTGATAGTGCAGACTCTTACTCCAGAAATTCTCGTCCTGTGCTTTGCTTGCGAACATTGCATAGACCGTCGAGATGACCGCAAAGACCGAGGCTCTTCTGAGCACCTCAGCGTCGAGAATATCATCCGCACTGAAGTCGCTGGTCGGATTGCCCGGCTTTATTCCGAAGTACTCGGTCAGCTTAAAAGCCGCCTCAGCCGCCTGCGGATCGAAGGTGCTGATTCGATACGATATGTCACTTGCGGCAGGCGGCGCAACGGCTGAATCATCAGAACCAGCCCTTACAACCGAAACCGTAAGCTGTGTCGCCGAATCAACAGAAACTATCTCGTATGCTCCGTCGAGCGTACCATCTAAGGACCGCAAATATATCACGCAGCCTGTGTGAACCTGGGTGGCGACGAAATCAGCACTATTTGCAGTAAGCGTTGTGCCACTGAGTGTTCCGTTGGTTCCTGTTGTCAGTACCTGAGCCGGCAGATGCAGCTCGCCGAACAACACCGGCTCATATTTGAGAATATCCACGTCGTCTGAGAACTTGACCATTTTTGTCCTCTTTCAATGTTTAGCCCCCAGGTTTATCCTGGGGGTTTTAACCCCCAAATAAATTTGGGGGCTAACCCTCGTTTTTTAACTGGTGCTTAGGCCACGGATAAGACCGTGTGCCGTCTGATTTTTGAGCTCCAGCGTGTATTCGCCGATAAGCTCACCGCACTCGAAGTCGCCACCGCTCGCCAGAGGCTTAAAGTGAAAGCTTCTGCCCGCCAGCGGCAGCACGCCTGTGCGCGAAGAATCCAGAAGAAGCGCCGCATCCTGCGGCAGCCATCGCGTAGTAACAATCCTGCAGACGCCGAAGTCACTCTCATAGACACTGACCATGTCGGTAAACGTGGTCTCGGTTGCTGCGTAACTTCTGCTGTCGGAACAGAACGCATTTATTCTTCGTTTCTGAAAACCGCCGACGACAATCAGATCGACATTGCCGCTTGAGTTTTCCCAGATTTTTCGCAGCACATAGTTGATCTTTGCCTCGTCGAGGTCGTTGCCGGAAGGAAATCCGCTGTCGCCTGTATGAAAGACGTTCGTCGAGAGGTTCTGAATGATGCCCTTCATCGAGCGTCTAACCGAGCCGCTGCCCTCCGGACTGCTCGCGGGCTGACCACCATTAACGATAGTGTTTTCCAAATCGCGCAGCAGCTCACGCAGCCTTTCCTGTTTTTGAAAGTCGAGCTCGTCGGCAAGTCCGAGATGGCTGACCGCCATATCGGTTCCGCTGACTTCGACCGTCGCGGCAAATATCTGCGTGTGGTTGCCGCAGCGCGTGCGATTAGTAAATCTTGCTGCGGGTTTGTCCGCACCTTCAAGAGCCGCGTTGCCGAGGATGTTGAGTACCTGATCGTCGGCAAGATTTTCCGGCGTAGTGCCCGCGTAGCCTCGCACAACTGTCAGGGTGTCACTATTGATAGCCGTTACCAACATCAGCTCTTCGCTGCCTTCGACCTGAATCTGATCGCCGACGCGGAATCTACTGCCGTGATCAACGTCAAATTCCGTATCGCTGGCAGGGTCCGTCCATGTGCTGTCGTTGATTGCATCCTTGTTCGGCAGAAGTTCATCCTCAAGCCACTCGTGATGCGTGCTGGTAGATTCTCTTAGAGGATCGCCCAGCGCATCCAAGAGCGGCGTCTCGTAAGGTGAAATTATGCCGATCAAATCCGATACGTCTTCAGCAATCTCCGGCAAAGTTGCGCCGGCTGAATACGTTGCTTTACCTGTAAATGCCATGATTATGTTCTCCTATTATCCATATTTAGCCCCCAAATTTATTTGGGGGTTATAACCCCGCAATAAATTGCGGGGCTAATTACTACATGAAGTTCCTTCGTAATTTCAGATACTCCTGCAGGTCTGCTCGATTGCCTGTACGGGCGGCCTTTTTCGCCGACCTTTCCAGAGCAGTCTGAGCAGGTAACATCCGGTCTTTTGCCGGAGCCGTTTTTGTCGTTGCCACCGCACCACCGCCTGCTGCGAACAGATACTGCTTTTCTTTCTTGAGCTGCTCTATACATACATCCGGATTCGTTTCGCCTTGGCTTTTAATCCTGTCTTTGGCAAGCAAAACAGCCGTCTCAAGATCAACCGCACCGGCGGCAATGAGTTTTCGCGTCAACTTTTGTTCTGTTTGAAGGCTGTTTAGCTGTTCAGAAAGTTCCATCGCATTCTGATTCGCCGCAGCTAATTGTTCGCTCAGTACCTCGGCTTTCTTCTCGGCGCTCTGCGCCCTTTTGCGATAACGAATCGACTCCGTCACCGGAACAAGTTTTGTGTCCTGGTCTGTGTCCTCTGACAATTCCATCTCTGTGTCAATCTGACTCATGGTGTCTCCTTTGTGTTCATTGTTTTGTGTTCGTTGTTCATTGACTATGAACAACGAACAATGAACTACGAACGCTCGTAACCTAATTCGCGCAGTACCTGCTCGGTCGGTACGCCAAGCTCTTTTTTGATCTGCGCTTCTTTTAGCTTTTCCGTCATGTTCTCCGGCAGCGGACTGGGAAAAATAACATCCACCTGCCGGTCGGCTTCATCCGTCTTGTAAATATTGGCGGTATCAAGAATGCTAAGGACCATTCTGCAAATCTTCTTCAGGCCTTCGCTGTAGGTGAATTTCTTGCGTTCGTTCTTTGAGAGTGTTCCCATCATCGTCAATCTTAGTGCCACCGCGCTTGTAAGATTGCCGAGCTTACTCTTGAGTACGCCCGCGACGATTGGTGCTACGCTGCTGACCTTGTCTATCGCTTCTCTAATTTCAGCGATGTGCTGGTCTTCGCTTGGTGCAGCCGCGTCGCCGCCGAACTCCTCGATCGACGCATCCGGATTATCCGTGCACCACATTCTGCCTGGCGATATGGGTTTATCCTCAAAGCCCTCGATGCCCTTTCCCAGGTACATCTTGAAGGACTGAAAGGTAATTCTGCTGGCCCTGTCGCTTAGTCTGGTATTAAGCTCATCCTGCAGCGGCATCAAAGGCTCAACGTCACTTAGGCCCTCGTAATAATATGGCTGAGCAACATTCTGAATGTGCACGACCGGCAGAAATCCCCAGGGCAGCTCACCTTCTGCAACAAGCTGCTTATCCTCATATCTTTGCCAGGCGTCGGCGGAAGTAATTTCCGTTACCGCAGCAACCTGCGGTGCGTCACCGCCGGCTCCGGCCCAGGAAAACAGCTTTGACAGAAAAGAGTTCCTGCCGGCCAGCATGTTTTTCGTCTGGTGAAAATGCTGAACGTAGACTTTGATTTTTTTGTAGTCGTTCTCATCCAGGACCGGCAGTGCTCTCGGTGCTTCGATCAGCTCCAACTCGATTGTTTGTGCCAATTGCAGCACGGTCTGTAGTGGGAGTGTTTGGCTGGCCCCTGCGTCTCTCGACGCAAGTCGGGGCAGTGGGGAGGAGGATGTGTGTTGGATAATTTTGTCGCTAGGCCTGACAAGGCAATCGACGAAGCCGTACACACTTCCGAGCACCGCCATATCCTGGAAGAATCCGATAGCGCCATTGGCCAAAAACAATGCCTTTAGAATCGCCTCAATTTCTGCACGTTTTTGGCCATCTGGTGATTTACTGGCGAAACTAATAGGTTTGCCGAAGAGAAAATCGACCGCGGCGTTTATCCGCCAGGCGATGTCGTTTTCAATCACAACTTCTTTTCGTTGAATGTCATTAACCGCGCGGGCGCCGGCTGTTGAAGCCTGTGCCGAACGCACAAGTCCGGTTATTCGGCTCGGCAGTCCGTATTCCTGCGCCTGCACATAGCAGCGACCGGACTCGTTGACCTTGCGGCCCACAGCGCCGCTGCTGAGCGTTTCGATAATCGGATTTGTGTAATAGTCCCACAGCTTGCCGAAGTGCCGACAAATATTCGCCGAGCGCTCATCAATCAGCCATTCAACGTAGTTCGCGTCAAGCTGTTCGTTTTTGAAAATATCAAGCTCAAATGCCATAAGCTTTTCTCCTTAACTGGCCCCCCTTCTTGATCGTCGCTCGTCGCCAGTTGCCCGTGACTCGTAAAACAAAATGAGTTTCGAGCGACGAGTCACGAACGACGAGTCACGAGCCAAGCGCCTCTATAATTGGAGCTATCTGCAGTTTCGATGCGAAAAAAATGGTTTTTTGAGGTGAGGTGATTTGCGCTAAGTTCTTGATAGATATACAGTAAAAAATTTTTTCAATTTTGGCATTTTTACTGCGCAGCTATCAGCACTTTTGATTGAAATGATTGACTATTTAGCCCCCAGGCCTGCCCTGAGCGAAAAAAGCTTGCCCTGAGCGCAGCCGAAGGGTCGAAGGGTTTACCCTGGGGGGTTCCAACTCCGCAATAAACCCATCCTGAGTGCGGCCAAGGGACGCATCGAAGGATTGCGGGGTTAAATATGGATTTGACGAAATGAATTCATTTGGATGTTTTATGTGGGCTTAGTCGACATCTTGACTTTGCAGAAGTTGAATGATCTATGCAAAAGTATGCGCCGTTGTTTCAGGCACAAGTCTCACCTCGACCCTTTGACGCAAGGCAGCAGCAATCTTGCTCAACATCGCAAAACTGTGTCCATTATAATCGGCATCCTCCAAACGACTAATAGCAGACTGTGTCGTTCCCACAAGAGAAGCCAACTGCTTTTGCGTTAAGCTTGCCTTCATACGCAGATGATAAATCTGCTCTGCGATATTGGCGTTGTCTCGTTCCTGTCGGAGCGACGCAAGCCGACTTTTACTGCCCTTAACGTATCGCTTATGCAAAATCTTTACTGCATCGGTTGTCGCTTTTCTTTTTCCTGCCATTATCACAGCTCCCCTGAATATGTATGAGCCTTGGGATTTTCGGTATAATTATCACGGTTTCTTGCCACTCTGTTAATTTCCCTTTTGGGCATCTCTTTTGCTTTAGTGCAACCATGGGAAAGAAGAACGATGCCCCTGCCTACAAAAGCATATAATATACGATAATGAACATTCTTGTGTCTGGCTCGCAGCTCATAAATTCCCTGCTCTAACAAGTCGCAGTGAGGCCTTCTTAGCTCGTATCCCTGGTTCTCAAGTAGCTCGACCTTCACAATAAGTTTATCTTGAACCTTCGCGGATAAATTATCCAACCACTCAATCAGAGGCACTGTTCCATCAGCTTCCCGATATATAGCTACTTTCGTTTTGGGCATCCTAACCTTTATATATAATATCGCATATTTGCGATATTAGTTCAAGTGAAATCTGGAAAATCTTTAAAAATTTTTGTTCGTTCATAAAACACCGATAGCGTTGAGCGAATAGCGTGGAGTTATTCCTATACACTCCACGCTATACGCTGTCGACGTCTTGACTTTGCAGAAGTTGAATAATTTCCGCCTTTGTCGGCATAGCCTCGATAGAGCCGAACTTCGTACACGCCAGCGCTCCTGCCGAGGAGGCAAATGTAGCGGCTTTTCTAATATCGTCTCCGACCGCACAGGCCGCAGCAAGTGCACCTGCGAACGCATCGCCTGTGCCGGTCTGGTCAACAAGCTCTACCTCAAATGCGGCAATATGATCTGCTCGTTTTCTGTCAACAATCATACATCCGCGTCTGCCCATCGTTATTACCGCATATTTTGCCCCACGAGCTACCAAATCTGAGCCGATCAGCTTGGCTGTACGAATGCTCACCGTCGATTGGTCTGTGATATCGGCGGCTTCTTCGAGATTCGGAATCAAAACATCAGCCGAGAAGTACTCCATAGGAAGGTCGATATCATGGCGATTACGCTGCTCCATGGGTCTCGCTGGATTGAGAATTACCTTAACACCGTGCAGCTTGGCGCATCGAACCGCAGCTACAATAGCCTCTTGCGGCAATCCACCGTGAATTAGACAAACATCAGACTCGGAAATAACCTGTTCCGCTGCTTTGACATCCCTGCTTTGCAGAGCGATGTTGGCTCCCGCGTAATAGCAGATGGCATTTTCACCCTCGGCGTTAACCATTGTAACCACAACCCCCGTGTTCATGGCAGCAGCAGTATAGAGAAAATCTGTCTTGACGTTGAATTCAGTCAGACTCTTGCGGACCATCTCAGCGAACGGATCACTGCCGACCTTGCTGACGAGGTGCACCTGGCATCCGCAAAGAGCTGCTTGCGCAGCTTGATTGGGACCGGGACCGGTCGCTGTGTATGAAAGTGCTGCCCCGCTTACGCTCTGACCGGCAGAAGGAACCTGGCCGCACTTAATCGCCATATCCACATAAGTACTGCCGACGACAACTAATTTGGGCATCCGTTCTGGCATCCTCGTAAATCCTTCTGCTGGCAAAGTATAACCAGCAGTGCATAATCTGCAAAGTATTTTTGGCCGCAGGGAACCTACCTTTTACCCTATTTAGCCCCGCAGTTTACTGCGGGGTTTTCCACGCGTTATGCAGGGCTATAATCCCCAGGATAAACCCTTCGACCCTTCGGCTGCGCTCAGGGCAAGCTTTTTTCGCTCAGGGCAGGCCTGGGGGCTAAACGTAGCTACAATTGTCTTTCACAAACAGTAAAATTGATGTGAAAAAGCCCATTTTATTGGTGTTTACCACATATCTCAAAAAATTTGTCAAAAATCTTACAAAATAGTTGACAATGTTTTCTTTATAGTTAATATTGCTTTTATGTTAGATAGATACTTAATAAACAGATTCATCCAAATGTTACTATGCAGATTAATCTGTTTGTCAATAAGGAAACTTCACATCGAGGATTGGATAACTTACTTCACCGTAGGCTACACCGGAGGCGAGAGTCCGCAGGTTCTAAACCTATGAAGCGAATCGACTCCATCATAGCCCAGGATGATCTCAAACTAAAGACTGCCCACCGTGATGAAGTAGAGCTTTTACGAAGCAGACTCCACTGGCTTAACGGCGATGACAGGCTGTTGATGTCGATGTATTTAGAGGCTGGCAGCAGCTATCGTCAACTCGCTCGCCTTACCGGCCTGGCCGACACACAGATAGCCAGAAAGATTCGCAACCTGGCGCAACGCCTTACAGACCAGCGCTATGTAACCTGCCTGCGGAACCGTCAGAGATTCACCAACGACGAGCTGGCGATCGCGAAGAATTATTTTACCAGAGGTCTGCCTATACACAAAATCGCCCAGCAGCGTAATCTCACATACTACCAGGTTCGTCAAATGCTAAAAAAGATTCAGCGCACAGTTACTAAAATTCATAGATATTCCGGATAATAATAATCATGTATAACACAAAATCAAAAGACTTCGGGTTAGCCCCCAAATTTATTTGGGGGTTAAAACCCCCAGGATAAACCTGGGGGCTAAAAGACTCCACATGCCGACATATTGCGTGGAAAAATCGTTTCGCTTCACCGGCCGAATTACCGACCGCGTCGCGCAGGTCTGTCGAATGTTCGGCCTGACCGCAGATAGACTCACCGAAAGAACCGTCACTCACAGTTGTCAGCTTACCGTCGAGCCTGGCCAAATCGTTTACATCACAGGACCATCAGGAGCGGGAAAGAGCGTTCTGCTGCGCGAGTTTGAGGATGCGGTCCCAACAGCGGAGAGAATCAATCTGAACCAAACACCTTTGCCCGACGACCGAACCGTCATCGACTGTTTTGACGGCGATTTGCTAACGAGCTTACGTCTGCTCAGCGCCGCAGGACTTAACGACGTATTTTGTATTTTGAATCAGCCAAAGAATCTAAGCGAAGGTCAGAAATGGCGTTTTCGACTGGCAAAGGCTTTGGCTGCGAAGAAAAAGTTTGTATTTGCCGATGAGTTCTGTTCAGAGCTGGACAGAATCACAGCGGCTGCGATCTGTTACAACATACACAAGTTTGCCAAACGGACCGGCACAAATTTTTTTCTCGCATCGAGTCACGACGATATTCTTCTTGACCTTCAGCCCGATGTTTTGGTCGTCAAGGAGCTGTCCGGCCCAACGCAGGTAATATATAAATATTTAGCCCCGCAATTCATTGCGGGGTCATAACCCCCAGATAAACCCTTCGACTTCGCTCAGGGCAGGTCTGGGGGCTAAATAGAGGATTTTTCATGCGAAGCTGTTCGGTTTGCAAACAGTTACAGATCGTCTCCGGCAGTTCGGATGATTACGGCCGGTTGGCCTGTTATCACTACCGCGACGGACATCCTGGTCCTGCGGTTGCGACTTTTGCGCTGAAGCCGCAGGCTAAATATTTAGCCCCGCGTTTCACGCGGGGTTCTGCGGTTATGCCGCAGACGGTTGGCGTTATCGTTTACACGATGCCGACCGCTGGAACGGAGCTGCGCAATGTCGCGACGGGCGATATATTCAGAGGCTTCGACAGAAAAACTCGCCTTGCGCTTATCAACAAGACCATTCGCAGAATTGCGCGTGTGATAATTGAGCCGAGGTTTCGCGGCCTTGGTCTGGCGAGCAGACTCGTACGAGAGACGATGCCGAAGCTGAACGTCCCCATCATCGAGGCCCTTGCGGTCATGGGCGCGGTCAATCCGTTTTTTGAAAAGGCGTCAATGACAGCTTACACCGCTCCGCTGCCGGAAAGATGTGCTGAACTTGCCGAGGCGTTGAGTCTGGTTGGAATCGAAGAAAAAGAGCTTATCGATCCGCAGGCGGTTCAGCGAAAGCTCGACGCCCTTTTTGCATCTCAGAGACAATTCGCAGAAGCGCAGATAAATCGCTTTCTGCAGACCTACGGCAAAACGCACAAGGTCTGGCCATCGTCGCTGCAGCGAACGAGGTTCGTTCTCAGCAAGCTCACGCATCGCCCGATTTATTACATCTGGTTCAATCCGAATGTGCCGTTTAACCTGAACCCTGACTCCTGAATTCTGGATTCTTATGAACAACCTTCAATCAATCGCGATCGACAGACTTATCGCGCATCCGGACAATCCGAACCGGATGAGTAAGGCAAACTTTTCAAAGCTCGTTCGCAACATCGAGCGAACCGGCCGATATGAGCCTCTAATCGTCCGGCCACATCCGCGAAAGAAAGATTTTTTTCAGATCATCAACGGCCATCATCGATTGCTTGCGTTGCGCAAGCTCGGCTACGAAACCGCAGACGCAATCGTCTGGGACATCGACGATGAGCAGACAGAAATTCTGCTTGCGACGCTGAATCGCCTGACCGGCTCGGATGTGCTTGAGAAGAAACTGGCTCTTATAAAGAAGCTGACTGAAAATATGCCGACTTCCGAACTCGGCAAATTCCTTCCGCAGACCGCAAAACAACTTGAGCGTCTGAAGGATTTCAAGCTGCCCAGCGTACCGGCAAAAGCCGATGCAAAGGCCTTCGCGGTGCCGCTGGTCTTTTTCGTCACCGTGGACCAGCAGAAGATAATCGAAGATGCGTTGTCGATCGTTGATGTCGCTGGCCTGACCAAAGCCGCTCAACGGGCACAGGCGCTTACCGAAATTGCGCAATCGTTTTCTGTTTGTCACTCCCGCGTAGGCGGGAGACCAAAAAAACCACAAAAGAATGGATTCCCGCTTCCGCGGGAATGACAGTGGTGATTACGCGGTAGTGTCAGTGGGGATTAAATATGAGTCGCAGACGAAGAAAAGTAGATTTTGTTAGTCTTCAAAGCAGCGCCTTTCTTATGGACCAGGACTTTATCAAGATGAACGCAGCCGAGCGCGGCGTTTACTGCACGCTCATATTCTATTTGTACTGCAACAACGGCCGATGCAATCTTGATATGCCGACTCTGGCAAGACTGTGCAACTGCAGAAACTTCGCCTCGCTGTGGGAAAACATTAAACACAAATTTCAAGTTCGAGCCGGCACATTAAGACATAAACGCGTCAGTGAAGAACTCAAAAAGGCTAAAGAGAAGATGCAAATCCGCTCCAAAGCAGGAGTTGTCGGCGCAACAAAAAGATGGCAAACGCATAGCAAAGCTAATGGCAATGCTGTAGCTAACGAGAAACGAAACGTAAACGAGAAGGATAAAGTTAATAAATCGAATTCGAGATTGCAATCTGAACTTGCCTCGATTTCGGCTCGACTCGAATCCGGTTCTAATGCTCGGACTAGCGCTCTTAGATTCCATGAGAATCTGCTCAGGCTGATTCGCCCCAGAAGTCAGGCGGATCGCACGTGTTTTCGCAACATCACTAACTGGCTGATTGCCGGCCGAGACGCAGGCAAATTTAACGATGATATTTTCGAGTGTGTCTTGGATTACGCCCGCGAGGCGACGCTCGGCCGAAAGCCCGCAGCGGTGTTTATGTCGCTTCTGAAAAAGGAACTCGGATACAAACCAAATAAAATCGGCACGACGCTATTACAAATTGCAACGGAGTCAAGAAATGGAACACAAGCATAGAATCATTCCGGTCTCAAAAGGTCTTTTTACCGTCGTCGATGAGCAGGATTATGATGAGCTGGCCAAATACAGATGGTTCGCGCACAGAAACGGTGAGAATTATTATGCTTGTCGGTCCGAGGCCGGCAAAACAATTTCGATGCATCGCCAGATTCTCAACGTGCCCGCAGGACTGATGTGCGATCACAAGAACCACGATGGCCTGGACAATCGCCGATGCAATCTGCGCATCTGCACAGCTTCGCAGAATCAGCAGAATCGTCTGCCGCGAAGCGCAGGAACATCGCATTACAAAGGCGTTCACTGGGACGCTTACAATCGCAAATGGCGTGCGGAAATCCAGCACAACGGCAGACGCATTCACATAGGCTATTACGACTATCAGGCTGACGCCGCGATCGCTTATGATGATGTTGCGATAGAATTATTTGGCGAGTTTGCGTGTCTGAATTACCAACATCGTCCGGAGATAGAGCTTTGGCTGCACCAGACGTATCTATTCACACCGGCTCGATGTTTAGCCCCGCAATTTATTGCGGGGTTATAACCACGAAAATCAATTTGCTCCGCGGCAATTATGAGATAATACAGCGATGCACAGAAAAAAACTCAGCACAAGGCAGCTTGCGGTGATTGAGGATTTATTCAGCGGCGAATTGGATGAATCCGCCATTCTGCAAAAGCACAAGATAAGCAGAAATCTCCTCAATAGGTGGCTCGCCGATGAGGCGTTCAAAAAGCAGTTCGATGAACGTGTTGAAAGTGCGTATCGGCAGAGCGAACTTATTATCGCGCGTTACGCACCACTTGCCGCAGCGAAGCTGGTTCAGTTGACTGAGTCGGACAAGGAAGAGACTGCTCGCAAGGCTTGTCTTGACATCATTTCCTTACGTCGGCCAACCGAGCGTTTAGCCACCGCAGATTCGCAGAGTGTCGAAACACAGCTATCCGATGAAACCGCCGCAAGATTGTTAGCCGCCCTGGCAGCACAGAAACAGTAGATGCGTAGATGAGTAAATACATCAACGCATTTACGCATCAACGCATTTTACGCATTAACTTTACTGTTCGCTGAACGCTGACCCCTGAAGGCGAGTTTTTCCTTGACTTGCGATAATCTTTTTCTAAAATATAAGTAATACTTTGGAGGTAAGCGATTATGGAAAGGCGCTTTTTTATTTTAGCGGTTGTAATGTCATTTCTTTGCTCGACCGGCCTACAGGCAGATATCATCTACGAAGTCATCGACCTGGGCACACTCGGAGGCGATTATAGTGAGGCCCTCTCCATCAACGACGCCGGCCGGATCGTAGGATACGCTGAAAACAGCCAGGGCTGGGATCGTGCCACTTTATTTGACCCAACAGGAGCAGGCAACAATATCAACCTGGGAACACTGGGAGGCAATGCAAGTTGGGCCTGCTCCATCAACGACGCCGACCAGATCGTAGGATGGTCTTACTACGGGCCGGTACCGGGGTTTTACCATGCCACTTTATTTGATCCCACAGGAGCAGGCAATAATATTGACCTGGGCACACTGGGAGGAGATAAAAGTGGGACCAAGTCCATCAACGAAGCTGGCCAGATCGTGGGAATTGCGCAAAACAGCCAGAACTATTCTCGCGCCACTTTATTTGATGCGACCGGTGCCGGTAACAATCTCGATCTGGGCACACTCGGAGGCGGTTGGGGTCATGCCTACTCCATCAACGATGCTGGCCAGATCGTAGGACAAGCTTCAAACAGCCATGGCGAAGATCATGCCACCTTATTTGACCCAACTGGAGCCAGCAACATCGATCTGGGCACACTCGGAGGGGATGGTAGTAGAGCCCTGTCCATCAACGAGCGCGGCCAAGTCGTAGGACAGGCGCGAGACAGCAAGGGCTGGGCACGTGCCACTTTATATGACCCGACAGGGGCAGGCAACAATATCGACCTGGGTACACTTGGAGGCGATTGGAGTGAGGCCTTCTCCATCAACGACGCCGGCCAGATCGTAGGAAGGGCGGAAAACAGCAACGGCATTGACTTTGCTACTATATTTGACTCAACAGGGTCAGGCAACAACATCGACCTCAATACTCTCATAGACCCTGCCAGCGGCTGGTTCTTGTGGTATGCATACGATATAAATGCTTCCGACTGGATAGTAGGACACGGAATCAATCCGCAAGGCGAATCGCACGCGTTTCTTTTGGTCCCAAAGCAGCCATGCCTTTACACACTTGCAGGCGACTTGAACGACGATTGCAAGGTGGATTTTGGCGACTTTGCAGTGATGGCGACGAACTGGCTCGTGGACTGCGGGGTGGAGCCGACGGACCCGGCCTGTGTCTCGAAATAACCTGGTCGAAACCGCCGACAGACTCTTAGCCGTCCTAGCAGAAAAGTAAAAGTGACGTGAGTCAGCAGATTAAATATTGGTGAGTTGTTGCATAACCTCAGTAAAGGATTCCGGCAGCGGCGCTTCGATTGTTAATTGCTCATCGGGGGGCATCTGAAAGCTGATCTTCGCAGCGTGCAGCATAAGGCGTGGAAATTGGCTCTGGAATTCTCGATCGCCGTAGTACGGATCGCCGACAATCGGATGGCCAATGCTATAAAAATGAACACGAATCTGATGCAGCCGACCGGTCATCGGATGAACCTGGCAGAGCGTGTACGAATCGAATCGCTCGACGACCTGAAACTCGGTGAGGCATTCTTTACCGTGCTCGTCGTCGATCGCGACTCGGCCGGAGCCGTATTTACGCAGCCGTTTATCAATAACGCCTCGGTCGTCGTCGAGCACGCCGTGCACAAGTGCCAGATAAAACTTCTGGACGGTCCGCTCGGCAAACTGCCTGGTAATAAAGCGATGCGTTCGAGGATTCTTTGCAAAGATGATTACGCCGCTGGTATGTTTGTCCAGACGATGTACGATTCGCAGCTTTTGCTCATACATTTCTGACAGCATTATGCGTAAGGATGGTCTTTCTTTTCGGCGTTCGGGTATCGAGGCCAGGCCTTCGGGCTTATTGACCACGACGATGTCGTCGTTCTCAAACAAAATTGGCAGCATTTCGCTCATCTGATGCAGTATTATATATTTGGGCCGAAAAGTATAATAAAATCTCTGCGATTAAACAAAAGTATAATATGACACAAAGTCCGTATTTTCAGGAGTTTAAGTTTGTAGTTGGTAGGGTAGGGCTTGCCCCACCTCGCCGATTCTGATAGTCAACTCAGATGCAAAAATTACAAAAATATAAAAATATATTTGCTTTTTATTTGAACATATTGTACAATTTGGACGAAAAGTAATTAACGTACAAATTATACAATAACCTCTAATCTTGAAGGCAATAAAAAATGATAAAGATTCCTATAAGCGATTTTCGCAAAAGTATTTCTGACCTGGGTAATCGTGTAGCATACACAGGCGAGCATATTTGCGTGGAACGTAACGACAAGCCTCTTTTTGCGGCAGTACCTGTTGATGATGCCCAGTTACTCGAATCCCTCGAAGATAAAATTGATCTGGAAGCTGCGAAAAAGGCGCTGAAGAGAAATGAATTTATGTCCTGGGAAAAGGCAAAGAAGGAGCTTGGCCTATAGCCCGTGAAATACACCGTCAAAATTGACAAACAGGCGCTCAAGGCCCTTGGCAAACTGCCCGCGCGTCAGAAACGGCAGATAGCCAGAAAGATCGATTCCCTTGCAGAGGATCCCCACCCCAGCGACGCAACACTAATCAAAGGCCAAGAAGATATCTGGATGATCAGACAGGGCAGCTATCGTATCGCGTACAAGGTCATGAAAAATGTGCTTCTAATCCTCGTCGTACATATTGGCCATCGCAAGGACTTCTATAGATACTTCAGTCGCTAATGCGCGAAAGTGCATGGCTTCGCATAACTTTTTTGGCGAATTGTTCATCAAACAATATTAACACTGACAAAAGATGCTACGAATGAACCGTTTTTTTGTACCCGTTCAGAGTATTCAACTCGACCAGGTGCGGCTTAGCGGTCAGCAGGCGCATCAGATTCTCAATGTGCTGCGGCTAAAAGTTGGCGATAATATCATCGTGCTGGATAACACCGGCTACGAATACGAGGTGACTCTGACGAAAGTTACAAAGGACGAGACCGTCGGCAAAATTCTGCAAAAGCGTCCTGCAACCGGCGAGCCGAGAACGCAGATTACGCTGTATCAGGCGCTGCTGACCCGTGAAAAGTTCGAGCACGTCCTGCAAAAATGCACCGAGTTGGGTGTCAGCGAGTTTGTGCCGATTATCACCGAGCGAACAATTGTTCGCGATGCTGAGAAAATCGATCGGCGAAGACTCGCCCGTTGGCAGCGAATCATCACCGAGGCAGCCGAGCAGTCAGGTCGTGGCAGAATCTCACAACTGCAACCGGCTCATAGGTTCAATAACATCGTATCAAACCTCGGCGAGTTTGATCACTGTTTGATTGCTTCGCCGAACGGCCAATCGCTGCGTCAAATTTTTCGAGAAGGTGACACTAAGCCGGTACGGATTGGTTTATTCATCGGTCCGGAGGGCGGCTTCACCGAAGCTGAGCTTAAGGCCTGCTGCGAAGCCGGTGCTAAGAGGGTCGGTCTTGGCGGACGCATCCTTCGAACCGAGACCGCAGCAGTTGTGGCATCGGCTTTAATCCTTTATGAGTTGGACGAACTTGAGCCTTGAAACTACTGAAAAAGTTTTGTATGATTCGCTGCCACAGATTGATAACTATACTGTAGAATGAAAGAGAATCTATGGAGAATCATCGCAAGAGTAAAATCAAAAAGGTTCGCAAGGGCGGCTTTCGAGCGCGTATGCGCACCAAAAATGGCCGAAAAATCCTCGCCAAGAGACGCAAAGGCATGTATTGCAAGTGACAGGTGCATCATACAGTGATATACACATGATAGCGCAACAATGTATTTAGCCCCGCGTTAAACGCGGGGTTTTCCTGCGAAACCGAGGTGACACAAAATGCTTTACCTCGTAGCCACACCCATCGGCAACTTATCCGACATTACGCTGCGTGCTCTGGATACGTTGCGTCAAGTCGATTACGTTGCCAGCGAAGATACACGAAAAACGGGCCTGTTGCTCAAGCACTTCGAGATTAAAAAACCGCAGATTTCCTTTCACGAGCACAACGAACGGCAAGCCGGCAAGAGAATCATCGCTTTGCTCAAGCAGGATAAATCCGTAGCTCTGGTTACTAACGCAGGTACGCCCGGCATCTGTGATCCTGGTTTTACTTTGGTGTGGGAGGCGATAAAAGCAGGCCTGGATGTCTCTATGCTGCCGGGCCCGACTGCTTTTGTGATGGCGCTGGTGTTGTCGGGCCTGCCGAGTCATAGCTTTACGTTTCGCGGCTTTGCACCACGCACAAGCAATAAACGAAAGAAATTTTTCGCGGTGGATAAAGATTCGCCGCACACTTTGATTTACTATGAAAGCCCATACCGACTTCGCAAGTTCCTCGAAGACGCGCTGGAGGTCTTCGACAATCGTTTCGCTGCTATCGCCAAAGAGTTGACGAAGATGTTCGAGTCGGTTAAGCGAGGAAGAATCTCAGAGCTGCTCGACGGCCTCGCCGAAAAACCCAAGGGCGAATACGTCATCATCATCGAAGGTATTTAGCCCCGCGTTTCACGTGGGGTTTTCATGAAGGTTTTTAAACGATTTTTACACTAAAAGTGTTGACAGACGCACGCCGTCAGCTATAATAAACCGCGGAATATGAGGCGAGAATTATGAAGCGCATCATTACAATATCGGCTGCGATCATGTGCCTTTGCGTGGCGAGCTACGCTCAGACTCCACCGCAGGCCGAACCAAACGATCCACAGCAGATGGAGCAAAAAGCCCGCCGGTTAGCCGAGGAGCTTCTGACCGGTAAGAGCATCATAGTTCGGCTTTACAGAGACGGCCTCTCTGATCCGTGCTCATTCGAATCGACAAGCGTTCCGTTAAGCGGATTGCTGATTGAATTGAGCTCGATAGAATCGGCATTCGGCCGGTTGTCTGATTCAGCCATTATCGTAGTTCTCGGCACGGATCAAAAAGACAAGGCCGTTTCAAAACTGCTGCAAGACTTCGTTTATGCGAAGGCTTACAAGCCGACACGATGGCAACAGATTGATATTTTCTATCCGATTCTCAAAGACCTGAGCCATAAATGGTGGACGTTCCTCGATGCGGTGGGTAATCCAATCCCTAAAGCCGAGATTGAAATGAAAATCGGTTTCGGCTACGGCGAGAATGCCGAGATATGGCTTGGCAAAGCAGCTCTTGATGAGAAAGGCCGACTCAAGCGAATTAAGCGCGGCTGTTCGGAATCAAGATTTATCTTTACCGTCTCTGCTGCCAACTACGGAACAGCAACAGCTATAGCCGCGGGTTCCCCACGACCGTATAATGACCCTGCCACGATCTTTGTTGTACCGCTTGTTTCGGTCGATTCGGAAGCCGCCAGCCGGTCGGTGAGCGGAACCGTCAGGGACCAAGACGGAAATCCGATACAAGATGTAGAAGTCTCCTGCGAATACCTAAATGCGCCTGGCGATGTAAGTATACAAAGTTACATTGGTACACTCGGTTCATCAATTACCAACAAGGACGGCTGGTTCAATCTGTATGCACCTGTCTGTAAGGATAGTCAATTCACAGAGCTGTCGCGTAAGCTGATGCCGGTTGGCTCTGTTTACGAGATCATGATTAAGCCGCCAAAAGAGCTGAACCTGCGGCAGTATAACTGCCAGACCGGCGCGGGAGCCAAGCTCAACGTAACTTTGACTGCCATGGACCCAAATGAGTATTTTCACGTCTTTGTGTTTGAATACAGCAATAAGCCGATCACCGACATCGAGCTGCTCAAAAAAACCACCATTACTCTAAACAGGGATGGCAGGGAATGGCTCAGTCTCGAATATGATGATTGGAAAAATGGCAGCTACCTGCCGCTAGGAACACTGTGGGCACGAACGGTTCGTTGGGGTGACCGTTTTCATTTTAAGCCGATAGAACTGACTGCGGATAGCCCTGAAAAACTCATTTTCAAAACGGGACGGGAAATTCTATACCGGGGCAGCGTCGTCGATGAAGCCACCGGAGAGCCGATGCCGGGCGTGCTGGTCCTGGCAGACCACCATCTCGACAGTAAAGACCCATGCACATTAAAACCGGAGCAGTGGGACCGTCTTTACAAAGAGGCCTCTGAGCAAAGCGAGGCGACTTCTGAAAAGGCGCTGTATAAACATAGAGACAGAATAGCAATCACCGATGCGAATGGCTGTTTTGAGATAGGGTTTAAGCCAGGCCTCAATAACGCGCTATACCATTTTTCCGCTCTGGAAAAAGGCTTCAAAGCCCGGCCTATAGACAGCAGCTATGCTACTCACAAAATTTATGCCGAAGGTGTCGTTGAGCTTCCATCGATAGTAATGTCACTTCCGCAGCCAGAAAGGGAAAAGTATTTTCCGACACTAATCTTCGAAGATGAGTTCGGACCTGTAACCGATCCCAATATGCTGGAGCGAGTTCGGCTGGAAGTCGTAGAACCTAATGGACCAACGCATGGATATGCTTCTTACAAATACTGGCTGGAGCGCAGGGACTTCATACCCGGAACATACTACGCAAAAGCTGATTGGAACGAAAAAGAGTACGTATTTGAGCCGGTTGAGATAACCACTGAAAGTCCCGAAACGGTGTTTTTCAAAATTCAAAAGATAAGAGATGCTGAGATTGTATATCGTGGACAGGTCATAGACGGAATAACCAGTGCGCCTATTGCAGGAGCATTTGTTATGGACTTTCTACCATTTCATGACACCGACCTTTCCGATCTTGCAGCCGAGCAGGCCGAAGCGATAAGTTCGCTTGAATCTGAGGACGATCCCAACAACCCGGCGCTGGGCGTTCTGAAAGGAATGTTCAACGGAACGATAATGACCCGGACCGATTCAGAAGGTTGGTTCCAGATAGCTCTGAAACGCAAAATGGTAGAGAGTCGTGACAGCCTTTTGGCCGTCTACAAAGATTATCTCGGCGCAGAACAGCAATTAAAGTATATAGTTGTCGATCCGAACAACAGCGGCGATCCTTATCGAAGGTTTATATATAAAGAATTCCCACAGGACGAAGATGGCTGCGTGACACTGCCGCCGATGAAGTTGTTTCCAGCCGGCACCATAATTGTTGAGCCACATATTCCTACTCAAGCCGAGCATAAAGATATCAGTATCTGGTGGTATACACGCGAAGGTGACACAACGCCTTGGCTTAAAGACCTCTGGGCCACACCAAGAGACAATCAAGGCGGTAGCGTTGAACGAAAATGCGAACTCAGGCCAAACCAAATTCAGAGTGTATACGTTGCTGCGAATGTAGAATTAAATATTCGGGTCGTGTTGACGCAAGAAGATAGATGGGCGCCTGTGGCCATTCCTGGTGTCAGGCTCCGTCAAGGCGAGGTCCTTGACCTCGGTCGTGTAGCTTTTAAGCCGGCTTTGAAAGTTGCTGTGAAAGTCGTAGATTCAAAAGGCGCTCCAATCGAGGGCGTGTCCGTGGTTACGCTTGACGGTAACGGTCAACATACGAATTGGGGCGTCAGGACTGACGAGTATGGTATCGCAATGATTTATGTGCCCTCACATTCGGTTGGCCAGCTTGTCGTGGAGCATTGGATTGATATTATGACCGATAGACGACTACGGGAAGGCATCCCTTACGAAGTGGCTGGCAAGCAGGACGCCGACAAAATCTTCACGCTGCAGCTTTCCGACGAAATGCTCGAGCACCTATTCGAGGAAAAATTTTAATTATGCGTATAAAAGGTCTATTGTTTTTGCATTTAACAATTGTGATGTTTTTCTCGGCTGTAGCTGCATTAGAAAAAACTGTTCCTGCATCAACGAATGGTTTTATTGATACGCAACCTGATCCACAGCAGATTAAGGTCAAAAAACAAGAGGATATCTGGGCCAAGTACAGACAGACCCGCAGCGAAGCAGAGAAACTTCTGAATGGAAGATTGGTTACTATCCGGCTCTACGACGACTGGCAGAATGATCCCTGTGCATTTGAGCTTATCAGCGTACCTCTGAAAGGGCTTGAGCTGACCTTCAAATCCGTAAAATTTGTAATGCCTCGAATAGACGGCTCGACAATCCTGGCCGTTACTCCACAAGACCAGCAAGACGACGCCGTAGCTGCGGTCATCACCAATATTGTTTTTGCTGCTCCTTACAAGGAAAAAGAGAATTTTACCCTCTGGCCCATTTACGGCGGTCTCACGCGACAGAGGCTGCTAAAGTTTTGTGACGGCATAGGCAATCCACTCGCGGGTGCAAAAATTGACGTTTTTCTATACGATTATCCCACAAAAATTAAAATTTTCCTCGGCTCATTCATACTCGACGAACTGGGCCAATGGACCGCACCTGCTCCGTATTACAGCCTCAGGCAGTATTCTTTTATTCTGAGTCTCTCTGGGTATGGCGTTGTTGCCGTAAAGGAAATCTGGCCTGAGTGTGATACTGTTTATGTTCCATTTGTTCGCCTGGGTTCAGAGGCTTATCAACGTGCGCTACGTGGTACCATTGTGGACCCGGAAGGAAATCCTGTCGTCGGCGCATCAGTCGAGTGCGAAGAAATACGAACACTCGGTGGGGGCCTTATCAGACGGCCATTGTACTGCCAGGGAGAAGTCATAAGTGACTCGTCAGGCCGGTTCTGCATATATGTACCCAACGATGAGTCCCTGCAGCCGCCCGAAGGCGAAGCTGAGCTTGTCCCTCCGAAATCGACGTACATATTCTCTATCGAAGCGCCGGCTGAGACAGGCCTTTTACCTTACAATGGCAGAATTACCAATGACGAATACACTGTTATCAGAATGGAACATGGCGCATATTTTCACACCTTCGTCTTTGAAGATGCAAACGGTCCTATAGTAGATACTGAAAAACTCAAGCAAATTTCTGTGTTGATTGAACGCAAGGACAAATCCCAGCTTAACCTTGAGTTCAGTGACTGGAAGGACGGTGCTGTGCTGCCTGTGGGCGGATATGATGCAGTCGGACTATGGCAGATTTCAGAAAAAGAATTTGAGCCGATAGACGTGACGCCAACGAGTCCGCAGGAGCTAATCTTTAGACCCAGAAAAGGTGTTCTCTACTATGGCCAAGTTATCCATGGCATTACCAGCAAGCCAATGCAGGGAGTATTTGTTATTGCGATGACTGGTAGCATTGCGAACTCTGGAGGTCTGTTTCAAATCACTCCACAACAATGGCAAGAGCTGCACTCGCTTGGTGAACACCCTGCCATTGATGACCAGGCCCTTGAGCCTGTGCGAAACCTGTATCGCTTCATCGGCGTGACCAGAACCGACAATCAGGGACGCTTTCAAATAGACGTCGCACCGGGACAAGAGCCATACGGATTTATATTCTTCGAGCAAGAGTACCTCGGCGTATTGTATCGCAAGTACGCTCTGGTGGTTGACAAGGATCAACTGGCTGAAATTCCGCCAATCAAGTTATTCCCCGCTGCAACGGTCACAGTTGAGCCTTGTGTCGAACAAGAGCGCATTACAATCACTCCCAAATGGATAATTGATGAGAATGATAATCCTGCTTGGACCCGAGAGCTTTTGGCAATACACAACAAACAAGTTAGCGAGTTTGAATACAACGAGACCCTGCTACCAAATCGAGCTCAGAGTTTTCAAATTCCAGCGGGACTGAAACTGCGCATCAGACTTGATAACCCGCCCCATGATAGAAGATGGTGCCCAATCACAATCGATAAGATAATCAATCTGGCCCAGGGCCAGACACTCGACTTGGGTGAAATTACTCTTGAGCCGGCCGTTGAGATTTTCGTCAGAGTTGTCGATTCAACGGGAACAGCCGTAGAAGGCGTCCCTGTCGCAGTGTATGTTGAAGGTGAGGCTTGGGCCGTTACTATCAATACCGATAAAAATGGCTTGGCATCTTTCAACGTACCACCTTCTTCCGCCGGCGAGTTTTGGGTCACCTATCACGACGAAAAGCGTTGGCTGAAGGAAACCAAACCATATCAGATAAACGACAAGCAGGACGCCGGCACAGAATTTAATCTGCAGCTTTCCAACGAAATGCTCGAGTTTCTATTCGAGCAGAACCGAAACCTGCGGTAGAACCGCAGGCTAAATATTTATATGAATATTTAGCCCCACGTTTCACGTGGGGTTCCCTTAATTCACAACCATCGTTCAATCGGGGAAAAAACCATGTCACAAACAAATTTGTCCGAACATGGAACCGTAGAAGCAAGTGACATCCAAAAAGCAGCCAGTGTTTACGAAGCGCTTCGGCGAACCCGTCCTGCGAAAAGACAGGACCTGAAAAACTACGTCAAAGTCTTTCTCGGCATCGACATTCCCGACAAGCGCATTTGTCCCGACCATAACAGCCCAATGGACTATCTCTGGCACAGCTTCTCCGCTGACTTTTCCGCGCCCTCAAGGCAAAACGCCGACGCAATCGTCTGGGCCAACCGCACCGGCGGCAAAACCGAATTAGCTGCGATCGCAACGCTTCTGGATTGTATATTTAAGCCGAGCTGTCAGGTCAGAATCCTGGCCGGCTCCGGCGAACAGGCCTCAAGAATGTATCAGTACCTAACCGGATTTCTGCGCAATGGTTTCGAGCAGTTCCTCGCTGGTGCGATTCGCAAAACAAAGTGCCGATTCGCAAACGGCTCTGCTGTCGAGGTTCTGACACAATCTGCGACAAGCGTTCGCGGCCAGCATGTGCAAAAACTTCGCTGTGACGAAGTTGAGCTTTTCGACGAGGACGTCTTCGCAGCATCCAAGTTCACTACGCATAGTACCCACAGTGTCTCCGCTGCGATGGAAATGATTAGCACAATGCACAGGCCTTACGGCCTTATGCAAAAAATAGTTTCTTCTGCGCCGCAGTTCGGCACGCCGATTTTCAAATGGTGCATCTGGGAGGTGATTGAAAAATGCACCGACAGAAATTGTTCGCAATGTCCTCTTCTTGAGGACTGCCAGGGCAAGGCAAAACACGCCTGCGGTTATTTAAAGATCGACGATTGCATCACGCAGATGCGCCGTGCCAGCAGAGCAGGTTGGGAAGCGGAGATGCTCTGTAAGAGACCGTCGCTTGAGAACGTTGTTTTTGCTGAATTCGATCCTGCGGTTCACATCAAGCCTGTGGATTACAATCCGGATTTTCCCTTGTATCGGTCGTTTGATTTTGGCTTTGTCAATCCGTTTGTGTGTTTGTGGATTCAGGTCGATGACGAAGGGATGGTGCGTGTGATTGACGAATATGTTCGCAGTCGCGCGACGGTTGACGTGCACGCAGCAGAGATAAAGGCCCGCACGCCGTGCGACGAGGAGCAGGTCGCTGCGACGTTTTGTGACCCGGCTGGTGCGGGTGTGAACGATGTGACCGGCACAAGTATCGTTCGCGAGCTGCGTTCGCACGGCATCGTGACGCGCTTTAGGCGTAGTGGAATCTTGGAGGGCGTTGAGCATATCCGCCGGGCGATTCGTTCCGGCGACGGCGGGAGCCATTTTGTGATTTCGCCGCGATGTCCTCGGCTGATCGAGGCGTTGCAGTGCTATCATTATCCGGACTCCGCGGGCAGTGTCAGCCGGGAACTGCCGCTCAAGGACGGCCTTTACGACCATCCCATTGACGCTTTGCGTTATTTCTTCGTCAATTATAAGAACACCAGTAAAACCACCACTCGGCTGTATTAAATATAGGGAAATCTTGACAAAAATATTACTATAATTATAATAAAGCTATGACGTAATATTGGCGAATAATAGCCTAAACCCTTATATTACAAATGGTTAATTATGACATAAATATGACTATAATTTTTATATATCTATGACAGATTATAGCTGGATAAATTTCAAAATCAAATTGGATAAGCTTCCATGGTACGTCTGGATTAAGCTTGGCGAATGCGCCGCGAAGTGCGAGCAGATAAAGTCTATTCCGCTTAAACCTCATATTAAAGAACAGCTTCACCGGATTTATCTGGCCAAGGGAGTTCACGCTACCACTGCAATCGAGGGTAACACTCTTTCCGAAGAGCAGGTAAAAGACTTGCTCGAAAAGAAGCTTAAGCTGCCGCCTTCAAAACAATATCTCGAACAGGAAGTGAACAATATCATAGAAGTTTGTAATAAGATGGCCGTTGATGCTTCAACGGGCACTTTAAAAAGAATTACCGTGGAACAAATTTGCCAGTATAATAACTGCGTTCTCAGTAACGATGTCCCGCGCGATGAAGCTGCTGTCCCGGGTGTGATCAGAACCCACAATGTTGTAGTTGGCAATGTGTATAGAGTACCACCGGCCCAGGACGCGTTTATCCTGTTGGAAAAATTCTGTGATTGGATGAACGGAGGAGATTTTATCAACGAGCAATTACCGCTTCATTTTGCCATTATAAAATCTATTGTGGCCCACTTGTATATAGCATGGATACATCCATTTGGAGATGGTAACGGCAGGATGGCAAGGTTATTGGAATTTATGATACTGCTAAATTCAGGCGTGCCATCGCCGGCAGCGCATCTGCTTAGCAATCATTATAACTTGACTCGCGCAGAATATTATAGACAGTTAGACAAGGCAAGCAGAATTGGCGATCCGACAGAATTTTTCACATATGCTATCAAAGGCTTTCTTGATGGTCTGCAGGAACAATTACAATATATACAGGGACACATTGTGAGTGTTTGCTGGCGCGACTATATTTATGAGGTGTTTAGTAAACAGCACAGCAATAATACCATCAAAAGAAGAAGAGAGCTGGCGGTTAGAATTTCAGAGCAAGGCGGGCCTGTTGATAAGAGTAGTATTTTGTTGCTTATGCGGAAAGAATACAAAGATAAAACTGAAAGAACCCTTTCTCGCGATTTGAATGAGCTTGAAAAAATAGGATTAGTTACCAGAAAAAAAAGTATATACGCCGCCAACAAAGACTTGATTTTGCAGTTTCTTCCTTTTAGCACATTATGATAAAAATATCTTCACAACACGATCCAATCGACGCCCTACGATACTTCTTCGTCAACTACCGCCACAGCCCCAGAACCACCGCCAGACGATATTAACTATGGCTCTGCTTTTCGTACGTATTGGATACTATCAAAACATTGTGTTTTCTTGACAAGGCCCCTTTTAATAATTACATACCTTGGATATGAAGCATAAGATACTTGTTGCTACAACGAATCCAGGTAAAATCGCCGAGATAAGAGCGATGCTGAATTTAGATGTGCAGTGGATGGGACTTTCTGATTTTCCGGATATCGAACAAGTCAAGGAGGATAGAGACACTTTTGCCGATAACGCTCGCAAAAAGGCCACATATTACGCCAAAGCTACAGGGCTGTGGACGATAGCTGACGATTCGGGCTTGGTTATCGATGCGCTCGGCGGAGCACCCGGCGTCAAATCTGCGAGATTCTCCGGCGACAAACTAAAGGGCGATGATAGAACGCTGATCGACCATCGAAATATATCAAAGGTTCTAAAGCTGCTTGAAGGCGTACAAAAAGAAAAAAGAACTGCACGGTTTGTTTGCTGCCTATGTTTAACGAGTCCGGAAGAAGTTCTTACTGAAACTCAAGGGATTTTGGAAGGATTAATAGCCGATAAGGAGATCGGAACGAATGGTTTCGGCTACGATCCGATTTTCTTCGTGCCACAGCTAAATAAGACGGTTGGTCAATTAACCGCCGAAGAAAAAAACGCCATTTCACATCGTGGAAATGCCATTCGCGAACTTAAACCGTTGCTCGACAAGCTCTTAGAAAAGGGCCAAAAAGCTTGAAAATCCCATTTTCACTTGACATATCTGATGGCCACCTGTATTTGTCCACTTCTTAATGTGACTGTGGAAATTGCCGATAAGGCTCTCAAATAATGTTGGTGGTACTGAGAATTTCAATCCTGGCTGAAACTCAGCGCTAAAAAAGAGACTTTTTTTATGGCAAAATCGGACTCACAAAAATCTTTGGTTATTGTCGAATCACCGGCCAAGGCCAAGACCATTAACAAATACCTCGGTTCAGAATTTGAGGTCAAGGCCTCAATGGGGCACGTGCGGGATCTGCCTTCCAGGGACCTGAATGTTGATATTAAAAACGATTTTGAACCGACCTACGAGGTTCTGCCGGGCAGAAAACGCACGGTAACATCCCTGAAAGAAGCAGCAAAGAAATGTGATAAGCTATATCTGGCGACCGACCTTGATCGTGAAGGTGAAGCGATCGCGTGGCACTTGGCGCAAATCCTCAACGTGCCGGAGGGAAAAGTTTATCGAGTGATCTTTAACGCTATAACCCAGGCGACTATAAGGAGCGCTTTTGCTGAGCCGGGAAAGATTGACATGGACAAGGTCATGGCACAGCAGGCCCGGCGAATTCTCGATAGAATAGTCGGCTATCAAATAAGTCCGCTGTTATGGAAGAAGGTCGCTCGTGGTCTTTCAGCCGGTCGAGTCCAGTCGGTCGCGGTCAAAATAATAGTCGAGAAAGAGCGGGACATCCGCAACTTCAAGTCGCAGGAGTATTGGCTTATCCCTGCGGTCTTTACTACCGATTTACGCCAGGACTACCGTCAGCAGTGGCTGAATTTTATCGCCGGCAAGGGTGATAATGACAAAGGTCCGAGTGTCGCAGAACAAAGCAGATGGCTTATTGAACATAACGCCTTCAAAGCTGAGCTGCACAAAGTAGCTGGGGAAAAATTCAAGGCTTCCAACAAAGAGGAAGCTGAAAAAGTTTTCGCCGCATTGGAAAATGCTGAGTTCAAAGTCACAGGCATAGAGACCAAAGAATCCGTTTCGAGACCTGCTGCTCCTTTCATAACCTCAACGCTGCAACAGGCCGCTGCAAATAGGTTGGGTTTTACAGCAAAAAGAACAATGTTGGTCGCGCAGCAATTGTATGAGGGAATTGAAGTAGGCTCGATGGGCTCGCTTGGTTTAATCACTTATATGCGAACCGATAGTACTCATCTGTCAAGCGAAGCCGTCGGTGAGGCAAGAAATTACATCAGTGCACACATTGGATCAGATTATCTTCCCAAGATACTTAGGACTTACGCCTCTAAGAAAAGCGCTCAGCAGGCCCACGAGGCCATCCACCCAACGGATGTTGACCTGACACCCGAAGACATAAAAGCGTTTCTGACTGAGGGACAGTTCCGACTTTACGACCTGATATGGCGCCGCTTTGTTGCTTGTCAAATGGAATCAGCTAAATGGGATGTAACAAATCTGGATATCGCTGCGGAAACTTCTCTTGGTCCGTGCTTATATCGAGCTACGGGCCGCATTTTAGTTTTTGACGGCTTTACGAAGATTTGGCCGGTCTCATCGAGCGAACAGTTATTGCCGGCGATGGAGGTTGGCGGGAAGGTTCGCGCTGTCGAGATTAGACCGGAGCAGCACTTCACCAAGCCGCCGGCACGATATACCGAAGCGTCCTTGGTAAAAGCCCTGGAAAAGGAAGGCATCGGCAGGCCAAGCACCTACGCTGCAATCATAAGTACCATTCAGGATCGAGGCTATGTCGAACAAAGAGACAAAAAGTTCATTGCTACGGACCTGGGCCAGATCGTCACCGATAAGCTTAGTGAATACTTTCCTAAGATCATGGATGTCACCTTTACACGCTACATGGAGGAGCAGCTTGACAAGATAGAAGAACAGCACATCGATTGGCTTGGTGTTTTGAAAGATTTCTATGGTCCTTTCAGGCGGAATCTTGAAACCGCACAGGAACAGATGAAGCACGCTAAAGCAGAGGCTATGCCCAGCGAGTATAAATGTCCGGATTGTGGCGAGCAACTGTTTTATCGATTCGGCAAAAATGGCAGGTTTCTGAGTTGTTCTGCTTATCCTAAGTGCAAGTTTGCCGCACCTTGTGACAGAGACGGCAAAATTATCGAAAACAAGACAGCCGATCATAAATGTCCTGCTTGTGGCAAACCGATGGTCTATAAAACTGGCCGATTTGGGCAGTTCATAGGATGTAGTGATTATCCCAAGTGCAAGACGACACTTAAGCTGGATGCCGACGGCAACGTTCTTCCGCCCAAGCCTGCCCCCGAATCTACCGGCATAAAGTGCTACAAGTGTAAGGACGGTGAGTTGGTAAAAAGGCAAAGTAAAAGAGGGCCGTTTCTTGGCTGTTCTCGATTCCCTAAGTGTAGGACAATCGTAAGCATCAAAGAGATCGACCGCCTCAAGGAGCTGCAATCGACTGGTCAATGGCCGCCTGAAACGCCTGAGCAAGCCGAGCAAATCCTTGGCAAAGCCAGGGCGAAAAAGACTGTGACAGGCAAAAAATAGTTCAACGCTTGTCGTAATATGAGTTGTAAGAACATCGGTCATAGTTATAATTAAATTAGCCACAAATCAATAGCCTGTGAGGCATGTCTTAGAATGGATAAAAACAATCAGACAGAATTGACGGCCCTTGAAACAATCGAGCCGGTAGGCAAACGCGTTCTCATTCGCAAGGACCAGGATAAGAAGGAGACGAAGGGCGGAATAAAACTGCCGGATAACATAGAAATTCCCACAATAACCGGCAGAATCGTAGCCGTTTCAGCAGAAGTTGAGAATTCGCCTGATACGCCTCTGCGAAAATACGACAAAGTTCTTTTCAATCCGAAAGGTGCGATACCCGTAGATTTCGAAGGCGACAATCGCCTGTTCGTTGTTGATGTTGAAAACGTCGTTGCAGTCTTCAGAAAAACGTGAAAAGCCGATAACGAGTCGCAGCTTATGGCCAATGATAGGACAAACACTTGGCTTGCCAAAGCCAAAAGAACATTCACCTCGGTACTGCCTGTTTCCAAAAACCGTAAAGGTCGGTGTGTCAATTGCGGGGCTTGCTGCAAGCTGCCTAAGGTTTGTCCGTTCTTAGGATACAGGTCCGATGGCAAATCTTACTGTTTAGTCTATGCGATTCGTCCTTTGAACTGCAGAAAGTACCCGCGGAACAATTCCGAGTTCATCACATCTGATACTTGTGGTTACAGATTCGAGTGACTTTTATTCTATTCGATTTATTGAAGCCGTATTTTGCTAACGAGCTGATGGGCAAGGCGGGTCGGCTCCGGTAAACGATATTTCGTGGTGGACTCAAGAGTAATCCTTATAGCGTCTTCGAGCAGACACTTATTGCCCACTGAGACAAAGACAGGCTCGACGTTTTTGCGCGTTCTGACTACCGCGCCGATGATTTCGTCATTCGTGGCTTGTGGCTCGTGACTCGTATTAACCGTCCGACTTTTTCTGTCTTTTAGTAAGCTGAATGCACCTTTTTCCGATGGAGGCTCCTCGAATCGGCCGGTTAGTCTGCTTTTCGCGCAGCCGATGGTTGGCTTGTCGAAAAACAGGCCCAGATGAGCCGCAAGGCCGAGCCTTCGAGGATGAGCGACACCTTGGCCGTCAATGAAAAATACATCTGGGATTTTCTTTAGTTTTTCGACCGCCGCGATACAGACGGGAGCTTCGCGAAAAGAAAGCAAACCTGGAATATAAGGGAAGGTTACATCCTCTGATGCAGTGACTGTCTCGACGATCTCGAAGCCGGAAAGTTCCGGAGGTTCCCAGAGACCTTGCGTTTTGCCTGGTCGGCTTAATACGATCGCTGAGGCGATGATTTTTTTGCCATCTTTGCTAAAAGCGCAATCCAGTCCGGCAATTAGTTGCGGCTGCTGTTTTAGTGGCACAAACTGCACTTGGCTTGCGAGGCGTTTCTGCAGGCCTATGGCCTCGGAATACGACAAATTCCAGTTGTGTAGCTTTTTTATCTGCATGTAGTACTCAATCTAACTTGGATAGTTTTTCTTCAAGGTCACTTACGGGTGTAAAGTACCACGTTTTCCCTATTTTCCGACTAATTAGAAGTCCACGATCTTCCAAATCAAGCAAATCCATTCTGGCTGTTTGATAGACTACGTTGTGGCTTATCTGCTGCGACTTAATTGTATAACGATGGTGTGGATGCCGGAGAGCATGGCCAATCAGCGCACGCTGGCGATGATTGAGCACGATTATGCCTCGGAGTTGATTTTCAATCGCCTGGAGTCTCCTGGTTTTTCGTTCCAAATATTCATAGAAGGTTTTGATCGCCTGCCGGATAACTTCAAGATGATAAACAATAAAGTATGTTAAATCATTATCATCTGTCTCCGTGTAAAGGAAAGCTCGAGCATATTTGGCCGGTGCTTTGACAATAATCTGTGAGATTGAAACAAACTCAAAGAGCCAATATCTATGCCTGAGCATCAACCAATAGAATAGCGATCTGGCAGTTCTGCCGTTGCCGTCAACAAATGGATGGTCGTAGGCAAGCCAGAAGTGCAATATGATGGCCCTAATCACCGGATGAATAAAGTAAGCTGGCATTTTACCGTTGGCAAAGTCACACATGGCTGCCATTCTTTGCTCAAGCTGATTTGCAGGCGGAGGATCATGGAAGACTTCATTGTATATATCTATAACACGTATACGTTCATCGGTGGTGCGGAATCGTCCTGCGGCTGATGAAGTGTCCAGTGTCTTTTCCGTAATGAGTTGATGAATATCAAAGACTAATTGTCTGGACAAAGGCTCGTCTTTAAGTGTGTTTATACGTTTCATAGCAGCAAAATTATTAAGAATCATCTGCTCACTCTTATCAGAAGGCAGACGCCCTGTTCGGATCATTTCCTTTGCCACTAAGCGAGTGGTAGCTGCACCTTCAAGCTGACTTGAGGTAAATGCCTCCTGGATCAAAGAGTTTACATAGTACCGGTTCTTTGTCTCTGTATTCTTAATCTGCTCAGGCATCCCACTGAATGTAGTCGTAGATTGATCAATCTTGTGCAGCGTTTCAGTAACAAAATCATTATTAAGATACCGAAAGGGCTTTTGGTTTTTATCAATCAACGGCAGTTGTCTAAAAAGACTCTGTCGCAGCTTCTTTATGGCCAGCCACCATTGTTCATTGGAGAAGCCCTCGGGTGGGGTGTGATATTGCAACTTGTCCCAATGGAGATATTTGTCAATCCTCAGGCTTGGAATCATATCAAGAAACTTTGTGGCCTGTTCCGGATCCTCCTTTATTTGTTGCCATATGAGGTCTAAATCAGGTGGAGATTTTGGTTTTCTCATTGTGTTATCACTCTTAATATCAAAGCTTTATACAATTACTATTTATATACTAATTTTGATTTATTAGTATATACATGTATATCGGCCCTGTCAAATACTAAATTTAAAAATTTAGTATTAAATTAGTATAACGTGGATTAAATGGGGTTATACCGATAATATCAGCTGCACATCCGGAAGTGAGGATTTTCGCCCGATTTGAAAACGTTTCACCTTCTTGCATCGGTTTGTTACAATGCTTAGTTTGGATTGTTTCTAATTTTCTGTATTAAGACTGTTTGCTCAAGTGCGACGTAAGAATGGCACAACGTATAGAAAAAGCTATTGTGATTACCGGGGCAGCAGAGCATAACCTCAAGAATATCAACTTGAGCATTCCGCGGGATAAACTCGTGGTAATTACCGGCATAAGCGGCTCGGGAAAAAGTTCGCTTGCTTTTGATACAATTTACGCTGAAGGGCGCAGAAAATACGTTGAGTCACTTAGTGCGTATGCCCGGCAGTTTCTCGAACAAATGCAAAAACCCGCCGTGGGCGACATCACAGGTCTTCCGCCGACCATAGCGATTGAGCAGCGAAGCGCTAGTGGTAATCCTCGTTCAACCGTCGCTACGACCACTGAAATATATGACTACTTTAGATTGCTTTTTGCCCGTGTGGGTCAGCCGCATTGCTGGGTTTGTGGCAAAGAAATAACAAGTCAACACTCCTCACAGATAGTTGAGTCGATAATGACTCGGCCTGTAGACACGAAGGTGCAAATCTGTGCCCCATTGGTCAGAGGTAAAAAGGGTGAGCACAAAGATATTCTAAGCGGAATTCAACGTGAAGGCTTCGTTCGTGTCCGCATAGATGGAACGATTTATGATGTCTCAGCCGCAGGGCGAATTCCTGCTCTTAACAAAAATAAAAAGCATGATATTGCTGCGGTCGTTGATAGATTGATAATCAAAGATTCCGTTCGGGTCCGGCTTGCCGATTCCGTAGAAACAGCGCTAAAACTGGCTGATGGAATATTGCTGGTGCTGGTGCAGGAACCCGAAGCAGATAATACAAATGGTGGTAACGGCCAATGGGAACAAGCGATATACAGTGAGAAATTTGCCTGTCCTGAGCATCCGCAGTCCAGTCTTGAGGAGCTATCGCCACGCCTTTTTAGTTTTAATAGTCCTTACGGTGCATGCAAAAGCTGTGACGGCTTGGGAACTGTTCTTGAGTTTGATCCTGACTTGATTGTGCCCGACAAGAGCGTTTCACTGGAGAACGGTGCTATTGATGCCTGGCGCAAGGGCGGCAAAAGAATGAACATTTTCTATAACCGGCTCATCAAGAGGTTCTGCCGGGATGTGGGGTTTAGCAAATCGATGCCTTATGAGCGATTATCAAAGGAGAACCGCAGAATTTTGATGTACGGCACAACTACAGCCGACGAGCAAAAATACGGCATTTGGTTTGAGGGAGTTATCCCAAATCTCTCCCGGCGATGGGAAAACACCACTAGCGAGTACGTCAAAACCAGATTGCATGGATATCTTTCGGAACAGCCGTGCAAAAGCTGTGGTGGCGCGCGACTTCGGCCCGAAGCCATTGCTGTTATCGTTGGAGGCAAAAACATTTATCAACTGACCTCCATGAGCATCGAGCTGGCTCAGAAGTTTTTTAATAAGCTGCAACTGGACAAAGAGAAAACGATTATTGCTGCCCAGGTGTTGAAGGAGATAAAGGCAAGACTGAAGTTTATGGTCGATGTTGGACTTGGATATCTGACGCTGAACAGGATGAGTAGTACACTTGCCGGTGGTGAAGCTCAGCGGATTCGTCTGGCGACTCAGGTTGGCAGCGGCCTTGTTGGAGTCTGTTACGTTCTCGATGAACCGACGATTGGCTTGCACAAGCGTGACAACGACCGCTTGTTGGGAATTCTGCAGCGTCTAAGTCGGCTTGGTAATACTGTCATTGTGGTAGAACATGACGAGGACATTATTAAAAGTGCGGATCACATCATTGATATAGGCCCAGCGGCCGGCGCACACGGCGGAGAAGTGATAGTCCAGGGAAAGCTCGCAGACATAACAGAGTGTGACAGGTCGCTGACAGGACAGTACCTTAGCGGCAAAAAGAGTATAGCTTTACCTATAAAGAGAAGAAAATATAATCTCAAAAAGTGCGTCGAGCTAAAGGGGGCTTGTGAAAACAATCTTAAGCATATAGACGTGGCGTTTCCATTGGGAGTATTCACCTGTGTGACCGGCGTTTCCGGCTCCGGCAAGAGCACACTGGTTAGCCAGATTCTTTTGAGGGCCTTAAGGCGTCACCTATATCAGTCCCGTGAAAGGCCTGGAAAACACAAAAACGTCTTTGGCATTTCACAAATTGACAAAGTTATTGAGATAGACCAGTCGCCTATCGGCAAAACCCCACGCAGCAATCCAGCTACATATACGGGAGTCTTTGACCTGATCAGAAAACTGTTCAGTCTCACTCGCGAAGCAAAGATTCGCGGCTACAAACCAGGCAGATTTAGTTTCAACGTCAAAGGTGGACGTTGCGAGGCATGTCGCGGACAGGGCACAAAGAAAATTGAAATGCACTTTTTGCCTGATGTTTATGTTACCTGCCAGGCATGTCGCGGCAGTAGATTTAATCCTGAGACACTGCAAATCACATACAAGGGCAAGAACATCGCTGATGTACTGGATATGCGAATTGAAGAGGCTCTTGGTTTCTTCGCGAACTTCCCTGCTATAATGCGGATACTGCAGACGCTCAATGACGTCGGTATGGGCTATATGCAGTTGGGCCAGTCCTCAACGACACTTTCCGGCGGCGAAGCCCAGCGTGTGAAACTCTCCGCCGAGCTGGGCAAGTCAGCCACAGGGCATACCTTTTATGTCCTTGATGAGCCTACCACAGGATTGCACTTCGCGGATATTCATAATCTGCTCAATGTATTGGGAAGGCTGTGTGATTTGGGTAATACCGTTGTTGTTATCGAACATAATCTTGATGTTGTAAAGATGGCAGACTACATAATAGACCTTGGTCCTGAGGGTGGTGACAGGGGTGGAACTGTTGTTGAAGCCGGTTCACCAGAGGACATCATAAAGAACAAGAAAAGCTACACAGCCAGCTATCTCAAAGCTAAACTGCAAGCCGAAGCCAATTTTTAGCGAAATCTACACGCGTGTAATTCATTATGGTTGTTCAGGCAGTCAAATGGATTGGTAATGTCGATGGGTATCTGGAGCTTGTGGACCAGCGCCGATTGCCTACCGAGTTTATCAAGCTTCACTGTCGCGACATCGAGCAGTTGTGTGGAGCGATAAAAACACTTACTATCCGTGGAGCACCGGCTATCGGCGTGGCTGTGGCTTATGGGCTTGTTCTTGCTGTGCAAAAGCTCTCAATCGGTGCCGGAAAGCAAGATGCACTTAAGACTATCACCCAGGCTTGTGATTATTTGTCGTCCTCTCGGCCAACTGCGGTGAATCTGTTCTGGGCGCTGGAGAGGGTCCGCAAAAAGGCTCATGAGATTGCCTCCAAGCCGAAAGTGGATTTGCAGGCATTGCGAGAAACCATTCTTGCTGAGGCAAATGCTATCTATGATGAAGACGTTGAAATGTGCCGGCGAATCGGTCAAAACGGCCGGAAATTCATAAAGAACGGATTTGGAATTTTGACTCATTGTAATGCCGGTGCGCTGGCAACTGCAGGACAAGGAACAGCTCTTTCGATAATTTTTCAGGCTCACAAAGAAGGCAAGAAATTCAGAGTTTATGCAGACGAAACCCGCCCACTATTGCAGGGTGCCAGACTAACGGCATGGGAGCTGCAGCAGGCGAACATAGAGGTCACCGTCATCTGTGACAACATGGCGGGTTGGCTGATGAAACAAGGCAAGATAGATATGGTGATAACCGGTGCCGACCGAATTGCAGCAAACGGCGATACAGCGAACAAAATTGGAACTTATAGTCTGAGTATTCTGGCCAGAGAGCATGGGATACCTTTTTATGTTGCTGCACCGTCAAGCACATTCGATCTGAGTACTGCGACCGGCGCTCAAATTCCGATAGAGCAAAGGGCTGCGGATGAAGTAATACGGTATGGCAATATTCAAATTGCTCCTGATGGTGTTGGTGTATATAACCCAGCTTTTGATGTTGTTCAGGCAAAGGATATTACCGCCATTGTTACTGAAAAGGGGATAATTGAGGAACCTTGCACCGAAAAAATCACCGACCACTTGGCGAGAAAGTAGGTTGGTGATGCCGTTTAATCAACCGCAACGACTTCTTTGACCTCAGGAACTTTTTCTTTAAGGATTCGTTCAATACCCATTTTCATTGTTATCGTAGCGCCGGGACAGCCCTGGCAAGCCCCTTGCAGACGTACCTTCACAGTTCTGTCGTCATCGGTTCCGGCCAACTCAACGTCGCCACCATGACCTTGCAATGCCGGGCGAATTGACTCGATCACCTCTGTGATTTGTTCTTCGAAACTTTTTTCATTATCGGCTGCGCCACAACCGCATTGTTCACACATTTATAAATCTCCTGTTCTTAGCTCTATGTTGCGCTTCACAGTCGCTTAGTTGCGAACTTTTATCTTACAAATAGATATTATACTGATGATTGGGGCAAAAGCCAGACTGATATTCGAAGCTGCTTTGTTTTTAAGACGTACAGAAAATTTAATGGTTTGATTAGCAAAAATTGCCGAAATTAAATTGACAGGCAAACATGGTGTTTATACAATGTGTGTGTGTTTGTGTGTAAACATGCAAATACAGCCCTGAGATCCGCCGTATGCGGAGTTATGGGGTTATGGCCCGGGTGTAATCTTCGGGTTTCTTGGCCGGTTTTGGTTGGAAAACGGTTAAGTGCCCGAAATAGCCCATCGAAGCCATGATTTACCGGAATAACGAAGTATCGTTTATCAGGAAAGGAAATGCACATGAAAACCAAGTCCCGCGATTCTACCAAGTCCACCCAAAAATCAACGATTAAAACCGGTGCGCAAATCGTTGTTGACACACTGATCGAACACGGCGTTGACACGATGTTTGGCTATACTGGCGGTGTCGTACTGCCGTTGTTCGACCGATTATATGATGCGCCGATAAATGTAGTTGTCCCGCGACACGAACAGGGTGGTTGCCACATGGCTGATGCTTACGCACGTGCCAGCGGGAAAGTCGGCGTTATGGTCGCAACCAGTGGTCCTGGTGCCTGCAACCTTGTTACGGGTCTTGCTACAGCTATGATGGATTCGGTGCCTTTGGTTGCTATAACAGGACAAGTCCGGACGGAGCTCATCGGCAACGACGCTTTTCAGGAGGCCGATACCACCGGCATAACCCGGCCGGTTACAAAATACAACTGTATCGTCAAAGATATTAAAGACTTGGCCCGAACCGTTCATGAGGCTTTTCATATTGCTTCAACAGGAAGGCCGGGACCAGTTCTCATTGATTTGCCGGTAGATGTCTCTGTCGGCAAATACAGCGTCGATGGAGCGGTTGAGATGGATCTGCCCGGATATAAAATCCGGCCCAAAGGAAATGCCAGGCAAATATCAATGGCGGCCGAGGCAATAAATATGTCTAAGCGACCGGTCCTCTATGCAGGTGGCGGCATTATAACCGCCAACGCAAGCGAGGAACTTCGCAAATTGGCGGGAAAAGCACACCTGCCCGTGACAACAACGCTTCTGGGTCTGGGCAGCTTCGATCAGAGAAAGCCTGAATCGCTTAATATGCTTGGAATGCACGGTACGGCTTATGCAAACTACGCTATTCAAGAGTGTGATCTGTTGATTGCCATCGGCGCACGCTTTGACGATCGGGTGACGGGCAAACTCGCGACATTTGCTCCAAATGCAAAGATAATTCATATCGACATCGATCCTGCCAGTATATCGAAGAATGTCCATGTTGATATTCCGGTCGTGGGCGACGCAAAGGCAATAATTGCTGAGCTTATCGAAGAAGTTGAATATCATGATCGGAAGACTTGGTTTACCAAGATTGCGCAGTGGAAAAAGAAATATCCACTTCGTTACGACCAGGACTCAACCGGTATAAAACCCCAGTATGTTATCGAGGAGATTTGTCGCCAGACAAAAAGTGAGGCGATAATTACTACCGGTGTAGGCCAGAACCAGATGTGGGCTGCGCAATTTTATAAGTTCATCAAGCCCAGACAGCTAATCAGCTCAGGGGGCCTTGGTACGATGGGCTACGGTTTGCCTGCTGCAGTAGGCGCCCAGATAGCAAAGCCCGGTGAGACGGTTATAGATATCGATGGCGACCACAGTTTCAATATGACGATGATAGAGCTTGCCACGGCAGTTGAGCACAATTTGCCGATCAAGGTCTGCATCCTCAACAACGGATATATGGGAATGGTTCGGCAGTGGCAGGAACTGTTCTATGGCAAGCGCTATTCTAAAAGTTACCTGGCCAATCCTGATTATGCCACCGTGGCCAGGGCGCTGGGGGCGGTAGGGATGACCGTTGAGAAAAAAGATGATGTTCCAAAGGCTGTAAAGCAAATGCTTGCTGAAAAGAAGCCTTGCGTTGTCGATTTTAGAGTCGAGCGAGAAGAAAACGTCTGGCCAATGGTGGCAGCGGGCAAGAGCCTCGACGAAATGGACGGACTGGACATATTGGAAAGTATGGCGTAAATTCGTCACTCGATGCTTGATACTTGCGCAGCATCGAGCATTAATAATCGAGGTACGAGAAATGAGACACATAATAAGTGCATTGGTTGAGAATAAGCCGGGTGTTTTGGCCCATGTTGCGGGGATGTTCGCCGCGAGGGCATTTAACATTGACTCGCTCGTTGTCGGTCGAACGGAAGACCCTGAGCTCAGCAGAATGACTATTGTTGTTGTTGGCGACGACAGGGTTGTTGAGCAGGTTCGCAAGCAGTTAGCCAGGATAGTTCCTGTTGTCAAGGTTCAGGATTTTGCCGGCCAGCCTGTAGTTGCGCGGGATTTGATGTTGGTGGCAATTTCGGCGCCACCGGAGAAAAGGCCAGAGATTTTTACGATGATTGAAATGTTCAGAGGCAAGGTCGTGGACATTAGCCCGAAATCGCTTATGGTTGAAGTCAGTGGTCCTGAAACGAAGATAGAGGCTTTCGTCAATGTCTGCAAGCCTTACGGGATCAAGAGCATGGCCCGGACCGGGACCATTGCTATGCCCCGCCAGGGGAAGATTGAGCCATAAGTTGCATTTGTGTTATCGGCACATCGAACTGCAAATCGCTTGCCCAGCAGGTGCCTTTCGCTATAATGACGAAACCGGAGAGCCTTTTTGGCTGGACAGCGTTTGTATGTTTTGATCCAAGACAGAGCAATTATAAATTGTCAGCGTAAAATTATATCGTAAAGGAATCGTGTGAAAGGTTGAGTAAAGTTTTCTCGACGTGTTGACAATCCCAAAGAAAGGAGAACTGAAGTCATGGCGGCAAGAATCTACTATGAAAAAGACGCCCCAATTGAACCTCTGAAGGGCAAAAAGGTGGCGGTTATCGGTTATGGCAGCCAGGGCCATGCACACAGCCTGAATCTCCGCGACAGTGGTATAAATGTAGCGGTCGCTGAGCTGGAGGGAACTGATAACTACAAGCTCGCTATAGAGCAAGGTTTTAAACCAACGGACATCAAGACAGCGATGGATGGCGCTGCGTTGATTATTGTCACGGTACCCGATGAAATTCAGGCAAAAGTTTACAAGGAAAAGATTGAGCCAAGCCTTGTTGCGGGTCAGACAATTGGTTTCTGTCATGGTTTTAATATCCACTTTAAGTATATTGAGCCACCGAAGGATGTCAACGTTGTGATGATTGCGCCTAAAGGGCCGGGACATCTCGTCCGCAGTGAGTTTGAGAAAGGCGGCGGTGTGCCGAACCTTGTGGCTGTCCATCAGGACGCGACCGGCGACGCTAAGCAGATTGCCCTTGCCTGGGCAAATGGGATTGGTGGTGCACGCGCAGGGATTATTGAGACTACATACAAAGAGGAAACTGAGACAGATTTGTTTGGTGAGCAATGTGTGCTGTGTGGTGGCCTTACTGCGCTGATAAAGGCTGGCTTTGAGACACTCATCGAGGCTGGGTATCAGCCGGAAATCGCGTACTTTGAGTGTATGCATGAGGTCAAACTTATTGTCGACCTTATGTATCAGGGTGGCCTGAGCTATATGAGATACAGCATATCTAATACTGCCGAGTATGGCGATCTAACTCGTGGGCCGAGAATTATCACCGAGCAAACAAGAGCTGAGATGAAAAAAATTCTCTCGGAGATTACATCGGGCAAGTTTGCCAAAGAGTGGGTGAGCGAATATCAGGCAGGACTCAAGAATTTTAAGCAATTGTATGAAAGGGACTATAATAGTCAATTGGAGACTATTGGTAGGCAGCTCCGCGAAATGATGAAGTGGATTGACTCGAAGCAAGTCTAATAATTGATAAAGGCTCCCGCCGCATAAGCCGATTAAGAATCAGGCTATTAAAAGTCTGTCTGAAGGATAAATATTCATGATAGTAATACAGACCAAAGGCTCAAAGCACCGTTGGGTCGGGCGATTATCGGTGTTTGGAACATCTCTTTTAGTCGTGTTATTTTTGGGTTTATGTGGTTGTGCAATTTTGGGCTATATTCCTCCAGAGAGGTTAGCGTATGACAAGCTCTCGGCTGGCTACCGCCAGACAAAGCTAAAAAAAAGCAGCACCCTTGATCTGGTGGGAATGTTCAGATCTCCACAATATGGATATGACGCCAACATGGTGGGGATTGAGCTATTTAACCAAAGTGACACGATAATAGCCTCGACAGGGCAGAGCAAATCCGGGCATAAAACTTGGTTCAACCTTGTTGCGTTTGAAGAGCATACCATGATTGCTGAACGTAGGTACTTCTTCTGTATGGATGAGAAGGCCGAAATTGCGCCAACCGAGCCCAAGCGGTATGTGGTCCCGCCAAGAAAAGCTATTCTATTCGACGGCGAGATCGTCCTGCAACAAGAGCTGCTCCGTCAGCCTTACGCAACTGAGCAGGCAAAATTACTCGCCATATTGAAGCAGTTTCCTGAGAATCTAAAAAAGGATATAAGTGACGTTATCGGCAGCAGTGGTGAATCTGGCCAGGAGAATAAAATACTTGCTGTATCCGGAATGCTGATGAACCAGGCATTCGAGGCCGCCTTGCTTGAGCTAAACGAATCGTTTGCACTGGCACAAAAACTAAGTAGTGAAAAAGGTGTCGCGTTCAGTCACATCACCTTAAAAAAGGGTAGAATCCGAATGACCGTCCGTGACGATATTGCCACGGTCAGAATCAGAATAGGTCTGCCTCTGTAGCTTTTATACCGCACATATCCAGCCCAACAAAATAAGAGAGTGGGTCTGTAAGCCGAGTTCTGTACCCCCGCCGTTTTGCTTCGCCAGCCCCCGCGTCTCTCGGCGCGAGGCGGGGCGGCGGGCAGAAACGAAGCAGCGGGGGTGGCAGTCATTTATCTTGACCAACTGTTGCCAGTTGGTTCCAGCGGCCTACCCGCCGGCTGAACGAATCGATAAAGCGTTCATACCCGGGCCAAGTTATGGCGTAAGCCAGCCGGCTGCTTGGTCTTGCAGGCGGTGGGGTTTACCGTGCCAACGACGTCACCGCCGTTGCGGTGCGCTCTTACCGCACCTTTTCACCTTTACCTGTGCCCCCCTGCTTTCTTGCCCCTGCCTTCGCAGGGGTAAACTTGTCCCCGCGGAAGCGGGGAGCAAGAAGGGGGTCATCGGCTGTGTCTTTTCTGTGGCACTTTCCCTAAGGTTGCCCTCGGTGGCCGTTAGCCACCACCACGCCCTTTCCTGCTCGGACTTTCCTCCCCCGCTGCTTCGCTTTTGCCCGCTGCCCCGTCTTGCGTCGGGAGACGCAGGGGCAAGCGAAGCAAAACGACGGGGGCGACCACCCGACCCACTCTCAATTAATTATTTAATATTGACGATAGATTACTGCCCGTTGCTTCCTGTAAGAATTATACCATATACTTGCGAAGAATAAAATATATAACACATTATGCATAGCATGAATGGTTTCAGGCACAATACTACGATGTGTTTCAACGTTGGTTTGTACAGCCATAAAGCACAGATCAGGATATTTGTTAACGGGCGGATATAACTACCGGTTTGGGCTTGTGCCTTAGCTTATTCGTCAATGTGCTATTTCTATATGCTCTTTGAAGTGCTCGTCATCGGTGTTCGGGAAGTCGTTTCTAAAGTGAACGCCACGGCTTTCCTGCCGCATCTGTGCTGAGCGGGCCATAAGAAGACAGACTGTTAGCATATTCTGACATTCCCAGTCTTGCGGCGAATCAAAGACCTTGTCCATTACATATCGCTGCCAGAAGCTGATAATCTCCTGAGCCTCCTTGAGTGGCTGGATACTTCGCGTGATGCCGACGTTGCGCCACATAAGAGCTCGGAGGGAATTTCTAACATCGGCAGTATCCAGTTGGCTGCGGTCTGAATGCGGAACGTGATATTCTATCTGTCTGTGCTTGAGCTGCAAAGTATCGTCTTTTTTATTTTGTGTAACAGACCGTCCGGAGATTTTACCAAACACCAATCCTTCAAGTAGAGAGTTACTGCCCAAGCGGTTTGCGCCGTGCAAACCCGTAGAAGCAACCTCACCACAGGCATACAGGTTTCTGATTCTCGTTTCAGCTACGGAATTAACTCTGGCGCCACCGATCATATAGTGTGCACTGGGCCTGACCGGAATAAGGTCGTGACCGACATCGATGTCGAAGCTCTCACAAAGTTCAGTAATGAGAGGAAATCTTTTTGTCAGATATATTTTATCTAGGTGTCTAACATCAAGATATACGTGCGTTGATTCGGTCTTTCGCATCTGTTCAAGGATAGCCCTGCTTACAACGTCGCGTGGTGCAAGTTCGGCTGCCTCGTGATACTCTTTCATGAATCGTCGTCCTTTGCTGTCCACAAGCACAGCACCTTCGCCCCGAAGTGTTTCAGTAATAAGCGCACGTGTGGCCCCAGCGATATATAGCGTTGTTGGATGAAACTGTACGAATTCGAGGTCCCTCAAGATGGCTCCTGCGCGGTAAGCCATTGCAATGCCGTCGCCTGTTGCGCCTTCGGGATTCGTGGTTTCACGATAGAGTTGGCCTGCCCCTCCGGTTGCCAGGATCGTGTTTGAGGCCCAGATTATCTGCAGATTACCTTGATTGTCACTTCCAATTATGCCGGCACATTCGCCTTGGTCGCCCGTGAGCAAGTCAATGGTGTAGATGTTCTCCAGTATTTTTATGTTCTGATTTTCTGTAACTTTTCTGATTAGCGTCTCTGCAATTATTCTACCTGTTTCATCGCCGTGAGCGTAAGCTACACGGGCGTGGCTGTGGCCACCTTCAAGTGTGGTGGCGACGTGACCTTCCGTCAAGTCAAACTCGGCGCCCCAGTGTAGGAGTTGTTCAATAAGTTCAGGTCCCTGTCGAACAACCAATCCGACTATGTCCTGATTACAAATTCCACAGCCGGTATTTAGAGTATCGGCTATATGTGATTCGAAAGAATCTGACTTTTCCAGCACTGATGCGATACCGCCCTGGGCCTTATAGGTATTGCTGTCTTGTAGGCTGCCTTTGCAGACTATCATGACATTACAGTCATGGGCCGCTTCAATCGCGGCGCGAAGACCAGCTATGCCAGCCCCAACTACTAAGCAGTCGGCAAAAAGCTGAGGGGTTGCGGTGGAATCGATATTCACAAGATAACGTCTGAATTTTGATTTGTCCACCATAATGCCACATCAAAAAATTAGCATTAGCTCAGGGACGAGAGAAACGAAAAGCGTAAAACGTAAAGTGTAAAACCACAGCTTAAAACTGAAAATTAAACAGGTTTTGAATTTTGAGCTATGGTTTTGCGCTTTTAGCTTTAGGTTTTTAGCTTACTGTTGTTATTAGCCAGTCTCTCAGTCAATAACCCAACTCAAGGCTTTGTCTTGTTCGGCTCAGAACTACGAATATCCGTTGAGTTTTGACAGCGCACCAGAGCGGTGGCTCCCTCACTGGTGAAGACTCTGTCATTGTCGGCATATTTGAGCACGAAGGTCTGCAGTTCTTTAGTTGATGCTGTCAGAAGGATTCTATCTTCGGCTATCGTATGTTTGACAGCATTAGGTTCTGCCTTGAGAAGTTCTTCAAACTTGTCATCATCGGTGATACGCATCTTCAATTGAGGTTCGATAGAATCAATTCTTATAAAAGTGTGTACCGGCCAAAAGAAGAACGTGTTGAATTGCGCTTCACTTTTCTCGATATCTTCTTCTGCGCAGGGGAACTGACCAGGAAACACGTCCAAAAATAGCTTCTTATCGAGCTTCACCAAACATGCGATAAACAATCCTTTTTCGCCATCGTTGTCAGATACCATCAGCTTATATACCTTGTCACGATTTTTCTCGAGTGCCGGTGACAAGAACATAGGTTTTTCTTCACCAATACGGTTGAATTGCCATGTGTTTTTCGGGTCATTACAGTCATTTACCCAAGTGCCAAGTAGCTTCTCTTCGAATACGAGGTTTTCTGTGGTAAAAAGTGAATTCAGCGACATCACGGGCACGCAGCCACCTAAAAGGCAAGCCAGCAGATAAAAAAGACACTTTTTGATGTTCATTTTGACCTCCTTGAGATTTCATAGCGCAAGTTTTTTGTTCGTCTCTGAAGTATTATAGGTGCTATGATTCTGAAGTCAAATCCGATTTCTCACAATGGAGGCGATGACCTATTTTAGGTAGGCTCCGGGCTATACGCAGTCTTTGCCAAGCAACTTGGAACTCTTCCTATCAAGCGACCCTGATTATATAGTACGTAACGATCCTCCAATATAGACCTCTTAGCAGGATTGTTTGACCTTCTCCGCACTTACGGTATAATAGTAGATTCATTTATCCAGCAAAGGTTAAATACAACGATGGGCAATAAATCAGTCAGGGCGATTTTCCCGGGTTCGTTTGACCCGATTACGAATGGGCATCTCGATGTAATAAATCGTGGGATGAAGCTTTTTGATGAGCTTATCATTGCAGTCGGGAGAAGCCCTGTAAAGAACCAGCTCTTCAGCCCCGAAGAGCGAGTTGAAATGATAGTGGAACTGATAAGGAATATGCCAGGTGTAAGCGTCGAGAGCTTTGATGGCTTAACGGTTGAATATGCTGCAAAGAAAAAGGCTGATGTCATCCTGCGTGGACTGCGAAGTCTTACCGATGTACAGTATGAGTTTCAGCTCGCTATGACTAATAGAGCTGTAGCTGGAATAGAGACTGTTTTTATTATGACCAGTGAGCAGTACGGCTTTACCAGTTCGACCCTGATTCGCGAGATAGCCTCGCTTGGAGGAGATTTGTCAAATTTGATTCCGGAGAATGTCCATGAACGATTGCTACGCCGCTTTGAGAAAGAAAAAATGTAAAACTCGTCTCTCACGCGGCGAGCATCGAGTTTCAAGTATCGAGTATCAACAAGATATGTTTACAATTAGCGTTGAAAGTCACTTTAAAGCATCGCATCAGCTAATGCTGCTGGACGGATCACAAGAACCTGCTCATGAGCACGGTTGGTTGGTTACAGTGGACGTCAGCCAAGGCAAGCTTAACAGTGTAGGCGTTGTTATGGATTTCCTTCAATTAAAAGCGATGGTCAATGATGTTTTGGCTGAACTTGACGATGTGCCGTTAGGAAATGTCGCGTATTTTCGACGGAACAACCCGTCGGCTGAGAACGTAGCTAAATATATATACGAGAGACTAAAGCCCAAATTGTCTAAAAGGCTGAAACTACAAGCTGTTACGGTTGTTGAGGAGCCAGGTTATTCGGCAAAATTCTGTCAATAGCTTTATAGCAAGCTGAGAAATATGACGATACCTTACATGGGACTTTGGTATAATAAGGTCACGCTAATTCATAACTTTTAGTGTGTGAAAAACAGGAGGCAGAGCAGTCATGCAATGCCAGTTTTGTCATAAAAGAGCTGCAACTATTCACCTCACGGAGATTGCTGACGGCGAACGCACGGAGATGCACGTCTGTGAGAATTGTGCCGTTGAGCAGGGCATAGCCGCTAAGAGCCAGATATCTGTTAACGAACTGCTCAGCAACTTATTGGCGGTGCAGCCGACGGACGATGATTTACTCAGCTCTTCGGAGCATGACCTCACGTGCCCACATTGTGGCTTTACCCTGGATAAATTCCGCAAAGAGCCCGTCTTAGGCTGTCCCTATGATTATGATGTCTTCGAGAAATCATTACTGCCGCTTATCGAAAGGGCGCAGGGTGGAATGACTTACCACTGCGGTAAGGTCCCATCCAGAATGCCGAAGCAATCAAGAAAACAGATCGAGCGCTCGCGTCTGCAGCAACAACTGGATATCGCAGTGAGAAGCGAAGACTATGAATTGGCAGCACAGTTACGGGATAAAATGAATCAACTCGAGTAATTATCTTGACCTTACCGGGACCGTGGATATGAAGCTGACGAACATAAGCAACGACATAAACGAGTGGTTCAGCGGTGCAGGACCGTTAGCCGACGTCGTAATCTCTTCACGCATCCGACTCGCGAGGAACCTTGCCGGTCACAAATTCCTTAACTGCTGCTCAAATGAAGAAAAATCCGAAATCCTAAAGAAACTCAAAGACATCATCATATCACTCAACCTTGGTGATGAAGTCTTCTATATAAGCATCGACAGAACCTCTGCTCTAAATCGAAATTTTCTCGTAGAAAGACATCTTATTAGTCGGCATCACGCCACAGCTAAAGGTCCACGAGGCGTTGTAGTTGCCGGCCGTGAGTCCTTCGCTGCGATGATCAATGAAGAGGACCATCTGCGAATGCAGGTACTTAAAGCAGGTTGTCAGCTATCGAAGTGTCTACGCCGAATAAATGATATTGATGATATGATCGAGCAGAAGGTTGAATATGCCTTCAGTCCTCGTTATGGATACCTGACTGCTTGCCCGACCAATATCGGAACGGGGATAAGAATCTCGGTAATGCTGCACCTGCCAGCTCTGAAAATAACCGGACAAATCGAGAAGTTCTTAAACACCACAAAAGACATGAACCTTGCTGTACGGGGGCTTTTTGGTGAAGGAACCGAGGCTGCGAGTGATTTGTATCAGTTGTCGAACCAGATAACACTCGGTGTCTCAGAACAAGCAATTGTCTCGGAATTTGAAAACACTATCATTCCAGAAATAATCGGGTACGAGAATGCTGCGAGGACACATTTGCTCTCGCAGCAAGTCGATACCCTCAACGACAAGATTTCACGTGCAATGGCACTACTTCAAAATGCTCATCTGATAAGCTCTCAGGAGGCGTTATTCCTGCTTAGCCATTTGCGGTTGGGCCTGAATATGCACGAACGCTTGGGAGCCTCGACGCCCGCAATAAAAAGACTCTGTGCTTTGAAAGGTTCAGATAAGAATAAAGGCCTATCCGTCGCGACCATTAATCGGTTGTTTATGCTGACTCTGCCGGCGCATCTGCAACTGAACTATGGTAAATCATTGGACGCAACCCACAGAGACGCGCTCCGAGCCAAAATCATCCGCGAGGCTTTGGGTGAAAATCCATAGAATAGAAGATACGACGCAACAACATAAAGCAAAGAAATCAACAGCCCTCAGCCTACGAATGCCTAGTAATTTCCGGTTTGTTTTGCCCACATCTGCCAAAATGGCACAACGAACGAACTTTTTAAAGAGAACAAAGTAATAAGCCAACGATTTAAGTCCATGAGGTAAAAGAGCTTAGATAAAGCCGGCAACTGGGCTATGGAATTGGCACGCCTTTTGCACTTTTTATTTTACATAGTCTGTATGCGACTGGATTTTTAACGACGCAGAAAACTGTGTTTTTTTCCAATTTAGTCAGACCGAAAGGAAGACAATTATGGCTAAAACCATCGGAATAGACTTGGGTACAACGAACTCAGTGGTTGCGGTTATGGAAGGTTCATCACCGAAGGTTTTGACTAATTCATCCGGCTCTCGGCTGACTCCTTCGGTAGTTGGATTTACGGATAAGTCTGAGCGATTGATTGGTCAGATCGCAAGACATCAGCAGGTTACCAATCCGGAAAACACGGTGTTCTCTATCAAGCGCTTCATGGGCCGACGGCACAATGAGGTCGCTGCAGAAGAAAAGATTGTCCCTTATAAGATAACGGGCGGGCCAAATGAATTAGTGAAGGTTGGTATCAGAGGCAAAGAGTATACTCCTCCAGAAGTATCCGCGATGATTCTGCAGGACCTTAAGAAATCGGCAGAGGACTATCTGGGCGAAAAGGTCACTAAAGCCGTCATCACAGTTCCCGCGTATTTCAATGATTCACAACGCCAAGCGACCAAAGACGCCGGCCGAATCGCAGGGCTGGAGGTCGAGCGAATCATTAACGAACCTACTGCCGCTGCACTGGCTTACGGATTGGAAAAGAAAAAGAATGAGAAAGTTGCCATTTTTGATTTTGGGGGCGGCACTTTTGACATTTCTATACTGGATATTGGTGACAATGTATTTGAGGTCCTCAGCACCAACGGTGACACCCACCTCGGTGGTGATGACCTCGATGCGGTGTTGATAAACTATCTTGCTGATGAATTCAAAAAAACCGAGGGCATCAACCTGCGTCAGGACGCAATGGCCCACCAGCGGCTCAAGGAGGCTGCTGAAAAGGCAAAGTGTGAGCTGAGTACTCAGCTTGAGACTACAGTTAATTTACCATTTATCACAGCAGACGCCTCCGGGCCGAAGCACATGCAGATTACTATCACCCGTAGCAAGTTTGAATCGCTGGTGGAACACATTCTGGAACGGCTAAAAGATCCCTGTCACAAGGCGCTGGAAGATGCAAAACTAACAGCAGGTAGTATTTTTGAGGTTCTACTTGTCGGTGGCTCGACAAGAATTCCCAAGGTCCAGGAAATTGTAAAGGAAATCTTCGACAAAGAACCAAACAGGAGCATAAATCCCGATGAAGTTGTGGCTTTAGGGGCAGCGATTCAGGGAGCAGTTTTAGCTGGTGACGCAGGCGTTAAAGACATTTTACTTCTGGATGTGACACCCCTGTCATTGGGTGTTGAAACGCTTGGTGGAGTTATGACAAGGCTGATTGAGCGAAATACTACAATCCCAACCAGCAAGAAGGAGATTTTTTCAACTGCCGCAGATAGTCAAACCACCGTTGACATCCATATACTGCAGGGTGAGCGTGAATTCGCCAGGGACAACCGCACGCTCGGCAGGTTTCAGCTTACCGATATTCCGCCGGCTCCACGAGGCATCCCGCAAATTGAGGTTGCATTTGATATCGACGCTAATGGTATTCTGAACGTCTCAGCTAAAGACCTCGGCACCGGTAAACAGCAGTCCATCGTAATTAAGTCCAGCTCCGGACTGAGCGAACAAGAGATTGACCGGATGACAAAGGAAGCTGGAACACACGCTGAAGAAGATAAAGAGAAAAGGCAGGTTGTGGACCTGAAGAACCAGGCTGACCAGTTGATTTACTCAACAGAAAAGACTCTCAAAGAGCACGGTGATAAAGTTTCAGCGGATACAAGAGGTAAAATTGAAAGCGCAATGAATAACCTCAAGGAAGCAATTAAAGGTGATAGCGCAGACGCAATAAAAAAAGCTATCGACAATCTTGGCGAAGCCGGCCAGGAACTTGGTAAGGTCCTTTACGAAGAAGCAGCGAAGAAACAGGCTGCGTCGGCTCCGGCCGGCCAGGCCGAACAAGCTCCTTCTCCTGAGGGCGAAGTCAAGAGAAAAGGTGGCGATGATGTAATCGACGCTGAATTTGAGGCCAAGGACAACTAATAGCATAAACATATTCATTGCATGAGAGACAGAATTATAAGGGCCAATATCAAAATGTGTTGGCCTTTTTCCTTTTGTACCAACACATCTGAATATTTAGACCTGCCAATATTCAATATTACGTGGTAAATTGCCATGGTTTCCCAACGGCACATTTCCTGGACTATTGGGGACTCATTTCGTATAATATTCTTTGTTATTACAGCAGGAGCGGATGGGGCCCAAATCGGCCAGTCACAGCAAGATCATTTCGAGCGGAGCCCCTGTGTCTTCTGTCGAAGACAGAAACAGGGGCGAAGTCGAGACACGTAGCGAAGCGCAGAGCCCCGAAGGGAAATCTGCGTGCAACAGCGCTGCTAACCCAGATTTCTCCACTCCGTTCGCTGCGCTCACTACGGTCGAAATGACATCCTTTCTACAAAGCAATTTGAATTTCTAACTTGCTCATTTGCCAATGCAAAAGCGGGAAAATATCTTTTCTAATATCTGCTCGTCAACAGGCTGTTGCTCAATATCGGAAATAGCCTGATAGGCAGCCCGCAACATCATTGTAGTGACTTCATTGTTGCCTGCATTTAGTTCCTTAATAGCTGTATCAATATTCTCTATCGCTTCCGTAACAGCTTGTCTATGACGGACAGTAATAGCGACGGCGCTTTGGTCTGTTTCGGAAAAAGGCAAATCTGCGTGCTCCGGTGCAGAGCCGCTTGTTAGCTGAATTAACCGCGTATCGGCAGCATTTCGCAAAGACTCAAGGCCATCGTCTGTTTTGACCGAGACCGGCAAAAATTCAAAGCCGAACAAATTGCTCAGCTTCGCGAGATTCCGACCTAAAGTTTTCTCTGAAGGCAGGTCGCTCTTAGTTGCGACCGCCAGCAATGTACTCGGTTCTATCAAGGCATGAATCGAAACATCTTCCGACCAATCCTCTTTTGACAGGTCAATGCAAAACAGGACCAGCAAACTGTTACGCAATGCTGCTGTAGCTGCCTGCTGCGCCAGCTCATCGAGTATATTCTCTGCCTCAGCCACGAGTCCCGCGCAATCAAAGAGCACACATTGACTGTGTTTAAGAGTTAGTACGCTCGTGAGCACATCACGCGTGGTCTTACACTCGTGCGAGACGATGCTGCGTTCCTTGCCGAGCAATGCGTTTAGTAAGCTGCTTTTACCGGCGTTCGGCGCACCGGCAATTCCTACCGCAGGCAGATCGAGCAGCGACTCGTACCTGATAGTGCTCGCGAGCAACTGACCAAGCTCACTTTTTATAGCAGAAAGCCTGCCAATAGCGTCATCTCGAGCTAAGAATTCTATATCTTCTTCGCTGAAATCCAGGCCCGCTTCAATCAGGCTAAGGCAATCTATGATTGCCGATTGAGTTTTTTCTGTTTTTTTTGCCAACTGGCCGGTAAGAAGTTTTTCCGCAGCAGCTAATTGGAACGTGTTGGAAGTGGTTATTATTTCGTTTACCGCCTCAGCCTGGGCCAGGTCGATTTTGCCGGCCAGATATGCGCGAGCGGTGAATTCGCCGGGCCCAGCCATACGCAGGCCACGATGGAAAAGACCTGCCATTAGTGCTGTGGTGACGGCCCTGTTTATGTGAAGGTGAATCTCCGCAACGTCGTCGCCTGTGTAGGAATGGGGAGCGAAGAAAAGATAGAGCCTGGCATCAATTCTGAGTCCGGTGACTATCGCAATCTTACCTTCAATGATACCGTTTGTTTTTTGCGCAATAGGCGAATCGAAGAGCTCTTTGCAGATATTCACGGTATCAACCCCGGTGATACGAACTATTGTCCTTGCACCTACCGGCGGCGAGCTGACAGCTACGATTGTGTCTTTGAGATCGTACATTTGGGCGGCTGTGGTTAGCCCCCGAATTTATTCGGGGGCTTTTGCTTTCAGATGAAAACCCCGCGATAAAACTGTCCTGAGCACAGTCGAAGGATCGCGGGGCTAAATATTTGTTTTTTTCATGTTATATTTTAAAAAACGGTTTTGGTTTTTTCTTTTTGATTTTTCCGCCGGTTTTGCTTGTCGCGGCAACAAGGCCTTTAGATTCCTCTTCTTCTTTTTGCTGGATGTGCTTGCGGATAACGTACTGTTCAAAGACGCCAGCAAAAGTACTGGCCATGATGTACAGATTGACACCTGAAGGTGCCTTGTAAAGCATCAACGGAAACAACAACGGCATCATAATCATCATCATTTTCTGCTGCTGAGCAACCTGCGGATTAACTGAAGCCTGCGATTGTGAGGGCATGAGCTTTTGTTGCAGAAAGAAAGCCACACCCATCAAGATTGGCAGCAGATTCAGCGATTCTATCTTCCAGCCCAGTACAGGCACTGTCAAAGCTGAGAATCTAACCAGTGCGTCAGGAGCCGAAAGGTCGGTAATCCAGAAAGGTAAAAAGGCAGCGCCGCGTAAATCGATGCTGGTATAGACAGCACTCCAAAGCGCAATCCAGATCGGCATCTGCACCATCATCGGCAGCATGCCCATGATTGGGGATGCGCCCTGCTTTCTGTAGAGCGCCATCAATTGCTTGTTCATCTCGGTTTTGTTGTCGGAGTATTTTTTCTTTATTTCCTCAGCTTTTGGGGCAAGCTTGCTCATTTTACTCATGGACACCTGGCTCTTTCTGGTGACCGGATGCATCACAAGCCGCATAAGAAACACAAGTATAATGATTACCACGCCATAGTTACCAATAAAACCGTACATCCACTTCATCAAGACCAGTATGCCAAAGGCCAAGGGATTGATGATACTCGCTGGACAACAACAGGCCAGAAAGTCTATCGTTTCGACGAAGCCCAACTCCTGATACCGCTCGTTCTTATCGAACAGACTTTTATCTTTGGGGCCAAGATAGAGTTCAAAGCCGTAGGTTTTTATGTTATTGGGTTCACCTACCGGACCAAGTGTAGTTGATGCGAGCTTGAGTCCAAGGCCAATCGTTTCATCACCACTATCGGCCTTGTTATCTCTGTCGGGATTGTAAAACACACCCGTTCTGTTCGTTAACCAATCACAGTATTTCTTGTCTGCATCAGGCAAAGGAACAATTACCGCAGCGAAGTACTTGTTTACCGTAGCAGCCCAGAGGAGGTGCTCGTCAGCTTTTCTCGCTCGCAGTTCTCGGTCTTCAGAACTCTTTGCCTTGGCCAATTTTTTCTTATCCAATCTTGTGCTGCTGATTTTGCCCTGTGAATTTTTGAACCCCGCCACGACTTTTCTCATATCCGCGCGGAAACCCTCTCTGCCGATTCCCGCAGGTCCGGTTAGATTCAGGCGCACATTCTGTTCAATTTCTGAGAGGTTCTCCACCTGCAAATCACATTCGAGCATATAGCTGTCAGGAATGACCGTGTAAGTTTTGGTCAGTTTGATAACCGGCTTATCAGCCGAGTCCACAATGGTCGCTTCGAAGCGAGCCGTCTGTGAGCTGTACCCTGTTTCAACCGGAAAACTCTCCCAGCTTAGTCTATCCAGTGGGAGTTGCTGCTTCTGCTGAACAAACGCAAGTTGGCCATTTGCGAGCGAGAGAATCTGTCGGTTTGAACCGATAGCTACGGGCGAGAGTAGAACGAGAGGCTTTGGATTCTTGTAGTCACGGTCGTCGAATTCACTGAGTATTGCCTGTCTGATGGCTGCGCCTGTAGAAATAAGCTGTAGTTGAAATTTGTAGCCGTTCTTCGGATCGACCGAGCCGAGAGTAACGGTTTTATCTGGTCCGCCAACGGCACTAAATTCTTCCGAATCCGCAGCTTCAAGATACTCGCCTTGCTGCGTGGCGTCCGGCATGAATTGCTGGCCTTGATTAACGGTTGTTGTCTGTTGTAATAACACACAGGATTTAGCTGACCTTTGGGGCTTCTCAAACAAACCTGTATCGGCGATCATCCAACCACAAAAAATAACAAACACTAATACCACTACTATTAAGAGATTCTTCATAATTCGGAGCTTGCTATTCCTTATGAAATTTCTTTTTATGATACGATTCACAAACCACGAGCGACGATTTCACCTTCCGTCTCGCAATCGCTCTGCGTGGAAGTTATCCAATCGATCGACAGCATAGATCTTTTTCATCGTTGTTTCAAAGTCATATTCCAACCGGACAAAGTGCACCTTACTATCCTCAACATAGACGTAGCTGGCCCGATTATCTTTGTCTCTGGGTTGGCCGACTGAGCCAATATTGATAATGGCTTTTTCGTTTTCGACAATGGGATATACACTACCCAGCTCATCCGGCAGATAGAAATCCGGCTCATCGAGGAAAACGCCCGGCATGTGCGTATGGCCTACAAAGCAGATGTGCCTGACCCGTTCAAACTGCATCCGAACCTTGCCTGGATGGGTGTAGACATCGTCGGGAAAGATATATTCGTTGATTGGTCTTCGCGGCGAGGCGTGAACAAAATCTATTATAGCCTCATTCGGGCTGAGATCCACTTCCAATGTGCGGCGCATCGGCAGTTCGCCTAAAAACTGCCAGTGCTTGTCGCTGCGTCGCTTGTCTTTCTCTGCTTCGAGAACGTCGCGCGTCCAGAAACTTGCCTGTTCTGCTCCATAGTTGAAGTTTGTTGGCTCATAAAAAACTGCGTAATCGTGGTTGCCCAAAACACACCAGTTGGCCTTTTCAATAATGAGTTCAAGGCACGCCTTGGGATCTGCTCCGTAACCCACCACATCGCCAAGGCAATAGATCGTCTTTATGCCCCGCTTTTCAATATCGGCCAGTACCGTCGTAAGGGCTTCTAAGTTTGAATGTATATCACTTAAAACTGCAAACATTGCGATACCTTAAATGAAGACAAGCCATATCACATCTAAAAAATAGTTAATAGCAAAAATGTGGTTTAAAAGCCAGCTTAATTAGCTTAAAACTTTTCATATCGCTGTTGGCGCGGTACTTTTCGCTTTACGTATTCAGCCATGCTATATAGGCTATATGCTGAACGTCATGGAACAAGGCACTATTTTAATGAGCATAACGCTTCTTGAGACTCGTGGACTTGTAAAAAGGTACTCCGGTAGGGCCGTAGTTAATGATGTATCCATTGCCATCGAGCAGCGCAGCATTGTCGGACTTCTGGGCCGGAACGGAGCTGGCAAAACCACCACATTTAGAATGATGATTGGCATGATAACTCCTAATGCCGGCTCAGTCATTTTTGAAGGCAGGGACATAACCAAAATGCCGATGTATAGAAGAGCACAACTGGGTATAGGTTATTTGTCTCAGGAACCCAGTATTTTCCAGCGGCTCAGTGTGCGAGACAATCTACTTGCGATTCTTGAAACGATGGCGATGCCGAAGGCCGAGCGATATCGCAGAGCTGATAGGCTCATCGAGCGATTTGGCCTGGCTGAGGTCGAAAGCAGCCAGGGCAGATACTTATCCGGTGGTGAGCGGAGGAAACTCGAGATTGCTCGTGCTATGGTTACCGAGCCTTCACTGATCCTGCTGGATGAACCGTTTAGTGGTGTTGATCCGATAACAGTGGAAGATTTGCAGCAGGAAATTCGCAAGCTCGTAGCCTCAGGTATGAGCATTCTAATCACTGACCATAATGTTGAAAGAACGCTGGAAGTCGTCAATAGAGCCTATATCATCGATCACGGCAGGGTAATCGGTGCTGGCTCGCCCGCTGAGATTGTGCGCAATGAAACGGTTAGAAAAGCCTATCTGGGCAATATCTTCGCCGGCGACGAATTCGATGTGTGAATTGCTCCATCAAACTTGCTGCTGGCCTGATATTTGACATGAGGTGCGGAAAATGATTGATGTTGAAAAATGCCGAATCACGCATTATCCGGCTATGGTTCTAGCCAAGCGCGCCGAGCCGGTCGAAAGAGTTGACGACAATATCCGCCAATTGGTGGGAAAAATGACGGAAATAATGCTAAAAAATAAGGGCGTCGGCTTGGCGGCGCCGCAGGCGGGCGTTCCGCTGCGACTTTTTATCATATCGCTGGATGGAACAAAAGAGAGTGTAAAGGTCTATATAAATCCCACTGTCACGCCCGAAGGGGAGCTTCACGAGTTTGAGGAAGGATGTCTTTCCGTGCCGGGCGTTTATACCAAGATTCGCCGATACAAAAAATGCAAAGTTACAGCCACCGACCTTGACGGTAATGAATTTAGCGATGAAGCCGATGGCCTCTACGCAAGAGCACTCCAGCACGAGTTCGACCACATTGAAGGGTTTACTATCGTCAATCGTATGGGCTCAGCCTCAAAAATCGCTCACAGAAAACAGCTTAAGAAACTTTCGGAAGAGCACGAAAAAAACGAAAAGCATAAAACGTAAAGTGTAAAATCATAGCTCAAAATTGGAAATAAAACCGTTTTTGAATTTTGAACTATGGTTTTTCACTTTTAGCTTTAGGTTTTTAGCTTACTTATTATGAGGATAGTTTTCCTTGGCAGCGGCGAATTTGGTATTGAATGCCTGAGCGCCTTGGTGCAGTCAAGCCATGATCTGCAATTTATTATCACGCAGCCTCCACATCCTGCCGGTCGCGGCAGAAAGCTGAATCCCACACCGGTTGCACAGTGGGCGCAAACACATTCGACAGCCTTTGTCGAAACTGATAACGTCAATACGCCACAATCCTTTCAGCAGATAAAAGCCAAAGAGCCGGATTTGATTGTGGTTGTCGCGTTCGGCCAGAAGATTGGCAATGAACTGATAAATCTTCCACAGAAGGGCGCAATAAATGTTCACGCATCGCTACTGCCAAAGCTGCGCGGCGCTGCGCCGATTAACTGGGCGATAATAAACGGCGAAACCGAAACGGGTATTAGCATAATTACGCTCGCGGAAAAGATGGACGCCGGCAAAATCCTTTCACGAATAAAAACCGACATCGAGCCAAACGAGACAGCGGGAAGTTTGCATGATAGATTGGCTAAGATGGCGGCACCGCTATTGCTAAAGACGCTAAAGCAGATTGAAAACGGCACCGCAACCTATACCGAGCAGGACCATTCCAGGGCCACACTTGCGCCTAAGATAAAAAAATCAGATGGCTTTCTGGACTTCGGTGAGTCGGGCCAGGTACTTGTCAGGAAGATACGGGGCTTTTGGCCTTGGCCTGGCGCTACTGCTAACTACCTGTCAAAAAAGACCGGCAAAACCGAGCGAGTAACCATCGCAATAGCTGAAATAAGCGAAGCCGCAAAACGTGAAAATCTGCCACCTGGGACCGTCGATGAGAATCTCAATGTAATTTGCGGCGATGGAGCCTTAATGATCAGCAAGATCAAACCCGCTGGTTCTGCTTTTATGGATTTCGCTGACTTTGTCAACGGCAGACACACCCAACCAGGCGATACGTTCACGAAGATAGATAGTTAAACACCGTCGCAGCATTACCGTAAAAGAATTCCTTCCCATGGAAAACAGTATTTTAGGAACGTCTGTCTGTAGGCCTGCTATACTGTCGCAATGTGTTTTTTCTAATAGCTCTGGCGGACACACTGCAATTGGTATATACTAATGTTAGCTGTTGTATTCGCTAAGGAAAGCCACAATGGAGCAAAGAAATCGTGCAGAAAGAAATCGTACGATAACGCTCACCGCGCGAGAAACGTCGCAATACAACCAGGGATTGTTGCGTCTTGACTCGCCGGTAACGAAAGAGCAGATAATCAATAGAACTATCTGCCAGGACTTATACACCGTTACGCCTTTCTTGCCCAACAAATTTGTCGACCTTCTGTTTGTAGACCCTCCCTACAATTTGACCAAAGACTTCAATGGCACGGCTTTTCGAAAGCGCTGCCTGGATGATTATGTTTCGTGGATAGAAAGCTGGCTTTCAAAACTGGTCGGAATTTTGAAGCCAACTGCATCGGTATATATCTGTTCCGATTGGCGATGCTCAACAGCCGTGCATACGGTAGCCGGCAAATACTTTAAGGTCAGGAATCGCATTACATGGGAAAGAGAAAAGGGCAGAGGCGCACAGCGGAACTGGAAAAACGCGTCTGAGGATATATGGTTCTGCACTGTTTCGGATAATTACACCTTCAATCTCGAAGCGGTGAAGTTGAGGCGTAAAGTGATGGCTCCCTATACCCATGAAAACGGCCAGCCGAAGGATTGGGAGATTTCTGATCGTGGCAATTTCCGACTTACGCATCCGTCTAACCTCTGGACGGATATAACCGTACCGTTCTGGTCGATGCCTGAAAATACCGACCATCCCACGCAAAAGCCGGAAAAACTCTTGGCTAAAATTGTTCTCGCCAGCTCGAATCCGGGAGAAGTTGTGTTTGACCCATTTCTCGGCTCTGGTAGCACCAGCGTGGTAGCGAAAAAACTCGGTCGGCTATTTGTGGGTGTAGAAAGAGATGAGACCTACTGTTGTTTGGCGGAAAAACGCCTTCGTATGGCCGAGACGGACAAGTCTATTCAGGGGTACTGCGATGGAACGTTCTGGGAGCGTAACACACTACAGAATCAGATAGCATCCCAAACAAATTTTCGTAGCAGTGCTGAACGTCAGATGACAAATCAGTTTGCCTTATTTGAATCAAAGGCCTGATTCATTCCGAGGATGCGACTTATGGACCGTCTGAAAAGCTCTCTTTTCTATACTGACAAATACAAACGTGTGGAGCGGAGAATCAAAGACTTTTTGAGCAAGCAAGCCCCATCCCTTTCATTAGATACAACTGAAAGCACACGCACTGCAGGAGACGCGACTCAAAAATTGCTAGCCGAAAATTTCAGCACTATCCTTGGTCCAGCCATTTGTTCAAAGTATTATTCTGATTTTTCAAGAAAAGCAATGGAGGATATGGCCTTTAGAGATAATGAGGGATTCTACTACGCAGTCGATGTAAAAACGCATCGTGTTTTTGGCACAAAGTTCAACATGCCGAATATCACCTCTGTAGACAAGCTGGCTCGTTTTTACGAAGATGACAAGAATTATTTTATTATACTGATGCTTAAATACGAGGTTCAACAAACCAGCGTTCTTGTAAGAGATGTAATCTTTGTACCCATCGAGTTTCTCGATTGGGATTGTCTTAGAATTGGCGCCCTTGGCTGGGGCCAGATACAAATTGCCAATGCAAACGTCATTAAGGTGAACCTAGGTTACTCCCGCAAAGAGTGGATGGTCCAATTCTGTGATGTTCTGCTCGATTTCTATCCTAAGGAGGCTCAAAAGATTATGAGCAAACGAGTGGAGAGGTTTCGCCAAACCAGAGAATATTGGGAGAGTCACCCTGAGTAGGTTGAAAACCGTCATATGACCCACTCTAAAACCCAAACCGCCAGGGCAGTTGCTGCGGAAGTCCTCAATCAGTTCGATCCAAAGCGAAACTACGCTGGGTCAATTCTGGGTAAGCTGCTCGACCAAACGAGTGAAAAACAGCGTGCGACAGATATTGTCTTCGGCACGCTAAGAAACCGCACCGCGCTGGATAGAGTGATATCGCAATTCTCCGGCAGACGCGTCGAAAGAATCAGCTTGAGGCTGCTTAACATTATCCGAATCGCTGTCTTTGAGCTAGTCTATTGTCCTGAAACGCCAGAGTACTCGGTTGTCAACGAAGCGGTCGAAAATGCCAGAGCCATCGGCGGCAAAAAACAAACCGATTTCGTCAACGCGGTGCTGCGTCAAATCACGAGACATATAACCGCTCGGCAAATTCAGCTTGACAGAGCAGGCCCTCGCAGGACACTTGTTCAGTCGTCAGCAACAGGTTGTCAATTCGACATCGATTTTTTGCCCGATCCAGCGGCGCAACAAGCCGATTATCTAAGTATCTGCTTTTCACTTCCACGCTGGCTTGTAAGTGACTGGTTAAGCGAATTTGGATTCGAGCAAACCTATCAGATTTGTTTGGCATCCAATCGCAGGCCAGGTATTTACGTCAGGCCGAATATCCTGAAGACATCTATGCCGCAACTGCTTGATAAGCTCCGGCAGCAGGCTATTGAGGTTGAAGTTGTGTCCAGTCAGTCGATGATTAAGGTAAAAAGCCCGCAAGCAATTGTTCAATTACCTGGTTTTACAAAAGGCTTGTTTACAGTTCAGGATACTTCTACGGCACAGGCAGTTATTATGATGAATCCTCAATCGGATTGGAAAATACTCGATTTGTGTGCTGCGCCAGGTACGAAAACGACGCAGTTGGCCGAAACAACTAATGACTCAGCAGAGATCATCGCCACCGATATCGACGCACAGCGCCTGAAAAAGGTCAAGGAAAATGCTGTTCGGCTTGGCGTAAGAAGTATTAGAACAGTTAGTTATGATGACATCGAAAAAGAAGCTATGCGTATTGGTGTCTTCGATGCGGTCTTGCTTGATGCGCCGTGTTCAAATACTGGCGTTCTGGCAAGGCGAGTTGAGGCGCGCTTTAGGCTAAAGCACCAGGCAATGGAAAATATCGCCAAGCGACAAGCTAAATTACTGACAAAGGCCGCAACGCGGGTAAAGCCCGGCGGGGTCATCTGTTACAGCACCTGCAGTATCCAGAGATGTGAAAATAGTGACGTGATTGGAGAATTCCTGCAAAGCAACCGTGATTTCGAGCTCGACCGTGAAAGTCTTTTTCTTCCATCGGCGATGCAATTTGACCGCGATGGCGGATACGTCGCGATCGTCAAACGTCACTTGTGATTAGTTACTCCTGGCATCGTCGCTCGTTTATCAGAATTCTTCACCCGCAGGCTGGCCTGCGGGCTAACCGGTTTTGTCGTGATGATGAACATATTTGATTTTCTGCTGGAGTTGTTCAGTACTGAAACAGAACCTCTTGTCAAAACCGCGCGTCCATATCTTTTTTGTTAATCCCGTTTTTTTCAGGGCGCTGGTCGCAACATTCTTATACCGGGATACAGCATTCTCTATTGACTCATTCCCCAAACCAGCCACAAGATGAACATGATTCGAGCAAACCGCAAGCGCAAGTATCTCCAGCCCGATATGCTGTGCCTTTTTTAGCACTGCCTCTTCGACAACCCTTTTCTGCTCAGAAGTCAGACGAACAAGCCCAGTCTTTTGCAGTTTTTTGTTTGCCTCTTGGAGTCCTGGATATGCCGGCAGTATCTTTCCATCCCGCACATACCCTCTTTTATCACCCTGCAGCCACGTCCCATACGTTGTCCACGTCACCATGTACCCGACCATCTTTCCCATAAGATAAATATTAACCGCGAATCTGCTGGCGGGCAAACGCATACTGTTTAGCCCCCAGGCCTGCCTGGGGGTGTATTCGTTCCCCAAGCCTGCTTGGGGGTGCATATCATACCCGAAGCCCGCTTCGGGGTGGTGATTTACGCTCTGCGTCTTCTAATCACTGCCAAACCGCCTAATCCGATTAATGCAATCGTTGCTGGCTCAGGAATTAGAACAATACTGCCATAGTGCCCGATACGGAAATCGTTATTGATTGGTTCGCCGCTGGCTAACGTACCGGTCAATCCTTTAACTGAACAGCCAAAAAATTGTTGCTAAATTAACATCTCAACGCTATACTTATTTCAAAAGAGCATGAGGCTCATATCAGAGGCCTTATTCAATCAATCTTTTCATTCATTTTGCGAAAGAACCAAGGGCAAAATTTATGTTGCGCAAGTTTTGTTACAGCAAGGCCTTAGATAGCAATCCGGACATACACGTAGGAACTAATTAAGACGTCGCTCCTCCGAGAAGCTAAAGTTAAATATCAAAATTCAAAACCTAAGGCGGGCATATCACAAAACCAATGACTCTCCCACTGAAATATGATGAAACTAACTCCTCCCCAATAATCTCATTCCGTAATTCCACTTACATTGTAGACAATCTTTGAAGAACGTCAATAAAAAATGCGATTGGAAGTTTCCGGCCGGTTTTGGGTGCGGGAGTGTAGATTAGGATGAATCGAAGCTGAAAAAGGAGTTTAAATAGGTCGGCATCAGGGTGTTCAACTAAGTTGCCTTTGTTGTGCCATTTCTCCACTCGGAACATCGCTTAGCCAGTTTCTTTCGAAAGCGTGACCGCTACTAACAAACCTAAATGAAAATAGTTGTTTACCATAACGCACGACCACATTGCGCACCGTTTGAAGAGGCAGCCGTGACATGCTGCGGCGGGCAAGTTCACTCCACACCTCTTCCACAAAGCGTCTTTGTGTTGTGCAAAACCTGTTAAAGATAAATTTTTTTCTTGCGCAAACTTATTTCCAGCAATAGTCTCTATCAAGTGGAAAAGAATTTCTCTAAAATGGGATTGAATTGCTTTGCCACAGCATGATAATAGTTGCCAACATGCTTGAATTGTAACTACTAGAGCCAATTTTAATTTACAGACTCCTGGAAGATGGTGATAAGTAAATTCTTAATTAGCAGGGGAGAGTATCAATGCGCGGTACAATCACGGACGAGAGTTCCCGCACGGCACAGGCCCAGATAGATAGTATTAATCAGGCTCTTGCTGAAATAGTTGGTCCGCAGAAGTACAGAATATGGTTCAGGAATTCGACTAGTTTCACTCTTGTGGGCGGATACCTGAGAGTTGGTGTGCCGAACCTTTTTATAGCAAACTGGATAGAAAAACATTTTCTAACTGACATTACTCGTGCGGCTCGTGCTGCCACCGGGGCCAATCCCAAGATAACCTTCGAGATCGACCCAGGGCTTAGCGAAAATCCGCGGCGAACGCAAATAGACTCGCAAGCGCAACATGTCTGCAAAACCCAAAGCCGTCTGCGGCACCCAAGCCCGTACGTCCAACCGCTTTCAAAGAAGAGGCTGCGGCTGACTCTTGATACATTCGTTGTGGGTCCATCCAACGAGCTGGCCTACAACGCCGCAAAAGCGGTAGTCAGGGAGCAGCAGAGTCCTTTCAATCCCCTTTTTATTCACGGAGGATATGGGATCGGCAAAACCCATCTACTACAGGGAATATGCAATGCGGTCTCCGAAACACGTCTAACATCCAATTGGCTATACCTGTCAGCAGAGGATTTTGTCAATCAATTTGTACTTGCCTTAAAAACGAAAAAGCTGGAGGCCTTCAGGCGCCGAATGCGACAAACGGATTTATTGGCAATCGACGACATTCACTTCTTGGCCAGCAAGCCTTCAACCCAGGAGGAGTTCCTGCACACATTCAATACAATCAACCTGGCAGGTAAGCAGGTCGTTCTTGTTTCCGATGCACATCCGAAAATGATCGGACAGCTATCTGAAAAGCTGGTCAACCGTTTCATTTCCGGCATGGTCGTTAAAATCGAGCGTCCGGACTTTCAGACCCGCTGCCGAATCTGCAAACGTTTCCTATCCCGCTACGGCGAAGGCCTCCGCCGAGACGAGTTGAAACTCTCCACAGGATGCCTTACGGCAAACACTCAAAGCTGTGAAAGTGTCATTAGGTACATTGCGGAGAACTTGCGCACCAACGTGCGAGAATTAGAAGGGGCGGTACTAAAACTGGTTGCTTATTCGTCTTTGCAGAACGAAAAAATCACCCTTTCAATGGCACAGACGGTATTGGCCGAGCACCTGGAACGATGTGATCCAATTGTGCACGTCTCCGATATCGAGTCAGCCGCGGCCACTTATTTTGGAACGACACCAGCCAGCATACACTCGTCCAGGAAAGACAAAACACTTGCGTTGGCTCGGCATTTCAGCATGTACCTTACCAGAAAGCACACTAAGATGTCGTCATCAGAGATTGGCAGGTTTATGGGTAACAAAAATCACGCTACCGTACTCGCAGCCTGCAAAAAAATCGAGGACTTGATCAAGCGAAATGCCGATGTCAATTGGTCCGCCGCTGGCCCACAACAGGGCGCTGGGCGAAGAAACAAAGTGGCTAAAGCCCGAACAGTCCTTGCAGAAATAGAAGAGATCGTCTCACGATAGCCGAAATGAGCCTGGCTGAACAAGTGGCAAGGCCGGACAATGCAAGTACCCACGGACCTGTCTAACAACAGTCAAGATACAAATATTTTTTCTGGTTAAGATTATTTGGTGATTCGGCATTAGATACTGGATAATGGCCGGCTTTTTTTTAACCAGTCCCCCTGAGCGCCTTGTCAATGACCTTTTTGAGGGTCTGAACAGCCGGCACATCCGACATCTGTTTGCAGGCCTTGTCGATGGCCTGTTTTGCCTCATCGAGCTTGTTTAACTGCAGATAGATGTATGAAAGCAGAAACTGTAGTTCAGCCGCACCGCTTAGTTGTAAACACTCTTGAGCGTCGGCTATTCTATTGTTGAGCTTATCTTGGCCCCCCATTATGCCGGCAAGGTCGACTTTGAGCTCGGCATACTGTGGATAGATTTTTAGTGTTCGTGTAAGAAACAAAGCGCTGCTGATATACTGGCCCACAGCAAATAGCGCCTGGCTCCTGCCGGCATATGCGAGTGGACTATCCGGTTTGTACATAGAGGCCAAAGCAAAGGCATTCTCTGCCTGAAGGTACCTGCCCTGCTTCAGATATGTCTGCCCGGCTTTGAAGTATTGATTGAAGCGATGATGCGAGAACGAGGCGAGGTTTTCGTGTGTGCCCAAAATCTGTTTGGCCCGTGCCGAAATCTCGGCATCTGAAAGTCTGCTTAGCTGTTGCAACGCAGACTCGGTTGGCTCGGAGTCCTGCTCAATCAATTCGGCTTCGGATTTCGGCTTTTCAAGATGTGATTCACCCTCGTACGATTGCTCTTTCCGCTCGGCAACAGCTTCGGCTCCGGGTAGTGAGTCCTTCAGGGCATCCAACCACTCAGGCTCCCAAACGCGTAGTTTTGTTTTAGTTGGTTCTGGTTCTATGTATTCTTGCTCCTGCAAAGCCTCTAGAGCATCGATTTGACGCCTGGTTTGCGCATCAAAGTCGAGCTGCTCGTCCAACGCATCAATTCCTTCCTGCTCTTCAGCATGTGACGGCTCCTTGAGCAGGCCGGTTTCAAACTGACTCGCCTCCGGCGTAGCCTTTGGCGGAGCCAGGCTGGTTTGTTCAGGACTAAACCTTTCATCCCTCTGTTCCGGCGAAGGCCTCCGCTGAGACGAGTCGCCGATGTCCAGTAGTTCCTGGCGCAGTTGGTCCATTTGCTTTTGGTATTCCTGTTCAGTTAGCAGTTCGCTACGCGGAACTTTGGAAGGTTGGTCTGGGGCATGAGCCTGTGCTCGAATAGGCCCCGGCAGAATTGGCCAAAGCAAGTTCTGGCCTGCAACACTATCTGGACTTGAGATGGCCTCAGGCTGAGGCGCAGCCGATACCAGATCTGCACCACCGGTGGTGTCTAAGAGAACATCCCCCGCTCCGGCGAAGGCTTCCGCCGAGTCGAGTGAGATGCGGCTGTTGATTCTCATCGTTGCCCGTTCTGGTATCTTATCGTAGTAGCCGAGCGAAATCGTGCTAACTGTTGCTGTAGGTGAATAGAAGGGTATGAATCCTTCGCCGTAATGGCCAATGTATTCCGAACCTGTTGAATACCTCAGAAAAGAATCAAGTGATGATGAACCCAACGGTGCTGCGAAACTTGTTGTAGAGCGATACGGTATCGAACCAAGAAAATGTTTGCCTTCACGAACGTTGCCCGTAACTATCAAATTACCGCTGGTATCGGTAGGGCTGGGAGTATGGATCAGGCCGCTCTCAAAAGTGCTTGGCGGAACCGTGCCCGGTCCAATTGGATCAACGACAGATGGATTCTGTAGTGACCAGACTGTCGCCGCTGGAATTAACGACAATAGCACAGCTATAGCGAGAATTCGTCTTAGCACGCTATGACATCCTGTAGGAATTAGACGGGCAATAAACCATTGCATGCACCTGCCCGCCGCCCCGCTTTGCGGGAAACGCAGGGGCAGGTGGTAGCGCAGGCACAGGTGTCTTTGGATAGTAACAAATGGCCTATCACTCATAGTGTTTCGCGCTTCCCAATTTCTCCGCCTCAGTCAATCTTAGGCATTCATCTTGCGGCCTACGGTAAAACCTCCTGCTTTGTGTATTTCGGTTTCTCAGCCCAGCTAAGTTTGGTGGCAAGTGTTTCCCAGCGGGATCGCAGTGGATTGCTGACAATTAAAAACCTACTGCTCCGCCTGGCCACTTCTACTGTGTCATCTGTCGATAAACCAATTGAGACTTGGCCATCGATCGATAACGTCGTTCCTTTGTTCAATTGCACGCCTTGTATCTGAATAGTGCTGTCAGCGCTGATTACGATAGGTCTAAAACTCAGCGAATGAGGGCAAATTGGGGTTACGACCATCGCCTCCATTTGGCCGGCCAGGATCGGCCCACCGGCTGAAAGATTGTAGGCGGTCGAGCCGGTCGGCGTCGCGACTATCAAACCGTCACTTACGCAACTGGCGACGTGCTGGCCATTCACCGATATCTTCAGCTCTATCATCCGGAAAGGCGGGCCAGCTGTAATGAAAACATCGTTAACTGCCGTCGAGGAAAAACGCTCGCCTGCACTCGCGTAACCGCAGGTGCGAGTGTTTTTTTCGTCAGTGTCTTTAAAGGCTCTGCAGTCGAGCATCATACGTTTTTCTATAGGTGTTTTGCCCGAAATTATATCGTCGAAAAACTTCTCGATTTCGTCAATGCTGAACTCAGCTAAGAACCCGAGTTTTCCAAGGTTGACACCAATTACTGGTACGCTGGCCTGACTGAGGCTCCTGGCTGCCGAGATGATACTACCATCACCACCGAACACTACAGCAAAGTCACAGTTCCTCAAGCTGTCTGTCGTGCAATCCTCTACGCCCCCGCTGGCAACAACTTCTGCTTTGTCTCGAACGAAGCGCGCAAACTCATCAATTGCCTCAGCGACCGGTCCCTTCTTCGGATCGCCAAAAATAACCAGTCTGGACATTACCCTTTTTTCCGGCATTTCGTACTTCCTATCGTCCTTGTAACATCCGCTTGGCTGTCCGTACTATCTCATCGGCATTTATACCTACCTCCATAAGCTGTCGTGCACGCGAGTTCTGTCCTATAAATCTGCTTGGTGCACCCAGTGGATAAATGGAACTCATTATGCTGGCTGACATTTGACCCAGGTGAACCGCGGCCAATTCAAGCAATGCAGAGCCGAATCCACATGCCAGATGGTGGTCTTCGATGGTTATTATCTTTTTTCCAGCGTCTAGTAAAGAGAGAATCCTGCTGTCAACAGGAGCAGCAAAACGAGCATTGATTACATCTGCTCCAATGCCCTGTTTGGCTAATTTGCTGGCTGCTTTTAGCGCTTCTGTTAAGACACAGCCATAACTGACAATCACAATAGCTGAACCTTTTGTTTTTTTGACGGTTACGCTTTTTCCCAGCTTGAAGGGCTTGATACACGCGGCTCTGACAAACATTTTCGACGGAATAAGGTCCTTGGGATATCTGATAACTACCGGCCTATCGGCCGAGAGCGCGAATTCCAGCGATAGTTTCATTTCGATATCATTTGCAGGTGCTGTCAGCACCATATTCGGCAACATCCTCATAAAGCCGATGTCCATCAATCCGTGGTGCGTTGGGCCGTCTGGACCTACCACACCGGCCCTGTCAATACAGAAAACTACAGGCAGGTTCTGCAACGCCACTTCCTGAAAAATCTGATCGAAGCTCCGCTGTAAAAAAGTCGAATAAATACAGACTACAGGCTTTAAGCCATTCTTGGCCAAGCCCGCCGCGATATCCACGGCGGCGCTTTCGGCAATACCAACATCGTAAAATCGGCCTGCAAATTTCTTGCGAAATTCGACCAAGCCCGTGCCATCGCACATCGCTGAAGTTATGGCAACAATTTTGTTATTTTTCTCTGCCAGCTCTGTAAGGCTTCTTCCAAATACACTTGTAAAACTCGGCCTGCTAACTTCGGTCAATTGCTCAACCTTGTCCTCACCGACCTGGAACGGACCGGTTGAATGAAATTTACTAGGCTGAACGTCAGCCGGCTTAAAACCCTTGCCCTTCTGAGTATAAACATGCAATACCGCCGGGTGGGTTAGCTGGCCCAGCGCCTCGAATAGTTTTATAAGCGATTCGAGGTCGTGCCCATCAACGGGGCCAAAGTATGGAATATTGAGGCTCTCGAACATCTGACTGGCCGGCCAAACCATACGAATGCTCTTTTTTATCCTTTCAATCGCTTCCTCGACGGTCTTGCCGACGGCAGGCACATGATCGAGAATGTTGGTGGTGGTCTTACGCAGATCGTCGTAGGTCTGGCTCAGCCTAGCCCTGGAAAAATACTTTGCCACCGCTCCAACGGTTGCATCGATAGCCATTGAGTTATCATTGATCACGATCAATAGTTGTCTCTTGATAAGTCCGAGATTATTCAGAGCCTCAAAGTTGCTTCCATTGACAATACTGGCATCGCCAACCACTGCCACGATTTTGTTTGCATCCGCGCTGTATTCTTTACTTGCACCCTTTGCTTCTTGACGTTTAACATCTGAGTTCAGCCATTTTAATTCCTCCGCCAGAGCCATTCCAAGCGCAGTGGCGATGGATGTTCCCGCATGGCCAACAATGAACTGGTCATATTCACTCTCAGCTGGATTTGGAAAACCACTTATACCGCTGGATTGGCGAAGTAGCTGGAATTTACCTCTTCTGCCGGTAATGATTTTATGTGTGTAGCACTGATGACCGACATCCCAGAGCAACTTATCTCGCTTAAAATTGAACACATAGTGCAGTGCCAGGGTCAGTTCTACAACCCCCAAGTTACTGGTCAGATGACCGCCTGTTTTGCTGACCGACTCGACGATGAACTGTCGTATCTGTTGCGCCAGCGTTTCAAGCTGCGAAACAGTGAGCTTTTTCAAATCGTCTGGGCTATTTACCTTGTCAAGCAATCCAGCCATTCATGATACCTTCAGTTATGTTATATGACACCCTCAAACAAAGGTACAGTCAACCCTTCGGCAGTGAACTCCTGCCCCTGCGTTGTCTCTCACCACCGCAAAGCGGGGCGGCGGGCAGAGCCGAACTGCTTCTCGTCAGGTAGCTCATAGGTGAGCAAATCTTAAGGTCCATAGTATAGCAGTTTAATATTAAATGTGCTACTGACAACCTAAGAGGAGAAAGCACCGTAATGAAAAAGGCCGTAAGCTTTACGCTTATGGCCTCTTAGTTCGTAATCTATAATTACGAGTTAACTACGAAGGAGTGCTGTGACTCCCAGAGACCAAAGGCGGCGGACGGATGTGACTCGGTGAATTGAATCTCTTTAGAAGAGATTTCCGTTCTATAGGCCTGAACCTGAATTCACCGATAGAATAAACTGCCTCGCTAAGAAGTAACGCGGCATATATAACACACAGTACTTCGGCGACAAACTTCCATGTTTTCATACTTCATCCCCCAAGACGTTTCTACACTCTATTCTATCGGCTTGGGCCAGTTTTCCTCCTTAATAAAATCACCGCTCAGACAACCTCCTGCTGTTTGGTAATCCATTTTAGTCGCTTGGCCGCTTACCCATGGAAATCTTCCCTCAGTAGCGTGGGCTGTAAGGCAATAACACGGATTCTCAGTACTGATATGGGCGTTTTAGGGACTGGAATAAGTAAATATATGTTCCTGATGTTGTATAGTAGGTACTGTGTATTTAGCTCTATGCTGTGTGTATGAGTTATTTTTTCCTGTGTAAAAGCTGCATAGCCAAATGACGTAATGTGTCAGCCTTTTTGCCGAACGGCTCCAATGCGGCAACCGCTTCACGGGCAAATTTCTCTGCGACTTGCTTTGATTGCTCTATTCCAAGCAAAGCTGGATATGTTACCTTGCCAGCCCTGGCGTCTTTGCCGGCGGTTTTGCCCAATTCCTCACTCGACGTATTTACATCAAGAACGTCATCAGCTATCTGAAAGCCCAATCCCAGTTTCAGCCCATACTCGCCCAAGCACTGTAACTGCTTATTGTCCGCTCCCCCGCAGATAGCTCCCATTATCGCTGCACATCGAAACATCTTAGCTGTTTTGTTAAGATGAATATATTCTATAATTTCGATGCTGCCAGCCGTCTTTTCAGCCTTCAGATCGGCCATTTGGCCTGCGATCATACCATTGGACCCAGCGGATTCTGCCAATTGTGTGATTAACCTAACGGCAGTGGTCGGTTCATGTATCTCTTTTGCCAGAAGCTCAAATGCCAAGGTCAGAAGCGCATCTCCAGCCAAAATGGCCGCTGCCTCATCAAAGGCCTTATGACAGGTGGGCTGGCCGCGTCGCATGTCGTCATTGTCCATCGCTGGCAAGTCATCGTGCACAAGCGAATACGTGTGCAACATCTCAATAGCTGCTGCTGCAATCTCAGCATCGCGATTCAGACTTCCACTGACAAGCTCACAACACCATAGAACCAACACCGAGCGAATGCGTTTACCAGGCGCAAAAAGACTGTAGCGTATCACCTCTTTTAAGTCGTTATCAATTTGTTGGTAGTTGAGAAGTTGCTTGAGAATCTCGTTAATAAACTGTGCTTTGCGGCGCAACAGTATATCAAAGTCGGAATCTACTTTTTCAGCCGGTGCCATAAACAGCTTCCATAATTCAATTTGTAAAAAGATGATATCGAAATTATACTGCAAAACGATGACTTTAGAAGTCAGAATTCTAAATTCTGGATTCTGCTTTCGTTTTGCTCCGTAGAAAAGATGTCATTTCGACCGTAGTGAGCGCAGCGAACGGAGTGGAGAAATCTGGGTTAGCAGCGCTGTTGCATGCAGATTTCTCGGCTTCGCCCCTGTTTTTGTCTTTGCCTGCTGCCTCGTCTTGCGCCTGCACTCGCGTAACCGCAGATGCGAGCGACGAGAGTCGCAGAGGCAAGACAGAAGACACGGGGGCTCCGCTCAAAATGACCTTGTTGTGAAGGTTTCTACAAAGCATTTTCGTTTCATAAAATGGCCGCTAATAGAGTTCTAATTCTTGGTGTTACTGCGTCAGGCAAAGGGCAATTGGCCTTTGAACTTGCCAGGAGTTTGGACGCTGAAATTATTAGCGTCGACTCGATGAAGGTCTATCGCCGAATGAATATCGGTACGGCCAAGCCGCCCAAGGAGGCTCTGCAGCAAGTCAAACACCATCTGGTCGATGTGGTTGAACCGAGCGAGTCGTTCAGTGTCGGAGCATTCCTCGAGCATGCTCAAAAAGCAATGCAACAAATAACGTCTCGCAGAAAGAATATCGTTGCCGTTGGTGGAACAGCTCTTTATATAAAGGCGCTCTTGTACGGTCTTTTTGAGGGACCTGGAGCTGATGAGTGGCTGCGCGACGAACTACGAGCACGTGCAGAAGCCGAGGGACTGGTAGAGCTCCACAGAGAATTGGCGTTGATTGACCCAGTCGCTGCTGAGCGGATAAGTCCGAATGACGCGAGACGCATAATCCGCGCTATAGAGGTATACAAGATCACCGGCAGACCTATCTCGATCTTTCAGAAGCAGTGGGATAGACGCAATACACAACATGGTTGGATGATAATAGGCATACGAAGAGAAAGGGCTGAGGAGAATCGGCAGATCAATGCCAGGGTAAAGAGAATGGTTTCCGCTGGCCTGGTCGATGAGGTTAAGTTTTTGCTGGCTGAAGACAAACCTCTCAGTAAACAGGCTAACAGTGCCATTGGTTATGCGGAGATAATCGAGCACCTGGCCGGTCGGAGGACGCTTGATGAGGCTGTCGAGCTTATGAAAAGGAACACCCGACGATTGGCCAAGAGTCAGCGCACATGGTTTAAGACCTTTAGAAACGTCAACTGGCTCGACACTACGTCGGTAGAGCTGAAAAACAATATCCTCGACCGCGTAAAGAAAATAATCAACTACTGAACTCAATGAGTGGATGTGTTAATTTCAAAAAGTGATGGATACTGTGTGATAAGTCTGTTTAGACGGTTTGCAGTTGTTGCTGGGCCTGCAGAATAGCCGCAGCGTCTCTAAGGACGAGTTGCTTTATCAGGCCAGCCGGGACAGGCGTAATTCCCATGTTGAAAATCTTCTCCTCGACCATCGAAGCGATGGTCCTCGCCATCTGCCTTGAAAGGCCCTGCTCGGCTACGAGGTCATTTACTATCCTGGCCTTGTCCCAGCGGTACCTGCTGCGCAGGTTCTCGGTGTCGTTGAGAAGTTCAGCATCGGACAGTTCCTGAATGTCAACCCGAACAACTTCTATTCGTGATCGCCTGAGCTTACGCTCGTAATAGTGCTCGCTCAGTGCAATCGCAGCATCTTCATTATTCGTGGATGTGAGAACTACTTTGATTATGGAAAGGATTTCACTGGTGGCTACACTGTGCCGACTCTGCTGATGGTAGAGATGATAAGTCACCACCTCTGCAAGCTCTTCTGCGATGAATATATCCGGTCTGCCTACCTCGCTAAAAGCGTTACTTATGGTACCTACTATCTTGGTGTGCAAGTACTCCTCGGCAGTTCCATCTGCCTTGATGACCTTTAGCTGCATCCTCATCTGCTACAGGTCGCCTCCCTGCAAGGCTCAAGAGTAAGAGGCTATCAGACAGTGAACAAGGTAGTCCTTACCGACTGCCTTGCCTATACATCGAAAAGCTTCAGTTGTGCCATAGGTTCCGTCTGCTGAATAGCCCGACTGACCTCCTCAATCAATTCGCCTGCGTCTCTGAATCGACGGTACACACTTGCGAAACGTATATACGCAACCTTATCAACAACCCTAAGGTGCGTCATGACACTATCACCGATGAAAGATGATGTGACCTCCTTATCAAACCTCCGAAATATATCTTCTTCGACTTTATCTGTTATTTGCTGAACTTGTTCTACCGAAACAGGTCTTTTATAGCAAGCCTTCTGCAAACCGGCAATAATCTTGTCCCTATCGTATGGGATCCGAGACTTGTCTTTTTTAATCACCTGAAGTTTGAAGCTCTCACCCACCTTTTCATAAGTTGTAAAGCGTCTCTTGCATGCCAAGCATTGACGACGGCGTCGAATTATCCTGCCGGCGTCGCTTGAGCGTGAGTCAACAACTTTATCCCTGTCTTCCTTGCAAAAGGGACATCTCACAGCCCACGTTGACCTCCTTAGTCTATAGCAATCTTTTCTCTCTACTAAACGCCGATTTCATATAGCACGTCAATACCGTACTATATCTATCTAAGCTACATAGCGTAAGAACAATATATAGTATGTCAAGAAAAATCTTTCAATAAGTTTTTTTATTTGGAGCCTCCTCATAAGCTGCTGGATTTCTTTACTGAGCGATCTCGGCTCGATTTGAGGGTAAGTGTGAAAAAAGCCTCTGCGTCAAGAAACGCAGAGGCCAACTCGGAAAGAAACTCACATAGCCCCCCCATTGGGTTATGAATCAAAGCCCAAGTATAATGGCAATGCCCCATCCGGGGATTCTATATGCCCTATTTCCCTGAAATAGACCGCACGAGAGTTATCCTTACTCTGTATTGTCTGCTCACTCATGTAAAGTCTAATACAAAAAACACAAAAGGCAAATCAGAGCACCAATTTTTTGCCATTGCTTTTTCAAACCATCAGCGAAGTAGTGCAAGGTAAGGATTTATTGAAATGCGTCTTGCAAGGTTCTCAGTGGTTTATATTATTAGGAATCCTATGACGTGATTTTTTATATCTGCTTGATTTTGGTTTTACTTCCGAGCATGCCGAAAAACTTATTAATGTTGTTTTCTCGGTTCAGATCTGATTTTTGGATTTCTCGTCACGCTTGACATTTAGCCGCGAGCCTTAGCGTACCAGTCAGGGTCTTTTGCGAGTTTTTCTTTGGCTTCACGGGTCATAGCATTAAAAGCAGGGTGAGTACTCGCCCATGACCGCTGGTGAAACGAACTGCTACGCATCTTCTCTATCTCCGGTGCGACCTCATTAAAATAGCTGCCATAAATATGCAACGAATCGCTTATGTCAACATATCTGCCGACTTTTATTGACTTACCTATGTTTGCGGATATTTGCTCAGCGATAATCTTTTGAAGGTCGGTTAGTACATAAGCGTTCATAAACCATGCCTTGTACAGATCTCTGCTTCTCCAGTGTGTGTTCATATTAAGTGATACCTCGCCGGTCTCGTTCGCAGCTAATCTACACCATATCCTTTGCAGGCATGGTGGATGCTCGGTAGCTGGATCAGCAGTTGGCATCCATGTTATCGCTTGCGCTCGTCGGCTATGGCCAGCTTTTGACAGACAATCGACTATGTATTGAATCTGATCGACCCTTTCAAGCGGCCGTGGTGTATTGGCATCTTGAATGTCCCCAGAGGACGAGTACGAGAATAATCGCTCGTGATAGGTATAGGTCCATTTACCGGCGGCAGGGTCTATCCAATGGTCGTGTATTCCTGCGACTACCTCTTGTCGATATGCCTCAAGTTCCTCAGGCCCGCCTGGAAAGTTCTTATGTATGCGGGGTTCGTTAAAAGGGTTTGTAACAGTAATCACAGCAGTTGCATCTTTGCTTGGCGGATCTTCTAACTTATCGTACTGAGTTTTTATATCAAGGCCCTTGTCCCAGACGGCAAGAACCGCCTTTTCCCAGACCTCCGGCAGGCAATCTGCAGTGACCGATATCAAAGGTATGCCGGCAACCAAGGTTGAGGCAGACATTTTGTCTTTACTCCTTGTTTTTGAATTATTTACTATTTTTGTAGAAACTGCTAAGGTCGAGTTCTTCTTTCGTAACGTGGTACATTTCGTGGTATCGTTCGGGGATATCGGCGAGCATCCTCTTTGACTGAAAGGCGTACTCACTATCTGGCCAGCGACGAATTATCTCGCGGCAGTAGTCAACCATCTTCTTGTAGCCCATGACAGGAAGCCGGCCCATCTTCCGCTCGGCCTTGGCCATCTCAAATAGCTTCTGAGCCTCAACCTCTTCCTCTATGCTGAGCTTCCTAAAAGTCAGCTTGGGCAGCGGCGCTGTTGTGATTTGTGTGCCCGGCTGAGAACCTTTGGCGCTTTGAGCCTCAGAGCTTTGCCCTGTGGCCTGACCCGATTCGTATTTAATACCGAATTTCTCCTCGTCTTCATCAAACTGGTCATAGACCGTCTTCTGTTCGGGTTTCTGCTCTGTGGCCGATTGCCGATTAGAAGATGTAAAGACGCTTATAAGCACAATCCCAATCACAATTACAACAACTAATCCTGCAATTTTCAGCCAAAATGTACCCATAATTGCATACCCCCCCTTCTTATCTCCAGAGACCGATATTTCTCATGACAGTACGAAAAACGTTAAGAACCTGCACTATATTTTAATACTACCACCATACTATGGACTCTGAAAGCAAAATCGCTTTAATTCCGATAACTCCAGACTCACCGCAACAAAAGTTTGACTTTTAATCCTTGTCATCGTAGCATAAGAGTGTTAGCCAGAATGAGATACGGCCAACGGGTGACGAATTATGTTCACAGGGATAATAGAGGGTATTTGTAACGTTAAATCAATTGGCCATCGCCTGGGCGGATTGTTACTTACTGTGGACCTAAGCCAATTGGCTGAGGGCTGCAAGGTAGGCGATAGTATTGCTATAAATGGGGCTTGTCTGACTATTACGGAGCTTATCGGCAGCCTCGCGAGTTTTGCGCTTAGCGCTGAGACAATAACTAAATCGACATTAGGCACACTCAGGCAGGGACGCCCGGTCAATGTGGAACGGGCTCTCAAAGCTGCTGATAGATTTGGCGGCCATTTCGTTCTGGGCCATGTCGATGGCAAAGCCACAATTAAGGCTATAAAGAAAGGACAGGGCGAATTTGCCGATATGACATTTGCGACTGAGCCTGAGCTTATAGACCAGATGGTCGTTAAAGGCTCAGTTGCCGTCGATGGAATAAGCCTGACGATAGTTGATATTGACGACGAAAGCTTTAGTGTATCGCTGATATCGGAGACACTAAAAAAAACCACACTGGGCAACGCAAGAACCAGCGATATTGTAAATGTTGAGACTGATATAATAGTCAAGGCTATAAAGAGGCATCTGGACGATATTATGCCGACGGAACAACCGTTGACAGTTGAAAGACTGAGACAATCAGGTTTCTAACGCCTGCTGTATTTCGTGTCTCGTATTTCGTGTCTCGCTGAACGCTGTTCGTAGTTCGTTGTTTGTCGTTCATAGTTCGTCGATGAACAACGGACAATTAACACAGAACAAGATGGATAAATACAATAGCAACAATTCGATAACTGAGCAGCCGGTTGTTGGACTAACAATGGGTGATCCAGCGGGGATTGGGCCGGAGGTCATTGTAAAGGCTTTGGCTGATCCGGAGATTCGCCGATTGGCTAAGTTCATAATTTTCGGTATGAACGAGCAGCTTTATTATGCGGCGGATCGCGCAGAGATCGAGCCTTTCTGGGGCCGCCATCAGCACGAAAAAATAAGCAGAGATTATCCGTATAAAGTTGTTGTTGCCGATTATGATGAATATTCTGTGCCGCCTTGGGTAAAGGGGACGAGCAGAGCATCCGGTGAGGCATCAATAAGATTCTGCCTCGATGCTATTGATGCTGCTCAACGGCACATCATAGATGCGGTCGTGACTGGGCCTATAAGCAAATCGAGCTGGAAAATGGCTGGTGCCGAATGGCCGGGGCATACAGAGATGTTCGCGAAGCGCTGCAAGGCAAAGCGAAAGGCAATGATGTTTGTCAGTGGTCCACTCAAGATTGCCCTAGCTACGATACACCAAGCACTTTTTGAAGTGCGCCACAAGTTTACGATAGGCTGTGTCTTTGAGCCAATAGATTTATTAAACACCACTCTGAAAAAATACTTTGGTCTGGATAATCCGAGGATCGGCGTTGCGGCACTAAATCCTCATGCCGGCGAGAACGGTCAATTCGGCGATGAGGAAAATCGTATAATATCTCCTGCTATCCTGCTCGCTCAGGAGCAGGGAATAAACTGTGATGGTCCGTTTCCAGCCGATACGCTATTTGGCCGGGCATTGCAGGGTGAATTTGATGCAGTAGTCGCAATGTACCACGACCAGGGCATGATTCCTGTAAAGCTGCTTGATTTTGAACACGCAGTAAACATCACTATAGGTATACCAATAATAAGAACAGCACCGGCTCACGGTACAGCTTTTGATATTGCAGGTCGAAACCTTGCCAACCCAGCCGGGATGAAATCAGCAATAAAGATGGCAATACAAATGACCAAAGTGAAGCAGGCTTGTCAGCCTGCCGGTGTTTCTTCCCATCATGGCTCGCAAGATGGCCCACCACTGATCCAATAAAGTAGCTCGTCTGTGTTTTTTAGTGTCTTAATTAGTCGACCCGCCGAGTATAACTGTATCTAATGCAGACAAAGCAAAAAATCCGGCAATTGCTCTCGGCTACTGGTATCCGCCCAAACAGAAAGCTTGGCCAGCACTTTCTGATCGACCTGAATCTTATGCAACTGCTTGTAGACTGCGCGAATGTCCACAAGGATGATATTGTGCTCGAAGTCGGCTGTGGCACTGGTTCGCTGACTGAGGTACTGGCTCAGCGAGCCGGCACCGTTGTAGCCGTTGAAATTGATCGCTGTCTTGCTGCAATCGCCAAGGGCCTACTCGCAGACTGCAAAAACGTAGAGATTATCAACTGTGACGTTCTTAAGAGCAAAAACTCTATCAATCAAACTGTCGTTGGGATTCTACAGGCCGCCCGAGGACAGCACAGTGGCCGATTACTTTTACTCGCGAATCTACCATACAATGTAGCCTCACCTGTTATGGCGGATCTTATCACCGGCCCGGTAACGGCAGATGCTATGTTCGTTACAGTCCAGAAGGAACTTGCCGACCGGATGACTGCTGAGCCTGGCAGTAAAAATTACGGCATATTGAGTATCCTCTTATGCGCAACTGGCGAGGTAGAAGCTGTGAGAACTCTCAAACCGTCGGTCTTTTGGCCGCCGCCGCAGGTTGATTCAGCTATGATAAGCTTTGTCCGTCTAACAGATAGGTCGAACAGAATCAAAGATATGCAACTGTTCACTGAGATTGTTAGGTTGTTTATGGGCCATCGCCGCAAAACGCTAAAGGCCTGTGCACGGCTTGCACGTGGCAAATTGGCCAAAATCGACTGGCAACGTGTCTTTGAGCTGTGTTCCATTACCGCCAGCCAGCGTCCTGAGCAGCTCGGTCCACAAGACTATGTCTCCATGACAAATTTATGCTGCGACCATTTGAAGAGGTAAAGATACAGGTGGCGTGAGCTTTCCAATATTACCTAAACTGCCAAAAATCGAATTGCCCTGAGGATTGCCGAGTGTACGTTCTCTGCTGCTGTTAGTCCTTTATTAGCAAAAAGATAGGGCAACGTCGCAAACGCACAGAAATCAGATTTATCAATCTTTCGCCAGCCGGAATAGGGCCATAACTGTTGAAAAGCCGTAGCGCTTACACTATAATATAAATATCGTGTGAACATTCATTTGAGTCTCTTATAAAGGAGGAGAAAAATCGTATGAGAAAAGGTATGGTTCTATTACAAGTTCTGGCCATAGCAGCTCTTAGCTTACTGTTTATGTTTTTAAACAGAGGCTGCTGCTGCCCTGTATAACATAGAATTGCGAGCCATGGCAGGCTTGTGATGACAGACGCATCCGCGAGTACTGCCTGGCTGATCTCAGCGTATAGTCGCTGGCCGAATAAAGCTGGTCTGAGAACGTATCAGCGTACACGAGCTCAACTCGGCAAAGCAAGGGAACATCATAACGGTTTGCTGCATCTTAGGTAGGAAGTTGTTAGCCAGAGAAAAGGCCATCATTATGAACAAACGTACAGCATTTACGCTAATAGAACTTCTGGTGGTGATCGCCATTATTGCTATTTTGATGGCAATACTAATGCCGGCCCTGAATCGAGCCAGAGAACAGGGCAAACGTGTAGCTTGCCTTAACAATCTTAAGCAGTTGACGCTCGCCTGGATCATATACGCAGACAACAATGATGACAAGCTTGTTAACGGCGACACTGAAGAGTACGATTATATGTATAGGGCCGGCCTTTCGCCACGCGAATCACATTACAAAGAGCTTCCTTGGGTGGAGAGGGATTGGGATGAGGGCACGACTATGAAACAGAAAAAGCAAGCTATTCTGAATGGAGCCCTGTATCCCTACGTTAAGAACCTGAATTCATACAAGTGTCCTACCGGAAGGGATACGCAGAACGAATGTCGGATGTACACCGTGGTTGACGCAATGAACTGCAAAGGCTGGGATAACGACAGAATTATGCTTAAAGGAAAGATGGAGATTTCTGAGGCGGCTTTCAGATTTGTCTTTCTGGACGATGGCGGCACTGCAGGTGCTACGTTGGGCGGCTGGACTACATACGCTAATATAGATCAATGGTGGGACCCGCCTCCAATTCGACACGCTGAAGGAACGACGTTTTCCTTCGCAGACGGTCATTCTGAGTATTGGAAGTGGATGGACCAACGTACAATCGATTTTGGGTATCGAAAAACTGCCTTCTCAGAAACACAAAACGGCAATGAAGATATTCTCAGAACTCAGATAGCTTGCTGGGGCAGTTCAGCAAGAAGGTAAGCCACGTCACTTGAGGTCCCCTATAGTTATTCTACTCTATGGGCCAAGTTTATATAAACCTCTAATATTTGAGTCTTAGTCTTGCTCTATAAGTTCTAAGACAGTGAATATGAGTCATTAGATAACAGCTGTTTTATGTCTGTGGCTATGGCACTCGATGTTGACTGCAACGGGCAGCGATGCAATGTGGCACGGCTTAATCTCGACAAAGACGGCTAAGGCCGTCGTATCACCTCCAAATCCTTGCGGACCCAGTCCTAATGCATTAATTCGTGAAAGCAAATCAACCTCCAATTCAGCGTAGAACTCATTAATGTGTCGCGATGACAAATTCCTCAATAGTGCCTTTTTGCTCAGCAGGCAACTTAACTCAAAATCTCCCCCAATTCCTACCCCCACAACGAATGGCGGACAAGCATCAGCGCCGGCCTTTGCCACAATCTCAACAATCCAATCAATCACCTCGTTTTTCTCAGCGGTTGGCCTGAACATCCTGAACCGGCTTTTGTTTTCGCAACCACCTCCTTTGACCATTATCGTCAGCTTTAATCTATCGCCTGGTACAATATTATAGTGAATTATGGCGGGCGTATTAGTGCCGATGTTAACACGATTATTCAAAGGATCAGCAACAACGCTTTTACGCAGAAAGCCTTTTTCGTAGGCAGCTTTAACCCCAGCATTGATAGCATCCGACGAAGTCACCTCATCCTCGCCGTCGCCCGGCTTGATTGCGACCTCTGCACCTTGTTCTGCGAATACCACTGCAAGTCCTGTATCCTGACACAATGGTATTTTTTCCTCTGATGCTATTCGGGCGTTTTCGATAAGCTGTTTTAGTATTTTAGCCGCTTGTGGGTCGGATTCTCTCTGGACAGCTTTTTCAAGAGCATTTAGCACATCTTCGGGCAGTTCATAGTTAGCTGCTATACAGAGCGACTCGATGGTCTTAACGATCTTTGCGAACTTGATGTATCGCACGACGTCCTCGTGAATCGTGGCTCGTGGCTCGTGGCTCGTTTTTTTTATTCATTTCCCGTACCAATCAACATAAACTATGACTATGAACTACGAACAATGAACTACGAACTAATCCACGTTAATCTCGAATGTTTTATATGTTGTATTGCCGACAGCATCAATGGTTTTAACTGCAATAACGTGCTCGCCGGTTGATAAATTCTCGATTACAATCGTAAAATCCTCATTTAGCGTATCGCATACCAAATCGTCTGGTATCGCGCCTTTCCATTCTGTGTTACTGTCAACAGTGTAATGTAGCTCGCCGATTGCGCTTAGTTGGTCGGCCAGCCGCAGTTTTAGCGTTACGGTGGTTTCATTCTCGCTGATGGAGTAGTCTTCGATAACCGGTCCTGTATTATCAACCACCATAGGATCGCTTATCCTGCTACCTGTTAGCTTGGTTGCGACGGTGTTACTTCTACTATCGTCGACTGTTACCCTAATCTCATATCGACCATCTTCAACGGTTTTGCCGTCCCATTCGAAGTTGTCCGCTTCAATCTCGTCCTCCAGTTGGATCCAATTCGTTCTGCCAATTTTTCTGAAATCTATTTTGTAAATCAGATTATCGCCATTGTCATCCATGGCGTTATAACCGATTTTGAAAATTCCTGTCTTACCGGGCGCCTGCAACCGAGAGACATCTACCGCCTCAATACGTGGAGCCAAATTCGGCACTGTACTGGCCACAGCAACCTCTCGTATGACAGGGCTGTTAAGCCCATCCTCGCTTTGTAAGATGAGTTTATATTGACAAAATCTTCCTAAAGGACAGTCCAGTTGTACCGGTCCGGTTACCTCCACGGGCTCGGTCCATTCCGAGAATGTGGTGTCATTGGTGTCGTTAACATTTCCGCTCCGTGAAGCTACCAGAATCCTGCACCCTTGTGGGATATCGGCTTCAACCTGCAGTTTACCCCAATTCGCTGGCTGGCCAGCATCTACGAGATCCGAAGTGTAGGTTCCCTCGGAGGCAAACTCGGTGTTTAGTTTTATCAGCTTTGCAGTATTTGCCGTGCCCAGGTACGTAACTTGCCCGGAAATAGCAACAGCCGTAATTTGTGATGCTTGCCCATCCTCATAAATGATCGTCTCCTGCTCTGTCACCGGGTCGATGTCAAAAAGCTGGGCGTCATTTCCCGTTCCAACAAGCAACTTTCCATCTTGCTCAGCCAGGCAAAAGAAAACTAATACATCCTCAAATACATCTACCACGTAACCTTCTTTATCTATCTTGTATAAGTGACTGGCTTTGCTTGGCTTGGGCCTTTTGCGGACCGGTTTTTCCGGCTTAGCTGGTTTATCATTGGCCTGTTCTTTGGTGTTGGCAATCTGCAGCTTACGCCCGCCTTGGGTAGTGTTTTCAGGCTCTGGCGAGCTTGGTGGCTCAGGCCGACCAGCCTGTGGCATTTGGTCTGCAAACGTTGTCTCAGCCTCAACAATCTTAGCTGATGTGGCTGCTGCGTATAAATCTCCCTCTTTGGCGGTTGATATCCTTGATATCAGCAAGGCCGTAATCTCCGGCTGGTCGCTGTCATATAAAACAGTTGCTGTTTTGGTGCGTGGATTAATTTTATAAACCAACCCGCGAGTATCACTTCCAGCATAAACGAAGCCATCCTGATCAACTGCCAGTGAGAGAATGTTCTTGTCAATACTATCGTAGATAAGCTCCAAGTTCTTGCCGAGAGGATCAAGTTTATAAACTTTGCCTTCCGGCCCCGTACCCAGATAGATATCGCCTAAGACATTTATAGTTATTGCATATATATATTTCGTGTCATTTGGTTCAAAGATTGTTTCTATCTTGCCTGCTTCGAATCGAATCAATTTGCACTTACTACCACTTATACCGGCAAGAACTCTGCCGGCCACATCGGTTGCCATCGCAAAAATATGCTCATTTGACAAATATTGATCTTCGTCGACGGTTTCGCTGTCAACATCGTTTGTGTCGGCCAACTCATCTTGTTTGCTGTCGGGCTCAGTCTTTGGCGGAGCTTGTTCTACGGGATGCCTCTGTGAAACGGTATCAGATTCCAGTGGGTACATCTTCGTCAGCTTACCAAGGCTGTATTTGTAAATGTTTCCGTTTGGACTTGTGCCTAAATAGACTGTTCCACCGCTTATTGTGATACAGTTCACAGACCAGACATCATCGAATTCTTCCACGAGCACTTTAGCAGCCCGGCCAAGCTGAATTGTTCCTCGTGAGCTAATAACAACATTGTCTGTTTGACCCTTTAACAATTCCGCACCGGTTGATTGGCGCGTGACCTTACTCGTAACAGACCAACCTCGGCCTGCAAAACTGACAAGCAGCACACAAGTTATTAAAGACAAGGTTTTTTTGAATTGAAGTGTGTTTATCATGGCAACTCCACAGGTTAAAAACCAAAACGACATAGAAAAATTTGTAGATAGCTGTACTTTTTTCGCTGCTATTTCTCTACTGTTATTTGAATAGTCCTCTTGTCGGCCACAATGGTACCGGTCTGAACACTTTCTTCCAGCCAGTGTGGGTAAGCCTGAGTTCTTAGTGCCCTCGCGGCATCTTGCAGGATCAAAGACTTCGTTGCCGATAAATCAGGAAGCTCAGCCTGTTCCACTGTAATACCAGCCGGTGGTAAGACCAGCAGGCAATACAATGCATCTTGCTTCATTTGTAGAATTTTTTTTATAGCCTCGATCATGGTCGTCAAATTTTGTGCGACAAACCTGTACGGAACAGCTTTTCTCAAAAACCCTTCGTAATCGTTTGAGCCGCACACAACCAACTGGTATTTGCCTGCTTGCAAATTATCGGGTATGGTCAATCTAAATTCATATTTTTTCTTTGCGCCCAGGAATGACTCCACAACAACTTCGACTTCGATTTGTTCTCCAGGCTTGACCTTTGTATCAGAGACGGTGGCTGACCAAATATGCGCAAGGATACTACTTGGCTTTATGTGGATGTCGAAATCTAATGATTCGATATCTACTTGTTTGTAAGGATTGTTCATGAGAAGCGCCACAACGCTGGCGCTTTCCAACGCTACATTTTTCATACCAATATCGGTTGACATATTATCGTAAGTAATCGGTTCGAAGCCGTCTATGCCAAGAGATACCCTATATTCAATCATATGGTGAGGTGGCAAATCGCCTTGCATAAGCGCAGCACCGGCCACCACAGCGCCAAGGTATGTTGGCGTAATCACCTGATTTTTTGCTATCCGGCAGTTATAAATTCGCTGTTGTGTGTCATTGTAGCGATCAATCCGGATTGTCAAAGGTATCATCTTTGCTTCTGCGCCTATCTGTCCATAGACCGCAGTTGACTCGTCCTGCCTCAACGCTCCAATTATCTCAAGCTGACTTCCAACCTTGAAAGAGCGTAGCAAATTGCTGACAACCGCATGAATTTTCGCAGTAGCCATTGGTAAATCAATGTCGCCATATCCGAGCAACCAGTGCCCAAAACCATAGATTTTATCATCTACGACCTCGGTCACTGCTCCAATTGCGGTCATTGTTATGTCGCCGGTCAGATAAGGAACAGCCAAAGAAGCTCCGGGAACCAACTTTGCCTTCGCTGTGGCTTCACTGTTGTCATTGCCACTATCGCCGCCGGTAACAGCTACAAGTCCGAAAGGTTCGCTCAAAGCATTCAATTCTTCACATGCATGTGCCGGCAGACCGGAAACAATCAACGGGCAAGGTAACATCACAAGACCTGTTGAATCCGTTTTTTCAGGGCTTCGTTCAACAACAATCTGTTTGTAGATTTCAGCAAGATCAATCGGCTTTGAAAGGTCGAAGGTAAATCCCACTTGATGTACTGGTTGTGTGTCCCCTCGTCCGGCAGTATCCAGACCGACTCTAAGCATTTCCTTGATGGGCGTGACACCGTAAATCGGGTCTTTACTGAAGGTCCACGCGAAAGCCAGTGCTCCAGCCAATCGGCCGCCAATATAAACCGGCGACCCACTGCACCCACCGACCGGGCCCGTGTGGATGAAACGCTCGTCTGTGCCCAAAACGAGAATTACATCTTTGCTGCCCGGACCGGTCCTCGGATTCGCATTGCGTATCACGTCCAAGACCTCCAGCCCAAACTTCTCAACCTTGGTACCACTGTAACAGGTAAGGCAATACGCATCCATTCCGGCCTGAACTTCATCGACACTGATATATTTGGTCGGGTCCCAAACACCTGCTATTGGGTCTTCGCCTTTGTTTACTTGCTCTCTGGCCAGACAAATATCCGAAATTAGTGATAAAGCTAAAAATAAAAAGGAAAAGATCGTGTTTTTCCTGCTTCTTTTCTGCACTTTAACCTCAACTATCAATAATCGCACATGTCGTTTATTTATTTGTAATGATTTTATCCATTAAACAAGGTCTTTGCAAGGTAAAAGAAGTTTTGCTATAATAGTGCTTAACTATTCAGTTTATGTTTTGATAACTTAATAGGCACGTAATTGTAAATGGGTAACGGAGACAATAATGAGGTCTGACCATCGGCACGAATTGAAAACAAACGAGCTGGCCGAGTGGATAGCGCACTTTCCACAGTGGGTTAAGGAAAACCGTATAACTATTATCGGCATTTCAGCAGCCATAGTTGTAGTCGTGGTTGTTTATATTTGGTTCGTTTATAATAAGAACGTTGTTACGGTTCGCAGACAACTTAGGTTCACAAACCTAATCAACCAGCTTCGCTATAATAAAGTTCAAATCCTCCAGGCACAGGAGCAGGGAAGGGACATTTCATTTATACTGCTTCAGCCCGCGGAGAATCTTGAGTCATTCGCAAAACAAACAAAGGACAGCCAAATGGCTGCTTTGGCGCTTATCAAACGAGCTGAGGCTTTGCGGATGGAGCTGCATTACCGCCTCGGGGATGTTAGCATGCAGGAGTTAATTGAGCAGATCGAATTGGCAAAAGCCAGCTACACAGAGGTTCTACAGAAGGCACCACATAATTCCTCTTTGATTGCTCTGGCCAGATTTGGTCTGGGTCTTTGTGAAGAAGAGCTGGGCAATTTCGATAAGGCTCAGCAAATATATCGTGACATCGCCATGGACTCCGCACTTGATGGTACGACAGCTCAAGATGCTGCCAAGTACCGTCTTGAGACTATGGCTGATTATAAAGGCGAGGTTACCTTTATGCCGTCGTCAAAACCGGACCTAATCGCAGCCTATGAGCCGCAGGTCATCGACCTGGGTCCTGTCGAGGCTAATTTGCCTAACGATTCGAACCTGACTGAAAATGTTGCTTCAGCGCCCACGGTACAAAGCAGTGTCACCGAGGTTGAAGACGTCAACAGCGAACGTCAGAGTTTAGACGACACCGGCAGCGTTGCTGAATCCAATCTACCGGCCAAATAGCAAGCCAGAGACGATGTGCCAGTCACCATATCCGGGGTTTGAGCCATTGACACTTCACGTGGGAGTCTCTATCAAAGAACGCCGGATTGACAAATATCTTCATGGTCGATTAAGGAATTTAAGTCGACGCTTCATTCAGGATGCGATTAAAGATGGAGCTGTCAAAGTCAATGGCAAGACTGTCAAGCCAAGCTTTAAGCTAAGTCACGGCGACACAATTAGCCTGATTGTTCCCGAGCCGCCGAGCAAAGATATACCGCCCGAGAATATTCCGCTGGACATTATTTTCGAGGACTCCGACTTGATCATTCTCAACAAGCCGGCTGATATGATTGTACACCCTGCTAGAGGCAACACCCATGGTACGCTCGTAAATGCGCTTGTATACTATTCGGATCAACTATCGAGTGGGCTGGGAGAGTTTAGGCCCGGCATCATTCATCGGCTCGACAAAGACACAACCGGTGTAATGGTTGTCACAAAAAACGATACAGCCCAATGGAAAATCGCCAAGCAATTCGAACATCGACAGGTCAACAAAACTTATCTTGCTATTGTTCACGGCGAGCCGGACCTAACCCGCGACCGTATAAAAGCACCACTTGGCGTGCACCCAAGAATCAGAGAGAAGTACGCAATCAGACCCGAAATGGGCAAAGAAGCCGTTACATTCTACGAGGTGCTGGAGCCATTCCGTGGTTTTTCGCTGCTAAAACTCACCCCGCATACGGGGCGTACGCACCAGATTCGCGTACACCTTTCTTACATAAAGCATCCAATTGTCGCCGACGAAATGTATGGCGGAAAGTTAGTGTATCCCTGGCAGTTGCAGGATGCTGAACCTGCCGCGCAGGATCCTGTTATAACTCGCTGCGCCCTTCATGCCTGGACGCTTGAATTCAGACATCCCACAACCAACCAGATGGTGGAATTCGAGGCAGTATTACCACAAGACGTGCAGAATGCACTCGACATGCTTAGAAAATACAGAAAGACCTGAATAATACGACTGGGTCGGTAGGTATTCCCACTATTCTTGCGGCAGCTTTGCCAAGTCTGCGTCGGAGCCGGCGACCATCAGGATATCATCCTCGTAAATGACGGTGCTGGGCATAGGAACGTTTATAATCGAGCCCTTTTCACTCTTCTTGGCCTTGCTGTCCTCACCCCGCTTAATCAAAACCAGATTCACATTGTATTTCTGCCGCAGTTGCAAATCCATAACGGTCCTGCCGTCGAAGCTGGCAGGTGCCTTTATGCGGGCAAGGCTGTAACCCGGGGCAAAATCTATTTTTTCACCAATCTGCGGAGCGATAAGTTTGTATCCCCACCTCTGAGCAGACTCGATTTCAGGATAAATAACGTCGGTTGCTCCTACTTTGGAAAAGACTTCGCCAGCGACTAAGGTTTCAGCCCGTGCGTATATTTGCTTGATACCCATTTGTCGCAGGTTCACCACGGTTAAGATTGCCGACTCGAAATTGTTCTGCCCCATTCCAATAATAGCGACGTCGACCTTATCGACGCCCTGTGCTTTAAGGGCCTCCTCATCGGTGCTATCGAGCCGGACCGCATGACTTACCTGATCACGGATAAGCTCTATCTCGTTTCTGTCTTTATCAATCGCGATAACTTCCGCGCCGCTCATCGCCAGAGCAACAGCAAGTTTCTGCCCGAAGCGCCCAAGTCCTATTACAGCGAACTGCCTCATAACTCGTCCCTCTCATCTCGTATTGTGTTATACACCGGGAAGTTTCGACTGCACAATGCGCAATACCCGCGACACACAACGAATTATCCAACAATTATTGCTTCATCGGGATAGTTGTATCGAACTAGCTTCAGGTTAAACGTCACTGATGCCAAAAGCGTCAGCGGTCCCAATCTGCCGATAAGCATTACGGCAATGATAATCAATTTCCCTACGCTTGTCAAAAAGGCCGTCTTGCCGGTCGTAAGCCCCACCGTACCCAATGCCGAACAGGTCTCAAACATAATGTCCATCATGCTAAAGTCTGCTGAATTGCCGTTTTCAGTGATACTCAGAGCCAGCGTCGCAATGAATAACACAGCAACAAAAAGCATCATAATGGTAATTGCTCTTCCGACAACGACTATTCTGATGGAACGATTAAACATCTCCACGTCAGACCGCTTTCGCAGAGCGGCAAGTACAGTCATAATTATTACTGCCAACGTCACCGTTTTTATACCACCAGCAGTCGAGCCTGGTGAACCACCTATAAACATAAGCAAGATCAGCATAAATTTGCTCGAAGCTGACAACGCGGAAATGTCCAGAGTATTGAATCCGGCTGTTCTTGCTGTGATCGATTGAAACAGTGCCCCCAAGACACCGGGATAATTGCTGGCGGGATTTGCACCTGCGAACCGATCAAATAAAAGTATTGCCCCCGCTCCAAGGACGATAAGACCAGCACTTACAGTTAGGACAATCTTTGTTTGCAAACGCATTCTTTTGGGCGTTTCCATAGAAATCCTGTACTGTTTGTAGAACAGCTTCTTGAAAAAACGTTTGACCCTATCGGCAGCAGTATCAGCGAGATTATAGAGTACACCAAAGCCAAGACCACCCAAGACTATTAAAGGGCAGACAACCAAATATATTTCCCAGCTTCTTTTGTACCCAATAAAACTGTCACTGAATAAACTGAAGCCCGCATTGCAGAAAGCACTTATTGAATGAAATATACTGTAGAACCACTGCTGATGAATGTTGCCGGTCCAACTGGGCACATTATCCCACATTCGGAAAAGGCAGAGTGCGCCGACGCCCTCAAAAATCACAGTGCCGACAAAAATAAAGAATATCATATTACCTATTCGGCTAACTGTTCTTGTGCTTAATAAATCCTGCATTGCGACTGACTCGCGCAAGCTAAATGCCTGGCCCAGCAGCAATGCAAACACGGCACCAAAGACGACTATGCCCAGACCGCCAAGTTGAATCAGTACGAGAATAACAATTTGCCCCATCGAGCTAAAATCTTGGCCGGTGTCTCTGACAATAAGGCCGGTGACGCATGTGGCACTCGTGGCTGTAAACAGAGCATTAACGAAACTTGTACGTTCCTTAGCTGAAGCCCGCGGCAGCATAAGCAAACCCGCTCCAGCGACGATTAGAATTAAAAAAGAGGCGATTAGCCTACGCGTTGGGTTTTTGCCGGAAGCCGCAAGGCTCACCGAAGTAATACAAATCTTGGTGACAACCTCAACTATAAGATAGATACCTACCCCCAAATGCCTGACCTTACAGGGTTCAAATGCACCAAACCATCGCCCCGAACCAAAGACAACCACCCCCAGTGCAATCAGGAGGGGTATTTCAAACCAGTTGGCAGTTATGAATCCTTTTGCAGATTCTGCATTGAAAAGTCGAATAACCTTGCCGGATAGAAAGACACACAGCATACCGATCTGAATTTTGTATAGAATGTGCACAGGCAATATTGGCTCATCAAAGCCGAAGAGCATAATAAATGAAGCGACGACCATTGCAGATGTGAGAGCTTTGACACCAACGAGGATATGCTCGAGCCGCTTGTTTTTGTAGACAACCTTCATAAGCAGATTATCAGCCGTCACCCATCCATTGTCAATCGCAAAGACTGTGCTAAAAGCCGTAGGAAAGTCACCGGGTAGTCATCTCTGAGGGAGAGTCTCAATGCAGCGTTATTCAATATCATCCTATACGCGTTCACAACAACCTCGGTGACAGCTAGCCAACATCAACCAAGCCAAGTGAATCACCAAACTTGTCTAAAAGTGCCCGACGGATGTTCCTGTGAGCAGGCCCTGTCAGCATTGGGTCCTTCGCGGCAAGTTCAAAGGCGTTTTTCCTTGCCAAAGCCAGAAGATCGAAATCCTCAATGATGTTCGCAATCTTCAAATCCGGCAGACCGTGCTGTCGTGTGCTGAATAGTTCACCAGGACCCCGCAGACGCAAATCGTGCTCAGCAATTTCAAACCCGTCACTGCATCTGGTTAGTACCTCGAGTCTGCCTTTTGCGATGTTACTGCTCGTGTCAGCAAACAGAAGGCAGTATGATTTGGCTTCGCCTCTACGGATTCGCCCCCTTAATTGATGAAGCTGGGCTAATCCAAATCTTTCAGCTCCTTCGACGACCATTATGGTTGCATTCGGAACGTCAATGCCCACTTCAACCACTACGGTTGAGACAAGAACATCTATTTTGCCTTTGCGGAATTCCGACATAATTCGCTGCTTTTTCACAGAAGGCATTCGGCCATGTAAAAGTTCAACCTCGAATTCCGGGAACACTTCCCTCGAGAGTTGCTTCCACCCTTCAGTCGCTGCCTTAATGTCGCCATTTTGTTCTGTTTCGACAATGCGGGGATAAACGAAATATACCTGCCTTTTTGCCTTGAGCCTCTCACGGATAAATTCATACGCTTTTTGCCGGTCGCCCCTGTCGATCCGGCGTGTAACAACTGTACCTCTGCCGGGAGGCGAATGTCTGACGACCGATACGTCGAGGTCGCCGAAGGCCGTCATTGCTAACGTTCGTGGTATAGGTGTAGCCGTCATGACGAGGCAATGAGGTGTAGTATCTTTCCGCAGTTGCGCACGCTGATGGACGCCGAATTTGTGCTGCTCATCAATGACCACCAGACCCAGCCTGTGGAACTCAATATCCTTCTGCAATAGCGCCACTGTTCCAACAACAATATCCATCGCTCCGCGCCTGATTTTGTTCAGCAGCTCAGCTCGTTTTCTGCCCGTAAGACCTCGCGTGATCAATACTCTTCGCACTTTGCTGTTCTTCAAATATCGCTCGATACTTAGCAGATGCTGCGATGCCAGAATTTCAGTTGGTGCCATAATCACAGTTTGGGTTTTGTTGGCAACAGCAAGCAGGGCCGCATAAAGCGCTACCACCGTTTTGCCGGAGCCGACGTCACCCTGCAGCAGGCGGTTCATAGGTTCAGACATAGCCATATCAGTAGCAATCTCAGCAATGCACTGGTCCTGATCTTCTGTAAGCAGAAATGGAAACCGCTTGCGAATTCGCCTGTCGATTTCTTCGGTAAGGGTGCAGGCAGTGGCGGACGATGAATGTTGCCTGCTGTATCGTTTAAGTGCCAGTCCAAGCTGCATAAGAAACAACTCATCATACTTTAACCTGCGTTTTGCTTTGGCCAATTTGTCTTCATTGCCCGGCAGATGTATCCAGAAAAAGGCATCTTTTCTCGGTATGAGATCTGCCTGTTTGAGAAAATTCTTGTCGTAGAACTCCGGCACAAGCTCATCAAGCCTATCAAGCACAGGTCTAGCTATGCGTTTAATCTGTGCACTTGTAAGGCCTCCTGCCGCCGGATAGGCTCCGCCGCTAAAATATTCACTAGGCCTTGAGTTCTTCTGCTCAAGCACACGGAATTTGGGATTTGTTAGTTGCAACTGGTGCTTATAAGTGGTGGCTTTACCGGATGCGGTTATTATCTGGCCGGGCTTGAGCTGATTTCTCAAGAAACCGCCGTGAAACCAAATGACTTTGCATAGGCCCGTATCGTCACTGATCAAAGCCTCAAAGATTGGTGGGTTTCGGTAACTTTGATAATCTATTGATTCTATCAAGCCAACAATAGTAGCAGTCTGATTGGGTCGAATTTGGACTATTTTTATCGCCTTCGGTGCGAAAATCCAGTCACGGGGATAGTACTCTAACAGGTCTCCGACAGTATGCACGCCGGCATGCGCAAAGATTTTGGCCCTTGCCGGTCCGACGCCCTTGAGGTATTGAACCGGTGTTAATAATTCCAGTCTGCTTTTTGTTTCTTGCCTCGCCTCCATTATTAATGTCTGCTTATGTAATTGATCAGCGGTTGAAGCCTTTTTTGTCATTGCTGTGAAACTTGTCCCCGCCGTAAGGCGTCCTGCGGAGAGCGCAGTCGAGGGAACGGTAATCCATCCTCTTTTATTGCTCGAATCCGTATTTGCCAATCAACCTGACAAATCTGCAGCCGCAGACGTTTCGCTCGATTAGTTTACCGACTCGCTTTTTTGCGACTATCAACTCCTGCACACCTGCATAGCCGACCGGTGCCACAATCAAGCCACCATCGGCGAGTTGTTTTATCAAAGGCTCAGGAATAATCGGCACGGCAGCAGTGAGAATTATTCTGTCAAAATATCCCTTCTCTGGCAGCTGTTCTTTGGGCCAGCCGCAACTTCCATCACCAATGCAGAACTCAATGTTGCTTATCCCCAATTTGCGTAAAACAGTCTGGGCGGATTCAGACAGCTCTTTAAATTTTTCTATCGTGTAAACTACATTGGCCAAGTTGCTAAGCACAGCAGCCTGATACCCACTGCCTGTTCCAACTTCCAGAACCTCACAGTTGCGGTTGACTCGCAGCTCCTGCGTCATCAATGCAACGATATAAGGCTGAGAAATAGTCTGGCCCATGCCGATAGGCAGTGGACCATCGGAATAGGCCTGCCAACGATACTCCTGGGGCACAAATTCTTCACGAGGGATTTGAACCATTACCTTCAGCACCCGCTGGTCGATGATATCACGGCCCTGCAGGTCGTGTTTGAGCATGCGTTGACGCGCATCGGAGAATTCGTCTTTTTCCTGTCGGCCACCCATAAGGCTAATAATCACCTGTAAGCCACAGTTTTGCAACCAATTTTAGCCGGTTTAGTCACACGCTTCGCCTTTCTCATTTCGCCGATTGCTGTTTAGTTATTGTAACTCTCAGTACCGGCACTCTACCGATTTTGTAGTCTATTTGCAACCGCTTCCGGCACGACAAACCTTCTTCAAAGAGGAGCCGCGACCATAAGGGAGCGGCAAATACCTGCGTATTTGAAGTGAATTCACATTTTGCTACGGCACGTTTGTCTATAGCTTGCTATGTCAAGACGAGATTCACCGTGATGATTTGAGCGTAGATAATTTTTATGATTAGTATTAGACCATCCTGAGTTTGTGGCTATGCCGGCTGGCTTCTCAAAAACTGGCCGGCATTTTTTTGTCTAGGGTAAAAGGAACTACCTGGCCGTAAAACGGTAGGCTAAATAATCCATCACACGTGAAGGGGGAACTGTCACTCTTTCCTCGATGGGAACACAGGTCAGAATAACAGCAAATCGTTCCAAAAGCGATTGTAATTGTCTGCGTAACAAATTACCATACTGGGCAGAATTGTGAATGGAGGCAAAAGAAAATGCCCGAAGAATTAGTTGGCATAATCGGCGGAACGGGGCTCGGAGATGCGCTCGCTGAACAGCTAACAGATGCAGAACAGCGTGATGTCGAGACACCGTTCGGCAAACCGAGCACAGCGGTTCTCATCGGTAAAATCGGCGATAGAAAAATTGCGTTTCTTAATCGGCACGGTACAGGACACAAACTGTCGCCGAGCGAAGTCCCGTTTGCTGCGAATATTTTTGCCCTGAAAAAACTTGGCGTTCACACGGTACTCGGCAGTGGTGCAGTCGGCTCACTTCGTGCTGAGATAACCCCGGGCGATTTAGTTATCGCGGATCAGTTCATCGATAAGACATTCAAACGCATGAACACTTTCTTCGCCGGCTTCGGTGCGGTTCACTGCGAGATGACTGAGCCGGTCTGCAGCCGACTCCGAGAGAAACTCATAGATACAGCGCAAGGTTTCTCGATACAGACACATCCAAAAGGTACTTACGTATGTATGGAGGGGCCACAGTTTTCCACACAGGCTGAGTCACTATTGCACCAGGCCTGGGGTGCGGATTTAATCGGCATGACGGCAATGCCGGAAGCGAAACTGGCGCGAGAAGCGCAAATGTGCTACGCACTGATTGCTCTTGTTAGCGATTATGATTGCTGGAGGCCACATGCGATTGCAAAAGGAAAGCAAACGCTATTGAAAGAGATAATTTCAAATCTTAAAACCGCAACGAATAATTGTCTTGAATTGATAAAAGCTGTTTTGGCAAGCGAGCAGCAGCTCGTTCACGAAGACTGCACGTGTCGAAAAAGTCTTGAACTCGCAGTATGGACGGACCAGAACCAAATTGAGCCTGCAGAAAAAGAGAGGTTGCTGGCATTATTTGAATAGGTGTAACCGTCCTGAGTTTGTAGCTGAGGTAATAGAAAATAGCCTCTTTGCCAATGCGAAAGATAAAAACGTTTGGTAAGGAAATACTCTGAAATTCACCATCGGGATATCAGTAATCCAAAGGTACAGAAATTTGTTCGCGGCGGTGGAATAGCTCCTGCCCTTCGAGGCCTTCTCGAGCTTGTGATAATAATCTTTGTTTATACACCTTGTCTTCATCAGGGACGATACGATGTTCTCTCCTCATCCTTTACTCGAAAGGTAATTACCTTGACACAGACACAAGTTAGCGAAACAATTAGATTAATCAACTTTAACGAAATCCTTTATAACGTGTTAAATCTTCGAAAGGTCAGGCTATGAAACGCTATTCAGTACAATTGCGAAACACTCAGGTAAAAGGCAGAAAGAAGAACACCTTCCTTTTTATTTTTCACATCTTGCTTTTATGTATCGTCTGTGGTTTGGGCTGTCGCCAGAAGGCCCCAACTGAGACCGATGCGAACGTACCTAAGCCAGAAGCAGGTGCAAAAGCCCAGGCTGTAGCAGTTACCGTTAATGGTATGGAGATCACCGAGAGTGATGTACAGGTGCTGGTCGAGCCGGCGCTCGAACAGATAGCCATCAGGACATCGCATTTACCTCCAGAGTTTGTTAATCAACAAGAAAAACGCCTTAGACAACAAGTTCTGGAAAAGTTAATTGTTGAGAAATTGCTGGATGCAGAGGTTGAGAAGGCAAATATAGAGGTCACTGAGCAAGAGGCGATGGAAAGGATTGAGGCGATGGCTTCTAACCAGCAACCGCCACTTTCTGTAGAAGATATCAGATCGCAAATAGAAGCTCGCGGAAGAGACTTTGATGAATTCAAGCAGCAAATCCAAAGACAACTCGGCTATAATAAGCTCTTTCAGTCTCAGCACATTGAGGCCGTAGATATTAGTGAAGATGAAGTAAAACAGTATTACTCCGAGCACTCGGAAGATTTCGTAACGCCCGAACGGGTCCGGGCCAGTCACATTCTCATAAAGCCTGACGAGTCTGACCCTAACACCGATCCCAATCAGGCCAAGGCAGAAGCCAGAGCCAAGATTGAGGAGCTTCTTAAGCAGATCCAGAATGGAGAGGACTTCGCCGAATTAGCCAAGGTTCATTCAGCTTGTCCATCCAGCGTGAGGGGGGGAGATTTGGATTTCTTCGGTAGGGGCCAAATGGTTGCACCCTTTGAAAAAGCTGCCTTTGAGCTAAAGCCTGGTCAAGTCAGCGATATTGTTGAGACCGAATTCGGCTACCACATAATAAAAGTCACTGATCATAACGACGCTGTTGTTATACCCTTTGACCAAGCCAAGGATAGTATTATTGCCCAATTGAGACACAGTAGGCAACGAGAGATTGTCGAGCAGTATATCCAATCATTAAAGGCCAAGGCCGAGATTTCTTATCCATCCGGCAAAGAGCCGGCATCTGATTAGTCTAAGACTGCGATTCCTGACTAATTTCAACAGCTTGTGCGGTATCACAAAGTGTCGCTGAGTGATAAGTATTAGTACGGTGTTATACTAATTGTGATTAAAATTTGCGCTTATGTCATTTCGACCGAAGGGCCACAGAGTGGCCCGTAGTGGAGAAATCTGTTTAAATAGATTTCTCGATTCGCCTACGGCTCGCTCGAAATGACACGAATAAGCGCATTAATTATTCACAATTGGTATTAGGCGTGCAGGATTCACGAGCTATTTTAGCAATGTGGTTGGATCAAGATTGACTGATTCTATGTCTTTGAAGTATTTTACGGTGCCAACCTTTAACTCAATCGTGGCTTCTTCGTCACAGACAATAATGCCTTTCGGGTGCATTTGAAGAGCGCTTATTGTCCACATGTGGTTTACGCTCTCTTCAATGGCGTGCCGTAGCGCACGTGCCTTGTTATGTCCGTTCACAATAATCAGCACCTCTTCAGCGTCCATTACAGTCCCTACGCCTACCGTCAAGGCTGTTTTGGGGACCTTGTTGACATCACCATCAAAGAAGCGTGAATTGGCGATGATGGTGTCATAAGTCAGTGCCATAACGCGCGTTCTGGAGGAAAGCGACGAAGCAGGTTCATTGAATGCTATATGACCATCGGGGCCTATACCGCCCACGAAAAGATTCACACCACCAACCTTTTGTATTTTTTCCTCATAGGCAGCGCACTCTGCCTCAAGGTCCGTTGCGTTTCCATTGAGGATGTTTACATTTTCTTCTGCGATGTCTATATGACTGAAGAAGTTATTCCACATGAATGAATGGTAACTTTCAGGGTGGTCCTCAGGAAGGTTTACATATTCATCCATGTTAAAGGTGGCAACGTTTTTGAATGTTACTTTTCCAGTTTTGTTTAGCTTTATTAGTTCTCTGTACATTCCCAGCGGCGACGAGCCAGTGGGAAGCCCCAGCACAAAAGGCTTGGACTCACTTGGGCCAGAATCATTTATTTTTCTTGCTATGTAGTTGGCAGCCCATTTTGAGACTACCTCGTAATTCGGTTCAATTATTACTCTCATTTCGGCTCCTTAATAAAAGATATAATTAATAATATTTTGCGAGGATATCAGGCATTTTTTTGCGAAGTGAGATTTTCCATTCGACTGATAAGCTCGTCACCAAGCCTGGTTTTGTCGATCTTATGTTTTTCAATGTCGGCGACAAAATCGCTTTGCTCAAACGTGCCTCTGACCGCTGCGAAATCTTTGTGTTTTGTTTCTTCGTCTCCATCGAGGCCGAAGCCGATTTGAGCTGTGGCTGCAAATTCTTTTTTCGCATCGGCATAGAGTCTGTCGTCAAGTTCTATGACAGCTTTTCTCCAGTTTTCTGTCAGCTCTATAATATCCTCAGGTGTTATGTTATCTATTGTTCTGCTGAGCTGTTGCTGCAGAATATCAACCGCCCAGGCCCATTCGTACTTAGCATAATCCTCGTGCATCGCTCGAAAAGATTCAGTAACCTTCTGCAGTGTGTTAATGGTTCCAGATTCGATTTCTGACAGCATTTTATCCACGAGTCTTATGGGAGCAAACAACCCAGCCAAATCTACCCATTTGTCGGGTCCAATGTCGGTCTCTGGCTTAAGAGCCTGTTGGAGTTCATTGATGTTTTTGAATTGTTTGTTCTCCAGCCGTTTAATCAGGCAGTTGCCCAGAAATTTGTCGATGCCTATCTTATACAGCCTAATACCGAGGTCCAATGAGGAATTTGTGATTTTGACGCTGTGGTATGTGAAGTAATCGGATGTTTGGCCGGATGTCTTTTTAAGATTTGTTAGGAGCTGATGACCATTGAGCATTTTTTGAATCGTATATGGGCTTAAAAGTTTGAAGTTTATGAGGTCGAGCTTTTTAGGGTCTTTACGTCGGTCACGCTTCGGCCATTTTCTTGCGTCACGAACTGTCCCTACGCTGCGCAGATTCACGCCAGGTGCAAGGATGCTTTCATCCTCATGCTCAATAAGGTATGAGAAAGGCAAATCAGAGGTGTCCGAGTTTCTGTAATGTCGACCCATAACGACAGTAAAAGCACCGACTTTTGCAGGCCAGAGCATATATGAATCGCTGGCGGTCTTGGAGCCGCGTTCTACAATACCTTGGTGGACTGGTCCAAGTTTGTACATATGATTGCTCTGGTTGGTACCACTGCCGGCATTCAAAAATGAGAACAGTCCTGCGATTAGCAATGTGGATTTATGGTGTGTTGCTGTATAAGGGCCCGCGAAAATTGCGCACGCCTCACCGTGGAAACCGCCACAGTTAGCAAAGAAGACCGAATTCTCCGCCGAGTACTGCTTAGCTAAAACAGTGCCCTGACCCACAAAGCACTTGGATATTATTACGCCATCGGTTATTTTCGAGCCGCTGCATGCGATAAAATCTTCGGCGAAGACACCGGGACCGATGTAAACAGGGTCCTCTGGACAGCTATTAAGTGAGCCGTTCTCAAGCCTGCTGATTCCCTCGACCACGCTTGACGGCCCAACTTTGACATTTTTGATTATTCGGCTGTTGATGATTCTGGCGCCTTTTCCAACAAGGCCCATTGAGGATCTGATGGAGGAAGAGTAATCGGCTATCATTTTTTGCAGTTTTTCAATAACTCTCGGCCGGTGACGGTAGAAAGCTATCACATAAGCTGTGTGAGCCGATAATTGGTCGTAAATCGGTATCTCTCTACCACCGGCTTCGTTGACCACAGTGACCTCTGTGCCGTTACCGAACTTGCTTTCGCCTTCTACCACGAGCAAGTCAATATTATCTATTATAACTTCATCTTCAATTATGTAGTTGGCGATGTAATTTCGCACCTGACTAATGTACACATTGTCGCCGATTATGCAGTTGTGGATTATTGCGTTATTTATTCCCGCCGGTTTAGTAACACCGCCGAAGAATGAAACCGGTTTTTCAAAGACACCTAACTTTACCTGTCCACAAAAGCGTGTCGCTCTGACGGTCTTTGCCTTAAAACCTTCAGCGACTTGAACCTGTGACCAGTCGGTGCAGCTACAACCTTGGTTAGTGAGCTTGTCGATTTCTTCTGTCAACAGGGGACGGTATTTTCTCGCCATGTTCATACCTTTCTCAGCTTCTTGCTAATTTTACACTTTTTTCTTTTGGCTACCTTAACCCGATGTTCGCTCTATGGGTTGATAAGGAAAAAGGTATTCTGAGCGGAGATAAATATATAGACGACTGTTGAAGGCGTCAAGGTGTTTATCGGCCATGTTTGACAATGCGACTTACTACGGAGTATTTCCTCTTATTACTGCGACGATCAAGTATAACCGCCGAACAGGATACTGTGCCCGATTACCATAATGCCAAGATCGATAATCAAGTGACTTATCCAGGCTCCTATCAGGGTTTTCTGTCTTTGATACATCAGGCTCCAGACCATTCCTCCTGCCGCCACGAATCCTCCGAGCACAATACCCCAGAAAAGCCCGAAGAGCTGCGTTGTTATCACGATGTGATGTGCCGCAAATGCCAGTGCTGCTAAACCGTGTGCAAATGGTATTGCTATGATGTTTCTGAGGTTGCCAAATACAAACCATCGCCAGTAATATTCCTCTATCAATGAGTGTGCAACCGAGAGAAATAGTGCAAACAACCAATAGTGACGCATAATCCCTAGTGCGTGTGCTTTACTTCCGATGCTCTCAGAGCTCGCTATTACCACTTGCCCAAGCGTGGTCTGCATTAAGCCGAACATTAAAGCTGCAATTGAAGCTCCCAAGAGGATATCCATGCCGATAGCCTGCGTGTGTTTCGTGGGCCGGCTAATGGCTCGGCCAATGCGTTTTCCCAATACAAGGTAAGCGCAGACGGCTGGCCATGTGATGATAAATACCTTTGTGGTTACATAGATGATTGGCGTGAACCAGTAATCAGTGAAAATGACAAAGTAAAAGAGAGCCCCAATGGATGGAACAACCATTGCCGGCACAAGTACCGACCATATTCGTAACTTTCCGGTTGTCTCATACAATTAGATGGCTCGCTTGTTCTTCGCCTAAGTCCAGAGGGCTGGTGCTCTGTATATATCGAACTATCGTTAGTGGCCGTTGTTAAAGAGCTCTCCAATCCTACTTATTTGGGATGTAGTAGCTCGGACAGACAAATCGGAATATGCTTGTAATTCGCTCTGCTGTATTAAGTTCATTTTTGGCTTTCATCTCACGAAGCTGCTTGCCGAATATCTCATCGAAGTATTCTTCTGCGGTTTTCTTTCGTTCCTCTTCAGTGTTGAATAAACTTCGAATTTTCCTTAGTTCACCGCAGTCCAGCCAGAAACCGCCACAGCCTGGACACTCATCGACTTCGACCTCCTTTTTGACACTGAAAAAGTGCCTCATCATTACGACATCATCACATTTCGGGCACATTCTTTTCTTTGTATGGTCAATGGTTATACCTACATTTCGTTCTATCTCCAACAGGTGTTCTCCTGTGGACTCATGTGGTTCATCAAATTTCTTTATCTCAAAGTTGTCAAACCATATTCCTCCGCAGCCGCCTTTGCACACGTCGACTGTGACATCGTCAACTGACATTTGCTGTAACTTATTTCCACATGCCGGACATTTCATGGCTTTCTGCCCTCCAGAAATTTCATATTATATGTATTGACTCATTGTTAATCGACATATTGCCCTATCTTAGAGTTAAGATAACGTAGGCACTTTACAGTGTCAAAACAAAACAGTGCAAGCTCAGAAAAGTCTACCCTTAGTCGATGGGCAGAGGAACGAAAATAGGTTTGACGCTGGTTTATGGCGTTATTATACTTACTTTTTTGGAAGGAATCGCCAAACAGATAATCGGAGATACGAATGGATAAGAGCAAGATCGTCGCTGAAGGGATAACCTTCGACGATGTGCTGCTGATACCGGCAGAGAGTGATTTTGTGCCGAGCCAAGCGGACACCAGTACGAAGCTAACCAACAATATCAATATAAACATTCCGATAGTATCTGCTGCTATGGATACTGTTACCGAGTCAGCTCTGGCGATCGCACTGGCGCAGGAAGGTGGCATCGGTATTATCCATAAGAACCTTTCTGTTGAAGCCCAGAAAAGAGAGGTCGCCAAGGTCAAGCGATCAGAACATGGCGTGATTCTTGACCCTGTGACATTATCCCCGAGCGAGCCTGTAAGAAGAGCCCAGGAGCTAATGAACGAGCAGAATGTCTCAGGCATTCCCATAGTGCAAGGCAAAAAGCTGGTCGGCATCCTCACCCGCAGGGATCTGAAGTTTCTCAAGGATTATGATGTCAAGATAGATTTAATCATGACAAAAGACAAGCTTGTCACAGGCCCTGCAGGGACGACACTCGAACAGGCAAAGGAGATTCTGCAGAAGCACAAAGTGGAAAAATTACTTCTCGTAAAAAATGGAAGCGAATTGGCTGGCCTGATTACTATGAGAGACATCGACCGCGTCCAGCAATATCCAAGGGCCGCCCGGGATAAGCGTGGCAGACTCCTTGTTGGTGCTGCTGTGAGTGTGCACGATTACGAGCGTATCGAGGCTTTGATCGCAGCAGATGTTGACATTATCGTTATTGATACAGCTCACGGTCATTCGCAGAATGTTATCGATACCGTCAAAAAGATAAAAGCTCAATACGATATCGATGTAATCGCAGGCAATATCGCAACGCTTGATGCCGCACAGGACTTGATAGCCGCGGGGGCAAATGCCGTCAAGGTCGGCATCGGGCCCGGTGCTATTTGCACTACAAGGGTAATCTCTGGCGTGGGAGTGCCTCAGATATCTGCGATCATTAACTGTGCCCGGGTAGCTCGGGAACATAATATCCCCGTCATTGCTGATGGAGGAGTAAGACAGTCCGGCGACATAACTAAGGCGATTGCAGCCGGTGCATCCAGCGTAATGATAGGTTCACTGTTTGCAGGTCTTAAGGAGAGTCCAGGCCAACTTGTTATCTACAAGGGAAGACAATTCAAAGAATATAGAGGTATGGGTTCACTCGGGGCGATGGTTAAAGGCTCTGCAGAGCGATACAGCCAGAGCAGTACCACCGAAGCGAGTAAACTTGTGCCCGAAGGTGTAGAAGGCAGGGTTCCATATAAGGGAGCACTCAGTGACTTTGTTTACCAGCTTGTTGGTGGGCTGCGCGCAGGCATGGGCTACTGCGGCGCTAAAAGCATAAAAGAGCTGATGGAAAAGGCCCAATTTGTTCGCGTAAGCGCTGCTTCGGTTAATGAATCTCATCCCCACGATATACAAATAACCAAAGAGGCCCCAAACTACTCGGCCACACTACCTTTTGAGGATTGATACTTAGCGTATAGCGTTTAGCGTACAGGCTACTATGCATTTCCTATTGCGCTGTATGCTAAACGCTGTAGTAAAAGGTGTGGGTTATGTCCCATGAAATGATAGCTATTCTCGATTTTGGCAGCCAGTATGGCCAACTAATAGCCCGCAGGGTGCGTGAGCACAACGTCTACTCGCGAATCTGCCGTGCAGATATTTCAGTTGATGAGTTATCGAAACTGCCGCTCAAAGGGCTGATACTATCCGGGGGGCCTGCCAGCGTTTACGATAAAAACGCCCCTCGCTGCGATGAAAAAATCTTCGAGCTGAACGTTCCTATTCTCGGCATCTGCTACGGCATGCAGCTTGGCTGTCAAATCTTAGGGGCCGAAGTAACACGAGCGCAATATCATGAATACGGCAGAACAAACTTGACGATACTCAATAAAGATGACCTGTTTGCAAACATGCCGGATTCGACGCTCGTCTGGGCAAGTCACGGCGATCAGATTGCCCCCGTTTCTGTCTTTGACAGAAGACACGGGGGTGATAATTTCGTTAAGCTTGCTTCCACAAAGACGTGTCCGCACGCTGCTGTCAGACATAAGAAGAAATTTTACGGCGTTCAATTCCATCCGGAAGTCACTCATACGCCGAAAGGCTCGCAGATACTCAAGAATTTTCTGTATGACATCTGCGGCTGTAGCAGCGACTGGAAAATGAGCGACTTTGTCGCTGAGTCTATCCGGACAATTCACAAACAGGTAGGCGGTGCTTCAGTAATCTGCGGATTAAGTGGCGGAGTCGATTCATCGGTTGTTGCTTCGATGCTGCACGAGGCGATCGGCGATCAGCTTGTTTGTATATTTGTCGATAACGGCCTTTTACGCAAAAATGAGCGGGACAATGTAGTCTCAACTTTTCGTGACCATTTTCATATCGACTTGAGGATTGTGGATTGGTCGAAGCAGTTTCTCTCGGCTCTAAAAGGGATTACCGACCCACAACAAAAACGCAGAATTATTGGTGCAGAATTTATCGGGGCCTTCAAGTCGGAAGCAACAAACGTCCCTAATGTAAAATTCCTCGCGCAGGGAACACTTTATCCCGATGTAATCGAATCGGGGTCGAAAGATGGCAATCCTGCTGCGAACATAAAACTGCACCACAATGTCGGAGGTCTGCCTGCAGAGTTGGGCTTTGAGCTGATTGAGCCACTACGCGATCTGTTCAAAGACGAAGTCCGGCTCGTCGGCGAATATCTTGGTTTACCAGAAGATATTGTCTGGCGGCATCCATTTCCGGGCCCGGGGCTGGCCGTTAGAATAATCGGCGAGGTCACCACCGAGAGACTTGAAGTCCTTAGGGCTGCCGATGAGATACTCATCGATGAGATTATATCTGCCGGCCTATACCGAAAAGTATCCCAGGCGCTCGCTGTGCTGGTGCCCGTCTCGACCGTAGGTGTTATGGGTGATGAGCGAAGCTATGAAAACGTTATCGCCATCCGAGCGGTGGAAACAACGGATTTTATGACTGCTGATTTCTACCAGATTCCATTTGAGGTATTGGCGCTCGTCTCAAGCAGAATTATAAACGAGGTTCGCGGTGTCAATCGTGTTGTGTACGATATTTCCAGCAAACCACCGGCCACGATCGAGTGGGAATAACAAAAACTCTAAGCATAAAGTTTATAGATTAAAGCTACATCATCGACAAGATCGGGAATTCGATTGGAAGACAACAATATAGCTGGTAAAGTCTGTGGCCGTGAGCAGGTTTATTTCAAACTCGTCCCGTTTTCGGTCTTAATGTCAAAATTTCATATTCTTAAGGATTTTGCGTGGATAAAAAGCTGCTGATTTTTCTCTGCGCTATCGTTATATCTGCCAACGCCGGCGCTCAGCAACAAACAGCTCCGGCAGCAAAGAATCTTTGGCTTGAGTCGGCTAAGGTTGATTCTGCTGTTTTTCCAGAAAAACTGTTTGAAGACACGAAAGATATTTTCCTGAGAAACGACAATATAGTTGCGTTGCTGCTGGCAGGTGGACTTAGCGTGATGATGACCAACAACGATATTGATGAGCGATTGGCTGAGCATTTCAGAAGTCATCCAAGTTTTGATGATCTTTGGGATGAGACCTTCGACATCGTTGGATCGCCTGCATTCCATTTTCCTGCCGTTGCTGTCTGGTATGCCATAAGTGCGGAAAATCAGGATGATCTTAACAAACAACGCTCTATGACCATGCTCTCGGCACTAGCTATAAATGACGCTGTGACGTTGGGTTTAAAGGCTGTCCGCAGCAACGATACGCCGAATGGAGATAGCTGGGCTTGGCCCAGCGGCCATACGTCGAGTTCTTTTACGGTTGCATCGGTGTTGCACGAATTTTATGGCCTTAAGGTTGGTATTCCAGCTTACGCACTAGCGGGTCTTGTCGCTTATAGAATGATGGACGCAGGCAGTCACTGGGCGAGTGATATTGTCTTCGGTGCAACCCTCGGCTGGGTGGTTGGTCACACCGTGGCTGGCAAACATAAGGACTTAGAAGTCGCTGGGTTTGAAGTGTTACCATATCTTGGGAATTCATACAATCCGGCCATTGGAGTTAATCTGCTCAAATGCTTTTAGCCGGCATAGCGGATAGGCTATACGCTCAAAACTGTACGCCGCATGCTATAAAAGGTTTTGAAAATTCACCTGTTTTCTGTAAACTATCCGATTATGTAGAGGCGAACCCTCAAGTTCATAGATAGGTGAGCAAAATGACAGAATTCAAGATTGAGCCAGCATCAAGAATAAAACGTCTGCCGCCGTATCTATTTGGGCGGCTAAATACGCTAAAGTTGGCTAAACGTCAGCAAACCACCAGCTACTATCGAGTGGGAATGATTTCGTCGCTCACTTTTCGTATCTCGCCTGCAGGGAACATCGATGGCCTGCAACGGGTGTTAGTTTGGTAAAGCAATTTTAACACAAAGCCCGCCCTGCCTGCCCTGCGAAGCCTCATCGTTTCGGGCGAAGCGGGGAGCACAGCCGAAGGGACGCAAAACGGAAATGCACCGCTCGCAAAGATCAGGATACTCGCTGTCAGAATCAGTAAGGTGCGATGAAATCGCACATACCCAGCTACAAACATCCCCAAAATGCTCCTGAACATTTTTTCCTTTACGCTAATTTATATGCGATCTGTTCTTCGAGAATGTCTTTAACGGTAAGGGCAATTATACTCTTTCCGGTCTTCTTGAAGAACGATTGTATTTCGCTTATGGCATCGGATGAGAAATCGAAGGAGACAAAGAACCCTTTCTGGCGGTCTTCGCGCATCATCACGGCCTCAAAGGAATCTATATCAGGCCTGCCGACCTTGTCTTTCTGCTTGACCTGGATAGGATACCATACATCCATAAAGGCCAGTTCGCCTTTCTCTTTCTTTGGCGTTGCCGAGACGGGATAAATTCGTCCATCGATACCCATATCTCCGACCTGTGCCTTATTGGGAATACCGCCCAGCGCTATAACAGCCCAGTTCTCAAATTCAAATGGCGGAATCTTGCGAAGTTGCTCCTCGGTCCACGGCAGGTCTCGAACGATAAATCCGCGTCCAATCCGCCAGAGCTTTTCATCTTCTTTCATACCACAGACATCACGCAAACGCTTTGCCATCACCCGACAGGCAGTCGGTGAAATATCAATACCTATCCACTGTCGTCCAAGATTTTCAGATGCAACTAATGCCGTTCCGCACCCACAGAAGGCATCAAGTACAATATCGTTTGGATTAGAGCTTGCTTTTACAATCCGGTCTAAAAGTGCAAGCGGCTTTTGCGTGGGGTAGCCAAGCCTCTCCTCTGATTGAGATTGAATGGGCGGAATATCAGCCCATATGCTATCAATTGGTATGCCCTCCTGTTCATCAAGATATCGTTTAAGGCGAGGGACAGCGCCAGGATGAGACTGTACAATAAACCCCTTTTCATATGCCTCTTGCATTCGTTCTTTTTTCCAACGCCAAACACGGTTTACTCCCAAGAATTCGTATGTTAGATTGGGACGGTCTTTGTTGGGATTTGCTAAGTTATCAAGTGCATATCTTCTCCCAGTTTCAGGCTCAACGTATTTATAGAATTTCTTTATATATTCCTCACCGTGAGGGAGATATTGACGGTTAAACGTGTAATTATCGCTTTTATTGTAATAATAAATTGTGTCATGGTCGTTCGGAAAAGACCGGAAAGCTAGTCCTTTGGCGTTAGTTCTACGCCAGATTATTTCCGTTTGAAACTGGTTTTCGTTGAATATCTGATCAAGCATTATTTTTACATAGTGAGATGCGTGCCAGTCGCAGTGGTAATAGAATGAACCGGTTTTCTTTAGAACGCGGGCAAGTTCAACACAACGCGGCCGCATAAATTCAATGTAAGCCTGTGTCGAAGCATGTCGGTCTTCAAAGGAACGTTTTTCCTTTGTCTCACCCCAAAATACTTCATAATTACGGTTGGAGTTAAAAGGCGGGTCGATATAAATCAGATCAACGCACTCATTAGGAAATTTTTTGAGCTGGTCAAGGTTATCTCCACAGTAAATCACCCGTGTATCGACCAGAGCCGATGGCCTGCCCTGAGCAATGTCGAAGGATTTCCCCACCTTTGATTTTGTCGCCTTCTTTGCCATAAACCGTCAGTTTAATCTCTGACCAATAATTTGCAAGCGGTAGCCATCAAAACCAATTTTTGGTAATTTTATTACATTACAAGGAACCATTGTATAAGATTGTCTCTTGTTACGACTTGCTATATAGTAATTTGCGAAAGCTCCTTTATTGCATCAGTGATATCCGAGATAGTTTTGCATCGGAAAAGAGCATCAAATTTCAGGTTCTTATCGCACACTAAATGTCGTAGGTTAGCTTCCGTCAGGAAATAATCACAATAGGGAACAGCTGCAGCTGCATGTTGAAAATCGTGTATATCATTTGGTTTGTATTTACGTCCTTTATCCCACTGCACCGCAGCATGAATTCCTGCACCTATGCGAAACGACGGCAGTTCGGATTTTATCTTGTTAAGTCGGAACGCATGATAAATAAGATTAGCAACCATTCGACCACTATTATCTGAAGAGATTTCATCTGCACTAAGACTCTGGCCGGTCTCGGATTTATAAAGGTATACCATCAAGTCTTGAAAATCTGGCTTGTAGAGGTCAAGTAACCCTGCCAGTTCTCCTATGAACAACTGCTTAAATGATTTATGGTCCTTAATATGTGAGAACTTTCCTTCATTCAGTTCTTGAGAGATATCCGGAAATTTTGACACTTGGGATATGGCGTCGTCACCCATTTGATCTAACATGTCGGTCAATGTAACAACCCACATTTGGTCTATGAAAGCCTTCTGGATTGCATAATTTATATCTGGAGGCCAGGAATCTGAGGTCGGAGTAGCAAAGCCCAGAACATAAGCGATCTTTGTCCAGACCAATTCGTCTAGTGAGTAAACGGAATCGGTCCCCTTCGTTTTTTCACCAATGAAATGAAATACTTCGAGGTCGATACGCTCTTTCATTGCCAAGATTGCAATACCCTTGGATAGATCATCTATGACTTGCACGCAGGCCTTCAGAGTTTCCGTGTCTGTCTGCTTGAAGATTTCTGCGAAGGTATCATTGCTAATTGGACAAACCACAAGGTTCTTTGCGACAAGGTCTTCTAAAACGTGAAGCAGTTTCATGGCGTTATAGCCAGCGGCATTTCCCATACGTGCATCTCGTAAAAGTATCCAAAATTTGGTGTCAAGATAAACCTTTTTAGCGTACTGAATTTCATGTGCCAATTCAACGCGCTTACTTCGAATATATCTCTCAACAGATATATCTGGATTTCCCTTATGATATTCAAGCGTATTCACATTTTTCATATAGGCATTTCTTCTTTAGTCGAGAAAAATTTAAGGCACCTTATTGTTCTGAATTGACCCTTTTTCGCCCAATTTTTCATCGCTCAATTATACATTCTAAATTCTCAATTCTGTATTGTATTTTTGAATAAATCTGGGGACACCATACATCTTTCTTTTTACCGACGTGTGACAGAATGTAGTATGTACACCGCACACCATTTTGAAGTTGGTGGGCCGTGCCCACCCTACCAAAACAAATCCACCTTTTATTTGGCCTTAATACGCCTGCGGCGTATAAACAACCAAAAACAAAAAAAACGCGTACGTAAAGCGCGTACGCGCTTTACGTATGAATAGTGTATAAACGATTTGTGAAAAGAACAATTCGTTGTCCAGCATCCGCACCTCTTGACGCGGGCGAGTAAAGGACAATTTTGGATAAAGATGCGGATTTTGCTTGTTTTTTAGTCGTTTTTGGGTATAATATGTATCGAACTAATGGACTGTTCATAGTTATTAGTTCGTAGTTCATAGTTCTTAGTTCGTAGTCAATCGTAAATTAGGGGGAGATTATTGATGTCGAAGATCCGGCCTTACTTGGACGGAGCCGCAGAATGACAAATCTTCGCCAACCGTCGTAACCCGCAAAATGATAATTTTGACATTCCTAAAAAGGCAGGAAGCAAGAGTTCCTGGTGGTCCTGGATTCCGCATCAAGTGCGGAATGACAGCGGAAGGTGCCGACAAAATCATGTGCTTTTATGCAAAACAAACCCAATTCGCTTAAGGCCCAAATAAATGCAAGCTCACTTGTAATAAAGGATTATGAAAATAGATGGCAGCGAAGAGTCAGGAAAAGCAAACCCAATCAAAGCCAATTTTAAAAAGAATGAATGTAAACTTTTGTGCTACACGGTATTATGAGAGTAAGCCCACATTCGCAGTCCGCAAAGCCAGGCCAAATAATCCCAATGTCGAAATCACCACTGCCTGGGGTTGTGGGGCGAGGATCGTCACCTGAGGCGGACAAAATCGCTTTGCAAATTTTTCCGTTCGGTATAGACTGTCCGATTGTGTCAATGAAAGTAGAACTCGCAGTCTGAGGATTTGTTAATGAGCGAATTCAAGATTGAACCGGCTCAGAGAATAAAACGTCTGCCGCCATATTTGTTTGGTCGGCTAAATGCGCTAAAACTCACCAAGCGACAAGCAGGCGCGGATATTATAGATCTGGGGATGGGTAATCCCTCGGACGGAGCACCGCAGATCGTCATAGACAAGCTATGCGATGCGGCACGTGATAGGCGCAACCATAGGTATAGCGCATCAAAAGGCATCAAGGGCCTGCGGAAAGAGATAGCCATAAAATACGAAAAGAAATGGAATGTTCAGCTTGATCTGGAAACCGAGGTCCTCGCCTGCATCGGCTCAAAGGAGGGTTTTAGCCACCTGTGTCTGGCGATGTTGCAGATGGGAGATACTGCAATTGTTCCAGACCCTTCTTTTCCGATACATAATTATGCCGTGGCGTTAGCCGGCGCTAATGTGATAACTGTGCCTTTGGGCAACGACCAGAAGTTTCTCGATACGATAGTGATGGTTTGCGAGCATCTGTATCCAAAACCCAAGCTGTTGATTCTGAACTATCCTCACAATCCAACGACCATGACAGTGGAAGAAGGATTCTTTGAAACGGTTGTGGATGTGGCTAGGCGATTCAAGATCGCCGTCATTCATGATTTTGCATACGGTGAGACCTGCTTCGACGGCTACAAAGCGCCGAGCTTTCTGTCGGTCAAAGGTGCCAAAGACGTGGGTGTAGAGTTTATCACAATGAGTAAGCCCTACAACATGGCAGGCCTTCGCATCGGTTTCGCAGCCGGCAACAAAGACATGCTCGATTATCTTGCAACAATAAAGGGTTACTATGATTACGGTATCTTTCAGGCGATTCAGATAGCCGGCATAATCGCTCTGCGGCAGTGTGATGAAGAAATCGTCGAGCAAAATGAAAGATACCGTTCGCGTCGCGATGTTGTTTGCGAAGGCCTGCAACGAATTGGCTGGCAGGTTGAGAAACCTCGCGCAACGATGTTCGTATGGGCCAGGGTTCCCGATGAACACCTTAGGGGAAAAGGCACCATCGATTACGCAATGGATCTGATGGAGCACGCTGAGGTTGCGATTGCTCCGGGACGTGCCTTCGGTGAAAACGGTGAAGGCTATATGCGCATCGCACTTGTTGAAAATGAGCAGCGACTGCGCCAAGCGGTCCGCAACATCAGCCGATTCATACACGAAAAACCTATACGCAAGGCCAAAGCCATCAAGTGAGCTTCCCGCACCTGGTATCAATGTAGGGCGTTTCTCGGCAGGAAGAAGATTCCGGGGCCTACACCATCCGGATATGGAACGGTTCCATCAGAAGTGATGGATACCCACATGGGCACGGTTTCTGTCGTTGAATAGCTTTCCACGTGTCCATCTGTGTAGCTGGCCTGTAATCTTATGTCGGGCACGCGTGAACTGGGGTCGCTATTGCGTGACCAATAGGATGATAAAAGCCATGTTTCAGGCGTGACGTTAGCTCCGTCGAAGTCCTCGCAACTGCCATAAGCACCTGGGCTGCGCCAGTGGTCGTATCCAAAGTAATCGGAGACCAGCAGCTTACTGTAAGTTCCGCCGCTGGCAGGTTCTCTGGGACCTTTGAAAATAACTCGGCGGCCGCCCAAATATCCGATGTAATTCCAGTAGAAGCAATACACGCCGCCTACGGGATCTGACGGGAAGGTAGTCTCCGGATTGTCCCAGTCGTCGCCGGCATCCCAGGCCTCTTGCAAGTATTTGTATTTGCACGGAGCACTCGGACAGTAGATTGTATCAGCATCGGGTATATATCTGCGGAGATATGCGCTCATCGAGCGGTGCAGTATCGGACTTCTTCTTCGATTACCGGTTAACTTTGTCGGGTCAGACCAGTTCCAATTGCTGCCGAAGCCAACAGTTGCTACTGAAGGGGGATATTGGTCGTCATTGTCCAGCGCAAATAAATTGACCGCGGAGGCCATTTGTTTTTGATTGTTAGCGCTGACCATTGTTCTGGCCTTGCGGCGTACGCTTCCAAGCGCAGGTATTATAATGGCCATTAAGGTTGAAATAACGGACATAACAACCAGAAGCTCAACCAGGCTAAATCCTGGCTTACATTTTTCCCCCATACCAACCTTGCGATTACTAAAATCGATTGGTATATCCTCCGAATCTATTTATGTTCGTGTCTATGCCTTATTTATCGCCTATCTGCAACATCCCATATTATATCCATTTAGCAGAAACAATGCAAGTCTGTTAATCAAAGCGGGCAGCCGGTGCGCAGAACACAAGCGAGCTACGGCAACCCCGCTCGCGGTCTTACTGTCTGCGTCGTTAGTTACGGCGGTTTACAGCCTAATCCACACAGGCCGCCCGCTGTAAAAATCACCTATTGTCCGTCCGAATCGAGGCTTTGTACTCTATATTGAAGGCCGAATGGGCTTATTGAGATTACAGATCCATCCATGGGCATTACAGTCTCGGCTTCTTCCCTAAGCACGCGTGGCGTCCAAGGCAGTGAGTCGAGCCAGCTCTCTGCCATAAGTACAAAATCCTTCATATTTACAACGCCATCCTCGTTGATGTCGCCTTTAAGAGGCCATTTGCTCATGCTTGCGTATGGAGTTCCACCGTATGCGCCCATATTGAGCCTTCCACCGTGAGGCATACGTTCTCGTCTTGGATAGATTTCTGGATCACCGGCATCAATACATGGACTGGTCACATAGTCGATGACCCAAACGTTATGTGGAGGCCAATACCGTCCATAACGTGAGCGCAGATGGTAGTCACCACTATCAGGATCAGCGAAAAGCGGGTCCTTGTTGATGTTGCCCTGCCACAGGGCATAGGTTATGTCCCGGAAGCAGCTATAGATTGCCTCGCACTGGAAAAGGTCACCTTTTATATTGTTCCAGAGAATGCAGTTGGAAATATGGGGTTTGGCACCTCCGTAGGCAGCAATTCCAAAATCGCCATTTACAATTGTGATATTAGTAATTGTCGGCGAAGCACCATTGCAGAATATACCGTATTCGCTATTCTGAATTACGAAGTTTCTCAGCACACTGCTTTCTCCTTCACCTTTGAAGAAGGAGAAGGCATAGCCTCTCGCGGTTGTTACTACGGCTGCATCCGCAGCGCTCTGGACGGTTATTGCTTTTCCTGCAAAATCGACCTCTTCTCTATATATTGCCGGCCAGACGAGTACAGTGTCGTCGTCTCTGCTGGCATTGATTCCTCTTTGTATAGTTGCAAATGCAGTAGCTCTGCTTAAACCGTTGTTGGAATCATCACCGTTTACCCCATCAACATGATGAATTAGGTACGCCACCCCCTTGCTTGCCTGACGGGTACCGCCGTATGCGCCCATATTGATCCTGTTGCCGTTAGGAACCGGCTCATGTCGGACGGGGTCCGACGGGTCACCTGCATCGATGCACGGGCTGTGATCTCGGTCGATAATCCATGTGCCGATTCGTGGATCATACCGACCATATATAGACTGCAGATGATAATCCGGTACATCCACAGGCGCAAACAATGGGTCTTCGTCGATGTTGCCCTGGCCCAAATATCCACCTTCGACGTCTGAGTAGATAACAGGGCTATTGGATGCCGGATGAGTGATAACGACTGGAGTTCCATCGTTGTACCAGACAATGCTGTTTTTAACTATGGTGTTACTGCTAATGGAATGTATTCCGCCGCCGGGCATAGGCAGCATCTCAGGGCCAGTCAGTCTATTGTGAGCAATAGTGCAGTTAGTCACCCGCACACTGCATCGCCGACTATATCCAAAGTTGTCGGCAGTGTCAGTACCGTATATGCCCCAGAACGTGAATATGCCGGCACCAGACCAGGCTGAATTAAGCGATATCACACAATTTTGTGCGGTAAGCTGCGTCGATGGCCCAGCGCAATATATCCCGCCGCCTTCAAGGTTGCCCGGTGCTCTGTTATCTGAGATGTCACAACCCTGTATCAACGCACTGCTGTTTTGACAGTATATCCCACCACCACAGCTATTGTAATAACCCAGATTATTTCTGATGATGCACTCTTCTATTTTTGCGTTGCAGTTTCTGATAAGGCCGATACCACATCCATAGCCGCCGCTCCTGGAATTGCCGAAACCTCCTGCGTGGCATTCCTCTATAACACAATTGGCGATTGTCGCAGAGCTGGAAACACATCCAATGCCCCCACCAAGTTCCGTTCTACAGTTCTGAATAAGGCAGTTGATGATTGTGGGACTGCTGAACTCACAGTATATGCCGCCGCCAATCGGATGTGCGGGACTGGGGTGCCAAGGCATATGTTCAGGTGGAATGTCGGAACCGTGGATAATAGCCCCTCTGATTGTGAAACCACACAGTACGGATGCGGCTGTTTCGCCCTGATGGAAATAGAACCCGCGGTGTCCCGGGATGTCACTCGAGGCATCCCATGTATATGAGCAGTCAATTATCGTTGTATCGGGTCCTTCGGCACTGCGTAGGGTTATTGCCTTGCCACGGAAATCTATGTCCCAATTGCCCGGTCCATCGTAGATTCCAGGAGCCACCTCGATGACGTCGCCATCTGCTGCAAAATCAATAGCCTCTTGAATAGTATCAAAGTCCTGCGGTACGTATATTGTCGCAGGTGGTGAGTACAGACGTACCTTCAGATTATCAATCACAGCACGAGTTCCGATTAAAATGACATAGCACGTCCCATGCAGTGACTCTATGGCAATATTGTGATGCCCAGGCTCGAGCATTGTAGGTATGGACCAATTCACTCCGTCACCTGAAATAGAGTAAAGCATATATCCCGGTGGAGACTGTAATATCTCTGCATCGGATGGAAACTTCACGTCAATTTCGAAGGTGCCTCTGACGAGTCTTTTGCCCTGTCCTTGCCCGATTGGAAAACAATAGCCCAGATGAGCGAGCTGGCCTCTGTATCCTGCGAATGCCAAAACGCGATTATCTCCTTTTCCGTAATAGTAAAGATAAGGCTCAGCAGGTGGAAAGGCCCCTCTTGGCCAAAAGACAGAATGCGTATAACTATCTTGTTCTGCCTTATCCGAGCTGAAATCATCGGCATATCGGTATGTCCAACCGGTAGATGTTTCCGTTACAACCGCATCTAAATCAAAGTTAAACAAATCGCAACAGGGTGATATAATTTCTCCTGTAAGACGTAGTAAGTCACCTTCTAACGTTACTACAATTCGGATATCGGCCTCGCTATGGTCTGTGGTTTTGCCTTCGAACTCTATCCTGGTATTACTGACAACGACGCCATTAAGTCCGGTCATATTAAACAACTCACCCAGGCTCTGCGTGTATAAAAATGGGCTCTCACTCAAAGTTGCATCTACTAAATCGAACCAGGCAGTACCTGCAGAAAAGTCCACAGTTAACTGAAACAATCCGGTAACGGTATGAGTCTCGTGTATGCCGGCGAATCCGCCAGTTTGAACTACTGTACTCTGAGTCGAGTCAAATACGTAAGTATTCGTTGCGGCGAAAGCGTTAGCAGCGGCCACTGCGACGAAGATAACAGAAATTATCAGATGCGCTGTCTTCATCTTTATGCTCTTTCGTTAATTAATCCGCACATGAGCCCAAAAAGGGCTGGTACAAATCCTTTCCCCCAACCTTTTAACTGTACCAGCCCCTGCAGCCATATTGCCTTCGGACCTTGGGCCCTAGGACTCATTGCATTACTGTTCGCCAAGTGGGAGTTCGACCTCATCGCTCCAGCTTTCAATTGGAGTCTCCGGCTCGATCAGATTAATTATCGTGTCGCCATCCAACTCAACGCCGGGTTGTTCTTCGTCGTCGAGATCGGTATCATTAGGTATTGGCTTGATAACCACGGCATCGGGACATGGAACCGACCCTTCTTTGGGTTCGACATCTGTTATTGTTAGGTCCACAACACGTACCCTGACATAAACGATGTCCCTATCGACCGCAGTCGGTATAGGTGGTAATACCGCATCGGGGTCATCCGCACCTACGAGACAGTCATACCACGGCTCCAATGGCAGAGTATATCCGGGCCTTGCATAAGTGGTGATAATACCACGCAGGTAGTAGAAACCAGGCCTTCTAAAACGCACGGGCACGCCAACTTTAGCTCTGCCTATGCTTGGGCCTTTGCGCGTATCTTTCGCGCCGTCCCTGCCGATGGTTACCCATGGACAAACGGTTGCGTTGTCGGCTGTCAATTCGTCGGTATTAGCTAACGGCTCACACTCTGGGCAAACATCATCGATATACTTGCACGCCCGACACCACTGAAGTACAAGTGAAGTGCCCAGGCAGCCGTAAGAGTCTTCATACCAAACGCCTTCAATTTCCCGGCTGAGACAGAATACTACTTTGGCTCCGACCGGAACACGGATCGCGCCGTTTGCGCGGGGGAAATTCTCTGCATCTCCTGTCGGCCACCAAAAGCATATATCGATGCTCCACTCTGGAGGTCCTATCAAACATGCACGTGGTGACGCCATCACATAATTCATACGGGGCACAGGCCGTATCGGGATCGGCTCGACGCGACGCTGAACCCGAGCGAGCATACCACTGCATATAGAAGCCAACACAAGGCAAACCACCAGAGAGCTAATTACTACAGTTCTTCTGGACATAGTACACCTCCCTTACATATATACTTCTTGAAAATATCCTTAACTAAACGACTTTCTACCCGCGGATAAATTTAAGCTCGATATTGTCTAAAACTAAAATTTTACACCCTGAAAATTTTTAGCTCTGTTGCCTACTTGCCAAGCGATCCTTCTGCCAATTTCACGAGCCACAGCAGCCCCTCATCTTTTTGTTGCTGGCGGTTGCTTTGGATTCTTGGCTCTGTGAAATCGCCGCCAACATTGCCAACCTCCTGTAGGTAAGAGAACTTCAAATATCCAATCTCGTTGTCTCCAACGAAAAGTATCATTTCGTCAATGACGTCGGTCTCCATATCAATTTTGTACTTGAGCAGCACTTGCTCGTAGCTGAGGTCAAGCTCGACCTTGCCATTGTGTGCTGTATGCTTAGTCTCGAACCAGACTTTCTTTTCCGCGGCATCTCTCCGGATCGTATCGATTGTGTGTAATCCCATCCAAGGCCGGGGTAGACCTTTGAAGAAGGTGCCTGCTTTGTGACCTGCAAGCAACTTTCCTCGTGCCGAGCATATACTCGCTCCAACCGATGTATCTGTGATGGTGAAATCCATTCCCACCTGGAGATTCAACCACTGACTGTGCTGTCTGCTCGTCGCATAAACAAAGGGCAACCTACCGCTTCCTGTGACATTAGCTCCATTGACTTGGCCGGTCACTCTGAAATACGTCCAGCCGCGTTTGTGCATTGCATCGCGGTTATCGGTGATTCTGACGCCCGTTGGCCAGTCGGATTGAAAATAGTCTTCGTCCAGCACATTGTAGTGCCGAATTGCCCACGGACCCCCACTGCTTCGATTTTGCGAAGCAAAAAGGTGGGGGCTGCTCTGGTCTTTATTATGAATGGCTATTACCAGCAAACCTCTACCTGAAGCGGAAATGTGGTTCATCTGCGTGGTTTGGCCTTCTACATGTGTGAGAAACTCGCTCAGTGATAAGGTGTCTGTCGGCATCCTGAATACGCTGAGGTCGCTGGTCCACATTCTGTGATTGTTAATGCAAATCGTATCGCCGTTGTAATAGTAGTTCGCTCTGTCATTTTGTAATAATTGCCAGGCTGACTTATCGCAGGCCTCACCGGACTTAGCACGCATCATCATTGGCCCACTCGGTCCATCGGGAAAGTAATACCAATACTCTTCGCCTCCGTTGGCCAACTGGCCAAGGGGACTAACAATCTGTGAACTTCCAATTTGTTTGGGGATTACTTCAGTTTGATCTTTATGAAGAATCGAAGATGTCGTGGCAACTGTGCCAGCTGTTATTACTCCTGCTGTTGTAAGAGAGATGATTGCAGTCTTACTTGTCGCCAGGCTTACCAAAGTTGCGAGAGCGCCAACCTTTGTTGCGGCGGCTGTCACCGTAACCTGCGCCGCTGCCGCTTCACTCGGGGCAGTTATCTTTCCAAATAAAACCAGCGCTGTCAAAAGCGCACCTTTTCCAAATCCGTTTCGGGATAGTTCTTTCTGCAAGGACTTCTTTGCTCGCAGAAAAAGCATTCGTATACCAAATTCGCTACAGCCCATAGCTTCAGCAATCTGTGCATACGACATTCCGTCATAACAGCGCATCACAAGTACAGCTTTATGTCTTGTTTTGAGCTTCTGCATCGCAGCAGAGATTATTTGTTTTAGTTCCTTGCCTACCAGGTTCTCCAAACTATCCTGTCTTTCTCTACTGGTGTTGGCATTTTTCACCGCAGAGATATTTGCCCTTTTTCTTGTGTGTTCGGTCCTTTGGTGACGGTGTAGTTTGTTGATTGCTATTCCATATAGCCAAGGCCAGAATCGGTCGGCTTTTTTGAGTTTGCCCAGTATCTTACACATCTCTAACATAGTCTCCTGCACGATTTCCTGTGTCAGGTCGTGGTTCTGCGTCAGGCGATAGACGTACACACGCAGGCGTTCTCTCGCCGGCTCAGCAAGCTGATTCAGACAATGCTTGTCGCCGAGCCGGGCTCGTCTGACTAGGTCTATGTAGTTCAATTGCTCACCCATAAAGAGCTATATTTAACATTCCAATTATAAGTGCCCGCAAAAACGATAAATATAACGCTATTTTCGTAAATAATAACATTTAGAATGCCTCTCATTGTGTAATTTCGGCTTTTTCTGACTTTGACTCCATAATACCTATCTTGCGTTCATAACATTAAAAACCAGCCGTCTTTATCAGTTTAGCCCGCTAAAGTTTGCTTAGGTTAAGGCCGATACATTTTGAGCCGAGGAGACAGTAAACAGGAATCAGAATTCTATATCCTAAATTCTGGAGAAATGAAATAAATGGCGGGTAAGCCCACTGAAATAATAAGTATCAATCGGAATGCCACGGTTAAAGCCGCAGCAATTAACATGCAGACCCATAAGATTGGTTGTCTTGTTGTAAACGATGATAACGGCCGGTTCATTGGGCTGATAACCGAGCGCGATATTGCCAATCAGGTTGCATGCTCCTGCAAGGACCCAGGTACGACTACTGTTGCGGAAGTTATGACCGCTCAGATTGTCTCGTGCTCGCCGGGTACTCCCACAAGCAAAGCCCGAGAGATAATGGCTGCCAACCGAATCCGTCATCTGCCTATTGTTGATAACGAAACTGTTGTTGGAATACTCTCTGTGCGTGATCTTATGGGACAGCAATTGCTCGAAGACCGCACCGCAGCGCAGGAAGTTGCGATGCTTTCCAACTGCCTCAAAAGCATCGACTTGAACGAGGTGGCTAATATTGTGACCAGAGAGGTGCCAAAGCTTTTTCAGGCTGATAGATGTGTGTTGTGTTTCCACAGTGACGATTCTGCTCGAATGAGCAGTTCGGCCCTAAGCTCACTGCCAAAGGGCTCGCCGAAGTCCGATAATCAAGGCCCTGTACTTGTTAGCTGTAACAATTGCCTGTGTCTAAAAGAAAAACTAATGCGTCTCGAAGAAATGGGCACATCTGCTGACAAAGATGGATTCTGCTATGACAGCGTTCCTGATAGTTGTGTAGATCGTGGTGCGCAGTCACCCCGGCTCGTCATACCGCTTAAGGTTTGTGGTTTAAGGGATGTTGCGCCTGGCGGAAGCAAACAATTATTGGGTTATTTGTGTATGTGTGGATTAGCCGCCACAAGCGCCGGCAACAGAGAATTGACCAGCTATAAGGCAAAGCTCGCCCGAGAAATTCTTAACTCACACTTGACAAATGCAAAGCTTTATCAGGATGCAAGACTAACGTCACTGACAGATACGCTGACGGGTGTAGGTTCACGCAAACTTCTCGAAGATAAGCTCGAAGCCGAATGCATCCGCGCCCAGCGCTATAACCACTGCTTCGCTGTGGCGATTATTGATCTTGACAACTTCAAAACAACAAATGATTTGCTCGGTCATGCCACGGGTGATAGTGCATTGAAACAACTTGCCGATTGTATGAGAGACCAAAAGAGAGCACCCGATGTGATTGCACGTTATGGTGGTGATGAGTTTGTGGTGCTGATGCCTGAGACCGAAGCTGAGGATGCTCTCGTATTGCTGGAAAGACTGCGGTCCGAGGTTCATCGGATAAAACTTGGCGAGAATATGCTGATGTCAATTAGCTGTGGTGTCGCGCAGAGCATGCCCGACCGCAAAGATTCTGCCAGCGAGGTGATGCGCCGGGCAGACCTTGCTCTGTACGAAGCAAAGAACGGCGGCCGAAACTGCGTTAAGGTCTGGAACAAAGACATGTCTAAACTTCTTAGTGCAGGTGATATCGAAATCGAAAAAATCAAAAGGCTCCAGAGACGCATTACGGGCCTATCGGAAAAGGCCGAAAAAATGTTTATGGCGAGTATATGGGGACTTGTTCAGGCACTTGAGGCCAAGGACGCTTACGCCAAGAAGCACTCGGAAAACGTCATGCACTATGCCGTTGGTATCGCAGAGACGATGAACGTAGGCCCCAGACAAACAGAGGTCATTCGCCGAGCGGCGATGATTCACGACATTGGAAAAATTGGTGTGCCCGATGCGATTATTTCCAAGCCTGAGAACCTCACGGCACGCGAACGAAAAATTATTGAGGAGCATCCTATCATCGCAGTGCGCATTCTGAGCAAGATGAGCTTTCTTGAAAAGGAAGTAGCTATAGTCCGGCACCACCACGAAAAATGGAACGGCCAAGGTTATCCCGATGGTCTGTCGGGAACTTCAATCCCAATGGGTGCCCGCATAATGGCTGTGGCTGATGCGTTTGATGCGCTGACCTCAAGTCGCTCATATCGCGATTCGCGATCGGTTATCGAGGTGATGAAAATCTTGGCAGATTCATCAGGCTACGAGTTTGACGCTGAGGCTGTCAAAGGTTTGCTCTCATGGGTGGAAAAAGTTGCTGGCGAGTTAAACAGGCCACTTGAGAAGTTGACAGTTGAGGAACTGCTACAATCACGAAAACAGTTCGATCAAACGGCGGAGGAATTATTTGTTAATGATCCGGCCCTTAGCAACTCCACTACATGACTTTTTAACGGAATCACGAACCGGTTTTGAATTGAATGCAATTCGCACTTCTTAAACGTCTACAATTTTGTCTTTGATTCGGGTTGGCGGCGGGTTGTTCCTTGTGTGGAAATTACCTTAGGTTCCAGACCCATTTTTCCCGAACGGCGGCCCAGCACCGGATCGCCTTCCAGATAAGCCTCCCAGCGGCCGAGCTGTTTGAGGATGCGGTGCCCGAACCGGACCTGATCCATCGTCAACCGACCCTGGCGCACATACTCATAGATCGGCTCAGTGTTGAGCTTGAGATAGAGTGATGCCAAGTGTTGATAGAACTGCTCACGCGGCAAGCGGGTGGGCACCACAGCATGGAGCGCATCGAAACAAGTGTAATCATTGGTGAGCAACTCGGCGCGTTTCTCATGGTAGAGTTGTGTACCAGGCAAAGGCGTCAGTACAGTGAACTGGGTATGGGAGATTTTCTTGTCATAAACATATTCCTGTAGTGCCTTGAACTGTTCAACGGTCCAGTTCGGCTCGATGATGAATGCACCCCAGATCATCACGCCGTTGGCCTGAAGTATGTGGATGGCCTCGTTGTTGGTCTGTACTGTATTGTGTTTATTGATGCTGACAAGCATCTCATCCGATGCACTCTCGAGTCCCAGTAATACATGCTTGAGCCCGATGTTAGCCCACTTCTCAATCAGTTCCGGATGACGCACGATGGAATCGGTACGGCATTCCATTCCAAAATGTAGTTGTAGTCCCTCGGCCTTGATACGCTCGGCGATTTCGCTCTCGCGGCGCGGATTGCTCAAGAAGTTGTCGTCTACGAACGTAACATATCCGGTCTCGACTGCCTGGATCTCTTCGAGTACGTACTCAACGCTCATTTGCCGGATCGTGCCATGATAGAACTGCCAGACGCTGCAGAAATTGCATCGATAGGGGCATCCCCGTCCCGTAGCGATTGAGGTATCGGGCCTCTCGTATAGCCACGAGTACGCATCGCGGTTCTTGGCTACAAGGTCCCGCCTGGGATGAGGAATGGACTCGCCGCCGGTCTTAGGCACATCGCGACCGTTACAGACGAATTGGTCATTTGTGTCCCGCCAGATAAGATTAGGCACGCCACAGAGGTCGCGCTTGGTTTCGAGGGTCTCAACCAGCCGTCCGAACACAAATTCGCCTTCACCTAGACAAATCGCATCTACATATGGCAACTGGAAATCCTCGGGCAGCAATGTCGCGTGGTGGCCGCCGACTGCTGTGAATACATTAGGCCGGTGTTGTTTAGCCTTTTGTAGGATTTCCTGAGCGACGTATACTTCCGTCGTAAGGGCTGTGACGGCGACCAAGTCCGGCTTAAAGCTCATCATCGCCTCGTCGAAATGGGGATCGACACGCAGGTCAAGGATGTGGACATCTTGCTCAGGAACCATGGCTGCCACAAGCTCGAGCGCCAGCGGTTCCGGCATGGCTAACAGGCGGTAACCGACCGCTCTGGGATTATAGTCCGGCTGGACTAACAGAATTCGCATTTCTTACTTCCTTTTGTTCGCCCACGAGATTGAGAGCCAAATGCCCAAGCTGCAAGTGGGTCTCATCGATACACATTACTCGGATCACAGTATTTTCGCAAGTAGCTATGCCCGAAGTATGCTCAGATCACGTCCTGCAAAGTGAAAGCAATGACTAAAGCGTAAAGGGCAAAAGGCTTGCTGCATTAAAGCATTTGCGTATTTATGTACCGGCACACCTTACAATCTAAGGACAAATCGGGGTGATAGGATTCGAACCTACGGCCTCCTGCTCCCAAAGCAGGCGCTCTAGCCAAGCTGAGCTACACCCCGAAGTCTTCGTGCGACCCAGACTAATTCAGTAATTCTACCTGAATCAGACCATCGCTGCAATACAATCTGTACTAACACATTTACCTTAAAAACGCCTTAACACCATGTTAGCTTTCGCACTTTTGACAGTTAGTTACGCAGCGTGAGCTAATGCCTCGATTAAAAACTCAAAATTTTTGTCATGTACGATAGATTTCTCGAACATAGATTTAATTCTTTCCTTCCAAA
>Ga0307427_1000033_pt1 | contig 140154 bp, 116 predicted proteins | sample SalMarWE160190MG_FD_202162 | JGI IMG/M metagenome (GOLD analysis project Ga0307427, IMG submission 202162) | Salt marsh sediment microbial communities from the Plum Island Ecosystem LTER, Massachusetts, United States - WE1603-190 | ecosystem: Environmental > Aquatic > Marine > Intertidal zone...
CTCTTTTGTGCCAGTCCTCTACTTATACTTTCTCGCTCTTCGTTTCCTAATCTTTTGTATTTTTGTTTTTGCATACGAATGATTTTATCACCTCATCCGTTGCACTAAATCCTTGAATCCAAGTTTAATATACAATAATATTTATATGAAATCGGGTTCGGGCGACCCGTGGGTCGCCCCTACCTTTGCTTCTTTATATTTTTCTCTAATTAGATTAAGTTAGGTAATTCCTCAATATCCTCTTGGGATAAACCTTTTTATTTTGGATAGAGATAGATTTTACTCTTTAGTCACCCGGTCGTATTCCAATTGCATGATCCGCCGCAGAATAGCCAGCGAGGTGGCATAGGTCGAATCGACGCCGAAATACGAGAGGGTACCAGCACCCAGGTTTTCCCCCTTGGTGAGGGGTGTATCCGAAGCGTAATGGAGTATCCCTAAATCAAAAGGCAGGTTGTACAGGTTGACGATTTCATCAACCGGATGGCGTTTGGGCCGGGTCAGCTCATAAACGGCGGAGAGGTAAGGGCCGGCTTCCATTTCAATATCCGTGTAGCCTTCACGGTAGATCACTTCCATGATCTTCGCATTCTGCAGGTACGTGCCCAACACTGACACGGATTTCTGATTGTCCAGGACTGTGCCGTAAACTAGATAGGGGCTGACATCGCCCGCCTCGAAACAATTATTATACAAATATGTGTTATGAGATTGTTCGCTGTAAGTCACGTTGGGGATGATGACGTCACCCCGGCGACCGTTGAGGGTGGCTGCTTTCCCCATGATGTAGATACCCAGCATAGGGCAGGTATGTTCCGCGATTTTCACCAGCAGATTGTAAGCTGAAAGCCCCAGGGGATAGTCGATATTCATGATGAGGGCATCACTTTTTGAGAGAAAAGACCAATCCATTTGATGGTCCCCGAATGTTTCCGGTGTCAACCGGGGATCAATGGTGTCTGGATTGAGGCTGGACAGCTCAATGATTTGGGCTTCCACATCGAAAGCGTGCTCGCTGGGGATGCGGTGGATTCCAAATTTCTCTTCGTAATCTTCTTGCGCACTCAGAAGGTCTTGCCCCTCTGGGGTAGTTTGATATTTCTTCATAATGTAATAAAGAAAATTCTCCGGTCGGGAGGGGACTTCTTTCTGGCTGATATCCCGCCATTCCGCCAGAAGTGCTTCATCGCCGGTGGACTTGAGAAAAGCTGTCATGCGTTCCTTGTGGGTCAGCGCAAATCCTGTCAGCAAATTAGGGATACTGTGGGTATTGCTGGAGATAAAAAACACAGGTTTTCGAGTGATTTCCGGGAAGGAGCATTCGATATTGTCCCACCAGAATCGGGTGGCACGGCGGTATTCATTAAGGGAACCGCTGAAGAGCTGCACTTCCAGGTCTAACTCAGTCTCTCGAATGCGGCGGAGTTTGGATTTGAACTGGTCCTCCCAAATGGTATGCAGCCGCATTAGTTCTTCTCTTGTGATCTTCATGGTCTCAGCCAACTTTTCCATATCCTTCGGGTCATAAATTGAAATTTCATGAAGTTCATGTTCGGATAATCTTTGCATGTGATGATGGAGTTTGTTCCATTCGATCTGGAAGGCGGTCAGCAAGGGCACGACATCATCAATATCCGAGCGGGAGGCGATGTAACACGCCAGCAGACTATCACCGTCATAAAAGCAGCGCCTTCGTCGGGCTTTGGCGGTCACTTCTTCCCATTTTTCAATACTACTGTACCCAGATTGAGTGAAGACGGTGGCGCTTTGCCCGAGGAGGACGGCTTTCACATCCGTTATGCATTCCGGCAGGCGCAGGGTGGCGTAGATGAATGATGAAATATCGGGCTGATCCTCGCGTGCCAGAGAATGCAGGGAGGAATTCATCCCGGCGTGGACTTCTTCTAATGTGCGGATGCGAGCGCGGGCAGTTGACTTCAGCAGGGAGTAAATAGTGCGGATATAGAGATCAATTTCTTCGGATGCTCTGGTTGGGACGGTTCGTTCCATGATTACCTTCTATCAAGTTTCCCTTGCCTTCCATTGTCGGTAAGGATTGCAAGTGTTGGTTTTAATAATTTTACCTGTTTTTGTTATGAATTATATGGTTCGTGTATGAGGTATCATTCATCATCTTAGTACACTGTCCTTCTTGCTGATATAATAATTTGGATCGGAAAACAGAATGTGAGATCGTAAACGATGAATAAAGGTGAGTATGACAATTAAGACAATTTTATTTGATTTTGGCGGTGTGTTATATTTGACACCCGATATGAAATGGGTGAGGCGTTGGAAAGGGATATTAGGCATCGGCGAAGAACCGGAAATCCTGGAAATGCTAGAAAACCCCAATGAATCACAGATCGTGAAAGATGTCTGCCTGGGGAAGATTTCTGAGGCGCATACCTGGGATATGGTTGCTGAAAAATGGCATATCAAGCCTGAATTTGTCCAGCGAATCCGTAAAAAAGCATTTTTAAAAAGAAATTTAAATAAACCCATGGTTGAGTTGTTGGCTGAATTGCATGAGACCCATCAAACGGGGATATTAAGCAACGCAGGTGACCAAACACGACATGTGATGGAAGATGTTTTTCATCTGGATCGTTATGTTGAGGATATTATCATTTCCGCCGAGGAAGGGATCATTAAACCGGATCCTCGCATTTACCAGATAGCGCTGGAGAGGCTGGGTGCTGACCCTGAAACGACCCTTTTTATTGACGATTATCCCCCTAATGTTGAAGCAGCCCGGGAAATGGGCATGAAAGCTGTTCACTTTGTTGAAAATAAACAGGCTATCCAACGCATTAAGTCCTATCTCGACGGTAAAGGAGCTTGAGCTGTGCTTTATCTGGTCTCAACACCGATTGGCAATCTAGGAGATATCACATTGCGCGCCCTGGATGTCCTGCGAGCTGTGGATTTAATCGCCAGCGAAGACACTCGCAAAACATCTATTTTATTGCATCATTACGACATTCAAAAACCTCAAAAAAGCTATCATGCTTTTAACGAGCAAAAGGTTGTGCCAAAGCTGGTGGAACAATTGTTGGAGGGGCAGTCAATCGCGGTTGTCACCAATGCGGGAACGCCGGTGATTTCTGACCCCGGTTATTCATTGGTTCAGGCAGCGATTGAAAATGACATCCCGATTACCGCGATCCCGGGTCCTTCTGCGGTGGTGATGGCATTGGTCCTCTCAGGTCTGCCGGCACACAGTTTTACCTTTAAGGGATTCCCGCCTCGGAAAAGCGGTGCCCGTCGGCGGTTTATCGAAGAGGACGCTCAATCTCCTCACACACAAATCTTCTATGAGAGCCCTTACCGTATTCAGGCGTTCCTTGAAGATGCTTTGGCTGTGCTGGGGGACCGACCGGCTGCAGTGGCTAATGACCTCACGAAAAAATTCGAGACCGTCCATCGCGGGTTGTTGAGTGATGTTATCGAGATCATTAAACAAGAAACACCACGGGGTGAATACACCGTGGTGATCGAAGGCAATCGGGATTGATGTTATTTGAACTTGAATGGTGAAAGATTGGTGTCTTCGTCGTATACGTCAACGCACTCAGCTCTTTTGAGGTTGTTAATAACCCAATAGGTCATCGGTGTCATCGCCGCTTCAATGCCGACTTTGAAGATATAGTTGGTTATGGTCAGGCTCCAGAACAAACTCCATGGGAAAACACCCAGGGCTGTGGCGACCAAGATGAAGGTGAAGGTGTCAAATGCCTGTCCCACGATGGTGCTGCCAATGGTGCGGGTCCACAGCAGTTTGCCCTTGGTGAGGACTTTCATGAATGCCATCATGATCGCATTGGAAAAAGACCCGGCAAAATAGCCCGCCAGGCTGGCGATGATGATCCCACCAGAACTCATCCCACCCAAAACCATGTTGTATGCTTCCTGACCGACGCTCGCTTGCCAGGTAGCTTCACCGGGTAGGATTTGCACAAGCCAGAAGACGATGGCGCTGAAGACAAGGGCGCAGAAACCGATCCAGATGATGCGGCGGGAACGTTTGTAGCCGTAGACCTCTGTGATCACATCGCCGAAGATGTAGCTAATGGGAAAAAGGATGGTGCCGGCGTCGAAACTTAACGGGATGGAGCCCAAGCTGATGCCCCAATCAATGATTTTCGCTGAGGAAGCGATGTTGCTGAGAACGAGAACAAGGACAAAGACAACCAGGATAATGTCGAGATATTTGAAGGATTTTATCGAGTCTTTTTCGTCTTGGCTCATATTTACTCCGGATTATGATTGGAATAAGTATACCTTGATATGAACCGATTTTTTCTAAACCCAAATCAGATCGTTAATGATGTCGTATGCTTTCCCCCGGATATCAGCCATCAAATACAGCGTGTCCTGCGTCTAAATGAGGGTGAGTTGGTGGAGGTGTTGGACAACCAAGGGCATGTTTTCCGAGTTATGTTGAATTCAACGGCTTCAGATGATGACGTTATCGGAAAAATCATTGCGGTAGAAGACGCAGATACAGAACCCAAGACGAAACTCTCATTGTGCTTTGGTCTCTCTCATCGGGACAAGGTGGAGTGGATTCTCCAAAAAGGGACGGAGATAGGCGTTTCAAATTTCTATCCCTTTATTTCATCCCGCACTTTGGTGCAATCAACGTCACTAACCGAGAGTAAGCGGCACCGATGGGAGCGGATCATCCGTGAGGCGGCGGAACAATCCCATCGGGGGCGCCTGCCGGTATTAGAGCAGCCGCTTGCCTTTGAGCCATGCCTTGAGAAAGTGCAAAAGACTCATGCCTTGTGTCTGCTTGCCTGGGAAGGTGCGGAAGGAGACCAAACGCGTATGAGTAAAATGGTCGCTGGCCGGCGCGGAGAATCCATTGCAGTTTTTGTGGGACCGGAAGGGGGGTTCTCTAAGGAGGAAGACCAGTTTGCAGTAAAATCCGGTTGCGAAATCATTTCCCTTGGAAAGCGCATTCTGCGAATGGAGACAGCGGCTATTATCTTGCCCGCCTTGGTCCTACATGAGTTGGGGGAATTATGACTTTCAGGAGATTAAGGCTATAATTTTATTTTGTAACTTTTACCTTGCGATTGGGTTAAGAGTAATAAATATAGGAAGAGGAGAAGTGTTTTGAGTAAATATTATATTATTGTTAACCCGGTGGCGGGCAAAGGGGCAGCGGAGAAAGTTATTCCTGAACTGAAAGCTTATCTGGAATCGTTTGGTATTGATTATGATATGATCCTTACGGAATATCCCGGACATGCTATTGAATTAGCGGAAGAAGCGGGCACGAATGGATATGAGACGGTGGTGGCTGTGGGGGGTGACGGGACAGCCAATGAAGTTATCAATGGATTAATGCGAGCGGCAAATAAAGGGCAGCTAACATCCAACCTGGCTGTTTTACCAGTTGGTCGGGGCAACGACTTTTCTTATGGTATGGGTGTTCCGCAGTCTCTTGAAGAAGCTTGCAGGCTTCTCGTGAATGGCAAAACCCGAATGATCGACATCGGTTTTGTCAAAGGTGGCGATTTTCCTGAAGGGCGATATTTTGGCAACGGTGTGGGAATTGGGTTTGATGCAGTAGTAGGTTTTGAAGCTGCCAAACTCCCATCTTTTATCAGCGGCGTTCCCGCCTATCTTATTGCAGCTTTGAAGACTATCTTCCTCTTCTTCAACGCGCCCCTATTGCGCTTGGAAATGGATGATGAAGTGATCAAGCAACGCTGCTTGCTGGTCTCTCTGATGAATGGGCGGCGCATGGGCGGTTCTTTTATGTTTGCCCCGGAGTCTAAATCCGATGATGGATTATTGAACCTGTGCATTGCTAAACAGGTGACACGATTGCAAGTCTTAGGGTTGTTCCCGAAGGTGATGAGTGGGACACAGCATGAGCATCCAGCGATCACAATGCTCGTTGCCAAAGGGGTAAAAATTGAAGCGCTTTCGGGTACGCTTCCGGTGCATGCGGATGGTGAAACGATTTGTGTGGCTGGGCACCAGCTTGAGGTTGAAATATTACAGCAGCAATTGCAATTGATTTGTGAGTGATACTAATGAAGAAGTGGTTTGTCAATCATGTGATTAAGTTCATCATGAATATCCTGTTGAAGATTGATGACTCGGAATTAAACAGAGTCCCTCAACGAGGACCTCTTGTGGTGGTTGCTAATCATGTCAATTTTTTGGATGTGCCAGTGCTCATCACCCATCTGCACCCACGCCCAACAACGGGTTTGGTCAAGAAAGAGACTTGGGAGAAACCCTTAATGGCTTTCCTGTTCAATGTTTGGGGCGGGATTCCTATTGACCGAGATATTGCGGATTTTACTGCTTTCAGCAAAGCAAAAGAAGCGTTAAGAGAGGAGAAGATCCTCGCTGTTGCTCCCGAAGGCACGCGAACTGAGGACGGGAAGCTGATCAGGGGTAAGCCAGGGGTGGCGATGCTTATCAGCCAAATGGATGTCCCCATTCTGCCTTTGGCTTATTATGGGCATGAGAACTTCAAAGAGAATATTAAAAAATTGAAACGGACGACAATGACCATCCGAGTGGGTGAACCCTTTACTATCAGTTTGAACGGGCATCCTAAGAACAAAGACACCATGCAGGCGGTGACAGATGCCATCATGGTGGAAATCGCAAAGCTGCTGCCGAAAGAATATCGGGGGGTATATGAAGGCCTTGAAAACAAGTCCGACGGGTTTGTACAATATCTAAATTGATTGGCGCGGCAGCATATTTCTGAGCCGCTTTGGGAGCAGTTTTCCCATGCCCAGATTACGGCCTTCTTTGTCTTTGGCGAGGAGGTATTGGCCGGTTGGATGTAGTTCGGTATCTGGATAGCGGATATCACGCCCTTGAATCCATTGTACGACTTGATCCTCCTTGAGCTGGATCAACCCTTGGGTAAAGCGGTGCCCGAACCGGCTGATGAAGTCATGTGAGGGTTCGAATGTCCCTTCGAACCAGCGCCCAAGGGGCATCCCAATGTATTCATAGGGCAGGGACATAAATCTTTGAAGATAAGATTGGGGGATCAAGAAGAGCTGGTCGTATCGGCGAAAACATTCAAGTGAAAAATTATCCAGTATTTCTATGAGGTTAAGACCGTATCGGTTATAGATTTGATCGAATATTTCTTTTTTTATTTCCTCTTCAACCAGGCTAAGGTCTGTTCTTGAAAAGTCACGCGAAGGTGGGGCTTTCTTTGTCGATGGAATGGTGTTGGTTTTGATGAGCAGAACGCAGAAGAATCCGGATGTACCTATCAAGTGCGGCCAGAGCCGCAGGGCTTTTATCATTTGCGGATCAAATTGCTGTTGTTTGAAATTAGTCAAGCCGGGGGCAGAAAATGAGAAAAGTTCTGAGATATCTTTGATTTGAACAGCGTTGGCATTGGCTTTTAAGACAGTGTCCACCACAGCCTCATCTTCTTCCGGTGCCAGAGAACAGGTGGCGTAGACGAGCTGCCCGCCTATTTTAAGTGCCTTCAATCCGCTGGTCAACAATAGGATTTGTCGTTCCTGTAGGCGAAGACGCTCGTCGCCAGTTGTATCACGCAGGGGGTGGTTAGGTGTGGGGCGCAGGTTTTCCATGCTGCATGGGGCATCCAGCAGGATCAGGTCAAAGGTTTCGGGGAACCAATCGCCAAAGGCTTCCCCCAAGTAGTTGGTCACAATCTGGTTGATCCCACCCCAGGCGGCGAGAACAGACCGCAATGCTGGGATACGGCTTTGGCTGGCATCATTGGCGATGACGAATCCCTGGTCTTGGGTACGGTTGATCAGGTGTGTGGTTTTTCCCCCCGGAGAAGCTGCCATATCGAGGATAAGCGGATGGTTGGTTTGAACGTCAAACAGGCTGACCGGGACCATGGAGGCGACGTCCTGGATGTAATATTGACCCATGCGGTGTTCGATGGTCATCCCTGGAGAGGTGTCTGACTCGATGATGGTCCACCCGGTGTCGCAAAATGGTACCGGCTGTGTCACCCATCCATACCTGGAAGCAAGTGTCTGAATAGCTTCATCAGGGTCAACCTTGAGGGTGTTAAGGCGGATTCCAGTCGGGAGGGGTAGAGATTGGACTGCCAGGAGCCGTTGGAGATCATCTTCATTGAGGATATCCTTGAAACGACTGATGCTTTCGTATAGTCTGTGTTTTTCTTTTGTCATGATTTGGTTATTTTTCTATTAGAAAGACAATCTCATCTTCGAATAGGAGTTCCTCTACGCTGGCGTTATCTGGGAGGTTTTCAGAGACCAGCGCCCGATGTTGATCCAAAAGACTGTGTGTACCGGACAGGTCCTTGATGGGTAGGGAGACTGCCAGAACGTCCACGTTCAAACTGTCCCAAAAGGTGCGGTTGCATCCAGGCTGCCGTTTTTCAGTGCGGTGCGCTTCCTTGAAGAAGATACCCAGGTCAGCATGGTTTTGCGGAGGATGTACCAGGATATCGCGGTTTTCAGCGAGGGGCTCAAGACCGATCTTCTCGAAAAAAGAATTGATGAAATCGATACGAGGCTGGATGATGTCATAGGCGTGATATTGGGTGGATAGAGGCAATCCCATCCAGGGGAAAGCCAGGGGATGCAGCCCGCATGCCAGGTCAAGAATGCTTTCAGGCTTGCCTGTCGCCGTAAAAAGGCGTGTGTAGAATTCAGTTATCTTGGGGAAGCGTTCTGCGGTGGAGGCATGCTCAGAAAGAACTCCGTGACAGAACTCACGCAATTCCTGGGAATCGAGAGGGACATCCTCCAATTGATGGAGTTGAATGGATAGTTGAGCGTAATCTGGCTCTCCCAGGTAGGGCGCAACGATGTTGTGCAATTTACGCCGGACGGATTTTCGCAATGTTTTCCATGAGTCGTACTGATTGGTCTCCTGGCGGATGAGGTCTTTGACGGTGGCAGGGTTCAAGCCCAATTCTCGGTATTTCCTCGAATTGAGAATGTCCTTGACCATCTTCTGTACATCGAATTCGTTAAGATTCATTTAGACACCAAAAAAGCAAGTTCGGTTTCAAAGGAGAATTCTTGAATGCCCCAATGCTTTCCAGCAATAATTTCGTAAAAATGATGACGGTAAAAATCCGGCATCCCCTTATGATGCCCCCCCAGACTACGTACAGGAAATGTGACCAGGATGTGTTCTGCGCGGATCTTCTCCAGCAGGCGGGAACCGATGTCTTTGTCCAATTGTTCCAAACAGGGCATTGATTTCAGTAAAAAGGCAACCTGTGCAGGATGATCGGGAAGGGTATCAATGATATCGCAGGGATTGGCTTTTCCATGAAACCCAACATGGTCAAAGAAGGATTGAAGGAAATCCGTCATGTCAAGGTAGATATCGCACGCCTGGTAAGTGCACTCCTCCGCCAGCGGTATCCATGGGACTGCCAGGGGATTAAGCCCGCAGGCTATGTCAAGAATGCTGGTGATCGGCGCAATAGGCGCTAATGTGATTTTAAAGAATTTATCCATTATAGGCAGCCGCTCTGCCGTTGAGGCGTGCATTTTCATTTGTTCCAGACAAAATCGTTTGACTTCATCCGCCTTCAGGTCTTTTGAAAGATGTTTGAGGGCTGCTGTCGCTTTGTTGTAGTCAATCGGTAGCTTGAAATAAGCACCGCCCACCTGGTGCAATGTGCCCCGAACGTCTTTAACCGCAGCTTTTCCTGTGAGTCCTTTTGCCAGGGTGTCGGCACTGAGCCTCTCCACGAAGCCCCTTACGATGGACTCATATTTTGAGTTAGCCTGGACCTTCCGGACCAATTCCTCTACTTGCATTTTCTCAGGCATTGTTACGCAGCCGTTCCGTCAATTGGGTCATAAAGCGCAAGTTGTGCAGGGTTGCCAGGCGGTGATACAGCCAATCGCCGGTCTTGAATAGATGGTGCAGGTAGCCCAGGCTGTAATGCCGGCAGACCGGGCAGTCGCAGTATTCCGAGATGGGGTGGTTCTCTTTGATGTGTTTCTTGTCCTGGATATAGACGTACTCCATCCAGTCTTCGCCTCTTAATGGGGCTTCGGGTGGGAGAGTATAACGCATCAGCCGGCCGTGTCGGGCATCCCGGGTAGGGAGGGCGCAGTCGAAGATGTCGTACCCCAGCTTATGGGTCTTCACCAAGTTGAGGGGATGACCGATCCCCAATGCGTGCATGGGAAAGGTGTCGGGGATCAGGTCACGGGTCAGGGCGACCATGTCCGTCAGGAGATTCCCCCGGGAATCCAGGGGCCAGCCCCCATAGCCGAAACCGTCAAAACCGATCTCCAGCAGCCCCTCAGCGCATTTCTTGCGTAAATCGGGGTATCCCCCGCCCTGGACCACGCCAAAGATTAAGGGTTGGTCTTCCACTTCGATTTGGCGCTGCTCCAATTGATGCACATATTCATCCTTGCAGCGTTTGTCCCAATCCAGGGTGCGTTGGACGGATTGTTCCTGTTCTTCTCGGGGTGCATCCACGTGGGTACAGTCGTCCAGACAAATGACAACATCGCTGTCGTAACTAATTTGAAGCTGGATGCTTTTTTCCGGCGAGAGGATGAATTTGCGATTCTTGCCTTCCGGTCTGAAGATGATCCCGCGGTCGGAGAGTGTGCCGAAATCCTCGGATTGGTGGATCAGGGAATAAGCCTGGAAGCCGCCGGAATCGGTGACGATGATCCCAGGCCAGTCTGCGAAGTTGTGCAGGCCGTCAAAAGCCTGGACGGTGCTGGAACCGGGCTTTTGCATCAGGTGAAAGGTGTTCATCACCACCGCCTGGATGCTGACACCTTCCAGGTCACGGGAATCCACAGCGCGGACGTAACCGGATGTGGCATCCGGCAGGAAGGCTGGAAGCCGCAATGTCTTTTCTCGAATAGCCAGTTCTGTCCGTTTTGCTGTCATATTTTTACCGTTTCCGTTTGTTGAGGTTCAAAATCAGGATGAATTCCCGTTTCTGCCCGGACACCTTGGGCAAGATATCCCCCACAGTGCCGCGATATATGCCTTCCTTCTTGAGGGTCAGATCACAAGCCAGAAGGATTTGCTGATTCTTGCCAAATTCAGATTGAACCTCTGTTAGGAGTTTGGTCAAACGGTAGGGCGTGTCCATCAGGATGATGGGAACAGTCTCCGAAGTGTATTTTCTCAGGAATCCCTCACGGTGCTGAGTCTTGCGTGGAGGAAATCCTGCGAAGATGAAGCGGTCAATGGGGAAATCACATAAGGAAAGAGCCGCCATTAATGAAGCGGGGCCGGGAATTGGGGATACTGGAATTTTCATTTGATAAAGCAGTTCCAACAGGTGCTGTCCAGGATCAGCGAAGACCGGCGTGCCGGCGTCTGAGATTAATGCCATGGTTTCACCCTTTGCCAAACGCTGCATTATGGTGTGAGCCTCTTGTTCTTCGTTGTGCTCGTTGAGCGTTAGAAGTTCTTTGTCATCAACGCCCAGCTTGTGCAGGGTACGACTGCCCTGACGGTATTCCTCACAGATAACCGCATCCACTTTTTTAAGCACGTCCAAAGCACGCAGCGTGATATCTTTCGGGTGACCGATGGGTGTAGCTACGATGTATAACTTCCCGATTTTTGTTTGTTGTTTCATTGGGTTAATTGTAACATTCTCAAGCGAAGGATGAAAACCTGAGTTGTAGGGTGGATTATGGTTTTGAGAAATTAAATATACGGAGAGCAGAAATGCGCTGCTCGCCATACAGATCTACTGGTCAGGGAAATTGGTTTATGGCATAATCAGGTCAGATTGAATCTTTGGCAGACGGGAGTACCATGAAGAAAACCAGCCAACTAACCCGCATTTCTTTATTATTAGCGTTCTTTTTCGGCATTGATAAGTTAATGGGCGTTTTAAGGACGGTGATCATTGGCCGCCAATTTGGCTTGTCTGAAGAATTGGATGTCTTCAATGCTGCCAACAACCTGCCTGACCTCTTATTTGCGTTGATTTCCGGCGGCGCACTGGCGATCGCTTTTATCCCCGTCCTCTCCGAGACGCTATCTAAAGAAGGGCGGGAATCCGCCTGGCGTTTATTTTCACAGGTGGCGAATCTGGCTTTTCTTGTCACTGCGGCTTTGGCTGTGGTGGTCGGGCTGCTGGCTGGTCCCCTGGTACGCGGCCAGCTTGGCATTGCACCAGGCTTTACGCCTGAACAGCAGAATCTGGCGATCCAGTTGATGAGGATGAACCTGATCTCAACATTGATCTTCTCCATCAGCGGGTTGGTGATGGCAAGCTTACAGGCTAATCAGCATTTTTTACTGCCGGCGATTGCCCCGTTATTGTATGACGCCGGACAAATTTTTGGAGCAGTTGCGCTGGCGCCTGAGCAAGGATTACAGATTGGCGGTTTACAGTTGCCTGCCTTAGGCTTGGGGATTCAAGGTCTGGTGTACGGCGTGATACTTGGGGCTATGCTGCATTTGTTAATCCAAATTCCCGGGTTGATCAAATTCAAGTTCAAATGGTTCCCTAAAATTAATATTAAAGACAGCTCTCTTCGTAAGGTGCTGCACTTGATGGGGCCGCGTTTGGTCAGCATGGTTTTCATTCAATTGATCTTCCTCGCGCGGGACAACCTGGCTTCACGCTTGCCCGTGGGGTCCGTGACTGCGCTGAGTTATGGCTGGTGGATCCAGCAGGTGCCTGAAACACTGATCGGCACAGCGATCGCCACGGCTTTGTTACCCACACTCTCCGAGCATATCGCCAAGGGGGATCAAGCATCGTTCAAGGCCACCATCGAACGCTCCTTACGGGTGATGATTGCGCTTTCACTTCCCGTCGCCGTTATCCTGTCCATGACCAGTTTGCCGTTGATTCAAAGGGCTTTTGGCTTTTCACTGGGAGATGCACAAATGATCCTGAGGGCGACGCAGGGCTACTTGATTGGACTATTGGGGCACAGCGTGGTGGAATTGGGTGTGCGGTCGTTTTATGCCAAACAGAACCCAAAAGTACCCATGATGGTTTCCGGTTTGGGTCTTGTGCTGTATATCGGCCTGGCGATCCCCTTAATGGGTGCTTTGGATTCCGGCGGTATTGCCTTAGCTAACTCAATTTCGTATAGTATTCAGGGCTTGATATTAATCATGCTTTTGAATCGGAGTCTTCCAGAGAAATTCTATTTGTATGGAAGTCTGTTGCGCGGGGCGGGTGCAGCAGCCGCAGCGGGATTATGCATTTGGTTAATTCTCTCTGTGCTTCCGATTCCACTTCCCAGTCTTTTTCTCTCTATAGCAGCAATCGCAGCTGGAGGATTAATAGGTGCCATTCCCATTCTGCGAGACATACGCTTGCTGATTAACCTCTAAGTGGATTAAGGTATAATCCTGCCTATGAATGAGAAAAATGCTGAAATGAAACAACCAGAAAATAAAGAAAAGAATGAACGGCAAAAGAAGAAATTCTTTGAACGACACTCATCCTGGTTATTAATAGGAATTCTTCTGGCTTTGTTGATCGTTGCCCTGGGGGGTGTATTAGGAATACCGAGGGGAATTAATGATCGGCTTGCTCTAGCGGAAACACAAGCTGCGCCGAAAATTCAATCTCAACTGGAAAATGCGAAACTGGATATTGAAGAGGGACGGTATCTGGTAGCCTTGAATCGCTTGGACTGGATCCTCGAGGAGATGACGCCCTATCTGAGCGATGAAGAACTGTCAGAAGTTGGCGAGCTCTACACCCAAACGCTGTTGAAATTATCCTCTCAGGTAACTCCCACGCCTGCAGTGACGCCTACACCTACCGTGCCGATAAACACACCAACGCCTGATCTGCGCGGCGAAGAAGAATTGTTCACCCTGGCGCAAGAGCAAATTGGAGCGGAGTTGTGGGATGAAGCGATCCAAACGTTGGAAGCCTTACGGCAGAAGACCCTGGAATATAAGGCTATTCAGGTGGATGGGATGCTGTATGTCGCCCTGCGCAATCGAGGGGTGCAGAAAATTTTGGTTGAAGGCAGCCTTGAACCAGGGATCTATGACCTGACTTTGGCAGAGAGATTTGCCCCCTTGGATTCATCGGCTGAGGGTTTTCGGACCTGGGCTCGCATGTATCTGACCGGCGCCAGTTATTGGGGTGTGGACTGGTCTCAGGTGTTATATTACTTTGAGCAAATTTATCAAGCTCTGCCAAACCTTCGAGATGGCACGAACATGACAGCCACAGAGCGCTATCGAATCGCAGCCATCAATTATGGGGTTCAATTAGCATCCGTTGATAATTTCTGTGAGGCACAGCAATATTTTGATCTTGCCATGTCCATAGGATCAGACCCCCAGGCTCAACCCACGGCGGATTGGGTCGCGGAGCAATGTTGGGAGACACAACATCCACCGACATCGACTTCAAAACCTAAGCCGACATCGACGACAAAACCCAAGCGGACTTCTACGCCTACAACTGAAATAACCACTGAGGTGCCCGTTGAAACGAAAACTGAGGAACCGTAAAGCCGTCATTGATAAGAATCAATACACCATCTTCGGAATTGAAAGATGGTGTTTTTTATTGCTATGAATTATGCCAGGGTGCCGATCAGGTCATGGGTGATGGCGCTGTGCACGGTGACTTGCACCAATTCGCCGATGGGCGCGATGCCTTCAATGACGACCAGGCCATCCACCTCCGGGGCGTCCCGATAGGTCCGCCCGATGGATATTCCGTTCTCTTCATCAACCCCCTCTACCAGCACATCCATTGTTTCACCGATGAACTGCTGATTGTGTTCCAGAGAGATCTCCGCTTGAACCTGCATCAGCTTTTCCATACGATCGACCTTCTTATGTTCAGGTATGGGATCGCCTAAGCTTTCTGCAGGCGCGCCAGGTTCAAAAGAATACGTAAAAACCCCGACATGGTCAAAGCGCACCTTTCGAATGAAGTTAACCAGGTTTTGGAAGGCAGTATCATCTTCACCTGGGTATCCGACAATGAAAGTTGTGCGGAGGGCGATGTCAGGTATTGCAGTGCGTATCTCAGCGAACCTCTGACGCACACCGATGACATCGGTGGGACGTCGCATGGCTTTGAGGACCCCAGGATCAGCATGCTGGAGGGGAATATCGAGGTAAGGGAGAATCTGGTCCTCAGAAGCCATCAATTCAATCAGTGAATCACTGATAAAACCCGGAAAAGTGTACATCAGTCGGATCCAGGGGATTTCAGGGACAGCTTTGAGCAGTGTTTCCAGTAAAGTGGTCAAGCCTTCCTGTAATTCCAAATCGTGGCCGTAGTCGGTAATATCCTGGGCAATTAAGACAATCTCTTTTATTCCTATATCCTGCAGTGCTTTAGCGTCATCAACGATCTTTTCAATGGGACGGCTGACCAAATCCCCTTTAATGAGGGGAATCAGGCAGTAAGCGCATCTTCGGCGGCAGCCGTCCGCTATCTTCAAATAGGCGCTGCCGCCCTGTACGGCAGCCCGGCGTGTTTCTTTCTCATCCTGGCCAACAGTCGGTGTCGCTGGAAAATGTGTGTAGGGAACCTCATTGTGTCGGTCTTTCGTTTCGTGGATCACATCCATAATGTCCATCCATCGGCGGGTCCCGATCATGCCGTCCACGTTGGGGACAGCATTCAGAATCTCTTGCCGGTGCAGCTCCGTCATGCAGCCTGCAGCAATGAGTTTCTGCCAGGGCATTTTTTCGCTGGCCAGGTCGGTCAGGACTGCGATAGCTTCCTCACGAGCCGCTTGTAGAAAACCGCAGGTGTTGACGATCAGGTATTCTGCACTCTCCGGCGTCTCGGCTGGGAGCAAACCCTGCCGATTCAAAAGCTGCGCCATTGATTCAGAATCCACCAGGTTCTTTGGACAACCCAGTGAGACTAGAAGATAGGTGTCTTTAACTCTCTTGGTCATTCATTGGTCTCCGGCGGTGTGAGAGATGGACTAGGCGTCAGCGTTGGCGTGGGAGATAAATTGGGCGTTTCTGTGGGTGTGGTCGTAATAGTGGGTGTGGGAAGGATCAATCCATCTTGGGTGAAGGTCAAATTTGCCACTTGCCCCATCAAACCAACCGAACCGAGATCCTGGTCGTTCAGGTAAATTTGTAATGCTCCGGCGTTGCCGGTCAGGATTTCCACCTTTTCTTCACCCGAATAATCATAGGCGTTTCCGGGCATTAAGCGTCCTTCATAGATGATTTCTGCATCAGATGAGACTCTCACCCAAGTCTGTTGTAACGGTATCACAACAATATTGATGGTGCCACTGGTTGTATCAGGTGTGAAGAGGGGTGCTTCCCCTGCCGCAGGCGTAACTTCCCCGTTTTCTGTTTGTGCGGTGATATCAGCGGATGGGGTGAGCTGTGGGGTGGGAGAACCTGTCGCTAAAAGTACATCCGCCACCTCTGGAAGAGACGTTGCTGCTGTCTCTGGTGAGTCCGCTGACATGATACGGTTTGCTCCCCAGATCACAAATGCCGCAAACCCAATGAAAATAGATGCGATGATTAATAGATCTAAGGAAAAAAAGTTCCTCAGTTTTAAGGCTGTTTTGGATAATTCCTTTGCAGGGTGGTTCTTTTTCTGCGCGGATGATATTTTTTCAAGCCGTTGTTTTTGTAATCCCTCCGCGAAGTCCAGCAGGATTGAATCGACATCAAGATTGATGAAATTTGCATAGTTTGTCAGCATACCTTTGGCTTGGATGGGGGAGGGCAATTCATTGATTTCTCCATCTTCTATCGATTGCAGGTAATGTTTTCGTATGTGAAGTTGGGATTGGACATCATCCAAAGAAAGGCTGAGTAAATTTCTGCGTTCGGATAACTTTTCACCGATTTGGGTAAAAATCTCTCTTGACCCAAAATCATTGATTGCTTCCTCAGCGATTGCTTTTTCTATGTCATCAGGTTTGGGTTTGGGAGGTAATGCGATTTGATCCTGTGGCGTTGGGATTGGCCTGATCTCTTGCTCCGCTTCTGCTTTCTGCTGATGATCCTGTTCATCGGTTGATGTTGTTTCAGGTTCGCTTTTCTCCTCATCAGATTTAGTGCCTGAATCCGGCACCGTAGATTCTGTTGATTGGGTCTCTTTGGAAAGGTGATATCCTTCAACTTTCAGACTTTCTATTTCGACGTCTAAAACGCTGGCATAAAGCCTGAGGAATCCGCGCATTTGCATAGGAGACGGCAGTGCGTCTACATCATTGGATTCAATGGCGCGTAAATACTTCATCCGAATATTGGTCTTTTGAGAGATTTCATCCAAAGAAATCCCTCTTGATTCCCGGATATCTTTAAGTTTTTTTCCGACGGTTTGTTCCATATGGGTATTATATTCTAAATACAAACCGGCCTGGTATCAACGTTGTGATCAGGCCGGTTTCATTTATTTGGGAATGCAGATATTATTCTGTTTCTTCCTCGTTCTTTTCATCAGCTTCAGGTTCCTCAGAAATGTCTTCAACGGCTTTAGATTCTTCTGAAGGCTCGGCTTCAATCACAACCTCTTCTTGTGAAGCCGTTCCTTCTTCCACCTGTTCTGGTTTCTCTTGCTCTTCTTCCTCTTCTTCACCGGGGGGTTCGCCCTCTCGATGGACGATAACTGTAATTTCTGGGAGGAGATCCATCGTCAAATGGATCGGCACTTTGTGGGTGCCTAACTCACGGATGGGTTCCATTTCGACCTGGCGTTTCTCAAGCTCAATGTCGAAGTTCGCCTGAATAGCATCAATGATATCTTCGTTGCTCACGGATCCATAAAGACGACCTGTTTCTCCAGCCTTGACTGGGAATGTAAGAGTCTTTCCGTCCAGCACCTCTTCGACAGAACTCAATTCCTCATTGAGGGCAGCACGCCGTTCTGTAGCTTTCTCTTTGATCCTATCTGCCTGGCTCATCGCACCCGATGTTGCTGGGATAGCAAAGCCTTGGGGTAGGAGATAATTCCGGGCATAGCCGGCAGCCACCTTCTTGACCTCGCCAGCTCTTCCTAATTTATAAACATCTTTTATCAACAATACTCTCATTTTTACAAGCCCTTTCGTTCGTAGAATTTTTTATTGTCCGAAGGGTACAACGGACAAGCTAAAGGATTTTACCAGAAAAGCTCTGGATCGGCAATCAACTTGACGAACACGGTATAGTCACAAAATAAGTCATCATTGATTTCGGGTATACTTGTGAAAAGATAAACCTTTCAATCATCTGAGGTGCGAATGTCCTTAGAAGACGAGAATAAACGTTGGGAACGCGAGACTTATGACCCATTGGTCAAGCGGTATCCAGAGCGCAAAGAATCCTTTAAAACCACATCCGGTATTGAACTACCGCCGGTGATGTTCCCATCTGAGCCCCGGGACTATCTTGAAGATCTGGGGTTTCCGGGTGAATATCCCTTTACCCGAGGTGTGCAGCCGACGATGTATCGAGGCCGTTTATGGACCATGCGTCAATATGCCGGTTATGCCACCGCTGAGGAATCGAACGAACGCTATCGGTACCTGCTGAACCAGGGACAGACGGGATTATCTGTGGCTTTTGACCTCCCGACGCAAATTGGATATGATGCTGATGATCCTATGGCGCAGGGAGAGGTCGGAAAGGTTGGCGTTTCCATTTCCTCGATTGAGGATATGGAGACCTTGTTTAAAAACATCCCTTTGGATAAGGTCTCTACCAGTATGACCATTAACTCCCCAGCAGCGATTTTAATGGCATTTTATATTGCGTTAGCTAAGAAACAGGGAATCCCAATCAATAAATTACGCGGGACGATTCAAAATGATATCCTTAAGGAATATGTGGCGCGAGGTACGTACATTTTCCCGCCGGAGCCGTCCATGCGCCTGATCACCGATGTGTTCAAATACTTCAAGGATAACATCCCTCGCTGGAATACCATCAGTATTTCCGGTTATCATATTCGGGAGGCGGGCTCAACCGCAGCTCAGGAGGTAGCGTTCACCCTGGGGAATGCGATTGCTTACATTCAAGCTGCGATTGACGCTGGTCTGGCGGTTGACGATTTTGCCAACCAGCTTTCCTTTTTCTTTAACGCACATAATAACTTACTGGAGGAAGTCGCTAAGTTCCGGGCTGCCCGCCGATTGTACGCTCGGATAATGAAGGAGCGTTTTGGGGCTCAGGATGATAAATCCTGCCGTCTGCGTTTCCATACGCAAACCGCAGGGTCCACCCTGACAGCCCAGCAGCCGGAGAACAATATTGTCCGAGTCACGCTGCAAGCCTTAGCAGCGGTGTTGGGCGGGACGCAGTCGCTGCATACCAACAGTATGGATGAGGCGCTCTGGTTGCCGACTGAGAAATCCGTACGGGTGGCGCTGCGAACCCAACAGATCATTGCCCACGAGTCCGGTGTTGCTGATACTGTTGACCCGTTGGCGGGGTCTTATGTGATCGAATCGTTGACGGATGAGATTGAGTCAATTGCCGAGGATTACATTGAGAAAATCGACGCTATGGGTGGCGCGCTGAATGCCATCAATAACGGCTTCATGCAACGTGAGATCCAGGAAGCGGCTTATCGAGTGCAGCGCGCGGTTGAAGAAGGCGAAGAAATCGTTGTCGGCGTGAACGACTTTCAGGTGGAGGAAATGATTGAATTGGAATCCTTGAAAGTTGACCCGATGGTGGAGGAAAATCAGCGCAAGCGATTGGCATTGTTGCGAGAAAAGAGAGACAATGAAAAGGTCACAGCGCTTCTATCGCAACTGGAAACAGCTGCGAAGGGGGAAGAACTTTTGATGCCCCTGTTCATTGAATGTGCGGAAAATAGAGTTACTTTGGGCGAAATTTGCGGTATTCTCCGGAGTGTCTGGGGTGAATACCGTCCGCCCTCATTCATCTGACCGGATTTGGAGAAAAGAAGGATGGCGAAAACTAAGAAGATTGATCATGTTGCCGTTGTGGTTGAAGATATAGATGCCGCTTTAACATTCTGGCGCGACACGTTAGGGTTGACATTGGATCATGTTGAAGATGTCCCATCCCAAGCCTCTAAGGTGGCGTTTCTCCCAATAGGCGAGAGTGAAATTGAACTGGTGCAGCCGACTGTGTCAGACACCGGTCTGGCAAAATATCTTGAAAAGCGAGGTGAGGGGATGCACCATTTGTGCATCGAAACGGATGATATTGAAGGAATATTGAGCGACCTCAAAGAAAAAGGGGTAAGATTAATCAATGAGGAACCTCTGACCTTACCTGGACGAAAAATGGCCTTTATTCACCCGAAGGCGTCCAATGGGGTATTGATTGAATTATACGAGGTCTTAGATTGAGTAATTTACCAAAAAGAGAAACAGAATAAGAAAGGTTAATATGGCTAAAAGTCAACAAAGCTGGTTACATCCGCCTGAGATGCGGATAGACCCTGATAAGGATTATAAGGCGATTTTACATACCGAAAATGGAGATATCACACTCAACTTGTTTGAAAAAAAGGCCCCAAAAACGGTTAATAATTTTATTTTCTTATCCGAAGAGGGGTTTTATGATGACACGATTTTTCATCGTGTGATCATGAATTTCATGGCGCAGGCAGGGGACCCGACCGGGACAGGTTCTGGAGGGCCGGGGTATACCTTCAATGATGAGTTCCATGAAGACCTCAAGCATAATAAACCGGGCATTTTGTCAATGGCGAATGCAGGACCCGACACCAATGGCTCGCAATTTTTCATCACCCATGTGCCAACCCCCTGGCTGGATGGGAAGCATGCCGTGTTTGGAGAAGTGGATGACGGTATGGATGTGGTCTTTTCGATCCCCCCAAGAGACCCCAGCGATCCCGAGTACCCGGGTGTGAAAATTGAATCCGTGGAAATTATCGAAGAATAGTTAATTTAGATAACTAAAAACTCAAAAGGGAGATGCGATTTGAGCATCTCCCTTTTGAGTCGTAAAAATGAAATTTTCTATCCCTGGCGGAATTTGAGCAGTGTTGACAGGATGACCCTCAAAGCCTGAATTTCCAAATCCAAACCCATTGAGGGGGTGGATTTTTCCATCGTGGCTGTTTGTTCTGGTTGGGCGGGAAGGTGTATAAATCCCGCCTGGATATCCAATCCATTGGAGGCGATACAGTGCATCATTCTATAAAAGACCTGGTTGCAGAGGTAAGCGCCTGCTGAAAGGGAAAGCTGGGCTGGGATGCCGGCATCCTGCAAGGCTTTAAGGAGTGGACGGACGGGAAGCGTGCTGAAATATGCATTTTGGCCGCCTTCCACTACCGGTTGATCTGATACTTTGACGCCGGCGTTATCAGGTATTCGAAAATCCATCAAATTGAGGGCAACGCGTTCCAGTGATATTTTGGCACATCCCAGCGCCAACCCAAAACACAGAACGACCTCCGGTGAATTCTCCTTTATTGCCTTGATTAAGAGGTCTGGTGCTCGATCCTTTTCGACAGGTAGGATAAGCTTGAGTAGGTCAATGTCATTAAAACCCTCCTCCGAAACGGCGCTGACCAGATTTTGGCTGGGGTTGATGGGGGAGTCGCCAAAGGGTTCAAAACCGGTAATGAGTACTTTCATCTTTTTTTCTCCTCGAAAACACCCTTAATCTTAGGAAGGAAGTTTTCTAAAATATTTACAGTGTCCCTATTCTCATTGGTTGCTTTAATCAATTCCTCTAATTGATTTCTGAGTTCGTCCGTATTGATGCCCTGATAGTGTTTTGGAAAAAATTCCAGCCAATGCAGGGACCGGTTAAAGAATTTTATTGCAGCTCCTGGACGCCCCTGGGTCAAACGGTAAAAACCGCCGCTCACTTGAAGGAGAGCTCGGTAGAACTCGCGGCTGTCATCCTTTGTCTCTCGCCACGCCCTCTCAAAGTATTCATGAGCTTTGTAAAATTCGCCTTGATTGAATTGGCGCAGTCCTTCTTGGGCCTGGGGGTGCATTTTCATCTTTAATATATTCTACACATCGGATCGTTATGGAATGATTATAGCATTGGGACAGTTTGATGGGATACGATGGAATAAAAATGGACTTAGGTTGATGAAATAAGAAATTCATCACAACCATCCCCATGTGCTATAATTTTTTTTGGGTATTGCAATTCCATTTCACGTAATATTTTTGTGAGGCCATATGCTGATCATCAACGGAAAGCTCATCACCTGGGGGAAGGAGAATAAAATCCTTGAAGATGGATGGGGACTCCTCATCCGCGATGGGGTGATCAAAAAGATTGCACCCCAAAAGGAATTGTTGACAGATTATCCCGAGGAAGAGCAACTTGACGCTGAGGGGCAGTATGTGATGCCGGGGAATATTTGCGCCCATACCCATTTCTATGGTGCTTTTTCCAGGGGATTGGGTATTCCAGGCGAGCCGCCCGCTAATTTTATGCAAATCCTTGACAAGCTTTGGTGGCATTTAGATAAGGCTCTGGACGCTGAAGGGGTTCGATACTCTGCCCTGGTTTGCCTTGCCGACGCTATCAAACACGGCACAACGACTCTCATTGACCATCATGCTTCGCCTAATGCCATTGATGGCTCTTTGGATATCATCGCCGATGCTGTGAATGAAGCCGGGCTGCGAGCGTCTTTATGTTATGAGGTGACGGACCGGGACGGTTCTGACAAGGCGGAAAGCGGTATTCAGGAGAACCTGCGATTTATTCGGCGGATCCAGAAGCGGGATCCTAACGATGCCAATTTACGGGCGCATTTTGGGCTGCACGCCAGCCTGACCCTTTCCGATGAGACGCTGGAGAGGTCGAGGGAACGCTGCCCAGATGGGATTGGCTTCCATATTCATGCGGCTGAGGGATTGGCGGACCAGGAAGACAGCTTAGAACGTTCGGGGCTGCGCGTGGTGCACCGCCTTGACCAGTTTGGCATCTTGAAACCTCAATCAATCCTCGCACACGGCGTTCATTTTGATGACAGTGAGATTGAGACGTTAGCACAGCGGGGGTCCTGGCTGACCCATCAGCCGCGATCGAACATGAACAATGCTGTGGGCATTGCCCCGATTGAGAAGATGTTGGAGAAAGGCGTGCGTGTTGGGTTGGGGAACGACGGTTTTTCTAATACCATGTGGCTGGAATGGAAGGAAGCTTACCTGCTGCATAAAATAGCGCATCGTGATCCACAGCGTATGGGCGGGAACATGGTGATCCAAATTGCGGTTAAAAATAACAGTGCGCTTATCTCGGATGTTTTTGACGGTTTGCGGATTGGCGAAATATCAGAGGGTGCGGCGGCGGATCTGATCTTTGTCGATTATCATCCTTTCACACCACTGACCTCGGGGAATCTTCCCTGGCATATCCTGTTCGGTTTTCAGGAGAGCATGGTGACAGCAACGATCGTCTCTGGAAAGCCCCTGATGTTTCAAGGGGAATTGTTGACCCTGGATGAGGAAGCGATCGCTAAAAAGGCAATGGAGGCATCCCGACGCGTTTGGAAGCGGTTTGGAGATATTTCCGCATAAGGAAAAGGAGCAACTCTTGATTAACGAAGCGAGAAAGGTTAACACGATTGGCATCATCGGTGGAACGGGGAAAGAAGGCAAAGGGCTCGCTTACCGATGGGTGAAAGCTGGCCACAGGGTCATCATTGGCTCCCGACAGTGGGAAAAAGCACAAAAAGCTGTTGAGACGGTGACTGAATTGCTGGGAAGCGAAACAGAGCTTCTTGAAGGCATGGAGAATGAGGATGCTGTCAAAGCCTGTGAAATTGCTGTCATTACCGTGCCTTATGCTGCCCACAGACCTACCCTGGAGGCATTGAAGGATGCGCTCGAGGGTAAGTTACTCATTGATGTGGTGGTGCCGATTGTCCCGCCTAAGGTAACGAAGGTGCAGATGCCGGAAGCGGGGTCGGTCGCTCAGGAAGCGCAGAATATTCTCGGTGAGAATTGTCACGTTGTGGACGCCTTTCAAAATATCTCACATGAGCGGCTGTTACAGGATGGTGAAGTGGATTGTGATGTCCTGGTGTGTGGTAAAGGCAAAGCTGCTCGGGAGGTTGTCCTTGAGCTTGTTAAAGATACAGGTCTCAAGGGTTGGGATGCAGGACCGATTGAAAACGCGGTTGTTGTCGAAGGGTTGACTTCCGTTTTGATTGGCTTAAATATTCAGCATCATGTTCATGCTGCCGGCATACGCATCACCGGCATTCCCGATCAGGATTAAAATGGCATTGACCTTGACCCCTTTGAAACACTTTCCCCTGGTGAATCCAGGGGATGATTTGCCCCAGTTGATCCTGAACGCCGTAGGCAACAATAGCCTTACATTACAAGACGGGGATATCCTCGTTTTGGCGCAAAAGGTGGTTTCTAAAGCTGAAGGGCGGTTGTTCAACTTGACCGAAGTAGAGCCCTCGGATCAAGCTTATCATTACGCTGACCTGACGGGTAAGGATCCGCGCTTGTTGGAATTGATACTGTCAGAGAGCCGAGAAGTCCTGCGCACACGAAAGAACCTGATCATCGTTCAGCATAAGCTGGGATTCATCTGTGCCAATGCTGGGATTGACCATTCCAACGTTTCAGGACCTTGGGGAGAACCCGAGGATTGGGTTTTGTTGCTGCCGGAAAATCCCGATGAATCCGCCATGCGAATCCGGGAGGTGCTTGAGGATGAATTTGGTGTCAGGGTGGGTGTTTTAATCATTGATTCCCACGGACGGGCATGGCGGCTGGGGACGGTAGGCGTTACAATTGGCCTTTCCGGAATGCCTGGTTTGGTGGATTTACGGGGACAGGCTGATTTGTTTGATTATCGCCTGCGGGTGACAACCGTCGGTGCGGCGGATGAGCTGGCAGCGGCTGCATCCTTGATGATGGGACAAGCTGGGGAGGGTACCCCCATTGTGCATGTCAGAGGATTCCCCTATCCCCTTCGTGAGGGGAATTTACAGGAATTAATACGACCGAAGGAATTGGATTTATTCAGGTAGAAACTTATGTATGCTGTGATTAGTAAATTAGACCCGAAATCAGCCGACACCGTCAGCCAGATTTGGCGGCGGTTGTGTAAAGTCTGCGGTTTAAAAGAAATCTACAACCTTCCCACACCGCACTTCACCTGGTTCCTCGCGGAAGTTATTGACATTGACAAGACGTTACCCATCCTCGAGCAAATTGCTATGGATGCTGATCCTTTTACTTTACATACTTTTGGGTTGGGGCTTTTCTCTGGTGACAACCCTGTTCTATATCTACCCATTGTAAAGACCGTTGAGATGATCCAGCTTCATCAAAACCTATGGAATCAAATACAGTCTTACGGGAAAGACGCTAAGCTCTATTACTCACCGAAACTTTGGGTGCCTCATATAACTTTATCGCTCAAAGACCTGACTAAAGATAACTTGGCTTGTGCTGTGAATACCATTGCTTTTGAGCCGATCGAATTATTTGTTGAGGTCGAAAACCTGGCCCTGGTTGCTTATGAAAATGATAGGGCGAGTGAAACGATAAAATCATTTCCTTTTCTTTCTCAAAGGGCATAAATCGTGAAGGTTGTTGCTTTTGCAGGCGGCGTAGGGGGTGCGAAACTTGTTGACGGTTTGGCACAAATACTTGCTCCAAACGAACTATCCATAGTTGTCAACACCGGGGATGATTTTGAGTATCTCTCGCTGAAAATCAGCCCGGATTTGGACACAGTGTGCTATACGCTGGCTGATCTGGCTAATTTCCAGACGGGATGGGGGCAGCGGGGTGAGACCTGGGTCACCTTCGATGCCATACGCAACCTGGGCGGTCCAGCGTGGTTTCGATTGGGAGACAAAGACCTGGCGACGCATATCCTACGGACATCCATATTAGATTCTGGCAAAACATTGAGTGAGGTGACCCGCATCCTTTGCCGTCAATGGGGGATAGCGCATCCTGTGTTCCCGATGAGCGATGATCCCGTCAGGACCATCATTCACACAACGCAGGGTGAAGCGTTGGGATTTCAGGAGTACTTCGTTCATCAGGCTTGTGAACCCACAGTCCAATCCATTGAATTTCGCGGCGCTGAGGAAGCCATGCCCTCAGATGGGGCGCTAGAGGTTATTGAACAAGCAAATGTGGTGATCTTTGCGCCATCCAACCCCTGGGTGAGCATTGACCCAATCTTAGCGATTTCCGGTTATAAAGACGCGATATCGACAAAGACCGTTGTTGTCGTATCTCCATTGATTGGTGGGAAGGCGTTGAAGGGTCCCGCAGCGAAGATCTATCAGGAAATGGGCATCCCCCCATCCGCTGCGGCTGTGGCTGATCATTACCGGGAATTCTTAACCGGATTTGTTTTTGATACCCTTGACCGCCATGAATTGGAAAAAATTGAGCGATGGCGTATAATTCCTTTAGTTACAGATATAATTATGAAGGACAAACCAGACCGTGTTCGTCTGGCTCAGGAAGTTCTGACGTTCAGCGAAACTGTCTATAATAGGAGCCGATAACCATATGAGCCTTTGGGCAATTGTGCCAGTGAAACCCCTGCGTCGCGGTAAATCCCGACTTTCTGAAATTTTATCCGAAGAACAGCGAGCCCAATTAAATCACCAATTATTCATCCATACCCTGCAAGTCTTGAAACAAGTTGATGCCATATCCAATATCCTGGTCGTCAGCCGTGATTCAGATGTGTTGACCGAAGCGCGGGAGTTGGATGTGCGTACGGTCACGGAAAATGGGACACCGGAACTAAATAATGCGCTGCGCCGGGCATCTCTTTTTTCCAGTGTTTTTTCAACGGAAGGGGTATTGATCGTACCGGCTGACCTGCCCTTATTGACCCCTGAAGATGTAAATGAATTCTTAAATGCCCGCAAAGGACCGCCAATGATTGTCATCACACCGGATCGGAGGAGAGAAGGAACGAATATGCTCATGACCGATCCAGCCGACTTATTGACCTTCTCTTTTGGCGGCAAATCATTTGAAAGGCATACAGAACTGGCAAAAACAAAAGGCGCGGAAGTCATTGTTTTGGAAAATGAAAGGATTGCTTTAGATTTGGATATCCCTGAGGATTATGAACTCCTCAGTTTTAAAAATGCAGCACCTATTTTGTTATAAGCGATTCACTCTGAGCAGAAAGGGACGAAGTAGCCATGTTAGATAGAGTTGCCTTATATTTACAGGATGCCCACGATTTGCGGGATGGGTTGGACGATGTTCAGTACGCTGAAAAGAGAGGCTTTGAGGCTGTATATCAGGCGGAAAGCCGCCTGGTGCGGGATGCCATTGTTCCCATGGCGGCTTATGCTGCTGTCACAGAGAAAATAAAGATTGGTTCGGGGGTGATCAATAATTGGACGCGCAATATTGGTTTGTTAGCCGCGACATATCTGACGTTGGATGACCTTGCGCCGGACCGTATTATCTGCGGCATCGGCGCCTGGTGGGATCCCCTGGCGAAGAATGTCGGCATTGACAGGAAAAGCCCTCTAACCGCCATGGAAGAAACCGTTCTTGTTTTGCGTAAGCTGCTGAATATGGAGCGGGTGACCTTTGATGGGGATTACATTCATGTCAATGGCATTGAACTGGATGTTGTCCATGGACGACGGGAACCCCGTAATGTCCCCATTTACATCGGTGCCACCGGTCCGAAAATGCTTGAATTGACCGGCAGAATTGCCGATGGCGTCTTATTAAATTATTGCGTTCCGCCGGATTACAATCACATGGCACTTGATCAGCTTAAGAAAGGTCTGAAAGAGTCCGGGCGGACTTTGGATGAAATTGACCGGCCTCAATTGGTGGTTTGTTCCGTGGATGAGGACGGCGAGAAAGCGATTGACACAACTCGAGAGCTGCTGACCCAGTATCTGGCGCAGCAGCCGCACATTGCGAAAGCCTCTGGCGTTTCGATGGAAGTTGTTGATGAGATTCAATCAATCCTGGGTTGGCCGGCGACCCACGAACAAATTCAAAAGGCGAAGCATCTGGTGCCGGAGGACTTGATCCATCGTATCACAGCCAGCGGTACGCCAGATGAAGCGCGTGAAAAGGTGCAGGAGTATGTTGATAACGGTGCGACCTGTCCCATCTTGTATCCGGTAGGTGGGAACGTGAGGGTATTAATCGACACCTTTGCAACAAAATAAGGTGAAATGATGAAGGCTTACCGACTTTGTTTAAGGATGGGGGTTTGTGTGGATGTGATTATTTTGGTGAGGAGGCATGATGATCAGTGATTATTATCGTCCTAAAACCGTAGATGACGCTTTGGCGTTGTTGACGGACGCAAAAAAGAAAAGCAGACCTTTGGGGGGCGGCACAAAATTAAGCCGCCAACATAGGGGAGAGTTTGCAGTGGTTGATTTGCAAAATGTTGGGCTTGACAAGATCGAAAGGGAGGGGCAGAGCATTCATGTCGGAGCTGCGGTGAGGATGGCTTCACTCTTAGAACACGAGGACATCCATTCAGAAATCAAGCGAGCTATTAAGATTGATGCCACAGCGAACTTACGGAATATGGCAACGCTGGGCGGTTGGTTGGTCAGCAGTGACGGACGCTCTGTGCTTTCAACTGTTCTGCTGGCGCTGGATGCAACGCTGACCTGGGAGCCGGGCGGTGAGCGCGTTCGCATAGGAGACTGGTTTCCCATACGTGAAGAGGAGTCGCCTGGGGTATTGATAACTAACATGGAATGGTGGTTGAGTCCATATCTCGTTTTTGAATATGTCGCCCGATCACCCAAAGACCAGCCAATCCTGATCGTTGCTGCTGCCCAATGGGACTCGGGTAGAACGAGGATCGCTTTGGGTGGTTACGGCATGACTCCCATCGTAGCGATGGATGGGTTGGATGATACAGGCGTGGATGCTGCCAGCCGCGATGCCTATTATGACGCTGAGGATCAATGGGCAACGGCTGTCTACCGGCGAGAGGTGGCTGCAAAGCTTGCCCTGCGCTGCCTGGATCGTATTGATGCCATCAAAGAAAGCGAGGCTTGAGGTGAAAGTCACACTGAGAATTAATCATCAAGATTACCCTCTGAATGTCTCGGCCGGGGAACGCTTGCTGAACACACTTAGGCGATTGGGCTTTTTGAGTGTTAAACATGGCGGCTGTGACAGCGGTGAGTGCGGCGCCTGCGCTGTGCTTTTGGATGGGCGCACAGTGAACAGTTGTTCAATGCTGACCGCTCAGGCTGAAGGTCATGATATCCAGACGGTGGAAGATGTGGGTGCGCATCCAGATCATGGATGGCAGCAGACCGAGGGATTGCATGTCATTCAGCAAGCCTTTGTTGATGCCGGCGCGATCCAATGCGGTTACTGCACACCTGCTATGGTGTTGGTGGCAAAAGCACTATTAAACAAAAATCCCTCTCCAACCGAAGAAGAGGTAAGAGATGCACTTTCTGGCGTTTTGTGCCGCTGCACGGGGTATGTCAAACCTGTTCAGGCAGTGCTGAGAGCGGCAGCAATTTTAAGAGGGGAAACCGTTCCACCGGTAGTGAAGCCTAAGGATAAGACAACCTTGGGCGAGGGAATTAAGGTGGGAAAAGATATTTTCCCTAAGATGACCGTGGTTGATCAGCAAGAAGAAATGAAAACTGTCGGTCATCCTGAGAAAAAAGTGGATGCCGTCAAACTGGTGCAGGGCAGGCCCGCTTTTACAGCAGATATCGAAATGAGAGATTTGTTGTATGCGAAAGTTCTGCGCAGCCCGCACGCTCACGCGGAGATCAAGAACATTGACACCTCTGAAGCGGAAGCCCTGCCAGGCGTGGTGGCGGTGCTAACCTGGAAGGATATTCCCCGTGTGGTTTATTCGACTGCTGGTCAGTCTCATCCCATCCCAGGACCCCTAGATTCCTTTTCGTTGGATCATAAGGTGCGTTTTGTAGGTGACCGCGTTGCCCTGGTGGCGGCTGAGACGGAAGGAATCGCCTATAAGGCGCTTAGATTAATAAAGGTGGACTATGAGGTGCTGCCGCCGATCGTGAACCCCACGGAATCCATGGCAGAGGGTGCACCGGTGATCCATGACGAACCGGAGTATGTTGATTTTGGCGATTCCGATGCCTCCAGGAATATAGCTGCAAGAATTCGCATTGATATTGGCGATGTGGAAAAGGGCTTTGCTGAGGCAGACCACATTTTTGAAGAGGAATATGAGGTTCCAAAAGTCCAGCTTGCCCATATTGAACCTCATGTGACCCTGACCTATTGGGATGAAGATGATCGTCTGGTAATTCGTACCAGTACGCAGGTTCCTTTCCATGTCCGGCGGCAAATTGCGCCCTTATTGGGACTGCCGATTAAACGCATCCGGGTCATTAAGCCGCGTGTCGGCGGCGCTTTCGGCGGAAAGCAGGAAGTCCTGATCGAGGACGTAGCTGCTCATCTGACGATCGCCACTGGACGCCCCGTGATCTATGAGATGAACCGTGAAGAGGAGTTTATCGGTGCTCGAACCCGGCATCCAATGCGCCTTCGGCTGAAAACCGGTGTGAAGATCGATGGAACGATCACGGCTAACGAGATGTACGCCCTCAGCGATACGGGCGCTTACGGCTGCCATGCCCTGACCGTGGCTGGCAACACCGGTCATAAAGCTATGGCGTTGTATGTGGGGGATGGCCCTTATCGCGAGAAACCTAATATCCGTTTTTATTCGGATATTGTCTATACCAACACCGTGCCCTCTGGTGCATATCGTGGTTACGGCGTACCGCAGGGTTTGTGGGCTGTGGAGCGGCAGATGGAGACCATCTGCCGGAAATTGGGATTGGACCCGTTGGAATTCCGGCTGAAAAACGCACTAAGACCAGGAGAGCTGCACCCCTTTAGCACCGTGTGGAGCGAGGGACGCGAACCCCAACCGGAGACGATCCATACTGTTGGATTGGAAGAATGTGTGGTGCAGGGGCGGGCGGCAATCGGCTGGAATGAGAAATTTGGGAACACCCAATGGCATATCGTTCCAGGGAAGAAACACCTGCGAAAAGGCATCGGCGTGGCGCTGGCGATGCAAGGCAGCGCAATTCCAAACCTGGATATGGGTGGCGCAAGTATTAAATTAAATGATGATGGCTCTTTTAACCTCCTTGTGGGTGCGACAGACCTGGGTACGGGATCGGATACAGTGCTGGGGCAGATGGCAGCGGAGAAATTAGGGGTGCCTCTGGAAGACATCATTGTCTACTCCTCGGATACGGATTTCACACCTTTTGACAAAGGCGCTTATGCCTCCAGCACGACTTATATCTCTGGTGCGGCGGTGGCAAAAGCCGCTGAAAAAGTGGCTGCTCGCCTTCGGGAACGGGCTGTCCGGTTGTTTGCCAGGGACGGCATCGAAGTCAAACCAGATCAGGTCAAACTGGAAGACAGGAAGGCGATCGGACCTACGGGTGAATCGGTCACGATTGAGGAGATTGCCCTCGATTCGCTCCATCAAAGCGATCAGGAGCAGATCATGGCAGTGGCATCACATATGTCACCTGTTTCACCGCCTCCATTTGCAGCGCAGTTCGCTGAGGTGACGGTGGATACGGACTCTGGCATGGTAACCGTTGATAAGCTGGTCATGGCGGTGGATTCAGGGGTGATCATCAATCCTGTGACCGCTGCCGGACAGGTGGAAGGCGGTATGACACAGGCACTGGGCTATGCCATGACCGAGGAAATGGTCTATGATGCAGAGGGGCAGCCTAGAGAAAGAAGTTTCGTAGACTATCATATCTTCCAGGCGGATGAGATGCCGGATTTGGGTACGGTCTTTGTTGAAACTTATGAACCATCGCATCCCTTCGGTGTCAAGTCTGTGGCTGAAATTCCCATTGACGCGGTAGCGCCGGCTGTAGGCAATGCAATATTGGATGCTTGCGGTGCTTATCTTACGAAGATACCGGCGATACCGGAGCGAGTCTGGCGAGCGCTCAAAGGCTTGTCTGACTGAGCGGTGATAACTTGTAGATAAATAATACATATGAGCTAAATCGGATGCGACCGCATCCGATTTGGTATACTATATAGTTGGAGTAAAGGTTCTGACATCGGAGTTTAATGGCATGTGGAAAAACTATATTTTAGCTGAATCATTGCATGAAGCGGATGCAGCGCTGGCTAAAGCGGGGGAGGGCGCAAGGATTATCGCGGGCGGCACGGACCTGATCCTCGAGATTAAACGCGGGGTGCGAAAAGGCATCACCACCTTGGTGGATATTACGAGGATTCCAGGTTTGGATGACATCACAGAAGATGAAGATGGACTGATCCATCTGGGACCCACTGTCACCCATAATCATGTGGTTGCCTCCCAGTTGATTCGTGAAAAGGCTTTTGCTCTGCTCCAAGCCTGCTGGGAAATCGGCTCACCGCAAATCCGCAACCGTGGGACGGTGGCAGGGAATCTGGCGACGGCATCACCCGCTAACGATACTATCAGCCCCTTGATGGCTCTGGATGCCAGGGTTAAGCTTAAATCCGTGCGTGGCGAACGGGTGGTTCCCTTGTCCGAATTTTATACGGGCGTCCGAAAGACCGTAATGGCGCCAGATGAGCTGATCAGCGATATTTTCTTCAAGGGGCTCAAACCCGATCAGCCTTCGTATTTCATCAAGACCGCCTTGCGAAAAGCACAGGCGATCTCCGTGATCAACGTCAGCGTTGTGTTAACCATGGATGGCGGAGAGGTCAGAGATGCAAAGATCACTCTTGGCGCAGCCGCACCGACCATCATCCACGCAGGGGAAGCGGAAGCGTATTTGAGAGGCAAGGCGCTGACGGATGAGGTGAATACGGAAGCAGGTGCACTGGCATCCAAGGCTGCCAGCCCCATTTCCGATGTACGGGGGTCTGCGGTATATCGGGATTATATGCTTGGTGTGATCACCAAACGCGCCCTGAAAGCAATCCGTGAGGGCGTGGATAAAGATGTTGTTCCGAGCCGTCCGGTTTTATTGATGGGGCATAGCATGCATGCTTCACCGCCCAAATTCCCCTGGACTGGGGAGGAGATCCACACCTGGATCAACGGCAAGGAATATCGTTTTAATAGTGGATTTACTAAAACCCTTTTGGACCTCATCCGGGAAGAAGCCGGTTTGACGGGCACGAAGGAAGGCTGTGCAGAAGGGGAATGCGGTGCTTGCACAGTATATCTAGACAGCAGGGCAGTAATGAGCTGCCTGGTGCCAGCGCCCAGGGCGCACGGTGCGGAAATCGTCACGATTGAAGGGTTGGCATCTAAGGATGGACTGCATCCCGTTCAGGAGGCGTTTATCAAGTACGGCGCGATCCAGTGCGGCTATTGCACACCAGGGTTCGAGATGTCCGCTGCCAAACTTCTGGAGGAGCGAGAGACACCCACTCAGGCGGAGATCCGCCAGGCGATCACCGGTAATCTCTGCCGCTGCACGGGGTATTACAAAATCATTGAAGCCATTGAAAAAGCGAGCCAATCTATGAACTCGGTGGATCAGGAAAACAAGGTAAAGGAGTGACCATGGCGATCATCGGAAAATCAATCCCCCGCGTGGACGTCAAAGATAAAGCCACCGGAAAGGCGCTTTATCCTGGTGATTTCAATCTGCCTAATCAGGTTTATATAAAAGTCTTATTTGCTGAACGTCCCCATGCGATCGCCAAGGCGATAGAGACAACAGAAGCAGAAGCTGTGGAAGGCGTTCTGGCTGTTTTTACCGCTAAAGATGTGCCTGTGAATGAATATGGGCTGGGCACGTATGACCAGCCGGTGCTCTGTGGACTTGGGTCACCCAAGCCTTTTACTGATCGGGTGCGGTTTGTCGGTGATCAGGTTGCCTTAGTCGTAGCCGAAACGAATGAGATCGCCGAGGCAGCCCGTAATAAAATCAAGGTGATTTATGAAGATCTGCCCGTGGTAGCCTCAGTTGAGGATGCCCTCGCTGAGGATGCCACTTTGCTTCATCCCGATAGAGGCACCAATGAAATATTAAGCATCCGAATTCGGCACGGTGATGTTGAGGAAGCTTTTGAGAAATGTGATGTGGTCGTTGAAGGAGAATATCATACACCAGTTCAGGAACATGCCTATCTACAGCCAGAAGCTGGAATTGCGTATCTCGACCCGCAGGGGCGAATCACAGTGGTGTCTGCTGGGCAGTGGCCGCATGAGGATCGGCAGCAAATTGCCCATGCACTGGATTTACCGGAGGAAAGGATACGGGTGATCTATCCTGCCATTGGGGGGGCGTTTGGCGGTCGGGAGGATATGTCGGTTCAAATTATCCTGGGGCTGGCGGTGATGCGCCTGCATGAGAAGGGGATTGACCGTCCGGTGAAGATCGTTTGGAGCCGTGAAGAGTCCATCATTGGACATCACAAACGCCATGCTTATACGCTGAAGGGCAGGCTTGGCGCGACACGAGACGGCAAGCTCCTGGCGGCTGAGGTGGATATCACGGCGGACGGCGGCGCGTATGTCTATACCTCCAACAAGGTGCTGGGGAATGCCACGCTGATGTGCACGGGACCCTATGATATTCCCAATGTCAAGGTGGATTCGCGCGCTGTTTATACGAATAATATCCCCGGCGGCGCATTCCGCGGCTTTGGCGCTCCTCAGGGTGCTTACTTCGCGGAAAACCAGATCAATCGTCTGGCGGAAAAACTCGGGATGGATCCGGTTGAATTGCGCATGAGGAATTTGATGGATGACAACTCTCTGCTGCCGACGAATTCCCCCCTGCCTAAGGGTGTGACCATCAAGCAGGTCACAGAAGCCTGTGCGACAGTTGCCGGATGGCAAAACACGGATCATGGCTGGGAGAAACCGCTTTCTCCGAAAGTGGAAGGCATGGTCAAGCGCGGGCTGGGGATCGCCAGCGCATATAAAAATGTGGGCTTCTCCTTTGGCGCGGTGGAAACCTGCACGGCGATCATGGAACTGCACGGCGGTGATGAGATTGACCATGCTGTGCTGCATCATGCCGGCGCCGAGGTTGGGCAGGGTGCACATACGGTCTTCAAGCAGTTCGCCGCGGAAGCCCTGGGTATCCCCCTTGACAAGGTTAAAATGATCCTTTCGGATACAGGTTTAACGGGCAACTCCGGCAGCGCATCGGCTTCCCGCATGACCTTTATGGCAGGTAATTCCATCAAAGGTGCGGCAGCGGAAGCACTTAAAAAATGGAGAGACGGCGAACGACCGGCTGTTGCGGAATATACTTATCATCCCCCATCTACGTCTGCTTTTGATCATGAAACGGGTGAGTGCAACCCCAATTTTTCTTATGGATATGTGGCTGAAGCGGTGGAATTGGAAGTGGATACGGAGACCGGGGAAGTCCGTTTGCTGAAGGTGTATTGTGTGGATGATGTGGGCAAGGCGATCAATCCCATGCAGGTGGTCGGGCAGGTTGAAGGCGCTGTGGTTCAGGCGGCTGGACATGTCCTGATGGAGAATTTCATCCAGAAGGATGGTATGGTGCTGACCGGTATGCTTTCGAATTATTTGATACCGACCGTGTTGGACATCCCAGAGGATGTGGAGTCGATCATTCTGGAGATGGCAGAACCGAATGGACCATATGGTGCGCGGGGTATGGCTGAGATGCCCTTCATCCCGTTAGCGCCGGCTGTTATTGATGCCTTACACGATGCCACGGGTGTCTGGTTCCATGATTTTCCACTGACGGCTGAACGCGTGCTTCGGGGGCTGGGTAAGATTCAATGAAAGGAAACTCTACAGAGAGCTCCATCGCGGGGGTGATCCTTGCCGCCGGTGGAAGTGAACGACTTGGGGAACCTAAACAGCTTTTACAGTGGCATGAGGAGCCTTTTGTAGTGCATATTGCGCACACTGCATTGGAGGCAGGATTGGCACCGCTGATCCTTGTGACCGGTGCAGATAATCAGAGGGTAGAAGCAGCAGTTCGCGAATTGCCTATGAAGATCGTTTTTAACTCCAGATGGGCTCAGGGGCAGTCCACATCCATGAAAACCGGTCTGCTTGCGTTGCCTGAGCACTGCCAGGCGGTGATGTTCCTCCTCAGCGACCAACCGCAAATCACATCCCGCTTGATCAGACAGCTTATAGAGCGGTATAAGGTAAACCGCGCGCCGATCACCGCACCAAAAGTGGGCAGTCAGCGGGGAAATCCAGTGATTTTTGGTTATGAGACATTTCACGCCCTTCGTAGAGTAACCGGCGATCAGGGCGGACGGGCGATCCTGGAGCAGTATGAGGTGGACTGGCTGCCCTGGGAGGATGAGCAGATTTTGCTGGATGTGGATGACGCCGAGGACCTGGAAAAGCTCCGTCAGGCTTATGATCGTTAATTAAATTCGCATAGCTAATTCAGTTTTATTCGTAAGGCTAGTTCGATAGGACCTCAATTGCCTTTTGGATGCTTTTTACACCCTCCGGATCGTCGCTTATCAATTCGTCAGGCTGGAGGGGGAAGCTTACGCCCGGAATCCACCATTCCCCACTGGTCACGTGCACGCTGGAACCATCCTGCAGGTCAAAGATATATTGGATGGTGGTCTTCCCATGGGTTGGTGCGCCGATCACCACTGCGCGTTGCTGAGCTTTCAGAGCGCCGGCGACGATCTCCGCTGAACTGGCGGTGTTGCTGTTAATCAGCAGAACAAGGAAAATATCCGTGTAAGGCCCGGGCTCTTCAACACTGAAGATTTCTTCATCCTGGTCTTTGAATTGTTGATGCAGGATTACGCCGTCCTCGAGGAAAAGACGGGCGATATCCACGGCAGCGTCCACCAGACCGCCCCCGTTGTCGCGCAGGTCAAGGATGAAACCCCCCGCGCCCTGGGCGGTCAGGTCTTCAATCCCCTCCTGTATTTCACCGGCGGTGCTGTCTGCAATGCGGTTGACCTGCAGCATTCCGATGTATGGGGCTTCTGGCAGGAGATTCCATGAAACCGATGGCAGTGGGACGGATTGGCGCTTGATGGTGAAGGTGAGTTCTTCACCTTCTCTTAAGACGGTCAATTTAACAATTTCCCCCTCTGGGCCACGGATAGCTGCCATTAGCGTTGTTTCGTCCGTTGCAGAGGTGATCACCAGGTCATCCACAGCGGTCAGCCTATCGCTATCCTTGATCCCTGCTGCCAGCGCGGGGGAATCGGGCAGGGGGTAAAGCCGCCAATTGCTTTCGGTATCCCGCTCCAGCCGCACGCCCACACCGCCAAAATTGCCCGTCAGCTGGTCGGATTCGACCTCGTGTTCAGCGGGTTCCACGAAATAAGTGTAAGGATCGTCCAACGATTGAAGCATGCCCCGGATCATGCCATATTCCAGGGCGGGGTCCTCCGGCAAGTCCAGGATGGTATTGTCCAACACGATGTCCCGGGCTTGAATGAGCAGACCCAAATCCCCTTCGTATTGCAGGATGAAACGATGCCCAAAGTATCCGACAGCTATCGAAAGGATGACAATGACAACTTGCAGGATAAGATAGATCGATTTTTGAGGAGATAACCCTGGTTTTTCTTGATTCATAATTTGACTTTCGGATTCACCTGATTAGGGTATAATGGTTTGCACTCAATTATACTGAGTGTTGGTTAAGGAGGGGTGAGGTTTGATCCTTGACATGGGAAGAAAAAGCGCCTGGCCAGCCCCGATGACTGCGGGCTGGTGACGAGGATGGAGGTTCCCTGATGCAAATCAGGGTTAACTGAGCATGTCTCAGGAAAATCGAGAGATCGGCGGATGCCTCCCGCTGCGATGAGTGCAGTTGGATTCCCATAATACAGACAAGTGAATGATGGTTTTGGTGTGACCAGCGTGCTGGTCTCATCTATGAGCGCATGGTTATTGAATGACCAATTGGAGGCAGTATTATGTGCGGTATTGTGGGTTATATTGGCGAGCGCGATGCAACGCCGATCATCTTGAGTGGGTTGAAACGGTTGGAATACAGGGGATATGATTCCGCAGGCGTGGCTGTTTTGGACAACGGCGACATTGAAATACGGCGGGATGCTGGCAAGCTGAGCCACCTGGAAGCCTTGGTGCGGGAAACGCCCCTGCACGGTAAGATCGGCATTGGGCATACCCGCTGGGCGACCCACGGCGAGCCAAATGCCCGTAACGCTCACCCGCACATCGGCAGCACGGGAGCATTTGTCGTCGTGCATAATGGGATTGTGGAAAATTACCTGGTACTGCGGGAGGAATTAGCCGCAGAGGGGGTGGCGTTTCAATCTGAAACGGACTCCGAAACCATTGTCCACCTGGTGGAGAAGTTTTATGTCAGTGAAAATTCGCTGGTGGAAGCGGTGCGCCAGACGCTGAAAAAGTTGAAGGGCGCCCACGGCATTGTGGTCATGTCCTCCAGAGAGCCGGATAAGATCATCGCGGCGCGTATCGGCAACGCCGGCGGCGTGGTGATCGGCTTGGGCGAGGGTGAGAATTTTATAGCCTCGGACCTGCCCGCCATCCTTGAGCATACTCGCAGGGTCGTTTTTCTCGAATCGCAGCAGATGGCGGTCGTCACCCGAGAAGGGGTGACGGTTATGGATCGGGAGGGGGATCCTGTTGCAATCCGTGTGCAGAACATTGCCTGGGACCCTGTTGCAGCGGAGAAGGGCGAGTACCGCCATTTCATGCAGAAGGAGATCCACGAGCAGGTGCGGTCTCTGACGGACACCCTGGCAGGTAGGGTGGATTTTGACGCAGGCAGGGTCATGCTGCACGAGCTGAACCTGGACGCCCAGAAAGCCAAACGCATCAAGAAGATCTTTATCACTGCCTGCGGCACGGCTGCCCACGCTGGCATGGTAGGCAAGATCCTGATCGAGCGCATCGCCCGGGTGCCGGTTGAGATGGCTATCGCTTCAGAGTTCCGCTACGCAGACCCATTGGTGGATGAGGACACCGTTGTTCTTGCCATCAGCCAGTCCGGCGAGACGGCGGATACCCTTGCGGCGATGGAGGAGGGGCGCTCGAAGGGGGCACTGCTGTGGTCGAATGTTAACGCCATCGGCTCGCAGGCTATGCGCATCGCCGATGGGTGTATCTCCATGCAGGTGGGGCCGGAGATTGGCGTCGCTTCGACTAAAGCGTTCACCGCGCCTCTGGTGGATATGTATCTGCTGGCAGTTTACCTGGCGGATTTGCGCGGGGTGATTGATGCAGGTGAACGCATGAGGTTGGTGGGGGATTTGATGGGAATCCCCACGCTGGTGGGCGAGTGCCTGGATCGGGAGCCAGCGGTGAAGGCGCTGGCGCGCAAGTTCAAAAACACCAAACACATGCTCTATTTGGGGCGGGGGATCAACATGCCCATTGCCTACGAAGGCGCATTGAAGCTGAAAGAGATTTCGTATATTCATGCGGAGGGTTACCCCGCAGGGGAGATGAAGCACGGTCCAATTGCTTTAATTGACCGCTCTATGCCCGTGATGGCGCTGGCGCCGGATGACCCCTGGTATGACAAAATGATCAGCCAGATCGAGCAGGCGCTGGCGCGGGGCGGCGAGGTGATCGCCGTGGCGACGGACGGAGACGAACGCATCCCCGACTTGACGGAGAATATTTTATGGGTGCCTAAGACTCCCTGGCTGCTCAGCCCGGTGGTGACCACCATCCCCTTGCAGCTTTTTGCCTATCACATTGCATCCTTATTGGGTTTGGACGTGGACCAGCCGCGCAACCTGGCGAAGAGTGTGACTGTGGAGTAGGGGTAGGGTGTGCACCTCAGTTGTGCGCACCAGTAAATTGCAAAATTTTATTGATGGTGCGCAGAAAAATCCTGCGCACCCTACATGTATCATGTTGGGTTTAGATATGAACAAGCCGCGCAATTTGGCGAGGAGTGTGACAGTTGAGTAGGGTGTGCTCCGCTTTTGAGAGTACCATTATTTGAGCATGAAATGGTCTGGTGCGCGGAAAGGCGCTGCGTACCCTTGTATATTAAATATAGTGTATTCTAGAAAGGTAAAAGGCACCAGTCAGGGGGGATGAGGAAGTATGATGTTCAATGAATTGAAGATCCACAAATTCTACGCTTCTGCAAGCACAGTGATGGTTAGACTCGAAATCGGCATTGATTCAGAAACATACGCTCTTATTTTCTACAGGTTTCTTTTGCACTCTGATGCCACTACATCCTTATCATCGGTTAGAATTAGGTGAGTGCTTTTTAGGTCAGGAGTTTATTATATTTCAATTAAAATTTACTCTCAAAGGTATCAGACCGCCGGTCTGGCGACGCGTGCTTGTTTCAGAAGACATGAACCTGCTTCAGCTTCATGATCTGATCCAGGCTGTTTTCGGCTGGTGGGATTATCACCTGCATCTGTTTAAGATTGCCGGTATGGAATTTGTCAACACGTCGGATTGGGAAGAGGATGGCGACCAATATCAAGATGACAGCCGGGCGAAGCTGGGCGATCTCATTCCAAGATTTGTCCCAGAGGGCGGTATGTTCATCTATACCTATGACATGGGAGATTATTGGGAGCACGAGATACTGGTGGAAAAGATTCTGCCGGACAGCGAAAAGCAGAAGACACCCATGCTTTTGGCAGGCCGCCGCAGTTGCCCGCCGGAAGACGTGGGTGGCCCTTGGGGATACGAAAATTTCCTGGAAGCGATCCAAGATCCAGAGCATCCTGAGCATGAAACATTCCTTGAGTGGATCGGTGTGGATTTCGACCCTGAAGCCTTTGACCTTGAAGCGGACAGCCGTAGTCTGGCAAGCCGGATGCGCCAAGCCCATCTTGAGAGAAATACATCGTGGCCGTCAGGCCCGCTTTATGCAAATTTCATGACTGTGGTACGCAGTGACTGGACCCGTTCGATCCAAATTGAGGATCAGGCTGCAGCCCGTGAACTACCACTGCGCCGGGATATGGTCACCCTTCTAACGTACCTGCTCGAACATAATGTCAAGGGTACGGATGCTACCGGTAATTTCCCCCTTAAGCATGTGCGTGACATCTCGGCGGGTTTTGTGGACCCGCCGGAGTTGGATCAAGAAATTGGGGACCGTGTCTATAAACTGCGCACTGAAGACGAGATGCCTTCATTGAAGCGTCTGCATCTTTTAGCCTGTGTGGGAGGGCTGATCCACGGCGGTGAAAATATGCACTGGGTTCTGCTGGAACAAGGTGAGGTCTTTCTGTCACTGCCGCCGGAAGAGCAGGTATGGTATCTGGTTAAAATCTGGTTTCGCAAATATAACTGGCTGTATGAATATAATACAGAGATCCAAGCGGATCTTGATGCCCTTGTAAAAGTTGTGGTTGACACCCTATCGGGTTACCCTTCTAAAACAGATATCTCCATGACAGAACTGGTGTCGGATATTGGAGCGCGGTTGTTGATGGATTTTGGTGGGAATGATACTGAAAATGAACGTGACCGCCGGCGCTGGTTTCTTGAAAAGGTGGTCGTTAACCCACTCGCCGACTTTGGCTTCTTGGAGCGGGTGGAGGATGTCAAATTTATTGAATCGTATGAATTTACAAAACTCAAGGCTGTGCGTCTGACAAGTTTAGGTCAGGGGTTGCTGCCCTATTTAAATTTCCGACGCTGGCGTTCAAAAAGTTAAGTAGAGTGCGCACCTCTTTTGTGCATATCAATATTTGAATATGAAAGAATGTGGTGCGCAGGAAAGCGCTGCGTACCCTACCGCTTGTAAAAACTGCGATATAATATTGAAAGATTACACCTAGTAAACGAAATGGGGTTTTTCAATGTTATCCGCATATGAATATATTATCGAAAAACAAGTCCAATGGGCTAAGAACAGGGGAATCAACCTCATCGGCAGTGAATGTGATAGAGGACTTCCCAGATACACGACAGCATTAGATATCAACTTATTTGCGCCTCTGCTCGAATCGGTTCGGAAATCGTTTGAACATGGGAGCGGCAGCGAACTGACTTGTAAGGGAAGTCATCAAGCGAAAATGCAAGCGGTCCATTCTTCATCCGTCTTGAGTGTCAATGTCTTTCAATATTGGGAAGAGAAACATCAAGTTCCTGTGATCGCTTCCCTCTGTGGATTCTGCGGCAAGGATGAGGTTTATTCTGAGAAGATCGTTTTCGAAAGTAAAAATTATATCAAGGGCGTTCGGGGCGCACCACCGCATCTTGATATCGTCATTCACAACTCAGACGATTCATCTTTCAGATGTTTTGCGATTGAATCCAAATTTACAGAACCTTACAACCATCGTAAGAAAGGTGAAATAAAAGCCGCTCATTTGAATGCGGAAGCGTTATGGGTGGATATCCCCCATTTGCATGAGTTAGCCAGGGCTCTCTATGCGGGTCATGCCATGACGACCTATTTCGATTCTGCGCAGTTGATCAAACACATTCTGGGTTTGAAGTCCTCCTATGGCAAGACTGGGTTTAAGCTGCTTTACCTCTGGTATGATGTGCTAGGTAAGGAAGGCGCAGACCACATGGATGAAATTGATGCCTTTGCTGATATTGCCAGGGCTGATGGGGTGCACTTTTCTACGTTGTCTTATCAGGAATTGATCCTCAGGATTGCTGAGGAGGAGCGAGGGGAACACTTTGATTATGTGAAGTGTTTGACCGAGAGGTATTTGTAAGTTGGGTAGGGTGCGCTCCGGCTTTGAGCGCACCGATATTTGAGCAAGAAATAATGTGGTGTGCGGGAAGGCGTTGCGAATTGTGAAATTACAACACCTCATCCGCCGCTACGCGGCACCTTCCCCTACGCACCCTTCGGGTGTTTCGCTGCGCTCAAGGGGAAGGCTTTTATGTTATTGGATATGTATGAAATGATTGAGATAAATCGTGCTTTGGATCTATAACCGCCTAATAATTTACCCTGTTCTAACTATCTCAAAAGAATTACCATTGATCCTGTTTAATGGTTGTCCATCAATAGTCCTTGCTGATTTAATCCCAGGAATGTATTTGTTAGGATCATCCATAGTAGAAGCATCTATGAATTTTTGATAAATAACAACTGTATATTCATTTCCAGAATCAGAAATTGCAGTAAACCTATCAATTTCTTTGATTATTTATTACCCTTCTTCTGAAAATATTTCATAGATATTATATCATTTATAACTTTAAGCATTTGTTTGTTTTATATTGCCCTTTTCCCCCATAACTGGGTAAAATTGACGAGGTGTGGTAATCCGCAGCCATGAGTTGCTGTTGATCTACTACCTGGTACCTAACACCTAATACCAAATACCTAGTACCTGATAACTAACACCTAACAACCATTCACAACTCACTTCCTCTGCGAAGTTTGAAAGGAAAAACATTTCATGCCCGGTATCACCGAAGAACAAGTCCTGGGTGCCCTCAGAAAGGTGATGGACCCCGAATTGAATAAAGACCTGGTCACTCTCAAGATGATCAAGGATGTGCAGGTGCAGGATTCCAAGGTCGCCTTCACTATTGAACTGACCACCCCCGCCTGCCCCCTCAAAGAGCAGATCAAGGAATCAGCCGAAGCAGCCGTGCTGGCGCTGGAGGGCGTCAAGTCCGTGGATATCACCATGGGCGCGCAGGTGCCGCAGGACACCAAGATCAAAGACCTGTCCATCAAGAACATCATCGCCATCGGCTCCGGCAAGGGCGGTGTGGGCAAGTCCACTATCGCCGTCAACCTGGCGGTGGCGCTGGCGCAAAGCGGCGCTAAGGTCGGGCTGATGGATGCTGATATCTACGGTCCCAACGTCCCAACGATGATGGGCGTGGACGCGCTCCCGCCCACGAAAGATGGGAAGATCCAGACGGCGGAAGCCTACGGCGTGAAGGTCATGTCGATCGGCTTCATGGTCGCGCCTGGGCAGCCCCTGATCTGGCGCGGACCCATGCTTCATTCCGCCATCAAGCAGTTCCTGCAGGATGTGGACTGGGGCGAGCTGGACTATCTGATCGTTGACCTGCCCCCTGGAACCGGCGACGTGCAGCTTTCGCTGGTGCAGACGGTGCCCCTCAGCGGCGGCGTGGTGGTGACCATGCCCCAGCGGGTGTCCTTTGACGACGCGGCACGGGCGGTATCGATGTTCAAAAAGATGGATGTGCCCATTTTGGGTGTGGTTGAGAACATGAGCTACCTCAACCTGGAAGACGGCACTGTGATGCGCATCTTCGGCGAGGGCGGCGGACAGGATCTGGCTCGGACGGCTGTCGCGCCCCTGTTAGCCGAAATTCCGATTGACGAGAAGATCCGCGCGGGTGGCGACCAGGGCAATCCCGTTGTGGTGGCTGACCCGGAGTCTCCTGGTGCGCAGGCGATGCGCAGGCTGGCGGAGTCCGTTGCCTCCCGCATGAGCATGGAAATCCGTAAATAAGAAAAACCGGCATGATATAATCAGTTTTATGAGTTATAGCAATATTATAGGGGTTCAATTTGAAGACGTTGGCAAGAACTACTATTTTGACGCGTCTCAGTATCCAAATCTAAAACCGGGTGACCCGGTGGTGGTGCGCACGAGCCGCGGCTTGCAGCTTGCCACGACCACTCAGGTCAGTCTGGATGATAAGGAATTGGATTTGAATTCATTTAAACCAGTGGAACGCCCGGCAACGCCCAAAGACCTGCTTCAGCGCAAGGCACTGGCGATCAGAGAAGAAGAAATCAAAGAACGCATTCGCCAACACCTGATCGAGAACAGCTTGAGTGCAGTCAAGGTTGTTTCTGCGGAATATTCCCTGGACGGTGAGCGGTTGTTCGTGGCGCTGAACAGTGAATCCTCGGTAAATTACAACATCAAACGGCTGCAACAGGATGTGCAGAAGATGGTCAAGGATGTCCAGGTGGAGCTGCGCCAGATCGGCCCCAGAGACGCTGCCAAGCTGATAGGCGGGATGGGTGCGTGCGGCATGGAAACACGCTGCTGCACAAAGTTTTTGACGGAATTTTCCTCCATTTCCATCCGCATGGCGAAAACGCAGGACATCTCATTGACGCCGTCTGAGATCACAGGGATGTGCGGACGGCTGCGCTGCTGTCTGATGTATGAATATGATCAGTACGTGGATGCGATCAAAACACTGCCAAAACGCAAGCGCACGGTTCTCACACCCCTGGGTGAGGGGAGAGTGATCCAGATCCTGCCCATGCGCCAGGCTGTGATTGTGGATATCCCTGAGATCGGGCCGCGCCAGTTTTCCATGGAAGAACTGGATCGAGCCAAGCGCTCTGCCAATGGTGAAGAGGTTGAACCTTTAAGAGAAGGAAAACGGGAGAAGCCCGATGTGGTCGTTAGCCGACCAGAGGATCAAAAGATGCAACGCGAAAACGATCATTCTTCGAGATCGAATAAAGACAGAAGGGACCGAAACTCGAACGATCACCGAGGGCGCAAGTCGCGCCGCAACAGGTCGGATAAAAAGCAATCTTAATTCCAGCATAGAGGATCCAATACCAAATGGAATATTCAGAGGGTTGGGAATCACAAAAAGAGATACTCATCATCCTGGCACATCCCGATGACCCGGAATTTTTTCTGGGCGCTACAATTGCCCGCTGGATCAAAGCGGGGCACCGTGTTCGTTATGTCCTCCTGACAAAGGGAGATAAAGGGGCGGAGAATGATCATCAGACACGAGATGAAATTTGCCGGATTAGGGTGGAAGAGCAAAAGAACGCGTCCGAGTTCCTCGGTGTCTCTTCCGTTGATTTCCTGGATTATGAGGACGGTTACCTGATCCCTGACCTGGCGATGCGGCGGGAGGTCGTGCGCTGGATCAGGAAATATGAACCGAATATCCTCGTGACCTGTGACCCGACCAATGCTTTCCCAAGCGAACATTACATTAACCATCCCGACCATCGCAATGCCGGGCAGGTGGTAATTGATGCTGTTTTCCCCGCTGCCGGCAACCCTTATTTTTTCCCAGAGTTGCTCCAAGAAGGGCTTGACCCGCACGAGGTGGATGAGGTGTGGATGAGCCTGACCCATCAGCCGAACGTCACCCTGGATGTCAGCGAACATTGGGAGGACAGGATGGAAGCCTTGAAACGGCACAGATCCCAAATCGGCGACCCGGAGAATTTTGAAAAGATGATGCTGGAACGGCTGGCGGAGGGCGATAAAGCTGAATTACAATATGAAGAGCAGTTTCGAAGGATGAAATTCAGGAGATCAAAATCATGAGCATGTTGGACGAAGCCTTAGAAATTAAAAACTACACGATCGAACGCCGACGGGATTTTCACCGGCACCCCGAATTGGGATTTGAGGAAACCCGCACATCCCAAATCGTGGCGGATACTTTGGAGGAATTGGGGGTGGAGGTGACCAAGGGTGTCGCAAAAACAGGCGTGGTGGGGTTGTTAAAGGGCGCTGCTGAGGCGCCAGTGCTCCTGCTGCGTTTTGATATGGACGCCCTCCCTATCCATGAGGAGACCGGGGCGGAATACGCTTCGGAAAACCCCGGTAAGATGCATGCTTGCGGCCATGACAGCCATGTGGCAGTGGGCTTGAGTGTGGCGAAACTCCTGGCGAAACGACGCGAGGAACTGCAGGGGACGATCAAGTTTGTGTTTCAGCCAGCAGAAGAGGGTGGGGGCGGCGCTAAAAAGATGGTCCAGGAGGGCATCCTTGAGAATCCCAAACCCGATTATTCCATGGCGATGCACGTCTGGAATGACAAGCCGGTGGGTTGGTATGCCCTTACCCCAGGGCCGACGATGGCGGGGGCGGAGATCTTTTCCGTGAAGGTCACCGGCAGGGGCGGACATGGCGCTGCACCGCATCAGAGCGTGGATCCCATTGTAGCGGTGGCACAAATCATCACCGCACTGCAAACCATTACTTCCCGCAATATCAATCCCTTGGAGAGTGCGGTTGTGTCGGTGTGTAAAGTGGACGCGGGATCGGCTTTTAATGTCATTCCTCAGGAAGCGGTTTTTTCCGGCACGATCCGCACTTTCAAACCGGATGTGTATGAAACCGTCGAAAAACGATTTTATGAAATTGTCGATGGCATTGCTGAGACAATGGGCTGTGAAGCGGATATTCACATCAAACGGGTGACCTTCCCCGTTCGGAATGACCCTGACCTGGTGGCGTTGATGATGGATGTCGTACGTGAGGTTGATCCGGATGCCATCATTGATTCCGCTCATCAAACCATGGGCTCAGAGGATTTCTCCTTCATGATGCAGGACATTCCAGGCTGCTTTGTGATGGTCGGATCGGCAAATCATGAAAGGGGAATGGATTATGGTCATCACCATCCCAAATTTGATTTTGATGAAGCCTGTTTGCCCTATGCTGTGGCTTTGATGGCGCAAGGTGCAATGAAAACTCTGACACAAAATGGAAAACCGGTGTAAAAAATGGCGAGAATCATAATACCTTTGAATCCAGGCTCAGTACTGTCAGTTTGTAAATAATTACAATTCAAATTGAAGGGAATTAAACCGAAAAGATTTCTTTCAGTATTTGTACATATGGTATGATGGAAAACTGTGGTTGAGTGTAGTGCTGTTAATCAGCGTTTTTTAATGGACATCGAGATACATCAATGAGCATAAATCAAAATGACCTTGGGCAAAACACAAAATTAAACTTTAGAAGAATAATGAAAACCTGGCTCCCCCTGGCTGGAAGCTGGCTTATGATGAGTATTGAGCTGCCGGCGATAAACGCCATTATCGCCCGATTGGCGAATTCCGAAATTAATCTGGCAGCTTATGGGGGTGTGGCGTTTTCCATCGCTTTGACCATAGAAGCCCCTGTGATCATGCTGCTGGCGGCTTCAACGGCATTGAGCCGCGATTGGCAGTCCTATCAGAAACTCAGGAAGTTCACTCTAATTCTCGGTGGATCACTTTCCGCTTTACATCTTATTGTAGCTGTTACACCTTTATATGATTTCGTTGTCAATGTTCTCCTTCAGGTGCCAGAGGAGGTTGTTGAGCCAGCACGGATTGGCTTGATCTGTTTGACACCATGGAGCTTTGGAATTGCCTATCGACGTTTTCAACAAGGGGCAATGATCCGCTTTGGACATTCGAAAATAGTTGGGCAAGTAACCCTGGTCCGCTTAGTAACCGTCAGCATCGTTTTGACTGTGGGGATAATACTAAAAACTATCCCAGGCACACTCTTAGCTGGACTGGCACAGGGGTTGGGCGTAACCTTAGAAGCTGCCTATGCCGGCTTGCGAGTCCGCAAGATCATTCCCCAAATGAAGGCTGCGCCGCCAGCGGAGAAACAATTGACCTTGAAACGATTTGTTCGCTTTTACTTCCCTTTGGCTCTAACGTCTTCATTATGGCTTTTATGGCAGCCTGTGATCAGCGGTGCAGTTTCACGAATGCCTGATCCATTGGAATCTCTTGCGGTTTGGTCGGTTGTGACCGGTGTGTTGTTTGTGTTTCGAAGTGGCGGGGTGGCGTACAACGAAACTGTTGTGGCTTTACTTGAAGAGCCTCGTTCTTTTCTCGCTCTAAAGCGTTTCGCATGCATCATGTCAGCGATCATCTCAGCAATTGTAATTGCTTTTGTTATCTCGCCGTTATCTCATTTTTGGTTTTCATCAATAGCCAATCTTACACCGGAAAAAGCAGAAATTGCACGAATGACCATAACAATGGGTATCCCATTAGGTCTTTTTAGTATGTACATCAGTTTCTATCAAGGTATTGTTGTTAACCAGGAGCGCACGGGTGTGGTTGCTGAGGCTGTGGGGATGTTCTTGGTGGGTTTATTGATCGTCCTGGTCATGGGGATTATTACAGAAGCTTATAAAGGCGTCTACGTTGCATCAGCGGCATTTACCATTGCCCATCTTACTCAAGTTGTATGGTTAATGTGGCGAAGTCGAAAACAACGACAATTACTGGCAGTAGAAGCATGACAGTAATATTTGGGGTTAGAATTTTCTATTTAATAACCGCTCCGAAAGTTCAATAAGCGCCTGTGCTTCATCGTTTTTCTTTGGAAATAAACGTTCCAAATTGGATAGAGCCTTTTCTGTGTAGGCTTTTGTTTTTGATTGAGCATATGCCTTAGCCCCGCATGCTTCCAGTGCCTCCGCCATTTGTGTAACATCTTCAGCGTGTAAGTTTTCTTTGTCCCACATTTTCTTAAATTCTAAGCTTTTCTCCAACCCATATAAGATCGGCAGTGTTTTCTTGCGCGTCTGGATATCGCTTACCGCGGATTTGCCGGTGATTTCTGGGTCTCCCCAAATGCCCAATCCGTCGTCTTGGATTTGGAATGCCATGCCCAGACTCTTACCAAATTCTGAAAGATGTTTCTGAACAATACCGCTTTGACCTGAGATCAAGCCGCTCAGGTTCGTTGAAAGAGAAATCAATGCTGCTGTCTTCCCTTTGATCATATCTAAATAGGCGTCAACGGGGATTTTTTCCATATTCTCAAAAGAAAGGTCTATGTGTTGGCCACTTGTGAGCTGCAGAGAGGTCTGGTTGAGGCGGTGCGCCGATTCCGCTGCTATTCTTTCATTACATGTTTCTCGCAGCTTGAGCATGCTCATCTGGGCGATGCTGAATAGGGCATCGCCAGTGTTTATGGCTTTTGCAATGCCCCATTTTTTCCATAAAGTGGGTTGTCCATGGCGAAGAGGGGAGCGATCTTCGATATCATCGTGAATGAGGGTGAAGTTATGAAGAAGTTCAATTGAAATCCCAGCGGGCAGGGCTTTTAGAATATCATCATGGAGCGCCCCTGTGCACAGCAGCAAAAGCAGAGGGCGAAGCCGCTTGCCATGACTGGCTGAGTCAGCTTCATCATCATGCCAGCCCATGTGATAGGTGATCATTTCCTTCAGATCATTGACCAAATCAAAATCAAGGGAGTTGATATAATCCTGCAATGCTTTTTCAATGAGGGGCAATAGATTTTGTTGAAGTGTTGAGAGTGACATCCAAGGTACCTTCTATGATCTCTTAACGATCTTATCCGGTGTCAGATCGTCCAAAGTGCGTGCACCGCAAGCAAACATCGCAATGCGGATTTGATCTACGATCATGCGCATTACCTGGACCGTTGTTTCCAGTGATTCGTCCGCTGCTTTCAGGAATGTTCCCGCCATACCACCCATATTGGCGCCCAAAGCCAGACATTTGACGATTTCGATTCCTGTTTTCAATCCACCGGAAGCGAATAGTGGTATTTCTTTTGACACTTTTCGCACATTTTGAATGGATTGGCAGGTTGGGATTCCCCAATCAATAAAAGCACCTGCTGTTTGTGCTCGGTAGGGGTCTTGAATGCGGTGCATTTCAACTTGTGACCAGGATGTCCCACCAGCCCCTGCCACATCAATGGCCGCCGCACCTGCATCCAGCAATTTCTGCGCGGTTTGAGTAGATATTCCCCAGCCAACCTCTTTGATGATAATGGGAACATCAAGATTTTTTGCAATATCCTCAATTTTTGAGGTTAGATTAGAAAAATTGTGATCTCCTTCAGGCTGCAGTGCCTCCTGGAGGGGGTTGAGATGGAGGATGAGAGCATCAGCTTCGATCATCTCCACCGCCTGGCGGCACTCGTCAATCCCGTAACCGTAATTGAGTTGAACTGCGCCAAGGTTGGCGAACAAAAGGATGTCTGGTGCATATTGCCGCACCTTGAAGGATTCGATAAGCTCTGGTCTTTGGAGAGCAGCACGTTGAGAGCCGAGCCCCATGGCTAAGCCCACTTCTTGCGCAGCGGTCGCCAGAGTGCGGTTCAGGATTGCTGCTCTTTCTGTTCCCCCCGTCATGGATGACACGAGGATCGGGGTGGGTTGGTTTTTTCCAAGAAGTTGTTGTGAAAGATCAGTCTCATCAAGGGAGAGTTCTGGCAGGGCTTGATGGATGAGCTGATAATCTTCAAGTCCTGTCGTGAGCGCAGAATCAACGTGTTCTTCAAGGTTGATTCGGATATGATCATGTTTTCGGTTGGAAATCGGAGTATCTTTTTTCATAGTTTTGTGTTAAACATATATGAACCTTTTCATCAGCCTTGACAGCAAGGCGAGGCGCGATAGAATTTTATTAGTCACTTCAAAGATAGGAGGCATTATGTCCGATACGTTGAAAGAAGTAAAAGAAGTCATAGTTGATGTTTTAAAGATAGATGATGCTAATATTACCCCGGAAACCCGTTTCATTGAAGATTTAAAGGCTGATTCCATGGATCAGTTTTTTCTCATTGATGGTTTCTGTGAGAAATTTGACATTACGATATCCGATGAGGATGCCAGAACAATTCAAACTGTTAAGGATGCAGTAGAGTACATTGACAGCAAGAAATAGAGTTTGCCGTCACCATCAGAGATCATAGTAATATATTTTAGTGAGATCTAGATATCACTTTGATGAATATTCAACATTTGTAATCATATCATCAAAATAAAGGGCTTTCTTATGAATGAAGGAAAGCTCTTTTTCTTTGAGAGATTGGGTTGGTTGGGTGGGTGTCTGCTTCCATCGCATGAGAGATTTCTTTATGAGCAGCTAACTTCTTGCCATTATCAAAAATGATGGAATGAACAGAAATGGAGAATCCTCAACAATTCAATAAATTAAATTTGCTTTTAGGTTAGCAACGAGCATCTCATCGCGAAGCAAGCCTATGGCAAAATACTCCTTTTACTCTGGAACGTTGAATGGACTTAATTGTTCTTCAGTTTATCTTTCTAATTTTAGCTTTTTTGTGTTTACGAGTGGAAACCGAGTTATAATTTGATTACTATTGATTGATTAATATTATAATAGTTACATTCAAATTGTTACAGAAATAGTTACGAGACGGTTAATAATTATGTTTTCTTCATCTGATGTAAATCATTCTATACAAGAGATTAAATTTCATGATCATCTCTCTCTCATTTATGAGAATAGGGAAGAATTATTTGATATTGTGATTCCTTTTATCACGGAGGGTCTTGATATCGGAGATAAATGCTTTCTGCTGTTGAATGAACCTTTGCGGGAATTATTTATCTCGAAATTAAAATTAAAGTATTCAAATATTGATTCTCCCCTGGATTTGGGAAAAGTAGAGTTGATCAACAGCGAGGAGTTCTTAGCTGTTGAAGAAGGTTTCACTCCTGACAAATTTTCTTTATTCTTAGAATCGCTTTATAATGATTCCCTTGAGCGGGGGTATTCTTCAATAAGAATAGTCAAAGACATGTCATGGATGATGGAAAAAAATTTCACGATATCTCAATTATTAAATTATGAGTCGGCTGTAAATAAATTTTATCTTCATCATCAAGCTTGTGGTATTTGTCAATATGACAGGAATCGATTCGGGCCGGAATTTATCATTCAAGTTCTAAAAACGCATCGTTTAATTATTTATAATCGTGAAATTTATTCAAATCCATTTTACACTTCTCCAAGTGAAATTGATTTGACCTGTCAAGCTGAATGTGATGTCAATAGTCTGCTCAACGGTCTACATGATCTTAAGAAAGGCGAAAATGAATTGGTGTCTACTATTAAGAATTTAAAATATCTAATAGAGAGTAATAAAGACATCAGCGGCACAATGGATATGGAAAAAGTCGTTAATGAGGTTATCAATAATATTGCTGTCCATATGGATGCTGCTGCTGTAGCGCTATTGACCTATGATCCTGATCGAAAGGAACTGTCATATCATACTGCACGAGGTTTCTTAGAGAAATACGATTTGGATCAAATTCATGTACCAATCGAAAATTTTAGTAATTCTAGGCTTGACCAAAATCAAGAACTTGTCTTCATCAATTCTGGCGATGAATTATCGGATCAACCCTCCCATATCCAACTATTTCAAGAGGAAATATATAAAATTTATATTGCACATCCCCTGAAAGTTGACGATAATCTTTTGGGGGTTTTAGAAACATATATTACGGATTCCAAATTCGATATTGAAGATTGGCATCCATATATTAAAGACTTAGTCAATCAATTGACAAATGCTATTGACAATACGCAGGCATATCAGGAGCTGCAGCAAAAGAACTTAGAATTAACCATGGCTTATGATATGACTATTGCCCGCATTAATGAAGTACTGGAGAAAAGAAACGATCGAATCAGCCGAAATACTCAAAGAATGGCTGATATGACCGAAAAATTAGCTCGTGAAATGGGCGCAAGCGAAGAAGAATTGATTCACATAAAGCGGGGTGTTTTACTTCAGAGCATCAGTAATATGACCCTGCCGGAAAAAATCCTCAATAAAACAGGACCACTGAATGAGAAAGAATGGGATATAGTACATCAGCACCCTCAAATGATCTTTGATCTTCTTAAGGATATTAAAATTCTTCTCCCAGCATTGGAAATACCCTATTGCCATCATGAAAATTGGGATGGTAGTGGTTATCCACGAGGTTTAACAGGAGAAGAGATTCCTTTGTCTGCCAGGCAGTTTGCTGTTGTTAATGTCTTCGATGCTTTGCTGACAGAACGCCCGTATCGGTCCTCTTGGGAAGAAGAGGATGCCTTGGCATATATTCGTTCTTTATCCAGTGTCCAATTTGACCCAAATGTGGTTGACGCCTTTGTTAGGATGTTAAAAATCCAGGATTAGATTTTTACAAATTATAGGAAATCCATTAGGTGAAGCTTCCACCAAAATGCTCATAAGCCCATCATTGGTCGTTAGATAAGGATGTGACAAATTCACAGGCAATGTGATACTGAAATGACTTAAAACTAGTTCTGACTTCACTTATTATTTATTTGCAAGTAATGATAAATCATTGATAGGAAAATTTTAAAAAATCAAGGAATTTTGGGTGCCTGATTTTTTATTTTAGGTAGAATTGCTGGGTTGAGAATTTTTTAGGAAAGACTTTAATGTACTACTCATTTTCGTCAATTATGGGGATATTGGCTGCGAGTAATGTGGCGAAGATTAGCTCCAAATATTGCATATGATTTTCGGGGTGGGGGATCACTTGTAATATGTCATTAAACGAGACATAGCCTTTATTTCTCCCGATACAGATAAGTCGACCTGTAGGGGAGGTCATTTGCTGTTCGTTTTCGTTTCGGACGTTTTGTTTTTTGCTGTTCATTGTTGATTATGGTTGTGTATTTTCAATAGGTAAGTTAACTCAATGGTGAATTAGCGCCATTGTGATGATGCTTTTTGAGCAACACTATTAACATATTCCCTTTTTATGAAAAACGCAAATGCATATTGGGGCAATGATAAAAGATTAATTGTCGGAAAAAGAATATTAATTGGCTTTGGAATGACCAGCTATTTGTTCTTGATCAACGCAGGAATCTCGTCTGGATATTTTGCAATCTGAACTCCCGCATTTCTTAATGCTCTGATTTTCCCTTCAGCATCTCCCATGCCAGACTCAATAATTGCGCCGGCATGACCCATTCTCTTGTTTTGAGGTGCTGCTTGGCCGGCGATGAATCCGACAACGGGTTTGGTCATATTGTTGGCAATATATGTAGCAGCATTCTCTTCTTCGGTTCCACCTATCTCACCAATCATAACGATCACATCGGTTTGAGAGTCGCCCTCAAAATGAGAGAGGATGTTGATGAAGTTAGTCCCAATGATGGGGTCTCCTCCAATACCGACACAGGTGCTTGTACCTAACCCCGCTTCCTTGAGGGAGTAAACAACCTCGTACGTTAAAGTGCCAGATCGAGAGACAACGCCAACATTCCCTTTCTTTGTGATAGATCCAGGGATAATTCCGATTTTGGCTATGCCTGGTGTGATTATGCCAGGCGAATTTGGTCCAATCAGACAGACATCACGATCCCTGATCACGTGTTTCACGAACAACATCTCTTTGACAGGGATACCTTCCGTAATACACACAATAAGTTGAATGCCTGCATCTACAGCTTCAAGGATCGCATCTGCTGCAAACCTTGCCGGGACAAAAATGACGCTGCTTGTTGCGCCCGTAACTTCCACTGCGGTATTGACGGAGTCGAAAACGGGAATTTTTCCATCTAGAACCCACTCGCCACCTTTACCAGGTGTGACGCCTGCCACGATGTTTGTCCCATATGCCAGCATCTGCTGTGTGTGAAACATACCTTCATGACCGGTAATTCCCTGGACGATTAAGCGTGTGTCCCCGTTAATGAGAATACTCATGGAACTGACTCCAATGATAACGCAACTGCTTTTTCAGCCGCTTCCTGAAGGGTATCAGCTGTCATCAGGTTTGCATCTGCCAGGATTTTTTTTCCCTCGGCTTCATTTGTGCCAACGAGGCGGATGATAAAGGGGATGTCTGTTCTAATTTCTTCTAGAACCTGTCGAATACCGGCAGCGACCTCATCGCAGCGGGTTATTCCTCCGAAGATATTGATCAGGATCGTTTTTACCTGTGGATCTTCCATGATGATTCTAAGAGCTGCTGATACTTTATCTGCGCTGGCACCCCCGCCAATATCAAGGAAATTTGCAGGTTGGCCGCCCTTATGTTGAATGATGTCCATGGTTGCCATAGCTAACCCAGCACCATTGACCAGACAACCGATATTACCTGAGAGTTTAATATAGGATAAGCCAAACTTCCTAGCTTCAATCTCTTCTGGGGTCTCGGCTGAAATATCTCTTTTATCAACGTAATCTGGATGGCGGAATAAGGCATTGTCATCAATGATGATTTTTCCATCTAAAGCAACCCAGCGACCATCTGTTGTAATGACCAGAGGGTTAATTTCCATCAGTGTAGCATCCAATTCGAGATAGGCTTCATAGAAATTTTTGGCAATGGTGATGAATGAACGCCAGAGAGGATGGGGAATTTCAATATCAGTGGCACAATTTCTGGCTTGATAATCCCTGAGCCCTAGCAGAGGATTTATGTTGATTCGCACGATTTTTTCGGGCGAGCTGCGGGCGATCTCTTCAATGTCAACACCGCCTTCCGCGCTGGCGATCATGAGTGTCTCTCCGTTTTCACGGTCAACTGTCATTCCGAAATAAATCTCTTGTTGGATGTTGACGGCTTCTTCAACCAACAGCCGACGAACAGGGATGTCCTTAATGCGGTTTCCTAAAATTTTTGATGCTTCTTCCTCTGCTGCTTTCGGAGATTTGACCAATCGGATTCCACCAGCTTTTCCACGACCCCCTACCAGCACCTGAGCTTTGAGAACTACGTTGTCATTGAGCTCTTCTGCGATTAGTTTTGCTTCCTCTGGTGTGGATGCTAATCTCCCTCTGGGAATGGGGATGCGATGATCAGAAAAGACTTCTTTGGATTGATATTCGTGTAGTCTCATTTATTTCTCAGAAGAAAGTGCTGAACAACGTATGGTTTAATACTAAAAACCATCAAGTTGTTGGTAATTCTTAAAATAATATACCCCTGAATGTGGGGTAGTTGAATTGTATTTAATGTACTTAATATCAATACGAGATAGTGAGTTTGAATTGATGAGAATTTCCATAAAGGATAACCAAACCGATGTTTTAGGTTTATGTTCTTGTTATTAAATATAATGATAACAGATATTTCCTTGTTGTGTGGAACGTATAGAGAACTTTTATTGTGCTTACCTGAATATTATATCTCTCGTCTCTGTCCTTATGATAATTGAGTTGTCATCATGCGTTTCCTCAACAGGAACTTTATTATTCTTCAAGTAATGCAATCTGTGATAACGATAATGACCCAGCGACCATGCAGCGCGCCTAGTTTGTTTAGATGTGCAGATCTGAAAAATCAATAAGCTTTGACCAAACTCAACTCTACGGAAATAAGAGATAGTATAATCATTATTACGTTTTAGCAAATCTTTTGTCCGGAGGTTGATCATATGTTAAAAGCCATCATTGCTGATGATGAAAAATGGATTTGTCAAATGATAGGCGAAATGATTGATTGGGAGGAATTAGATATTGAATTAATTGGCCAAGCCGCAGATGGCTTGGAGGCTTATCGATTAATTTGCTCACAAAAACCTGACATTGTTATAACAGATATAAGAATGCCAGGAATGGATGGGATTGAGTTAATTAAAAAAGCTCGGGAGATGAATTTATTGACACGATTCATAATTATCAGTGGGTTCCAGCATTTTGAGTATGCAAAAAACGCAATTAAATTTGGGGTAGACGATTATCTTCTTAAACCAATAAAAAAGGTTGAATTAACCAATATCTTGGAAAAAATCCGACAGGATTATCAAGAGATCGAAACGAAAAAGATGGAGGACACTCAAATTAAGAAGAAATATCGCGAGAATATTATAAAATTAAGGAGACAGTTTCTTAGTGACCTAATTTTAGAAAAGATTGACACCGATTATGATTTATACAAAATAAATGCAGAATATCAATTTTCCTTTTATGAGGGATGTTTCCAGATAATAAATGTAAAACTTGACCGGAAAAACCAAGCTGTTCATGAAATGGAAAATGATTATAGGGAAGTGTGTTATCGTAAATATTTGGATATTCTTATAAATACACTACAGGATTATTGTTATGATATCCAGAGATTTGATGATAATATGTATCTTTTAAATTTTTCAATTGGTAATCAACAGGTCATTGATAAGAAGATCAAAGAGACCTTCAATGAATTCCGGAATTATTTGATTTCTTTAAATTATTTTGATGTGACCCTTGGATTAGGCAGTACTGTATCAAATTTGGGAAAAATATCTGAGTCCGCAGACGCGGCTAAACGTGGAATTATGTGTCGTATTAAGTATGGAGTTAATCAAATCATCGATTATTCAAAATTAGAATTCAATAATTTTGATGAATATAACTTGTCGAGAATGGAAAAAATTAAATTAAGAAATATTATTGAAACGTTAGATGTGGATAATCTTCGCCAATTTATTATTGATAAGTTCAATAGCAATTCAATTGCAGGTGATGTTAATCCTTGTATATATTTTAATATTGCTCATCAAATTGCTGATGTATTTATTGAAACAATGTCAAGTATTGTTGTCGCCGGGAATGTTAGGCCAGATATTAATAATGACGTAAACAATTTTCAGGATTGTAAAAGTATTGAAGATCTTACTGATACCTTAATAAAAAATTTATCTACAGAAATGCAGAATTACAGGAAAATTATTGATGAGTATGAGATGGCTCCAATTAGGTTGGCAAAGCAATTTGTTAGCGAAAATTATCAAAATAAAATTACGTTAGACGATGTCGCAGAAATTGTGAGTATGAGTCCTGGATATTTCAGCAGCTATTTTAAAAATAAAGCTGGTATTAATTTCCATGAATATGTCATAAATTACCGAATGGATATTGCCAAGGATTTACTTCTGGATATTCACAGCAACGTCAATGAGATTTCCCAAAAAGTGGGCTATAAGAGCACAAAACATTTTAGTAAACTCTTCAAAGAGAAGGTTGGGGTCAATCCTTCAGATTATAGAAAGATTCACTTATGAGATCACCTGGAGGAGGAAAAAGGATATTTCCATTTGCTGTTCTATTTTTATGTGTAATAATTCTTAGCTTGGTAATTCTAATGTTCTTTCCAAATTCATTTTCAACCTTATTCTTCGTTGGATTGTTTTTATCAACTTTGCTTTTTTTCTTCATTTGGTTTTTTATTCCTGTTTATCGTTTAGAAAAATCTATTGATAAGTATATGAAAAATGAAATATCTTATGAAGGATTTTATCAGGAAGCAAATCTCAGTCAATTGAGTGATGTGTTAATTAAATTTAAAGATGATTTTAACAAGGGATTTGAGACAAGCATTCTCAATCAACAAGCTGAAATAAATTATCTTCATCAGCAAATTAATCCTCATTTTTTATATAATTCTCTTGAGTCTATCCGAGGTAATGCAATCATTAAAGGAGAAGATGGTATTGCCGAGATGACAGAAGCATTAGCAACTTTTTTTAGGTATAGCATTAGTCAAAAAGGAAGCATAGTTACCTTGGAGGAAGAAATCGAAAATGTAAGAAACTATTTTATTATCCAACAATATCGATTTAATAATAAATATTCCATTGATTACATTTTTGACGAGGAAGATGGAATCTTAAAAAAATATTTTATTCCTAAGTTGACAATGCAACCTATTGTGGAAAATGCGATTTATCATGGTCTTGAAAAGAAAGTTGAAAAAGGGAAAGTTACCATTCGAATAACCCAAACAGACCTAAGATTAATCATCAATATCGTTGATGATGGAATAGGGATACCCAAAGATAAATTGGATTCTCTGAATGATATGCTGTCGAGTGATCGTGAATTTGAAACAGTTGGAGAAAATCATGGAATTGCTTTGTACAATGTTAATAAACGAATTAAACTCTACTTTGGTGAAAAGTATGGTTTATTTATTTTTAGCACAGTAAATATTGGGACTGATGTTGAAATTGTTCTGCCATTGATCACAAATAAAGACATACGTCAGATTGAGGATTGAAGTTTGAAGCACGAAGTTTTAAGATTGGAGGGTATTACAAAATATATACATGGGGAAAAGGTTCTCGATAAAGCGAGATTGAATTTGTTTTTTGGTGAGATTCTCGGTTTGATTGGGTTAAATCACTCAGGTAAGACAGTACTTGCGAAAATCATATCTGGATTTTTCTCTCCCGATATGGGCTCATATTATATAAATGAACAAAAAGCGAATGTAAATCTTGGAAATGCGTCAAAAAAATATGGCATATTTTATATTGGCAGAAATTCTATGCTTATTCCCAATATGAGTATTAAAGAAAATATCTTTGTTTTCAGGACTTTAGAAGCTTCTAATTTATTGGTTAATGAAAAGGAAATGAATCAACAAACTGAGGCACTCTTGGAAAGAATGGAATTGGATTTAGATCCTGATATTAAAGTTGATAATTTGTCGATAGAGAAAAACCATCTTGTCCAGATTTGCAGAGCGATAATGTCTAATGCAAGTGTTATTATTCTAGATGGTATAACTGGGACGTATGGACAAGATGCTCAACATAGATTAGTTCGATTTCTTTCCTTGATTTCCGAGCAAGGTATTTCTGTGATTTATGTGAATAATAGGCTGGATGAGGTTTATAAAATTGCTGATAGGGTTACATTATTAAAAGAAGGAAAAACTATAAGAACATTATTTAGAGATGAATATTCAGAGAACAAAGTTGTGAATATCCTGGCGGGTTATGATTTGCCAAAAGCATTGTCAAAACCCAAAATAAAATTTGGTTCTGAAGTACTACGCGTGGACAATTTATCTTGCGGTGGAACCTTTAGCGATGTTTCATTTTCATTAAATAGCGGTGAAATATTAGGCCTTGCAGTATATGAAGAAAGTATAAGGAATGCCTTAGGCAAAGCATTATTCGGTATGTGCAAGGATGCCTATGGCAGTGTTTATTCGTATGGAAAAGAGATAAGCATTGATAATCCAAAAAATATAATAAGTGAAGGAATTGGGATAATACCTGAACAAGCTTGCCATAAGTGTTTTTTCAATAATTTTTCAGTTAAAGAGAATATAACATTTTTAACACCTCAAAAAATGAATAATGTTTACGGTTTAGTCAAACCTAAAATTGATGAGTATGTGGCAGGCCTTTCATTGGAGCGAATGGGTTTTCATGAACATCAAATTGAAAAGGGCAGCTTTCTCAGTGATATTGAAAAAATAAAAATGATAATTGAGCGATGGATGGTTTTAAAACCTAGTGTATTGATTTTTATTTATCCGACACTTGGAATTGATATGTTGGCGAGAGATGAAATCTATTCTATGATATATGACATATTAAGAAAAGGGACTTCAATTCTATTAATTACATCGGATCTTCGTGAATTGATTAATCTCAGTGACAGGATTATTTTGTTTAAGAAAGGACGAATTAAGGACGAAATAATCCGATCAAAAGAGGCGGGTAATGATTCAATTGATGAGAAGATCCTTAACGCTTTCATAACAGAATAATATATACTATTTTCTTTCACTAATAAAATATTCTATAGAAAACAAATTCTTTAATGTAGTTAATACAACATCGTAATTTTCGGCACTATTAATGAAATTTACCCCATTGTTAACACATACTTAACATTATATAATTTCTACATTGCCCAGGTCATTTTATTTTGATTGACCTAATTAATTCAATATTTGTTACAAAAGGAGTAAAGAAATGAGGAAGATAAGAGTCGTTAGTGTGTTTGTGCTTGTTGCCTTAATGGTTACATCGATTGTCGCATGTAGCCCAAGCACAGAAGTTGTTGAAGAAACTGAAGCAGCAGAAGTGGAAACAGAAGAAAGTGTTTCTCCAGAGGTCACTGAAGAGAGTGAGCCTGTGGAAACGGAAGAAGAGGAAGCTAAATTGCCTGGTGAAGGAATGAAGTTTGTTTCTATCACTAACATGTCCACTAATCTTAGCGCTATATCGATGAATGAAGGTGCGAAAGAAGTCTTGGAAGCGGCGGGAGCTGAGTTTACAGCATTGTATTACGAAGACAACTTGAACACGATGGTTAGCATGATCGAGAACGCTGTTGCTTCAGGATATGATGGGATGATCCTGCAAAATAACCTAAACTTCGAAGCCGGTGTCGATGCCATTTTAGAAGGTCTAGATAATGGCATGGTCATTATGGAATATGATGGCGATTACAAGGAAATTGAGGGAATTCAATACTGGTTCGGTGGCAACAATTATGAAATCGGTTATGCTATCGGCAAGATGGCCGGCGAATGGGCAAATGAAGTGCTTGTTGCGAATGGCATAGATGTCATTGCGGGCTCTTTTGATTACAGAGGTATTCCAGATTTTGTTGACCGTTCTGACGGCATCATTGCTGGTTTGACCGAGACATGCCCAGAGGCACAGGTCGTTCGTGAAGAAAATGCTAGCAGCACAATGGATGCAATGGCCAAAGCTGAAAACTGGCTCCAAGCCTATCCAGACATGAATCTAATTGTTGGTATTGCAGATGTTCTTGTTGCTGGCGGAGCCGAGGCACTCGCTGCTGCAGGCAAGGATCCTGAGGTTACAGGCGCCTTCAGCACAGATGCGATTGACGTTGCCCTCGAAGGTATTGCGACAGGTGGCATTTACAAAGGAACGATTGATTTAGGTCTCCATCAAGTAGGGCTTACAGGTGCTCAGTTCATGCTGGATTACCTTAATGGTGTTGAAGTCGAGGGTCGAGAGAAATACAACTATTTCCCGCTCACACCCGTGACTGCTGATAACATTGACGAATATTGGCCAAAGGATTAATACAACCATAGGGAAAAGCTTATAGAAAAATTAAGCTAATATAAGTTCAAGTTTATTGGTAGGGGAACTTGTATCTTCACGATAACATCATCAACATACAAGTTCCCCATTTGCTTGTTTTGTACCATTGAAAGAGCTCTAATATATATTAACTTTTCAAATAAAAAATTTGTTCAACAATGTCATGTACAAAGGATGCTGATAAAAAGTGAAAGATTCTACTATAATATCGATAAAAGGTCTCAGAAAGACCTATCCTGGTGTTGTGGCGCTTGATAATGTCTCATTGGATTTTAAACAAGGTGAAGTTCATGCGCTTGTTGGCGAGAACGGAGCAGGGAAATCCACTTTAGTAAAAATACTCTCTGGGGCTGTTATCCCAGATGAGGGTGAATTTACTATTAATGGGGATTGTTTTAAGAAGATCAGCCCAAAAGATTCACGGGAACTTGGAATTGAATTGATTTATCAAGAGCTAAATTTAGTACCGGCACTCTCTGTGGCGGAAAACATATTTCTTGGTAATTTTTATGGAAACGGCCTGCTTGTTGATTTCAAATCAATGAGGCAGAAAACATTAGACTTATTTAAACAATTGGAAGTGAATATTGATACAAGAGCGATTGTTTCAAATCTGACGGTTTCTTTGATGCAGTTGGTAGAAATTGCTAAATCTCTTGTCAATGACAGCAGAGTGATCATCATGGATGAACCAACTGCGCCATTGACGGTGAATGAAATTGGCGTTCTATTTAAATTAATCAGAAAGTTAAAAGAACAGGGTGTAACAATTATTTATATCTCTCACCGACTATCTGAAGTTTTTGAAATATCAGATAGATTAACAGTCATGAGGGATGGCAATATCGTCGCGACTAAACAGACAAAGGAAACAACACGCGAAGAGTTAATAAAATTGATGGTCGGTCGCGAGTTGTCTGAAACGTTTGTAAGGCCTGAAAAGAAATTAAAAGAAGTGGCATTGGAAGTGAAAAATCTAGTTAATGAGGATATTCATGATGTTTCATTTTCAGTGAGAGGTGGGGAGATTCTAGGTATAGCCGGCCTCATGGGAGCAGGGCGAACTGAGCTTGTCCGTGCGATTTTCGGTGCTGATAAATACAATAAGGGAGAAATATTTGTTGATAGAAAGTATGTCAAAATTAGCGGATCACCTAATAAAGCTGTACAAGAGGGAATAGGTTTAGTCCCGGAAGATCGAAAGGAAGATGGTGTTCTTATTGAACTATCAGTAAGAGACAATATTACATTACCGATATTAAAAAGAATATCAAAATTTGGGGTAATCAATCGCAAGCAGGAAGAGGCAATATTAGAAAAATATAAAGGACGCCTTGAAATTAAAACCCCATCGTTCAAACAGCTCGTTAAAAATCTTAGTGGTGGAAACCAGCAAAAGGTTGTTCTCAGCAAGTGGCTTGCAAGCGAGTCTAAGGTTCTTTTGTTAGATGAACCCACTAAAGGGATTGATGTTGGTGCCAAGCAGGAGATTTATCAACTGATCAATGACCTTGCAGAAGAAGGTTTAGCAATAGTTCTAATTACATCTGATATGGAAGAGATGTTGGGGTTATCAGATCGTATTATTGTGCTCCATGAAGGAAATTATATGGGTTCCATTGAACGGAAAACTGATTTCACTCAAGAATCTGTTCTTGATATGGCATCAGGAAAATAAAAAATTCGGTTGAGGTGTAAATATGCAAAGAATTCGAACAAGCAAATTATATAAATTAGTTGGAAAAAATTTGATAATAGTCCTTTTAATAATAATGATATTGGGCTTTAGCTTCATGACACAAGGGTTTGCTACAACCAATAACTTTTTTAATCTGTTGCGGCAATGCTCAATTATGGGTATCGTTGCGGCTGGTATATCCATTGTGATTATCGCTGGTGGCATTGACCTTTCAGTTGGCTCAAGTATTTCTTTGTATACCGTTGTTACGTCAATATTGATTACTTCTGGTTTAAATGTCTTTCTGGCTTGTGTTGCTGGGATTATCTTATGTGTATTAATCGGGTTTGTGAATGGGTTGATTGTTACAAAAACAAAGATGACGCCGTTTATTGCTACTTTAGCAATGATGCAAGTATTACGGGGCATTGCTTTTACAATTACAGGTGGTATGCCAATTTACGGTTTACCAGATGAGGTAAAAACATTGGGACAAGGATATATCGGAGTTATACCGGTTCCAGTCATCGTCTTGGTTTTGGTGTTTGCAGTCGCAACATTCTTAATGTCGAAAACATATCTCGGTAGATATCTCTATGCTGTTGGGAGTAACGTTGAAGCAACAAGATTGTCTGGTCTAAATACGGACAGAATAAAAATCCTATCTTATGTAATAGCTGGTTTTTTTGTCGGTATCGCGGGATTAATTACAATGGCAAGAATTGGGGCTGGACAGGCTAATGCTGCTGATGGTATGGAGATGGATGTCATAACCGCCTGTGTCGTTGGTGGTATTTCTATGGCTGGTGGAATAGGGAAAATGCCTATGGTGATTGTCGGCACAATCGTGATTGGTGTGATCAGCAACGGGCTTGGCATAATGGGTGTTAGCACCTATGGCCAACTGATTTTCAAAGGGATCATTTTAATATTGGTTGTTGGTGTTGATAGTTTGAGAGCTAACTATATCCAAGGGTCCGAATAAATTCTCGATGATCTTGTTTATGATTACAAAAAGAGATAAGGAAGATAAAAATGAAAGTTTTAATAATTGAAGACGGTTCCTTTAATAGAGATATATTCACTCCAGAAAATATGGAAGTGTTATCTGTGTTGAATGAAATGGAAATAGAATTTGCAAAAGATACCAACATGGATAAGTGGGAGGTTGGAGCTGAATATATAATGAAGGTCGAAACGCAGGGTCCTGAGGGTTGGATTGTGCCGGATCAAGAAGTTATGGATAAGATTGAAACTACGGATATCGTGATTGTTCATGCGTCTTGTATTACCCGCGCAATGCTTGAAAAAGGTAAGAACCTTAAAGCGATCTTCTGCCTTAGAAGTGGCGTGGAAGGCATTAATCTAGAAGCTGCAAGCGAGTTAGGTATATCCGTCAGCAACACACCTTCTAGGTTAGCAGAACCGGTATCAGACATGGCAATTGCATTTATGATATCAGAGTGTCGTGGCATTGTTAGAGGGAATCTTGTTGCCACAAATGGCGTTTGGCAACAAAAAGATGATTACAAAGACAGAACGAATGCACCTTTGTGCAATCTTATTATTGGGACTATCGGATATGGGGGAATTGGTAAAACACTCGCACGAAAGCTAGTGAAAGGATTTGGTTCAACGGTATTGGCGTATGATCCTTTCATGTCTAAGGAAGACATTGAAAAGGATGGAGTGGTTTGGTGTGAGACGATAGAGGAGTTATTGAGGAAATCTGATATTGTCTCAATGAATGTAAGGTTGACCGAAGAAAACCGCCATATGTTTGGGGAAGAAGAATTCAAATTAATGAAACCTAATGCTGTTTTTATCAACACTGCAAGAGCTGGATTGGTAGATGAGGATGCATTGGTGAAAGCCTTACAGGAGGGCGTGATCAGGGGAGCCGGATTGGATGTGTATGCCCAAGAACCGCTTCCTGAGGATCATCCTTTACTCAAAATGAACAATGTAACCCTGATGCCGCATCGGGCAGGCGTGACATCTAATATTGTAATGAATACACTGAGATTACTCGTCCCTGAAATCGAAAGATTTGTCAAGGGAGAGGAATTACAGTTCAAAGTCAATTAAGTATTGCTAAACAGAAACAAATTATATTAACGCAATACTCAATATTAATGATTAAGAAATAAGGAGATAAACAATGAGTTATGTTACAGATTATGAAGCTAAAGAAAAGATATGTGAATATGGTCGGCGTGTTTACAATCGAGGATTAGTTGATGGAAATGGTGGAAATATCACCTATAAAGTAGGTGATAATGAGGTGTGGGTGACACCAACGATGGAAAGTAAGGGCTACCTTAATCCTGATATGCTCGTAAAGTTGGACCTTGACGGAAATATGCTATCGAAATCTGAATATAGATCCTCATCAGAAGTTAAAATGCACCTCGGTGTATTAAAAGCGAACAATGATATTCAATGTGTAGTACATGCACATCCTACATACGCAACTGCATTAGCAGTTGTGGGTGAAGATGTTCCAAGTGATTTACTCCCTGAGGGATTGGGATACTTCGGCGAATGCATTCCCGTTGCTCCGTTTGCAATGCCGGGAACATATGAAGTGCCAGAATCCGTTGTGCCTTTCTGCAAAGGCAGAGGGCATGCCGCTTTGTTAGGTAACCATGGGGCGTTGACCTGGGGTAGGACGATGAAAGAGGCTTATTTCGCTATGGAAGTATTGGAAAATTATTGTCAGATTTTTATTCTGACCAAGTATGTTATTGGTCATCATACAGAAATACCCGCAGAAAAGCTGGCAAAAATGAAAGAAATGATGAATATCCGCTAATTATTTGATAGTAGATTAATTGTGGTCAAATAAATGTAATGAACCAGTCATCTTGTGTTTTCATAAAGTATTAACAAACTCCCAAGAAAGCACAAAGATGACTGTTCTTTTTAAAACATGAGCAATTGGGTTGGAAAAAATATGCACGGAGCATTTTGTTTGTTCACGAAGTACAGCATATTTTCTTGAGAATTTAATATTGGAGGACAAAGGTGAACAATTATCGATTTCAAAGTACCACGGAGATTATTTTTGGCAAGGGTACTGAAAAAGATGTTGGTATAGAAGTAGCGAAATATGCAAAGAAAGCGCTTGTCGTATCTTACGGACAGCCTTTTGAGCAAGAACTCATGACTGTAATAAGAGATTCGTTGGATGGACAAGGTATTGAGAGTTTTAAACTTAATGGTATCAAGCCTAATCCAGAAGAAAAAAAGGTTTACGAAGGTATTGGAGTGGTAAGGGAAAATGAAATCCCTTTTATCCTTGCAGTGGGTGGTGGAAGTGTTATTGATACTGCTAAGGCAATTGGTTTTGGTGCTAAATATGATGGAAATTTCTGGGACTTTTTCACTGACAAACCCATTAAAGAGACTCTTCCGACCGGCGTGGTGTTAACTTTTCCTGCGACAGGCAGTGAAGCCTCGAATGGATGTGTTATAAGCAATAAGGAGCTGGGTGTTAAAAGAGCAGTTGGCAGTCCATTAATTCGTCCAAAATTCGCAATATTAAATCCTGAGCTAACGTATACCCTACCAGCTTTCCAGACATTCTGTGGAATTGTCGATATGATGTCACATGTGATGGAGAGATATTTTTCAAATACGACAAAAACGGATTTAACTGATAGGTTGTGTGAAGCGATATTGAAGAGCGTCATTAGAAATGCTTTAATTTTGCTCGAGAAACCCCAAGACTATGATGCGAGGGCTGAAATTATGTGGGCGTCAACTTTGGCACACAATGGTTTAGTGGGTACTGGAAGAAGCCAGGATTGGGCATCTCATATGATCGGACACGAATTGAGTGCAATGTATGACTCTACTCATGGTGCAACACTATCAGTAATAACACCTGCATGGGCTAAATATGTCTACAATGCTAACCTTTCCAGATTTGTTCAATTTGCTATGAGGGTATTTGATGTTGAATATGATATCGATTGTGAAGAACGAACAGCACTCGAAGGAATAAGAAGGCTAGAGCAATTTTTTAAACGCTTGAATGTACCCACAACCTTGAAAGAGCTTGGTGTTGAATCAGATGAAAAATATTTGGATATGGCAGAAAAAGCTTGTCGGCATAAGCCTATCGGAGATATTAAGAAACTTGATGCGGAGGATGTCTGTAAAATTCTTAAATTAGCTGAATGAATATATATTACTAAAACAATGTGTTAGGGGAATTTCGGCTTTTGGAAGTAATAGTGAGGTTGAGAATTCGATAATTAATTTGTGAAAAATGTTTCAACAAAATGGATGATCAGGATAAGGAAGAATCAGGTTTGGTGAAAATATGAATGACGATGATACATATTTACTTGGTATTGATGTGGGTACAACAAATGTGAAAGCTGTTCTATTCTCAGTTAATGGATTGCCATTAGCAATGGGAGAGAAAGAATATCCCACATATTACCCTGGTCCAAATACTGCTGAACAAAGTGCGGATGATTGGTGGCAAGCTACAAAATACGCCATTGGTGCAATAACCAGTCAGGAATTTATAAAAAACGGAAAGATCGCGGCTATTTGTGTTAGCTCTCAATCGCCAACTTTATTGCCATTAGATGAAAACGGCAATCCGCTTCGTCGTGGTATGATTTGGATGGATAGAAGGGCGGAAAAGGAAAGTGCATGGTTAGAACAGCAGTTTGGAGAAGAACAATTTGTTAAGATATTTGGCAAAAAGTCGGATTCTTTTTATCTTATGCCAAAATTGCTTTGGTTGAAAAACAATGACCCCGAGATTCTAAGGAAAACCAAGAAAATTCTTCTAACCAATTCATATATAAACTACAAACTGACGGGATCAATGGCTATTGATGATCAGCAAGCATTGTCAATCACGCTTGCTTATGATGTTCGTGAGAACGATTGGTCAAATGATCTTGAAAAATTAACAGATATACCAATTCATGATTTGATGCCAAAGGTCTATTCCACATCTGATGTTATTGGGTACGTTTCCGAGGAAGCTGCTGAGCAAACAGGATTGAACAAGGGTATTCCCGTTGTTTGTGGTACAACCGATGGAACAGCAAATATTTTAGAGGGTGGGATCACACAAATGGGAGATGCAGCCGAGAGTACTGGTACTTCCACGCTGTTCTTTGTGGCGCATGATAAACCCATGACGAAACAAGGAAAACTTCTTTCAATGCCGCAATTTTTTCCAATCCCGGATGTGCCTTTCATACTAGCTGCTCCCATTAATTCTTCTGGCGCTTCTTTAAAGTGGTATTTGAACACTTACAAAGACCTCATCGAACTCATTAACTTAGAAAAGAAAGAAAAGAATCTTTACAATGTTCTTAATCAAATTGCTGAAAAATCAACTGTCGGCTGTGGTGGGTTGTTATATTTTCCTTACCTGTCTGGGGAGAGAGCGCCGTTTTGGAATTCATATGTAAAGGGGATGTTCATAGGTCTCACTGCGGCAAGCTCTCAGGAGCAGATTGTGCGATCGCTTTATGAAGGAACCTCGTTTGCATTGAGAAGTGTTGTTGAAGAAGCCTACAATGAAGGCGTTGAGATTAAAAAATTCCGCTCAACCGGTGGTGGAGCAAATAGTGATATTTGGCTGAAGATTAAAGCCTCTATGCTCAAAATGCCGTTGGAAGTATCGACGGGCATTGGTGGAGCGCCATTGGGTGATGCGATCATTGCCGGTTATAGTGTAGGTTTGTATGAGGATTTTGTGGGAGCAGTCGAGACATTTCAACATGTTGATAAGGTTGTTGAACCGGTTGACGAATGGGTAAAGATTTATGATGATATGTATCCCATATACATGTCTATGATCGAACATTTGGATAGCGATTTACAAAAGCTTGAAGAATTAGTTGAAAAGAATAACCTATAATAAAAAACCCTGTAATGAATCTTAACCGTAATTGCGTGTAAACAGAAGTAAATTAATATATTATCTACTATTTTTGTAGGAGCATATAAATGTTTGGATCAATTTTTGATAAATTGACGTTAAATAATGGATACCAAATGCCTCGTCATGGGACAGGCCCCACGCGATTTCGGGAAAACCCAAAAAAATATCGGGAAGTATTGGATTACTGTATTGAAAATGGATACCGTAGTTTTGATAGTGGCGCTCGATACGGAACAGAAAAAGGTATTGGCGAATTAATTAGAACATGCGGAATTCCCAGGGATGAGTTATTCGTAACAACCAAAGTCAATAACATCATGCATGGCTATGATAAAACGAAGCTTGATTTTGAGAATTCATATAAGACATTAGGTTTGGATTATATTGATCTATATCTTATTCACTGTCCTGTTCCGGTGAAGGGTGAGTATGTCAACACATGGCGTGCAATTAACGAAATTTACGAAAGCGGAAGGGTTAAAGCAATTGGTGTGAGCAATTTCACAATTCAACATTTCTATAATCTATTTGAAGTGTCTGATATTGTCCCTGCTGTCAATCAAATTGAGCAACACCCCTTTTATTTTCAACCGAACCTTTCTGCATTTATGAAAAAATATGGGATTATATCCCAATCATACAGCCCTCTTGGGAGAGGTCGGTATGCTCAAGATGATCGCGTTAATTATCTTGCCAATAAGCATCATAAAACGATTGCCCAAATCATTTTAAGATGGCATATACAAAGTGGATTCATGTTGATAACAAATTCGAGTAATCCCACCCGTATAAAACAAAATGCAAACATATATGATTTTGAGTTGTCTCCTGATGATATGGCATATATGTCGTCATTGAATCACTTGGAGCGTATGTGGCATAATCCTGAACGTTTCCCAGGCTCAGTTGCACATAATCATGTTGAACGCATGTTCAAAGAGGTAGCAGATCAAACGATTGAAGAAAGTAATACTAGTCCAACACAAAAAGATGCCGCAAGACAGGCCATCGAGGAACTCCTGAGTGAGAAAGATATCGACGGAACAATAGACATTATCATATATTGTTTTCAAAAAGCTGTTGCAGCTTATGGGCCAAATAAAAACATTAAAGACCAAGCCGTTGAAAATGCACGAATTGTAGCAAAAGAATTTGTGAACGATTTATTACAAACCTAGAGATTAGTAATTCTTTTTCTTGATCAATGGAAATATTATTCTAAAATTGGTGTTACCACCTTTAGTTTTACAATAAAATTAAATGTGTGTGAGCTATTGAAATCTTTAAAATGATATTGAAGATTGTGTAATATAATATAATTATTATTTTATGAAAGAAAATAGATAGGGCTTCCGTTTAATAAAATCAATCCTAATAATTTAGGAGATTAAGCTGGGTTTTTAGATCTTAATGAATCTATCTTTTTCTCTCAAACTAAAAAATGTGGAAAATTGTTGTAAAGGGCGATTGGAACCCCCGAAATGTAATGAATACAATAAGGTTTTGATATGATGAACATTGATAATAAATATTTACTTGGAATTGATATAGGAACAACAAACGTAAAAGCCATTTTGTTTTCAGTCAATGGGGTTCCTGTGGCAATGGGTGAAAAGGAATATCCAACATATTATCCCGAACATAATGCGGCTGAGCAGAGTGCTGATGATTGGTGGCAGTCAACGGTCTGTGTCATCCAAAAGATAGTCAATAATCCTAATGTGAGCAAGGGTAAAATAGCCGCCATTTGTGTCAGTTCGCAAATGCCGACCTTATTGCCACTTGATGAGAACGGTAACCCGCTTCGCCGGGGTATGATTTGGATGGACAGAAGAGCGGAAAAAGAATGCCTATGGTTGTTAGAACAATTCGGAAAGAAAAAATACAAAGAAATATTTGGTAAATCAAGGCCCGATCCATTTCATGTCATGCCAAAATTACTTTGGTTGAAGAATCATGAACCAGAGATCTATAAGAAAACGAAGAAAATTCACTTAACAAATACATATATTAATTACAAACTAACGGGCTCTTCAGCTGTTGATGATTTACAAGCCGAATCGTCACGTGCTTATGATGTTCTTAAGAAGGATTGGTCAATTGATCTTGAAAACCTGACAGGGATTCCGTTACATGATTTGATGCCAGAGGTACATTCAATATTTGATATTATTGGTTATGTGAACGATGAGGCGGCTGAACAAACGGGTTTGGAGAAGGGTATACCCGTTCTTTGTGGCATGGCTGATGGTCATGCGAATATTGTAGAAGGTGGCGTTACGAAAATCGGGTATGCATCAGAGAGCACCGGTACAACAACATTGTTATTTATTGCACACAGCAAGCCGTTAAGTCCGCAAGGCAAGTTATCTTCAATGTCCCAGTTTTTTCCTATCCCTGATGTACCCTATACCCTGATTGCGCCCATCAATTCTGCTGGCGCCTCTTTAAAGTGGTATTTGAATACATACAAAGAATATATCGAATTGATTAATGCAGAAATTAAGGAAAGCAATTTATATAATGCTCTAAATGTGTTAGCCCAAAAGTCGCCTGCTGGCAGCGGAGGTCTATTCTTTTTTCCTTACCTATCAGGTGAGCGTGCCCCTTTTTGGAATTCATATGTCAAAGGGATGTTCATAGGTCTTACTGCAGCGAGTTCTCACGAGAATATTATTCGGTCTCTTTATGAAGGCACCTCTTTTGCATTAAGGAGTGTTGTTGAGGAAGCGTATCGCGAAGGCGCTGTGATCAATAGGATTCGATCATCCGGTGGTGGTGCTAATAGTGATATTTGGTTGAAGATCAAAGCCTCTATGTTGAAAATGCCTTTGGAAGTTTCGCTGGGAATGGGTGGCGCACCGATGGGTGATGCGATTGTCGCTGGCTATGGTATCGGTCTGTATCAGGATTTTGTTAAAGCGGTCGAGACATTCCAACACGTAGATAAGGTCGTTGATCCTGTTGATGAGTGGGTTAAGATTTATGATGATATGTATCCTGTTTACATCTCAATGATTAACCATTTGGATAATGATTTGCAGATGCTTGAAGAGGTTGTTTGTCAGCAACAGTTACAATCATAAATCTTGAAAAATAACCGTAAAAATGGAATAATGTGAGAATTCCCTGGATATCTATTTGGTCATTTCCACTTTACCAACGCTTGGAAGTTGTCTAATTCAGATCAAAAAAATGGATGCCTCCAATGTCGAAGGCATCCATTTTAATTTTCGTCAAAACCCTCTTATCCGTTAAGGAAATCCTGAAGGGAATCCTTGCTGATGCGGTAGGCACTTCCAATCTTGCGAGCTTTTAAGTCGCCAGCTTCAATGGCTGCCACAACATCCTCCGCAGAAACTTTAAGTAGTTCAGCAGCTTCGGCTGGGGTCATCACATCAGGCATGGCAGCCTGGCTGGCGGCGGTTCCTGCTGCTGCACCAGATTGTCCTTGTCCTGCCTTATTCAACGCTGAACTGAGGGCGTCACCAATTCCCATGCCAGCGCCGATACCGGCAGTCAAACCTGCTCCACCACTCGGGTTTTGTGCAGCGTCACGCATAGCGTCAGCGGCTTGCAGTTGGGTGTAGGTTTGCATATCGAGCATACCCATGGCGCGCAGTTCCTCCGCAGATTTATCGGAAGGTTTCAGGTTGCCAATGTAGAATGACTTGAGTTCCAGCCCAATCGCCTTGAAATCATCCTGTGCTTTGGCGCGTACACCGGAGGATAATTCATCTGTGAGGCCGATCAATTCGAGCACATTGCTTTTGGCTGTGGTTTCACCCAGAAGGTCTTGCAGTTTGGAAAGCAACATTGTGCGCATACGGTTCTCAATATCGCTGGTGCGGTAAAAACCCTGTGCGCCAACCATTTGCGTCACGAATTGCTGAGGATCACTCACCTGGAAGCTGTAGGTACCGAAACCCTGTAAGAGAGCTACCCCCAACCCCACACCCGGATTGCGGACAATGATAGGTTGCGGTGTTCCCCATTTATGATCAGCGAACTCTTTCATGGACACGAAGAATACTTCCGCTGTAAATGGTGTCCGGTCTCCAAAAGCCTTACTCACAAAATCAATGAGCAAAGGGATGTTTGCCGTTGTGATTGTGTGACGCCCGGGCCCGAATACATCCAATGCCCTGCCATCCCGCATGAAGACGACATTTTGTGATTCTCGGACAATGATTTGTGAACCAATTCTAAGGTCTGCTGGGCCTGTTTCTGGAAAACGATGGACAATCTCGTCAGTCATTTCCTTTGGATATTCAACAACATCAAAAATTCTAGCCATATTTATTCACTCCAATTTCTATATTATTGAGTTCTTGTCTCTTTTCATTATATTGCTTATTCTGTGATGCCCTGCATAACTTCAGATCGCTTGTTGAAGGCATCAACACACTGCTGACTGACACTGGTCAGGTGACGAATCGCAGCTTCCAATCCCTCAGTCCCCATTGACGTTTCAACATTGTCTATTGCTGACCGCACCTCATCAGAAAGTTCAAGCAGAGCTAAATCATATTGATAAACCTGTGTTAGTTCTTCCTGCTTGATCTTGATGGCATCAAATAATCCGGCATATCCATATGATGCTGTTCTGACACGGTCAATGAATTGACGAAGTTTGAGAGCTGAAGCTTCCAGGTCATCTACATAATTTAGTTCTCCCTGGCTGATAAAATCTCGCTGCAAGCCGGAAATTCGCTGGTAGAGCGTTCCAAATTCATCGGCGACTTTCTCACGCAATATTTTATCGGACATACGCCGATCGCCCCGCTCGATATATCCTTTGAAACCCGGGATCTTCGCCAGGATTTTCTTGATAGGATCTTGCTCGCTCAGCACTCTTTCAAATATATCACTCATAGTTCCTCCATAAATTTTCAATTTGGACTAAGTTTGGTTTATTTAGCAAATTACTTTCTGTATTATTATTATACAAATTCCATAATAGATAAGCAATAGATTCTCTAAGGAGTTAATATTGGATGCTTCTGTTTTAATTATAAAGTATATTTGAGATGGTATATAATTACTGAGAAATTCTTCGTTGGAGGTATTATGACCAAATTACCAGATGAAAATGGGCAGGGGTTGGTTGAGTGGATTCTCATCATCATATTGGTTCTTTTGGTTCTTGTCACTGTTTATTTCTTACTCCGGCCAGCGTTGGGCAATCTCTGGCGGGAAGCGCTTGAATCAATTCAAAAAAATTGATGTTAAGTCTAAGGGTGGTAGGCTGAGTTGAACATCCGATTTGGAGAAATAATTTACCGGGGGTTTTGGTCTGCACTGGACTGGATCTACCCACCTGTTTGTGTGGGGTGTGGTGAACCCGGGTATCGTTTGTGTTCAAAATGCCGGGGAAAGATCAAATTTATACAAGGTAGTCGTTGTAAGATTTGCGGCCGTCCTATTGATAAGCCTGGTGAATTATGTAAAACATGTCAAATTACCCCTCCCCCCTATAAAGCTTTGAGGAGTATGGCAAGATATGAAGGAATTATGAGAGAGTGCATTCATTCCCTCAAATACGACCACAATCAAAGCTTGGGAGAATATTTTTGCAGAGATTTGTTGAATTGTGTTAAAGAGGAGGATTGGTTGTTGGATATGGTTATTCCAGTTCCGCTCAGCCCATTCCGAATTAAGGAGCGAGGTTACAATCAATCTGCGTTAATTGCCAGGCCGTTGGCGATGGCGCTTTCTCTCAGGTATCAACCTTTTGGTTTGAAACGAATCAGAAACACACAATCTCAAGTTGAACTCACAGCGGAAGAACGTAGGATCAATGTGGCGGGTGCTTTTCAGGCTGTTCCAGAATTGGTTCGGGGGAAGGCTGTGTTGTTGGTGGATGATGTGACGACCACTGGCTCAACACTGATTGAATGTACCCGAGCACTTAATTCGGCGGGTGCCCGTGCTGTGTACTGTCTTACGTTGGCAAGACCAATTCATGATGAAGATTTTGTTTGATTTTTTCTCTCTTCCAGTATAATGGAATTAACCTACTTGAAACGGAGGATTAAATGACTGTCAAGATTGATATCTTCACCAAGAACCTTGAATTAACCGATCGTCTCAATGATTATGTAACCACAAAGGTTGAAAAGCTTGAAAAATTTCTCGATGAGGTTGATGAGTGCCGGGCAGATTTATCACATGTAAAGACAGCCAGAAATGCCAATGACCGTCACGTTGCCCAATTAACGTTGCGGGGAAAGGGATTTATCCTGCGCTCCGAAGAGCGCTCTGACAGCATCTTTTCGGCGGTGGATGCTGCTGTGGACAAAATGCGCCGTCAAATACGGCGATATAAAGGTAAACGGGATCGGGGGCGAGGCGATGGACAGACCATTGCTGAAGCAATTGATGTGCCCAATCCCGAAGACGAAGAAATAGAAGAGGAACCAGTGATTGCCCGCAGGAAACGGTTTATGCTGGTACCAATGGATGAGCGGGAAGCTATTGAGCAGATGAAGCTTTTGGGGCATGAAAATTTCTTTGTTTTTTACAATGCCAATACCAGTGGATTCAATGTTTTATATCAACGGAGAGATGGCACTTACGGGATCATCATCCCCGAAATAGGATAACATTTATTCTTAAGAGAACGGCTTGTTGAAGATGACCCAAGCCGTTCTTTGTATTTATACATTTCAACGTTTTACCTTTGTTTCCTTAGACCAGTGTAATCTGCTAGAATAACAATGATAAAAAACATTATGTTCAGGAGGATGAAGAATGGTTGATGATTGCAATGATCCCCTCGCAGAAGCAGCGGATTTATTTTGTGAAGATGAAATGGATATTGAATCCATTGAAAAGGCTGTCAAGGACATCCTAGTGGGTATTGGTGAGGATCCAGAACGTGAAGGCCTTTTAAAAACACCTCACCGCGTTGCCAAGAGTTACGAAGAGTTGTTGGCAGGATACCGGATGGACCCCAGAGAACTTATCAATGAGGCAGTCTTCGATGTGGCTTATGATGAAATGGTGATCGTGCGGGATATTGAGTTTTACAGCTTATGCGAACATCATATGCTGCCATTTATTGGTCGAGCACATGTCGCTTATATCCCCACGGACAAGGTGATTGGATTATCCAAAATTCCCCGCATTGTGGATTTATTCTCAAGGCGCTTGCAAGTGCAGGAACGGATGACTCGGCAGATTGCGGAATACATCCAATTTGTGTTGAAACCTCAAGGCGTTGCTGTTGTCATGGAAGGTTTGCATATGTGTATGATGCTGCGAGGTGTCAAGAAACACGATGCTAGGATGACGACATCAACAATGCTGGGTGTTTTTAGGAGCGACATGTCCACACGGATGGAGTTTTTGGATAATATCTCACGCGGCGCGGAAAAACTGCACTTCTAATTCATTTCGTACGTGTGATCTCAACGCCGACGGTTTCTACTTCTGAAACAGCATCGGGTTTCTCGATTCTGAGCCAAACGCTTTCCACTCGTTCATTGGTCAAGATTTTCGCTGCCAATGCTTCGATTAAGGCTTCGATTGTTCTATAATGACTCTGCTTGATAAAAAGAATAATATCTTTTGTGAGTGTGGAGTAGTTTACAGATTTTAGAACATCATCTGCTGCCGCAGCTTGTGTGATATCTGTGGTCAAGCTGGCGCTGATCCTGATTTTTTGCAGTGCGCGTTGTTCATGTGGATGGACACCCAGAATGCCTTCAACTTGTAGATTGTCAATAAATATTTTATCCATACAGCTCGCTTTCTAATGTTTCTTATTGTACCGATAAAAACAAGAATGGTGCAGTCATGAAAATTATCATATTTTCTATCAATCCCATATTTCCGGATAGAGTTACAGGAGGTGCATCAAAGCACCTTTATAGCATCGCCCGTCATCTTGGTCAGCTTGGCCACTCAGTGGAAATCCTTTGTGCACAACCCGAGAAAGAATCGTTGCCATTTGATTGGTCTGAAAACGTGTGGGTCTTACCTATTCTGCCTTTTAATATCCCATTTCCGCAACCTTATAACATCAGCGGGCCTGATTTAGCATTAATTGTCCAACGCCTATCGGATGCATTAATTGATGCGGATCGCTTTTATATCCACGATGGCGAGTTCCTCATTCCTGATGTCTATCAGTCGATTCCGACGATTGCCTCTTTCAGGGATAATATCTATCCCGAATCGGTGTTGGGCACGTTTATCGGCAAGGCAGATGAGGTTATTTGTGTCTCTGATTTTTCCGCTGCCGTGATCAAATCTACAGCAGGGCGGTTTTTCCCCAACCTGAAAGACCGCATCCATCAAGTTAATAATGGGATTGATTTTGATAAATTCAAGCCTGTTGATCCTGTTTCCCTCGCTCACAGATTGGGTATAAACCTGGATGAGGAAAGGGTTTTATTGCATCCCCATCGTCCGGAGCCTGGCAAGGGGTTACCCGAGACCATCATGGTTGTAGACAGGCTGGTTCATCAGCATGGTTTATCTAACATCAGAGTCCTGATCCCTGAGTGGATCGACTCAATGCTTTCAGCGGGTGATTCGGATTTTTACAATGAAATGATGCACTTGATGCAAGACTTGGGTGTGCAAGACCATTTTCAATTCATCCCCTGGCTGCCTATTGAGCGCATGCCAGAGTTGTACAGCTTGGGTGAGGTGACGCTATGCCTGGGTAATATAGTTGAGGCTTTTGGCAACGTGGCTTATGAATCCATGGCTTGCGGCACCCCAAGCATTGTTGCTCGCGTGGGTGTTCATCGCACCATGATGCCGGATGAACTCATATCAAAAGTTAACTTCGGGGATATTAAAGGTGCTGCAGAAAAGGTTATGACAATCCTAAATGATCATGGACAAGTGAGCCAGGAAGCGTTGACCTACCTGCGAGCCGAAATGGACATTAGCCGGCAGGTGGGGGATTATGGAGACATCATCCTGACATGCCAGAAGCGGGATAGGCTGCAGTTTTCGTTACCTCTTATTCAGGCGGATCAGGATTACATATTGGCTCCTTGGTGCTACTTTGACGAAGATCGAATATATCATGATTTTCGTGGTTCCTTTGAATCCGCAGCTCAATTGGCTGAGTTACATTCAGGAAGGCAAAGTATAAACCGTCATAAAGCCAAGGAAGCGGGTGTTACGGAGGAAACCTGGGAAAAATGGATTGACTGTACTTGGATTGTTCCAGTTTTCTAAATAAATGAAAGGACAGAGGATGTTCGATTTATCAGAAAATATTGTTTTGGTCACAGGGGCTGCCGGAAATCTTGGTGGGGCTGTTGTCAAGCTATTCCTGGAAGCAGGTGCCACCGTTTGTGCGTTGGATCACCGTCAAGGTCGATTGGAGGGCTTACACAATCCTTCTGATTCGAGCGAGCTTCATCTTTTCGAGAATGTTGATGTCACAGATCAGCGGATGATGGAGGAACTGTCGGAAAAGGTTAAACGCCAAATCGGCAAGGTGAATGTCCTGGTGAGTACAGTGGGGGGCTTCGCTTATGGAGAAATGGTGCACGAGATCTCTCCTGAGTCATGGGAGAAAATGATGTCGTTGAATGTTCAGTCTTTTCTAAATGTCACCCGTGCCTTTGTCCCAGACATGCTTAACAATGGTGAAGGGAAGGTCATTTCTGTGGGTTCCCGAGCATCATTAAAAGGAAGCGCGATGACCGGCGCATATGCGGCGGCAAAGGGCGCTTTATTGCGGCTGACGGAGAGCATGGCGGGAGAATTAATGCCATACAACATACAGGTGAATTGCGTCTTGCCCGGGACGATTGATACCCCTGAAAATCGGGAAGCAATGCCGAAAGCAGACTTTGAGAAATGGGTTTCACCTGCGGAAATTGCTCAGGTGATCCTGTTTTTATCTTCTCCCCAGTCCAATGCGATTAGCGGCGCAGTTATTCCTGTTTACGGCAGATCGTGAACATTAAAGATACTGTCCCCCGTCAACCCTGAGAAAAGCCCCTGTTGTAAAATCACTTTTTATCAGGTGCAGTGCGTTCTGTGCTGCTATTTCCGGGCTGCCAGAGCGTTTGAGAGGCACATGTTTTTCGGTATAGGCTTGCAGATCAACCTCGCTTTTCCCTGCCAGGGGCAGCATGATCCCCGGTGCCAGGGCGTTTACCGTAATACGGGGGGCTAATTCTATTGCGAAAAGCCGGGTCATTTCCACAAGTGCGGATTTAGTCAGCCGGTAAGCAAAATGGTCCGGTCTGTGCCGGATCACCTGTGCATCAGCGATGTTGAGAATTCGCCCGTTATGATCCTCCGGCAGTTGTCGGGTGAAATCCCGAATAAGGATGAACGGTGCTTGTAGGTTTATGCGGAACTCCTTTTCCCAGGTATCCCGATCGGTTTCCAAGCCGTAACCTTTCAAATAAACAGCCGCGTTATTGATGAGAATGTCAATGGATGGATAATGTTTGAGGGCTTTAGGAAATAGACTCTGGACAGCGTCAAGGTTGTTGAAATCAGCTTCAGCGATGATTGCTTTCACACCCATCTCTCGAGCCTTCTGTGCCGTCCATTCCGCAGGTTCTTCAGAGCGATTGTAATGTATGAAGAGGTTCACACCTTCACCTGCCAAGGCGAGGGAGAAGGCGCGTCCCAATCGAATGCCCCCTCCAGTAATAAGCGCCGTTTTTCCTTTCAAGTCCATATGTCACCTCTTAACCTTCACTAGATTCGGTTGATCACCCTTTGTTTGTGAGATGATTTCCTGAATAGATTTGCCTGTCGCAGGGTGTCGGAAGTAGGGGGAGATTTCAGCCAGTGGTTGTATGATGTAATGGTACCTTATCAAATTAGGATGAGGAATCCGCTTCTCGTTATAGGTGAATACATCTTCATCATATGTCAGGATATCCAAATCGAGAGGGACATGTTGTTTGTTCCCTTGTTCTCTGCCGAAGTCATATTCAATGGACTTCAGCCCTTCTAATAGATGGGGATAGGTTTCGTTCGTCTCGATTTCTATCACCTGGTTATAGAACAATAGGGCATTAGTATCCTGGGTCACATCTTGCGATCGAACAATGCTGGATTGCCCTCTTACTTTATAAGAATTTTTAAGGGCTGAGATCGCATCGGATAGGTTTTTCGTCGGCTCAGCATTAGAGCCAAGGCTGATAAAGACGGATATCCGCTTTCTGGAGGTGTAGCGCCGCTGATAGATTAGGGCGAAATTACCAAGAAGGATAAGGAAACTGACTGTTTGAAGGAGATCAATGCCAGCGATCAGCGTTTTTTCTTGCACAAAAACCTGGGTAGTCAAGGTGATGAGAGCCAGGCCGATAAGGAGCCATTGAAACAACAAGCCGCTTCGGAGAAATCCGCTTGTTTTAAGCCCTTTTGTATGGACCATGACCCAGATGCATAAACATAGTGTTAGGATGAGGGTGTATAGCTGAACGGGATGGCGCGTGGCATTCCACAAATCCACTCCCCAGGGCAGCTCTGTTGGCAAACCATAAGCGTTGCCGCTGGCGAAATTTGCCAGGTGCCATCCTATAAAAATTTGGATGAACAATGGTGCGGCAGTGTCCAGTGTCGGCCATAAGGGCAGATGTTTCTTTTGCGCATAGATGAAGGTTGACAGCAAACCTGCCAACAACCCAAAACTGGTGTTCATCATTGAAGGCGTCAGAGAGAATAGACTGAGAGGATTCTCCAGAAAGACTGCGGGGTTCTGAAGGAGAAAACCGATCCTTGCACTGACGATCCCAACAAGGATGCCCATCAATATGCTATTCTCAATGGCTTCGCCATTGGTGCCCAATGCATCTGAGAATTTTCCCATTGTCCAGATGCCAATCCATAGACTCAGGATCAGGATCAATCCGGGAGCCTGAATTGCGAAGGGTCCGAGGTCAATAACGGGGAACATCGCTATTCCTGCCCTTCGCTGTTCAAGAGGTCATTCAACCTTGCCCGCAGGAAACCTTCATTCATCCCGGAACCGATGACCACATCGGTGATTTTTCCGTTCGGCGCGATCAAAACGGATGTGGGCAGGGCGTGTACGCGGTATTCCTGTGCGAGAGAACCGTCTCTATCCAGGAGCATGGGGTAGGTATAGCCTTGAGACACGAAATATGTTTCCGCTGTTGATAGCGTGTCCTGATAGGTGAGGTTAACAGCCAGCAACTCAAACCCATCTTTTGCATAGTCGTTATATACAGTTTGCAGCCCCGGCATCGCCCTTTTGCAGACCGAACACCAGGATGCCCAAAGGAAAACCAATACTGGGCTTCCGTTGTAATCCGAGAGTTTCAAGGTTTCGCCTTGGATTGTTTCCAGCGTGAAGGCTGGGGCATAAAAACCTTTGTGAGGTGCTGCAGCTTCCACCATGGAGGAATCTGTGGGCAGAAGAATAGGCGTTATGAAAATCCAGACGAGGCTTAATAAACTGATTGTGACAGCAATACCAATAAATGTGTTTTTCTTCATGTCAAAATCATGTTGATTTCAAGGATAAGGATTGAAAGCGATCTTTCAGGGAGGGGTAGAGTTCACGATAATCCTGGTAATACGCTTTGTAAACTTTCACATTGTCGGGGTCGGGTTGTGTGGAGGTCAGCGTTTTCACGGTTTCACCACAGGCTTCTTTAACCGTTGTCCAGATATTGGCGCCGACGCCAGCTAAAAGGGCTGCACCGTAGCAAGCGCCCTCAGTGGTATTGACCGTCACCAGCTCTGCGTTCATCACATCCGCCAGGATCTGACGCCAGATTGGGCTTTTTGCTCCACCGCCGGAAACACGGATTTGTGTGATCTCACCCAATCCGGCTTCACGAACTAGGGTCATGCTGTCGCACAATCCGAAAGCAACGCCCTCCAGAACAGACCGTGTTATGTGGTCGAAGCTGTGCCGCACTGTCAGGCCGATGAACCCGCCACGTGCAAGGGGATCGGGATATGGGGTGCGCTCTCCCGTCAGGTAGGGCATGAAAAGTAAGCCCTCGCTGCCGGGTGGGATGTCTTTGGTCGGTTCAATAAGGTCTGTGTAGTTAGAACCCGGTGAGAATGTGTCCCGGTACCAGCGAAGGGAGCCACCAGCGGATAACATAACACCCATCAGGTGCCACCCCTGGTCATCCCCGGGCGGTAGGCTATGGCACATGGCGTGAAGCCGTCCTTGAGGATCAATAAACGGTTCTCCGGTGGGGGCAAAAACGACGCCAGAGGTGCCGAGGGTGAGTGCAACAATCCCGGAGGACACCGCGCCGACACCCACTGCCTGGGCTGCCTGGTCGCCGCCGCCGCCGACTATGGGTGTTCCTGCCTTCAAGCCAGTGGTTTCAGCCGCTTCTTTAGAGACTTCTCCAGTTACTTCACTGCCCTCATAAACCGAGGGGAGCCAGGTGAGGTTCACCTCCAAAATGGAGAGGATTTCCCCAGACCAGTCCCGTTGGCTGATATTGAATAGAGAAGTTCCCGAAGCGTCAGCACAGTCGATGGCATAATCGCCGCTGAGTTTGAACCGGATGTAATCCTTTGGAAGGAGGATGTGGGCGATTCGCCGGTAGACCTCCGGTTCATTGTTGCGCACCCAGAGTATCTTAGGTGCGGTGAAACCGGTTAGTGCTGGGTTGCCGGTGATGTTGATCAGTTGTTCGAGTCCAATCTTTTCAACCATTTCCTCACAAGCGTCGCCTGTGCGTTGGTCGTTCCACAGGATAGCTGGACGAAGCACCTGATTCTGTGCATCTAAAAGCACGAGACCATGCATTTGTCCCGTCAAGCCAATGCCTTTAATGTCAGCAGGATTAACGGAATTAGCCTGGATCACCTCACGGATACTTTCCTGTGCTGCCTGCCACCAATCTTCGGGGTCCTGCTCTGACCAAAGCGGTTTTGGTGTACTTAGAGGATAGGTGTGTGTGGACGACCCTACAACATCTCCATTGTCGTTAATAAGAATAACTTTAGCGCCAGTTGTGCTGATATCAATACCCATCAAGATAGTCATTTTCTCTCCCTATGTCTATGTAATATGCCTCTATTATAAAGGAAAAGTAAGGCTTAATCTTGTTCCTGGACCACTAATTTTAAGAATGCTCTCATGGTAAAATGAATTTAATTAATCAAAGAAAGGACACTAAACATGGATCGGGAATCAATCCAAGAAAAAGCCATCAAAACCATTAAATTTCTCTCTGTTGATGGTGTGCAAAAAGCCAATTCAGGACATCCGGGTTTACCTATGGGGGATGCGGGTATTGCTTATGCCTTATGGATGAAACTCCTGAATTACAATCCCAAGAATCCGGATTGGTTCAATCGTGATCGTTTTGTACTGTCTGGTGGGCACGGTTCAATATTGTTGTATGTCATGCTGCATCTCACAGGTTACGATATCTCAATGGAAGAGTTAAAATCCTTCAGGCAATGGGGGAGCATTACCCCTGGTCATCCCGAATACGGATTGACGCCTGGGGTCGAAGTGACGACCGGCCCGTTGGGGCAGGGATTCGCTAACGGCGTGGGAATGGCGATTGCGGAAGCGCATCTGGCTTCGGAATTCAACCGCCCCGGACATACTCTCGTGGATCATTTCACCTATGCAATTGTCACGGATGGCGACTTGATGGAAGGTGTAGCCTCCGAAGCGGCTTCCCTGGCTGGACACCTCAATCTGGGGAAATTGATCTATTTTTACGATGATAACCGGATTTCCATTGACGGTTCAACAGGATTGGCATTCACTGAAGATCGCGAAAAACGTTTTGAAGCTTACGGGTGGCATATCAACCATGTAGCAGACCCTTATGATATTGAGGGGATGGTTGCTGCTGTGGAAGCAGCAAAAGCTGATCCACGCCCTTCATTAATTGTCGTCCGCACAACCATAGGTGACGGATTGCCCGAAGTGGGTGGGACAGAAGAAGCCCACGGTGCGCCTCCCGGATGGGATGAAATCGAACAGGCGAAGAAAAACGCTGGTTGGCCGGTGGAACCTCATTTTTATGTCCCCGACGATGTCCGTGAGCATTTCCTGAGGAAAGTCCAAGAAGGGCGTTTATTGGAATCAAGCTGGGAGGATAAACTGAAAGCCTATCGCCAAGCTTTCCCTAAGCTGGCATCCGAGTTTGAACGCCGGATCAAGGGCGAGCTTCCGGATGGTTGGGAATCGGCTCTTCCCGTTTTTCCGCCCGATGAGAAAGGTATGGCAACTCGAGCAGCTTCAGGTAAGGTGATCAATGCGATTGCTGGTAAGCTGCCTGAGCTGATGGGGGGGTCCGCTGACCTGGCGCCGTCCAATAAGACCTGGATTGATGGTGAGAAGGATTTTCAAGCTGGATCTCCAGAAGGACGCAATATGCATTTTGGTGTGCGTGAGCATGCTATGGGCGCAATTGTGAACGGTATGGCGGTTCATGGCGGTTTGCTCCCTTATTGCGGGACATTCCTGGTCTTTTTAGATTACATGCGGCCGGCAGTGCGCCTGTCCGCGTTATCCCATTATCCCTCCATTTGGGTTTATACACATGATTCGATTGGTGTTGGTGAGGACGGACCCACACATCAGCCCGTGGAGCAAGTGAGCAGTCTGCGAATCATCCCCAACCTGGTGACGATACGTCCGGCGGATGCCAACGAGACTGCACAAGCCTGGAAGTATGCCATCCAGCATGATGGTCCGGTTGCGCTGGCTTTGACCCGCCAGAAATTACCTGTGATTGACCGAGAAGTTTACGCCAGCGCTGACGAGTTATCCAAGGGTGCTTATGTTCTGGCTGATATGGGCGATGATGATCCCGAATTGATCCTGATGGCTTCCGGTTCTGAGGTCAACTTGATTTTGAATGCTGCCGGCAATCTCGCCGCAGAAGGGATCAATGTCCGGGTAGTCTCATTCCCCAGTTGGGAGTTGTTTGAGAAGCAAGATCAAAGCTATCGCGATTTGGTATTGCCCCCGGCAGTGAAAGCCAGGTTGGCAGTGGAAGCCGGCACGTCATTCGGCTGGGAACGTTGGGTGGGTGACCAGGGCGATATCATAGGGATTGATAAATTTGGCGCTTCTGCCCCTGGGAATGTTGTCATGCAAAAATACGGTTTTACCGTGTCGAATGTGATAGTCAGGGCTTTGACATCACTAAAATCAATTCAATAATGATATTAATGATTATTATTAAATGAAAGAGGATAGGATGAAAATAGCAGTAGCTGCAGACCATGCTGGCTTTCCTTTGAAACAAACGGCAATAGAAGTCGTTCAATCCCTAGGGCACACCGCCGTAGATTTGGGGACAGATTCAACGGAGAGTGTGGACTATCCCGATTTCGCAGAGAAAGCCGGGAAAGCGATTGTAAATGGCGATGTGGATCGGGCTATAGTCATATGCGGTTCCGGGGTGGGAGCTTGCATCGCCGCGAATAAAGTTGTCGGCGTTTATGCTGGCTTGTGTCATGACGTCTATTCCGCCGCGCAGGGCGTTGAGCATGATCAGATGAACATGCTCTGTTTAGGTGCCAGGATCATTGGCCCTGAACTGGCGAAGTCTATTATTGAATCTTTTCTAAAAGCCACACCGTCCGATGCACCTCGTCATTTACGGCGTGTGGCAAAGATCAAGGCTATTGAGATAAGTCAAACGAAAGGCAAATGATGAGTTCGGTTGCGAAATTACACTTGCTCGGGCAGTCTATCTGGTATGACAACATCAGGCGTGCGCTGATTGAAGATGGCACATTGATGGATCGTATTGAACGAAGGGAAATCTATGGAGTCACCTCCAATCCCAGCATTTTTCAAAAGGCGATCGCTGAGAGCGATGATTACGCGTCCAATTTAAAAACAATGGCATGGGCTGGTTTGGACTCAGAATCAATTTTTTACCGTCTGGCGATCAAGGATATTCAGGACGCCGCTGATCTCTTCTATGCGTATTACGAAGCGACCGGGGGCGCTGATGGTTTTGTGAGTTTGGAAGTCAATCCAGATCTGGCTTATGACGCTCCGGGGACGATTGATGAAGCGCTGTGGTTGTGGCAGGAAGTCGACCGTCCAAATTTGATGGTGAAGATCCCAGCGACAGAAGCCGGCTTGCCAGCCATTACAGAATGCATTACGGCTGGGATCAATGTCAATGTCACCCTGATCTTCTCTCGTGAACGGTATGCTCAGGTGATGGAAGCCTATCTGGAGGGCATTGAACAGCGTATTGCAGAGGGATTGGATGTCTCAGAGATAGCCTCCGTGGCATCGTTTTTTGTTTCGCGGTTGGAGACAAAAGCCGATCAACGATTGCAAAATATCATTGATGCCGGGGGAGCAGGTGCGAATGTGGCTTCATCCCTCATAGGCAGGTTAGCCGTCGATAATACCCGATTGGCTTATCAACAATATGAGACGTTTTTCACCTCACAACGTTTCAAAGAAGCAGAGCAAGCTGGTGCGCAAAAGCAGCGACCTTTATGGGCTTCAACCAGCACGAAGAATCCTAATTACAGTGATATTAAATATGTCGAATCGCTGATTGCGGAAAACACTGTCAACACCGTCCCACCGAAGACATTGGAAGCTTATCTCGATCATGGCGATCCACAAATCACGATTTATGATGAACTGGAACAAGCTGAAGAAGATTTTGAAAAAATAACTGAGGTCGGCATATCCATTGACGAAATCACACAGGGATTGGAAGATGAGGGCGTGAAGAAGTTTTCTGATTCCTATCATGAACTTTTGGATGTGATTGAATCCTATCGTCAAGAGCATCTTACTGAACTCGGTGACCTAGCTGTTCCGGTTGAATCGGAAGTAAAAGCTTTCCGCACAAGGGATATCATCGCTCGAATGCACCGCATTGATCCGACGCTTTGGACGGATGAACCGGCGGGAAAGTTTGAAGTTCAAAAACGCCTCGGATGGCTAACTCTCCCAAAACAGAGCCAAAGTCTGATCGCTGACCTAGAAGATTTCACTGACCAGTGTATGGCAGAAGGCTTTGAGAAGGTCCTGCTACTTGGCATGGGAGGTTCCTCACTTGCCCCTGAGACGATCAGCTTGGTTTTGGGCGATCAATTGGAAGGCATGGACTTGAAAATATTGGATTCAACTATCCCTGAACAAGTGTCGTTAGCGGATGAATGGGTGGATTATCAGAACACACTCTTTATTGTCGCCAGCAAGTCCGGCACGACGACAGAAACCATGTCTTTTTTCAATTATTTTTGGGAACGCGCTGGTTTCGAATTAGGTGAAATGCGGGGTGATCATTTCATTGCTATCTCAGACCCGGGCAGCAAGCTGGCTCAATTGGGAAAAGAACTCGATTTCCGGGCAGTGTTTACAGCTAATCCCAATGTGGGGGGGCGATACTCGGCTTTAACGTATTTTGGCTTGGTGCCAGCCGCCTTGATGGGGGTCGACCTTCTGCGTTTCTTATGGGAAGCTGAAGATATGGCAGAGGCTTGCTCTGAGGAGAATGACATAGAAGCAAATCCCGGTGCGATTCTGGGTATCATTCTGGGTTTGGCTGCGGTCAGCGGACGAGATAAGCTGACCTTGATAACTGATAAATATCTAAGTCCACTTGGATCTTGGCTGGAACAGCTTATTGCTGAGAGCAGCGGAAAGGAAAACAAGGGAATTATTCCGATCGCTGATGAACCTTTAATGGCCGCGGAGTCCTATGGAGATGATCGAATATTTGTTTACCTGCGGCATGATGGCGGGCATGATGGTTTTATTGAAAACTTAAAGAACGTACATCAACCGACGCTGACATTGGATGTCCCAGATCTTTATCGGCTCAGCGCAGAGTTCTACCGCTGGGAATTCGCTGTTGCTATCGCTTGCAGTATTCTTGGGGTCAATGCCTTTGATCAACCGGATGTGCAGGATAGCAAGGACCGCACGAAGAAGAAGCTGCAGGCATATTTGGAGACTGGAGAACTGGATGAGAAAGAAGTCGTTTGGGGGAAGGACGACCATCAAGTTTACGGTTTAAATTTCGACGGTCTTTCGGAGTGTGGTTCTCTTTCTGAAGTTATCAGCACTTTTCTTGCTCAGGCAGAAAGCAATGATTACGTCGCCATCAATGCTTTTGTCCCCCGCAATGAGGAAAACCTTGAGGAACTTACAGCGCTTCGTGAAAGCATCATGGAAGAAACAGGGTGCGCCACCACACTGGGTTTTGGGCCACGTTTTCTGCATTCCACCGGGCAGCTTCATAAAGGTGGGGCAAACAATGGCTTATTTATTCAAATTACACTGGAGGATGATGAGGATATTGGCATACCTGAAAAAGCGTACTCCTTTAGCGTTCTCGCCAGAGCTCAGGCTCAGGGAGATTTGGAAGCTTTGCTCGCCAGAGATCGGCGGGCGATTCGAGTCCATGTTCGTCGCGGTGAATCACTAACCTGGTGAAACCTATTCTCTGTTCAAACAATTTTTTACAAAAATTTTCGGTATGCACTCTGATTAAGATGTTTACACCTTCAGAGAAAATCAGTTTATGTTAATAAAAATATATTGATTCAATAAAAAAATATCAAGATAATTGTAACAAATGTAATGAGTGTATTGACATTACAGCTTTGTTCTCAGATAATTCCTTACATTGTCTATTTATTGACGAATAGGTGAAAAGAGTATGAAGCAGAATCTCTTTTCTCACCTCAGAACATGGTGACTCCCTGTAACTATACGATTGATCTGCACCAACTTGAAATTTATGAGAAAAAATAATTCAGCAAAATTTGATAGGTGATCAACCATTTACACTGCAAGGTCAATAAAGTAATAATTAAGTAAGTAAATTTATTGGAGTTTAAAGAAATGTCTCAGAGTTTTGATAGAAGGAAACAAAAACTTGGCGTTTTTTATGGGTTAATTTCTGGTATTGCATTTTCAGCAACCGCCTGGGGATTTGATGCAATTGTTTTGGCAAACTCGCATGTTTCTTATCCATGGATTAAATTCTTGCCCGGGCTATTAATTAGCAGTTTGATTGGGGGGCTGGTCGGTTGGGCTAGTGTAAAAATCTCTAAAGGCTTGGTCACCATTGTGATGTGGATGGTCTTTGGGTTGATAATGGTCTGGCTGACTATTTGGATACCCTTTATCAGTACACCTTCCCTAATAAAAGTATTACAACCGGGTTTGAACGAATGGATCGACTATCCAATGGTAGCCAATGTTAATCAATTCCTCATTATTTCCATCATTGTTATTTGTTTACCTGCAATTATTTGCGGTTTACTTGAAACTAATATTGTTGAAGCGGTTTTGATATCTTCACACAAAGGATCTATCCTTTCTCTTATTGTAGTATGCAGCCTGATAATGAGCTTGGCAGGTTCTGCGGTTGATGAAATTACCAACAAGCATTTTCGAGAACCTATTAAGGTTCTCGATGATTTGTTCAAATTTGCTGTGGATAACCAGGGAAAGGAGGTCGATCAAATAACATTGCGTCGTATGCGCCTGAAGACAGTTGAGGGCTTGGAACAGATCTTGCCAAGATCGCGAAGATTGACTTTGATTGCTTTTGATGAAACTTTGGCGCAGATGGACATTCTTGTGAGTTTTGAGGGTATATGGGTGAAATGCACTACAATCTATTCACAACCCCTTACTTGTGAACAAATATCAATGGTGCCTGATATTCATGTAGTGTTGAATTGATTTCTATTTGTATAATAGAATTAAAAATTTTATCCTGAGTTGACTTCTTTCCCATACTATTGATTTCAATATCTGCTGCTTATCTGCTCCAGGTGGTGACCGTTCTTATTTCTAGACCGCATGCCTTATAACTGCTATGAGTTGATGTCATAAAGCTGCAAGCCCATGAAAAAAGGTCGTTTTTTGTGTTTCAGCTTTTTAATGTCATCATCCTCCCAAGTCATTTGATTAATTTCTTCTGAACTATATTGGTGACATCTTAGAAATACCTATATCTACGGAATTAAAATTTTTGCAGTATAATGGTTTACATTAAATTATCGAAATTAGATTAAAATACAGTGATATAATCTCGACATTCTGGGATTATGGTTTACATAGATAAAACAAGGATGCGATAAGGAAAAATTGATGGTAAATCAGTTGTTAAATGTGCAAGATCTTGAAACACAATTTAAAACACCCGAAGGCATTATTCATGCGGTTAATGGCGTTTCATTTACATTAGATGAAGGTGAAACACTTGGTGTGGTTGGCGAAAGTGGTTGCGGCAAGAGTGTGACCATGCTCTCTTGCCTTAAACTTGTTCCAATCCCACCAGGCAAAATTGTTGCAGGCAGAGCATTGTTTAAGGGTGAAGATATGCTTGCAATGGATAATGATGCAATTCGCAAAATCCGAGGCGCACAGATCAGTATGATCTTCCAGGACCCAATGACCTCGCTTAACCCAGTTATGACTATTGGCAAACAACTATCAGAACCCATGATGCTGCATCTTGACATGACGGAAAATCAGGCTAGTGACCGCTCTGTAGAGCTCCTTGAGATGGTTGGCATACCAAGAGCAGCCGATCGCCTGAAAGATTACCCCCATCAATACTCAGGCGGTATGCGCCAAAGGGTGATGATAGCAATGGCTTTGTCCTGTATGCCGCAAATACTAATTGCCGACGAACCAACCACTGCTCTGGATGTAACCATTCAGGCACAGATTGTAGAACTGGTTATTCGGCTACGTGAAGAGCTGGGTATGGCGATTGTCTGGATCACCCATGATCTCGGTGTCGTCGCCAGTATTGCAAATCGAGTTGCAGTGATGTATGGCGGATTTATTATCGAGGAAGCGCCGGTCACGTCCCTTTATTCTGAGCCTGCACATCCCTATACGATTGGATTGCTGCAAAGCCTTCCTCAAATCCAGGAGAAAGAAAGAAAACAATTGTTTTCAATTGAAGGTATGCCGCCGACTCTTTTCAAAAAACCGCAAGCATGTCCATTTGCACCGAGATGTCAATTTGTGAAAGAACGCTGCTGGAATGAAAATCCCCAACTTGAATTAATTGGAGATAATCATCGTGTCGCCTGTTGGGTAGATACAAATACTGGGAGAGAACGAAAATGAACAATAACCAAGAAACATTGCTCCGTGTAGAAAACCTGGTTATGCATTTTCCTATCTATCGTGGTGTCATTCGGCGACAGGTGGGTGCGATCAAAGCTGTTGATGGCGTGACCTTTAGCGTAAAACGTGGAGAAACCCTGGGGCTTGTTGGGGAATCTGGCTGCGGGAAAACAACTGTCGGCCGCACGATTCTTCAGCTTTACAAACCAACTTCAGGGCATGTTTATTTTAAAGATATTGATCTAAGCGAACTAAAGCCTGAGGAAATGCGGCACATGCGCCAGGAATTACAAATGATCTTTCAAGATCCTTATGCCAGTTTGAATCCACGGATGACGGTCAGGGAGATTGTTGGGGAACCTCTGGTTGCATTTGGTTTAGCAAGTGGAAACGAATTGGATCAGCGCGTTGCAGAACTGCTGAGTTTAGTCAGGTTGGATCAAAATTATGCTGGACGCTATCCGCACGAATTTTCGGGGGGGCAGCGGCAGCGGATTGGCGTAGCAAGAGCTTTAGCAATGAACCCGTCATTTATTGTCTGTGACGAACCCATTTCCGCACTGGATGTGTCCATTCAAGCACAGGTGGTCAATTTACTTGAGGATTTGCAGAAGGAATTAAACTTAACTTATCTTTTTATCGCGCACGACCTTTCCATGGTGCGTCACATCAGCGATCGTGTTGCGGTGATGTATCTCGGGAAGATCATGGAATTGGCTGATCGAAATGATGTTTATTACAACCCTTTGCATCCCTATACAAAAGCATTGCTTTCCTCTATTCCTGTGCCGAAGCCCGAATATTATGAAGAGCATCAAAGGATAGTTTTGGAAGGTGATGTACCCTCACCAGCCAATCCCCCATCAGGCTGTCGGTTTAGAACGCGATGCCCTATTGCAGATGAACATTGCGCCGATGTTGTCCCTGAACTTCGTGAAATATCACCCGGGCATTTTGTTGCTTGTATCAAAGTTGATGAAGAAGATCTTAAAAAGGAGGTGGTAGGTCTGGATGGATAAAATTTGGTGTTTGTAGTGATTTGGTAAGCAAATTAATTTCTCTAAAGGAGAAGAAAACCATGAAAAAACTATATTTTGTAATTGCTCTATTGATGGTTGCAAGCTTGATTATTACAGCTTGTACACCAACAACTGAAGCACCACCCGTTGAAGAACCGGAAGTTGAAGAACCGGTAGTCGAAGAAACCGAAGAAGAACCTGCTGTTGAGCCAGTTGCATTGAACCCGTACCTTGGTTCCAATAAGCTGGATGGGAACGGTGTTCCGGGAACATTTTTTGATGATGTTCACGTTCGCAGAGGCTTTGCTTATGCATTTGATGCAAAGCTTGTTGCTGAGGATGTATACAGTGGTGAAGCCGTTCAATCCAAGGTCCTCTCATTGCCTGGCATGCCCGGCTATGACCCGATGGCCCCATTCTATTCCTTCGATCTTGAAAAAGCGGCTGAGGAATTTAAACTGGCCGATGTCGATAAAGACGGCATTCCCGCAGGTGAGGATCCGGACGATATCTGGGAGATGGGTTTCAGAATGCAGATGCTTTACAACACCGGAAACACCACTCGCCAAATAGTTGCAGAGATTCTTCAATCTAACCTTGCTGAAGTTAACGAGAAATTCGTGGTTGAGGTTTTGGGTTTGCCGTGGCCAGCTTATTTGACGGCTCAACGAGCCTATAAGATCCCGATCATGGTCGGTGGCTGGTTGGAAGATATCCATGACGCTCATAACTGGTATCAACCCTATACAACCGGTACCTATGGTGCTCGACAGCAGCTTCCTGATGACTTGAAGGCACAATTTAAAGAACTGCTCGATACAGGTGTAGCTTTGGTGGATCCTGATGCACGCCATGAGGTTTATCAGGAATTCAACCAGCTGTACTTTGACCAGGCTGTGGGTGTTCCTATTGTTCTGGCGACATCCCATGGTTATGAACAGAGTTGGGTTGAAGGACGTGTTTTGAACCCAATTTTCTCAGGCGATGTATACAAAACCATGTATGAAACCGAAGGTTCCCCCGATCCAGGTACCATCACGGTTGCCTCTATCGGTGATCCATTGGTGTTTGACCCGGCAGCATGCTATGACACAGCCAGTGGTGAGGTCCTGCAAAACATCTATGAAACCCTGGTCTTCTATGACGGCATCAGGACCGATGAGTTTGTGCCTCAGTTAGCTGAATCTTGGGAAGTCTCTGAGGATGGCACCGTCTGGACCTTCAATATCCGTGAGGGTGTGAAATTCCATGAAGGTGGCGATCTGACCGCGTCCGATGTAGCATATTCTTTCCAGCGGGGCCTGTTACAGGGCGGTTATTCAACCCCGCAGTGGCTTTTAGCTGAACCCTTCCTAGGTGTTGGCATTGATGACATCACCGGTATTGTGGATGACTTTGCTTCTGCTGATGACCGTGAATCATTGATGGCCAATGATCCTGAAGTCCTTGTGGCTGCCTGCGAGCTGGTTAAATCCAAGATCGTCGCTGATGACGAAGCCGGCACAGTTACCATGACCCTTGCTCAACCTTGGGGGCCCTTCCTTGCAACAATTGCTAATAACTGGGGCTCTATAATGGACATGGAATGGGTCATTGAGAATGGCGGCTGGGATGGTTCTTGCGAAACATGGCAGAATTACTACTCCATGGCCGATGCTGATAATCCCTTCAGGGCAATTACCAATGGCACGGGTGCTTATAAACTTGATCACTGGACACCTGACCAAGAAGTGGTACTAACAGCCTTTGAAGATTATTGGGGTGAGCCTGCAAAAACTGAGCGTGTTGCACTGCTGAACATTTCAGAATTTGGCACTCGCTTTGCCATGCTCCAAGCTGGTGATGCGGATATCATCTATGTTCCTGCTGAGAACCGTGCAGCGGTTGACCCGATGGTTGGTGAGATTGCAATTTACAACCCGGAAACCAACGCATATGATGATCCTGTCCCGGTTTGCTCTGTTGATACAACCACACTAGGGATTGATCGTTTTGAAATTTGTGAGGATCCCAGCGATCAACCATTGACCCTGTACTTTGGTCGACCTGGTTTGAGCCAGGATGTGATCCTATTCAACTTTAATATCCAGTAGGATTTCACAAATAACAATTGAATAAATGGTGCGGGAACCGTAAGGTTCCCGCACCTGCACCAGGTTTTTCTCTTCGGAATGATTAGAAAGATCCAAATTCTGCTCATTCCGAAAAGAAAAAATAGCTTGAGAGGTTTAGAATGACAAATTATATCATTCGTCGTTTATTGCTTGTACCAGTGCTTCTGATCGGGATTACTCTAATAATTTTCGGCATGCTGCAGTTACTTGGTCCGGTCGAACGTTCAGCATTGTATGTCGTCGACTTCCCAAGAAATGATAAGCAAATCGAAGGTCTCATTCGAAAATACGGATTGGATGATCCTTTTTTTGTCCAATATTGGCGTTGGTTAGCAGGTGTGGAAGATCCTGTGACAGGTGAAAGAGATGGGGGAATCCTGTTTGGTGATTTTGGTTATTCCAGGACGGCTTCACAGGATGTTATTGATATTATTAAAAGCAGGTTTCCAAACACATTAGACTTGGCGTTGTGGACAATTTATCCCATGCTTTCTGTGGGAATTTGGATGGGGGTGAAGGCAGCGGTAAACCAGAATAATATTATTGACCAGGCTGCCCGAATTTACAGCATTATCGGCACGTCTTTCCCAACCTTTGTATTTGGATTGTTGTTGTTGATGCTCCTTTACGCGAACAACCAGTGGTTCCTTCCTGGAAAGATGTCCCCCTGGGTTGACCAGTTGATCCGTTCAGATGAGGGATTTAGACAAATTACTCACTTGCTCTCAATTGATGCCTTATTGAATTTACGGTTTGATGTTTTCTGGGATGCATTGCGACACATGATTATGCCCATCATCACACTTTCTTATATCAGCTGGGCAACCTTTGTCCGTGTTACCCGCTCATCAATGCTGGAAACACTGCGTATGGATTATGTTACAACCGCAAGATCTAAAGGTTTGAAGGAAAGAGATGTGATAAATAAACACGCGCGGCCCAACGCGATGCTGCCGGTTGTCACAATGATGGGGTCCAGCATTGTTGGGCTGCTGGGGGGTGTTGTGATCACTGAAACAGTATTTAATTACCCCGGAATTGGCAAAGCGGCTGCAGACGCAGCCGCGCAGCTTGATGTTGTAACCATCCTTGGTTTAGCGATATTTACAGGTTTTATCCTGATTCTCTCCAACCTGGTCGTTGATATTCTTTATGCGTTCATCGATCCCCGTGTCCGTCTCTCTTAAGGAGTAAGTATGACTGAAATGACAACTATCCCAACTGGAGACAACCAGTTACTAAATGAAACACAGTCCGACCGAAAAATTGGCTGGTTAGAACGTTTCCTGGGTCCGGATAATTATCGGATTGTTACGGGTTTATTCAAAACACCTGCTTCTATCATTGGGTTTATTCTTATTTTTATTTTTATTCTGATTGCAATATTTGCACCGATGATCGCTCCCCCAGTGGGCAATGACCCCATGAAGATTCCCCGTGATGGTTTCAGCGGCGAACCACAACCGCCAGGATCACCATGGGACAAGAATGTTCCTGAAATGCCGTTTTGGTACAAACCTCTTACCGGCAATGAGCAATGGGTTCACTTACTTGGGACTGCTCAGGGTCAATATGATATTTTTTATGGCATTATTTGGGGAACCCGTACAGCCTTCCAGACGGGCATTATTGTTGTGATTACCACGGTGGTGATTGGTGTAATCCTGGGATCAACTGCTGCCTACTATGGTGGTTGGGTGGACAACCTTATAATGAGAATCACAGATATTTTCATGACACTGCCATACATTATGATGGCATTGATTTTCTCATCCGTTCTCACGCCAATTTTAGGAAGAAGCCTTTTACCTCCTATGATTGCTATGATCACGTTCAGTTGGATGGGTTACGCTCGTATCATTCGGTCTGATATTCTTTCCATTAAGGAGCGGGATTTTGTGCTGGCAGCTAAGGCATCGGGTGTGAAGAATGGCCGGATTCTCTTCAAGCATATTCTGCCGAATGCGATTTTCCCTACTCTTGTTCTGGCATCTCTGGGTATTGGTGATGTGGTTCTTGGCTTTGCCGCGCTTTCCTTCCTTGGCATTGGCACTGAAATAGGTTATGCTGATTGGGGCCAGGTCTTGAGTTTTGCGCGCAATTGGATCACAAGCCTGAATCGATACTGGTATATTGTGGTTTATCCTGGCCTTACATTAACGCTGTTTGTGATGGGGTGGAACTTAGTGGGTGATGCTATGCGAGATGTCCTTGACCCACGAATGCGTGGAAAATCATAAATTGGTCGTCTTCATTCAATAAAAGAATTTAACTGACGATTTTGCTGAGGTGTAAGCTAAGCTGACCGGCATACCTTGTATTTTGAAACGCATCAACGTTGGTTTGGATGTTTATTTATAATGTTTTAAAATCAGTCCTATCGTTCTGGGGCATGGTATGATAAACGTGTTCGGCGCGAAAAACGAGAAGCAAGAGTTGCTCATGGCCCTCAAATAACTAGGGCTGAAGCTAAGAGGTTTACCTGGTACGCCATCCTCGGGATTAATGATCGTATTAGTGTTCTCTGTCGTATGGATATTGTTAACACTTTTTGCGACACAAGTGTGGTTTCGATAGAGCGCCGCTTATTATTGAGAACCCATGAAAAGATACGCTATTACTGCTCATTGCCATAGCCCTTATGCATATTAGTGCGGATTTTTCGGCGAACCTTGGGATGTATACCTTTACGTTGTCCTTTCGTATGCTATCTCTTTTTTAGAGGCTGTCTAAAAAGTAATAAACTGGAAATTTACGATCAAATTATTGAGTGGATTTAAATATATTAATTGTTATGACGAAATAAATTTTCAATATTTATTGAAAATGAACTCAATGATGAACAACAAGAAGCATGAAATGCATCATTTTTGGGGAGCCCCTCAATTTCGAAACTGAGTGACAGAGTCTCTTTCAATTAATTCACAGGGGAGGATGATTCCATTATTTTCTATGTCTACCCCTTCTATCAGTGCCAGCAGCATTTCCGCACTTTGATGCCCGATTTCCGTTGTGGGAAGTTGAATCGTTGTCAGGGGCACAGGTAGGTAGCTTGCGATCTCACGATTGTCAAAGCCGATAATGGAAAAATCTTGTGGGATCTTGAGACCCATCTCTTGTGCCGCGCTCAGGCATCCGGCTGCCATGAGGTCGTTCATGGCGAAAACAGCGGTGGGAGGGTTGGGAAGCGCCAGTAGTTCTTTGATTTGTTGATAACCAGAAGTATATTCCCAATCACCATAGCGGATGTAATACTCTCGAATTGGTAACCCGGCTTGTTCCATAGCGGTGTGAAAACCTTCCAATCGTTGACGAGTGGGGAAGGAATCGGGGTGCCCGGCAATCAATCCGATGTCCTGATGCCCATGATCAATGAGGTAATTGACCGCCGTTATGGCGCCTTTGACGTTGTTATACGTTACATAATGATCCCTTTCTGAACCGTGAGAGTAAGCAAAGACGATTGGTTTTTCAATGGGGTCCAGAATGCCATTCAGGTGGCGGTCGTGCAAGCCCACATAGATGATGCCGTCCACATGGGATCGCAGCAACAATGAAATGCTGTCGTTGATATACTCACGATAGTCCATGATTTGACCGTACTGGTTATACAACTTCTCCAGCATGTGCAAATCTTTAAGGATCATCTGAAAGCCGTGTTCTTCCAATGATTCCTCAACGCCATTAACAATCGCTGCAATCGGCAAGCCACGAATATCCTCTACCAGAACGCCGATGGTCAAAGTTTTACCCATGCGAAGCGATTTTGCCAGGGAATGGGGGATGTAGTTTGTTTGTATTATTGCGTCTTTAATCCGCTGCGTGGTCTCCTCGCTGAGCTCTTTCGTGCCGTTAATCACATAAGAGACGGATGCTGTGGAGACACCAGCCAATCTTGCGACGTCCTTCAATGTGGCCATTTGAAGTAAGTTTCCTTTACACCGGCAGCGGGGCGATGACCGAGGAAGAAGTAAACATCCAGGTGACAATCAGGGCGTTGAGGATGGCTCCTGGATAAATATTACCTGTCGCTTCGTATAGGAAACTACCTAAAGGGATCATTAACGCCAGTAAAACGATCATATGCTCGATATTGATCACGAAACCCACCAAAGCACCTCCAGGACCTACGAAGGGGACGATGCCGGCGGTATAAAGGGGAACGTACTGCAATGCCATATGGAAAAGCAAGGGGGTCACCATCACCAGAATGCCAACAACTGATTTGCGAAAAACCGTGTGCAGCCAGGTTTTACCTGGTGCTGGTCGTAACTGCGCTTGGAGCATGATGTTGACTTGAATGAAACCTACCAGGAAGAAGGGGAAATACAACAGCATCATCAATAATCAATATCCTGTCAGATCGCTGGCATAAGGGAATTTATAGCGGAAATCGATCATCAGGAAAGCCTCGGGAATGGCTTCCAGTGCATACACAAAGCTAAATAAAATGACCGCTAGAAGAAGTGCCCGCCATAGGGTCAGCCAAGAAAGCCGGATTCGGTCTTTTTCTTCGGAGATACCTAATTCTTTATAGTTGATTTCACTGCTTTTCTCTTGATGTTTTCTCAGCCATCTTCTGAAGATGAAAAAACCGATGATGTTGATGACAACGAACCAGAATGCAACGCCGTTGACCATCATCATGGGGAAGATTTTATCAATGGGGAGGACATAAACATGGAACCCAAAGATGACCAGCACCAAGGGCAGATACAACAGGGTCAGCCCCGCATTAGTCAGGAAAGCCTTCCAGAAAGTTATCTTATCGCAAGCATAATTGCTGGATGGGACACCAGCGAGAGATTTAAAAGGTTTGATTCCCAATAATAATATTCCCAAGGGTATGGTGCTGAAGACACCGAAGATCATGGCAATTAAAGATGCTATTTCTTTAATCCGCCAGATTTGTTCATCCGCTGGAATGGTGAGGGGAACATCAGGGTTGAGTGCCTGGCTGAACCAGGATATCCCTTCTGTTAGTGCGCCCTGATCAAAGCTTTCACCGACATGGGTGGTATGTGTCATATGAACTCGGCGGGCTGTGCCCTCACTGAAATCACCATAGGTCGTGTTGAATTCAGGATTGGGGAACTCAAAGGCTGCCTGTGTTTGAGGTGTATTCATCCACTCAGCCTCAAAATCTTTCGTACCTGTCATACGTTTTCGATAATCATCATATTTGCCAAAGATCATCAGCATATTTTGCGGTCTGTTGGGCGTCGCTTCTTCTGTGTAGGCAAAACCCGAAACGACGATGGCCCGCACTTCTGGGTTTTCCATGGCAGCCAGGTAACTCATTTCAGCGCCCAGACTGTGGCCGCCTAAGCCGCAGCGGTCAGCATCCACATAGGGAAGGCATTGTAAATATTCGAATGCTGAATCAGCACCGTAAGTGGGATCAAAACCAGGTTCATCTTCGGAGAATTGGTTTTCCGAGTTGCCGCGGCCTAGGGTATCCAATGTGATGGCTACAAATCCACGTCGGGCTAATTCAATGCCGTATGGGTCGGATGTTTCACGGTTGTTCTGGTATCCGTGAAGGTATACGACGCCAGGCGCAGGTGTCTCCTCAATGGCATTGGGGGGACGGTAGAGTTTACCCCGGACGATCAAACCATTCTTGTTTTCAAAGGTGATGTTACTGACCTCCACCGTGAACCAATTCGTCATAGCTGCATAGGCTAAGACTTGTGCAGCAAGAGTGAGGATGATGCTTACTGCGAGAATCCAGGATGCGACTTTTCGGACTTTTTTATCCAATACAAAGGATGATTTCATATTCCCTCCGAGTTATATATATTTATTCTTTGAAGAATTATAAACGAAATTTTATTAAGTTAGAAAGAAATCTAGGAGGATTTTGAGAATAAATTACTGCTTTTGAAGAATGGTAAGAGGACCCTGTGGCAAAACGCCTATTCTCGGTCCATAAGTGGAGATGAGTTCGTCTATTGTTTTTGTGAGGTCTCGGCATGGTTTGAGCATACTTGTTTTGATGTGCGCATCACTGAGCCCATCACTATAGACATAGACATCCGCATACAATTGCACCTGAGCCTGGATCTGAACTTGCCAGGAGTCTTGGCATACAAATCCAGGTTGGGAGATCTGCTCAAGAAGCGCTTTAGGTGACCCGCCCTCTTTGAGGAGCCGGGCATAGTCGCCATGATTTGGTAGACCCTCTTCGCAAGCTGCCAGTAAGAGGATTGCACCACCTTGACTGACCCCGTTCCTGGCAGCAGCTAATCCCTTGACACATTGATATAAATTCTGATCCAGAGGGTAGCCGCTGTTCGATGTAATAACGATATCATAAGGTTCATCGATCGTGAATAGGCTGGACTTCTCTACGAATTGGCAACCTTGGGCATGGGCGGAGATCACGTCCCCGGCGAAGACCCCATTAATTCTATTAGTCCGATCCAGCGTTACATTAACCAAAAAGGTATTCTTAACCTTCAGAGCAGCTTCCTTCATCTCCTCCCAGATGGGATTGCCCTTTGTAATATTGAAAGCAGCATTGGGGTGGGCAATCATGGCTGGTGAGTGATTCCCGAAAATGCTTTCTTTCCCAGCAACACCCGGCAGGACAGCCTTGGGCCCGCCGCTGTAGCCAGCAAAAAAGTGAGGTTCGATGAACCCTGTTAGGATGTTCAGGTCTGCATCGACCAAGGCGCGGTTAACCTTAATGGGGTGACCAAAGCTGGATACCCCCAATGAAACAAGTCGGGACTCGTCAGAATCATCATGTTGAATACAGCGATAATTCTCTACAATTTCATTACCCAGCATTTGAAGGAGTTCCTGATTGGTCTGGGCTCGGTGTGTACCTAGTGCGTTGAGAAGGGTGATGTCCTCACTCTCAATCCCGTTTGCTTCGAGCTCCTGTAGAATGATAGGCAATAACCTGTTGTTAGGCGTCGCTCTGGTGATGTCCGTATGGACGATCACCACTTTCATCCCTTTTTTAACCTGTGCATGCAGAGGGGGACTGTTAATCGGGTGGTTAAGCGCATATTTAATGATGACATTTTCGTCAGAGACCGGCGGGCTTTCACGGACAAGAAAAATATCTGCATTATCTGGTACCTCTATGAATAATCCACGCCGACCATAATCCGTTTTAATTTGCATTGATATAATCCTGTTTGAATTGAAGTTTTCAGATTTAATATTATAAACGTTTCTTAATTAATTTGAATAGAAAAATAAATAATTGTGGTTGTCCAATGATTGGGATGAGTTCCTTTTTTCTTCATAAAGCCTATCCTGCCGCCAAATATTGTATAATTTTGTTGAAGCAGGTGTGTTAATAAATGTGTAATGCTGAAGATCATTGGAGTTATACCGAATGAAAGTCTTAGCCGTAGACCCTGGCGATAAACGCCTTGGCCTGGCGATCAGCGATCCAACTGGGACGATATCGCGGCCTTTATGCGTCATTGAGCACGAGGCGAGGGCAATGGACGCGCAAAAGATCGTAAAAATCGCTGAACAAGAAAGCGTCAGGTTGATCATAGTAGGTTGGGCGCTGGATTTGGAGGGGGGGGTGGGCTACCGCGCTCGTAAATCCAAACGGCTGGCAGATGCGGTTCAGGATTTGACCGATGTGCCTGTGAGGATGTGGGATGAAAGCGGCACAACCCAGGTCGCTATTCAGAGTAGAATCGACATGGGTGTCAGCAGGAAGAAGCGAAAGGGGCATTTGGACGATGTGGCTGCCAGCATTCTCTTGCAGGATTTTTTGATCGCTAATGAGGAACTCGTTAGGAAAGAAGATTAAGGCTATGAATAAGGATAATAGACGATCGTTATTTCTTCTCTTTGTGTTAATCCTCTTGGCTGTGATTGCAGTAGGATTTCTGACGGGATATTTCACCATTAAAGACATTGTTACACAGAAGTTTGGTCGGGCATCATCGGATTTGACCTTTACACAACAGATCATTTTCCCATTTGAGCTGTTTTTTAACCGTGATAAATTAACTGGATCATTAGACGCGGCTGGTGAGGATCAGGTTTTTGAAATAAATCAGGGCGAATCTGTTTCCATGATGTCCCTTCGCTTGGAAGGTGCTGGATTGATTGAGGATGCCGAGTTATTACGAACCTATTTGATATATACCGGTCTGGATCGGCATATTCAGGCTGGGGAATACCGATTGAATCCGGTTATGTCGCCCGTACAAATTGCCGCAGAGCTTTTGGATGCGACACCTGAAGATGCAATTGTCACTATCCTTCCTGGTTGGCGGATTGAAGAAGTGGGGGAGAATATCGCTGCTAGCGGTTTGGATATCGGCGCTGAAGAATTCATCCAAGCGGCTTATTCTCCATCTCCCGAACTTCTTTCAATTCTGCCGGTGGAATCATTGTCATCCTTGGAAGGTTTTCTCTACCCCGGCACTTATGTTTTCCCACGGGAAAAAGATCTTAATACAGTCCTTGAGACAATATTAGCTGCATTTTCAGAGAATGTGGATGTGACGCTTGTGGACGGTTTCGAGAGACAGGGGTTAACAATTCCTGAGGCGATCACTCTGGCATCCATTGTGGAAAAAGAAGCTGTATTGAACGATGAAAAGCCCTTGATATCCTCCGTATTCTATAATCGCTTGGAAGTTGGGATGCGTCTTGAGACGGACCCCACAGTTCAGTACGCACTTGGTTATCAGACAGAGACCAGCTCCTGGTGGAAATCACCGCTGACCGGCAATGACCTGGCTGTCGAATCACCCTATAACACCTATATTTATTTTGGGCTCACGCCAACGCCGATTTGCAATCCGGATCTAAGTTCGTTGCGGGCTGTGTCATTCCCTGCTGAGACCCCATATTTCTATTTCAGATCGGCTTGCGATGGATCTGGGCGGCATAATTTCGCCATTACCTATGAAGAACATCTTGATAATGCCTGTGAGTAATGGAACAGAACACCAGGAGTCCTTATGGCTGTTTTAGGTATCGATATTGGCGGTTCTGGTATCAAGGGTGCCCCAGTTGACCCTGAAAACGGAGAACTTCTGGAAAAACGCATCCGGATTCCAACACCGGTGCAGGGGAATCCAAAACAGGTGATGAGGGTGATCCAGTGCATCGTGAAGGAATTTAATTGGGAAGGTAAAATCGGTGTGGGTTTTCCAGGCGTCGTAAAGCGGGGTGTGATTGAGACGGTCGCTAATATCAACAGCGACTGGGCTGGTGAAAACCTTGTCACCCTGATTGAGGATGCCATGGATTGTTCTGCAGTCGTCTTGAACGACGCGGACGCAGCCGGTTTAGCCGAAATGCGATTTGGCATCGGAAAAGAATATTCGAATGACTATGTATTATTTTTGACCATTGGCACAGGGATAGGCTCAGCGTTTTTTGTGAAAGGTGAATTGTGGCCAAATTCTGAGCTGGGTCACCTGAAGGTGCGCGGAAGGGATGCTGAACATCGGGCGGGAGACGGTGTTAGAAAGGAAAAAGAGCTCTCCTGGAAGGAATGGGGATCGCGTCTTCGGGAAGTCCTGAAGTTGTATGATTTCTTGTTTAATCCAGATGTGATCATTCTTGGCGGTGGACTGAGTAATAAATTTGAAAGGTATGAAACCTACCTTACGAAGATCAACGCTGAGGTCATCCCGGCGAAATTGCGCAATCAAGCGGGTATTATCGGCGCGGCAATTGCTGCTGATGAGTCCATCATTATTAATTAAATGAAAAAGGTTGGTGTAAACCACCAATCCGTTTTGTATTTGATGATATTAGTTTCTCATCAACGCATCGTATCCTGTGCCCTCTTGGAAGTAATCGTAATTCGGCTGGATATCTTTAGTGAGGTCAACTTCTTCGTCTGGCTTGAGAGTGCGGGTGTGATCTAGGTGGACCTCATTCCCCTCATAATCGTGACCATCATAGGGCTGATCAAAACCAGGCGTGTCCTTCGGCATGGACTGCACTTCGCCGCCCATGGCTATATAGGCTTCAGGGACTTCGTCTTCGGGGAAAATGGCATTGAAAGGACATTCAGGGATGCACGCACCGCAATCAATGCACGTGTCAGGATCGATATAAAACCATGGCCATTGGTCTTGGGGCTTACCCGGGACGATACACTCCACCGGGCATACGGTAACACAGCTGCCTTCCCGTACACATAAGCTGGTGATAATGTGAGTCATAGAATTCTCCCAATCTCGAATTTAGGAGATTGTAGCCTTGGGGGTAGTCTTTGTCAAGCTGAGGGGATGCGTTACAATTAGACCTTATGAGCGCCGAACATGAGTCGAAGAAAAATTATCAACCCATAATTGCCTCCAGCCTGGGTATTTTATTTGTGTCAACGGCGTCGATTTTCATCCGTTTTGCACAAGAAGAAGCATCATCCATGATGATTGCATCGGGCAGGCTGCTCGTTGCCAGTCTTGTTCTCCTTCCATGGGCGCTTGCCAAGCATCGGCAACAATATCATACGTTTTCCTCAGGCGATATTACGAAAGGTGTCCTTTCTGGTCTTTTCTTAGCGCTTCACTTCACCTGTTGGATTACATCTTTGGAATATACTTCCGTGGCAAGCTCAGTTGTTTTGGTCACAACGACGCCATTATGGGTGGCGATCTTCTCACCCTTGGTGTTGAAGGAATCCATCCGCAAGTCTGTGATTATTGGACTGATCATCTCAATAACCGGCGGGGTGATCGTTGGTCTGGGCAATGCCTGTGAATTTATAGACGGTCAGCTTATCTGCCAGGAGCAAATCTTCAGTGGAAAAGGGATGTTGGGGAATCTGCTGGCGTTAGTTGGCGCTTGGATGGCTGCCGGGTATATGATGATGGGGCGCCAATTGCGCAAGAAACTCAACACAATCACTTATGCCGCCTTTGTTTATGGTATAGCAGCGTTATTATTGGTGAGCGCTGTCCTGTTACGCAGAGAATCAATATTTTCTTATCGCGGTGAGACTTATCTTTGGATTCTCGCCTTAGGGCTCATCCCACAGTTATTGGGACATTCCCTGTTTAATTGGTCTTTGAAATATATTTCTGCTGCTTATGTGTCTTTAACCCTATTAGGAGAGCCTATTGGTACGATCATTTTGGCGTTGATCTTTCTAAAAGAAAGCCCCACACTTCTAGAAGGCGTGGGGGCTGTTTTAATCCTCATTGGGATTGTCGTGGGTTCATTTGGCAGGACCAGGCATGCTAGTGCGGCATGACCTGACCTTTTATCTCCTCCATCATCGCTTTATGAATAGCTTCTTTTTCATCCTTCGGTAAACGACCATATAGATAATTTGTTTCATGAAGGCGGTGGATCAAGCCTTCGTTGATGGCGTCCGGGTGCATGCGCCAATCCCAATTTCCGGAGGGATTACCCGGATAATTCATGCGCGCCCAATCACCGAGGCTGAGAAAATCCTGCATGGGTGCCAGCACCCATCTGGCCACAGACTGCCACAAGCACCGGATCATTGACCAGGTGATGTCCTGTCCTGACCGTGCCAGATAACGACGGCAGAAGTCCTTTTCTCTTTCGGGTGCTGCTTCATACCAACCTTGGGTGGTGTTGTTGTCATGGGTGCCTGTGTAAGCCACACAATTCTCGGGGTAGTTGTGCGGCAGGAAATCATCGTCCGGATCGGTAGCGAAGGCAAACTGTAGGATTTTCATTCCTGGCAGGTTGAAGGCTTCTCGCATTTGAATCACTCCTTCAGTTATCACGCCCAGGTCTTCGGCGATAATGGGAAGTTCTCCTAATTTTTCTTTCATGACACGGAAGAAATAATTTCCAGGGCCCTTCACCCACCGTCCTTCGATGGCTGTTTCATTGCCATAAGGTATCTCCCAATAAGCTTCGAAGCCGCGGAAGTGGTCAAGCCGGACAATATCCACCTGATTCAGGACAGCTCGCATGCGCTTGAGCCACCAATTGTAGCCAGTTGATTTGTGAACTTCCCAATTGTAGAGGGGATTACCCCATAACTGTCCGGTTTCCGAGAAATAATCCGGCGGGACACCAGCAACGACTTCAGGTAAGCCGTCCTCATCCAGGAAGAAAAGTTCTTTATTCACCCATACATCCGTGCTGTCATAGGCGACAAAGATGGGGATATCTCCGATGATCCGTACCCCTTTTCTTTCGGCATAGGCTTTTAATGATTGCCATTGTCGAAAAAAGATGAACTGCATATAAGCTTGAAGCTCTATCTCCTCTGAGAATTCTGCCTTGAAAGCTTTCAGTGCTTCTGGGTCGCGTTTACGCAGTTCTTTGGGCCATTTTTCCCAGGCAACATCACCATGTTGGGATTTAATCGCCATGAATAATGCAAAGGGTTCCAGCCACTCTTTTTCAGATTCTTTAAAAGCCATAAAGGCTTGTTTAATTTCCTTATTTTTCGTTGATTTGAAGTTTAGAAAGGACCTTCTGAGGATTTTAAGCTTCCACTTGAGCACTGATCCATAATCTATACGTTCCAATGGGAAATTTGGTCTGTCAGACAAGTCGGATTTGGTGAGGAGTCCCTGGTCAAGGAGGACTGTCGCGCTGATTAAGTATGGATTGCCGGCGAAGGCGGAGAAACATTGATAAGGAGAATCACCATATCCCGTGGGTCCCAAAGGAAGGATTTGCCAGAATTGACAGCCAGTGCGATCCAGAAAGTCAATCCAGCGATATGCTTCAGGGCCGAGATCCCCAATTCCATCCGGGCTGGGCAGGCTGGTGGGGTGGAGAAGAATTCCAGACGCTCGGTTCTGTTCCATAAGGTACTCCTCAATGATGATTAAGGTTGGTGGGAATTCATCAGGTCTTCATAGACCTCGATATATTTTCTTGCGGATTTGTCCCAGGAGAAATCCACGGACATGCCATTGTGTTGAATGAGCTTCCACATTTTGTGATCTTGATAATGTTTGATAGCTCGCTTTAGGGTGATGGCAAAAACGGAGGGATAGGGAGGTGTGAATAAGTAACCCGTACCGCCGTTGACTTTGTGGGATACATGCTTAATGGTGTCAACTAGCCCCCCTGTTGCCCTAGCGATTGGGACACAACCGTAACGCATGGCGATCATCTGGGAAAGCCCGCAGGGTTCGTAACGTGAGGGCATCATGAAAATATCTGCACCGGCGTAAAGTTGATGTGCCAGTGCATTGTTAAAATCAATGACGCTTCGCACCCTGTAGGGATAGGCAGCTTCGAGATCCTGCGCCAGCTTTTCAACAATAGGATTTCCGGTACCGAGGATGATTGCCTGCCAGGGAAGGTTTTCAATGTAATGTAATCCCTTCAGCGCGATATCAATTCCTTTTTGTGGATCCATCCGGCTGATGAGTGTTAGCAGAGGAATCTCTTCGTTTTCTAACAGCCCAAAATCTCTTTGTAGTTTTGCTTTGTTCTTTCTGCGCAGAGTCAGATCGTCGAGGGTGTAATTCTGCTCAATCAACGGATCGGTTTCAGGGTTCCACTCTTCCGTATCAAGACCGTTTAGAATGCCGCCAATAGCGGATTCACGGGTTTTAAGGAAATCGTCTAACCCACAACCAAATTCTGGCGTGAGGATCTCCTCGGCGTAATGGGGGGACACTGCGACGATCTTATCTGCTGTAAGCAGACCAAGGGGTAGAGGCGCGTGACGAGCCCACTCCGGTAAAGCGGGATCATTTGCGGGGGGAATCCCATAATCCGTCAGTGCTTTCTGCACCCCAAATCCCATAAAGGGTAAATTATGTAAGGTGTGCAGGGTTTTGGTATTTTTGAGATTGTGTGAGGATATATCCAGGGTTTTGAGGGCATAAATCGCAGTGGCGGTGTGCCAGTCATTTCCCTGCAGGATATCCACGCGCCAGTCCAAAAAATCCGTTAGACTTAGGGCAGCCAGCGAGAAAAAAACGAATTTATAACCGTCATAGATGGGGTCCGGAGAATACACCGGGGATTTCTCGTCAATGGGATCGCCATCCAGCAAGTAAACGGGGATATCGCCATTATCATAGCGATAGACCTGACAAGCAACGGGTCCATCCAGGCTTTTTACGTTGAATTCACCCAGATGTTGTGGTTTGAACCCCTTTTGTTTGATGGCGAAATGATAGGGCAGGACCATACGGATGTCCACCTTGTTTTTTGCCAATTGAGCGTTTGAACTGCGATGAACAGCTTGGGGTAACGCGCCAGCAACATCACCGAGGCCGCCAACCTTGATGAATGGTTCGGCTTCGGCTACAAGAAACAGGACGTTGATGGTCATTTTATATTTGCTCTCAGTCTAATCTTCATTCCTGTAGTTTTCAACAATCTCGATGTAATCCTGTGTCTCAGCCTTTTCAGATGAAACGCCGAGATATTCAATTAATTCTGCGATTAAGCGGGACTTATTTTCCGCATCGTCACGGCTCCAGGTGCGGCTCTTAACTTCTAGGAAGTGCCCCAAATCCGGGTTGATGAGGGTGTCGATATTGATATAAAAATCTTCGCCTTTATAGTTGATTTTGAACCGTTGGCGGTCTTTTTCGATATCCAATTCAGAGTCGGGGTCAAAGTATTCACGGTAGAAGCGCAAGGTGTGCGATGCTGGTGCGTAATAGCGACTACGTGAGAGCATGACATCATGATCGAAAGTTTCTTCTCGTGTGACCCCGACCAGTGTCAACCGGCCGCGCACGTTTACCACTTCGCCATGCTTATCAATGAATTCATCTTCACGATAACGCAAGCGCCCTTCCCCCTCCTTTTCAAAGGAGAAGTAAGTATCATATTCGTGGTAATGGCGTGTGTAGATGATGTCAATATCATCTTTCGACAGGGTATCAATGATCATGTCTGGGTCTTGGATATGAACCTTTGACTGAACTTCGAAACTCTCTTCCTCCATGGCTCCGCCGACAGCGATCAGTTTTGAAAGGACGGATTCTTCGCGTTCAATCAGGAAGGCATCAATCTTCTTCGCATAGTCCTGAGCCTCTTTGATCAATGCCTCTTCATCCAAGGTGAGGAGTTCACGGTCCCGCATTAACCATTGCCCATTGACCATCACATCACTGATGTCGGTTGATTTAGCGGCATAGACAATTTGTGAGTAAACCCCTTCAGGGTCACGGTGGAAGGTGGGGGAATTATGCAGACGGTCCATTCCCATTAAGATCAGGTCAGCTCGCTTGCCGGGCACGAGAGATCCTGTAATATGGTCAATATGGACTGCCTTAGCACCCAGGCTGGTTGCCATCGCCAGGGTCTGCCGTGCGGGCAGGGCTGTGGGGTCTCCAGAAGCGCATTTCGCCACCATGGATGCCAGCCGCATTTCTTCAACCATATCCAGGTCGTTGTTGGATGCGGTGCCATCGGTACCGATCCCGACATGCACGTCTAATTCCAGCATCTTTGTGACATTAGCAAAGCCGGATGCCAGTTTCAGGTTGGAAGATGGGTTGTGGGCGATTCCGGCGCCAGCGTGCTGAATTGTGCGCATCTCGCCTTCGTCAATGTGCACGCAATGTGCGGCGATCACCTTGGCGTCGAAGATGCCGCGTTTTTTCACAAAGGGGATGACGGGCATACCATATTCGTCTCGAATATTCTCCACCTCACTGGCTGTTTCCGCAAGGTGAATGTGTAGGGGAACGTCGTATTTTTGGGCGAGTTCTGAGCTGGCACGCAGTATTTCATCGGTACAGGTATAAGGTGCATGCGGACCGATGGAGGGGATGATCAGGGGGTGACCCTTCCAGGTCTTGATGAAATCTTCTGCCTTTGCGAGTGATTCCTCATAATAAGTGGCATCTGGTGAGGAAAATTTTAGAATGGATTGAGAACAGATCGCCCGTAAGCCTGCTTCAGCGGTTGCCTTGGCAATTTCGGATTCGAAGTAATACATGTCCACAAAAGTGGTAACACCTGTGCGAATACACTCTGCACAGCCTAGTTTCGTCCCCAGCCGAACAAATTCCGGCGTGACGAATTCCCTTTCGACCGGCATCATGTATCCCATCAACCACACATCTAATCGCAAGTCGTCCGCTAAACCTCTTAGCAGCGTCATGGGAATGTGGGTATGGGCATTAATCAAACCCGGCATCAGGATTTTTCCCTTGCAGTCGAAGAGTTGTTCGCTTTGATAATCCCTTAGGATTTCTTCCTCGTTTCCAACAGCAAGGATGCTGTCGTCTTTGACAGCAACCGCCCCAGTGTTGTAAATATGATAATCCTCATCCATTGTAAGGACGGTCGCATTATGTAAAATCCAATCAGCTTTTTTCATAATTCTCCTGTATTCTGATTATGAATCGTGGTGAGCAGATATCGCCTTAAAAAATCGAGCCCCGTGTTTTGTGCCCATATAGGGGCGTAATCGCGGGGTCCGCCATAAGTGAGTGTTCTCTGTTCCATGCGTTGCTTGTCTGAATAAATGAAATGAACGGCGACCTTTTCATTCATCATCAATGCCGCACCAAGAGTGATATCGCATTGTGAATCCTGGATAGTCGCTCCGATTATTGTTTTTAATGCCTGAATATCCTTGGGTGTTTGATCCAAAACATGGACGGTCATTTCATCCGGCTGAGCCAGTTTTAATCTTTTGAGTAAACCAAGATCCGAACCGACTTCCACCAGACATAATTTCAGATGATTTTGATTGAGTAATTTGCATACAACGCTTTCAAGGGTTTCATCATCCTGACCGTAGATGTTATCACCCAGACGTCTTTGTAGCTCTTGTACCACGGGCTCACTGAGGGCATGCGCCTTCGCTTCTGAGGGCGCCTTAGCCGTCACGCGGATATCCACCTGTCCTGGATGGGCTAATAGTCCGACGGTGGGATTGACGTTTTCTTCCAGGTCGCTAATCTTCTCATCAATGGTGGATTCACCTATGGAGGCTGCGTGCAGCACGGTAGCTTTGATAATTTGAGTTCTTAAGGCATATTTCTGTTTTAAGAATGGGATAATGGATTGATGCAGCACAACTTCCATCTCACGTGGGACACCGGGTAAAGAAACGATGCAGGATGTCTCACTGTCTACAATAAAACAAGGGGCGGTTCCCACAGGGTTATAGATTGGGATGGCGTTTCTGGGAATATAGGCTTGTCTGCGGTTATTCTCTGTAGGTTCCCTCCCATAGTCCATAAATCGCGTTTTGATTTGTTTCCAAAGCTCGTCCAGGAACACCAATTCCTGGTCGACAGCATTGGCCACAGCCTGTCTTGTAGGATCGTCGATGGTGGGGCCAAGCCCGCCAGTGGTGATGACGATATCAGCACGGGTCAGAGCTTCCCGGATTGCCGAGGCTATTCTTTTTGGATTATCGCCAATGGTTGTAATGCGATAAATATCAATGCCGTGGTCGCGTAGAGTGCGTGCGATGTAGGTTGAGTTGGTGTCTGGTATTTCTCCAAGCAATAATTCGGTTCCGATTGTGATGATCTCTAAGATTGGCATAGGTCCTCTATAAGGATTTTAACCGATAATGCAAATTTAATCCCAACTTTGTTTTAGTTTCTTGACGCTCATCCGCCTTTAGCGTACGATTAACTATTATTAATGGGAAGAAGAATGACCTATCGAAAGAACCTTGGGAATAAGGGCGAAGAGATCGCCGCTGATTTCCTCCTTGACAAGGGGTATCAGATCATTGAGAAAAATTATTTTTCTCGTTATGGTGAAATTGATCTTGTTGCGCAAGATTCTGATTCTATTGTATTCGTTGAGGTCAAAACGCGCAGGAATCAATCCTTTGGTGATCCAGAGGACAGCGTCACACCAACTAAACTAGAACGAATACATAAAGCTGGTTTGATGTGGCTGCAGGCGCATCCCCAATCCCCGGAGGATTGGCGCATTGAGGTAGTCTCCATATTGATGGATGGACAGGACTATGTATTGGATATCCAGCACTTTGTTGATGTTTGATTATGAGTGAGAATAAGCTTCCATTAATTGTTATTGTTGGCCCCACCGCGGTGGGCAAAACAGCAGCGTCGATTCAATTAGCAAAACGTCTGGATGGTGAAATTGTATCGGCAGATTCAAGGCTGCTTTATCGCGGCATGGATATCGGCACCGCCAAACCAACAAAAGAAGAAATGGAGAATGTTCCTCATCATCTGATTGATGTAGCGGATCCGGACGAGAATTGGAGCCTGGCGATCTACCAGCGTGAGGCTTACAAAATCATTGATGATATTCACGAACGAGGAAAGCTCCCTTTTTTGGCAGGAGGTACAGGGCAGTATATCCGTTCGATTATTGAAGGCTGGCTGATTCCGCCTCAGAGACCCGATTATGACCTCAGGCATACTCTGAACCAATGGGCGCAGAAGATTGGCGCAGAAGCCCTCTATGAGCGTCTGGAGAGGATTGACCCAGAGGCTGCTGAGAAAATTGATCACCGAAACTTGCGCAGGACGGTACGGGCTTTGGAAGTCATCTTTAAAACCGGTGAGCGCTTCTCAGACCTGCGCCGAAGACAGGTATGCCCTTACCAACCCATTATTCTTGATATTAACCGCCCAAGGGAAGAGCTTTATGAACGCGTTGATCACCGGATTGAGCAGATGCTGGATGAAGGATTGGTTGACGAGGTAAAACGGTTGTTAGCTGCAGGTTATTCTCCTGACCTGCCCACTATGTCAGCTATTGGATACGGTGAGGTCATTCAGGTCATAAATGGGAATATGACCTTGGATGAAGCCATAACATTGATAAAGCGGAATACACGAACTTATATACGCAGGCAGGCGAATTGGTTTAAACCAGATGACCCGCGCATTACCTGGTTCACAGCCTCTGAATATCTAGTGGATAAAATGGAAAATAATATTAGGAAGTGCTTGAAGGAGAATGATGAATAAACCCTGGTTGTCTCATTATGATGAGGGAGTCCCCACAGAAATAGTGATCCCTGAAAAGTCATTGGTCGATCTTTTCCGAGAAGCTGTTTCAGTTTATAGTGAATCAATTTTCACGATTTATGAAGACCGGACATTGACGTATCAGCAAATCGATATTCAATCGGATTGTGTGGCTCGGTATTTGCTGTCAAATAGATTGGAAAAAGGCGACAGGGTGGGGATACTCCTTCCAAACACGCCGGAATTTGTGATCAGTTATTATGGCATCTTGAAAGCCGGCGGTGTTGTGATGGCTCTCAATCCTGCCTACCACCCAAATGAAGTAAAGATTCAAGCACAAGAATCAGGCATCCGTTTTATCATTGTTCTTGAAAATTCTTATGAACGATTAAAACCCATTCAATCCGAGACCTCGATTGAGAAAATAGTTGTGGTTGGGGGAAAGTCCTGTGTTGCTGAGTCCGGTGATCTCTCCTGGAAGGAATTGCTCAATGATTTTTCAAATGGTCTTCGCGTAGACCTCCGGATTGAGCCTAAAGATCCAGCAGTATTTCAATATTCCGGGGGAACAACAGGTCAGCCTAAATGCGCCATTGGTCTGCATCGTAACCTGGTTGCTAATGTTTATCAATTCAGTCATTGGTTGGTGAATACAGAACCGGGTAAAGAGACCATCCTGGCTGCTATTCCGCTTTACCATGTGTATGGCATGGTTCTTGGGATGAATCTGGCGGTTAAGATGGGGGCTGGTATGATCATGATATCCAATCCCAGGGATATGGACGGCCTTTTGGGGGCTGCTGAAAAGTATCAAGCAACGGTATTCCCGGGCGTCCCTAATCTTTACGCTGCGATCAATAACTATCCTCCGGTTTTAAACGGCGAATATGACCTGTCTTCCATCAAAGCATGCATCTCCGGTTCAACCACCTTGCCTTTGAAAGTTAAAAAAGAGTTTGAGGCATTGACACACGGTCATCTCGTTGAGGGGTACGGGCTTTCAGAAGCGCCGACAGCTACCCACTGCAATCCTGTTCTTGGTGAAAACAGAGACGGGTCAATCGGTTTACCGCTGCCGAATGTGAATTGCAAAATCGTTGATTTGGGAACCGGCACAAAGGAACTGGATGTGGGAGAAGCGGGCGAATTGATCATCAAAGGACCGCAGGTGATGGCGGGTTATCACCGGCGACCGTTGGAGACGATCCATACCTTGCGCGACGGCTGGTTGTTCACCGGGGATGTAGCCAAAATGGATGAGGACGGTTATTTCTATTTGGTAGATCGTAAAAAAGATGTGATTAAGGTTGGGGGGTTCCAGGTTTGGCCTAACGAGATCGAGTCCATACTCATGCAGCATCCCAAGGTGCGAGAAGCAGCGGTTGCAGGGGTTCTTACTGAAAAAGGGGAGGAAGCAGCGAAAGCCTGGATTGTCTTAAAAGAAGGGGAAACCAGCAGCCCTGATGAGATCAAAGAATTTTGTAACAAGTTCCTTACTAGCTACAAGGTGCCAAAGTACGTCGCCTTTCGGGATTCCTTCCCCAGGACAGCGGTGGGCAAAGTGCTCAGGCGGGTTTTAGCTTCAGAAACAGATTAAGCTTAAGTAAAAAAACAAGGTTGTGAGTTTTTCACAACCTTGTTTTTTTTGTATCCAGACGACAGTTCGGATTAAACTTTTTCCGGAATTCCGCCGTTCTTTTGTACTGGCGTGGGGAAAATCTCATAAAAAGCGTCTGCATCCAGCGTCTCCACATCCAGGAGCTTTTCAGCAATCTTATCTAATTCTTCACGGTATTGGTTCAGAATGGATTTCGCTTTTTCATAAGCGTCTTGAACGATTTTCTGGATTGCAGTGTCAATCTTTTCTGCAATATGTTCAGAATAATCGCGCTGTTCGGAGATTTCACGGCCTAAGAAGACGAGTTCTTCTTTCTTGCCGTAAACCATCGGACCTAATTCTTCACTCATCCCCAGGCGTGTGACCATAATGCGGGCGAGTTTGGTAACCCGTTCAAGATCGTTGGATGCTCCAGAGGTGACATCGCTGAATACGATATCTTCCGCTGCTCGACCGCCCAATAAACCAACCATGTCACTCACCAGTTGGCTGCGGGACTTCAACATGCGATCCTCATCGGGGAAAGCCATAGTGTAACCACCTGCTTCACCTCGCGAAATGATGGATACTTTCTGAACGGTGTCCGCTTCAGGCAGCGCATTGATGACTACAGCATGGCCTGCCTCATGGTAAGCGATGATCTTCTTTTCGTTTTCGTTAATCAGGCGGCTCTTTCGTTCGGGTCCGGCGATCACACGCTCGATGGCTTCCATGAATTCGTCATGTTCAATGATGCTTTTATCTCGACGTGCGGCAAGGATAGCAGCCTCGTTCACCAGGTTTTCAATATCCGCGCCGACGAATCCGGGCGTTGATCGGGCAATGTCGTGCAGGTCTACATCAGGGGAAACGGGCTTACCTTTGACATGGACTTCCAGAATTTCTTCACGCCCTTTGATATCAGGTCGGTCTAAAACGACACGGCGATCAAAGCGTCCGGGACGCAATAACGCCGGGTCGAGAATATCAGGTCGGTTGGTGGCAGCGATGATGATCACGTTGGTATCTGTATCAAAACCGTCCATTTCAACCAACAGTTGGTTTAACGTCTGTTCTCGTTCGTCGTGGCTGCCGCCCAGACCAGCTCCTCGGTGTCGCCCGACAGCGTCAATCTCATCAACAAAGACGATGGCGGGTGAGTGCCGTTTTGCTTGTTCAAAAAGGTCGCGCACACGGCTGGCGCCAACGCCGACGAACATCTCCACGAATTCCGAACCGGAAATTGAGAAGAAGGGTACACCAGCTTCGCCGGATACGGCTTTGGCCATCAGCGTTTTACCGGTGCCAGGTGCACCGACGAGAAGAACACCTTTGGGGATTCTGGCGCCAAGGGAGATGAATTTCTGCGGTTCACGCAGGAATTCCACAACCTCTCGAAGTTCTTCCTTAGCTTCGTCCACACCCGCGACATCTTCAAATGATACGGTGGGGTGATCACCTGAAAACATCCGTGCCTTGGATTTCCCAAAGGAGATCGCGGCATTGTTGCTCCCCTGTGCTTGCCTGAAGATGAAAAAGAAGAGCCCAATCAGGACAAGGAAGGGTAGGATGTAACTGGCAATTGAGACAATTCCTAGAAAGGGGCTGGGAAGACGGATATCAATGGACACCTGTTCCGCTGAAAGATCCTCAGGTGTGACGCCGAGCTCTACCAATTGGGCGATCATAGGTGAGCTGGGGTCTTTTGTTGTGGTTTTGATTTGGTCGCTGTTCTTGTATGTAATCTCAAGACGGCTGTCATCTTCTATAATAGTATCGACTTTGCCGGCTTTGATATCCGTGGCGAGTTGATTGAAGGGTATCTCATTTGAACCCGAGGACTGTTGATTTACTGTATAGAATACCATCGCAATAATTGCCACAAACAGCAATACATAGATGATATAAGATTGATTGGTTGATTTCACTTATTCCTCCAGATATCATAAATTATCAATCCAGAAATGATAATAACGTTGGTATTATACCAATCCTGAAAGGGGTTTGCCAGTAAAACCCTAAAAAGGTTAATAAATCTTATAAAAATTTTATAAATGAACAATCGGATTGGATTAAAAAGGACTTATTTGTTGACGAAAGCCCGGATTCTTTCTGATGAACGACTAAAAAAGGAATTGATCGCAATTGGAATGGTGCGAGTCAGCGATTTGATGATTCGATGTCTTTTTGGGGTCGGAGTGGACGGTCAGTGTTCACTGCTCTTTGAATAGATCTAGGATGGGATGGCATTCGCTGCATCCCACATACGGATCATCAACCATTTCGTGTGATTTGGTGCAGTAGGCGGTAATTTCTACATGGGGGTTCATTCCCAGGAATCCTTTTTTTATTTCTCCAGATAGGATCATATGCGGGCATTGGTTTGCCTTAACAATATCAGGCACCGGGCAGGTCTTGCAATGTTTCAATGCCCATGGGGGATCTGAATCCATAATCAGGCGGCATTCCTCATGATGTCGGCCGCGGTGATAGTCTGCATAGAAATAGGGACATTCCTTTCCTGTTGTTGGCACTTTCATAAAGACCTCTTTATAAAATGGAATTCCCTTATAGGACCATTATTTACAAAGTTTAGTAAAGGGACTTTCAGACGCGGGTAACGTATTCACCGTTTCGGGTGTCTACACGGATGGTGTCGCCTTCGTTCACAAATGAGGGGACGTGAACTTCGAGCCCTGTCTCTGTAATCACTTTCTTTGTGACACCGGTCGCTGTATCCCCGCGGACGGATGGTTCTGCTCGAGTAACCTCCATATCCACAGATGTGGGCAATTCAACATCCAGAGCTTCACTTCCATAAAACATCAGCTTGACATCCATATTCGGTTTTAAAAAGTCGGTTTGCTCGCCAATGATGTCATTGTTCACTGGATATTGTTCATAGGTCTGATTATCCATGAAATAAAAGAACCGATCATCTGCATACAGGAATTGAGCGTTGTGGTAATCCAAGCGTACATCCTGGACTCTATTGCCCGAATTGAATGTCATTTCCAATGTTGTTCCTTTGCGAAGATCGCGCGCCTTAATCCGGATCGTCGCTTGACCCCGCCCAGGCTTGTTATGAGCATAATCCAGGACTTTGTAAAGATCGCCGTCTTGTTCGAAGGTGACCCCTTTGCGCAATTCATTTACATCAATCATATGTTTATTGTTCCTCTTGTCTTTGAAAAATACCAAAAGGATTATAGCTCAGTCATTGTTGGATTACAAGTAGTTATCTTGTTCAGCGCAGTTATGAATAAATTGTAGCGTTAAAGAAAATCGAGGTATTGGGAGGGAATTTAACTGTCATTGTGATTCTCAGTTGACGTTTCAATACCGCATAAGCGCTTTGAAAGTTCCCATAATCGCTGCGCCTCTTCCTCGCGTAATGCATAGCGGCTGGGTTGGATGGGAAGGCAGCCTTTCCAGTACCATGAATCCGCTTTTGGAGTGTATCTTCGGCAGGCGAGATGGATGATGGATTCCGCGGCGATCTCGGGCGTGACGCCCTTCTTACGACGTTTGTTCCAGAACCAATTTACAAAACTGTTGGTGCCTTTTGTCCCTATCTTTGTGTTGACCAATCCCGGGTCAATTGCATAAGCTTGGATATTTGACTCCCTCCCCAATCTGCGGTTGAGTTCATAGGTGAATAAGACGTTCGCCAGCTTAGATTGCTTATAGGCGCGCAGCGTGTTATAGCGGCGACGCAGCATGATATCTTTCCATTGAATGTGTGTATGTCGATGGGATCCTGAACTGACAGTGAGCACTCTGCCGCTGGGGGAGTTCTCCAAAAAAGGCAGCAATAAATTTGTCAGAAGAAAAGGAGCCAGGTGATTGACAGTAAATTGAAGCTCGTAGCCATCCTCTGTAAGTGTGAACCAGCTTGTCACTGCGCCGGCGTTGTTGATCAGGACATCAATGTACTTTTGATCGTGCTTCTTCAAGACCGCCTGAATGCTGTCAGCAAGAGATCGAACCTCCTTTTGGGATGAAAGGTCTGCGAGGAGATACTCCACATTAGATTCAGGAAACTCTTTGAGGATGTAATTTTTAGAAGCTTGTGCTTTCTCCTTTGAACGCGCGACACCAATCACAAGGTGACCTTCGCTTGCGATGCCTTTGGCGGCTGCCAATCCGATTCCGGAAGTGGCGCCGGTTATGACGATAATCTTTGATGGGTTGGGGGAGGTTGATTGCATTTGAATTCCCTTTCTTCTGAATTAACCAAATGGTTATACCAATTAGTATAACCAAGCGCTTGACTTTTTGCAAGACATATTTTATGATTTAAATGATGATCCATTGAACAAAATTAAAGGGAAAAAGATGAATAAAATTGTCTGTATCACAGGCGCTACTGGGGGTTTGGGTAAAGCTTTTGCTATGGAGTGTGCTTCAAGAGGTTGGGATTTATATTTAACGGATTTATCAGAAGAGAAAACGGCAATCCTGCAGCGAGGCTTGAAGCGCATGTACGATGTCAATGTTTTATATGACCCATGTGATCTGGTTGATCCAGAAGCGAGGGCACTATTTTGGCAGCACATCCAGGACGTAGGGATTCGTTTTCAAATGATGATCAACGTAGCTGGTTTGGACTTCGAGGGCGCTTTTATCGAACGGAATATTGAGGAATTGAAAGCTATCATCCGTCTAAATGTTGAGGCAACGGTGATGATGACACGGCAGGTGTTGGATTTCAAGGTTCCAGGAGAGCCGTTATATGTGATCAACGTCAGCAGCCTGGCAAGCTTTTACCCCATGCCCCTCAAAGCCGTATACGCCGCCTCAAAGCGTTTCTTATTGGATTTTACGAGAGCTACTCGTCAGGAATTGAGGAAAAATGGTGTACGGCTGCTGGCGCTCTGCCCGGCAGGCTTGGCGACGAAACCTGAGACCATCAACAGTATCAACTCTCAGGGTTTTATGGGTGAGCTTACCACCATGCAGATTGGGGACGTCGCCGCGAAGACAATAAACCGAGCATTATGGGGATGTTCGGTTTACATTCCTGGCTGGATGAATCAAATACTAAAATTTTTTGGTACACTTATACCAGCTGACTGGATAGCCTGGCTGATCGGGCGCCGTTGGTCAAAAACCCGCCAGATCGCCGCTCAATGCGGGTCACAGGAATATGTTCAACTCGAAAAAACCTCACCTTAACCCTTAACTCCCTTGATTAATGGTTAAAAGGTTTACGAAGGATGGTTCATGAGTCCAAAGGCAACTAAAGAGCACATTTTACTGTCAACGATAAATGCGATTGAAAAACATGGCTTGATGAATCTAACTACCCGGTTGATTGCCGAAGAAGCTGATGTGAATAACGCGGCTCTGCATTATTATTTTGGCACGAAAGAACAATTGCTGGACGCTGCTTTGAATCAAACCGCTTTTCATATGCTGGGTGACACGAAGACCATTCTCGAAAGTGATAAGCCGATTGAAACACGTATAAGGGAAATGTTTGAGTATATTATTGAAGGTGTTCTGCGGTTTCCAAACATCATTCGCGCGCACATGATTGGCCCATTGCTGTATACAAAACGTCAAGATGAATTATCATACCTGCTGAATTCATGGGTGGATCTAGCATCACAGGCGATAAAACCGTATATATCCATCGAAAAATCAAAGCAGCTTAAGTTTAACCTCAACATGGAGTTCTCAGTGATATTGATTTCCGGCTTGCTGGCAGGTCCACCTGAAGATTACGGCTGGATTGATTTGAATGATCCCGATGAAAGAGGGGCGATAATGGATTATGCCATTCAGCAAATATTGGGATAATACGAATTTCACTAGAGTTATCATTGGCGACATCCACGTGTATGATTGAACAGTTTCTGGGGGAGTATCCATTTGTAAATGGATTACAAGGCAAAAAATCTGAGGATTTACTCAGCAAATTATAAATGCGGTCGTCTTTATACTTGCAGAATATGAAAAATTTCTCCTGGTTTACAATGTTTATATTTAATACTGCGGTATGATTGAACCATGATCATCCGCAACTAATCTTTTATAGCTTTGTTTAACACAGTGAGATTATCGTCATTTTTCAATAGAAAGGGCATCATGATTAATATTAAAAAAGTAGACTTGAAGTCCAAGGAGGAAGTCAACCGCTTTATCCAAGTGCCGTTTGATCTTTATGCCGGTCATCCACAGTGGGTGCCGCCGTTCATTGCTGATGTAAAAACAATGATGAATCCTGACAAGCATCCTTACTATGAACATTCCGACGCGGAATTCTTCATAGCGGAAAAGGACGGGGAGGCGGTCGGGCGCATTGCAGCACTGCAAAACAAGCCCTTCAATCAATATCATGACGCAAAAGACGCTGAATTTTACCTCTTTGAGTGCGTAAACGATCAGGAGGTGGCAAACGCGCTTTTTGAGACCGTCTTAGATTGGGCGAAAGGACGCGGTCTGACGAAACTTGTAGGCCCAAAAGGCTTTGGTCCCCTTGACGGTTATGGTATTCAAATTGAAGGCTTTGAACACCGCCAGATGATGAACATGATGAATTATAATTATCCTTATTATCGTGAATTAGTGGAAAATCTTGGATTCAAGAAAGTGGTTGATTTTGTTTCCAGCTATATCAATCCACAAGAGTTTCAATTGCCGGAAAAAGTTCGGAAAGCAGCTGAGATCGCCAAGAAGCGAGGTACCTTTAAGGTGCTGAGATTTAAGAACAAACGAGACTTGAAGCGCTGGGCAGGACGGATTGGTCAGGCTTATAACAAAGCCTTTGTGGACAATTGGGAATACTATCCCCTCACACAGCGGGAGATCGATTTCGTTGTTGGCAATGTGATGACCATTGTTGATCCAGATTTGATCAAGATTGTAGCGAAAGATGATGATGTCGTCGGTTTTGTGTTTCCATTCCCTGATGTTTCCGCAGCTATGAAAAAGAACCAGGGAAAACTGGGTCCCGTTGCAATATTGAAGTTATTAACGGAGGTTAAACGCACGAATTGGATCGCTTTCAATGGCGTGGGGATATTGCCTGAATATCAGGGGTTGGGCGGTAATGCTATCATGTATGCAGAACTGGAAAACTCTATGCATCAGAGTTCTCAATTCAAACATTATGAACTCACACAGGTGGCAGAGACGGCTGTGCAAATGCGAAAAGATTTGAAGAACTTGGGTGCTCAGTTCTATAAGAATCACCGTGTATATGAACGGGAGGTATAATTCTAAATAGGCATTGGACAGCCCCTGAACAACAAAGGCTGTGTTTTATCGACGAGAATATCCAACGGGAATTATGATAGACTGACTATCAAAATTTTCTAAAACAATTAATCAATCGAGGAAAAAATGACCCATACTCAATCCTCTAATAAAATCGTTACCATTTTGTTGGTGGTTCTACTCGTTACATTGATTGGCTCCGTTATCTTGATCTCGTATACGGTCAATAAAGTTGTTTACACTGCGATTTCTCCCATTCTTAATATCAATGACACCCTAAGTACACAGGTGTCAAAATTACTTCATCCAACGCCCACAGTCATTCCTGATCCGGTCACAATCATTCGAGAAGTGCAATCTTTAGCGCGGCTGGAGACTATTCAATACACCGTTGAGAAGGTGATCACGGCTGAAGTAAACCAGGGGGTCTTTGGCCCGCTGTTTGGGGATAGACTCCTGTTCATTGCTCATGGCTATGTTATTGCGGGTGTTGATCTGGCTGAAATCGAAACAGAAGATTTATGGTTGGAAGATGATGTTCTTCATGTCAATTTGCCGGATGCGGCTGTGTTTGTCGCTACGCTGAACAATGATGAATCTTATGTATATGATCGTGAAACTGGTCTGTTCCGTAAGAGTGACCCTGATCTTGAAACTGCTGCTAGGCAGGCGGCAGAACAGGAAATCCTCAATGCTGCGATTGAAGATGACATCCTTTTACAGGCACAGCAAAATGCAGAGGTTTACTTAGAAAGGCTGCTGAATACGTTGGGTTATTTGCAGGTTGTGTTCGAGTGATCGGGAATATATAAACGCTCTCATAATGTATCGAGAATTATTGCCAAGACATTATTAAATCTATTATTCAAATTATTTAATATCGTTATGATGAGTGATAGAAGCTTGTTTGGTTTCTGCCTGCTCCTTTAGATAGGTACATGGCGTCATCCGTGCGTTTTATCAGATCATCAAGTCCATTGCTTTCCCCCCTGGAAAATGCTACGCCGATACTGACGGTGATGTGCAGCCCCAGTGATTCTGGCATAAATTTATGATCTGAGACTTTATCTCTTAATCGTTCTGCAATCTCAAACGCACTCTCTGGCGATGTCTCAGGCAAGAGAATCACAAATTCGTCACCCCCATATCGCCCTAAAACATCAATGGTTCTGATATTCTCTTCCAGAATCCCCGTCAGTTCTTTTAGAACCAAATCACCAATCGCATGGCCGTGCATATCATTCACCCATTTGTAATGATCAATGTCAATCATCAAAGCCGCCAGCGGACGCTCGTATCGGTGGGCACGGTCCAACTCTCTCTTCCCTAACTCCATTAATCCTCGACGATTGTAGATGCCCGTAGTGATATCCTCACGCGCTTGACGTTCCTTTTCTTCAAATAATTGGGCATTTTCAACAGCAATGGCTGCCTGTTGCGCGAATAGACGCATCAGGTCCTTATCTGAGGATGAGAAAGATCTTTTATGATCAGAATTCATAATGCCAATGACACCCAAAACACGCTCTCCAATCATAAGCGGCGCTGCGATTGCTGCGTGGATGGGGTGGTCTCTATAGACCTCCATGCGCCCTTCCCAATGCTGGTAGTTTTCGATCATCTCTACCTGTTTTGTTTGAACCACATAACCCATTAAGCCAATACCAGATTGAATTTTGTTTTCGGTATAGTCCGCCCCCATGTTATAGCTGACGAGAATTTGAATTGAACCGTCGCTTTTATCAAGCAGTCCCAATTCACCGCCTGTTGCACTCAATAAAAATGTTGCACGTTCGAGGATAGATTGAAGGAGGTTCTCCAGGCTTAATTCCTGAGTGATGTCTGCGGTTGTCGCTCTCAAGGCGTCCAATTCCATGACTCGCTTATGTTCGTTTGCATACAACCGGGCGTTTTCCAGAGAAATCGCAACTTGATCAGCGAAAGCCATCGCAAGATCAATAATCCTCTCATCGTTATAAAAATCTGGTTGATGATGATCAAGCGTCAGCATGCCAATCACCTCGTCATGAACGATTAACGGAACACCCAACCAGGATTTAATATCTAATTCAAAATTTGTAAAAATTTCAAAGTCTTTACTTGCTTCATTCAGAACATAAGGTTTTTGTGTTTCAATCACCACGGTGTTGGGATTATCACCTGGAATTTCAAATCGCAATCCGACAGGGTTAAATCCATCTGGCCAACCTTTTCCCGCTCGGACTTCTACATACCCTTCTCCAAGGATTTGCACGGAAGCACTGTCAAAGGGAACTACGCGTTCAAGTTGGTCCAGGATAAGCTCGATGGCAAGGTCGGGTTTGAGCGTTGAGGCAACGATGGCGCCTGCTTTATGCAGCGTTGTTGCAGCTTGTTCATTTCTTTTTGCTTGTTCCAGCAGACGGACTTTTTCGATGGATTGTGAAATCTGATTTGCAGCTTGTTGAGCCAGAGCGATTTCATCATCGGAAAATTGATGTGAACTTATGAATCCGAAAATGACGGTGCCAATAATGGATTGAGCCGACTTCATAGGAATGCCTAACAAGGCTTTTGTGTTGAGGTCATTGACAACCCCCTTCCAGGCATGAGGCGAATTTATTGCATCCTCTACAATGACTGGTCTTCCTGCTGATAAAACGGAATAACTCATAGACTTTTTATTTGATGAGTTTATCAGTTGACTCAATTTGTTTTTTGGAATGCCGTTAGAAACGGCAATGGACATTTCCTTACGTTTTTCATCCCAAAGTGTAATGGTGCAATAGTCAGCATGATTAATTATCCCCATTTTCTCAGCGAGAACGCGCAACATTTCTTCCAGATTGCTTGTGTTGAGAGAAGCAACCGTGATTTCATTTAGATTTTCCAAATATTGTGTTCTTTGTTTTAATTCCTGCTGACTCTTTTTCTGAAGGATCGCACTTCCGACGATTCCCCCAACGATTCTTAAGATAGTCTCTTCATCCTCTGACCAATTTCTCATTTCTTTTACTGAATCAAATCCTAAGAATCCAAGGAGTTTGCCTGCATTTACAAGCGGGACATTAAGAAGGGATTTGATTCCCTGTTCAAGGAAAATCTTTTTTTCCTCCGCTGCTTCTGGCGGCATTTCTGCGGTATTTGGGATATTGATGACTTCGAACTGCAATAATTTTGGCATCCACCATTGAAGCTGATCTGTTGGAAAGTTATGAATCGTGTCCATCTGAGGCTCAATACAATCAGCGCACCATTCATAAGCATTGGTGATCGTGTTTTTCTCCTGGTCAAGGATAAAGATATAACTGCGGTCAACGTTGATTAATTCGCCAATCTCAGCTAAAAGCTCATTGATGTGATCATCAATATCGTCTGGCGGCGCGTTGATAAAATTACTTGAGAGTTTTGTGATGAGCTGTTCAAAGCTGACCCTACTTTGCAGTTCCTTTTCAGTTTTGATGAGGTCTGTGATGTCTCGCCCTGTTGAGAAAATTTCCCCTTGGTTGGTCTTCTCGTTAAAAATATAATGATCGTTGAATTGAAACCATCGAGTGTGCCCGTCAGCATTGTTGAGTCGCAAGATTATTCTGGCGTGTGTGTTTTTCTCGTTGAATGTATTGATGTGGGTGAGGATTTTTTCGCGGTCATCTGGATGAATATTATCCAGATGGGATTTATTGATTAATTCTTCTTTGGTTTTGTTGAACACATGACAGTAAGCATCATTAATATATGTTAATTGACCATTTTCCAACCATTGACACATCAGATCTGGGTGGTTGTCAAATATTCTTTGAAAATTCCTCTTATTTTTATTGTCAATCATGAAGCTTACTTTTTTTGAATTGTTGATGATTTCTGAAATCAAACATTCTTAATTATGATTTAACAAATTTTATTATAACATGCGCATTCATAAATTTGCGCTAATTTTGTATAAGGTAGACTACTGTCTTAACACGTATGTTCTATTGAGTGACTGCATCAGGCGCCTCAGACCAATACTCACTGTGATATTTGTTTATTGTGTGTATGAGGTGGTTAATTAGAATCAATAATCTTCAGTGTCCTTATTGAATGTCAGTGTCACGGACAGCTGGTTTACTTTATGCTCTAATTATGGAAATTTCACTGAAGATGGAAGTGTTATAAAGAGAGGAAAGGGGGCAGGTTTGATCCTTATATATCTACATAGAAGTCATGATAAAAGTGCTGGGCATATTTTGTTTGGGTGATGAAATCACGGTAATAATCGGGGACGACTTCTTCTTTTAAGAAACGTTTGTATTCTGTTTCGTCTGTCTTGTGGGTGTGAACCAGCTCTGGGGCTTCCTCGCCGGTGAGGGCTTGATAAGCCTGCGGCCAGGCTGAGAAGTTCTCCATGCGGATCACAAGGATGCGCGCCCTTTCAGCCTCATATACCTGCCAGCCTCTGTCCACATCAAATTTCTCCTGATAGACATCCACGCCCCAAAAACCTTTGATTTCCCTGTCAAACCACAGAAGGGGAACATGGTGCGGATAATTGTGGATGAAATCCGACATGGTGGCTTTGCCCTGCTGGTAGTAATTTTCGAAATAAGCAGAGATGTTCCGCCGGACGGGCTCCCGGATGGGGCTGATCACGTAATAAAAGTCATCCGTCAGGGTTAGTTTCTCTGGAATAAAGGGGTTGTTCATGTAATGGGCATAAAGAAAGGGGGTATGCGCCAGGGTGAAAGATTCTTTGATGGACGTTGTACCGGTCTTGCCCATGGAGTGAATGATGTGGGTGGTTTTTCCTTCTGTTAATGGATCTTCACCCATGCCAAGGATTTGATTGATGACCGGTGTCTTTTGGGCGAGGGATCTCAACTTAGATTTTAGATTCACAGGCATCTCCTGTTGTTTTTTATTATGTGTTTTAAGTGTGATGATGAATATAAAGATATCATGGCTTTAGATTTTAACCAAGAATTTAGCCTTTGCCAACTCGTTCAAATGCTACAAAGGATAATCAAGCTTACTTACTCTTCCCCCGTTTCCTCCATCTCCTTCACGATTCTCATTGTCTCTATACTCACCGTGCAGACTCTCATCAGCAGGTCAATCACCTGCTCCTTATAATCGGAAAATCTGTACGTATCAAACTTTTCGTTAATAGTTTCATAACGTGAATTATTTTCCTTATAACGCTCTAAAATCCACTCCATAGCCGAATACGTTCCCATGTTGAAATCCCACGCTTCTTTAGGAATTTTTGTGAGTTTTGTTAGAGTATCAATCTCTATACAATTAGATTCTTTTCTCGCAATTAATATCGGTTTGATTGCCTTACGAATCTTATCTGGGTTTTCATCAACTCTTGTTAGAGGGTAGGGGGGTGCCTCTTCGAATTTTGTATGAAGGTCCATTAAGTCTTTTCCAAATTTTTCCCATTTTGTGAAATTTTTGTAGAGTGGGATTCTTGCTTCATAATTACTCAACTCTTTTTTATATTTATTTTTATAATGTGGGTTATTTAGCACACCATAAACATAATGGAATATATCAATTTTATTGATTTTGTTATTTTTATAATGTCTTCTAAATTTTGATAGTGCCCAATCCTTGATATTATCAATAATCTTTTCGTTTTCATTAAATCTGTATAATGGGAAACATTGTGTACTCCCCCCACCAACTAATAAAGTTCCGCCTTGTAAAACATAATTCGTTGCTAAACAAACAAATTTTGTGGAGCCTACATTAATTGATATTATTGGGCTTGGGTTTTCCTTATTATAGAAATTGAACCATTGATAAGTCATCCCATTGAGATGGGAATCTAGATATAAATACATTTTGACAAAAGGTCTGTATAAGCTTGGTACAACATTACTTTTATCAAAATTCTTTATAATATTTCGTTCTCTATATTTCTCCAGCTCTCTATCCCATTTAATTTTATATTTTTTCGAGAAGTTTGAATTCTTCACTGTAGAGTTATAAATATTAATGAAGTACTTAACCTTCTTTTTGAGTGAATCTTCAGAAAAATCATAGACCCAATCATCCCGTTGTGTTTTAACGCCATTTGACATTAGCTCAAAAATAGATTTGTCCTCTCTAGACAACGGGATTAAACTGAAAAACTCCTCTTTTGGCTGGTTAATCCAATTATTGAATCTGTCTGGTTTAATGTTTATGAATGATAATTCGCTGAATTTATTTTTTGCTACGTAATCCAGCTTTTCATTTGCTGTTGTATAATCATCAACTTCTGCTAAATATATCTTGCATCCTCTTTGTCCTCTTTTTCGGATAAGGAAATAAATTGCTACCCCAACTCGAATCTGATTATGAAAGATATTTCCCGCTTGTCTTTTTCTTTCCTTACCGCTGGCATGTGCATCACCCTTCAGATTGATGACATAAATTTCATTGAATTCTTTCTCGATGACTTTTCGATACCCATCAAAAGCTTGTGCAGCAAGAAACGAATTATTTGAAATGAATGAAATGATGCCATTATCATTAATTCGGTCACTCGACCATCGAATGAATCTAGTGTACATATCATAAACGGAATTTTGGTTTTGAGCTGTGCCTTCTTTTATGTAAGTATCTTTTATCCGCTTGTCTACATATGGGTATGGTCTGTTAGCATTTTGGTAACTATAGTTCATCTGTCGAGCATTGTAAGGTGGATTAGCAATTATTATTGAAATCTTCTTTTTGTTTTGTTTATTGATTCTTTCAGTATTTTCATCCCATATTCCAAATAAGTCAGGTTGAGTACCTTCTCCAGGGAAGCATTCTATATTATCTAAAGTGTCCATAAAACAGATGTTTTCAAACTCCTTAAACATTCCTACTTTTTGTTTATAAGTATGTTCAATATTTAAGTTTGCTATGTAATAGGGCAAAATTGCTATTTCATTACACCAGATTTCATTTTCATATTTATATTTAAGTTCCTCTATTGGAAGATATTCAATTATTTCTGTGATGAAAGTACCTGTTCCAGTAGCAGGGTCTAGAATTTCGATATTTTTTTCTCCTAGAGTTTTATCAAAGTATTTATTTAGTAAATTATCGGTACTTTCCACCATAAATCGGACAATTTCTTCAGGAGTATAAATTACGCCTAACCTATCTGCAGCTTTCGGGTTATAAGCTCGATAAAAACTTTCATATAAGACCTTTAAGAATTTTTGCTTTTCATGGTGGTTCGTAATCTGTGATGCTTTTGCATTAATAGCTGCATAATAGTGTTCAACTCTGCTGTAAATGTTTCTTTTTGATGTCCCCGTATAAAACGTATTAACAATTTCCTGTAAGTGTGCAGCAATTACATTTTCTTTGTGGAACTCTAAATCTTCAAAGACTCTTATAAAAACATCTTCTGTTAGAATGTGCTGAATTATCATCTCTCTAACATCAGTCATTATTACGTTTTCACTAATTGCCCTTTTACAAAGATTTAAAAATGCCTCTAACTTTAATTTGAACTCAGTATTTTTTTGAAGTTGTTCATCAATAATTTCCCGTAATGAGTCAGCTAGGCTTGGCACATCAGCCGTAAATAACTCAATAGCCTTATGAAACTCTTTTACTTCTCTTGGTTCATAATTGATATAAAGGTTTAATATTTCATCTAAGTCCACATCATTATCAAAATCAGCTTCCATCACAAACTCGTTATCTTGATAAAGAACAGCTCTTCTTGTGTCTTCAAACAGAATATTAAATTTTGGATATCCTTTGGCAAACTTATTCTTTATTTCATCATCAAGATCATCTTTTTCATCCTTGCTTTCCCAAAAACCCCGATTTTGTCTCAAGGCATCCTTCAAAGTTCCATCAGGATAAATGGTATATCCTCTTTGCGTGATGTATTCAATTTCTGGCACGAGAACCAGATTTTTCCCGCGGGCGTAATTATCAAGAAGTTCCTGAAACGCCTTACGCAATACCATTTCGTTTCTTGATCCCCCATATTGAATAAGCTGTTCAACTTTTGCCCGGTACCGCTGTATTTGCCTTTTAGACATACTCCCTCTTTTTTAATTCCCGTTGGAATTTTTACCATTATTTTCCTCTATTATATGATGGAATTGCACTACAAGAAAACTAAATTCGGTACGAATTAAGAAGAAATCTTTTCTAAATGCTTTTTTGCCCGTATTAAGCTTTTAAGAGCGTTATCTTTTGTTTTAGTCCATATCCGCCTAAAATTCGCTTAAATTTACCCCTGGTGGTATAAAAGAGAATATAGCAGTCATCTTAAATTAATAAAAAGACATCCCCGTCTTTCTTACGCTTCACCTGTCAATCTTGTCTTTGACTGCTTGCCGACATTGCTCAATTCCCGCCTTTTTATATCTTAGCACCTAAAAAAAAATATTCTCTCACCTCTTTTGCTCCTGACGCTTTTTGGTGTCGCTCTAAAAACATAAAATGCGTTTTGCGAAGCATGGGCAATAGAGCCTTTTGTTTGACATGTTGGAGGCGGTTCATCGCTAAAGCGTTAAACCTCGCCCTTGCCTTTTTGCAGACGACCTTTTATCCGGTTTGGTCATTCCTCGTTCACCGCATCCTCCTCGCGTTAACGGTCGGATGGCTTAGCCATTCCACAAAATTAACCCCTATCTATATATTTCGCTACCTATCACGGCCTTGCGCTTGATTGGTTTTCTCTCGTCTTTCCTGCACCCCTGATTGTTGAGAACGCCTGTATGAAAATATCTGTAAGATAGTTTATAATAAAATCAAAATGTAAACGGGGAGGTTTCATTATGAAATTCAAGCCAATTTCAATATCAATAGCCATTATTTTTTTAGTAATGGTTGCCTGCAGTCCAACAGAACAAGCAATCCAAGAGGCACTTGCTAAAACCCAAACAGCAGAAGCTACAAACACAAAACCACCCGACCCGACAGCGACCTTCACCTTAATACCAACCTTTACACCTACCATTACTCCAACCCTTACTCCAACCCTTACATCGACACCTGACACAAGGGTTATAACGATGGATTCAAAAGATTTGATGTTGACAAAAGAAGATTTGCCCCAAGAAGCTAAATATTATCTTCCTAATTACACGTGGATTTCACCTCACCATAATTCGGAAATTATCTCTGGTTGGGGAGTTGTCGAAGGAGGCAATTATCTTGAAGAAACAGGTCGTGTTGATGGTTGGTGGGTGAGTTATAAAAGAGGAACAAGTACAGTTAGGGCTCCAGAAGAGATATATCAAAATATCATTCAATATAAAACCTCAGAAGGTGCATACCTAACTGTCTCTAAATATCCCTATAACAGAGATAATCCAGAAATCAAGATAGTTGAATCAGATGTTTTGTTAGGCGATTTTACCAATATATATGTTTGGAAAGAAATGCAAAGTAATGGAGAATATAGAATAAATTATATTATTGAATCACAATATCGAAATTATGTGTCTATTGTTGTTGGGTGGGGTTGGAAAAAGGAATTTGATTTAGAGTATGTTATCATGATTGCCGAAATTGCAATGGATAAAATCAAATCCTCTCCGATCGGCAATTGGTAATAGAGTTGTTTTTATTTGAAAGATGAAATCATAATTATTGGTTTTCCCATTTTTTTTATTTAAGTAATCCTCTTACCATGTCGGCTTGAAAAGTAAATTATTACCCTAATTGTCACCTGAAAAAGCGGGCGACGAGATTCGAACTCGCGAATGGTAGCTTGGGAAGCTACTGCCTTACCACTTGGCTACGCCCGCATTTTATTAGGATATAATTTTACCGCGAAGTGTTGAATTTTCAAGTATGGATCTGATCATTCAACAAAGTATTTTCGTATAGGCATTTAAGATTATCGGTCTGCTAAAGGAGATCCCATTGCCCTCTAAACCTTTTTTATCCATCGTGCTAGGCAACTTAAAATTGAAGAACCCCCTCGTGCTGGCGTCCGGTGTGATGGGCACCAGCCCCACACTCTTGCAGCGTATAGCGCTTGCTGGCGCTGGGGCGGTGACGGCAAAGAGCTGCGGTCCACAAGCACGGGAGGGGCATCCCAACCCGGTTATGGTGGAATGGGAACACGGCTTGCTGAACGCCATCGGGCTGACCAACCCGGGCGTTGATGAGGAAGTTCCCCTCTTGGAGGAAACACAGGCGTTATTAAAACCTTTAAGTGTTCCACTGTTCGCCAGCATCTTTGCCGGAACGATTGATGAATTTGGAATGGTCGCTGAGAAGATTGTTGCTGCTGAACCAGACCTTATCGAGGTCAATATCTCCTGCCCCAATGTCAATGATGATTTCGGCATGCCCTTCGCCGCGGATACTGACAGTGCTGTGGCTGTTACCCAAGCGGTCAAATCCCGGGTGGGTGATATTCCCATATCCATCAAATTGGCGCCCAATGTGCCGGATATTGGGCGTATTGCGCAAGCTGTTGTGGATGCTGGCGCAAACCTGATCACAGCGATCAACACCATGCCCGGCATGGTGATTGACCCCGACGCCGTTCAGCCAGTCCTCAGTAATCAAACGGGCGGCATTTCCGGACCGGCGCTGAAACCTATTGCACTGCGCTGTGTGGCGGAGATCGCACGAAGTGTCTCTGTGCCCATCATCGGCACAGGCGGCGTCACTACTGGACGGGATGCGGTTGAAATGCTGATGGCAGGTGCGACTGCGGTGGGGGTGGGGTCTGCGTTGTGGTACCGCGGGCCTGAGGCTTTTAACTTGATACTAAAGGAGATGCAATCCTTTATGGAGGAACATAATTATCGGTCCGTCAAAGAATTAATCGGAAAGGCATTATAAAGTTGACAGCATCATTCAAAGCCCAAAGGATTACCTCAGTTCGAATGCTTAATGATTCCACGCGCTGGATCACGCTTAATAGATCCATTCAGGCTGTTCCCGGACAATTTGTCATGGCATGGCTGCCAGGTGTGGGCGAAAAACCCTTTAGCATTGCTGGCATGGATCCCTTGAGCCTGATGGTTGTTGATGTTGGAATCTTTAGCCATGCGCTGCACACCTTGGAGGTTGGGGATTTTCTTTGGATAAAGGGACCTCTCGGGCACGGTTTTAGCCTTGAGGGGGATCGATTACTTCTGGTAGGGGGTGGGTACGGTACTGCGCCACTTCATCCGCTGGCTGAACTGGCAAGAAAGCGCGGGTTAAGGGTGGATGTTTGCGCAGGTGCAAGTACAGAAGCGGGGATTTTATTAATAGAAGAATTTAATCAAATTGGCTGCAACCTTTCCATTGCAACGGAGGATGGTTCCAGGGGATTAAAGGGCCTTATCACCGTATTGGTAACTAAAGCGATGAAAAGAAACAGCTATGACAGCTTATATGCTTGTGGACCAGTTGGTATGTTAAGTGCTCTGGCTGATCTCTGCCGACTACACAAGGTGAATTACCAATTATCCTGGGAAGCGCACATGCGCTGCGGCATGGGACTTTGCGGGAGCTGCGAGGTTTCCCAAGCCTTTGATCCATCTCTGCCGCCAGGGTGGTTGGCATGCTATGATGGACCTGTCTTTATCAAGCGGTGGGCATAATTAACTGGTTTTAGTCATAATTGTTTACGACTAAAAATTGAAAGGATTGTCGGAGTGAAATATAAAATCGGATACATCGGCTTGGGGATCATGGGAAAGCCCATGGCAAGAAATATCATGAAAGCCGGCTATGAGATGGTCGTCCATAACCGCAGCCGTGAAAGTGTTCATGAACTGGTCAGTGAAGGTGCCATCGAAGCCCATTCACCTGCTGAGGTAGCAGCGCAGGTGGATGTAATATTCACGAACCTGCCTGATTCACCAGATGTTGAATTGGTCGCATTGGGGGAGAATGGCATCATTCAAGGCACTCATGAAGGATTGATTTATATTGACAATTCGACGATCAAACCTGCGACGGCTCGCAGGGTGGGTGGGAAATTGGCTGAGAAAGGTGTGACCATGTTGGATGCTCCGGTCAGCGGCGGGGATATCGGTGCGATCAATGGGACATTGACCATCATGGTGGGCGATTCAGCCGAGGCGTTGGAAAAGGTCATGCCTATACTGCAGGCTATCGGAGAAACAATTACCCATGTGGGAGGCTTGGGGGACGGTCAGATTGCGAAGGCGGCGAATCAAATCATGGTCGCAGCCCAGATGGTCGCCATGGGTGAGTTATTGATCCTGGCGCAGAAAGCAGGTGCAGATCCTGAAAAAGTTGTGCAGGCGATTAGGGGAGGTGCGGCGGGGTGCTGGACGCTGGATAATAAACCTCATCATTTGTTCGCTGGCAATCGAGAACCTGGGTTTAAAGCTTACATGCAAGCGAAGGATTTGAGCATTGTCATGGACACCGCTCGAGAGTATGGGATTCCTTTGCCTTCCACTGCCGTAAACACGCAGTTATTCAATGCCATGCTGGAAATGGGTATGGCAGAACAGGATAACTCAGCCGTTATTGGGGTGATTGAAAAATTGGCAGATGTAACGTTGAAAACACAGAAATAAATTTCATAAAGTAATTAATTTAAGCAAGAAAAAACTCGAGGACGATTGATGTTTCGTCCTCGAGTTTGTATTGTAATTTACTAAGTGATTATTGGATTCTCAATCAATCACATTGACTGAACCTAAATCCGATTTTGCACAACCAATTCAGGATTGTGTCGATGAAGGGTGTGAAATTAATATCATTTCCACCAGAAGGCGCATCGGGCGTCTTATCCAAGGTTGATGTGTTAGTTGGTGTTGCTGTTTCCTGTTTTTCCTCTTCAGTATTGGTGGGTGTCGGTGTTTCAGTATCCTGCTTTTCCTCTTCAGTTTTGGTGGGTGTCGGTGTTTCAGTATCCTGCTTTTCCTCTTCAGTGTCAGTTGGTGTTGGTGTATCTGTTAGTGTATTGGTCGGCGTCGGCGTTTCGGTATCTTGTTTCTCTTCCTCAGTATTGGTGGGTGTCGGAGTATCAGTGGGAGTATTGGTTTCTGTTGATGTGGACGTATTCGTGTAGGTCGGTGTCGGTGTCTCAGTATCTTCTTTTTCTTCCTCAGTGTTCGTCGGCGTTGGTGTGTCGGTGGGGGTATTGGTCGGTGTTGAAGTCTCCGTTGAAGTAGACGTGGTTGTTGAGGTTGATGTGGAAGTATTCGTTGACGTCGGTGTCGGTGTTTCAGTGTCCTCTTTTTCTTCCTCAGTATCGGTGGGTGTCGGTGTATCAGTTGGGGTATTGGTCGGTGTTGAAGTTTCCGTTGATGTAGATGTAGTGGTTGGTGTATCCGTAGGCGTTTCTGTTGGTGTTGATGTGAATGGATCCGTTGCCGTAGGCGTCGGCGTTTTGGTTTTCGGCGGGCAGCAGCAGAATACGATATGGCTAATGCCTCTGTCTTCATAAGCATATAAATCAAAGTCTTCATACTCTTCTGGATCGTAGAACCAAACATTGGCACCTGTACTGGCTTTAACGACGACAGCGCCAATGCCTCCGGTTGCTGACCAATCAAACTTTTTCTGTTCATCCCGTTCCGTTGTTACGTTGGTAATAGTTATCGTGTTATCACCGACCGTCTTTGACGTTCCATCGGTGAATGAATCGAATTTAATCTCATAAGCGAAGGATCCGATTTGTGAACATTCGCTTCCACCCGATGACCAGCTACTATACTCAACTGGGTTTTCGGATGCTGATCCTTGAATAAAAGTGAAGATCAAACCAAGTGGTAATATTATCGCAAAAATCATGAAGAATAAAATTTTTCTCTTTTTCATTGGACTTTCCTTGTTCATAAGAACCTTCTCTTTTTACATATCGGAAGGCTCGCAAATTAATAAAAACATTTATCCATAACTCGCTACCATTAATTTCCAGATTAATAATACACAAAAACAAACTAAAAATCAACTGATAATTATTGGCTACGAATTAATATTGTATTAAATATAACACTGTCGTGTGATTTAAGATTAAATAATCATTACAGTTATGTAACATTTCTCTTGAATTAATGTAGAGAATCCCGATTATATGAAGCTTTCTTAATAATTATTAAAAAATCAGTGGTTCACAATTAGAAATCTTTTGATCAATTACTAGACTTAATGAATATTGCCTGATCCGTATTGTTCACACAAGATCAGGCAATAGTTATTATCACTTTTGATTATTATTGAAACCCTATATGATTCTATATGGCCAATGAGTTATCGGTACTCTCTTATAGATTATCTGCATTGACTGAGGGAAAATCCAATCCTGCAAAGCATATTCAGAATGGTATCCAGGAAGGACACGAAGAAATTTTATCCGCCACCAGAAGGAATATTGGGTGTGGTATCAATTGTTGGCGTATATGTCGGCGTTAACGTTTCTTGTTTTTCTTCCTGAGTGTTCGTTGGCGTCGGGATGGGTGTGTCTGTTTCTTGTTTTTCCTCTTCGGTTGGTGTGGGCGTAGGTGGTTCTATGCCATTGACGGTCACGGAATCATCATCCGATACAGGGTCACCACCGTAAGGATTACCAAAAACTGTTGCTGTGTTAGTGGAGAATAAATTGCCCAGATCGACTTGTATTATTGTGTATGTGGCGGTGAAGGTTGTGCTGTCACTTTGTCCTGGAGCGATGAAGGCTATGGAGCTATCGGAGATTGTTGCATCGGGGTGCTGGACGCTGGATAATAAACCGAATCGTTTGTTCGCTGGCAATCGAGAACCTGGGTTTAAAGCTTACATGGAGGCGAAGGATTTGAGCATTGTCATGGACACGGCTCGAGAGTATGGGATTCCTTTGCCTTCCACTGCTGTAAACACGCAGTTATTCAATGCCTTGCTTGAAATGGGTTGGGCAGAGCGGGAAAACTCAGCTGTCGTAGGAGTAATCGAAAAATTGACTGATGTAAAGTTGAAGACACAGAAATAAATTTCATCAAGTTATAATTCTTAGCAAGAAAAAACTCGAGGACGATTGATAATTCGTCCTCGAGTTTGTATTTTAACTTACTAAGTGATTATTGGATTCTCAATCAATCACATTGACTGAACCTAAAACCGACCTTGCACAACAGGTTCAAAACCGTATCAATGAATGAGATCAGGTTAATCTCACCACCACCTGAAGGTTTATCGGGTGTGGTATCGATTTCTTTTGTGACGGTCTCCGTATCCGTATCGGAGTATTCTTCGCCACCACTTGAACCTGTAGCTGTCGCGGAATTTGTGACTTTACCAGCATTAATATCGGCTTGAGTAATGGTATAGGTTGCGGTCGCTGTGCCTTTTTCTCCCGGATCTAGGGTAGAAGGCGACACAGCTAAATTCACCGAGCCGGTCAAAGGATCGTCAATGACCACATTTGTTAGGGTTGCATCGCCGGTGTTGGTTACCGTGAAGGTGTAGGTAATGACATCTCCAACTTCGTCATATGTCTGTGGACTGGCTGTCTTGACCAGGTTGATATCAGGTGACTGCTTGGGACCTTCAATGATCTCGTCATCCTCATCTTCAACAGGATTATCGCTGGGGTCATAGCCAGTGGCTGTTGCTGTGTTGACAACCTCACCATCGTTTAAATCATCATTTGTAATGGTGTAGGTGGCTGTTGCAGTACCCGTTGCACCTGGTACCAAGGTAGAAGGCGATACGGACAGGTCTACTGATCCTGTGAGAGGATCGTCAATGACGACATCCGTGAGGGTGACATTACCCGTATTGGTGACGGTGAAGGTGTATGTGATCACCTCACCAGCTTCAGTATAGACTTGTGGATCAGCCGTCTTGATCAGGGTGATATCAGGAGATTGCTTGGGGCCTTCAACAGAAGCGTCATCTTGATCTTGTACAGGATCATCATTGGGGTCATAACCTGTCGCAGTAGCTGTGTTGGTGACGATACCCGCATTGACATCAGCTTGTGTGATGGTGTACGTCGCTGTGGCTGTGCCGGATGCTCCTGGCGCTAAGGTTGAGGGGGTCACTGCCAGATCAACAGACCCGGTCAGGGGATCATCAATAACGACATTCTTGAGTGTAACATCCCCGATATTTGTAACCGTGAAGGTGTACGTGATTACCTCGCCGACTTCTGTATAAACGAGCGGATCAGCTGTTTTTTCAAGATTTATTGACGGATTTCGATTTGGATCTACCACGATTTCATCATCTTCATCCTCAACGGGATTGTCATCGGGATCATATCCAGTTACTGTCGCTGTATTAGATACCTGACCGGCATCAATATCCGCTTGTGTGATCGTATAAGTTGCTGTGGCAGCTGCAGAATCACCCGGCGCTAAGGTAGATGGCGTCATGGGCACGTTGACAGTTCCCGTTAAGGGATCGTTGATGACAACATTTGTCAGAGTGACGTTGCCTGTGTTGGTAGCAGTGAATGTGTAGGTGATGACGTCTCCAACATTTGAATAGACCTGTGGATCGGCTGTTTTGACCAGCGTGATTTCAGGTTCTTGTTTAGGACCTTCAACCGTTTCATCATCCTGATCCTGGACTGGGTCACCGTTCGGGTCTTTACCAGTGGCAGTGGCTATATTCAGGATTTGACCAGCGTCAATATCCGCCTGTGTGGTAATGTAGGTGGCAGTGGCTGTGCCGGATGACCCTGGTGCTAAGGTTGCGGGGGTTACTGCCAGATCGACAGAACTGGTCAGAGGATCATCAATTTCAACTTCGGTTAAGGTCACATTGCCTGTATTGGTGACAGTGAATGTGTAGGTGATATATTCTCCAACGCTTGAATACACCTGTGGAGCAGCAGACTTGAGGAGCATGATTGCAGGGCTTTGATTGCCTTCCACGGTTTCATTATCGGTATCCTGAACAGGGTCGCCGTTTGGATCACTGCCTGTGGCAGTGGCTGTGTTCAGGATAGATCCGTTGTTGAGATCCGTCTGGGAGGTCGTGTAAGTAGCCGTAACCGTGCCCGAAGCCCCTGGTGCCAAGGTTGAGGGGGTCACCGCCAGGTCAACCGATCCGGTCAGAGGATCGTCAATATTTACATTGGATAGAGTGACGTTGCCAGAATTGGTGACGTTAAAGGTATAGGTGATTGTTTCCCCAACGCTTGAATAAACCTGAGGATCGGCTGTCTTGACCAGCGTGATTTCAGGTTCTTGTTTAGGACCTTCAACTGTTTCATCATCCTGATCTTGGACAGAAGCGCCATTTGGATCTTTGCCTGTGGCGGTAGCCGTATTCAGGATTTGTCCTGCGTCAATGTCCGCCTGTGTGGTGATGTAGGTGGCAGTGGCTGTGCCGGATGCCCCTGGTGCTAAGGTGGACGGCGTTACCGCCAGGTCCACAGAACCGGTCAGAGGATCGTCGATTTCGACCTCGGTCAGAGTCACATTACCCGAGTTGGTGACATTGAAGGTATAGGTGATCGTTTCACCAATGCCGGAGAATGCTTGTGGATTGGCTGTCTTGACCAGCGTGATCGCCGGGTCTTGTACGGCATCTACGCTTTCATCGTCAGTATCTGTCACAGGATTTCCGCCCGGATCATTGCCTGTGGCGGTTGCTATATTCAGGATTTCTCCTGCATTTAGATCATCCTGTGTGGTGGTATAGGTTGCTGTGGCTGTGCCGGATTCGCCTGGTGCTAAGGTTGAGGGGGTCACGGCCAGATCAACAGAGCTTGTTAAAGGATCGTCAATGACAACATTCGTCAGGGTTACATTGCCGG
>Ga0307427_1000034_pt1 | contig 139016 bp, 125 predicted proteins | sample SalMarWE160190MG_FD_202162 | JGI IMG/M metagenome (GOLD analysis project Ga0307427, IMG submission 202162) | Salt marsh sediment microbial communities from the Plum Island Ecosystem LTER, Massachusetts, United States - WE1603-190 | ecosystem: Environmental > Aquatic > Marine > Intertidal zone...
GCGGCACCTTGAGGTGCGGCAAGTAGCAGACCCTTATAGGGTCAGGTCAAGCCACCCGCTATGCGGGTGGTCTTGACTTTGATCCTGTAATAGACTCTAACACTCATTTGCTATCAGACGTCATCCATCTACCCCCATAAACGTTGAGTCGGATATTACAAAATCATCCATCTATACGGACACCTCCCTTCGTATTGAATGAATGCGATGATATATTATTATAATATGAATCGCCACGGAATCAACCCTAATATATTCAATCTGAGATTATCGCATTACTATACGAAACAGTGTTTTGTAAATCACTTTATTCTATCAATTCCATTATTAAATTACCTGGCGACATCTTATTTCACTAGAAGTAATTACTCAATTTACGTCGAATATTGGGGTGTCGCAGCTTTCGCAAAGCGGCTTTTTGGATTTGACGAATTCTTTCGCGGGTAATTCCAAAGACCTCGCCCAGTTCTTTTAGAGTATGTTTTTCGGTCCCATTCAAACCAAATCTCATCATCAGAATCCTTGCTTCCCGTTCAGTTAACTCACCTAAGGCGTCAATGATATCTTCCGCAAGGAGGTTTTGCCTGACCTCCGTGAATGGATTTGGAGCGTTTTTATTCTCAATATAACTTTGCAAATCTGATTCGCCATCTTCACCAATAGGCTGGTCTAAGGAGATAGACCGCTTGGCATATCCAAGGAGTCTTCCAACCTCATCAGCAGACATATCGACTTTTTCGCCGATTTCCTCATTGGTTGGTGTACGTGATAGCGTGTTCATCAATTCCTTACGAACTCGATGAATCTTTCGAATGCGAGTTGAGAGGTAATTAGGCAGTCGGATTGTCCGTTCTTTTTGGTTAAGATGCCGAAGAACAGATCGCCTGACCCACCAGGTGGCATAAGTGCTGAAACGGTTACCCATAGTGTAATCGAATTTATCCACGGCGCGGATCAAGCCGACATTTCCAGCTTGAATCAGGTCTAAAAATGAGGCACTATAGCGTCGATACTTCTTGGCAATGTTCACAACAAGCCTGATATTTGCTTCAATCATATGATCGCGAGCTTTTCGACCCTCATTGATTTGCTCCTGTAAGACCTTCCTTTCCTCCTCGTTGCTATCAAAATCAAGCATCTTTTCACGTGCAATTCGTCCCGCTTCCATTTGTTTTGCCAGCACAACTTCTTCCTCACGCGATAAAAGTGGGACACGATCCATCTCATTCAGGTATAGTGAAACTGTATCATCTGCAATAATATCAGTATGATCTGATATCTTCTCAACAAATTCCACATCAGTTTCCTTGTTATTTATTGTTCTTACTACCATATTGCCTCCTTTTTTATCGTTCTTTCTTCATTATTGCTAATATAAAGCTATTCGTAATTTATTAAATTTTCTCTTTTATCCTGCAGCCGTCTTATGGCTGCATCAGGCAGCCTTTGATGCATGCCCAGTATTGAATCTTTAGATTCAGCGATATCTTTTATGGTTACATTTAGAGATGAAGAATCAGTCATATAGTATTTTATTTATTGCAAATATTTTAGAATTCTTTACTATCATAACAACCCAGTCTTATTTTTCAATATGACTGCAGTTGAGAAATAGTTAGGTATGCAGGCGTTGCGTTTGGAATGAGATGGATTAACAAAAGACTTGAATATTAAAGTTTGCCAGATGGACGAGGACTCAACTCACAAGATAGCTATGACTTTTCGTAATATCATATGGAATATTTCACTATTGAATACATCTAATAGATAAAGGACTTCTCAATGATGCTTAGATGATTACCGCTGAATTTATAAGGAGTATCCTGCGAATTTTTTCTTGTGAGTGAGAATTTCCCCCTCCCACCTGCATTTATTACATCAAGCCTTCAGAGCCTCTAAAATATCCTGTCGGAATAATGCTATCTCCAAAGGTTTTTCGATACATTTAAAAATATTAAACTTCTTCTGCTGCTCACGGCATTCATAACAGCCCATTACAGTTATCCAGATAATTGTTAACTCCGGAGAATGGTTTCTCGCATAGCGAGTAACTTCTAAACCGTCAATATCTGCTTTACTTAATTCTGTAATTAAAAGATCAGTACTGTTCTTGTCGATTAATTCTATAACTTCATCTTTCCAATGCGAAGACCGAATAGTAATATCGTTTTTATATTTCGATAGGCTTCTCTCCAAAACAAAGCGAACCCCATCATATCGTTCGAACAGGATGATCTTCTTAACGTCCATAAATTTTTAATTAATATCCTAATTTACCTATACATGTATAGAATATATTTCAGTCACCATAATCATAGGCTTAAAAAAACGATTATTCGTTCAGTTTTCACGGATATTAAGTTTGGATATATTAAGATTCGTTAGGATTGTGTTGGATGAATGAATTGATCGTTGGTTTTATTTTGAATCATGGAGAAGGTTTAATCCGGTAGCCCACCCCCCGAACATTCAATATATACTCCGGGTGAGATGAATCTTTTTCCACCTTTTGTCTTAATCGATGGATATACCATTTTATAATCTGACGCGCTTCTAAAACATCTTTAGTTTTATACCCCCGGGCAACCTGCACCAGTTCTTCAGGCGTAATGACTCTGTCATCGTTGCGCAATAAATGCACGATCAGGTTGAATTCGCTGGGGGTTAGGTCAAGTTTATCTTCTCCCATCTTCACCCGGTGTAAACCTTCATCAACCTCGAAAGGCCCCTTCCGAAGAATGTGATGACGATCCTCTTTAGTTAATTGACGTGTATTCTTCCTCTCAACCAAAACATCTTCAACTACCTCTCGCAATTCTTGAGGTGATATCGGTTTTTGAACATATTTTTCTATGCCATGATCAATGGCTTGCAAAGCGGAATCCAGACTGCCGTGAGCTGTCAATATGATAACGCTTGTCTCCGGCCATCGCCAGCGAATAGCTTCCAGAACATTAATCCCGTCTACCTTACCCCCTAATTTCAAATCCAAGATGACCAGATCAAATGGCGTATCACGAAGAGTTTCCAAAGCCTCTTCACCGGATTTAACGGTTGTAACATCATGTCCGCTACGGTGAAGCGTTTCTTCCACAAAAAAACGAATACCAGGCTCATCATCAACAATGAGTGTGTGAATTTTTTCCATTTATCTTAATCCTCATTCCGTATCTCAACATCGAAGCCAGGTAGCCAAACAGAAAATTCGGTCCCCTGACCCAGTTCACTTTCTACAGACAACTTACCATTATGGTCATCAATGATCTTTTTACATATATACAGACCTAATCCCAGACCTTCTTGCTTGGTTGTAAAAAAGGGATCAAAAAGGTTTTGCATAATTTCATGTGAAATGCCAATGCCCGTATCTCTGATTTTTACAGTGAATCCATTCGGATCATCGGTGTGGAGAATGTCAAGATAAATATTTCCCCCAGATGGTAATGCATCAATGGCGTTCATCATTAAATTCAATAATACCTGTTGAATTTGATCTTTCGATGCTAGAACGAACGGAGGCAGCCCTTGATAAGGATACACAGGAATAATGTTGCGGTCATATAAGCGGTTTTTTGTGAGGACAAGAACTCCATCCAGAAGATCCTGTAGATCAACGGGTTCTTTATCTTGCACATCTGTATTTCTATTCAAATCTCTCAATTTTTTGACGATCCTAGCACTGCGTTGCAGCTCTTCCATTGCCATAGTTATATAAACACTTAAATCTCGGTCTTTATCATTAAGCATTTCCTCAGCCAACCCCAAGCAGCCTATGGAAGTTTGCAGGGGATTATTAATTTCATGGGCAAGAGAGGCGGCAAGCCTGCCCGTAAGAGCTAATTTTTCAGATTGAATCAAAGCCGCTTGGGTATCCTGTTCATCGGTGATGTCCTCAGCTATCATCATGATTTGATCGTTGTGAGAGCCGTATGATTCAATTTTATCTAATGAGATTTCAAGAATACTGTGTTCCCCACCCTCTTTTTCCAGAGTAATGATATTCTTGATATGGCGTCTTTTTGCGGCGTTTATCATTCTGCGCAGCTTGTCGAAATCTTCCTCAACAACATCAATAAACAAGTCTATATAATGCTTATTATAGGTTTCTTCTTTGGTCATTCCAAAGTAATCTGCAAATGTCTGGTTAATCTCACTGACATATCCATTTTCATCCAGGACAAGGATACCCAAGGTTGCGCTGTCTAAGAGGATCTCATATTTATTGTAAGAGATTTTGTCGATGAGATCTTGGTCAAGAAATTCTGTAAGGATTTTACGAAGGTTTTCAGAATACAGAGGTATACCTGCCAGAAAATAGGTAGAGGACAAGGGGAATTCATCAGAATTGTTTATTCCATTTAGTATTAGTTTCTTATATTGTTGATTGGAATCAATGAAATTAAAAACTCTCCACAGTCGTTGATCTAATGGTTTATCCAAGTTATCTATAAAGTCGAAAAATGAGGACTGTTCTTCTTCTATTAAAAATTGTAAAAACCGCTCCCCTTTTAAATTAATATCCTGAGATGGATACAGAAAATCCAGCATAATGGGATTGATGTATCTAATAATATAGTCCTCTGACATCAAAATGCATGCAAAGGGCACAATATCTAATAACTGATCAAATTCCTTGTTAATTACCATTTAATGTCTAATTACATTGCTTTTACAATTTATTTGATATGTTTTATTAAATCACACTTATAATTCTTACCTCAATGAATATTAAAAGCAAATCGTTGAGATAATGCTTTTTATAGTGTCACCAATAATTTATTATACCTATTGTATTCTGCAAAAAACTACTTCATTAATGACCATTTACTATAGGTGGATAGAATGATATGCACTTCCGAGGTCTGGTATTCAAACGATACTCAATAAAAGAAATATCAAAGTCTATTAGCGTCTTGGAGTCAGCATGCTTAGGAATATACTGTCGGATCAAGACATTTGTGTTTTCATTTGTTCCTCTATCCCAATCCGCGTAAAATTGAATCCCATTTTCAAAAGCTTATAAATGAGGTATCTTTGTTCATAGATAAGTGCGAGTAATTCATCGCGAACATGCCCTCGGCTAAATGCTCATTAGTCTCTGGAACGTTGAAAGATCTTTATCTTACTTCAGCTAATCTTTCCACTTCCAGCTTTGTTGCACTTACGAGTTGAATCCAAGTTCACAATTATTATAATTAATAACAATATTATTTCGTTTACGAATAGAGTCTGGTTATTCATATGAAAATCCAAGATTATTGAGGAGTTCATTGCCATGTTTGAACATATTTTATTACCGCTGGATGGGTCATCCTTAGCAGAAAGAGTGTTGCCCCATGCAGCTGCATTGGCAAATGCCTTCGATTCACGTTTGACTCTTTTGCGGGTTGTTTATCGAAATGAAAACGCCAATCAACAGGGCATGATCAACCCCGTGGAATGGCAAATGCGTAAATCTGAAGCGATAGCGTATCTAAAAGCAGTCAAAAAGTGCCTGAAGGACATAGATCTGGATAGCGACATTCAGGTGATGGAGGGGAATCCTGCTCAGCAGATTATTGAATTTGCCCGCCAAGAAAATGTTGAGCTCATCATTATGTCAAGCCATGGCAGCAGTGGGCTTTCTCAGTGGAATATCAACAGTGTCGTCCAAAAAGTGCTGCTGAAGGCTTTTATGCCAATCATGATCATTCGCTCCTATCAGGAATCATACGAGAGTTTAGACGGCTTGAAATATAAAAGATTGCTGTTGCCTTTGGATGGTTCTAAACGAGCTGAATGTGTTTTATCGTTAGCTAAATCTATATCTGCTGTTCACGATTCAAAAATCTTCCTGACTCACATCGTAGAAGAACCTAAACTCCCTCGGCAAACACCGTTGAGTGATAAAGATCAGCAACTGGTCAAACGGCTTACTGAGATTAACGCAGATGAATCCGAGAAATACTTGAATAATCTCGTTAACCAATTTGAAGATCTGGAAGTTGCATCCATTATTGAATCCTCAAAAAAACCAACCACAGCCTTGCACAACATCGTTGATCGTAAAAAAATTGATTTGGTTCTTCTGAGTGCCCACGGTTATTCCGGTGAAAACCGATGGCCTTATGGGAATATCGCACTTAATTTCATAGTATATGGAACAACCCCGTTGCTGATCATTCAAGACTTATCACAGGATGAAGCTGTAAAATCGTTAGCAGAAAAATATGCAGAACAATCGAAAGGACATTAACGCATGTTGGATGTTTCAGATAAGAAGCACCTCTCTGAAATGCCTTTTGACGCCTTTATTGGTTTGTTGGTTAATCAGACAAAAAGTACCAAAATAAAATCAAACAATTACAGTATTGTTGAAAGAACAGATAAGTATCAGGAGAATCTCTCTCAAGCCTTCAAAATATTGTCGCGGATGTCGGAAAAGAAAAAAATTTCCACCGGGGGTGTGGAGTGGTTCCTTGATAATTATTACATTATCCAGGAAACAATAGAGATTATTCAGGATGACCTTCCTGAGGATTACTTCAATAAGCTCCCTGCAGTTAAGAATGAAGAAAGTATCCCAAGAATATATTGGATAGCAAAAGCGATTATCTTATACTTCAATGTAGATACCGTCATTAGTTCCCTTAACCAATTCCTAAGTACTTATCAGCAAAAAATCCATTTACAAATGAGTGAATTGTGGGCATTGCCGCTTATGCTCCGCTTGGTATTAGTTGAGGTCTTGTCAGGGACAATTTATGATTTGATTGAGGATGAATCCCCTCCACATCAGTCACCTGAATATGATTTTCTGATTGATGATTCTGATGAGATCATTGCAAGAGTGCTAAGAACATTATTACTCTTTGATCGGATGGATTGGAAAGACTTATTTGAAACCCACTCAAAGGTAGAAGAAATCCTTCGAAAGGATCCCGCCCATGTATATCCGAAGATGGATTTCGAGACGAGAGACCAATATCGGAAGAAAATTGAAGCCATAGCTGAAAAGTCTCCCCTTGAAGAAACTGAAACCGCTCAGGTTGCTGTAGATTTGGCAGAGCAGTCAGACGAAAAACACCAAAAGACCAACCACGTTGGTTACTATTTGATAGATGAGGGTGAAGAAGAGTTAAAAACTAAAATTGATTTTCAGAGTGATTTCAGCGATAAATTACGGGGGTTTTTGAAACAACATCGTACAGGTTTTTACCTGGGTAGTATTAGCTTTGTCACCTTAGCAGTACTCGTTATTTTGCTCATAATAAGTCATCCCCTATTAGCAAAACCGTGGGAATTGGCCATCATAGGACTTCTTAGTTTAATCCCAGCGTCCAGCGTTGCTGTTAATTTGATTAATTCGATATTGACAGCAACTATTCCACCGCACATTCTTCCAAAAATGGATTACAGTGAGTCGGTACCCAAGGAATTTCGCACGGTTATTGCCATACCTGCCCTTTTGACAACGCAGGAGGAGATTGATTTTCTTCTCCGTCAGCTCGAACTGCACTATCTCGCTAATCGGGATCGTAATATTGGCTTTGTACTCCTCACAGATTTTGGTGATGCACCGCAGGAAACAATGCCGGAAGATGACAGCTTGATCAGATCAGCCGTTGATGGGATCCACGCGTTGAACAAAAGATATCGAGGGGATGAAGGCCGGCGGCTATTTTATATTTTCCACCGATTAAGACAGTGGAATCCTAAAGAAGATGCCTGGATGGGATGGGAACGCAAACGGGGAAAGCTGGCTGATTTCAATCGATTTCTGCTTGAAGAATTTGATGAAAGTTTTGACACTATTGTCGGGGAATTGGCGTTTCTTCGTGACGTAAAATATGTGATCACCGTAGATGCTGATACAATCATCCCCCGGGACAGCGCCAAATCATTGATTGCGACGATGGCGCATCCATTGAATAAGGCAGAGTTTAAAAAAGACACAACCGATGTCGTGCATGGATACACCATTCTGCAGCCTCGCACAGAAGTCAAACCGACCAGTGTCATCAAATCCATCTTTACCCGTGTATTTGCAGGTGATTTGGGGCTGGACCTGTATACTCGAGCTGTTTCAGATGTGTATCATGATATTTTCTGTGAAGGAATCTATGTAGGCAAAGGTATTTATGATGTCGAAGCCTTTGAGCGAAGTTTGCAGGGGAAAGTACCCCAAAACACACTTCTCAGCCATGACCTTTTTGAGGGGCTACAAGGACGAGCGGGCCTGGTAACTGACGTGGTTTTCTTTGAGGAATACCCACCTGATTATGCAAGCCATATTCAAAGACTGCACCGCTGGGTTCGTGGTGACTGGCAGGTATTCCCCTGGCTTTTTCCCAATGTATCTGTTAGGGAAAATAAAAAGGAGGTCAACTCATTTTCAGCAATTGACATCTGGAAAATTATTGACAATTTGCGCCGCAGCTTACTTGCACCAACAACGTTCTTGTCCCTCATTGCTGGGTGGCTGTTCTTTCAGGAACGTGCCTGGGTGTGGACAACGCTGGTCCTTTTCATTTCCGCCTTTACTTTGTTCAAAAATCTCGTGACATCACTTTCCTCTCGGTTTCTGATGGGAGCGGAAGCGAATGTCATCTCAAATATTCAAACGACTTTTTTAAGGTGGGTATTTTGGCTGGTCTTTCTCCCCTATGAAACACTGACCATGATCGACGCCATCATGACAACCCTGGTCAGGATATATATTAGTCATAAGAGGTTACTCCAATGGCAAACCTCCGCGCACACCATCAAGCTTTTTGGTAAACAACAAAATATTAGCATTATATGGTCACGTATGATCGGCGCGCCGGTGGTAAGTGCTATCGTAGGATTGTTAATTTATATCATAAATTCAAATGCGCTTTGGGCGAGCCTACCCCTGCTAATTATCTGGTTTATATCACCTCAAATTGCTTATTGGATCAGCAAAGTTCGAGAACAGGACACGAAAGCGAAACTTTCAAAAAAAGATATCCAGACCTTAAGAGCTGTTGCGAGACGTACCTGGTTATATTTTGAACGCTTTATCGGTCCGGAAGATCATTGGTTGCCGCCAGATCACTTTCAGGAAGATCCAAAAGGTACAGTTGCACATCGCACATCCCCAACCAATATTGGACTTATGCTGATATCAACTGCATCTGCTTATGATATGGGTTACATTGGTGTGCTTGATTTTGTTTACAGAATCAAATACAGCTTTGAAACGCTGGATGATTTAGAGAAGTATCGCGGTCATTTGTTGAACTGGTATGATACCCAAACATTGCAAACACTTTCGCCTAGATATGTATCGACTGTGGACAGCGGCAATTTTGGGGCAAGCCTGATCGGCCTCTATCAAACTTTGAAAGATCTACCCGATCATCCTGTTTGTCCAACTGCATTATTCCAAGGTGTATTCGACAACTTAGATATTTTTTGCTCGGTCGTCAAATCAATAGAAAACAAAGCTTTTACAGATTTAGTAGAGCCTTTGTATGCTCTTTGTCAAAAGATACAAGAGGATATCCAAAAGTACCCCCTAACCGATTCCCGGCAAATGGACCTTCTTCAGAACTTCAAAGAAAAATTGATTGAGCCGATGAATATGTTGATCCAACAGGTCCTCGCTTCAGATAAAACAGTGGATCCAAATGTAATGAGAGATTTTCGTTATTGGTCGGATGCCATTTATCAACATCTGACAAATATTGAACGTCAGATAGAACAGCTTGCCCCATGGATAGAAACATGGCGAAATCGCCCTGATTTCTTTGAGGAGCTGAATATTGATGAGCTTTCGCAAGCCTTTGAGGCTTGGCTGGAAGAAAGATCTTTGCTGACGACATTATCAGAAATGCCCGAGTTCTGTCATCGAACGATTAACTCTCTGAACGATTTCAGGAAAAATAATGAGGAATATGAGCATTGGGCTGCCAAACACAAGGATAAGGCAAGAAAGTTTGATCAATGGATGAGCCAATTCATTGAAGACCTTGAGGAGTCCAAAGAGCAAACGATCAAGCTGTTAGATCAAATTAATTTTCTCATTGAGAAAAACGATTTCTATATTGATCGCATGGAATTTGATTTTCTTTTCGATGAAAAAAGAGAAGTGTTTTATCTTGGTTATCAGGTGGGATCTGGCAGGCTGGATGATAACCACTATGACCTGCTGGCTTCAGAGGCACGCACGGCAAGCCTCTTCGCCATTGCCAAGAATGAAGTGCCTCGTTCCCACTGGCTTCACATGAGTCGTCCTTTCACCTCAATCCATGGCATACCGACATTGCTTTCATGGAACGGAAGCATGTTTGAGTATCTTATGCCTAATCTGTTCACACGAACATATCCTGAAACACTCATATACCAGACCTGTAAGGGCGTTGTCAGGGCACAAATTGAGTATGCTGAACAAAATAACGTTCCCTGGGGTATATCCGAGTCAGGTTTCTACCATTTTGATCAAGCACAGAACTATCAATATAAGGGATTTGGTGTGTCCAAATTGGGAAGAAAGCGGGGATTGGCAGAAGATTTGGTAATTGCTCCTTACGCCTCTCTGTTGGCTGTGGGTATTGATCCCCAAAGCGTTCTTAGAAACATTCAAGCATTGGAAGATGAAGAAGCTAGAGGGCATTTTGGCTTTTATGAATCCATTGACTATACACCCTCGCGCTTGCCAATTGGGCAGGAAAAAGCTGTAATCAAATCCTATATGGCCCACCATCAGGGGATGATTATGGTCGCTCTTTCAAATTTCTTGAATCACAAGTCCATTGTCCATCGAATCCATTCCGACCCGCGCATTCAGAGCACGGAACTGCTCCTTCAGGAACAGATTCCTCAAGCAGAGCCCATTCAGAAGACCGAAGATTCTGAAAGGGTCACGCGTACTAAAATCGCCAAGGGCATTTCTGTTACGCCCTGGCGGGTGGAGACGGGAACGCCTGGATTGGAAGTGAACGCCTTATCCAACGGACGTTTAAGAATGATGGTGACAGATTCGGGCAGCGGGTATTTAGATTGGGAGGAAATCGCCCTTACCCGCTGGCGTCAGGACGCCACGATGGATTCCTGGGGTATCTGGTATTTCATTCATGATTTGGAAAAAGGAAAATCGTTTTCCGTTGGAAAACAACCCATTGAATCAACCCCGGAGGAGTATCAGGTGCTCTTTGCACCGCACATGACTGAAATCAGGCATGTGGAAAATGGGATCAGGATTAACCTTCAAACGACGATAGCACCTGATGATGATATTTGTCTTCAGAAGATGACAATTACTAACCAGACCAGCGATATACGCCGTATTCGCATCCTGAGTTACGGCGAAGTTGTTTTAGCAACACAGGGGACTGATCAGCGTCATCCAACCTTCAATAAAATGTTTATTGAAAGCTCCTATGATAAAGAACTTCGCATGCTGCATTTCCAAAGGCGGAAACGTTCATCCGAGGAAGCGCCCCGAGGAATGGCTCATGTGGTTTTCGATGAAATGCCTGGGAAAGTGGAATATGAAAGCGATAGAGCGAAATTCATCGGACGTAACCACAACATATCAAATCCTATCGCGCTTTCCGAATCAGACCAATTAAGCGAGACGGTTGGTGTTACACTGGATCCCATCTTCTCGTTGGGCAGACGAATTACCCTGGATCCGCATGAACCTGTAACAATGACTTTCATGACTCTGGCTTCACCGAAGAAAGAACAGGCTGAGGCGATCACCAAAAAATACCGGAACGAAACGACAATTGACAACGCCTTTGCAAGCGCTGAATCACATAGTGAAAAATTGGTGCGTTCATTAGACCTGGATAGAGATTCCCTTGCAATGTATCAGCAGTTCTTATCCCGTATCATCTATCCCATTCCGGAATTGCGCACTGAAACAGATGTAATGAGCCAGAATGACCTAGGGCAATCGAGCTTATGGCCATTTGTCATCTCAGGGGACTATCCTATTTTTCTGGTGATGATTGACCGCCAGGATGAAATTAAAGCTCTTCAAGAGACGCTCTTGGCGCACACTTACTGGCGCAAAATGGGCTTGATGATTGATCTTGTGATCCTAAACACAAAGGACGCTGGCTATACACATGAGTTGGATGAGAAAATTAACCATGCGATCAATGTCATGGACAGCAGCAGATTAGTAAATCAAAGGGGCGGTATCTTTGTCCTGACCGCTAGTCAAATGCAAAAAGCGCAGTTGCGATTACTTAAAACAGCCGCGAATGTCGCCATTGATCTCAAAACACGGGATCTAAAAGATCATCTCAGACACGCAAAAGAGATTGAACCTCACTTGCCGCCTTTTGTCCCAATTGGGAATGTAGAAAAATTTGAGGTTGAGGATCAAATAGAACGACCCGCAGACCTTTTACTGGATAATAGTTTAGGTGGCTTCTCTCAAGACGGGAGAGAATACCAAATTTATTTAGAAAACTATCCGAAATTAGATCTAAAAGCAGGTCAGGTAACACCAGCGCCGTGGATTAATGTCATTTCGAACGAGAATCTCGGATTTTTGATCTCTGAATCAGGGGGTGGCTATACCTGGTCTCAAAACAGTGGTGAAAATCGCTTAACACCTTGGACGAACGACCCGGTTTCCGACCCCTCAGGGGAGAGCATCTACCTCAGGGATGAAATAACGGGGAGAATCTGGTCACCGGTGCCTTTTCCTGCCGGAGACAGTGTGAATTATCTTGTCAGACACGGTCAGGGGTATACCATCTTTGAATCCATTAATGGCGGGCTTAGACAACGTGTGAGAATCTTTGCCGACTCGAAAAAACCGGTAAAAATCATAGAATTATCTATGGAAAACCTGACTAAAGAGCATCGGCGCTTAACCGCGACATACTATGCAGAGTGGGTTTTGGGCACAGATCGTGAAAGTACACGTAATTTTATTGTCCCTGCTTTCGATAATAAGACAGGTTCATTATTTGCCAGGAACACTTACAGCGAAGAATTTTCACAGCGTACTGCCTTCTTATCCTCAGACCACGACGTGCATGGAGTGACGACGGACAGACGTGAATTTTTAGGTGAACCGGGGAATCGCCAGACGCCAGCTGGCTTGAAGCGGTTGGGGCTTTCTGGACGCGTTGAGTCAGGTTTAGACCCTTGTGCGGCATTACAGACACATTTGAATTTTGCACCAGGTGAAACCCAGAAGGTAGTTTTTGTTCTCGGTCAGGGTGAAGACATAAAACAGGCTCAGGAACTTGCTGAAGAATTTACTAATCCAGAACACGTCAACGCAATTTGGGGCAGCGTCATCGCTACATGGGATGATGTTTTTAATACACTCCAGGTCGAGACTCCTGAACAGCCAATGGATATCTTATTAAATCGCTGGCTGCCCTACCAAGCATTGAGCTGCCGCATTTGGGGACGGTCCGCTTTCTATCAATCCAGCGGCGCTTACGGGTTCCGTGACCAATTACAGGATGTGACTTCAATCCTGGTGAGCAAACCCGAAACCGCCAGGGAACAAATTTTGCGGTCCGCAAGTCATCAATTTGACACCGGCGATGTGCTGCATTGGTGGCAGCCGCCATCTGGACGAGGTGTGCGCACCCGGATCACCGATGACCTGTTGTGGTTGGTCTATGTCACCGCAGAATATATTAAGAAAACGGGTGATGTTGATATTCTCGAGGAGAAAGCTCCCTTCAGGGTGGGTGATCCTCTTGATGAGGATGAAGAGGAACGATACAGTCACTTTAAGCTCAGTGATGAAGAATACACCTTATTTGAGCATTGTCGTCGTGCTCTTCAGCATGGGGATACAAAGGGACCTCATGGCCTCCCCCTGATTGGCACTGGGGATTGGAACGACGGCATGAACCGTGTGGGCATTGAGGGCAAGGGAGAGAGCATCTGGCTGGCATGGTTCCTTTATGAAAATCACAAGCGATTTGCTTACCTATGCGAAATAACGAATAATCATGAATTGAAACGGGAGCATAAAGAACGGGCGGATGAAATCTTAGATGTTATCAATCAAACCGCCTGGGATAATGATTGGTACCTGCGTGCTTATTATGATGATGGGACTCCTCTGGGTTCTCACAGGAATGAAGAATGCCGGATTGACTCCCTGCCCCAATCCTGGTCTGTCCTCACACAAGATGATCAGGATGACAGGCAACTCAAGGCTATGCAATCAGTTGAGGAATACCTGGTTCAAGAGGAAGATCAGTTGATCCGCCTCTTCACACCGCCCTTTGATGAAACAGATAATGATCCGGGTTATATCAAAGGCTACCCACCTGGTATCCGAGAAAACGGTGGGCAGTACACCCACGCTGCGATCTGGGCGGTGTGGGCGCTCACCAAACTCGGAAAAGGCAATCAAGCTTTCGAGCAGTTCAAGATGCTCAACCCCATCCTGCATAGTTTGGACATTGACACCGCCAACCGTTATATGGTGGAGCCATATGTCGTCGCTGCGGATATTTACAGCACCCCTCCCTTTACAGGGCGTGGTGGCTGGACATGGTATACCGGGTCTTCGGGATGGCTGTACCGGCTGGGAACGGAAGCCATCCTCGGTTTCCAATTTGAGGGCGATCATTTCACTGTAAACCCATGCATCCCCAAATCATGGGATGGATATAAGCTATCATTCCAGATAAATGGTTCCCATTATGACATTCAGGTTGAGAACCCGGATCATGTTGAAAGCGGCGTGATAAAAGTGTTGATGGATGGCGAAGAGTTGGTAGATAAAGCCATTCTCATACAAGAGAATAGCGGCAAAAATACAGTACGAGTCATTATGGCATAAGTGAAACGAACTATAAGCTGAGGGGGGGGTCAACGGCTTGTATTGAGTAAGAGTCGTAGAATAAGTTTTAATCTAATCCCTTTCCCTTTATTTCATCACATTTCCTGATAAGATTATGGATGTGACCAAACTAATTGAAATTAAAGACCTTTTCTATCGCCCAGAGGATCTTCCCCAGGATAAACCTGACATTCTTCAGAGAATTTCATTGTCTATCCATCATGGGTCATTGGTTGCCATCATTGGTGAAAATGGTTCGGGGAAAACCACCTTAATGAAACACCTCAATGGCCTGCTTATACCCACGAAAGGTGGCGTTTTCATTGACGGAATGGATACACGCCATCCTGAAAACCTGCGGAGAATCCGCTCATTGGTCGGCATGGTTTTTCAGAATCCCGAAAATCAAATCGTGGCATCAACGGTGGAAGAGGACATCGCTTTTGGATTAGAGAATAATAACTTCCCCACGGCGGATATTCGTAGGATCGTCTCAGAACAATTAAACATGGCGGGGTTGACAAATCAGGCGAAACGCCCCCCACATCTCCTCTCTGGAGGACAGATCCAAAAACTGGCACTTGCGGGTGTTCTGGCGCGTCAGCCTCGTGTGATTCTCTTTGATGAGCCGACATCCATGTTGGATCCAGTTACAAGGCAGCAATTCCTGAAAAGGCTATGTGTTCTGCGGGATAAGGGGATCACGGTCATTTTTATCACTCAGCATATGGAAGAAGCAGCTTATGCGGATAAAATTTTCGTCTTGCATGACGGAAAGCTTGTCATAGAAGGAACTCCGATTGAAATATTTTCTCAAGTCGACCAATTGTTAAAACTCGGCCTTGGGGTTCCCCCAGCTTACTATCTTGCTGAACGATTTCGTTCTGTTGGATTTGATATACCCCACGCTGTATTAACTTCAGAGGGTCTTCTTGCTTCTCTTCCTGAATATAAGGGTTCTTTTTCTGCCGTCAACCCTGTTGAATCTGAGGCGAATGGAAGCGAGATTATTTCTGTTGATGATATCTACTATACCTATCTTGCACATACTCCTCTAGCACAGCCAGCATTGAAAGGCGCCAGTCTGAGCGTCAATGAACAACAGATTCACGGCATTGCTGGATCAAATGGTTCTGGAAAATCCACCTTACTCCAACATCTCAACGGGCTTCTCCATCCAGAAAAAGGTTCTGTCCATGTCGCCGGTTTTGCTCTCGACGATCCTGATACCGTATTGAGAGATGTGATCCGAAAAGTAGGCATGGTTTTTCAGAATCCAGAGTCCCAATTTTTTGAAGTTTACGTTGGGGATGAAATCGCTTACGGACCAAAACAACTGAAGATGGACAATCTCAGAGAAAGAGTGAGAAAATCAATGTCGCAAGTTGGATTGGACTTCACCGCTTTTAAGGATCGCAGGTTGGAAACGTTGAGTGGTGGCGAAAAGCGCAAGGTGGCGTTGGCGTCTACACTTGTCCTTGACCAAGACATTCTATTATTTGATGAACCCACCGCCGGGATGGATCCTCGTTCGCGGGTAGAATTTTTACGGCTTTTTGAGAAACTACGCAAGGCAGGGAAAACGATTTTGATTGCCACCCACCAGCTGGATGAACTTGCGCAGATTGCCCACTCGATCTCGATCATGAAAGATGGCAGAATTATACATTCTGCCCCGAAACAAAAAATCTTTTTTGATGAAAAATTAATCTCACAAACTCAGTTAATCCCTCCATTAGCTGTCATGGTATCTAATAAACTGATTGAAAAAGGCTGGCCCATTGAAGGACTTGGAACGACCACTTCGGACCGTCTGCTTCAGGCGATAAAGAAAGCGGTCGTATGAGCAGGAAATTTGAATTCATGGGAAACACCCTTCTGGGTCAATATATCCCACGTGAATCGTGGCTTCATCAGCGCGATCCTCGATCAAGGCTCATCGCTTTCTTATTTATTTTCTTCAGCGTGGTTTTTTCACCAAATTTAGTAGGACTTTGTGTGGGTTTGATCATTGTTTTATCCATTTTTTTACTTGCACGACTGCCTGTTCGATCCACCTGGCGAAGTATTATTCGAGCACTGCCTTTTGTTATAATCCTGGCTTTGTTGCAAATCATTTTTATGGAAAATAGCAGCGGTTCTCAAATCATATTTGAATTATTTGGAAAAAACATTTATGAAAACGCTTTAATGAATGGCTTTATGCTGATTTTTCGGTTTATCCTATTGATCGCCTTATTAAATGCGATTGTTATGACCCTGTCCACATCTCAAATAACGACCGCCATATTTTATCTTCTGAAACCTTTTGAGAAACTTGGATTTCCTGTAAATGATCTCACAATGATCACTCAAATTACCTTGCGATACATTCCTCTTGTCACTCAAATTGCAGAAAAGACAGTCAAAGCACAAGCTGCACGGGGTGGTGATTGGGAGAGGCGCGGCTTCAACCCTATCAAACAGGCGAAAATGGTGCTGCCATTTATTGTACCGATCATTGTCACAAGCCTTAAACGCGCAGAAGCCATGGCCATCGCCATGGAATCACGAGGTTTCAATGCCGCAGAAAAACGCAGCAGTTTTTATAATTTGTCTTTCACCTGGCAGGATGGGGTACTTATAGGATTCTCATTATCCATTTCTGTTTTGATGCTCCTGTCCAGTGCTTTATTTTAAAGGTCAGAACCCATTTTATCCCCTCGTCGTTCAATGTGCTGCCAGATACTCACAACAGCGACCACCAGAACGGCGGAGACGGCCGCTTCAGGCAACCCATTGGCAATTACAATGGGTAGCAAAGAATTCCATGGCAGAAAGCCTAAAACACCAATCATACCTAAAACCAGTGCCGTATTGGTTAAGCTCCCGCCGATGCCAGCGGCAATCAGCGCAGGGATTTTCCAGCGTTTCATACCACGATAGATTAACCATGCCATAGGTCCGATGAATAAGCGTGGAAGAATGGATAAGAGAGGATTTGTGAACCATACATCGGTAGGTCCTGTGGGCGCTACTGCAGCCTGGATCAAGCTGAAAACGCCAAAAAACAAACCAATGATCAATCCAACAAGGGGACCTTCTAACACAGCGCCGATAATAACTGGAACCTGCATGATGGTTAATGATGCCCCGCTAAACCATGGTATAAACCCTAAATGGGTTATTCCCAGAAATATTGATATGGCACTCATGACACCGGTGATGACGATTTTTCGTGTTCTTTCATGAATCATAGGTCTTTCGTCTCCATATTATCTATTAAAAATTTGATGGCTTGATTATACTGGTTTTTATGCAATCTTTTAAAATACCTGCCCTGATGTTATAATTATTCCGACACCAACATATAATTTGGTGATAATAACTCTCAAAGATCTTTATAAATTAATACTGGAGGATAGATAATGAAAATAGCATTTATAACCAATGATGGAAAAACGATCAGCCGACATTTTGGCCGCGCTCGTTATTATTTGGTGTTGGAAGTGGAAGATGGCAAGGAAATAAGCCGTGAAATGCGTGATAAGTTGGGGCATAGTCAATTCAGCGCACAAGAAGAAACCCATGACCACGGTGAATTGCATGGGATGGGCCAGGCCTCCCATAAAAAACACAGTCAAATGTCGGAAGCGATCAGCGACTGCGAAGTGGTAATATGCGGTGGGATGGGCATGGGTGCCTATCAGAGCATGCAGTCTTTTGACATTACACCGGTTGTGACAGAAAAAGTGAATATTGATGAAGCGCTTAAATCTTATCTAGATGGCGATCTCAAAGATCAAAAGGATATGCTGCATTAGTCTCCACTAAAAAATTACCCTACTTAAACCTGTGGCTGTATTTTTCACAGGTTTTTTGTTCGTGGAATTATTGTAATTTAGGTATAAAATGAGTTGGAAGAAAGATTTCTAAACAGATTTGATCACTACTATACGAAATTGATGTGTTTATGAGGCGAATACTGGAAAAGCTCCCATTTTATACCTTCTTTTTCCCAATAACCACGGTGCTCATACTAGCATCAAATAACCTCGGGCAAATCCAACTCGAGGTTATTTGGCGGCCAATTTTTTATAGCTTACTGTCTTCTGCAGCATTATTCTTATTATCGTTGTCCATTTTTAGAAATGTCCCAAGAGCAGGACTGTTCAGCTTTATGGTATTGTTTTTCATTTTAACCTACGGGCGTTTCTTTGCCATCATGAAAGACCGTGTTATTGGGGATTGGGTGATCGGGACGCATTTTTATATGTTAATACTCTGGGGATTGCTTTTTCTGATAACCGCCTATTTATCTGTGTTTAAAACCAAATACCAGGGTTCCTTATCACTTGTTCTCAACATCACTATGTTTATTTTGGTGGTATTTCAGATAGCAAGGATAACAATTTATCAAATCAACACTCAGATCATTGATACCAAATATGGCTCAACTGAGGATGATGCCTTATTAAATCCGGAAGATCCTGAGAAAATGCCAGATGTCTACTATATCATCCTGGATAAATTCGCCCGCTCTGATGTCATTGAAAAAGTCTATGGGTATGATAATTCTGCGTTTATCAAAGCATTGGAGGAAATCGGATTCATTGTGCCCAAGTGCAGCCGATCCAATTATGCGTTCACCGTCATGTCCCTCGCCTCTCAATTGAATATGGCTTATGTCGAAGATTTGACAGATGAGCCCAGTCTGGAGACAACAAGATCATTAATACAAAATAACCTTGTTCATCAAGCTTTTGAGGAAATTGGATATACTACCATTGCCTTTAATATGGGTTTCTCTTGGGGGAATATGAGGGAGTCCGATCATTATTTCGATGAGTATCCAAGAGACATGCAAACATGGTCCATGGCACCTTTTGAAATAATGTATATCAAAGGAACATTAGGCATCCTGTTCTTCGAGAAGGATATCGATCTGGGTGAACAAATCACACTGAGTGACCTGGAGAGAAAAGCGGAAAGAACTTTACTAATTTTGGATGTGCTTCCCGAAATTCCTAAAATGCCAGGACCAAAATTCATCCATGCACATGTCATATGTCCTCACCAACCTTATTTATTCAACGCTGACGGAACACTCAACCCGTACGCAGAAGAGATCAGCGCATCGCAAGGTTATCCAGAACAGCTCAAATTTCTTCAACCCAGGCTTTTTGATATCGTCCAACAGATCATTGAACAGTCAGAAATACCGCCTATAATCATCCTGGAAGGCGATCATGGCTTTGGAAAAAGGTACGTTACGTCGAATTTCATGGCGTTGTACCTTCCTGGTGGAGGTTCTGAAGGACTGGATGATCATATGACCATGATCAACGTCTTTCCCCATATCTTCAACACTTATTTTGGGACAGAAATTGACCTCCTGCCCAATAAGAGTTACACACACACGGATGATTGGTACGAATCCGTTCTGCAGGATGAATGGAATCCAGCTTGCCGTGAGGATTAAAACCCAATGGTAAAATTAATCATGGAAAACAGACCAATTACTCGATCTGGGTTGATCACCAGTCTGAAGGCGTTTTAATATGCCAAACAAAATTATTCATTCAGAAGACCAGCAAAATGATCGGGCATTGCAAACCCATGTCCAACGCCCCCATAATAGAAATCCAGTCATTTCTTATCTGGCCAGTTTAGGGTCCAAAGACAGCCGTCGCGTTCAAAAAACAGCGTTAGACCAAATTGCTAAAGCGCTTTCTAACGGCGTCATAGAAGATTGTCGTCAGTTCCCTTGGGAGAAGTTGGATTACGGCATGGTCACAGCGATCAAAGCCTGGTTGGATTCAAAATACGCACCCGCCACTGTCAACCGTTATTTATGTGCAGTGCGGCGGGTGATCAAGGAAGCCTGGCGACACCATTTGATCACAGCAGAAGAATATCAACGCGCTACGGATGTAGGATCAGTATCCGCTAAAAGGCTGCCTACAGGGCGTGAATTGGATAATTCGGAGATCCGCAATCTCATTGAAGTTTGTTTGAAAGACGAGGAAAACCCCACGCTTGGTATCAGAGACGCCGCGATTATCAGCTTAATGTATTCCTCTGGTCTACGGAGAGCAGAGGTGGTTTCACTGAACCTTGAAGATTTGGAACTGAAACATGGAGAGGCTCGGGTTATTGGAAAGCGCAATAAAGAGCGTAAAGCCTATATTGCTAAAGGTGCGATTCGTGCTATACGAAAATGGCTGGAAAAACGCGGTATGGAACCCGGCCCCTTGTTCTATTCCGTTAATAAGGGCGGAAATATCGTCCGTTTTCGTAAGGAGCGTCTTTCAGCGGATAAAAAGCAGCAAGGAGTCGAACCGAAAAGAATTGTGGCACGTCTGAGCGATCAGACGATATACCATATTTTCGACAAAAGAGCTGCCGAAGCGGGATTGGTCAAGAAAACTACCCCACATGACATGCGCCGAACATTCGTGAGTGACCTTCTTGAGGTCGGTGTTGACTTGGCGACGGTTTCAAAAATGGCGGGACATGAGGACACAAACACTACGAAGCGGTATGATCGGCGTTCATCTAAAGTGATGCAGGATGCTGTAGAAAAATTAGATATTCCCTACCCTGATTAGAAAATCCTAAGTAAAAATTTTTATCCAATTAGTATATCTACACTATAGATGGTAATTAAACGGAGATCAATTCAGCGCGGCTTAGAATTATTGACCCCTTATCCGATCATTCCCAATATTAGGATGTCAAATCAGATCTGTAAAACACAACAGCAAAGAATTTACAAGATATAAATTCCTCATTGGTTATTGAGGTAACCTCTTGACAAAGGCCTTCTAAAAAATCTATACTGATTCCATCCAAATACCATCCATTTGGATGGTTAATAGATAGTTAGGAGTCTAGAAATGTCAGAAACGGAAAAAATCACAGTTAATCTGGGGATTGTGGATTTAGGCAGAATTGACCTGCTGGTGCAGGAAGGTTTCTATTCCAGCCGCGCCGACTTCATCCGCACGGCGATACGAAACCAGCTTGAACGGCAGAAAATAGCCGTCGATTCAATTTCTAACAGAAAATCCATGGTAATTGGTACCTTAGGCTACAACCGTAATGACCTGGAAACAATTCGTGATAAAAATGAAATGATCAACGTTAAAGTGATCGGATTATTCATCCTGGCAGATGATGTCACGCCTGAGCTTGCGTTGGATACCATTCAATCCGTCACCGTGCGCGGCGTTTTTAAAGCCCCCGAAGACGTAAAAGAAGCTCTATCAGACCGTTTAAACTAAAAACAAAGAATTTCAGACTTTTCTGGTAAGATTAGCTTTAGCTTGATTAGATATTTATCTATTATTTACAAAGGAGGAGTCCCCTTATGGAAAAACAGTCCCTGCCACCACGATCAGATATCCCCACAGAAGAAACTTGGAATTTAGAACACATATTTTCGAATGTCTCATCATGGGAGGAAGCAAAAGAAGAAGTGCTCTCTGATATTCCCGCTCTGGCCGCTTATAAAGGAAAACTTTCAGAAGGCCCCGTAACCCTTGCGGATTTCTTGGAAAGCTACGAAAAAACTCTCCGTCTTGCTGCAAAAGTCATGGTCTACGGTATGCTTGACAGCGCTGTGGACACCACAAACCAGGCAGCGCAGGCTCGCGCAGGTCAGGGTCAAAGCGTTTATGTCCGCCTGAATGCAGAGACTTCATTTATCAATCCCGAGTTGATGGCTATTGGGTTTGATAACCTGCGTAAGTGGATGACTGAAGATGATCACTTAGCGCATTTAGGACACTTCATAGACGAGCTGGAGCGTGAAAGGGAACATGTCCGTTCTTATGAGGTGGAACAGGTTCTAGCGCTTTCAGGTGAGCCCTTAGGTGATTTCTATCGCGCTTACAACGCCATCACCAATGCCGATTTACAGTTTGAGGACGCCCTAACCGAAGATGGTACAACCCTGGAAGTGGGTCAAAGCAGCATTAATTCACTCCTCACGCATAAAGACCGCAAGGTGCGTCAAACCGGGTTCAACCATTATGAAGACGGTTATTTGGCTTATAAAAACACATTGGCTTCAATTCAACTTGGCGGTATCCATAGAGACGTTTTCAACGCTCGGGTCAGGAAATACCCATCTTCGCTTGAGGCCTCATTAGGTTCGAACAACATCCCCCCTGAAGTCTTCTATGCCTTAATTGATACGTTTAAAAAGAACCTCCCAACCTGGCATCGCTACTGGCTGATCCGTAAAAAAGCCTTAAAGTATAATAAATTCCATGTCTATGACATAAAAGCCCCGCTTTCTGAAGATTCCCCTGTGATTCCTTTTGAGAAGGCTGTAAAATGGATTTGCGAGGGTATGAAACCTTTAGGGGAAGATTATGTCGAAACAATCCGTAAAGGGGCTTTAGAAGAGCGCTGGGTAGATCACGCAAGAAATCGTGGAAAACGGCAGGGCGCTTTCTCAAGCGGTGTTTATGACACCAACCCATTTATCATGATTAGCTATGCAGATGATGTCTTCAGCATGAGCACCCTCGCCCATGAGCTGGGACACTCAATGCACTCTTATTACACACGTAAGACGCAGCCTTTCATCTACAGCCACTATTCTTTATTTGTCGCTGAGGTCGCCAGCAATTTCCATCAGGCAATGGTGCGGGATTATCTGTTCAAAACCCAGACAAATCCTACATTCCAGCTTGCTTTGATTGAAGAAGCGATGTCGAACTTCCATCGCTATTTCTTCATTATGCCCACTCTGGCGCGTTGGGAACTGGAAGTCCATGAACGTTCGGAAGAAGGCAAACCGCTGACGGCTGATATTATGAGCCAGATTTGTGCCGAATATTTCAGTGAAGGTTATGGCGATGATGTTGTTCACGATAAAGAGCGCGTGGGAATTACATGGGCGCAATTCGGGCATATGTACATGAATTTTTATGTCTATCAATACGCAACTGGGATTTCGGCAGCCAATGCCCTAGCAAAAGGTGTGCAGGAAGGCGGAAAGGAAGAGGTAAAGCGTTACCTGGAATTCTTGAGTGCCGGAAGCTCGCAATATCCGCTCGATGCCTTAAAACACGCTGGCGTGGATATGACAAACTCAGAACCTGTAGAAAAGGCTTTTGCCGTCATGGCTAACTATGTGGACCGCCTCGAAGATTTAGTTGAGTCTGGCGAAGTCTAAGAAACAAAACTATTTGCACAGCGACATTGACAGAGGTGCTGAAATTAAGCACCTCTTTTTTCTTATGCATTATCGGAATTCATCTCATTTCCATGTTATCTTAGTCAGACGGGAAGAAAGGGACCACAACTCCGCAGAAAGATCTGATCGTCTCGCATTCTTACTGGGCGTTTTCGGTTTGCAGTTTTTGAAATAATATCCTTGATCACATGGAATATTTTCCTCGCCGCATAAATACAGGATGGTCCTCGCCGGCACTTCAGCCGATGTCCCTTGTTTTCTTCGAATTCGCCAGACCCAATGGGATATCCCATTGCTTCCCTTTGAAGCGATAGCGGTATTGACCAACCCCGGGTCAACTGCAAATCCTGAGACATTCTCATAACGGCGGTTTACTGCATAAGCAAACAATACATTGCACAACTTCGACCGTTTATAAGCCAACAACCCAATATACGGCCAGGGATCAGATATGCGTTTCAAACATAAAGGTGTTGTGTAATGAGAATATGAACTGACCGTTAAAACACGGGCGTGATCAGCTTTTATTATCAGGGGAAGCAGATCATGGCTCAAGAGAAAAGGTGCCAGGTGATTAACGGCGAAAATTTTCTCAATACCATCCTCTGTCATTTGTTTTCTTTCCAAATACGCTCCAGCATTGTTGACCAATACGTTGATATACGGCAGTTTCAGGCTTTCCAATAATCGAGTGATTTTAACAGCCAACGCTCTGACCTGTCTTTGGCTAGCTAGGTCTGCTAAAAGATATCTTAACTTTCCATTCGGATGGACTGATAAAACACTTTCTTTGGCTTTTTGATTGCGTTGTTCTGAGCGTCCCACACCAATAACGAATGCGCCAGCCTCCACCAGAAGCTTTACAGCAGCCAGTCCGATCCCTGAAGTCGCACCGGTGATAATGATATTTTTCCCGGATAGGTCATATTTATTTCCGTGAACGTTCATATAGAAATCCACCTTTCTAATATTATCAATCTTTCTCCCATAAACGAATTATAATATTGAAAGCGTTGATTTCATAAGGAAGTTGTTAAAAAATGAAACACTCATACACGATCATCACAGGTGGATTGGGCGGACTTGGGAGTGCTTTTGCCATAGAATGTGCTCGTCAAGGAAAAAACCTGATTCTTATTGATCAATATGAGCAAGGCGGTGACCTTATTAACTATATCCAGGGGCAACACGGAGTGAAAGTTAATTATCTTCCATGTGATCTATCAGACGCAGATGCGCGTTTTAAGCTTTTCCAAGAATTAATAAATTCAAAGATAAACACTAATGGGTTGTTTAATGTTGTGGGACGTGAGTTCGAGGGGTCCTTTCAGGAACGCACCCGTGATGAAATGATGCAATTAATCAATCTGAACATCGGCGCGATGGTGGATATGACCTATCACGCACTTCAGATCAGAGCGTCATCCGAGCGTTTCATGCTAGTGAATGTCGCCTCTCTGGCTGGCTTTTTTCCGATGCCCTTCAAAGCCCTTTATTCTTCCAGCAAGCGGTTCATTATCAATTTTTCGTTGGCATTATGGAAGGAAATTGAATCCTTCGGTAATGTTACCGTACTGTGCCCGGCGGGTCTCCCAACAAATGCGGAATCGATGAAAAAGATATTCATTCAAGGGTTTTGGGGGAAGATAACAGCGCAGGATACATCTGTTGTTGTTAGAAAAACAATGACAAAGGTGCAGAAAAATATCCCGGTCTATATCCCCGGTTTGCCTAATAAACTCATGGTTTTGCTGGCCCGTCTTCTGCCTGAAAGGATGCTTGCGGCTTATCTGGCAAAACGCTGGTCGGGCAAACAAGAAGAACTCGAAATCTGGAGAATATCTGATGAACATTAAAGTTAATAGGTTTTTGCTTTCATTTGCGCTTTATTGATATTAAAGTTCCACTATTATATAATCGGTTTATACTCAATCTCAAATGGACGGGAACAAAGTGCCAACTTAGGGCGTGACTGAAAGGAACCTGAAATGGAAATCTTGTTAGTTTTTGTGATTACATTTGTCTTCTTCATGGCTGTTTGGATCATTGCTTTATTAATTGGGCGATCCATCAGCAAGAAGAAATTGAGTAATTTCCGAGAATATTTGCAAGAAAACCTGCCGGAGATTGATCCAGATAATCAGGAAGTATTAATTGCTAGACAGGCCAGCCGGCAGATCCGCCCTGATATCGCCATAGTGATTAATGATGCCGATACCGAAATTATTATTCTTCAGGATATAAAAAAAGAAGGGATACATCACTATCGATATGATTACAACGAATTGGCAGAAATAAAGACATCCGACCAAATCCTCAGTCGTGGTTTATTTCCAAAGACCTACAGCTATGAAGAAACTCTTCACGTATCATTCAAAGATGGTGAACACTATCAGTTTGTTATCGAAAATATTTCCAATAAAAAAGGCAATGATCAAGGCGCAGATGTGGTAAGGAACATCATCGCTCCCTGGCACAGAAAATTAAACGCCATCCTTGAGAGTTGAAACATGTCCATCAAAACTCATTGACCACACACAAAGTGAGAAACAGAATACCGGGAAAAATCCCGCGACCAGCCACAATGTATATTGCATTTGAAAATATATAAAACCTGGTGAGATGTCATTATTTCACACATGGGTTATTTCAATAAATGAGTGGAAAAAAGTATAATGCATTTGTATGAATCGAGAATTTTCGACTATACTTATACATGGATTTACCACATTCAATCTCTATCTCTACTAGAAGGAGTAGACATGAAACGAATAGTTTATTTTTTGGTAGCAATTCTTATTGTTGCCAGCCTGGGTCTGGCTGGCTGCCAGCCGAAAGAGGCGGAATTAGGCACTGAAGAAAATCCGCTGATCTGGGCGTTGGTTCCCTCTGGCGAAACAGAGGATGTATTGGCTGGATTTGATGCCGTCACTGACATTATCTATGATGAGACTGGCTTGGTGATCGAATCATTCGTCGCCACAGAATATGTTGGTGTGATTGAGGCTTTGGCTGCCGATCCGCCGAAAGCCCACATTGCCTCGCTGGCAACATTCGCGTATCTTGTTGCTGCAGAACGCGGTGTGGCTGAGGCTGAATTAGTCGCTGTTCGCTATGGCGCTCCCTACTACACAGGTCAAATCTTTGTCCGTGCGGATAGCGGAATTGAATCAATCGAAGAGCTTGAGGGTGTCACATTCTGTCGTCCTGACCCATTCAGCACTTCTGGCTGGATTATCCCCTCCATCACATTGCAGTCGGTTGGCATCGATCCAGAAGGTTTGGATGTTGTGGATGCGGGCTCCCATGATGCATCTGTTATCGGCGTATACAACGGCGACTGCGTTGCTGGTTCATCCTTTGTGGATGCACGATCCAGTGTTGCCGATGAATATCTTGACGTAAACGATGTTGTCAAAGTCATCAACGAGTCTGTTGAAATTCCGAATGACGGCGTCCAGTATCATCCGTCTGTCTCGCGTGAACTACGCGACCAGATCAATTCTGTTCTGCTCAGGATTGATGAAATCGAAGGCGCAGTTGAAGCTTTAGATCAGGCTTATGAATGGACTGAGCTTGCGGCATTTGGCGATGACTTCTATGATCCCTTCCGTAATGTCCTCTCCGCTGCAGGTGTCAACATTGAGGATTATTTAGGGGAGTAAAATCAACACAACGAGATAAATGATATAGGGGCTGGATTATCCAGCCCCTATAATCTGTCAACAAGATCTATTCATAACCAAAGAATGGATGCTTATGATTGAAATACGAAATTTGACAAAGATATATGAGGATGGGACATTAGCGCTTGATAATGTGAGCTTTTCTGTACCCGATGGGGAATTTTTGATCGTTATTGGTCTATCTGGTTCGGGCAAGTCCACACTACTGCGATGTATCAATCGTTTGATTGATCCAACAGAAGGTGAAATAATTTGGAACGGTGTTGACCTTGCAAAACTGGAAGGCGATGATCTGCGTCGAGCCAGGCGAAAAATCGGCATGGTCTTTCAACACTTTAACCTGGTTGAACGCTCTACTGTTATGATCAATACCCTCAGCGGTCGTTTAGGTTATTCACAAACTTGGCCAGCGTTGCTGCACAGATTTTCCAAACAAGATAAAGAAAAAGCATGGCGAACGCTGGAGCGCATGGGGATAGAAGACCAGGCGCATAAGCTAGCACGGGAACTTTCCGGTGGTCAGCAGCAGCGAGTGGGGATTTCAAGAGCTTTGATGCAAGATCCGGAATTAATGCTGGCTGATGAACCTGTCGCCAGCCTAGACCCTGTCCTTGCTCACTCAATTCTACAGCACCTTGAAGATCTTAATCAGGAAGATGAATTAACTATTATCTGCAGTCTGCATTATTTGGATCTTGTTCAGAGGTATGCAACCTCTGTAATTGGGTTACGGGAAGGTAAACTTGTCTATCAAGGAACGAAAAAAGATATCCAAATGATGACAGATGAAGAATTTAAGAATATCTACGGTGAAGAAGCTGTAAGAATCAGTGACACTTCATTGGAGGGAAGTGTAGGAGGTGTTTTGGAGTTATGAAAGCAAAGAAACAAAAAACATACCAAGAAAAACCTAACCTTCCCAGCCTGGTGTCACCTTGGTTAGCCGCGGTTCTTTCTGCCGTTATCCCAGGGTTAGGACAGGCTTTAGCAAGGGCTATCAAGAGGGGCATTATTATTTTTGCCAGTGTTGTTTCCCTTGTTGGGTTATTAATTTGGCGCTTTCAAGGGGCTGCACCACGTGACACTGGAGTCATTGACATTGTGCTCAAGGCATTCAAGCTTCAGTCTATTTTCATTGTAATTGCACTCTTTTTTGCATTAATGTACATATGGAACATCATTGATGCATATCAGGTTGCCAAGGCTGCTGGGAAGCCGGAGAGTCGCAAACCATTTTTAGTTTTTTTCCTGATTATCATGGTTTTTTTCTTAATTGGCTGGCAGATTGGAAGAATCGATTTATATGGATTTGTAACTCAATTTGATGACTCCTTTCCAATTCTCTCGCAGATTCTTTGGCCTTGGGAAAAAGCGATTACCTACCCAACCGAGGAGATTATTGGGATAGCGAAGCTGGAGTCGCCCTGCACAGATTCACCACCTCAACCTGAGCCAAAGGATGACAAGCCCTATCTTGTTGTTGAGCCAACTTGCGGTTTCCCAACAATAGATGAAGTCGGAAAAAATGAAGAGACCGGAGATTGGGAACGTGTCATCACGCAAGGGACTGAAATCCATGTCGAAGGCTTTAATTTTGATCCCGGGAAGGAAATTGAGATTTGGTGGCGTGACTCAGCAGGCAGACCTTATGTCCACAGAGATCTGGAGACAGGCACGAACCTGAAAGTCATACCAGATGAAGACGGCTATTTTGAAACGGACCTTATTTGGCCGTTTCAGATCGGTGATACGGTTCGGACGAATGTCGAAGGGGTGGCGGAATGGGAGCTCCAGGGAAAACAAATCAGCAAGGTAGGCGCATGGGAATTTAGCGAAGAATTAGAACTCGTTTTAATTTTACTGATTGAAACCATCTTTATTGGTATGATGGCAACCTTTTTTGGTGTGATCCTCTCCGTGCCTGTATCTTTCCTCGCAGCCAGGAACCTGATGAATGCGAATGCGTTCATGCTGGGTATTTACTATGCTATACGTTTCATCCTAAATGTCATCCGGTCAATAGAACCACTCATTTGGGCAATTATGGCCATTATTATCGTCGGCCTTGGCCCATTTGCGGGTATTCTCGCTCTCACGGTTCACTCCATTGCTGCCCTAGGGAAGCTCTATTCGGAAGCTATCGAATCAATTGACCCGGGTCCGATTGAAGCTGTCCAGGCAACTGGGGCCAACTGGTTCCAAATAGTCATGTATGGGGTTGTTCCCCAGATCATTCCACCTTTCGTAAGCTTTACGATATACCGCTGGGATATCAACATCCGAATGTCGACAATTATTGGTATTGTTGGCGGAGGCGGTATTGGATACATCCTGGTCCAATGGATCAGAACCTGGAAGTATCAAGAAGCTGGTATCGCTGTGTGGCTCATTGCCGTCACCGTCGCTATCCTGGATTATGTCAGTGCGGAAATCCGTGAGCGTTTTGTCTAATCCTGTCATTTTATCTAGATTTTTGGGCTCCTGCGGAAACAGGAGCCTTTTTACTATTAATATCATGACCTAAATAATATTATTAATCACGAACCATGCGGCCGATCTCAGAGATGAAGGAAAAGCAGCAGAGGATATTGTGCAAGAAATCAAAAACAGCCGTTTTAAAAACAAAAACCTCTTTCGTAATTGACACCATGGATTACTTGTATAAAGCCGGTCGCTGCACCGCTCTTAAAGCTTTTGTTGGCAGCATGTTAATAATTCACCCTGTGATTCACATCCGGCAGGAAAGCTCGCTGGGCAGGAAATATTCATGCGACCATTGCAGGTGCGACGATTGGCAGTCATTGCGGATCAAACACAATTGGGATTCTCTAACTTCAAAAGGAATGATTATAAGATTATAAAAATGTTTTAATGAACAAGTAATACGTGGACGATTTTTATTCGTTCAAAGGTCCAATATAGGTTTTTAACTTTCCAAAATTGCGGTAATTGATGGCGATCACTGATGCCAAAGCAGTGGTTATAGGAACCGCGGCAAAAAGACCCAGTGAACCGACCATTGTCCGCACAAATTCTTCCGCAATAAATTCGAGATTAATAGCTAATCCATAATTCACATTTCTAAATGAAAATAAGAGAAGCATTGGAAGTGATGCCCCAGCATAAGCCAGAACAAGAGTGTTCACTGTAGCTGCAATATGATCCTGCCCGATATTCATCGCAGATTTGAATAAAATTTTGAAAGACTGTCCTGGATTATTGCGATATAATTCGAAAACCGATGAGGCTTGAGCAATAACAAGGTCATCTAATACTCCCAATGTGCCAATTAAAACACCCGCCAGAAGTAAGCTTCGCACATCTAAGGTATTTTGTGTCAATTGAGAGATGTAAAACATATTTTCGTCACCATATCCGGTCAATCGGGCATGATTAACAAAAATGTAAGCCAAAACACCCGTGATTGACAGCGCCAAAAGTGAACCAAGTACTGCGGCATGTGTCTTCACCGTCCATCCATAGACAATATATAAACTGAATGCTACAAAGAAGGACGTCCCAAAAATGCTGACCGCAAGCGGGTCTTTCCCTTCCTGAATGCCAGGAAGAATGATCAGAATGATAACGGCTAGACTCAGCAAGATCCCAATGATTGAGCGAACTCCCTTCCAGCCGCTGATGAGGATACTGACAGCCACAAAGAATCCGAATAACAATAGCATTGAATTACCACGGTGAAAATCTGTAAAATGCGCTGTCAATGTTCCATCAGGTGTGGATGACACAGTGATCAATAGCCGATCGCCTTCATCAATATGAATCATTTCATTGAGAATTTGACGAGTACCATATTCGATCTCAAATCTTTCCCCTGTATATTCACCCTTTTGTACTGTCACCAATAAAACCTGGTAGGGTTGTGTAACTTCTCCTAAAGTGATCTCACCTTCTTCAAGTATTTCATCAACGACACCGATCTCCGTACCAGTGCTGTAACCGATCATCGTCTCTTCAATTTTGTCTTTTGAAACAAAATCAATAATCTTTGGGACAAGAACCGCTGCGAGTACTGCAACAGCGGCTATTCTTAATATCGTCATAAACGTCTTTCGCGTCATAAACCTCCAAATCCGTTTGGGTACATGTTATCAGGTTTGTAGCATAAATCATTTCCCATTCACTCACACCTGACCAAGTTTTTTATTGATAGACAAGGGAATAAATCCAGCATCAGTTATAGTATTTCAGTATTAAAAGTTCGTTCATGGACACGAGACAAAAAGCCCATAGAAATAATGAGGAAAGTTAAAGCGACGAGAAACATCGCTCGATAACCTAGCCATTCAATCAATATCCCTCCCATGATCGGCGCAAATAATACAAAAAGACCCGGTAAACTTCGAGCCAGTCCAATATAACTCGGTCGCTCTTCTTCTTTCCCTAATTCCATTCCCAGAATCATCTCTCCGATAATGCTTCCGGATTGAGCAAATCCAAAAAATAAGAATATGAAATAATACGGCCAGATTGTCCTTGATAGAAATGCAATCACAAGCGTGAGAACTTGAATCAAATTAGAAATAAGTAATACCTTCCGTGGTCCAACATCATCACCATAAATACCCCAAAATATATAACCCAAAATACCACTCACAGAGATTAAACCAGAGAAAACAGCAGCCTGTTCATCCGCCATTGAGAAGTGTTGTATGCCGTAAACCGCCAAAAAACCTGTGGCCATATTCCCAAACTGAAATACAATCCGACTGAATAAATATACTCTGAAATTAATATCATTTTTAAAAATAGCTTTGTAGGATGAAAAATCAAACCACTTATCTTTACTATTTGAAGGTTCATCGGAGAAATTAATATTGTTTTCTTTAGGCTCAATAGTCCGAATGAAAAAGAAGTAAGAAATCCATATGAAAAATCCCCCCATTAGGAAACTAAGACCGTAATTATTGGGATAAGCGAACTCAGCAAGAATAAATCCTGAGATTACTGATCCAAGCAACCCCATTCCTCTTCCTAACATACGTGAAACACCAAAGAAACGGCTGCGTACTGGACTGGGAATGACTCTTGCGATGACTTCTTGCCAGGGTAATGCCACTATACCGCTGGTTAAACCTCGACAAGCAACAAGGAAAATAAAGAGCCACAACGCTAGCTCTTTTGTGCCCCAATGAAGAGAAAAGGCTGTCAGCGGAAAAATAAAATAAAGAATGCGCTCAATTAATCCAAATTTCTTTGCAAAAGGAAGCTTTTGTTTCAGCTTTTTTACTTGCCCCGCCATGAAAAACTGTGGAATAAACCAACCAGCTTGAAACAAGGCCGGGACCAGTCCAATTAATACAGCAGAATCCGTCAATGTGCTGGCAAAAACCGGCAGGATTGTTTCAACTGATATAAAGCTGTCCCCCATTAGCCAAAAAGCACCATCCAAAGTATTTGTGATGAAATTCCTTTTGAAGTGTTTTCTTACCTCAGGATTGACAGACTGATCAGGCGATAGTCGTAAAAATTTTCTAATATTTTTAATAATCCGCATTGTTATTGGTAGTTTAAATAGATCATAAAGATTAGTTGTGTATTATTTTATACCTGGACCATAAAGTATCCAATGTCATTTCGAGCCGCTTGCCCAATTCAGGACCCTGGTTGGTCGTGACATCATCTTCATTGTCAAAGACAACATATGGCACTTGATATTCTCTTATCTGTAAAATTTCAGGGCTGTCTGCTGTAATCTCTGCCCAATCGATTTCACGATACAATCTCTCCAATTTTTCATCGGATAGACCATGTTCTAAAATACTGTCGGGGCGTTCAGGATTATAACGTTGACGGTTCTTACGGAGAGATTCCTCCCAACTCACATCAATATATAAGATTGCCAAATCCTGTAATATTTCATTGGATAAATGTTGAAAAGCACTTTGATAACCGCCATGCTCGGAACCTCTCGAGAACTCAATAATGAACGTATCACCTTTGAAGTCGCGTAGCAGCTTCTTATGTTCCAAGCTTATGCGCTCAATGAGGAGATCCCATAGATATTGATATTTGAAGTATCCCTCGGGTGTAGTATGAAGGCGCGGCTTCCCCATATTTTGGAGCAAAGCATCTTCCTCAAACCACGTCCAAAGCATAGGAAAATCATCAATTTCATCAAACCAGCCGATATGGAACCGTGTTACTCTCTCTTCAAGAGGGATACTCTTGAGATAATGGATGATTTCACTTTTTCCCGCTCCAGGGCGAGCAATGAGCAATAAAATCTCGAATGCGTTCATGGGTCCGATCCTTTGTATGACGTTATTGATGACCGAATAATCATACCTGAATTTTTGTATAGAACGAAAAACTGATTGTTATGAGGTTTATCCTCAAAGAAATCTTGGCATGTGTCAACCTATACTGAAAACAGAGAAGTTATTGGAATGAAAAATGTGTCTGATATCCATCAAATAAATCTAAAATATGAATTGAATACTTACTTTTGTTACTCAACCTCAGGATTCCGGTAAAATTATACAGTAAAACTTAACAATCTAAGAAGAACTGGAGAGATTTATGGAATGTAAGCAAGATAGAAATCTAAAGAATTGCAACTACACTTATATCCCCTGCTCAAGGAAGGGTATTTGTTGTGAATGTATTCGTTATCATTTACGTATGCGTGAACTGCCTGCCTGTGTCTTTCCAAATAATGCTGAAGTAACCTATGACAGAACTTTCGACAACTTTGCAAGATTAGTGAACGCAGGAAAAGTGTGAATGATGATTGACAAGTGAATAGGTAAGAGCGCCCTGATAATCTAAAGTTATCAGGGCTTTTTATTATAAGTTTACGAGATTTGTCAGAGAGGTTATACCAATCCTCTTGTGTCCAGCATTCAGAAACCCTAAAATATCATCAATATTTTAGCTGGGCCCTATTGTTTTTAATAATAACTTTTCGCTAATATGTCCCGAAATCATCCTGATAAAATCATAATGATCTATTTGCGGTCCAATTCCTGTAGAAGGCACTAGCACATCGATATTGACATTTGCTGCAATTTCTGTAATTTTCAATATCTGTCTAGTCATTAACAACCCCGTTTCCAGGATTACTCTCATCATCGCGTAATTCATGTGTGTCAGTCTGCACAGGGTTTGACATGCGTTGTATTTGATCCATGGGGAAAACTTATAACCGTTCCAATTTAATGAGCTCATTTCTTAGAACCTTTGCTGCCTGATGAAGGTAACAAGGCTTTACAAAAACAGAACTCAGATGATGAAACGTCACTTGGCACCCTTCTAACGTTTCCTTTAGAATAATAACTGGGTCTAGCAGCATCAAATCAAGTTAGGATGAGATATTATTTAATTCCATTAAATTCATTAGTGTTGTTATTTCTCCTGTGAAGAAGTTGTTTTATTGATAGAATTGTAAATGATTATAGTAAAATTGAGATTATTGCTATACGAAAATGACTTATATGATTAAACTTACCAAAAATAATTATGGGCTCGCAGCGACCCTGCTCAAAGAAACCAAACATCATACTGCGATGTACACGATATTATCGGGTTTAACTCCCGGCTCCATCTATGTTGACAGTCTCAGCAATCCTAGCATTGCCTTCGCCCAATTCCAACATCGCGCCTATATCAGCGGTTCCTTACATGCCATTGATCAGAAAAACTTGCGCCAATTTGTTATTGAGGAAATATTTGAAAATTGCAGATCCTCAAATGTACCCATGTTCCGATTGGCAGCCAGTGATCCCGCATGGATCACTTTGACCGCTAACAGTCTTGCGGATAAGGTACCTATTCTGGCGATTTACCAATGTTATCAATACAACATCTCCTCACCAATTGAAAATATTCCTATTCCTCAAGGATTCGTCTTCCGCCCCGTGAATGAGTTTTTACTCAGCAAGGATTTCCAGGGAAAAACCGACCTGTTAGAAGAAATGTGTTCAGAGAGAGAAACAATAGAATCGTTTCTTGAACACAGTTTTGGCATCGCTGCCTTTCATAAAAAGGAATTAGCCGGCTGGTGCCTTTCAGAATACAATTTCAAAAATCAATGCGAAGTAGGCATTGCAACACTGCCAAAATTCCGGCATCAGGGATTAGCAACAGCTATGACACAGTCTTTTCTGAATCAAGCACACACCAATGGGATTGATACAATCCTTTGGCATTGCAGCAAATCTAACACAGCTTCTAGAAAAACTGCACTCAGCTCTGGATTTACTCTCCAAAAAGAAGAACAAGTATTAATACACTACATTGACCAAGCTGTACATTTTGGTGTGCAAGGGAATTTGAGGTTTTTTAAAGATGAATACGAAGAAGCATTGTCCTGGTACGAAAAATCCCTGGCTGAAGAAACACCTCCAGGCTGGGTTGCATGGAACGCCGCTTGTGCAGCCTCCCAAATCAGCCAGATAGATCCTGCTTTTAAGTATTTGAATATGTCTATTAATTTAGGCTTCACAGATATGGACCGCCTCACCCAAAGCAAACATATGAAACATCTCAAAGACGATCCGCGTTGGAGGGAAATTATTTCTAAATTGACACAATACCTATCCTATTAAGCCTTTTTACAAAATCATAAATAAAACTTCATATCATAATAATTTCTTGGGATAATCCGAAGCAGGCACCATACTAATTGCATCAACTGGACAGATCGATTCACAGAATTTACACCCAATACAGTCATAGATTTTAGTAAGAAATGGGTATCTCTCCTGAGCGCTTTTCCCATCTTCATTTACCCTCCCAGCCAGAGCGGATTGTTAACTATAACGGCTTAATTATACATGAAAGAAAAATATTGCCCTGAAATATCTTGAATTATATGAATCTCATAAATTATTGCGGCGAAAATTAAGTCAGTCAATTAAGCAGCACTAAAAGGAAGACGCGTTAAGTTTTCGGTTGGATATGTAAACAAGTTACTCATCTGGTAGACCGGCGTAATGGCATGCAACGAAGTGCCCCGGCTCAAACTCAACAACTTTCGGTTCTTCAATAAAACATTTCTCTCTTGCCATCGGGCAGCGTGTATTAAAGTTGCAACCCTTGGGTGGATTTAAGGGGCTGGGAATATCGCCTTCAAGAATGATCCGCTCCCTTTTAGCGGCTTTATCTGGATCGGGAATTGGCACCGCAGACAATAAAGCTCGGGTATAAGGATGCAGCGGTCGTTTGTAGATCTCATCACGATCAGCCAATTCCATGATCTTTCCGAGATACATGACAACCATGCGATCGCTAATATGCCGCACCATACTCAAGTCATGAGCAATAAAGAGGTAGGTCAATCCGAGCTGATCCTGAAGTTCTTCGAGTAAATTGACCACCTGAGCTTGAATGGATACATCCAATGATGATATGGGTTCATCGCAAATCACCAAATCAGGGTTGACAGCAAGCGCTCTGGCGATGCCAATGCGCTGACGTTGTCCTCCAGAAAATTCATGAGGATAACGGTTGACAAAATCCGGGTTGAGTCCAACGATGTCCAACAACTCCTGAACACGGTCTCTCTTCTCTTTCCTATTCATTGACGTATGAACATCAAGCGGTGCTGAAATAATGGAGCCGACCGTCATGCGAGGGTTAAGAGAGGCGTAAGGATCTTGAAATATCATCTGCATTCGTTGCCGGATGCGTCGAAGTTCATTCTCTTGCAATGTCGTCAAATCAATCCCATCAAATAGGATTTCTCCGGAAGTGGGTTGATAAATATGAAGAATCGTCCTGCCGACCGTGGTTTTTCCACAGCCTGTCTCGCCTACCAGACCAAGTGTTTCCCCTTTATAAATGTCAAAGCTGACATCATCCACAGCCTTAACGTCTTTGACATGTCTATTAAACAGAATCCCACGATGAACTGGGAAATATTTTTTAAGGTTCCGTACTTTAACTAAAATTGAGTCCTTAGCGGTCATGTTACACCTTTTCTGCTTTGATTTCTTTCCATCGCCAGCATCTGACGAAATGTTCATCATTATCCGTCTCTTCCAACTGAGGAAGCTCTTCTCTGCAATGATCTTCCCGGTAAACACATCTAGCGTAAAAGGGACATCCCTGTGGCAAATGGATCAGGTCGGGTGGAAGCCCAGGAATAGAAATGAGTTTCGTCCCAGGAGCTTCATCAATACTCGGGAGAGAACCCAATAAACCCATCGTATATGGATGGCGGGTATTTTTGAAGATATCCCTCACATTCCCACGCTCAACAATATATCCAGCATACATCACATTGATCTTATGCACCATCTCAGCCACGATGCCTAAGTCATGCGTTATCCACATCACCGCCATACCCATTTCTTCTTGCAATTTGACAACAAGGTCAATAATCTGAGCCTGGATGGTCACATCCAATGCTGTTGTAGGTTCATCAGCGATGAGCAGTTTAGGCTCACAGGACAGCGCCATGGCGATCATCGCTCGTTGGCGCATGCCGCCAGAGAATTGATGGGGAAAATTATCCAATCGCTTCCTGGCTTCGGGAATACCTACCAGGGATAATAATTCCTCAGCTCTCTTGCGAGCATCTTTTTCTTTCATCTTCTTGTGAAGTTTTAATGCTTCAACAATTTGAAACCCAACAGTATACACTGGATTAAGGGAGGACATGGGATCCTGAAAAACCATGGCGATGTCACGCCCGCGAACCTGACGCATTTCTTTTTTATCTAATTTTAACAAGTCACGACCATCGAAAATGATCTCGCCGCTGGCAATTTCCCCTGGGGGAATTTGAATTAACCGCATGATTGAGAGGGCGTGCACACTCTTTCCACAGCCGCTCTCGCCGACAACCCCCAAAACCTCCCCAGGGTCCATTGAATAAGAAACACTATTAACAGCTTTTACAACACCATCTTCGGTGTGAAATCGTGTTTTCAAGTCTTTAATTTCGAGTAATGATTCCATATTTTTCACCTGATTGGTTAATCTTTCAAGCTAAACCCTGATTTTGGGGTCTAATGCGTCTCGTAAACCATCTCCAAGGAGGTTGAAACCGAGCACACTTAACATAATGGCTAAACCAGGGAACAAAACCGCCCACCACGCACCACTGGAAAGGTACTTATAACTATCCCCAAGCATAGCACCCCATTCTGGCTCAGGTGGGACAGCTCCCAAACCCAGGAAACCAAGGGCTGCAGCGGAGAGAATTGCATTCGCCAATCCCATTGTTGCCTGAACAATAATTGGGGAGAGGATATTTGGCACAATGTGGCGGAATAATATACGTCCATGGGATTCACCCACTGCTTGAGCCGCCAGCACATATTCCTTCTGACTAACAGACAACACCGCTGAACGGGCAAGGCGGGCATAAATGGGAATACCGACAACGCCAATGGCAATCATACCCTTATCGAGGCCGGGTCCCAGAAAGGCAACGATAGCAATAGCAAGCAGGTAACTAGGAAAGGACAAAATGACATCCATGAACCGCATGACGATATTGGAAAATACCCCCCCTGCTACTGGACGAGCCAATAAATACCCGATCACCAAACCTAAAACTCCGCAAACAAATCCCACCAAAGGGGCGACAAATAATCCAGGGATCCCACCCATGACCGCTCCAATCAATGGGAAAATTATTAACCGTGGTAACCTCCTGCTGTCTTCAAATCGGTTTAATAATACAGAACCTGCGCCCAAAAAGGCAAACAAGAAAATCTGGAAGGTTTGCTTGGCAATCCAAGCAGGCAAAGCCCCCAGGCCTAAGCCTAGTAAAGTCATCAATGCCAAGGACTCATAGAAATTCATATCGATACCTTCAAAAAAACCCGCCAACAAACCCAGAATGCCGCCAGCGATCAGAGAAATTCCCACCGCGACTAAACCCACTCTCAGCGAGTTCCATCCTCCATGCACAACCCGGCGAAAGATGTCACGTCCTAATTTGTCTGTTCCAAAGATATGAATATCAGGAACTTCTTCACTGACAATGAGTTGTGGAGGTAATAATTTCGCTCCATAATCAAGATCACTCTTTGGGTTATATTCCCAAAAGAAATGCGCAAAGGTTGCGGAGAAGATAAAAATTGCTACTACGATCAAACCAATCATAGCTGTGCGGTTAGCCGTTAACCGTCGCCATGCATCCAGCCATAATGATCGATGTTCACGAACCGCATAATCTTCAACATTGATTGTTTTCATTTTTGGTTCTATCATGCTGTCTTACCTCAATCGTAGCTGATGCGTGGATCTAAGATGACATAAGAAAGATCCACCGCTAAATTTACTAATAAGAAAATCAGTGCAATTAATAACGTAACGCCCTGAACAATAGGGTAATCTCTTCCTAAGATGGAGTCATAGACCCACTTCCCAATACCCGGCCAGGAGAAAATCGTCTCAGTAAGTACTGCGCCAGCCAGTAAAGTGCCTGCCTGAAGGCCAATTATGGTGATGACTGGCAAAAAGGCGTTCTTCAAAGCATGTCTGAAAAGGACAACTCGCTCCGATAAGCCTTTGGCAGAGGCTGTACGAATGTAATCCTCCTGAAGCACATCCAGCATGCTGGATCGCGTCATTCGGGTAATGATTGCTGCAGGAATAGTGGATAACGCAATTGCAGGCAAGATGATGTGCTTTACAGCATCAATAAATCCTGGAATATTGCCGGTTAACAAGCTATCTAATAAATATAAATTTGTTATCGATTCAATATTAACACCGGAGCTTAATCGCCCTCCTGCAGGAAGCCATTGTAGGAAAACAGCAAATAACATAATTTCCATAATTCCAAGCCAGAAAATCGGCATGGAAACGCCAACTAATGAACCGACCATGGTAATGCCGTCCAGAGCGGTGTTCCGCCGGGAAGCAGATGCGATTCCAATCGGGATCCCTATTAGTAGAGCAATGACCATTGATAGCAGGGAAAGTTCAATTGTAGCTGGGAATCTTTGGCTGAGAGTTTCTGCCACAGGGATCCGCTTATGAATTGATTCTCCAAGGTCAAAATGGAGCAACCGGCTGAAATAACGCGTATATTGACTGTCAAAGAATCCTGTCAAATCGCCTTCAGCCAGTGCATCCCGATCCAAAAACGCAGGCCGATCTAAACCAAATTGCTCACGAATGCGTGCGACGTTCTCTTCAGTGGCATGTTCGCCCAGCATTGCAACAGCAGGGTCACCCGGGATCAACCGCTGAAAGATGAAAATAATCAGGGTAACACCAATCAATGTGGGTATAACAGACAATAATCTTCGAAGTATATAGCGTCCCAAAACAACCTCACTTAAATGATACACATCGGGGGGCGGTTATCCACCGCCCCCCACTTTCTAGCACTAAGGATTAATGAAATGTCATCAATCCAAACTTAGTCTTCTCAGTCGACAAATTCAACAAACTCAAAGTAGTCAGCGCCGACAGGCTGTGGAATGTAGCCATCAATGCTGGATGAAAAGATTAATGGCGTGTTGTTATGAGCGATCCAAATACGTGCGACATCATCATACAACATCTGTTCTGCCTGCTCATACATAGCTTCACGTTCTTCTCGACTGGTGGCAACAGCGGCATCCTTCAGCAGTTGTGCCAACTCAGCATTCTGATACCATCCCTCTTTTGCCATAGGTTCATCACCTGCGCCGAAGAAATAGCCCAGGAAGTTATCGGGGTCACCATTGTCTCCGCCCCAGCCTAACATGTACAAACCGACTAACAAACCATTGCTACGAGCATCAAGATACGTCGGCCAGTCTCCTTCAAGGTACAACTCAGCCTCGATGCCTGCTGCGTTGAGGTTGGCAGCCATAGCCTGACCAATTTCCTCAGGTGAAGGGTAGTAGAAGCGCGTGACGGGCATATAGTACAGACGTAGAGGAACTTTATCACCTGCTGCGTATACAACATTACCTTCAACATCAAGGATATCCTCAGCAATGGTTACTTCACTCAATCCATCCGGGAATCCGGCTTCAGCCAGCAATTCTTTGGCGTAATCGGGGTCAAAACCTCGATCTTCGATAGCAGCGTTGTGTCCCCAAATCAAAGGGGGCAGGAAGTTAGAAGCAACTTCACCGTAATCGCCGTAGAAATTCCCAACTAAACCAGCTTTATCCAAGGCATATTCAACAGCCAGGCGGACATTCTTATCCTGAAATTCTACAATTTTATAGTTGAATGATAGATAGCCAGTGTTCAGTGCGGGTCGGGTTAAGACGTACAAATTATCAGCAGCTTCAGCTGTTTGCAAGTCTTCAACAACAGCCTGCTCAAGGCCGTGAATATCGCCAGCCTGGAGGGCAAGGAAACGAGCCGAATCATCAGCAATCACGCGGAACACAATTTGGTCAACCTTCGGTGCGCCGCCCCAATAATCTGCATTGGCTTCTATAACAATTTGATTGCCCTCTTCCCAGGAAACGAATTTGAATGGCCCCGTGCCAACAGCGCCCACATTGGGGGTGCCGTAATCCTCGCCTGCAGCCTCAATAGCAGCGGGGCTGGAAATAGCAAACATATCCATTGCGAGATTCGCCAGGAATGGTGCCAATGGGGCACTCAATGTGAATTGAACGGTAAATTCATCCAGGGCGGATACTTCTGTGATCATGCTGGCATCATCAAAACCGCCCCACATGTACTCATAATACTCAAATACCATGCTGTCCCAATGTTGGGGGTTATCCGTGAAACGCCAACGTTCGAAATTGTAGACTACAGCATCTGCGTTGAAGTCTGTGCCGTCATGGAATTTGACGCCTTCGCGGAGCTTGCATTCCCATACAGTAGCATCATCGTTAGGAAGGCATTCCTCAGCAAGTGCTGGAACAGGAACTGTGCTGCCCTGTTCATATTGATACAAGGGCTCCAAGAGCTGACCGGTCACACGGAAAGATTCACCGTCCGTAACCAGAGAAGGATCCAAGCGTACGGAATCCCCGCCGCGTCCGAAGATAAAGATATCAAGATCTTCAGATACTTCGGTTTCTGCAGCTTCTGTTACCTCGGTTTCTTCTGTAGCCTCAGCCGCTTCGGTGGCTTCGACTTCTTCCGTCGCCTCGACGGCTTCAGTTGCTTCTTTGGGAGCGCATGCGGTCAATATCAAACAAAAGACCATAAACAACCCAAATAGTGTAGTAAGTGACTTCTTATTCATTTTTCTCCTCTTCTTTTCTATTGAACAACGTAATTGGGATATTTTGAGGCAATTGCCTTCAAACCATAGCACCTCCTCTAAATATTGAAACTCAGTATCCTATTGTATAATAATTTTCAAAAATTTGTTCTGAAATAGGTTAATAATATTTTAAGATGAATATTAATATAGTATTATTGATTATCATAAAAGTCAAGGTTTATATTGATTAATCTGATTAATCATGAAATAATTTTTATAGTAGATGGTGAACACATAATTCTTTCGTGACCTTTACTCCCTCTTTATTGGAACACCTTTTAACCCACTTCCCGTCAAAGGCAGCACGACACAATCTTTTTCGCTGATATCAACCAGTATCTGTCTAAATCCAGCGAGTGCCAGGGCGCTGGTCGGTTCCACATAATACCCCATGTGCGCCAGATTTTGCTGTGCGTCCAGAATTTCTTGTTCTTTACAAATGACCACCCGACCATCGGTCTCTCTTAAAGCCTGTAAAAGCCGTTTGCCTCGGACGGGTTTGGGAATGGCGACTCCTTCCGCAAGCGTCGATCCCTTGGGTTCGACTGCCGGGATATCCTCCATTCCCTGAGACCAAGCATCATAAATTGGCGCAACTCGAGCGGACTGAACCGCCACCAGCCTGGGCAGCGCACCAATCAACCCTGCCTTCTGCAGCATTGAGAAACCCATCCAATACCCCAAAAATTGACCGCCTTGAGCTACCGGAAGGATGATCCAGTCCGGCACTTTACCCCCTAACTGCTCCCACAACTCCCACGCGGCTGTGACCTGTCCAGCGAGATAGGCTGGATTATAAGCATGAGAAGCATAAGCCTTGGTCATGCTGACAGATGCCTGAGCAGCTTCCTCAGCAGCTTTACGAGGTCCCGGAACGGGAATAACTTCAACACCATAGACCTCAATCTGATGAAGTTTTGCGGGTGAAGCATACGCTGGGACATAAATTTGCGCTGGGATGCCAAAACGTGCTGCATGGGCAGCCAGAGAAGCGCCGGCATTCCCCGAGGAATCTTCGACCACTGATTTCACACCCATGTGCACAAGCTGATTAACCATTGCATTCACCCCTCGATCTTTGAAAGAACCCGACGGTGCAAGGAACTCCAGCTTCAGATATATAGATTTTCTGAATATTTGAACAGGGACGAGAGGCGTCCGCCCCACACCCATGTGTTTAATAGGTTGTTGAATATCCAAACCAAGGAATTCGCCGTACCGCCAAATGGAAGTCGTCTTTGAATGGATCTTCTCTGGATCAAAGTGAGTCGATAATAGAGGTTCCCAGGCTCCTCCACAAGAGCAGCGCCACTCAGGTAATGCAAATTCTGTTTGTTTTCCGCAATTGTTACATATAACGTTCAACAAATATCTCCTTTAATCCAAAGGGAAAAGAACCTAGTATTGATTCATAATAATGATAATTTATTGAGTAAAATGATACTAACGGTTAATTTGAGTTCCATCTACACAGATTGAAAAATCAAATTCAAATAAAACTCAATTTCGTAACAGCAACAGTGGAGCTTGATAGTCATATATGAGACAATTATATGATATACTATGCCTGTCTGAAAACACAAATGTGAGATGTTTGATCAAAATGATCTATGATTACACATCTCACTCAACTTCTTATCAAATTAAAACAATCACAATTTATCAAAAATAACTTAAAAAATAAACTCACTAAAAAATAGTAGCGTTGCTAAATTCAAATGAATATTCTTTTTCTTATATCATTATTCGGATATTTTCAAAAAATAAATAATATTCGAAACAACATTTGTTAATCTACAACAAGGAGAGAATATGCAACAAACGAGAGAAAAGCAGATCAATAGAAAATATTTGACCATCATTCTCATATTGTCAATCTTAATGATAAGCACAGCCTGTGCGCTGTTTTCCAAAACAGAAGCAACACCGGAAGAAGTTGTTGAAGAACCTATCATCACAGATGACATTGAAACGGAAGAAGCAGAACCGGAAGAAGAGGAATGGCAACCAGAGGTGATCTTCAATCTGAATCATGATGATATTGTTAATTCCGTCGTTTACTCGCATGATGGCAGTAAATTCGCTACAGGCTTATTTATTCAGGTAAAAATCTGGGACGCTGCTGATGGAAGCCTCCTCAAAGAAATTGAGACGAATCATAGTGTCGAAGATATGGCTTTCTTACCGGATGACCAGGTTATTGCTACCGGCGTATCACTTGGCGGTGTAAGTACTTATTCCGTCACAACTGGTGAATTAATCATAAACTTCCACGGTGGATATGACAATTTCTTAGCATTATCACCTGATGGCACATTGATCGCCACCGGGAACCGTGACGGTATCCTCTGGTTATGGCGCGTGGAAGACGGTGAATTGGTTACTGAGATGGACCCAGCCATTGCTCATGAAGATTATTCGGAATACATAAGATCACTCGCCTTCTCTCCTGATGGTCAACTTATTGCTGCCGGTCACTGGGGGGGTAGTGTATTCCTGTGGGACGCCGAGAATTATGAATTAATCAATACACTTAGATTTGATGATGAGTATTCAGAAGCATGGGATGTTGCTTTCTCGCCAGATGGACAATATCTGGCTATTGGAGGAACGAGTGTAGACTTTGAGGATAATATTGCAATCTGGGATGTATCAACTGGTGATGTCGCTTATCTTCTTGAGGAATACAGCCGTACAGGGAGTACGCATGCACCTGTGGAATTTTCCCCAGATGGCACTTTGTTGGCTGCAGGATCTGTAGACGGCATTTATATTTGGTCTCTGCCAGAATTTGAATTTGTCTACCACCTTCCAATTGAAGAAACGGCTGATTCCGACTGGGTGACGGACTTGACTTTTTCACCCGATTCTCAAAAACTCCTCGCAAGCTATTGGGGAGGGTATGCACAACTATGGCAGCTTTACCCCTCTGATTAATATTTAAGACGAGAAAATGTTCAAATGCGCCAAGAAAATATTCCTGGCGCATTTTTTTCATCTATTATTTTGATCTCGCCATCCAGCAATCACCCGCATGATTTCATTCAAGAATCCCGATAATCATTATTTATTCTCATCAAGCCATTTGTCTTTCGAATTATAATTACATATGCTTATCTGCATTCAACAAATAATCAGAAAGAATAATTTATCATGCTCAAAGTAACGGTTATTGGCGGAGGGTCCACATATACGCCAGAATTGATTAATGGATTTATTAAGCGTCAGGATGCTTTTCCGCTGGATGAACTGTGGTTGATGGATATTGATCCCGACAGGTTGGATATCGTCGGCGGTTTTGCTCAAAGGATGGCACAGTCTAAAAATGCCAGGTTTAACGTCAGACTCAGTATGGACCAGCAGGAGTCCATCCGTCACGCATCTTATGTGATCACACAATTGCGTGTCGGGAAAATGGATGCCAGAAGGGAAGATGAATACCTGGGTCAACGCCATGGCCTGATAGGTCAGGAGACAACCGGTGTTGGTGGAATGGCAAAAGCCTTACGCACCATCCCTGTCATCCTTGATATTGCCAAAGATATTCAGAGCTGTGCGCCCAATGCACTCTTGGTCAATTTTGCCAACCCCGCTGGACTGGTGACCGAAGCCCTATTTCGTTATGCACAGGAAGTTCAAAGTGTTGGTGTGTGTAACGCCACGCTCACAACGAAAATGGAAATTATTAACCAAATCAATAATAAATTAGGTCTGGACCTAAATCCACAAGATGCTCAAATTAAGGCTTTGGGGTTAAATCACCTGACCTGGTTCTATGGTGTGGAAATCAGCGGCCGAGAATATTGGCCACAGATCATGCAGGGGATTATTGACGAAGTTGAAAAACAAGATGACCCATATTTTGACCCTCATACCTTAAAATCACTTCATATGTTGCCAAATTCCTACCTCCGCTATTTTTATTACACTGATAAAATGCTGGAAAAACAAAATCACTGGCCGCCTTCCCGGGCGGAAGAGGTGTTTGAGATAGAAGCGGACCTCTTGAAGAAATACAGTGATCCAGACCGAACCGAACCCCCTGAAGACCTGATGAAACGCGGCGGTGCGTATTATTCAACTGTCGCCACTCAACTCATCAACGCGCATTATAACGACCTCGACGAGACACATGTGGTCAATGTCAGACATAACGGCGCAGTACCCGGGTGGGATAAGGACTGGGTGCTCGAAATGCCCTGCAGGGTCAGTGGAAAAGGCATCATCCCCATCCCTGCATCCCCATTGCCCCTGGTTTGTGAAGGGCTGATCACACAGGTTAAATCCTACGAGATCCTTACCGCTAAAGCGGCTGTTTTAGGAGATCGAAGAGCAGCTTACCAAGCTTTGCTAGCACATCCTCTCGGCCCTTCAGCGGATAAAATTGAGGCAGTTCTTGAGGACATGCTCGAAACACACCACCAATATCTTCCCAATTTCTTTAAATAACAGTGGTTTAAGGAGGAACACATTGACACAAAGCAACAACGTAAGGGGTTTTCTGTTAGGGATTGACGTCGGAAACAGCAAGACCCATGCTTTGATTGCTGATCTATCAGGAATCGTCATTGGATTTGCCGAATCAGGGTGCGGGAGTTACGAAGTCCTTGGCCCTGAGGGTTATCAAAACGCGCTCCTAAAGTCCACAGAAAAAGTGATTCATCAAGTGGGGATACAAAAGTCAGACATTGCTGGCATGGGCTTTGGCCTCGCTGGGTATGATTGGCCGTCTGAAAAGCCCATTATGGACGCAGGTATTCAAGCCTTAGGAATAAAAGCCCCCTATCGTTTCGTCAACGATGTTGTCATCGGATTGATTGCTGGCTCCACACAGGGTTGGGGTATTGCCGTGGATGCTGGAACGGGTAATAATGTCCGGGGACGGGATGAAAAGGGTCATGAAGGCCGGATTACGGGCAACGGGTTGTGGTTAGGCGAGTTCGGCGGTGCAGGGGAAATGGTTTGGCGAGCCATGATCATGGTGACTTATGCCTGGAGTCAGCGGGGTCCGAAAACAAGATTAACACAAATGTTCATGGAATATGCAGAAGCAGAAGATGAAAACCAGTTGATAGAACTGCTCGCCATGCGTCAAGTCAATCCCTCTCCAGCATTGGCAAAAGAAATCTTTAAGCTTGCAGCAGAGGGCGATCCTATCGCTTCCGAAGTTGTGAATTGGAACGCCGATCAATTAGGATTAAACGTCAATGCAGTGATCCGACAGCTTCATTTTGAGGATAAGTCCTTTGAAATTGTTTTAATCGGCAGCATTTTCAATGCTGGTGAAGTGTATATTGCCCCACTGCGTGAAACTATCCATGAATTCGCTCCCAAAGCAAAACTCATAAAATTATCTGTCCCGCCAGTCATCGGTGCCATCCTGCTTGCTGCTGAAGCGATTGGCTTATCCACAAGACAGATCCGACAAACTTTGATAAAATCAACTAAGTCCTACCTCACAAAATCATGATTTACCAGGACTTCACATTCATAAAATGAGATCTTTTTATGAGGAGCCACAATGTCAAAATTAGCCGTTCTTGGTGGTGACCCCGTCCGAACTGAACCTTATCCAAAATGGCCGGTGTTCGATCAACGGGATATTGACGCGGTCACCCATACCATCCAATCTGGCCGCTGGGGAGGCTTTCCATATCCAGGACCAAATACGGCTGAATTTGCTGAAAAATTTTCGGAATTGCAGGGAGGCGGTTATGCCGTCCCCATGATCAACGGCACAATCACCATGGAAGTCGCTCTGCGGGCTGCTGGAATTGGCTGGGGGGATGAAGTCATCGTCCCCGCATACACCTTCCAAGCCACAGCTTCTGCACCAATGGCAGCAGGTGCTATTCCTGTAATCGTGGATATCCACCCGGATACCTACTGCATTGATCCTGAAAAGGTACAAGAAGCCATCACGAACAAGACACGGGCGATCATCGTGGTTCACCTCGCGGCACAGATGGCGGATATGGACGCCATCATGGCAATCGCCGAGGAAGATGATTTGGTCGTGATAGAGGATGCCGCTCATGCCCACGGCGCACGCTGGTGTGATAGGGGTTCTGGCACAATTGGCGACTTTGGCTCCTTCAGCCTGCAATCCTTCAAATCCCTCACAACGGGTGAAGGCGGCGTCCTGCTTTGTAAAGATGAACACATGGCGGAACGGGCTGCCAGTATTATTGACTGCGGACGCCCCAAGGACGCTGACGGCAAGGAACACACCATGGGTGTGAATTACCGCTGGTCAGAGCTCCATGCAGCATTGGGATTAGTTGCTTTGGAACGGTTTCCTGAACAATTCACACAGCGCTCGGCGATGGCCGACTATCTTGAAGAAAGCCTGAGTGAAGTCCCTGGCCTTCAATTATTGAAGCGGGATCTGCGCCTGACACGGCGAAGCCTATACCGATATGTAATGAAAATGGATCCAGAATTCTATCGCTGCAATCATGATGTGTTCTGCAAAGCTCTCAGTGCGGAGGGAATCCCTGTCGACACGGGTTACCCCGGTATGCATCGCTATGACCTCTTCCAGCCGGGGTTGTCAAAGTTACCAGTGCCAACGGTATTTCCGGAATATTTTGATTTCGAGAAGATGTCCCTCCCCGTCACCGAGCGCGCCAGCGAAACGGAATCCGTCTGGATGGGTGAATCCATCTTCCGCGCGGGTGAACAGGGTATTGACGACCTCATTAAAGGGGTTCATAAACTAGCAGAAAACAGGACGGTATTAGAGAATCTTTCTAAATCGGAATAATCTTCCACCTGTTCAATTAATAATTTATGATTACCACCCCATCGCGCAGCCATCTTTACGCGAATCAGAGCCGGCGATGAGCACCCCATTTTCAGGGTTGCGCTGGATGATCTGTCCACCGCCAAATACGGCGCGTCCACGACCGCTGATGGGAGAGATCCTATGCCCCATTCGGCGTAATTCAGCCATCTCATCCAAACTGAAGCCTTTCTCAATTAAGACTTCCCCGCCTGGATCATCCGCACCTACGCCCCCTCCTTTGTTTGCATTCAAGCAGAACCGCGGCATATCCAACGCCTGCTGTGGATTAAGTCCATCATCCACCATATTCGATAAGGCCTGCATGTGTGCCTGAGGCTGCATAAACCCACCCATAATCCCAAAACTGGCAAACAATTCATCGTCTTTGGTGAGCATACCGGGAATGATGGTGTGATAAGGTCGCTTTCCGCCCTCCAAAGCATTAGGGTGCTGGGGATCCAGACTGAACAATGCTGCTCGATTCTGCAGTAAGACACCTGTCCCAGGCACGACCAACCCTGTTCCCCCGCCCATATACAAACTATTTATAAACGAACAGGCATTCCCTTCGCCATCAATTACACTCATGTAAACCGTATCATCGCCGACGGGTTGAATATCGGTGGAGAGATTCGTTATCGCCCGCTTCTTGTTAATTAATTCTCGGCGGCTATCGACGTAGCCTTTCGAAAATAATTCTTCATAAGGGATATCTTTGTAATGGGGATCTGAAACCCACTTCAGAGCCTCAGCAAAACCCAAACGCATACACTCAATCAGCGTATGGGTGCGCTGTACACGATCCATCTCGGCTATATTAAAGCCCTCTGCAATTCTAGCCGCCATGATCGCAGCTAACCCCTGGCCGTTTGGCGGGCATTCATACAGACGCACACCACGGTAATCCGCTGTGATCGGTTCCACCCACTCCGCTTCAAATCCTGACAGGTCTGAGGGTTCCAGCCAACCGTCATATTTTTGAACATGATTACATAACCTTTGAGCAAACTCCCCCTCATAAACATAATCCTTGCCGTCTTGTGCGATGCCCTTCAATGTCTCACCCAATGTAGGCAGCCTGACCAGGTCTCCCACCTCAGGCGCGTTGCCGTCCACCAAGAATTCATTGCCGCTGGGTTGGGGCGGTCCAGAGCGCTGCATGTATTTGGGCAGAGATTCGTCAACATGCTCACGCAGCAAGCGGCTCTCCATCAGCTTCCAGCCCGATCCGATCCATTCAGTTAGAGGATAGCCTTCCAACGCATATCGAATAGCGGGTGCCAAGACATCCTTCAGGGTCATTATTCCCAATCGCTCCAGCAGGGCAGACCAACCCGCCACCGTGCCGGGCACACTGACGGCATGGCCTGTGAACAAGGGATATTGATCATACCCCTGACTGCGTAAATCCTCGATTGATGCGGCTTTTGCTGAAGGTCCGCTGCCATTCAAACCAAACACTTTTTTCTGCTTCGCATCCCAATATAAGGCAAAACAGTCCCCACCAATGCCCGTTGAAAATGGTTCAACGACATTCAAAGCTGCCGCCATCGCAATGGCTGCATCCGCAGCGTTCCCACCAGCACGGAGCATATCCAATCCTGCCAGAGCTGCCAAAGGCTGGCTGGCTGCTGCAATCCCGCGGGTGGACATGACATTGCTGCGTCTTGATCGAAATTCAAAATCGTATTGCATCTAAATCACCTGATTCATGGTTATCGGTCATAGATTTTAAGATTATACTTGAATAAAATTCACAAACCCTTCGGAGAAACCATGAAAAACACACTGCAGAAACTGCCAGGTTGGATTGGCACAGGAATTATTGCCATTCTTAATGGTTTTTGGCTGTTTTGGGGGCTTGGGGAAGCTTTTTATGAGGGTTGGGGTGTGCCAGAGACACCCTGGTTTCTTTTCCTAAGCGTCGCTGCTGCTGCCATGATGTTCACACTGATTGCGATCCGCTTTCCTTATATTGGCGGCGGAATCCTGATCGCTGCTGGACTGGGCTTTGCCTTTTGGTGGGTGATTCCTGGCATCCTCAACGGTTTTTATTCGCTTTCCACTGTATTTGAAAGGTTATTTCTATCGGGTGGATTCACTCTGGTAGGTGTCTTGTTCATCCTAGATGGCCGGTTTAATCCGAAAAATGAAAATCCGGAAAAACTCTGGATATTAAGCAACCTGAGAGCCATCATCGCCATCGGCATTCCCATTTTAGTCGGATTAATCGTGGCAGGCTATAACCTGCCCATTGTCCTCACCCGCGTGGATGATGGCGATCGCTCAGCGCGTTTGCTTGAGGGGAATAAATACACACTTATTTGGGCTCCCGAAGGACCAGGCTGGAATTGGAAGCAAGATTTTGGAGGATACCCAAGCTGGGATTCCCTGGCGTTTTATGGTGTGGAACCTATAGGATTGGACAGCAACAAACGAGATGATCATCATGCAAGCGAACAGGATATGATGAGTACTGGCTTGTGTGCCTACCTGGACGAATCAGGGACTACACTGCTGCCCAACCCCCAATATATCTGGCGCATGCCCACTGTGGAAGAAATTGCTGATGCTCTGTCCTTGCATAATGAGAATGCAGGATGCATTTGGGACGGCGGTGTCGGACGGTTAGACTGCACCTTTAATCCCGATAAAGAAACACCGCTGTGGGCGCCTGATGAACCGCCTGTTTATTATTGGGCGGCAGAAGCCTATAATGAGGAAAGGGCGTATTTTGTAAGTTACTCGGGATATGTTAACTATCAACCCAAGGATTGGGGGAATCCCCGACACGCCTATCGTTGTGTTAAAGATATGGATTGATCTTGGAACAATTATCTTTTAAAATCAACCAGCGTATACGTTCGCGGCATCTTGCTTGTAAACGGGCACCCTCTAGCTGCCGGACATCCCTGACAGCTAAAGCTCTGGCATCCCGAGCTCTGTACATTCCATCCATTATCCATTTTTATGATGTCCTTTTTTATAAGCGTCTCTAACATACCCTCTAAAGCCGACTTATCCACTTTCAAACGGTGACTTAATATATCCACACTGATTGAGACTTTTTCTGTTTTTAGGATATCAATGATTTCTCTTAACAATAAACTGCTCCTGGATATCTGGGATAGCGCCCTCCACACCATCCCAGAACAAAATCTATTAAATTCATCCGATGCCAAGAAGAAGACCACCCTGGAAGATCAGGAAAGCAACAAGCCAGGCAATAGCAAGCTGACCAAAAATACTCAGCCACATCCACTTCGCGCCTAACTCCTTCTTTTCAGCCGCCACAGCGACCATACAAGGCGTGTATAACAACACAAAAGCCATATATGCAACCGACGCTAAAGCGCCATGACCGCTGCTGGTCTCCTCAAATCCCTCTTCAACAGCATTCATTAATGCTGTGGGTTCGACTTCCTCCTCAGCTTCAAACACATCTATGCCAACAATCAATGGTATGGATTTGATAGTATCCCAAATCGCATTGATAAAACTGACCAATATGTCACCAATGTCTTCCAGGAAATTGGTTGGCTCTGTTGTCTCTTCTTCAGCTTTCTCCAGGTCATAAACTTGATTCATGGTACTAATGACCACTTCTTTAGCTACAAACCCGGTTACCAATGGGCCGCTCATCTTCCAATCTCCAAACCCTAGGGGATCAAAAGCTGGGGCGATGGCCCGAGAAACGGAGGCAAAGGCGCTGTTATCAACGGATGTCTCTGCGAAAATACCACCTCCAACGGGCAGGGCTAACAATAACCAAATGATCACACTTGTGATGAGGATGAGGCTCCAGGCTTTCTTCAGAAATGCGCTTGTCCGCTCCCACATGTGAATCCAGATGCCCTTTAAGGTGGGCAAGCGGTACGGCGGCAATTCCATGACGAATGGCGACTGCTCCTTGTCCTTAAACAAGGTGTTTTTCAGCAGCAAACCCACCAAAATTGCGATGACAATACCAAGGACATACATCCAAAAGATCACAATGCCGCTGTTCTCCGGGAAGAATATCGAAGCAAGCAGCACGTAAACCGGCAGCCTGGCACCACAGCTCATGAACGGCACCAATAATCCCGTCAATATTCTGTCTTTTTCATTGTCAAGTGTTCGTGTGGCCATTAAGGCAGGAACTGTACAACCAAAGCCCACAATCATCGGCAAGAAGCTCTTGCCGTGCAGCCCAAGACCATGCATCAGCCGATCCATCACAAAGGCCGCCCGTGCCATATACCCTGAATCCTCCAGCAGCGCCAGTGCAACGTACAGAAAAGCCATGACGGGCACAAAAACAAGGACACCGCCTACGCCGGCAATAATGCCGTCGACCAGCAAACTCTCTACCCACGTTCCGTCTAAGCCTATCCACTCAATAAGGGTGACAACCCAATTGCTGATCGGTCCGCTGATGACGCCTTCAATCCAATCCAACATGGGTGAAGAGAGGTCTGTTGTGATTTTAAATACGACCCACATCACCGCCAGGAAAACCGGAATACCAAGAATACGGCTGGTCAGCACCTTGTCAATCCTGTCAGAAAACGTTCGTTGTTCTATTTGTGAGCGTTGAACGACTTCTTTGACCAATCCATTGATCCATCCGTATCGCCTGTCTGCGATAATCGTATCAACATCATCGCCATAGACTTGCCGTAGATGGTCAATACTTTTCTGGGTCTCCGCTAACAGCTCCTTTCCCCCCGGAACCTTTTCAACCTTAAACCCGAGATCTTGATCCTCTTCCAAGAGTTTTATCGCCAGCCAGCGTGAAGCGTATACCTGTGATAATATATCTGATTCCTCAATCACTGCCTGTAAATGAGCGATTTCGTTTTCAATTTCAATGCCATAATCCACCAAAGAGGAATCTCGGGTGTATGCATCGGGATGGTGTACAGACATGTTAATTTCCTCTTTCGATATTTAGTTCTTCAATGATAGTCTGTTTCAATTCATCAATGCCACAACTGCGGCAAGCGACTGTGGGGACAGCTTTCACTCCTAAACCCCTTGAAAGTTTCTCAATGTCTATTTTCAAACCGCGGGATTCTGCAATGTCACTCATGTTTAGTGCAATCAGCACCTTTGCCCCCATTTCGATAATTTGAACAGCTAAATACAAATTACGTTCTAAATTTGCGGCATCCACTACAATCACCACTAAATTTGGATTTTCATTGACGATATAATCCCTGGCAATAATTTCTTCCAAGGAATAAGCTGTCAAGGAATACGTGCCCGGCAGGTCTACAACCTCAAGCTCCATACCGTCATGCTGCCAAAAGCCTTCTTTTTTCTCAACTGTCTTTCCTGGCCAGTTGCCAACATGTTGCCTTGCGCCCGTTAAGGCATTAAAAATGGTGCTTTTACCGGCATTTGGATTGCCTGCCAAAGCTATTGTATATTTTGTTTCCATTTATTTCACTCCCATAAATAACTAAACAATTTCAACCATGACCTTATGTGCCATGCCTCGCCCCAGAGCTAAACGGCTGTCTTTCACTGCCAAGATCAGTGGGCCATTAGGATTCACGCGCACAATGCGAAAGGTCATTCCAATATTCAGTCCAAGGTCAGCTAACCGCCTTCTTAAATTCAACCCTCCGCGGATACCAACCAAACGGACTTCCTCCCCTTCTGAAACCATAACTAAAGGCATGTGATTACCACTCATTTTCTATCAATATGTTCAACGGTTATTTTTTCTGCTTCACTTTTTCGAAGGGAAAGGCTGTATCCCTTTATGCTGAATTCAATTGGATCACCAAATGGCGCAACTCGGACAACGCTAATTTCCGAGCCGGGAACAACGCCCATATCCATCATGCGTCTCTTGACCGGCCCCTTTCCGCCAACCTTGACAATGATCCCGTGTTGCCCTTTTTTCAATGTACTTAATGGAATTTGTTCAATGCTGTTATCTTTATCAGAATCCATTTGCATATACTCCTCTATGTCTGTTTTTTCTGATGCTTTTTCTGAGATTTCTTGTTCATAATGAAAGTTTTCATCACCTTGTGAAAGGGCAACACTTATTTTTTCAGCAATATCATTTGACAACGTGATCAGTTCATGATTCGTCTGAACTAAAATATCATTCTCCCCAGCAGCAACGACCTTAATAATAATTCCTGCCCGGACATTGTATTTTGATAAAAACTTTTTAACTTCTTCTGAAACACCACAACGTAAAACATGACCACAACGACCAACAGGCACTTCTGATAAAGGCACGCTATTTTGTTTGCGCTGATCTCCATTGGATGAAGGGATGGGTAAACCTCTTGGATCAACAGTTGGAAAATCTAGATATTCATCCAATCTATCAATAATCTCATCTGTGATCACATGTTCCAACGCGCATGCAGCTTCATTTGCCTCTTTGTAATCCAAATGTAATTTCTCGATAAGAAACACTTCCCATAATCGGTGTCGCCGGAGGACATATGTCGCAAATTTCTCACCCGTTTCCGTCAACACTGCACCTTTATATGGGCGATAGATCAAATAACCGCTTTCTTGCAGCTTACGACACATTTCATTGACTGAAACAGGTGTAACGGAAAGCGCTTCTGCTAACTGGGAAAGGGGGACAGGTTGATGATCTTCTTGCCGTAATCTGGCAATTGTCACCAGATACATTTCCATACTTTCACTGAGAAAGCCTTCATTTTCCTTCATAATTATTAGGTCTTCCTATTAATATAAACCGGTTAATTTTAAGGTCTACCTAATAATATCTGTCTTTATAAAGGTTGTCAATAGTTTTTTTGGTAATTTTAATCACATCATAGACGATAATTTGTCATATTGGTTTCATAAATTTCATAGGATTAAATAAAGCATCTTAGTGTTCAGGATCAGTCAAGTTAGGTAATTTTCTCCAGCATAATAAGGCAAATACTATTAATCAACCAACGCTCTTCAAACAAAAAGAAACGAACTACAATCCCTACCCTAATCTTTTCCAATATCCATTTAGGGGAATTGAGAGAATACTTAAATAGACTGAGAATACTTAATACCACAATGACTGAACAGAAGTTTGTTTACTAATTTATTTAATGATCCAAGGTTGTAAAATGTTTAGAAATCGAAAGGTGGCAGGCCAACAATTAGCTGCAAAATTAAAATCCTATGCGGGAAGGGATAGTGTGGTTTTAGCCATCCCTCGAGGCGGGGTTCCTGTGGGTATTGAAGTAGCTAAGAGCCTGAAAACAGATTTTTCACTAATTATCACTCGAAAATTACCTTTTCCCTACTACCCCGAATCCGGGTTTGGTGCTATTGCAGAAGACGACAGCACTATTATCATGCGAAGGGCGAGCCAGAATCTTTCAAGAGTGATGATTGAGACAATTATTAAAAACCAACGGGAAGAGATCGACCGTAGAATCAAGGTTCTTCGCGGCGGGAAGCATCTGCCAGAGATAGCAGATCGTACGATTATCCTGGTAGATGATGGGATCGCCATGGGTTCAACCATGCGTGCTGCAATCAAACTCTGTGAGAGCAGAGGTGCATACGAGATTATCGTCGCATCACCCGTTGCCAGTCCTGAAATAGCGCACGCCCTAGATCAAATAGAATCTGTGTCAGACGTGATCATCCTTCTAAAACCGAAATTTTTCAAAGCAGTTGCTCAGGCTTACGAAGATTGGTACGATGTCCCCGGCCATGAAGTTTTAGCTTTGGTGAAACAATACCAGAAGGAAAGTCAGCCGTGAGAATTCCACTGTTGAAGAAAGTTGAATGATTATTGCCAGGACTTCCCCAAAATTGTAATAATCAGATGGCTTGATATTATATGATCCTTAAACAGTAGCATTCCCCAAAAAAGTGTAGCGAACGTAATCCTAGTTGATATGGAGTTGGGGGAATCGGAAAATCACACCTTCATAAATGACCAGCATCCCCTCATAAACTGAGAATAAAACAAGAGATACCCCCAAAAGATATCTCTTGTTTCCTATGCATTTAATGTCACTCGATATTGAATTTTTACTTTTTTAATAGAGCTTGACAACAATCAATCGTGCTCAATATCATTCAAGCGGTTATTTACCTCATGCAATTGCTGTTCAAGCCAGCTTTTTTCTGACTCGAGGGATTCTTTTGTATTAACCGAACGGCTTGGCCACCAGAATCCACGTCCTCCGCCTCGTCCCCGCCGGCGAAATCCAAAGAAACCTCTACCGTAACCATATCTGGGCGTTCCCTGCCCACAAGGCCCTAAACCTCGTCCATTAGGTCCCATACCTTCCGGTCCCGTTCCATCATAACCAGGCATGACAATCTCCTTTCACAAATTTCTCATCAGAATTATTTATTCAAGCATATCTAACAAATTTATTATGGACCTTATCCGATCCATAGTTTCATGTAATGACGTTTTAGCTCTGTTCAATACTGCCTTTCCTTGTTCAGTTATGGCATAGACTCGCCTGGGGGGGCCTTGCGTCCCGGTCGAATCCCAATCCGATGTGACCATGCCTAATTCTTCATAATCACGCAAAATACGATAAGCAACACTTGGATTAATGGAGCCAAGGCCAAGCGATTCCAGTTTTTCCAACAAGCCATAGCCGTGAAGGTTTTCTTCTAGGAGGAAAGCCAGCAATGCCGGCTCAACAAGTCTGACATCCATTAATGAATAGTCGCCCATCCATCGCCCGCCACGCCCCATGCTGCGGCCTGGTCCAGCCCCCCTGCCAAATCCTCGATCAATTCTTAATTCATCCAGCATGTTGACTTCCTCTCATAAACTATATTCTATTTAACTATTTGCCTTTTGTCAATAGTATAGGATAATATAGTGTGGCATAATATTGAAGCAACAACATTCACTAAAAGGAGAACAACATGATTATTATGATTTCATCACAGGGCAATAAACTGGAAGATCTAGCAGACCCTCGATTCGGACGATCGCAATGGTTTATCAGGTACGATACACAGGATGATACATGGCAAGCGTTCGAGAATCAATCGATTTATCAACGTGGTGGGGCTGGCATTTCCTCATCACAATTTATGATGGATAATGGTGTTAAGGCAGCCATCAGTGGTAGTTTTGGCCCCAACGCACATCAAGCCCTTTCCGCAGGTGGCATTGAAATGTACACATTCGATGACAATCAGCAATCTGTCCAGGAAATCATCAAGGCTTTTCAGACAGGTTCTCTTAATAAATTCAACTAAAGGTATTATCTATGAAGATAGCAGTTGCAAGCGGCAAAGGGGGGACGGGAAAAACAATGATTTCCACAAGCTTGGCATCCAGCCTTGCAGGAGAATTTCCCATTCGCTTTTTAGATTGTGATGTCGAAGCGCCCAACGCACATCTCTTCCTAAAACCAGAAATCAAGGAGACCCTGCCCGCAGTTATCCTTCTTCCAGAAATTACTATGGAACTCTGCACGCTTTGTGGGATATGCGTTGAAGTCTGTGAATATAATGCTTTAGCAAAGGTGGGGACGAAAATACTTGTTTTTCCCCAACTGTGTCATGGCTGCGGCAGTTGTACGCTGCAATGTCCTGTGGGCGCTATCACGGAATACCCCAGACCGATCGGCACAATCAGTAAAGGCGTTACCGATGATAATATTATCTTTGGCATGGGCGAATTGACCATCAGCGAACCCATGCCAACCCCAATTATCAATCAACTGAAAACACAATTCCATAATAACGATGTGGTCACAATTCTTGATTCTCCCCCTGGCGCATCTTGTGCCGTTGTCGCCACTATCCATGATGCAGATTTTGTGTTGCTAGTCACCGAACCCACCCCGTTCGGCCTGCATGACCTCAAGCAAATGCTGGGTGTGCTTTCAGAAACAGATACGCCATCAGGGGTAATCATCAATCGTGATGGGATTGGCGATGCCAAAGTTGAAGACTATCTTGCTGAGCAATCTATTCCTATTCTTATGAAGATTCCTTATCAGGAGACAATCGCCGAAGGGCTAGCCATGGGTCATCTTCTAACGGAGATTATGCCATCCTATAAAAGTGAATTCACAAAGATGTTTCAACAAATCATTGAACTCTCTCGCCAAAAGGAAACCCCATAATGCCAAACATCCCCCATCAACTAAAACAACTGGTCATCCTGAGCGGTAAAGGAGGCACTGGAAAAACGACCTTGAGCGCAGCACTGATGCACCTCATATCCCAATCTTCCAGTAAAGGGGTGTTCGTTGATGCTGATGTGGATGCTGCAAACCTTGCTCTGGTGACAGAAGCAAAAATTTTAGAAACCCATCCTTTTACTGGTAGCCAGGTAGCGCAAATCAATTCTGATGAGTGCACGATGTGCGGCATCTGTTATGATGTCTGTAGATTTAACGCCGTAAAAGAACCAATGGAAACAAATGATTCATACAAGGTCAATGAATTACTTTGTGAGGGGTGCGCAGCATGCTTTCACAGTTGTCTTGTCTCTGCAATTCGTCTGATTAAACAGCAGGATGGAGAGTGGTATCACTCTTTAACCCCATACGGGCATCAATTTCACGCGGAGTTATTCCCGGCAGCGGAAAATACGGGAAAACTTGTAACCACGATCAAACAAAACGCGAAATTATTCGCAGAGGACCATCAACTGCCCCTGATGGTCATTGACGGCCCCCCTGGTATTGGATGTCCAGTGATATCAGCCAGCGCAGGTGCAGACCTTGCTCTCTTAGTCGCGGAACCAGGCGTTTCCGGTATTCATGACCTTGAGCGGATCATAAAAACCTTACAGCATTTCAAAATCCCTGCTTTGGTTTGTATTAATAAGGCAGACTTGTTTGATAAGGGAAGTGAGGACATCCAACAACTTGCGCGTGATTATTCCTATGAAGTCATCGGTGAAATCCCCTTTGACAAAGCCATCCCACAGTCCATGGTCAATGCACAGCCAATTACGCGATTCGCCCCAGGTAGCGAAGCTTCCCAAATTATCCAGAAGATTTGGAAGAAAATTGAAATGGAACTATTTCAGGAAAGCGTTTCTCATGACTGATAATGAAACTTTACATAAGAAAGTTGTCGAAGCATTGAAGCAAGTCATTGATCCTGAAACCGGGGCTGATGTCATGCGCATGCGACTAGTTCTTAACTTAAAGATTCATACCGACGGCACTGCAGAATATATTTATCGCCCTTCTTCGCCTTTATGTCCAATTGCGCTAACTTTAGTGATGCAAATCATCGAAGCTGTGAAGTCCGTCGAGGGTATCACCAACCAGACGGTAACCGTTGTTGATTACACTGGCGTAGATGAATTAAATGCCATATTAGCGACGCTTCCCCTCTCAAAAGCATCTTAATCTTAATAACATCCTCATCAGCAGGAAAATCTCAATCCCGAAACCCTAATAGATGGTAAAGAGCTCTTAACCTTATATAGAATTTTGGCATTTCATACTTCCCAATGAATTGGGTAAACATAGTATCTGTACCCGGCATTCATTAGAAGGCACTATGTCAGAGATATCAGGTTGACAAACCTGCACCCGATTTTGAATTGACAGCCCTCGTCAGAGATGGGTTTTAGAACATCCGATTATCCGATCATAAAAGTAAATGGATTGTCGTCTGTTTCTATCCAGTCGATTCACATTTGTCTGACCAACCGAACAAACAGCGGTTGCTGTTGAATATGACGAACTCCAGGAAATGGGTGTAGAAGTCGTTGCAATGAGGACAAATGCTGGTCTTTTCTATACGAAACACTTCTTGTTATTGGTTGATAATAAAAGTTATGATGTGTTTTTTGAGCCACTATAACAATTAGTTATATTCAATTAACAATGTTATCATTATTAAAAACGAGGAGATCCGATGTCAATAAATTCATTTCATTTTCTTTACATTGGTCAAATACAAACGCCATTTAAAAATTTTAGCGATATACCCACACAACCCCACCGCGCTTTAGGCATGCCGGGAAAAATTATCATTAAACCTGAATTTGAAGAAGGACTGGAAGGCTTAGAACAATTCTCATACATTGAAATCCTTTTTCATCTTCACCTATCTTCGGATTACCATCTCAAAACCACCCCCTACCTGGGAACCTCCATCCGAGGTATATTCGCAACCCGTTCCCCAAAGCGGCCCAATCCCATTGGTTTATCAACTGTGAAGTTAGTCTCTGTTGAAAACAACATCCTGTCCGTCGAAAATGTGGATATGGTAGACAGAACACCCATCCTTGATATCAAACCCCATATCCCCTTCTATGGGAAAAAAGAATAAGAAATTAGAGGGGTTCAAAAATATCAAAAGGATATTTAACGAACAAAAGTTCTTAAGACGACCGCACCGGGGGATAAATGAACTTCAAAGGAACCTAATGATGCAGGGAGTAGGCAAAATTCCACAGCTCCCAGAGACACATCATTGACCAACCCATCCCCGGATAAAACGCCCCATATTTCTAATGTAGATCCATCACATTCCCCAAAATACTGAGTGCTCTCTTTGGCAATGATCCTGTCTGTTGTGAAGTATTTATTATCACATAAACGCTCCCAACGCCATTGATGATGATCTTCAATGATCTCAGGCTCCGGCAAACTCAATTTAACCTGCTGATAATTAATAACATCCAAAGCTTTATCAATGTGTAGAGGTCTAGGTTCTCCGTCTGCGCCAACCCGATCCCAATCATATACCCGATAGGTCGTATTTGAATTTTGCTGAATCTCTGCAATGACAGCGCCGCCTAAAATGGTATGTAATGTACCAGATGGAACACAAACATGATCTCCGGCTCGAATGGGTACCTCGTGCAAATATTTTTTCAGTTCGCCCTTTGACAGCGCATCACGCAGTTCTTGTGGTGTCGTTTTCCTTTCCAGGCCATAGATGATCGCTGCTTCTGGTTCTGCGTGGAGTACCACCCACATTTCTGTCTTACCCAGTTCATTGTCTTCATATACCCGAGCATAATCATCATCTGGATGCACTTGAACGGAAAGTTTCTTATTGGCATCGAGAAGCTTCACTAGGAGCGGAAATTTTCCCTGCTCAAGCGCCCATTGATTGTTAGAACCGACTAGATCAACCCCCAATATATTCAGGATGTTTTGCAATGACTTTCCGGCATATGCCCCATTCTTAACATTCGTCATCCCATCTTCATGACTGGAAATCTCCCAACTTTCTGCAATAACACCGATTTCAGGCAGCTCTCTGCCATATTCTTCCAGGTGGCGGCCGCCCCAAATATAATCCTTAATAACAGGTTCAAATAACAATGGGTAAAGTGCTTTCATAATTCCTCAGCATTCTCATTCATACCGTGTTATTGTACCAGCGGTTTACAATCTCAAATGGATTTTATCTTTTCAAGATCATTTGCCTATCCGAAATTATGATGTCTTTTTCTGCTTGACAAGCCCTACAGGGTAATGTAAAATTTTAATGTGCAGGTATCATTTGCACACATATCTCCTACAACCACTAGTAAACTGTAGGGAAATCCAGGGAAAGCCCGTTGCAGCGGGCTTTTCGCTTTAATCCCTCTATCCGCAGATATCTTATATTTCCCTGAACTACCAAGAATCAATTATAATATTTTATTAGGAATTACATCACTAGTCTGATTCACAAAGAAGGATGAATAATGAATAAGATAAGTTATGGTGGTTGGGAGAATTGCCATCGACTTTCAAACGAACAAATCGAACTCATTGTCACAGGTGACGTTGGCCCAAGGATCATCCGCTTCGGATTCATTGGGAAAGAAAATGTCTTTAAAGAATTCACCGAACAAATGGGAAAGACCGAATCAGATGAGTGGTTGAGTTTTGGCGGACATCGCCTGTGGCATGCGCCAGAAGCACAACCTCGTACATACTACCCCGATCTTGATCCCGTCCATATTCAGGAAATTGAAAATGGATTGATCGTCACCCAGAAGCCTGAACCGACCACGGGGCTGCAAAAACAAATAGAAATTAAACTCGCACCCGATAAACCTGAAGCTGTTATTAAACATATTCTAATCAATCACAATTTGTGGGCGATAGAAACCGCACCCTGGGCACTCTCTGTAATGGCGCCGGGGGGCGTCGCTATTCTATCGCTTCCACCCCGCGGACCCCACCCGGAATTCATGCTGCCAACCAGTTTGTTAACTATCTGGCCTTACACAAATCTCAATGATCCCCGCTGGATATTCGGGAAACGGTATATCCTTCTCAAACAGGCTGAAAACATCAGCACGCCGCAAAAACTGGGGATTTTCGCCACAGATGGCTGGGCGGCCTATGCCAATCAGAACACACTGTTTGTCAAGCAGGTTCCTATTCAATTCGAAGGTGTCTATCCCGATATGGGAGCAAATTTTGAAGTATTTACTGACAATACGATGCTTGAAGTTGAGAGTTTAGGTCCTTATGAATCTATTCCCCCAAAAGGTAAGATTGATCATCTCGAACATTGGACTTTATTCAAAGATGTTCCTCAACCAGAAACAGAAGCCGACGTGATCAACCACATCATTCCACTTCTGGCTTAGGATTTTTACTTAGTAACACAGAGTGCTGGCTTATTTGCCGGCACTACTTTCTTAGGAATGAAACCGCACTAGATGAGGTTGAAGAGCATCATTATCCTACCAAGCAGCAATCCAGCGGTAAAACCAACAGCTCCCCAAACGATGATGAGCAATAGCAAATATCCCAACTTGGTGTGGATAATGCGATAAAGATATTGTGTTAACTTCATAATCAGACCTTCTTTTTCCATAGCTGGAATAATCGCCTTCCAAAAATTTAATTCTACGAATACCGCTATTTTATAAATAGACATAAGGAATATTTATCGACTCATCGAGGTCTTAATGATGCGGCCGTCTTCCGTAGCGACAACTCTTACTGTTTGCTGTATAGTCTCACCGTCTGGCGACTTACCGGACCCCGAGAAGACCAATAAGTATCTGCCTTCCCCGCTACTAGTGACTTTGGGTTTTTTATTGTTCAACGGCGGAAAACGACGATAAATCTGTGAACAAACCTTGTCAACCGATTTTTTCTCCATATCAACCTCTGATTCGTTTTCTTAGAAAGGCTGGCACATCCAAATTTGAAGAAATAATCGCAGGGCTTGACTGTGAATATGAGTTAGAAGATGAAAGAGCAGTCTCCTTCTCATCTCCACTTTCGTAATGATTCCTTTGAAGACCAGCAGGTTCACTCTGAGTCTCAGTATTCGATGAATACTCAGATAAATACTTCTCAGCGCCTGGGATAGCTTTTTCAATAGGTAATGCACCTAAACCCGTCACAATTAATATAACCTGAGCTCGATTTGTCAGATTAGGATCATTGACCACACCAGGAATAATTTCAGCACACGACTCAGTTTTTTCATGTAAATAAGACAGGGTTTCAGTGACCTCAGCAAAGGTAAGATCGTCTCCACCGCTGAAATTCGCGATGATCCCATTTGCCGATGTAAGTTCAATATCATCCAGAAGAGGATGATGTATAGCATTTTCCAATGCTTTCATCGCTTTCCCCTCGCCCTCACCTGTCCCTACAGCCATCAAAGCACCACCTCCCAGCTTTATGACATGTCGGATATGGGCAAAATCAACGTTGATTAATCCATTTTCAGTGATCAACTCAGAAATACCTGAGATACCTTGTCTAAGAACATCATCGGCTAGCCTAAACGCCATCTCAAGGGACAGATCCTCTGGTGCCACCTCCAATAAACGATCATTGGGAACCGTAATCAAGGTATCCGTATACTGCCTGAGTTTCTGAAGGCCAATGGCTGCATTCTTCTGTCGGCGTCCCATTTCAAACGAAAATGGCGTGGTGACAACAGCAATGGTCACTGCACCGATAGATCGGGATACGCGCGCTGCTACTGGTATAGCACCTGTGCCTGTTCCACCGCCCAACCCCGCAGCCAAAAACACCATATCCGCATCTTGCAAAGCATCAGCAAGGGTTTGAAAACTCTCTTCACCGGCTTTTTCTCCAACGGACGGGAGCCCACCTGCACCTAACCCCCTGGTGCATTTCGGTCCCAATTGTATTGTCTTGTCAGCTAAAGAAGCACTCAAAGCCTGTTTGTCTGTGTTACAGGCAATGAATTCAACACCCGTCATGCCATAGGCAATCATCCGATTGACGGCATTACAACCGCCTCCACCTAAACCAACCACTTTTATCTTTGGTGGCGAGACCTCAATGGGTGTATGTTTGACCAATTCCGTTTGTTGTGAAAAATCCATTATTACCTCTATTTACACTAAATTATTCATGAAGATATGTTGCAATATCCATTCCTGATTCAGGAAGGATCTCAACGGTACAGCCAGCAGCGCGCAACAAGTTGATTTGTTCATCAGTGAAAACTTGTGGGTCAGGGTAAACCATCACTCTCTGTGCCATTAAGGCTTCATTGAGCGAAAATCCTATTGTGGGTTTAAGTTTCTTAATGATCGGACGAACTTTATTAAGAACAGCGTCAGAAACACCTGCTTGATAAGAGGGCAATAAAAGATAATGCGAAATATTCTTTGCTGGCTTTCCCTCAAAAATGACATTCGACTGGGTTTTAGGAGAACTATAAATTAATCTTTCAAGAACTTCATGGCTTAGAGGTTCTTCTAAAATAATATTATTAAAAGTATCCAAATCAAAAAAGCAGCCAAAAACAGAGTCACCTAAACTAACTGCCTCGTTTGAATTCTCATCGCCAGAATTTGGATTATCCTGCATTGCACGACACAGGCTTTGAATGTTTTCCCTGACTTTCACCGAATCACAACCCCTATCATCATCCCCCGAATTGGCTGCGTCCAGGATCATCACTGGCAGTTCTTCCCCAAGCTGACGCTGGACACAGGCTTGTACCCACTCGTAATTGTGAAAACCAAGCTGATCTTCCTGGCCCTCAGGCGTCATATAAGGCTTGGAAGCAGACCAACGTTCCGGACCGCCCCTTCCCCAAGATAAAGGCTTATTGAAGGTATAACCATAACTTGAAAGGGTGAGTTGACTTAAAACATCCTCCAACTTTCGTCTCTTCAAGCCACTTGCTATCAATTCAAGAAAAGCAGTATCCCAATAATCTCCACCAGGTTGCATAGGAGGAAGGACTGGCTTTATGCCTATACGAACTGCATAGTTAGCCAACGGAATGAATCGGTCAAGGAAGTGGTCTACAAGGTTTTCATAGTGCCATCCCGCTTCTAGCCAGGAGGCTTTCGTGTTCGGTTTCTCGCCCATAATAATGTAGCGGACTCCCCATCGGGCATAGGCGTCCATGATCAAAGAAACATCATTAAATTTTCTGGCAATTGGCAATTCCGAATTTAAATGGACAATTGGCTCCAAACCATTTTCTTTAGCGCTGATGAAAACGTCCTCCGGAATATTACGGTCAAAACCAGCATCAAATATCACAAATGAGGCTCCAAGCTTTTTTAAGGCTGGCAGCCATGTATCAACCTGCTTTTTAATATAAAAAGCCGGACTTTTGAAGTAAATAAAACCTAATTTCCGTATATTTTTTACCATAATCAACCCATTTCGGAATTAACTGAAGGATTTACGGATATACGTGCAAGGAGTATGCCAACTTAATCCAATATTTCTGCTATAATTCCCCTGCTATGTTTTTAGTTACCGGCGGAACAGGTTTTATTGGTAATATACTCATCAGACATCTCACTGACCTGGGATATCCTGTTAAATTACTCATCCGCCCTTCCAAAACGACTCCTGCCCTGCCAAAAGGATTGCCCCTCGAGGTTACCGTTACAGACCTTAACGACGAAAGGGGATTAAGAGCGGCTATGAAGGGTGTGGACGCCGTATATCATCTCGCTTCTGCAGAATCCCTGGGTCGAAAAGCTGAACTCACAAAAGTGGATATCCAGGGGACACAGTCTGTAGTCAACGCCGCCGCTCAAGCAAAAATTGACCGCTTTTTTTATCTCAGCCATCTGGATGCCGACCAGACTTCGGCTTTTCCGCTCCTGAAAGCAAAAGGGATTGCGGAAAATTTCATAAAATCATCAGGCATTCCCTATACTATTTTTCGTTCATCCGTAGCCTTTGGTAAGGGCGATCACTTCACAAATGGGTTGGCGTTCTTATTAAAAGTCTCTCCCTACTACGTCATGCTTCCCGATCAGGGATCTACCCTCCTTCAGCCCATTTGGGTCGAGGACCTGGCAACTGTGATGACCTGGACTCTCGACCTTCCTGCAACGATCAATCAGACCATCGAAGTTGGAGGGCCTGAATACCTGAGCCTTCTGCAAATAAGTAAAATGATCGCGTCAGCGATTCGCATCAACCGCCGTTTTATCAACGTGTCACCAGTATTTTTGAACATCCTGACTGAACTCATCGAGATCATCATGCCCAATTTTCCAACATCGGTTTTTTGGAATGATTACCTGGCGACAGATCGGATCACATCTCTTGATGTCCTTCCGGGAATATTCGACCTGCTTCCAGCCAGGATGAGTCAACGCCTAGGTTATTTGGAAGGTAAATCCTTCAGGAAAAACTGGTGGCGGATAATCCTGCAAAGAAAGCGAACAACAATACAATGGGATTAAATGCTGTCTGTGTCCATGGGCACTTCTACCAACCACCCCGAGAAGACCCCTTAACTGGTCAAATTCCTGAAGAGCTGGGGGCTCAACCCTATATAAACTGGAACGAACGGATCCATTCCGAATGCTATCGAGCCAATGCGATCCTGGGCAATTTCGAAAAAATGAGCTTCAACATCGGCCCCACACTGCTTCGCTGGATGGAGTCTTTTGACAAAGACACGTATGATTCAATTATCGTTCAGGAAAATAATACATACCAACGATTTGGCATTGGTAATGGCATGGCGCAGGCATATAACCACGTGATACTGCCGCTCGCTAATAAACACGATAAGATCACGCAGGTTAAATGGGGAATAGCAGATTTCAAACATCGTTTTGGACACATGCCCGCTGGTATGTGGCTGCCTGAAACAGCCGTTGATCTGGAGACCTTATCTATCCTCTCAGATCATGGCATTGAATTCACCATCCTCGCACCCTGGCAGATAAAAGCGCATGAAAACAATGTTTCAAACCAGCCTTTTTTAGTGGAGATTCCCGGCAAGCACAAGCCTATGGTGATTTTTATATATGATCGGGATTTAAGTACTTCCGTCAGCTTTCAATCAGAGGCAACACACAACGCTGAAAGATTTGTCGACCACCGGATTTATCCCAGCTTTTTTTCTGCAAAACAGGAGGCTGAGAATATGCGTCTTATTGCGTCTGATGGGGAATTGTATGGACACCATAAAATTTTTCGGGATAAATTTCTATCCCATCTGCTCAACGGTGCACTTCACCAACGCAACTTTGAGATAACCTACCCTGGATTATGGCTCCTGGAGCATACCCCTGATCAGTTTATTGAGATCATTGAAAATACATCCTGGAGCTGTCTCCATGGCGTCAATCGTTGGAAGGGAGAATGTGACTGTACCCCCGGCGCATCCTGGAAAGCCCCTTTACGCGACGGTCTTGTAAAATTAGCGGATGACATTGACCAACAATATCAAGCTTTTCTCAGCCAATATACGGACCAGGTATGGGAGTTACGAGACGATTACATCCGGGTATTGCTTGATGAAGTTAGCTTTAACGCATGGCTAGGCAATTTCGTCAAACAGCCATTAAGAAAAGATATGGTCAAGCAAATCAGAATGCTGTTAACGGCTCAATACGAAAGACAACGCATGTTTACATCCTGCGGCTGGTTCTTCACTAATTTTGATCGCATTGAACCCAAGAATAACATCGCCTACACCGCTCAAGCTGTGTGGTTGACCAAACAGGTGACGGGTGTGGACCTGGAACAAAAAGCAATGGATCTTCTCAAAAAGGTTAAAGATCAACATTCAGGATTGAATGGCGCTGAGGTTTTTTCGAAGCGATATCAACGCACGCAGAATTATTCAGATCACAATCTTGCTTATTTCAACATTTTCAACAAATTGTCTACCTGATATTCAGATTCTTCCTCTACAGCAAGAATTTTCTGAATGGTACCAAATGCCTCAATCAGGATTTCGATATCTTCCGCAAAGCTTTTTTCAGGCTCAGCGACCAAATACACAAGTGCCGTAGTCATCATCCACCACATCATTGACTCAAAGGCTTCTTTATTGAACCAGAGTTTATCATGATAGCGGTTAACATTTAAGAATTGGCGGACATCATCAGAGGCGAACCAACCTTCCATCAATCCAAGAGGTGTTTGTTCTAAAATACTGTCAACCCAATTCTGATGATTAGTCAGCAGTTTTATGATCGTACCACCGTTTCGCGCCTGACCGTCCTCCATCCCCATGCTCAGTAGTGTCTTTTCGACAACACGCAATATCCCCCACTCCTCTACCCAGCATCTAGATATTTCTGTGAATTGGGGGGAATCGGTGATGACCTTGCCCATCAAGCGTAAATCGTTCCAACATAAAAGAATAGACCAGATGAAGGGATAATCAACTACATTCTTCTGAATATATGACAAAGTTTGATGGTATTTTTTCGAACCCGGATAAGGATAGTGCTCCTGAAAGACAGGCAGCTTTAAAATCGCTTCCAGTCCTCGTTGTTCTTCCTTAACAATCGGTTCAATCTGTGTTTCGACATTGACATAATCCATAACCGATTTCAGGAAATAATGAAACCTCTCATGGTGCATATTTAATAGGTCCACGTCAATTCTATTACCCTCGTGCTTCAACCGGTTTTGATAAAGTGCTTTAATGATCTCAGGATCGATTAAAGCACGCAGCGGGTTAAGGACTGGCGCCAGTATAAATTCACGCATGGCTTCCTCAATGCTGGGAACGCCACGCCCGTTCAAATAACTCGTCAATTGGGCATATTGACCCAATTCATTTTCCTCTACTTCCCTAAAATCCATAAATACATGGCATTCATAAGCATCCAGGTGAAAATACAACCCTTTTTGTTGAATATCCTGGCTTCGGCGGATGTACTGTAGATTCGTAACGCTGTCTCTGAAAATGACATAATGGTTTGCTCCCCCCATAATCCCCAACCCCTCATACAGGTCCCTTTTCTCGATCTTTCCGGTTTTCTTGTTTAGAAAACTGGCTGAAGTTCTTAGCCAACCCTGCGTTGATCCAAAATGGTTATGATAAAGGACCAATGCCCGTTCGCGTTTACTGCCATTAGAATAAGCAAAGACATTTTCATCAACCCGCCCTTCACCGGTATAGAAACCATACAACAGGAATTGACTGACACCAGCGAACAACTCACGGCGTTTCAGAAGTGGAAATATTTCCTCTTGGTGACGTTGTATTAAATACATATCCGGCTCCTCATCCCAATAAGGCCGGTAGTATTCCATGCCGTATTTCTCTGCAAACCCTTGAATCTGACCATGGCCAAACATCGGCAGTCCAGGCATGGTTGCCATCAAGGCACAAATACCAAAGTATTTGTCTCCTTTTCCAAACTGTTCAATCGCTGTCTTCTCATCCGGGTTATTCATAAAATTGACATACCGTTTGAGGATTTGAGGGTCAAACTCCAGTGTATTTTTGATCAACAAACGATATTTGGCATTCTCCTCATTTCGCAGCATATTCATAAAAGCACTATTGTAAACACGGTGCATCCCCAAAGTTCTGACAAAAAAAACCTCCATCAACCAAAATGCTTCAGCCAGAAGGAGTGTGTCCGGCACATCCTGGGAGACTCGATCTACGACCTCGCGCCAAAATTCCTTTGGGAAAACCCTGTCGAACTCATCCTTGGTCAACCCTTGTTCCGCCCTACTGGGTATCGCCCCACCAGTGCCTGGCTGTGGAAACCATAACCGTTGGTAATGTTTCTTTGCCAAGGTCATCGCAGCATCAAAGCGGATGATCGGAAATTTTCGGGCGACATGCAGGATGGTCTGGATCACCTCTTCCCGCACCTCTTCTTTAAGATAGTTCAACTGTGCCGTATCATTCCAGGGCATACTTGTTCCGTCATTGCCGTGGTAAACGTACCTGGTCTCGCCATTGCGCTTGTTAACCCTTTTAAACACAACAGCGGCATCCGTGCGGTGATAGTAGTCGTCTTCAATAAAAATACCCACATCATCCACCGGGCTCAAATCGGGACCATTGAAGGAATAGCTGGGAAACGGACTATGCGCTGATGAAATGAACCAATCCGGATGTTCAATGACCCACTTTGAATCTATTCCCATGTGATTTGGTACCATATCGCTTGCCAAACGGATGCCGCGCTGCCAGGCTTTATCTCGCAGCTTTTGAAAGGCCTCATCGCCTCCCAAATCGCTTGCGATGACGTAATCCTTCAGAGAATACGCAGAAGCAACAGCTTCAGGATTGCCGCACAATTGCTTAATGCGTTTAGAAGCCTCACTGCGCTCCCAAAGGCCGATCAACCATAAGCCAGTAAATCCCCAACTTGACAGCTTATCCAATTCTTCATCTGGAATCTGGTCGAGATGTTTAATCTCACGTCCATAATTTTTAGAAAGCTGGTAAAGCCATACATAGGTGTTTTTCGCGATCATTACCGTCCGGGGCATCCAATCGCTGTCTGGGCTGAAATTCTCCTCATCCCCTACCGCCTGGTATGTCGGCACTTTGGACGGTCCAGCCCCCATCACAGCAACCCGAGTTTCCTCGCGGATCAGATCCAGTGAGTTTAATAACCTGTATAAATAATCACCGATCAAAGACCCCCATTTCCGTCGAATATATTCAAGCTGTCCGGTTAACGAATGCGGCTCAGCAATCGCTGGGCTGCGAAGCATTGTGATCAGATCCTGGTTGTCCGGACCAAACGTCGGTTTGTCTTCAAAAAATGTCCGCAATGATTCAACAATCTGACGATAAATGGTCATCTGAGTCATCCGCGTATCGTCAAACAATTCATCAAAAGAAGTAACCGCCGGATTTTTATTCGTGGTCCACAACATCAACAGTTCTTCAAGTGTAATGATTTTATTAGATATCCCATTCGTTCTTGAATCGAGATAGTCATCAACTTCTATCCCATCTCGATACACAGCAAGGGGCGGAAATTCTTCAATAAAGCGAATTAGGGTTTTTCGAATTTTCTTTTCCCCAAAAGTTACTTCTAAATGATCATACGCATCTTGAAATATTTTGGGATCAATCCTCTGACGGTATAGTGAAATAACGAGATGCAGTATTTCGTCAATTAATCCTATCGCGTTAATATCGCAGGATTTCACGGCTTGTTCTGGAAAATTGACCAAATCCCGCTTTTGATTGATCTTATGAGCAAATCTTCGCGCAGCCAAAAAATCAGTGAAAATCACGTTCCCATCGAAACGAAATAATGATTGGTCAAAATCATATTTCTCTCTGGCGAGACGGGAAACGTGAAATTCGTACATAGGTCATTTCTCCTTAATGAATGATGGCGTATTCAAATTATACTCGCGTCATTCTTGCACCTGAAACTCAAAATATGTTTAGTTTTCACGTTTAAAGATATTTGTTACAATATTGGAACCGCTGCCTCCGATGCTCTGCGCCATGCCAAATGTATGCCGTGGAACCTGAGTCTCTCCAGCTTCGCCGCGAAGCTGCTGTACCACCTCAACAATTTGGTACACACCTGTAGCCCCAACTGGATGACCCCGTGCTTTTAAACCGCCGCGCGTGGCAACCGGTATCCGCCCGCCCACTCGGATCTCGCCCTCTTTTGCCAGCACGGGGCCCTTACCGCGCTCAGCAAAACCACATGCCTCTAAGGACAAAGTTGCCATGATCGTAAAGGCGTCATGGTATTCAAAAACATCAACATCATCCGGTTTAATTCCGGCTTGTTCATAAGCTGCCTTGGCTGATTTCTCCGCAGGTGTCAGCCAGGTCGGAGCTTTGCGGTTATGGATTGAGATTGTATCTGTGGCTGCTGCTGAACCTGCGACAAGGATTCGGGGCATATTGGAGGGCACGATGTCACTCCTCACGAGCAGGATCGCTGCGGCACCATCCCCGATGGGAGAAGCATCCATCAGGTTGATGGGGTCGCAAATCATTGGTGAATTAATGAATCCCTTCTCGTCAATAGCTTTCTGAAACCGGGCAAAAGGGTTGTACACAGCGTTAGCATGGGCGTTGATGGAAAACCCAGCAAAATCAATCCCCTTCCAGCCGTATTCGTACATGTACCGCTTCATCAAAAGTGCATTCAACCCAACAAAGGATAATCCGTGGTCTATCTCCCAATCAGCGTCCGCTGCTGTCGCCAGAGCCGCGGTGATTTCATCGTTGGGAGAATCCGTCATTTTTTCCACGCCAACAACCAAAGCCACATCCACTTCACCAGAGGCAACCGCTAAATAACCCATTCTGAATGCAGCCCCGCCCGAACTGCAGGCGGATTCAATCTTCACGGCTTCGGTATACCGCTGCCCAATCCAATCGGCAATCAATGCGCCCAACTGTACCTGCTGATTGGCAATACTGGACATCATATTCCCCACAAATATGGTGTCGACTTGATTGATTTGAGCATCCGCCATCGCGGCAAGAACAGCATCTCCAGCTAATTCACGGAGAGACTTATCCCAATGCTCGTCAACTTTGGTTTGTCCAATCCCAATGATTGCTACATCTCGCATAAAATTAATGTCCTTTCAGATCAAATCACTCTGATTATAGTCAATTAATCTCTCAAGACCTATCATCTTCGCTAAAACGCCTGAAGTATAATCAATTACAACATATAAACAAAAATCTGGAGATGCATATCATGAAAATCCACGACATTTCCGTACCAATTTCTAAAGATCTGCCGGTTTGGCCAGGTGATCCTAATGTGGCTTTTCGACAATTATCGAACATTAAAGATGGAGAGTCATCCAATGTCTCTCAAATCCGCATGAGCGTGCACACCGGCACGCACATTGACGCGCCCAAACATTTTTTCGATTTAGGCAAAACTGTGGATCAGGTTTCGCTTAGCAAATTAATAGGTAAAACCCTGGTCATGGAAATCCAAGATAGTGTGGATGCCATCTCCGAAAAAATTTTAATGTCTCATCCACAACGAGAACTATTAGAACAATCAAAAAAAGTGCTCTTCAAAACCAGGAATTCTTCACTCTGGCATTCCAATCCATCCACCTTTTATGAAGATTATGTGGGAATAGATGCATCAGGGGCTGCTTTATTAGCTGAATTACGCCTTGATTTGATCGGTGTGGATTACCTCTCTGTGGCACTGTATGAGGAGACAACAAAGCCCCATCAAATTCTATTAGAAAAAGAAATAGTCCTTTTGGAAGGGATAGATTTATCTGAAATCAAAGAAGGCGAATATACCTTGTTTTGCCTTCCACTATTGATTTTAGGTTGTGAAGGCTCGCCAGCCAGGGCAATATTGATTAATTAATCCTTTTAGGGAACAAAATCTACCCCTCATGCGTCTTAATAATAAACAGAACTAAAAAAATTTTATGGAGGCACCTATGAGAAAAATCTTAATCAGTTTGGTTTTCACATCCTTATTGGCAATCTCAGCATGCAACGTTATTCCAAATGATAGCGAATCTGAAATTGAGGGCGGGTATATCAAGAGCAATCTCCAACGCGAGATGTCCCCACAGGTGGACCCTTCCCAGATTGAAGCCCTTGCGGATGCAAACACGGACTTTGCCCTATCATTTTTCGATCAAATCAGACAAGATGATGAAAATATCATCTTTTCACCGATCAGCCTTTCCTTAGCTCTCAGCATGGCGCTGGCGGGAGCAGAGGACGACACCAAAGCGGAGATGATGGACGCGCTTCAATTAATATTGTCTGAAAATGAAGTTCATCCCGCATACAACGCGCTTCTTCTTGCCATAGAAGCATCTCAAGAAGAAACACAAGAAGGAAATGAAGGCACTAATTTTCAACTCAACATCGCTAATTCTATTTGGGGTCAGGCAGGCTATGATTTCAAAGAAGATTTTCTGGATAAACTTGCCCTCAACTACGGCGCTGGCGTTTACAACGTGAATTACATCAACAATCCAGAGGCTGCCAGGATTGCGATCAATGATTGGGTCGAAGAGGAAACAGAACAAAAAATCAAGGATCTCATTCCCCCTGGCGCTGTTGACACATTGACCAGGATGGTTCTCGCCAACGCCATTTATTTCAATGGCTCATGGCTGCACCCCTTTGAAGAATCCGCGACTGAAGAGGCTCCCTTTAACTTGCTTGACGGGTCGCAATCGACAGTCGATATGATGAGCATTACAGGGCAAAGTTTTAATTACGGACAGGGTGAAAATTACCAAGCTGTGCAGCTCCCTTACCTCAGCCAGGATTTTTCAATGACTCTCCTGGTGCCTGATTCGGGTTCTTTGGCAGAATTTGAAGAGGAATTGAGTTCAGAGACCTTGGCTCCAATCCTCAACAATATGGTCTATCAGCCCGTTGATCTACAAATGCCAAAATTCGATTTCGAATCTACTGTGAACGGAAAAGAACCACTTTACGCATTGGGGATGGATGAAGCCTTCGATCCCGATGTGGCTAACTACTCAGGCATTACAGAGGTAGAGAAACTTTACATATCAGATGTCCTGCATAAAGCCACTATCACTGTGGATGAGGAAGGCACAGAAGCCGCAGCGGCTACCGCTGTCATTTTCGCTACGAAATCCGCCATGCCTGAAGAGCCTGTTTTGCTGGTCATTGACCGCCCATTCTTGTTCTTGATCCAACATCAACCCACCGGAACAATTCTGTTTATGGGGCATGTGATACAACCATAGGGGCAGTTGTTTTAAAAATAATAATTTCGAATATTAAAACAAAGAGGCTACCCTAGCAACAAAGGATAGCCTCTTTCAAGTATAAATCTGTCAATCCACATATATAATTATTACTCAATAATCTCTGGCATCGTCAGAAGGTGGTAAGCAAGTGTCTCCAGGTCACGCGCTTTCTTTGACGTTCCAAGCTGCTCCATAATCTCCTCAAAGTGACTGCGGATAATGACACTCTCGCCAATATAGGAAAAGAGGTCGGCTTCACCAGAGATAATATCACTTAGACCCATCTTCTCATAAAGCTCACTAACCAAGCCGTAACTCCACTGTTCAGAGATCTTAAGTTCATCTGCCAAATCACGGCGGCCAAGGCTGAAGATGAAGGCCAAACGTGCTACTTCCGCTTCGTGTTCGGTAAACCCAGGAATTTGTTTACGTCCATCTACGATCAACTTATTTTTAGGAAGCGGATAGTTCATATCTGCTGCCAAAGCAAATGTCCCAGGGGTAAAGACCCAATTCCCCTCATAGGCAAAAGTGATCACCCAACTTAGGGAGTAACCTACCTCGCTTTTCAACACATAACCACACACCCGTTCATCCCCCATCTGACGGATGATCCGCTCCTCCGGTAAAATCCCTGTCAATAATATTTTTGCTTTGTGATCCTTCTCTGCAAGGGATTCGCAAATTTCTGATATGGTAAAGTCCTCTCCAAACAAATCAACATCCAAAATCAATACATCAAAATGCTGATAATTATTGTTGAGGAATGCGCACAATTCAATTTGATTAGAGAATTCGCTGATTAATCGGGTTCGCCAATCGCGCACCATCAACAAAGCCATCCAATTTCTTGAAAAGACATCATCTTCCAAGATCGTAACAAGAATATCCTTATTCATGACCCACCGCCGCATTCTCTAACTGGGATGTACAATAGGGACAACGGGTTGCATTGATCGGTATCGCTTTCTGGCAGAAGGGACAATCTTTTTCTGTTGGTTCTTCCTTGTTCTTTTCATCAGTTTGAACGATTTTATTTTCTATTGTTTGAGCACTTTTAATAATTAGGAAAACACCTAAAGCTAAAATCAGAAAACTGATCAGGTCGGTGAGGAATTGTCCATAATTAAAGGTGACGGCCCCCACTTCTCTCGCCATTTGTAAAGTCGCATCTGAAGACAATGGTTCTTCACCCTGTTTGAGCAAGATAAAAAGATCTTGAAAATTTACGTTTCCCAACAGCAATCCTAGCGGCGGCATCAATATGTTATTCACAATTGAATTCACAACCGAGCTGAATGCCGACCCGATGATGATGCCAATCGCCAGGTCAATTACATTTCCACGAGCGATAAAATCTTTAAAATCTTGTAATGTTTTTTTCATGATTTCACCTTTCTTATTAGTCAAGCGCATTATTTCCAATTCTGATTATAATATGTTTAGTGTACCGATTATAATAAAATAAAGAATCAGTGAAATAATTAAAGTACGGATTAAAGAGAGGTCAAAATGAAACGTGTCGCAGTATTGACCAGCGGTGGAGACGCCCCGGGCATGAATGCCGCTATTCGTGCGGTGATCCGATGCGGTGTGGCAAAGGGTTGGGGGATGTTCGGAATTAGGAATGGTTATGCAGGCTTAATTTCCGGCAATATTCATGAGATGGGCACCCGCGATGTTGGCGGTATTATCCAAAAAGGTGGGACAATTCTCGGTTCAGCTCGCTGTGAAGAATTTAAAACCGAGGATGGTCGCTTGAAGGGCATACGCGCCTCGCGACAGCTTGGAATAGATGCTTTGGTCGTGATCGGCGGCAACGGCTCTCAGACAGGGTCCTATCATGTGCATAAACTGGGGTTTCCCGTTGTTGGCATCGCCTCCACGATAGACAACGATCTTTACGGCTCTGAAATGACCATTGGGGTAGATACGGCACTCAATATCGCCCTCGAAGCTATTGACCGTCTTAAAGTCACCGCATCCTCCCACCAGCGCGCTTTTCTTATTGAGGTAATGGGTCGTAACTGCGGATACATCGCTTTGATGTCAGGTATCGCAGGCGGTGCAGAATATATCCTCCTGCCAGAAATTAAAGCTGACCCTGAAGAGGTCGCCGAGAAATTGCGTTTGGCCTATGAACACGGCAAAGACCACGCCATGATCGTTGTTGCAGAGGGTGCAAAATACAATGCTGAGGCTCTGACCAAGTATTTTGAAAAGCATAAGGATCGGCTGGGGTTCAAAATCAGAGCCACGATCCTCGGCCACGTCCAACGCGGCGGCGATCCCGGCGCTTTTGATCGCTTGCTTGCCAGCCGATTGGGAAATAGCGCTGTTGAAGCCATTGACCGGGAAGAATACGGAGTCCTGGTCGGACTTATTAAGGGGAAAATCACAACCACCCCTTTAGAAGAGGTAGTTTCAAATAAAAAGGGAATCGATATGGAAATGGTCAAACTCGCAAGGATTCTGGATTAATCTGATTTGCGTAAAAACGCTTCGATGAAAGGATCAATCTCACCATCAAGAACAGCCTGCGCGTTGCCTATCTCATATTCGGTGCGGTGATCTTTGACCAATTGATAAGGGTGTAAAACATAAGAACGAATTTGAGAACCCCATTCCGCTTTGGTGTATTCTCCACGAAGTTCTGAGATTTTTTCTTCCTGCTCTTCCTGTTTCATTTCCAGTAATCGCGCCTTTAACACACGCATTGCGTTTTCCCTATTCTGCGTTTGGGACCGTTCATTCTGACAGGTCACGACCAAACCAGTGGGAATATGCGTCAGGCGGACAGCGGTGGCATTCTTCTGTACATTCTGCCCGCCGGCGCCTGATGATTTATAGACATCTATTTTTACATCTTCTGCAGAAACCTGGACTTCATCCATATCACTCATTTCAGGCAGGACTTCCACCAATGCGAAAGACGTATGCCGTCGATGTGCCGCGTCAAAAGGGGAAAGCCGTACCAGGCGATGCACGCCTTTCTCCGGGCGCAGGTATCCATAGGCTAAATTTCCACTGACGCCAATCGTCACGCTTTTAATACCCGCTTCTTCGCCAACGGTGCGGTCAAGGATATCAGTCTTATAGCCGTGCTCTTCCGCCCATCGCAGGTACATGCGTTCCAACATCTCCGCCCAATCCTGCGAATCTGTTCCACCAGCGCCGGCGTGAATCGCCAACAAAGCATTTCCGCGGTCGTACTTGCCGGAGAGAAGGGTATTCAGCTCCAATTGATCTATATCGCCTTCAATTTTTTCTACTTCGACTTCAAGTTCATTCAGCATCAACTCTTCTGCTATGTCAAGCAGCTCAAGCATATCTTCAGCTCGCTTCTTCAATACTTCAAAAGACTCAATCTCCTCCCTTAATTCCGCCTGCCGGATCATGACGATCTGAGCACGCTCCTGATTATCCCAGAGGTTGGGATTCTGCGCTTCTTCCTCCAGGCGCGCTAAGTCAACCTTCTTTGCATCTAAGTCAAAGATGCTCCTTCAGGTTTAAAATCTTTTTATAAGCCTCACTCAGTCGAGGTTCCAAATCTGCTGTCATCGTTCCTCCAATTATCCTTCAACAATGCCATTCACAAAGGCTTCACGGTCAAAGGGTTTAAGATCTTCTATCCCTTCGCCCAAACCGGCATACATGATCGGTAGATCCAACTGGCTTTGAATCGCAAAAGCCATACCACCTTTTGCTGATGTGTCCAATTTTGCCAGGACCACACCGTCGAGTTTTACCGCTTCCTGGAAGGCTTTTGCCTGCTGTAAGGCATTTTGCCCTGTCGTGGCATCTAAAACCAGCCAGGTGGCGTGAGGAGCGCCCGGTAGGGCTTTCCCGCTGACCCTATGAACCTTTTTGATTTCTTCCATTAAATTATAGCGTGTATGCAGCCGTCCTGCAGTATCAATGATAACCATATCCATATTACGTGCCAGGGCGGCACTGATCCCATCATAAGCTGCTGCACCTGGGTCTCCGTCCGGTTGACCTGCCACCATGGGAACATCCGCCCGTTCCGCCCAAATCCTGAGCTGGTCAATCGCTGCAGCACGATAGGTGTCCGCAGCAACGAGAAGCACAGATTTTCCCTCCTGTTTAAAGCTATAAGCCAGTTTTGCGGCGGATGTCGTCTTACCGGAGCCGTTAACACCTAACAATAGGATGACAAGGGGTTTTACAGAAAAAACCATTAACTCGGGTTTCGATAGACGATTGAGCAATTCCTCGCGCAATGCATCCAATACTTCACCCGTTTTGGTTAAGCCTAACTCATGAACCTTTGTTTGCAAGGATTCGACCACTTCGGTTGTCGTCTCCAACCCCATATCCGCCTGGATAAGCAGCGCTTCAAGCTCCTCCCAGGTTTCATCACTTAATTCGGACGCCCCCAGGAAATTAGCAATACGCCCAAAGGTGACTTTACGGGTTTTTTCAAGACCCTTGCGCCATTTTTCAATCACATTTTCACTCATAACGGCTCGATTATAACATAATGGGTTTTCAGGACTGCGATTCGTAATCTATTGCTAATTGCCCGCAACCAGCCCCGATCTCAACACCCCGGCGGAGGCGCACAGTACAGGGGATATGATGCGATTCCAAAATATCACAGAAGGAACGAACATTCTCTGGGTTCGATCCCTCCTTCCCAAATCCTTTCGTTGGGTTAAGGGGGATCAAATTCACATGGCAGAGCATATCTTTTATTTTTCGTGCCAGGATTTCCGCGTCAGCAGGAGCATCGTTGACACCGGCGATAAGGGCAACCTCAAATGTGATCCGGCGGTTAGTCTTTTTAATATAATATCGGCAGGCATTCAGTACATCCTCAACAGGATATTTCCGGTTGATGGGCATCATCTCTGAACGTAACTCATTATCTACAGTGTGCAGGCTGATTGCCAGGTTATACTGAGTGCCTTCATCTGCAAATCGCCTAATCTGCGGAACTAAACCTACGGTGCTGAGGGTGAAGCGCCTGGCACCCATGCCAAATCCTTCGGGGTTGTTCAACCGCTTCAACGCTGCCATTACATTTTCATAATTGTGAAAAGGCTCCCCCATTCCCATGACGACAACGTTCGTCACCTTATCATCCTCTTCTGCAAGCAGCCGGGCATAATACAAGACCTGGGCAATGATCTCCCCGCTGCTGAGGTTACGCCGAAGCCCCATTTGCCCTGTTGCGCAGAAGGTGCATCCCATTCCACAGCCCGATTGCGAAGAGATGCATAGAGTCCGCCGGTCATCGTAGTACATCAATACGGCTTCGATGAATTCTCCATCTCGCAGCTTGAATAATGTCTTGACAGTTTGTCTATCCTCAGATTTAAGTTCTCGCAGTGGTGTCAATGCTTGAAAATCAAAAATCTCATCCAGTTGATCTCTCAAAGCTTTGGGAAGCGTGGTGATCTCCTGCGGCGCTTGACGGAAATGTTGATAAACAGCCATCCAGACCTGCTTAGCCCTGAATCCTGGCTGCCCCAGAGCCTTCATTTGTCTTTCTAAGTCAGCATAACTCAAATCATAAATCAGCGGTTTCTGCATCATTTCTCAAAAATCAAATCCGTTAATTCCTGCACAATAACCTCCGGTTGTGGACTGAAATCACGAGCCTGAGCCAAGGTAGAGACACCCGTGAGAACCAGCGCAGTATGCATGCCCGCAGCCTGCGCGCCGGCGATATCCGTTTCAAGCCTATCGCCAATGGCTAAGGTTTCTTCTGGCTTCAATGCCAGCCTCTTAAGCGCTATTTCATACATCAATGGTTCGGGCTTTCCCATGATCTTCGCTTTCTTTCCGGAGGCAATTTCCAAAGCCCCAACAATCGTACCAGATCCAGGAAGAAGGCCTTCTGGGGTGGGATAGGTCGCATCCGGGTTTGTACCAATGAATTCGCAACCTGAACGGATCAGTAAAGAAGCATGCTTGAGTTTTTCATAACTCAAACCAAAATCAATGGAAGCCACCACAGCCTGCACATCAGCCTCGTCTTCATGGACGATCCGCATTCCATAAGCTTCCAGTGTTCTCTTCAGGCTGGATGAACCAACAACATAAACATTACAACCATTTTGATATTCTTCACTCAAGAAAATCCCTGCCGACTGCGCAGAATTAATCACCTGCCAATCCTCCAAATTGACACCGAAACCCTTCAATTTCTGATGATACTCTTCCACGGTTCTGCTGGCGTTATTAGTGGCAAGGATCACCTTGAGGTCAAGCTCTTCAATCCGCTTAAAGATCCCGGGTAAATCCCCAAAAGGTTGATGATCATTCCAGAGCACCCCATCCATATCAAGGATGAGTCCATTGATTGTGTCAAAATATTCAAAGATCATAACAGTTCCTGTTAAAAATGCCGGAAGGCTGAGAGCTTTCCGGCATCATCATCGTCCATTTGTTGCGTCTATTTCTCAGGGGGCTCGAGTACCTTATCAACCAGTCCGTATTTCACTGCTTGTTCCGCGCTCATGTAGAAATCGCGCTCCGTATCTGCAATGATCGTCTCGACATCCTGGCCGGTGGCGTCAGCGAGGATTAAATTAATCCTTTCTTTAATCCTCAGGATCTCCTTAGCCTGGATTTCGATATCCGAAGCCTGACCCTGCGTGCCACCCAAGGGTTGGTGCATATGGATCGTCGCGTGCGGCAGGGCATATCGCTGTCCTTTGGAGCCGGCGGCAAGGAGTACCGTGCCGAAGCTTGCGGCCACACCCACAGCCACGGTGCTGATCTTATTAGAAATCATGCGCATCGTATCATAAATAGCCATGCCGGCATAGACCTGCCCGCCTGGCGAGTTGATATACATTTGGATGCCGCTTTCCGAGTCTTCCCTGCTGAGGTACAGCAATTGGGCAACAACCAGATTCGCCACCTGGTCATTGATCGGCGATCCGACAAAAACAATGCGGTTCTTCAATAACAGGGAGTAAATATCATATGCACGTTCTCCGCTCCCGGAAGTTTCAACCACCATGGGGACAACGGATTTTATATCTTGATATGTCATGTTCACCTTCTTTTTATTCTCTTTATCCATTATCGTTCAATCAGTTTAATCGTCTGAGGTTTCTTCTTCGTCCTCAGTTTGTTCTTCATTCTCTTCAGTTTCTTCCTCGTTTGCGGACTCAACTGCTTCAACCTCTTCCCTTTCAGAAGAGACCGCTTCCTCGACTTCATCCTGAAAATCCGCTTCGTTACTGGTCTCATCTGCATCGGCTTCTTCTTGCACTTCCTCTTCAGGGATGGGCTGACCTGTAGCGATCAATTTGAGACGCTCCTGAAGCTGCGTTTTTATTGTCCTCTGAACGCCTTCCATGCTGATCGCCTGGGAAAATTCCTCTTTTCCCATTTGCTCCTGCATTTCTTTAGCGTTTCCAGATAAAAACACTTCGGACATGACCGCATTGATCTGTTTCTGCAGCATATCCTGATCTAACTTGATGCCTTCTGCTTCAAGCAGGGCATCCATCACCAGCGAGCGTTCCAATCGCTCCTTTGCTGTAGGGCGCACTTCTTCTTCCATGAAAGCATCTTCATCGGTTTCCCGCAGTTTTAGGTATGTTTCAAAGTCCAAGCCCTGATTCCCCAGCCGATATTTTATATCTTTGAAAACATGTTCTTCCTCATGCTCCAGCATCTGCGGCGGGTAATTCATCTGCGCATTCTTAGTGATCTCCTCCATGAGTGCGTTGAAATATTCATTGTCATAGGTATCTTGATGCTCAATCCGCAGCCGCTCTTCCACCGATTCCCTAAACTCTTCTGGCGATTCATAATCACCCAGCGATTTGACAAATTCCTCATCCAATTCTGGCAATTCCAATTCTTTGACGGATTGGACTTCTACGGTAAAGACGGCTGTTTTTCCCCGATAGTCTTCTTCTTTATAATTCTTGGGAAATTTATGCTGTATCTCTTTGTTGTCTCCAGCATTAAACCCGATCAGTTCTCTTGCAAATCCTGGATAAGGCCATTCATCTTTTGAGACTTTACCATCCTCCGGAATAATCACTTGCTGAGGTGTTTTGTCTGTTATCGTGGCATCTTCACCCTCTTTTGGATTGAGAAATTCACCGCTTAAACTGAAATACACCAGGTCGCCTTCCTGGGCGGGATGGTCAGCGGGGACTATCGTTGCGGAATTGCGCCGAATGTTGTTAATAAAATCGTCAACCTTATTGAGATCAAATTCTTCGAGTTCATGCGGCTTGCGAATCTCGCGATAATTCCCTAATTCAACCTCCGGTTCCAGTGGAATGATGAATACTAAACTGGGTGGGTCATATTTTTCGATTGATTCCAGGCTGCCCTGACTCGAAGGTTCAATTTCAGCCTGTTCCAGAATCTTCCCGTAATCATCATCCAATAAAATATCAATCGCCTCTTGCAAAATAGCGCCTTCGCCAAAATGATTAACGATCACGTTATAAGGCGCTTTCCCCGGGCGAAAGCCTGGGATCTTTGCGTTCTTGGCAATTTTCATTGCCGCCCGGCGTTTAAACCCTTCAAATTCCTGTTCTGAATATTCAACGGTTAATTTCGCTTGTCGATCTTCAAGTATTTCTTTTTCAAATTTCAATGGTTTGTCCTTAATATAATCAGTTTAAGAATCAACAAAGAGCACATTTTCAAACATGGCGGATTTTACCATATTACATATATAATTTCTATTAATTTTTTTCCATCCAGAAATATGTAAGAAATTAGAAGCAGTAGCTTTAAAATTCTTAATATTGGTATCCCTCATTCCTTATTACCAGGTGAATCAATAACAAGAAGCGTTTGTAAACGATCTAGTTCATTATATAAATTCTGATAAAAAGGTTTTAGATCTTTCTCTTTTATATCTAGTTTCTCAATAACTTCTGGCGGAATGGATTTATCAAGATGACGTTCCCATAATCCAACAAACCAACAAAACTCAGAATACCACTTTCTCGTTGATCTTGAAGCTAACCAGAATTTATCAGTGAATAGTGTAACCATTTCAATATAAAGTGGATAGATTTCCTCTGTGAACTTTTTATTCTCAAATTCCATACTTTTTTTATATGGCTCAAAATACGAATCTGAATCCACAAATGGCTTTGGCTTTTTATCACAAAGTTCACGCCAAGCCTCATCAGATGCAAGATTTAATTTATATCTTAACTCACTCTCAGCCCGAATTTTTTTAGAAGACCAATCATTGGTGAATAAAATTCTTCTAATTGTCGAGAAATATACACATTTTTTCTAATTTCATCATCTCTAGTTAATAACAACTCATTTTTGTATTTTTCTAGAGATTTATTCATTTTCTTTTCAATCCAAAATTTTTTCAATAGAAATATTAAAAGATTAGTTATACTAGCACCAATTCCACTTGCTATTATGAATTGAATGATTGAATTAATATCAAATTCCATAACCAAACCTTATTAAATAACTTAGCATCTATTCCCCCTCCTCATCCTTTGGTATTGAACAATCTAGTAGTGGGGAAGGAGAGGGTCGAACTCTCACGCGTTGCCGCACGTGATCCTAAGTCACGCCTGTCTGCCAATTCCAGCACTTCCCCTTTTAATTGCACAGGAATTATACGCGAGAGCGTTTTTATCGTCAATGATAGTTTGATAGAAGAGTGTAAGAAACATATTAATGGTCGAGTATAATAAGCAACCTGAAATTAAACAAATCACAAGGAGATTTTGTGACCCGTATTATCAAAACATCCACCCCCGGCAAAGAACGAGCCCAACTAAGTAAAGCTATCATCATCACCATTCGTGAATTCATGCGTCAAAAAGAGCCCAACCAAAGCACGAACGACATGATCGCTTTTATCATCATGGCATTAAAACATATTGCCATAGGTATTGATAAATCCGTGGAAGCATGGGAAAAGAGGGGGTATTGGGTGAAGGCGGACAAATATCGTATGGAATGGCAGTGGTCGGGTAAATACGCCAACGAATTGGAATCCGCATTCCAAAAAGAAAACTGGACTGCCATACCAAATTATTTAATAGAAATCATGGGAAAATTCAATGATATCAAAGTGAGTGACCGCCACAGAATGGGCAAACCCTGGCAGGGGGCGCACAAAGAATATCTATCCAGCAAAAAATGAATAATAACCTTTTGACCAACATTAATCTCTTACTCGACTACTCATCGCATAATCTCAATTTATGATTGATGGTACTATTGTGAAAGGATGAATGACAATTCAAACATTCGAATATGAAGATAATAGTAATATGGCGATAAATCGGAACCTTTACTCACCAACATTCATAAATGAAAGAATTCGTCTTTATGCCGCAAAACCGTATTGAAAAACATCCAATCCTTGAAGTTCCAGAAACTGAGACAATTGAATTTTATTGGCAAAACCAGCCCATCCAAGCTAAGGCTGGAGAAACGATTGCGTCAGCATTGATCGCCAACGGGGTTGACATTTTCGGTCATCACCCCAAAGACGGCTCTCCATTGGGGATATTTTGCGCGAACGGGCAGTGTTCTCAATGCCTGGTTCTGGTTAACGGCAGACCTGTTAAATCCTGCATGACCATAGCCAAACCCGGCATGTCTGTCATGCCCGCAGATGATTTACCTGATATCTCACATCTTCCTCTGGACGAACCGCAGCTTCAAAAGGATAAAGATAAACGCATTATTGAAATTCCTGTACTGATCATCGGCGGTGGCCCAGCGGGATTATCCGCTGCTACGGAATTAGGGAGGTTAGGCATTCAAACCCTGCTCGTTGACGATAAATCACGTCTGGGAGGAAAACTCGTCCTGCAAACACACCGCTTTTTCGGCTCCACGAAAGCTGTATATGCAGGCACTCGTGGGATTGATATTGCAAAAATACTGTCCGACCAGGTCAACGAATTAGAGGCAATAGAAATCTGGCTGGAAACAACCGCTGTTGGCATTTACGAAGAAAAAACTGTCGGATTGTGGCGTAGGGATCTGGACCAATACATCCTCGTGCGCCCCCAAATTCTTCTCGTTGCTACAGGTGCTAGAGAACGCAGCCTGCCCTTCAAAGGAAACACGTTACCTGGAATCTACGGTGCCGGTGCTTTTCAGACCCTGGTCAACCGGGACCTGGTCAAGCCGGCAGAGAACCTTTTTATTGTCGGCGGCGGCAATGTCGGTCTGATCGCGGGATATCATGCCCTCCAGGCTGGCATCAATGTCGTTGGATTGGTAGAAGCTATGCCCCAATGCGGCGGATATAAGGTACATGAGGATAAATTAGCCCGATTCAACGTCCCCATTCTCACGTCTCACACCATTCTGGAAGCCAAAGGAAAGGATCATGTCCAGAGTGTGATCATTGCCAAGGTTGACGAAGAATTTCATCCAATCGCCGGGACAGAACAGGAGTTCCCATGTGATTGTGTTCTCATTGCTGTGGGATTAAACCCGGTGGATGAGTTCATCCAAAAGGCGGAGGAAATTGGAATGTCTGTTTTTGCTGCTGGGGACGCCGCTGAGATTGCAGAAGCTTCCGCTGCGATCTTCTCCGGGAAAATCAAGGGGAGAGAAATCGCTCAACAACTGAACGAAACTATGGAAGAAGTTCCAGAAGAATGGCGGCATTTTGAATTTGTTCTGAAATCACATCCAGGCGAAGTCGACCATCCAATAAAGGAAACACAACCAGGAGAAGTCTTCCCTGTTCTGCACTGCCGCCAGGAGATCCCCTGCGATCCCTGTGCATCCATCTGCCCCTACGACCTGATTCAAATAGACCCCAATGATATCCGCAGCATTCCCCAATATCACCCACATGATGGGAAGACCTGCATTGGTTGTGAACGCTGTGTGGCTGTCTGTCCTGGATTAGCCATCACGCTAGTGGATGCACGGAAGGATATGAATTTCCCCATCGTGTCTATCCCTTTAGAGTTCTCAGAAGATTACATCCGCGTCGGTGATGAAGTTCGCGTTACCGACATCGAAGGCTCCGTTCTCGGGAATTATCCCGTGGTGAAAATTCTGACACTGCGTCAATTTTCACACACCCGAATTGTCCGTGTCAAAGTCCCTTCAAAAATCGCTGCCAAAGTCACTGGTATCCAACTCATCGCCGGATGGGAAAACGCCCATCAAACCTCGGAGAACTACTTACAGGAAACCGAACAAGAGAACATTGTTTGCAGGTGTGAGCGTATCACAGCCGATGAGATTCGCGAATTAATCCGAAGCGGCGTCCGAGATATTAATCAAATCAAAGCAGTCACCAGAGCTACGATGGGTGCATGCGGTGGAAAAACTTGCCTTTCAATAATAAAGAAAATCTTCCGTGAAGAAGGCGTGCCATTGGATGAGGTTACTGACCCCACACAGCGTCCTGTTTTTGTTGAAGTCCCCCTAGAAACATTGGCAAAGAATCAGCAGGAGGATGCCTAACCATGGACAAAAAGACATCAAAGTCCTATGACGTCATCATCATCGGTGCTGGTTCAATTGGCGTTCCTACTGCCTATTTCATGGCAAAAGCCGGCTTGCGTATCCTAGTCCTGGACATGCTGCCCAGCGTTGGACAAGCTTCCAACAAACACGCCATTGGTGGAATCCGCGCCACGCATTCAGATCCTTCAAAGATCCATCTGGGCAATCTCAGCCTGGAGACATTCTCAACATGGCAAGATTGCAACGGCGATGACATTGAATGGCGGCGGGGCGGCTACTCTTTTATCGCTTATGAGGACTTACACGCAACCACTTTGAAAGATTTGATCGCCTGGCAGCAAGCGCATGGGTTGGACATCCGATGGCTTGACCGCAGCGAGTTATTAAATATTATCCCCAACCTCAACCCTAAGAACCTGATCGGTGGCACTTTTTCACCCAATGACGGCAGCGCCTCCCCATTGATATCTGCTTTTGCTTTTCACAAACACGCACACGAATACGGTGCTGTGTTCCAATTCAATGAAAGTGTTCTGGATTTCATCACCACAGATAGCAAGGTTACAGGCGTTAAAACAAATCGAGGGGAATATCACAGTCGGTGGGTGATCAATGCTGCTGGTGGGTGGGCAAAACCCCTTTCAGCTAAACTTGGAGTGAATGTCCCTGTTGAACCTGATTCCCATGAAGCAGCTATTACCGAACCCGTTGCAAGACTTTTCGATCCGATGATTGTCGATATGCGCAACCGCCCTGGATCGGAAAATTTTTATTTCTACCAACACCCCACAGGGAAGATCATCTTTTGTATGACGCCTGACCCGCCCATCCTCGGCAACCACACCATTGCGTCAAGCGCCTTTCTGCCCAAAGCAGCTAGGCGGCTAATCGAAGTCATGCCCGTCCTAAAAAACATTCGCATCCGCCGTGTCTGGCGCGGCACCTACCCCATGACCCCAGACGGATCCCCCATCATTGGAGAGATCGCCGGCTATGAAGGCTATCTCCTCGCCGTAGGCATGTGTGGACAGGGGTTCATGTTTGGCCCAGGTGTGGGGCAACTCCTTACGCATTTGGTTTTAAATGAACTTGACGATGAGGATAAAATGATATTAGAAAGCTTATCATTTTACCGAAAATTTAAAACAGAAGAAGTTCTTAAATAGGGTTCATTTCAATGATTAAAGCTATTGTATTAGATATCGGCGGGGTGCTTATTCGCACAGAGGACCGCTCCTTTCGAAGTAAACTCGAGGAGAAATACGGCTTAAAACCAAGGGAAGCTGATAAACTCGTCTTTCATTCCAAACCAGCGCAAGCTTCGACCGTTGGAAAAGTTAGATATGATGCTGTTTGGGAACATGTTGCTAATGAACTCGCCTTATCAAAAGAAGAACTAATAGAATTTCAAAACCAATTTTGGGCTGGAGACCAATTAGACATCAATCTCATGAACTTCCTCCAGAAGGTCCATTCCAATTACACCACAGCACTGTTGAGTAATGCCTGGTTGGGTCACCGGCAAATCTTCGAAGAGGAATATAATTTTATTGAAGGTCAGACAGTAGACACTATCCTGCTTTCTGGAGAACTTGGCGTTGCTAAACCTGACCCTCACATTTATGCTATCCTTGCAGATACCATCCAATGCGCTTATGATGAAATCTTGTTTGTGGATGACTTTCTTGAGAACATTGAAGCTGCAAATGCTTTAGGGATTCACACGATCCACTACCAGCCTGGGATGAATTTGATTAATGAGATAAAATCAAGGTTGGATAAAAAACGATAACGCGATGAAAGAAGACACGCGATGCAATTTGAACAACTCCTAGAAAAACTGCCAGATAATTTTTCCGCGCTTGATATCGAACAAATAGAAAAAGCATATCATCTTGCAGAGAAAGCCCACGAGGGGCAGACCCTTGCCAGTGGATTGCCTTATATTTCCCACTGTACTGCTGTGGCGTCCATCCTGGCTGAATTATCCGTACCACCCGAGTTGATTATTGCTGGGTTATTGCATGATGTTGTGGAAGATACTGATATCACGCTTGATGATATAAGCAAACAATTCAATGAAGAAATCGCCAGCCTTGTAGACGGTGTTACTAAGCTGACTCACTTGCCAAACCTTCTCAGAGGGGATCAGCATATAGAAACACTGGAAATCTCGAAAGGAACTGCTCCTCAACATCGAAAATATCGTGAGGATGAAATTGCTGAAACACTTCGCAAGACCTTCCTAGCAATGAGTGATGATATCCGTGTTGTGCTGGTGAAATTAGCAGACCGGCTCCACAATATGCGTACGTTATCCTATTTGAATGAAGAGATGCAAAAACGGATTGCACAGGAGACTTTGGATATCTTCGCCCCCCTTGCCAACAGACTGGGCATCTGGCAATTTAAATGGGAGCTTGAGGACCTGGCATTCAGATATGTTTCCCCTGACAAATATAAGGATATTGCTGAGAAATTAGCTAACCGGAGGGCAGACCGAGAAAAACAAATTCAGGAAATTGTAAAACGATTGCGCGAAGAGCTAGAGCCTGAAGGGATCAAAGCGAAAATTTCCGGTCGGCCAAAACACATTTATTCCATTTACCGAAAGATGACTCGTAAAGAGATGCCTTTCGAAATGTTGATGGATTTGCGCGGTGTACGGCTGATTGTGGATGATGTAACCACCTGCTATAAAGCTTTGGGTGTTGTCCATATGAAATGGCGCCCAATTCCAGGGGAGTTTGACGACTATATCGCTGCTAAAAAGGATAACAACTATCAATCCCTTCATACGGCTGTCATTTTCGATGATGGCAAACCATTGGAAGTCCAAATCCGCACAGAAAAAATGCACGAAAGCGCGGAGTATGGTATTGCCGCTCACTGGCGATACAAGGAAGATCAAGCCCATATTAAGCAATCCTACCAGGAAAAGATCAGCTGGCTCAGAAGCTTGTTCACCTGGCAGCAGGAGGATGAAGATGCTGAGGAATTGGTCGAAGGATGGAAATCGGATGTCTTCAAAGATCGCGTCTATGTCCTTACTCCCCAGGGTGACATTATAGACCTGCCAGCTGGTTCCACACCTATAGATTTTGCCTATCACGTCCACACCGAAATTGGTCACCGCTGCCGCGGTGCGAAGATCAATGGGAAATTGGTCTCTCTTGATTATGTACTCGAAACTGGAAACCAGGTTGAGATCCTGACGGCCAAACGCGGCGGTCCATCACGGGATTGGTTGAATCCCAATCTCGGACTGGTTCGTACCAGCCGAGCACGTTCCAAGATCAAACAGTGGTTCAGGCGACAGGATAGAGAATCCAACCTAGCGCAGGGCAAATTAATGCTTGAAAAAGAATTCAAGCGCTTAGGCCTCCGGAATGTGCGTATCGAAGAAATCCTGCCGGAATTAAATATTAATTCCGTTGACGATCTTTATGTTGCCATAGGCTGCGGCGACATAGGCGTCGGTCGCGTGGTTAATAAGATCGCTGATATGGAAGAGGACGAGCTTGAAGATGAACTTGAGCTTGAACTCACAGAGGAGCCGCCAGCAGTCGTGCCGTATGATGCAGTGCGGGTCATGGGACTCAAGGGGATTGCCACTACCATGGCGAAATGCTGTAATCCAATGCCCGGAGACGAGATCGTGGGCTATATCACCCGCGGTCGAGGTGCCACAATCCACCGTCAAGATTGTCCAAATATTCTTCGTGTAACCGAGAAAGAACGCCTGGTAAAAGTATCCTGGGGACAACCCGGAAAGACCTTCACGGTACCCGTCCAGATTAAGGCATATGACCGTCAAGGGTTAATGGCGGACATCTCCAACATTATCAATGATGAAGGCGTCAGCCTGATTGATATGAGTATGAAGATGAATCAGCACTTAGCAGTAATCAAGCTTGTTCTTGGCGTCAAAGGTATCACGCAACTCAGCCGAATATTAACCAAGCTGGAAAGCCTGCCCAATGTGTTTGAAGCCAAGCGTCGCAGACCTGGATAAACTGCCCTGATCACCTTGAATGAATTATCAAAAGAAACCTTTACGAATTCAGAGTCATGGTGTAAAATCGCGTCCGAATAATCACATTATTGAGAAGTGACGAAGGAGGAAAGAAATGCCTCGCATACATTGTCATTATTTGGATTGTGTGTTCTTGGACGGGAAGTATTGTACTGCCGCAGCTATAGAATTGGATCCCGATACTGGATGTAAAACATATCAACCCAGAGATGATATCGACCTTGAGGATTGGGAGGAACACGAAGACCTAGATGATTGGGACGATATCGAAGACGAGAATGAAGAAGACATCTGGATAGATGAAGATGATGAAGAAGAAGATGATGACTTCATCGATCTGGAATTTGATGAGGATGACGAGGATTTTTAATTCATATATTCTCTCATCATTGTAGTTCAATATGACAGTTCATCAAACGACAGGGTGAATAAATATTTCACCCTGTCGATCTATTTAACGAACAATCAAAACGAGGTTTTCCTGATTTGATTGATTGAGTATAAAATTAAGTATAATTCTTAACAGGTGCAATGTATTAATGCTGCTATTGACATTAAAAATATCAAGGTGAGAATTGGAGTTAAAGAAATGCCAGAAAATGAATATCTTCCCTATAAAACGATCAATGTGTTCATTAATTACGAGAATTTAGAAAATGTAATGCAGGAAGTCCTTACAGGTTTGAATGGCCTTTCTAAAGCTGAGCAAATCTCATTTTCTAAATCCTTCAGAAAGCATGTAAAAGTCCTTGGTTTCCGGGACCCAATGCGTGCACCTTTGATGCTCAGGGTTAATGCCTTGGTGTCTGCGTTTGAAGAAAAAGATGAGGTTGTACCTTTCGCACTCTCCACCTGGGCAAAACTCAACGCTGATTTTGCTGAGAAAGTAAAGGCTTGGCTGGATTCGGAAGGGTGGAAAGACCTGGCAATGGAGCGTGAGTATGAAGAAACCAAAGGGTTTCTTGCCGAGTGGCCAAATAAACTCACTTTTGATAAACTCGTTAAAAAATTCAAGAAGGAAAACCCTGATGTATCATTTGAACGCGACGATCTCATTCTGATGGTGTTGTGGATTTCAGGGCAACTGCCAAAAGAACAATCTAATATATAATAAAGGGGTGACTATCAATTATCCTCTCACGGGAGTGAATATGGAATCAATTGCAGCAGAAAAAGATGTTGGAAAAACGACCGTATCGCCAGAAGTCTTGCACAAGATCGCGCGTTTGACGACGCTAAGCGTTCAAGGTGTCAGCAGGATGGCAAGTTCAAGAGGCGACTTAGAACAAATTCTTGGTAAGGAAGAATATAAAGGCGCCAAAGTCCAAGTCAAGGACGGCGACGTCTTCGTAGACATTTATGTAGTCTTAATGAGTGACCAAAATGTGCGCGATGTCAGTCGTGAAATACAATCCCGAGTCTCACGCGCGATTTCTGAAATGATTGGTATGGATGTTGGCGGTGTGAATATCCATATCATGGACATTGACTTCAACACATAATCTTCCCAACAGAATCGAACTTATTAATGAAATCCCGCACAAAAGCCCGCAGCATCGCCTTACAGATTCTTTATGAGGTGGATATTTGCGGGCATAAACCTGGGAGGATCCTTGAACTTCGCTTTGAAAAATTAAAATTGGACGATTCCCTTAAAAGCTTTATCAGTCAAATCGTCTCAGGGGTCATCGAATATAAGGACATTCTGAATGAGTTTATTGGTGACTTTGCACCAGATTGGCCTTTGGACCAGGTCGCTGTCATCGATCGAAATCTTCTCAGGATTGCGCTGTGGGAAATAGCCGTTTATCAAAAGACCCCTATCAAAGTGGCGGTTAATGAAGCGGTTGAACTTGCAAAGATTTACGGCTCTGATGGTTCTCACAGGTTCGTCAACGGCGTTCTAGGTGCATTCATTGATAATCTTGATGAAATAAAAATTAGTATGGAGATTGATAAGGATGAAAGCGAAGCTTAGTCATTTTTCATTTAAGAAAAGATCAGGCTTTCGTTTTGCAGTCATCATTGTCATCCTGTTTCTTTTATCAAGCTGTGCCTTTCCGGTTAGCAGAACAAAGTCAAAATCAAGCCAGTCAGCGGGTGATTCAAACCTGTTGAGTATTCAGTTCAGCCCACAACTCCCCTCACCCTTAGCAGAAGGCGAAAGAATAGGCATCGAAATACTGGACGAAGTCACAGGCTTACCCTATAACACCCGTCAATATGAAATGGCAAAAGTCAACGATTTCCAATTTGCAACATCCTTATCTTTCCCGGCAGGGACGGTTGTCAAGTATCGCTACATAAAGATCAGTGATGATATTACAACTGAAGCAAAAGCAGACGGACATCCCATTAGATACCGTATGTATTATGTCGATCAGGAAAATTCAATCACAGATATCCTATATTCATGGGAAGGAGAAGCAAGCAAGAATCCCACCGGTACTCTTTCAGGTACTCTCATGGACAGCGAAAGTGATCAGCCGATCCCAGACATCCTTGTGAGTGCAGGCGGACAATTGACATTCACCGATGCAAACGGACGATTCTTAATCCCAAATCTAACATCGGGAACGCATAATGTCGTATTCTACGCCATTGATGGAAAATACAAAACCTTCCAACAAGGAGCAAACATTTCAGCTGGAATGAACACCCCTGCACAGGTTGCATTAATGCCAATGCACCTCGTCAATGTCACTTTCCAAGTCAGTGCACCCATGGATGCTCTAGGTGCGCCGATCTATATGGCTGGCAATATCATTCAACTAGGAAATACTTTTTCAGATCTCAGCGGTGGAATGAATATTGAGCCTAAACGTATGCCAATGCTAGCCCCGCAGGAGGATGGTTCTCTCAGTATTGAATTGCAGCTTTATGCAGAAACAGACTTACGATATAAATTTACCCTGGGCGATGGGTATTGGAATGCTGAACAACAATCTTCTCGGGGTTTTCGCCTCCGCCAACTCGTCGTTCCCAATCACGACTTGAGAATTGAGTGCACTATCGATACATGGCGGTCTTCGAGCGCAGCACCCATCACTTTCAACATCTCAAGTCCTCCCAACGGTGAGAGTCAAAAAGAAAAATATATTCAATTTAAAACATCACAATGGACCGTACCGCTGCCACTTTGGCCCTTGGGAAGCGGTAAATATCTCTATATTCTCTATTCACCTCTAGATACCTCTTTTCCCCTATCCTATCGCTACTGCCTATTTGCAAATTGCACAGAGACCCCAAACTTAGACGCAGAAGAAAACCAAATTCTACCCTCTGAAACAGACCAATCCATCAACGATACGGTAACCTCATGGGAAACTATGCTTACAGCAACTCAACTTACTGAGGTTATATCAGCAAATATCCCCCAAAAAGATAATAGTTATAAAACCGCTATTGAATTAACACCACAAATGGATCCCTCCTGGTTGACCTATGCACCGATCGGGTTATCTGTATTTTCAGAAGGTGGCATCAATCACGTTATTTATTCACCTCAATGGTTTGTCCAGTCCAACGCACCCAACCTTCTGCCAAGCATTGGAAAAACGCCGTTCTTTTATGAACTCACAAAGATGATAACAGCAACACAAACTCTGGGGATGTCAACCAGCATCTTTCCACAACTTGGTCCTACCCAGGAAATCGCATCCTGGTGGAACTCTCAATCCCATGATGCAGCATGGTGGGATCGATGGTTCAACTCATACGAAAGATTTGTACTAAACTATGCGAAAACAGCTGAAATATCGGGGGCTTCAGCTTTAATTATTGGCGGAAAGGCTGTCTTGCCTGCTCTTCCTGAGGGTATATTCCCAGATGGCAGCAAATCGGATGCGCCAGATTCGATCAATGAACGGTGGCAAACCTTGATATCGGATATCCGAGAGGCTTATTCAGGTCAATTGATTTGGGCGATCAATGCACATCTGGATATAGACCCTTTACCAGCTTTCATTGACTTATTAGACGAGGTCTATATTTCCATTGACAGCCCCCTAGCGCAGAGTCAAGACCCCAATTTCGAAGAAATCTCTTCAAGCTTCAACACCATAATCGACACTCTGATCTATGAAGTCTACCGCAGCTCACTAAAACCCATTTCAATAGGATTAGCATACCCTTCCGCAGATGGCGGTACACAAGGCTGTTACCTTGTGTCTGGAAATTGTTATAATGACGGTCTTTTCTTGCCTTACGAAGTATCATCCACCTCTGTTGACCTCGATGAACAAACATTGATTTATAATGCAATCATACCTATTGCCGCAAGTCGAGAGTGGATCACCGGCATCACCATAAGAGGGGCAGAGCCCACCATCATCTCACAGGATGCTTCCTCCTCTATCTCAGGAAAGCCCGCTTGGGAAGTCATTCGATACTGGTTTTCCGGTTTGAACACAACAGATTAATCTTAATAACATGAATTTTCAAGGAAGGCGGAGCAGATCATGCCCCAGTCACTAGAACAATGGTTAGCATCAATCGGAATTGTTCATCATCAACGCATTGTCCACAATCCAGACTGGTCAACCCTAGTCACCGAAGCGCTGCTTCATCATGAGGGAGAATTAACCCACGACGGTGCTTTAGCGGTCACGACGACACCCTACACAGGACGGTCTCCTGATGACAAATATATCGTGGATTATGGTGACCGTTCAGATCTTTGGTGGGGAGATGTCAACAGCCGAATATCTCCAAAGGCATTTGTCAAGCTGCAAAACCGAATCACAGCCTATTTGAGCAATCGTGATTTATATGTGATTGATTGTTTTATCGGCGCGGATAAAGCCTATCAACTCTCTGTCCGCATTGTTGCAGAGTTCGCATGGCAGGCGTTGGCAGGTCAGAATCTTTTTATCTATAATGGTAAAAAACATGAGACCAAACCGGATATGGTCATCCTAGCTGCTCCTGATTTTTACACCCAACCAGAAATCGACTCCGTTCAGTCCAAAGCGGCTATTTGTCTGGACTTGCGAGAGAAATCTGTGCTGATAGCAGCGTCAAAATACGTTGGCGAGATTAAAAAATCCGCATTTACATTGATGAATGCCCTCCTTCCCGAATCAAACGTATTACCTATGCATTGTTCAGCCAATGTGGGCGAAAAGGGTGATGTCGCTTTATACTTTGGTTTATCCGGCACCGGAAAAACCACCCTGTCTTCCACTCCGGATCGAAAGCTGATTGGCGATGACGAACATGGATGGGGTGACAATGGTGTATTTAATTTTGAAGGTGGCTGCTATGCAAAAACGATCCGTTTGAAACCGGATTTGGAACCAGTGATCTGGCAAGCCGCCAACCAATTTGGCACCGTTCTTGAGAATGTTGTCATCACACCTGAAGATCGTCGTGTGGATTATGATGATGCACGTTATACTGAAAACACCCGGGCAGCTTATCCGCTCTCAAGAGTTGATAACATCGTCCCCGGAAGCGTGGCAGGCCATCCGAAGAATATCTTTTTCCTCACTGCAGATGCTTTCGGGGTCATGCCCCCGATTGCAAAACTGACTTCCGAAGAAGCAATTTATTATTTTCTCTCTGGTTACACCTCAAAAGTCGCTGGAACCGAACGCGGTGTCGGACAAAAGCCAAAAGCCACCTTCTCAACCTGCTTCGGCGAACCCTTCCTCCCCCTCATTCCCAATATCTATGCTGAGCTGCTCAAACAAAAGACTAGCCAACATGGAAGTCATATCTGGTTGATCAACACTGGATGGACAGGTGGGGACTATAATACTGGATATCGTATGCCCCTCCCCCATACCCGGCATATGGTCAATTGGATCCTTTCAGGACAACATAAACAAGCCAGTTATCATAAAGATCCCATCTTTGAGATTGAAGTTCCTGACTACATCGAGGGCATACCTGAGAAACTTTTATATCCAGAAAAAACTTGGGAGGATAAAACTGAGTTTGCGAAAGTTGCCCATGCTCTCAAGAATGACTTTGAAGAGAATTTTAAAAAGTACAAACCATACCTCAATGAATAAATTCAATGTCATCGAACAAAATCCAAACTACCAGGTAAGCTAAAAGAAGATGTATGTGTTACACTTCTTTTTTGAGCTGTGAGTAAAGATTAGCTCAATATCAGGCTCAAATAGCTTAAATCATCCCTAATACCGATCGAATGAATCATCCAAGACTACATCGAATAAGACGAATAATTCATAGAAATTCAACAAGGAGCATTTATGGATAAATTTATCATCAATGGTGGGATACCGCTCAGAGGCGAGCTCACACCATCCGGTAATAAAAACGCAGCACTCCCCTTGCTTGCCGCCAGTCTACTCACATCTGAACCCGTGATCCTGCACAATCTCCCGGGCATCCTTGATATCAAAACCATGATACAACTCCTAAAAAGTCTTAACGTTCAAATTGAGACTTTGGACGATTCCTCCATAATGCTTGATGCCAGTAACATCAAACCTGCAGACCTAGACCCTAATCTCTGCCGCCAAATTCGCGCATCAATTCTCCTCGCAGGTCCCCTCATAAGTCGTGTCGGGGAAATATTTCTGCCCCCTCCCGGCGGCGATGTTATAGGACGCAGGCGTCTCGATACGCACTTCCTAGCACTTTCCAATCTAGGCGTGCAGACGCAATATAGCAACGACCAATTCCACTTTAAAGTTAATGCCTTGACAGGAGCCAATATTCTGCTCGATGAAGCCTCTGTAACGGGAACAGAAAACACCATTATGGCAGCTGTTCTTTCAAAAGGTGATACAGTCATACAAAACGCAGCCAGCGAGCCACACGTTCAAGAATTATGTCAATTTCTAAACATTCTTGGAGCAAAAATTGAGAATATCGGATCTAACACCTTACACATCACAGGTGTGGACAGCTTGCATGGCGGTGAGTTCACTATCGGACCGGATTACCTGGAAGTCGTCAGCTACATTGGCGCTGCTGTTGTAACTGGCGGATCAATACGGATAAAAAATGCAGGCGTTGAACACCTGGCAATGATTCATTTCATCATGAACAGATTGGGTGTTCATTGGGAAACCGCAGGAGATGATATCATTGTTCCAGAAGATCAGGTCCTCGAAATCGAGCCGGATCTGGGAAATGCAATACCCAAAATCTCGGTCATGCCCTGGCCATCCTTCCCAACGGATTTAATGAGTATTGCCATTGTCATCGCGACACAATCCAAAGGCAGCATCCTCTTCCATGATTGGATGTATCCCTCAAGAATGTATTTCACGGATAAACTAGTTGGGATGGGGGCGCAAATCGTGCTTTGCGATCCACACCGTTGTATTGTTCAGGGACCCACCGAATTGAATGGGGAATATCTTGAGAGTCCCGATATCCGTGCGGGTATGGCATTGGTTATTGCTGCTCTATCTGCAAAAGGGAAAAGTGTAATCCGAAACATCGGTCAGATAGACCGCGGCTATGAAGAGGTTGACCGAAAACTACGTCAATTAGGCGCAGATATTCAACGACAAAGCAATTAATATCACGCTTATAAAGTAAAAAAAGCGCTCAAAGTAGCGCCTTTTTTATTCTTGTAATCAATCAGGTTATTTTGCTTTCTCGTGATCCTTTACAACCTCTAAAAATTGATCTATAACATCACGAAGCATGGGCTCTGGAAGAGCGCCTACCTGCCTGTTGACAATTTTACCGCCATAAATCAACAACATGGTGGGAATGCCTTGTACGCCATATTTCATCGCCCACTCTGGATTCTCATCCGTATTTACCTTAGCGACAATTAATAGACCAGCATTCTCTTTGGCAATTTTTTCTAAGGTTGGCGCAACCATCTTACAAGGACCGCACCACGGGGCCCAAAAATCAACAATAACCGGAAGCGATGATTCCAAAACCGTCTTTTCGAACGCTTCGTCCGTCACATGAATGGGTTCATTTACCATTTATATCTCCTCATAATTGTTTGATAATCGCAGTATAACATAAGTCTCATCTGTCAATGTAAAATTTATGTAAAAATTCTGACTACTTTTGTATTATTTATATTAATTCTTCAAAACGACCTTAAACCTGACAAGAGAGCTTTGATTTTTTCAATAAATGGGGGACCTAATATAAATAATCCGATAATCACAGCTGATAAGGCAGCGATTAAAACAGCAGCTGCACCAACATCTTTGCCTACTCTAGCAAGAGGATGTAGATTCGGGCTGGCAAGATCAACGACAATTTCCAATGCGGTGTTCAGAAATTCCGCGGTCCATACCATCGCTATTGTCAATATTAATACTCCCCAATCACGTAATGGCAGTTTCAGCCAAAAAGCTGTCAATATTACGAGCACTGTTGCAATGGTGTGGATCCAGGCATTTCTTTGTGTGCGAACCACATGCCACCAACCCAAAAAAGCATTCTTAACACTTGACAATCGCGAACGTATGAAATCAAACTTCACAATCGCTCCATCCTAGTCTCAAACGAATAGATAAAATAATCATTTCCGCGTATGATAATACGCATCATTCAATAGAATAGGCAATTCCCAGGGGTTTGGGCCCCGAATGAGTTGCCAGTACACAACCAACTTTTGCTGTAGAAATTTTCACTTGATGATTAATGGCTTTAATTCTCTCCTCTAAAAATAAAGCTTCGTCATCACAATCCAATTGTGTAATGATCATTTGTCCAATATTTGAAGATTCCAATTGTCTCTTGAAGTAATGAAATAACACCTCAACGGCTTTCAATCTTGACCCGTGAACCTTTTGAAGCACCCCCAGTGTACCATCAGGGCGGACATTTAAAAAAGGATGAATATGCAAAAGGCTTGAAACAAAATGATCGATGGCTGAACAGCGGCCACCATGATAAAGATAATCTACCGTATCGAGGATAAATATGCCGCGAGTTCGTTTAATAAGCTGTCGTACTCGACGAGTAAGCTCATCAAATTCCATACCCGCATTTCGCCATTCTGCAGCTTTAAAGACAACCTGACCATAGCCAGTAGAAATGCTTAATGAATCAATAAGTTCCACCTCTCGATCACTTATTTCCTTTATCGCTAATTGGGCATTTCTATATGTTGTCGAAAGCATACTTGAAACACTGATATAGATAGACTTCCCTTTTCTATCAAAAAAATCCAGAAAATCACCAGGCGATGGAGCGGAAGTCGTAGGGTATTTGCCTGTTTCCCTCACTCGATCAAAAAGGAAATGTGCATCAATGTCTTCACCATCTCTGTACATTTTTCCATTCACTTGCACATACATCGGAATGACATCAATATTGAGTCTTTCGCGTTGTTCTTTAGACAAATCAGCTGTTGAGTCTGTCAGTATATGAATCATAATTAAGTTTAATTTTCGCTTCCAATAAACACTTCATCTGATTATACCAATTAATCTGGTTGCAACCCATAAACTAATTATTTCTAGATATTTATATCAAGTAGGGTATAATCTTTATTCGCTGATAAGTTATAATTTTTATTGTCCATGTAGTTGAGGCGAGTAAATGGTTTTTGTTGAAATAGAATTAAGTGAAACATACTGGAAATCTCTGGAGATCAATCAAAAAGATATTGAGTATCTTTATTCATTCTTATTAGAAAAAGAAACTCCACTTCCATCCAATCAATTAGCAGAAGCGTTGATCAAACAGAGAATCCAATCCGAAAAAGAACAGCTTCAGAAAAAACAACAGCAGAACGGGGATATTTATCTACCAAAATTAGAATTTCACATCGGAGATAAAATTCAATTCCCAGCCAATAATTGGGTCGGTGGGGTAGTGACTGACGTCAGAGAAGGTAACAATCCGGAGCATTCAGGATTGAAAGTGTTGACTGTTGACCTTGAGAATGGACAAACACGTCAATTTGCATCAAACCTGACAGACCACAAACTTAACCAGGCTGCCAACACAGTCACTGACATCAAGGGCGAAGACGAACAAGAAATTATCGAAAATTTCGGTGAAGATATTATTAGTAAGTTAGAAGAAGCATTGGAAGAGAACAAAGATCTTGTTCGAATCGGCGCAAAGTGGTTTCCTAAATCACTTCTTATTAAATTCAATATCGGTCATCTCAACCTCGCTGAAGCAGTCCTGGATATGCATGACGGTGGCCCTTTAGCTGTAGAATCTTTACTTGAACAACTTGAAATTGATACCGACGATCCAGATGAATTGGTACGTTTTTCATTGAATTATGCCCTTCAGGAGGATCCTCGTTTTGATGAGGTTGGGCCAAAAGGAATTGTCAAGTGGTTCCTCAACCGCCTTGAGCCAGAACCCGTACGAGAAAAACCTATTGAGTTGAGATATACTCCCATTGATTATGACCGTTCTGTTCTTTCTAAAGATATGCTGAGAGTGGAACAAGGCATTGATGACGAATTGATCGAAAACACTCCTGATAAATCACACTCACAAGAAATAAAAGAAGTAACCATCGCACTTAATTACCCTCACTGGCGCGTCGGCACGATACCGCTAACAGCACGCACCCGCACCTTCTTTCCCACAGCCCTTGAAACGCCGCGGGTGAAATTCACCCTGATTGATGCTGAAGGCGATGAAATCTCAGCTTGGGTAGTCCGTCCTTACAGTTATGTGTACGGTTTACGGGAATGGTATAAAGAGAATGAATTAATGCCCGGCAGCTTGATTAAGATTAAACCCGGGAAAAATCCTGGAGAGGTGTTAATCCAAACCGAAAAGAAACGATCAAATCGAGAATGGATTCGAACTCTGCTTATTGGTGCTGATGGTGGTATCGTCTTCGCGATGCTCAAGCAAACGATTACAGCAGATTTTAATGAACGAATGGCTATCGCTGTCCCATCCACAGAGGTTCTGGATGAATTATGGCAAAAAAGAGCAAACAATCCTACCCCACTCAAGCATGTTTTGGTCAGCACGATGAGAGAATTGGCGAAATTGAACCCCCAAGGTCATGTTCACGGAGTTGAACTTTACGCTGCCCTAAACTGCATCAAACGATCACCGCCTGAGCCTATTTTTAGCATGTTGGCGACGAATCCTGAATTTTCTGCTGTTGGCGATCTATATTTTCGTCTGAGCGATAATTCATAAGGAAAGGAAATAAATGGATTCGAAGCGAAAAAGCCTGATTAAACCAAAACTGACAACTCCATTCAAAATTGATTTTGACTGGTGGAAAAAACATGACCGTGATTGGCGTGTTTATCTTCGCAGCTTCCTTTGTGAGGAACATCAGCAGATGTTTGAGAATATGGACAATGATGAAAATATTGACTGGGTGGATCCTGAAACTGGTGAAGTTACTCAGGTTGATGGACTTCAGCATGTTCTTACCACACATTGTGCAAAACAAGAAAATTTCCTAAATTCAAAAATGGCACTTGTAGATTCTGTGTTTAGGGTCTTCCTTGCCAATGGTAACAAACCAATGACACCGGAGGAATTGGGAGAGACACTGAACCGTCCAGCATCCACAATCTTGCGGACCTTATCTGGTTTACGTGTGTATAAAGGTATACGCCCGTTCCAGGAAGAATGAACGTGTTATAATAATTCCTCTAATACCGCCCCTGTAGCTCAATTGGACAGAGCACTGGACTTCTAATCCAACGGTTACAGGTTCGAGTCCTGTCAGGGGCGCTGTGTAGACATAATAGCAAAACACATTGATCCAAGAAAAGCCGAAGGAATTCCTCGGCTTTTTTTAGGTATAATACAAAACAAGTAACAAAATAATAGAGAAAGGTAAATCTAATGAAATTAATACTTCGATGGCTCATCATCGCCCTATCCCTTTATGTCGCAGTTCTTATAGTTCCGGGAATTGAAGTTGCGGGAAACGCCTGGGTAGCCTTTTCAGTTATGGCTATCGTATTAAGCTTGGTCAATGCCGTTATCCGACCGATATTAAAGTTTCTCTCCTGCGGATTTATTATCCTCACCCTGGGATTGTTTTCCCTTGTGATCAACGCAGTAACCTTCTGGTTTGCCTCTCAAATCGCCCAAAATTGGTTTGATGTCGGCTTTCGTGTTGATAATTTTTGGTCAGCGCTGTTAGGCTCCCTCATCGTGAGTATCGTCTCAGTAGTCCTTTCTCAATTTCTTTTTGATGAGAAGAAATGAGGGGCTATCCTGGGGTTGTGCACACAGCTTGCACGATTCAATTAAGTCGAGTATACTCTAACGCTGTGCTGGAAATCTATTAACCAGCATCATCAAAGAAGCCAAATTTTATATCGGTTTCTTTCCGTTACCCAACCGTCCACGACGGTCAAGAGTAGCAAACCCAAGGAAAGGAGATTCCTAATGCGACAATATGAATTAATTATCATCATCCAACCTGACATGGATGAAGAGACCACCAACGGGGTGATCGAGCGATTGCAAGGCATGATCACTGCCAATGGCGGCGAAATCCTCAACACAGAACTGTGGGGGTCTAAGCGTTTGGCTTACGAAATCCGAGGTTTCCGTGAAGGATATTATGTCTATATGGATGTTCAGTTCAAGCCTGAATTCGGTACTGAACTGAAACAAAGCCTGCGTTACATCGAACCTGTCATCCGTCACATGCTTATTAAGAAAAATGATTAGTTGAAGGTTATCATTGAAAGTGAGCGTAACCATGGCACGTGGATTGAACAAGGTTATGATCATCGGGTACCTCGGCAGAGATCCCGAAATGAGGTTTACCCCCTCAGGAAAATCCGTTGCCAACTTTTCTGTGGCCTGCACCCGCTCTTGGTTGAATGCAGATGGTGAAGAGCATTCCGAAACAGAATGGTTTAATGTTGTCGCCTGGGGGGACCTTGCTGAAATATCAAGAAAATATTTGTCAATAGGCAGCCTTGTCTATATTGAAGGTCGTCTACAGACTCGTACCTGGAAAGATAATGAAGGCAATCAACATAAATCAATTGAAATAACAGCTCGCGATATCATGTTACTAAATGGTGATGACATTAAGGAAAATCAAAAAGAATCTAATGAGTCAGAAGATACTGAACATCAAGCCTTCTGACAATATGAAACATATTTAGGAGAAAACAAATGAGTAATTATCAAGGAAACCATTATTATTCTCGTATAAAAGTTTGTCAATTTTGCAACAATAAACATCTAGAAATCGATTACAAAAATGTCGAACTGTTAAAACATTATATTGATGATGCGGGAAAAATCCGTCCACGCCGCCAAACCGGAGCGTGCGCTAAACATCAACGTGAAATTGCAAAAGCAATCAAGAACGCTCGACACATTGGCTTGCTGCCCTTCACTGGAAAGTAATTGAATAATCCATTCACAGAAACAGGCTAAAAACATGGCAAATCCAAAAGAGAAAAGGCAGTTCAAGACCAAAAAACATCTCGCACGTGAACAACGAGAAGCCAGGCAAACTCGCATTATCATGGTTGTTACAATCGTGATTGGTGTTATTGTTCTTGGACTAGTAGCCTATGGACTGATTGAAAACCTTGTCATCCGACCCAATAAAACAATTGCGAAGGTTGGCGATAAAACGATCAAGGTCAGTGAATTTGAATCCCGAGTTGAATATAAAAGAGTTCAAATGCTGAACCAATCATATCAGTATTATATGTTGTATCAACAATTTGGTGGGTATGGTCAATCCTTCCTCCAAACCGCACAAAATTATGCCACTCAACTAACCCAACCCGTTGCACTTGCAAGTGATGTTTTGGATGAGATAATTGACGGCATTATCATCAGGGAAGAAGCGGCGAAAAAGGGTATAACCGTCAGCCAGGAAGAAATAGATGAAGCGATTCAAGCATCCTTTGGTTTTTTCCCCGAAGGAACTTATACACCCACTATCACGGCAACTATTGAATCTACACCTACTTATTCTGAAACACAACTCGCATTGGTGACATTGACCAATACGCCTACTGAAACACCTGAAGTGACACCAACCCCTTCAGAAGATGTTGAAACGACAAGTGACGAGGTGACCTTAACAGAATCCAGCGTAGAGGAGCAACCTATAGACATCACAGAGATGCCCGCTGAGACGCCAACACCCGACCTTTCACTGACAATAACCTTGACACCAACCATAACACCTACACCAACATTGTATACCACTGAAGTCTTTGGTGAGAATATCAAAGAATTCAATAAATCTTATTCAACCTATGATTTCGATATCAATGCACTTCGAGATATGTATGAAGTCAAACTGTTGAGTGATAAACTTTTAGAGGTTATAACTAAAGATATGGTTCCAGTTGAAGATCAGGTTTGGGCAAGACATATCTTGGTTGAAACCGAAGAAGAGGCTGAGGAAGTCTTGTCTAAATTGGATCAAGGGCTGGATTTCCACATGCTTGCAGCTGAACATTCCACAGAAGAGTCCACCAAAGATAAAGGTGGCGATCTTGGATGGTTCAATAAAGACACGATGGTTGCTGAATTCAGCGAGGTAGCTTTCAGTCTCGAAGTTGGCGAAATCAGTGACCCAGTTGAAACTTCATTCGGATTCCACATTATCCAAGTCCTGGGTAAACGAGAATACCAAATCTCCCCTGAAGATTTTGAACAGGACAAACAAGTAGTCTTCAACAATTGGATTGACCAAGAGCGTAATGCCAGAGATGATATAGTTATCTTTGATGAGTGGGAAGACTTTGTGTCTGATAAACCCGAAGTCCCTCAACAGTTCCTCATCCAACTTTATCAAGCTGGCACGGGTCAGTAATCAAACAAGATTATTTAGAAATCGGGAGGGCGCCTACAATAGCGCCCTCTTCTTATGCTTTCACCTCTCATATCCCTATTCGAGGTATGTTTCATCAACATCTTCTAATTTCAAGCTTATCATCTGGCTGGTTGAATCACGTCCCATAGTGACGCCATAGATAACATCCGCAGCTTGAACTGTATGTCGGTTATGGGTGATAATTACAAACTGCGTGTTCTGAGACAGCTCTTTCAATAATCCAATAAACCTCCCAACGTTGGATTCATCTAGCATTGCATCAACTTCATCAAGAATACAAAACGGTGTTGGCGACACTTTCAACAATGCGAATATGAGAGCAACTGCTGTTAAACTACGCTCACCGCCGGACAACACTGCCAATCCCTGACTCCTTCTTCCGGGGAGTCGCGCCTCAATATCCACCCCACCTTCTACCGGTTCTTCTTCATCAGAGAATAATAATTTTGCTTCACCGCCATTGAATAATCGCGTGAAGTATGATGAGAATTCCTGATTGACTTTCTTGAAGGTCTTAACAAAATCACGTTCCATCAATGCATCCAACTCATTGATGACGGTTTGTAAATCCTCACTGGCTTTTTCGAGGTCTTGAATTTGTTCTGTTAAAAATTCAAAACGTTCCTTAACCTCAAAATATTCTTGTTGGGCCTCTGGATTAATGGATCCAATGCGTCTCAAATGCATTTTCAGGCGCTTGATATCGTCTTCAATACCATCCGTCAATTCTTCCACTTTGGGCAAGCTCTCAACGATGCCATTTTCGAATGGAAGTGGTTTTCTCCCATTAACTTCCCGCTCGTAATCAAAAGAGACCAGACCAAAATCGTCTTCAATTCGCTCCTGTAGATGTTCAAGCTGATCGTTACGACGATCCAAGGCCAATTCATATTGGGTAAACTGCCTTTCAGCTATAATCACCTGCTGATGGGAATGCTCTGATAATTTTTCCAGCTCAGAGACGGATTTTTCAGCTTGTTCTCCCTTAATGCTCAAAGGATCAATACGGTCATTTTCAATGATCTCAATGGTTTGTTTGATGTCGTCGATTTTTATTTTTAATTCCCCCGCTTTCTCTTTAATTTCAGATAAACCCGAGGATATCTCCGTCATTCTTGATTGATAGGTCGCCAAACGCTGACGAGCTTCCTCAATCCTTTTTTGGTGGTCCTGATAGCGCTGTTTTGATGTCTTTAACGCATTCTCGGCAACAATGTGATGCGTCTGCCATTGATTTAATTCCTGTTGAGCCTCAAACACAGGAAATCCACCTATGATCTCGGTGATGCGCTTCTCTTCTTCCATTAATTCTGCAATTTGATGATTAATAACGTTCAAACGTTCCTGATTGACTTGAAGTTTGTCTTCAGTTTCTATGACTATCTTTTCAATTTCACCCGTTCGTTCATCATGCCAATTCAACTGCTCCAAGAGTCGAGTTATTGTGTCCTTTTCTTTTTGATATCTCTGACGAGTTCGGTTTAAACTTTCCTCAACTTCAACCCGTTTATGCTGACTCACATCGAGCGATTTTTCTAAATCAGATATAGATTTCTCAAGTTTACTTTTCTCATCCACCAAGTTAACAATTTTTTCATTTAGTGCGATTTGTTCTTCCCGCATTTCACTCTGCCGCCGTGTTCTTGAGATCTTCTTTCCAGAAGCGCTCTGTCCGGAGATCATGATGCCATTTGCCTGAAGGACTAACCCTTGGAGGGATACCACCTTTTGGTGTTCGTCAAGCAGTGGCTGTATTTCCAATGCACTACGCCGATCTTCTACAACCAGAATATCGGATAAAAGCACATCCGTGAAATGACGATAATGTAAATCAACAGTAATTATTTCATCAGCAAAACCAATAAAGCCCTTTACCTTTTTAAAATCACCTTGACGCCTTTTTGAGGAATTTTGACCCTCAATAACAATGGCCACCCGATCGTTTTCTCGTGATTCCAAATATTCAATAACAATGTCTTTCCCTTCTGAAGGGACAATCAACAAATCGGACAATTCTCCCAGAGCCGCGCCAATAGCTTTTTCGTATTTCTCTTCTACCAAAAGAAATTTTGAAAGCGGTTCAATTCCCTTTGGCAAGCGACCTTCACGGGATTCTTCAACGAGGTTTTTGGAACTTTCAGAAAATCCGCTCAGTGCAGCTTCAGCCTGCATCAACACTTCAAGTTGCGCCTGAGATTTTGCCCTTTCGGTCTCCCTAATGGATACTTCACGTTCCATTTTTTGATATTTCTTTTTTATTTCCTCAATTTGCTTATTCTTTTCTTCCAAATCATCTGAAATTCCAGAGAGTTCGGTTTCTTTGGTTTCAATCTCACCCGACAAATCATTGAGCCGTGCCTGAATCTCCCCTTTATCATTATTAATTGAAGTCAATGCGGTCGCGATTTTTGTTTTTTCTTCTTCAAGGGTATTCACCCTGTTACTAAGTTCTTCAATACGTGCAGAAATTCGGACTTTCTCTGTCTCTAGGGCAATTCGTTTGTCCCTGGTCTCTTTTAATTCATTTTCTGCCAATGCCTTCTTTAATGAAATCTCGGACAATTTTTCTTTAACAGCATTCATTTCCTCAGCGGCTGAATCGTGTTCCGAGGATCGAAGCTTGATCTCCGATTGATAATTCAATTCTTGAGATTCGAGCTCTTTAATTTCCTCTTCTACATGCGCAATATCAATTTCAAGATTACTTTTCTGATGGTTATACGAACTACGCCGTTCATCAAGAATGGCAAGCTCACGCGAAGCTTGTTCTGATTGATGATGAAATTCAGCCAACTCACTATGTGCTGCTTCATATTCCGATCGGTTTTTTTGAAGTTGTTCACGGGCTTCCTTCACTTTTTGTTCATCATCGGCATATTTACTGCGAAGCGTGTTCAGCCTTTTTTCCTGGTAAGCATATTCATTACGGGCATTTCTCAGGTCCTGCTGCTTCTGATGCCAGTGATATCCATACCATTCCTGCAGTAGGACCTTCAAATCGTCTCGCAATCGTTGATATTCCTCATAACGCTTGGATTGATTCTCAAGACTTCTCAATCTTGGCCTGATCTCTGTAAGAATGTCCTTGATCCGGTCAAGGTTTTTATGTGTGTTTTCTAATCGTCGTAAAGATTCTTCTTTACGTGATCTATATAGTCCAATTCCCGCTGCTTCCTCAAATAATTTTCGCCGCTCATCCGGTCTGAGTGCTAGAGCGACATCAACTAAGCCCTGTCCGATGACCGTGTAGGTACGCTCAGATAAACCAGTTTGTGCAAGTAGTTCCGTAATGTCCTTTAACCGAACTTTTTGTCCGTTAAGCAAATACTCATTTTGGCCATCACGATATGCTCTGCGTGAAATAGAGACTTCAGAATAATCAATCGGAAGCCACTCATCCTCATTGTCAAAGATGATCGAAACAGAAGCCATTCCAGCGCGAGGTTTTTGCTCCGAACCGGAAAAGATCATATCTTCTGTACGTTTAGCCCTCAGTAAAGAATAAGATTGCTCCCCCAAAACCCATCGGATACTATCAGCGATATTAGATTTCCCCGAGCCGTTTGGCCCAACGATTGCTGTAACCCGACCCGGAAATTCCAATCGGGAAAGTGTGGCAAAGGTTTTAAAACCCTGTAACTCTATAGATTCTAGACGTTTTACCATTAATTATTTTTGCTCCAAAATGCCAATTTGAATGAGGGCTTCTCTAGCCGCCCTTTTCTCAGCCGCTTGCTTACTAGGCCCAATTCCTCTTCCATAAGGTTTCTTATCTATTCGTACTTCCATCTCAAATGATTTTGCATGATCCGGGCCTCTTTCATCAATCAGCACATAATTTGGCGACGAAAACCCCTGACCCTGTGCCCACTCCTGTAGTCGACTTTTCGTGTCATCATCTATATGCCGTCGAAAAATTTCTTCCACAACACGCTCAAGCAGCGGGACCATGAACTCATTAACAGCCTCCACTCCGCTTTGCAGGTAGAGTGCACCAATCAAGGCTTCAAAGGCATCACACAGTAAAGTTACGCGTTTCCTTCCACCAGCCTGTATTTCGCCATGACCTAACCGAATCGCTTTGCCGAGATCAATCGTGCGAGCAAAAGCAGCCAGTTGATCGGTATACACTAGAGCTGCTCTGAGCCGTGTTAGATCACCCTCAGGTTTCTCTGGAAAATGATTATACAGCCACTCAGCTACAATAAAATCCAGAACAGCATCTCCTAAAAACTCTAAGCGTTCATTATCTTCAATGGCATCCTTATTTTCGTTTAAGTAAGAACGATGTGTGAGTGCCCGTGATAATAAGAAGTGATCTTTAAAGGGTAAATTCAGTCTTTCTGAAAAATGTTCTGGTGATTCTGTCGTGAAAACATCCATCATTGTTCTGGATCCTTTCTCCAGAACTATCGATGCGCGAGCCATCTTTTAAAAATAGCTTGCGCATCAACAGTTCAATCTTATTCATCAACTGTTGTTCATCAATAATAAATTCTAACCGATATTAACAAAATCTCAAAATATTAATCCATAAATTATTAACTGCTTGTGCTAGCAAGGGTATAATGTATAACAGGCATAAAATTATGGTAATTATAAATACACCCGGTTCTGATTACAACATTCATACAGAAATCTATGACGGCCCTCTGGATTTGCTCTTAAACCTGATCTCAAAAGCAGAATTAGATATCACTCGCTTTTCCTTAGCCAAGGTGACGGATCAATACCTTGAACATTTAGAAAAAATGCAACAGACCTCAGCCGTTGAGGTATCTGGTTTTCTGGTCGTTGCCGCAAAACTTATCCAGATAAAATCAGAGGCACTTCTTCCTCGCCCGCCAATTCGTGAAGAAGGTGAAGAGGATCCTGCTGAAGCGCTTGCGCGACAACTTAGAATTTATCGAGAAATAAAACAAGCCACACAATGGTTCAAGTCACGGGAGGAAAAAGGCTTACATACTTACATTCGTCTGGCTCCACCTCCTGCGATTGATGAAGAACTTGATCTAGATGGTATGTCTATTAAAGACCTGGTTTCTTTTTTAAGAGCACTTTATCGCTTCGAGGAAGAAGCAGCGCCTATTACAAGCGTGGTTGCCATTCCTAAAGTCACCATCAAGAAGAAGATCAGAGACCTGATAACTCATCTTCGGATAGATAAGCATCTATCCTTCCGCCGCCTTTTGCCTAAAGGTTATGATCGAATCGAAGCAATTGTTCTCTTTCTCGCTATTCTTGAGTTAGTCAAGCAGCAATATGTCATCGCCGAACAGAGTGATCTTTTTTCAGATATTGGTCTCTCAGCCACAGAAAAGACATATCAATATGAAGAGATCACGTTGGCATTAGATGACTAAATCCGTTATAATTATTTTTATATAAAAAGAACAAAAGATATAAAATAGAAGATGATAGGTCTGATGAAATATGACAGATGAAACCGAAAAACCAACCAATGAAACGACACAAACAACACAAAAGAGTCTAAATGCTCCCCAAGAGTCACAAACGAGCAGCAAGAAATATCTCATTATTTCGATTTTTTTTACCATCATTATTATTGCTCTTATAGTTCTGGCAACGATATTTCTGGTAAATCCAAATAACAGTAAGACAACAGAGCAAATCAGGGATGTGTTTATCATCTTCATGGCGCTGGAATCTTTAGTGATCGGTATTGCGCTGGTCATATTGATAATCCAACTGTCTACATTGATCAATTTATTACAAAATGAAATTCGCCCCATCATCAATTCCACAAGTGAAACGGTGAACACCTTAAAAGGGACAGCGAAATTCATCAGCAACAATCTTTCAGAACCAGTGATTAAAATCAATCAGTTGATGGCAATGATTAGAAAACTTTTCTCAAAAGGTAATCGTTAGAAATTGTGAAGCAAATAGAATCAAACTCAAGTAATAAGGAGAATAATATGTCAGAGAAAAATGATTTTGGTGCATTTTTAGTTGGTTTCCTTGTTGGTGGTCTTACGGGAGCGGTGGTTTCCCTGCTTTTTGCACCCCAAACAGGTGAAGAAACCCGCGCTCTTATCCGGGATAAAGCCATTGAACTGCGCGATCGAGCATCAGAGACAGTGGAAGAAGCGCGGATGCGTGCGGAAGAAGCATGGACAGAAGCAAAACAGAAAACAGACGAATGGTCAAAACTCGCAAAAGAACATGCCGATGAATTGCGCCAAAAAGGAGAAAAGGCTATTGACGAAGGACGTGAAAAATTGGCAGATTCAATCAAACCAAAGAAAAAAGAAGCAAGCTGAACAGCATTACCCCACAAGAAAAAACAGGCTGGGAATATTCGCCAGCCTGTTTTTCTTTATCTGACCTTTTCCAATTCCTGGCATTAAACCTCTTTAATAATCACGGCATTTCCACCGCCGTCTTTCGCATTGTAAAGCGCATCATCTGCCAATTTAATTAATAGATTAATCCCTAATTCATTTAACTCTTTCCTTGGATCAATAAAAACGCCCCCGATTGATGTTTTAATTCGAATAGTTAACTCTCCTGAAATATCCATCGTATGGTTGTTTATTTCAGTTAATAGCCGATCTAATACTTTCTCAAATTGTGTTTTGGAATCCACAGAAAAGAACACAAGAAATTCATCGCCGCCTATACGTCCTGCGACATCATACTTGCGGGTTAAGTCCCTCAAGCACATTGAGGTCACTTTCAAGGCATCATCACCCATCAAATGACCAAATTGATCATTAATTTTCTTGAAATCATCAAGATCTAAGATCGCGAGTCCACAAGGCTTCTTCTCTCTTAACGAACGATCAAATTCCAACCGGACACGATCAAATACAGCCCTTCGATTATAAATTCCGGTCAAAGGATCTGTTGTCGCCAACTCTTCTAACCGCTTATTCAATAATTCAAGGTTTAAGTTCTTCCTTGTTAATTCCCTTTGTATTCCCACAAGTTCATTGTTCAAACGGCTGATCTCGTTAAGCTCTTCAACACTATCATCATCACGATCAATTTCTTTAGTTTTATCGCTTTGATTATATCTGTCTGTCAGCGATAAAAAGTTGCAGTATCCTTTTTCTTCGGATATGCATACAACAAAATATTCCATCCAAAAAATTGCGGAGAAATAAACCCTCTGAGATTGGTTCTCCTTCAATATCTCAACCGCCCAATCCATGATCCAAAACAACTCTGACAAATCATCAAAGAATTGAGAGAGCATCCGTTCGGATTGCGCGGAGAAAATTTCCTTAAATTGAGCTGAACCTCCTTTTGTAAACAAATGAAGCCCATCATGTAGGATACTAACAATTTCACTATTCTTATTAAGTACAACACCTGTGGATTTATTCATCTCCCCTGCTCACTTTTCTTCGCTCGTCTTGAGTAATAATCTGCATGTCGTTATCAACATAAGCCTAACATTCATCTCGCTTACCATAATACTTATTAAAAGTTTATTGGAGGATTTATATGCATTCTCCATTGAAATTATTTATCACATCTTCAGATACTGGTTTCAGATCATATGTGGTTTTCATCTTAAGATTCAACGAGTCGGTTAGCGACAACCACGGCTGACTCCACGCTATCTGCAAATGCATCAACATCAAACTCTTTCCAAAGTTCCGGAGAGAAGGTAAAAAGTCTTCCACCCACCATGATTTTCATCTGACCGACGTCAATTTCTGTCCTGATACGCTTGATCAATTCTCTTAATTTCGGCAGGTTATCAGCCATGGTCACAGAGATACCAAGAATATCAGGTCGCTGCTCTTCAATCGTTCTGAGAAGGCTTTCTATGGGTGTATTGGCACCAATATAGTAGGTGTCCCAACCATCCATTTCAAAAAAATCAGCCACCATCCTCGCCCCCAACTCATGGAGCTCACCACCAATACAGGCAATAATTGCTGACCTATTCCTTTTATTTTCGTTGAAAATATAAGGATAGAGTTGTGCCATGATCATCTGCGTTGCAGCAGTACAATAATGTTCTTTCGCTACATTGATCTGATCAGTCTCCCAAAGATACCCAATTTCCTGCTGGGTGCGCTGAAAAACATCGAGATATAACTCTTTTAGTGTGAAACCTTCCTTCACTGCATTTGTGATTAATTGACTGGCGTCTTGCCTCTTCCCTAATAATAATAAACGCATATAGTTCAAAGCTAAACCGCTTAAAGGTTCATCATGATTGAGTTCATAAATCTTATCAGCAACTGTGATTTTCATTATTTAATCATTTTACCTCTTGCTTCAAGCTTTAGTTTTGTAATGATATCCCGACAGAAAAACAACCTGAAATTTCGCAATATTTTCACTTACATTCTTCAGCTTGCTTAAAGCCAGCATACACATTTTCAAGTATATCTCTTGCAGTGACGCTTACTTCGGTTCCAAGTCTCTTCCGAGCTTGCACACCTGCTTGTGCATGCAGCCACACCCCGAGAGCTGCAGCTTTTAAAGCCGGCGTCTTTTGTCCCAGCAATCCGCCAATAATGCCGGATAGTACATCACCGCTACCCGCGGTCGCAAGGGCAGAATCACTGATTGGACTGATAAATAAGTCCTGCGTTGGTGAAGCCACAACAGTCATCGCACCTTTAAGAACAAGGGTCACATCCCAACGATCGGCAAATTCCCTGGCGATCTCCCAACGATTAGATTGGATGCTTTCAACACTTAAACCAGTCAGGATGGACATTTCACCAGGGTGAGGGGTCAGCACGATATTTTCAGGTAATAACACAGTCCAATTGTCGATATGAGCGAGAAGTTTCAAGCCATCTGCATCAATTAATGTTGGTAAACCCCTTGGAATAACCTTCAACAATTTAACCAAGAAAGCAGCGTTTAGATCACTTATTCCCCACCCAGGACCAATAACAAGGGAATCCGCATTCTGAAGATCTTTTTTAAGAAGCTCAATGCCGTCCGGGTTATAAAATCCGTTCTCAGTTGGCAAGATCGTCCAAACCGCTTCGATTAATTCACCCGCAATACAATTTTGCACACTTTTTTGTGTCCCAATCCGCACCAGCCCACTCCCAGAAAGATAGGCAGCCTTTCCCGCCAGGTAAGCCGCTCCGATGTAAGGTTCAGAACCGGCTAAGACCAGACATGTGCCAAATGTCCCCTTGTGCCCATCATCGGGTCTGTTGGGAAGATTAGTAAAAACAAAAGCTTCATCAATCATTTCAGGGTAGTTGATCGAAAGATGTTCAGATGGCTCGCCAATGCCTATGTTGATACAATGTAAATCGCCCACATATGATCGAGCAGGATGTTTCAATAAACCCTGCTTCACTGCCGCCATTGTCAGCGTATGATCAGCAGAAATCGTCACCTCAGATGCCTCTCCGGTATCACAATCAACGCCAGAGGGGCAATCTACAGCGATTTTAAGGGTATCAGAGCGATTTACAACCAGGTTGTGTATGTCGGTCATGATATCCAGCAATTTTCCCCTGAGAGGCAGTCGTAACCCTGTGCCAAGCATCCCATCAAGAAGTATTGTTCCGGGCATCAATGCGGCTTTCAATGTGTTGAGATTATTATTCGATGAATTGTCGATGACTTCACCGCCTTTGGCAATATAAGCTTCGATCAATGGGTCATCTTTTCTCTGTTTAACCGGGAAAGCCATCGTCCTGATGCCGTGCATTGATAGATGGGTTAGAGCGATCAGAGTATCTCCCCCATTATTACCTGAACCGACCAATCCAATAACGCTGTTTTGTATATAACAATTTTTCAAAATCCACTCAGCAATGCCCTGTCCAGCATTTTGCATCATCTGAGCATAACTTATTCCCTTTGCATCAGCTGATTTTTCAATAGCTTGTATTTGCTTTATAGTAACAATTTTCATAACTTCTCCTCACATTGAGATGTGGTTATTCCCATTATACGAGATAAATTGATTGCTTGACTTTTGAATCCCCATGTGATAAGATATCTCTCGCTCGGGGGCGTGGTGTAGTGGCTCAACATGCGGCCCTGTCAAGGCCGAGATCGCGGGTTCGAATCCCGTCGCTCCCGCTGGAAGTGCGAGGGTTCACTCGCACTTTTTGCGTTATTAAAGAGCCTTGAATTAATGCAAAAGAAGGTGACATGAAACTGCCACCTCCCTATACATCCATATAACTATTAATCTAATTCTGGAATTCGTGATTCTGCTCAATGATCTTCGCGCGTTCAGCCATCAAATTGCGCAGATTTTTCGAATCTTTAGGATAAGTAAAATAAAACAAACTGAACAGAGCAGCGCAAATGATCCATGGGAATGGAACAGTCCAAAGTAATGATTCTGTCAGACCGATACGATCCGCCAGCGAACCCGCAATAACGCCGGCAACGGCTGCAAAACCACTTTCAATAAAAGTGGTGATAGAGAAAGCCGTTCCACGTAATTCGGGCGGCACAACACCTTGCATCATGGGTTCTTTCGCTCCCTTGCCAGGCCAGCTGATCATCAAAGCTGTGAAGAAACAAAGAACCATAATCGCCAGCAGAGACCAATCATCCGTTTGTGTAAATAGGAAATACGTGAGGGGAATACCACTGATAATAGAAACCTGACCAATTATGGTTCTCCCATATTTCGGGTTGACTTGCTCAGCCCAATCACCAATCACACCCCCTATGATATTGGAAAATACAGTTCCAAAAACAATCCCTGCAAAGACAAAGGTCGCTCTATCAGAAGCGATATTCCGCTCATTGACCAACCAGGTAATTAAGAAGGATTGCATGACAACCCATGGCATTGAACCGGCAAGACCTTGCACAATAGCCACCCAAATCGTAGGGATTTTAAGCACTTTTGGCACATCTGATAGGGTCATGCCAAATTTTTTCGCATCGCTTTGTGTGATTTTTCCTGCTAATTCAGGTTCAGCCTCACCTCTGACAGGTTCCTTCACAAAGAACCAGATGACCAGTCCACTTAAAACACTGTAACCGCCCAGGAGGAAGAAACCCCATCGCCATAAATCAGGCGTCGCAAGGAAGCCCAAACCGACCGTAGCAATGATAATTCCGAAAATACCTGTCGCTTCCATAATGCCCAGGGCTTTTCCTCTGTTCTTAGGAGGAAACGTATCTGACATGATAGAGAAAGTCGCTGGCATGAGACACCCCAGACCAATTCCGGAAATCGCACGAATGACCAGCAGCTGACCGAAGTTCTGGGTAAACCCTACAGCAACTGTCCAAAGACCCCAAATGCCCGTGCCAAAAAGAATCACGGTTTTCCGCGATATCCTGTCAGATAGGTAGCCCCAAAACGGTGAGGAAAGGGATTGGAGCAGATTGCGGATGGTGCTAATAATGCCCAAATTGCTGTAAGATAATCCCCATATTGACTGCAATGTTGGAAATAATACTGATAAAGATTGACCTTCACCCTGGTCAATAAAATACCCAAATGAAAGTGCAAATAAAGTTCTTCGACGTTCTCTTTTCTTCTCCGGTGAAACCTCAATATCCTTGGTGATTGATTCCATGTTCTCTCCTTAGACTAATGCCAATAAGTATGCCGTTCTATTATAACCAAAAACCAAAGGCACGATGAAATTTCTGAGATGCATCTAGACATTCCGCATCAGCGCTAATAGAATTGAGTTCTATCAGTTTTACTGGAAGCGGATCAAAACAAGTTTGTTTTAGTCTTTTGATACAATAATCATCGTGTTGTTTTTTTTGCTAATCCAATTCCAAATGAGGGCTTATGTTAGATTATCTTAAATTAGATTTTCAACCCATAGCGAATCACGATGCGGTCATTCAAGCTGGACCTGTTCGATTTACCCTGCTGACATCCAAACTCATCCGTTTAGAATATGATCCCCGTGAGACTTTTGAAGATCGACCCACACAGGTCTTTTGGTTTAGGAAACAACCAGTTCCTAGATTCAATAAAACGATCAACAACGAACAAATTACCCTTGAAACCGATGCACTGATTTTAAATTATCAAATTAAGGATCTTGGCTTTCATAGGGATTTCCTCCAAATCCAATTGAAAGAAAACGGGTTCGTTTGGAAATATGGACAAATGAACAATACCAACCTGGAGGGGACATTGCGTACTTTAGATCAGGTTGATGGGGCTATTCCCCTTAATCCCGGCCTGATATCCCGAACAGGTTGGGCAGTCGTGGACGACAGCGCATCGCTGGTCTTCAATGAGGATGGATGGCTTGAGCCCCGGTCTGCACACCCACAAGCCAAGGATGTGTATTTCTTTGGCTACGGGCAGGATTATACAGAATGCATCGTTGATTTTCAGAAAATCTCCGGTCAAGTCCCTATACTACCTCGCTTCGCCCTGGGCAATTGGTGGAGTCGTTATTGGGAGTATCACCAGAATGAACTCATTTCGTTGATGTGTGATTTCCGGGAACATGAAATACCACTATCGGTCTGTGTTGTTGATATGGATTGGCATATCACGGAGACCGGCAATGAAAGTTCTGGATGGACAGGCTACACCTGGAATCCCCAACTCTTCCCTGATCCACAACGGTTTTTCAATGATCTTCATAAATTGGGATTAAAAACAGCCCTGAATCTGCACCCGGCATCAGGTGTGTATCCGCATGAAGAGCAATACGAACCAATGGCTGAACGACTGGGTGTGGATCCTGAAAGTAAGAATCCCATACCTTTCGATATCGCTGATCTGAAATTCACCGAAGCGTACTTTGATATTCTCCACCATCCTTATGAAGAAATGGGCGTTGACTTCTGGTAGCTGGATTGGCAGCAGGGGAAGAAAACAACCATCGAGGGATTGGATCCGCTATTCTGGCTGAATCATTTACATTTCTATAACCGTGCCAGAGATGGGAAAACCCGTCCTTTCATCTTTTCGCGCTGGGGTGGATTGGGAAGCCAGCGTTACCCCATTGGTTTCTCCGGCGATACATACGTCACCTGGGACAGCTTGCAGTTCCAATCCTACTTCACAGCGACAGCTGCAAATGTTGGGTATGGCTGGTGGTCTCATGATATCGGCGGTCATATGGGTGGCATTGAAGAACCTGAATTGTATCTGCGATGGGTGCAATTCGGCGTTTTTAGCCCCATCCTACGCCTGCACGCCACTAATAATCCTTATCACGAACGCCGTCCCTGGGTATACGACGCGGAAACCGAACGTCATGTCTCCAATGCGATGAGGCTGCGCCATGCTCTGATACCCTATCTTTACACGGCTGCCTGGGTAAACCATAAGAAAGGTATCCTCCCCATTCGCCCTATGTATCATCTCTATCCAGATCAGGAATATGCCTATCATTGCCCCAACCAGTACACTTTTGGCAGCGAATTGATCGCCGCTCCCTTTTCCTCGCCAAGAGACCACGATACACGATTGTCCAGACAGGTCGTTTGGCTGCCTGAAGGGGATTGGTTTGACTTTTTTAGCGGAGATCACTATCGGGGCGGTGGATGGTATGCGATTTACGGTCAATTGGATAAAATACCCGTATTCGCGAGAGCAGGCGCCATCGTTCCCCTTGGGACATTGGTAAATTGGGGAGGAACAGGCTTACCGGATGCACTGACAATCCACATCTTCCCGGGCGCAGACAATGCCTATCAGCTTTATGAGGATGATGGTGAGACCCTGGCATATCAAGAAGGTGAATATGCGCTGACAACGTTCAGACAATCGTGGGATGAAAACAAAACAACCTTTGAGATAAAACACGTTGAAGGAGAAACAAGTCTTTTATCCAAAGAAAGACTTTATAAACTCATATTCCATGCGGTAAAAAACCCTGAGCATCTCTCTTTGAGAATAGATTCAAAAAACACTGGGGTGAATTGGCATTATGATGACCTCAATCATCAACTTATCATTACTGACATTAGTCTTCCCGTCAATTCACATCTGGTTATGGATATCCATCACGATGAAGATTTTATGTGGAGTGGGGACATCAGGGAAAAAGCTATCGAGGAAATGTTGAAAGTATTCAAGCTGAATACTTATGTCAAGAGCAGTCTCCATGATCAAATGGATGATTTCATGACCCGTCCAACCATGCTGGTGGATTACGCAGATCGGATGGAGGAATCCCACCTGCTGGCGCTGATTGAAATATGGCTTGGACAGCAGCCAGAGAAAATTCCCGACGCTCCAGAAGATGCCTTTCAAAAGATCATTAACAGGCTCTACTCTCCAATGTAAGACCTATTTTAGAGTTGATTCTTCTGCCCAGGCATGATGCCAGCGAGGTTCTTTAACCCACACTCTCAGAAGACACAATCCGACAAGACAAAACAGGGTACAAACCCCAAACAACCACCCGTAACCCACAGTTGCAAGCTGCGTTGCCAATAGGGGGGCGAGTAATCCAAATACCCCTCGCGCAGTATTCGCCAAACCGGCATAGGTGGGGACACGTGAAACCTCACAAAATTCCCAAACGATCATCATGCCTGAAACGTTCGCTGAACTTAAATTTAGCCCTATTAGCACAAAGATAAAAAAGTAAATTATTGGAGAAGATGTAAAAATTGCCAGGGCGAAAGCGATTAATTGTCCCAGCACACCGATCTCTACTGACAATTTATGTCCAAATCGGTCCGCCAAACGTCCTAGAACAAGGTATCCAATCGTTTCGCCTATCAACAAAACCAATGTATAGAGACCCACAGTTGCATCAGAGACCTTAAAGCGGTGTATTGCACTGATGGTCATAAAAGCTGTCCCCATCCCCCCGACTCTGATGATGATGTTAGAAATAATATATTTCCGAAAGTTTTCGTCCTTGCGAATTATCCATAAAAGACTTTTCCAATAGGCTTTCCAATCCTGGTCTTGAGTTTTTGCTTTACCTTCCGGTTCTCTGGTAAGTCCGAGGAATACCCAACTTATGGTAGTAAAAAACGCAGCAATTGAAAAAAGCCAGATAAAAGATACAGGAAACCTCAATGTCTCCAACAGCCAGGCGCTCAATGCAGATCCCAATATGCCAATCCCCACACCGATAAACATTGTGAGTCCCAGAAAGGAACCGCGCTTTTCGGGAGAAAATATCTTCGCCAACAAAGCCATCCAAGCTGGGGAGATCAATCCCGATCCTATTTTATGCCATGTCAAACTTATCAAGAATATGATCAAGGCTGATTTCGGATCCCAAATTGCAATGATAGCTGATATGATCATTAACCAAATAGGTATCCGCTCCAAAAACAACCCCCACCCAACACAAAATTTCTTCATCTTTGTCGATCGTTCTATGAACCTGGCAGCAAATAATTGCGGGATGAACCATCCAGCCGATGTAATGACACTCACCAAGCCGATCGGAATCAAGGATGTTGTCAATTTGCTGATGAAGAGTGGAATGATCGTTGTTATCGAAAGGAAACTATATCCAAACCAGAAGGTGGCACCATCCAGAAAATTAACTGTGAAATTCCAGCGATAATTTTTGTCAATGTTGTTTTCTTGAGTGGTGCTTTGGTTGTGCTTTATCATAGTGTTACATCTTTCTACAAAATTTGTAGTTCCCGATTAATTGTTCCTTCTTTCGATACCCATTTTGTGATCAAATTACTACAAATATCGGCTAATTGTATCAGAAATGCCTGACTAAATTAATTCAGTTAATAACATATCTTTCACCTTAATTGAATTTAATGGTAAATTCTATGCGAAACTAGGAGTATTATTGAGTTGAGTAATATTTGTATCTGCGTTTTTATGGTCAAATTACCATAAGGTAAAAAATCCTGATGACAAATTTCACTTCACACAGTATCATTAATTTAATTCCTTTTTAGGGACGGGCAAATGAGCATCTATCATCAAGCGATACTTTTTTATAATAAAAAATCAGGGCAGAGTGATTCAGATCGCCAAATCAAAACAATTGAGGAACATTTCAAAAAAGAAGGAATTGCCATAAAAATCGTTGATATTCCGGGATTTTCAGGTGATATCCCCACAATCATCAATCAGGGGATAAAAGATGGTGTAGACCTTTTTATCGCTGCTGGCGGAGATGGCACTGTCGCTCTAGTCGGAAACTCTCTCGTCGGTACAGGAACTCCTCTGGGTATCCTGCCAATAGGAACTGGCAATCTCTTAGCCAAGGAATTGAAAATTCCCCATCAGTTTGGAGAGGCTCTGAACGTGATCACATCCCCTGACTCTGAGCGGATTAAAATAGACACCATTAATCTGCAAGATCACCATTATCTTCTCAATGTCAGTGTAGGGATTAGCCCAAAGGTCATGGCAAACACTCCGTCAGAAGAAAAACAGCGTTTAGGTGTCTTCGCTTACATATACCACTTTATTCAGCAGTTGTTGGGGGTTAAGTTAGAAAAATTTCAATTAGAGTACGATCATCACCATGAAACTTATTCAGCATCCGAGATACTGATCACCAATGGACGCTTGATGGGTATAGAGCCCCTGGAATGGTCGGAGGATATAGCGCTCAATGATGGTTTGCTGGACATTTTTATAATCAGAGCAGCTAATTTTTTTGATATCCTCAAAATATTGGTCTCTGTCTTTACAAAGACAAAACATAGAAATCCAATTATTAAATCTAGAAGATTTCAGGAATATTGCCGTATAGAAACACAATCCCCGTTAAAAGTTCAAGCCGATGGCGATCCTGTTGGTAAAACGCCCATTGAAGTTCATGTCAAACCCAATGCACTATCCATCGTCGTTCCAAATCAAGAAGGTAAAAAAACACAGAGTGTAAAAGAAAATCAATAAAAGGAGCCTAACAAATGAAAAACTATAAATATATCATTATTGGCGGAGGTATGACCGGTTCCGCTGCAGTGATGGGGATAAGAAGAAATGACACTGTGAACAGTATTGCAATGTTTACCGACGAACAATACGAGCCGTATAACCGCCCCCCCTTGACAAAGGGCTTATGGAATGGCATGCAAATCGAGGACATCATCCGCCCAATTGAAAAATATCATGTCGATCTTCATCTGGAGACGAATGTTAATCAAATCAACCCTGAAGAAAAAACTATCTTGACTAATAAGGGTGATTCATTTCACTATGAGAAGTTGCTGCTCGCCACTGGGGGCCGGCCGATTCACCTTCCGGATGTGCCAGAAGACGTCATCTTTTACCGCACTCGAGCCGACTACCATAAGGTTAAGGAATTGTCGGAGTCCAAGAATAATTTTTGTGTGATTGGTGGCGGCTTCATCGGATCAGAGATCGCAGCCTCCCTGACCAAGTATGGCTCCAAAGTCACCATGATCTTTCCAGAAATTGGGATTTCCGGCTTGGTCTTCCCAGAAGATCTGTCCAAGCACCTCAATGATTATTACAAAGAGAAAGGCGTAACAGTTCTCGCAGGCAACCTTGTGGCTTCAATAAAAAAAGGGGGGAACGATCATACTGTTCGATATAAGGATATTGAGACGGAGTCCACTTCGGAAGAAAAATTTGATGCCGTGATCGTGGGCATCGGTCTTAAGCCCAATGTCGAGTTAGCTCAAAAAGCCGGGATTGTGGTTGAGGATGGCATTCTGGTCAACGAATATCTCCAAACCAATTTCTCAGATATCTATGCTGCTGGTGATGTGGCTAATTTTTTCCATAAAGGCTTAGGCAAACGTGTGCGAGTGGAACACGAGGATAATGCTAACAAAATGGGGACAATCGCAGGTGAAAACATGTCCGGCAAAAGGGAAGTCTACGACCATTTCCCATTTTTCTACTCAGACCTTTTTAACCTCGGCTATGAAGCTGTCGGTGAATTGAATAAAGACTTTGACATCTATGAGGATTGGATTGAGCCCTTCAAAAAAGGCACAATTTATTATTTGAAAGATCAAAAAGTCCGCGGGTTGACCTTCTGGAATCTTTGGGGGAAGGTTGACCAAGGAAGAGAAATGATCAGCAAAGGAAAGACTTATCAGTTATCAGATCTGGCTGGTCTCTTCAAAGACGACTGAGATTGTTCGTAAAAACAGCCTGGGAGAGTTCCCAGGCTGTTATCTTTTTAATTTAAGTTGCATTTTAAGCAACAGGTAAATGGATTGGAGTTATAAAGAGGGTTTAAAATTCTCCTTTTCTTTTGAAGCATCACCCTGCTGTGGTGATTCTTTTTCTGTCAGAGCACTATCCTGCCCACGAATTGAATAATCAATATCCTCCAGTGTACGCTGGATTTCCGCATCATCCGTAATTTTCCTTGGGATATCGCGAATATCTCTGGAAGTCTTCATAATTTCCTTCCATGTCGGAGAGTCAAGAATGTTGCGAATCCACGCACCCACCTCCCCTGCCACCTTCACGGCTTTCTTGGGTCCGAGGACGATAAAAGCTAGAATGAGGATAAAAAGAAACTCAAGGATTCCGATATTAAACAGTTCCATAATGCTGTATGAAGAACACTAATTACCCTGATATTCTTCCGGAGTATCATTTTTATCATCATCTTCGTCGGAAAGACCTTCCTTAAATGCCCTGATTCCCTTGCCTAATTCGCCGGCCACCTTGCTGATTCTGCCGACACCGAAAACCAAGAGGATGATCACCAATACAACGATCATTTCAAGCCAGCTGAACCTTCCACCAAACATAACTTTACTCCTTATCAAACAATTAACGTCGTGCCAACACTGCTAATAGTATACTCAAAAGATATAATATGAACAACGGAATCATGAATAACAGCATATTGATGGGATCTACAGTTGGGGTGATCACAGCTGCGATAATAGAGATCACAACAATAGCAATTTGCCAGCCTTTTGCTAATTGTTTTCCGTTAACCAAACCTATTTTCGCTAAAATAAAGAAAATTAACGGGGTTTCAAAGCTTAGTCCAATCCAGAAAATCAGATTTGTGACAAAATCGACATAATCTTTCCACCTCGGTAGGACTTCCGGCCCTTTAAATTGGGTCAATAAGGGTATGGCTGCTGGCAGCATGATCAGGTAAGCAAAAACCGCTCCGCCAATAAACAAAAGGCTTGCCAAAGGCACAGCAATCACAATCCACCGTTTTTCCTTCTTCTCAAGTGCAGGGAAAATGAACAAAAACGCCTGGATCAGAATGAATGGGAGGGCAATGATAAAACCGCCCAATAAAGTTACCCTCATAAAGACACCCACATTTTCGGTGACTTCAATTGACTGCAACTCTTCAAAACCCCCTATGGGTTTCGCCAAAAGAGAAAGCGAATAATCTGAAAGCAAAAAACTGATAAAAATCCCAACGCCAAGGCCAAGGCATGCCCATAACAAACGCTTACGCAGGTCCTCAAGATGCTCCCAGAGTGTCATCTCTTTTGATTGCTTTACCATACAAGTCCTTGAATAAATGTGTAAATTGTTACTTGTTTGAATTTTATCATGCGCTTGCATCATACCACGTTCGATATTCGCAATAAAGTACGGATATGTTCACGATGAAACAGTTCATGAAGAAGCCTTCATCTTGTTAAATCAACTGGCTCAAACATGATTAATTAGCAACTCATGTGTTAAGTCAATCCGCCAAGAATCCTATGGAAAACATAACCTTAATAATTGGTTTTTTTATCCCCTTGAAATGATAATAAATAGCGAATTTAAATCTAGAAGGATGTGGCTATGCGAAGCAATTCGTTTAAAAGTGTTTCCTTCTCCCATTTACTCATGGAATAAACTATAATGTTTGGGAAAAGGTCATAAACCATCTCAAGACACTTTGGGCGGATCGTCATGATACCCATACGGTAGGCTCTTGTAGACATAACCGACAGTCCGGCTTGTAATCCCTTCCCCTGATCCAACTCAAGCGGTCCAACTTCGTCCAAGATGAAGACATCTGCTGTGTCTACCTTCATTAATCTTTCATTCGCCCAGTCGAAGGTATCCGGAAAAAATGTCCAATCTCCAAATTGCAGGTCCGTGGTCATTTCTTCTGCCAATCGTGCCAATATTCGGCTCTCTTCCACTGCAAGATCCAACACTTCAATTGCGACTTTTTTATCGCCTTCAAATATCCCCCATTCAAGAACCCCTTTGACCGTTAAGCCATGATTTCTTAAAGCTTTGACAAGGTCCATCAGTAATGAGGTTTTCCCAGATCCACGCACGCCAGATATGGCTACCTTAAACCCACCGTGTTTTATATCCATTGAGCCTATTATACTTTAGTCCAAGCTCATCAACTGAATCTGAAATTATGAATTAGATGATGTGGTTAAACCTTATCCCTACCATCTTTAAGTGTGTTATTACTGCCGTTGCTTATGACAATAATCGTTTTCTTTGCATTCGCGATATAAATCGCAGGTCCATCGCTATTATAAATATCCACATCATCCAATATCAGCCGAACAAGGGCATCATCACCTGCGTTTACCACAATTTTCCCATCCGATAAAACCCCGCTTAACTGATAGTTGCCGGCAGCAGAAATGATTATCTCCATGCCTTGAATAGCAACGTTAGAACTGTCTGCTTGAATGCTGTCATTTTCCAACGCAACAACCACCACCTCATCAGTATTCCACAAGCAATCATCCACTTCTTCATGAAGGTCGGTGTGTTCAATAAAACAGAATCAGATTGATCGTTATCATAAATGACACTCTCAGCATGATCGTTTTCCATCTGAATCGGTTCTTGTACATTATCCGATTGACCCTCATTGATGGTTCGGTTTTCAGGGTCAGAACTAGTCAGCGAACAAGCTGTGAGTGAAAATATTACAATAGTTGAGAGTAACCATTCTTGTATATGCTTCATTACTGTTATCCTTGAAAATAAGGTTTTTATCTATCCTTGACTATATAATTTGTCATCATTCTATGCCTAACTGATTAAGAATTAGTAAATGAAAAGTATTTACTGAGACATGCAGAATAAAGAAAACCCCGATTGAAAATAAAGTTTTATGTACCTAAAAGACATACGCAAGAAACTTCATCATTTGGAAATGATAGCTATGCGTTGAGATTAGTCTATGCTTTGAAGGCAATAGATAATTACAATGGTGTTTGAATATCTAGTTGAACGCTTCGATCTAGAATCTCTCTTTTTGTTGCATTTTTAACCACATAAAATGGGGATATACTATAATAGTTATTACTCATACTGATATGGAATTGATCTCATCTATGATAAACAGACTTCACATAAATTACATTCCCCATTTTCTTATAAGACATAATTATGTTTCATTTAAAACATTGTCCAATCATTCTACAAGGTCAAACTTGTTATTTAATCTTTAAAATAGAATAGGAGATTTTAATGCTAAAAACTGATGTATTGATTTTAGGTGGTCTATCCGGTATTACAGCAGGCATTAGTTGCAGACGACATTATCCAGATAAGAAAGTCGTTCTTGTGCGTAAAGAAGGTACAGTATTGATCCCTTGCGGCATACCCTATATTTACGGCACTGTTGGTGGGCCTGAACACGATGTTATCCCAGACGGATTACTTAAAAACAATCAAATCGAGCTTATAAAAGATGAAGCCGTATCAGTAGATCGTGAAAAAAAAGTGGTTGCTCTCAAAGATGGAGAGACAATCGCCTATGATAAGTTGGTTTTTGCAACGGGCTCTCTTCCAATAATTCTACCAATACCCGGAGTTGACAAGAAAAATGTTTTTCCGATTGTCAAAGATTACAATTACCTTGGTGAAGTTTATAAAAAGATGGAATCCGTCAAAGATCTCGTCATTATTGGCGGTGGTTTCATTGGCGTTGAATTTGCTGATGAATGCCGTAAGGGAAGGGATATAAATGTTACTGTTGTTGAAGCCCTACAGCAGTGTCTACAACTGGCTATGGATGATGAGTTTTGCACAGAAGCTCAAGAAAAGTTGGCGGAGGCAGGTGTCAATATCGAGGTTAACAGCAAAGTTGTAGAAATTATGGGTGATGAAGCTGTCACAGGTGTCAAGCTTGACAATGGCAATGAAATCAAAGCGGATATGGTCATTTTGGGCATCGGTGCAAAGCCCAATACGGTGCTTGCTGAAAAATCCGGCATAGAACTAGGCTTCAAAAACACCATAAGGGTTGATAGCTTAATGCGGACTTACACGGACCCTGATATCTTTGCTGTTGGAGATTGCGCAGAAAAACACTCCTTCTTTACGGGTCGACCCGTCAACACAATGTTGGCTTCAATTGCAACATCCGAAGCACGCATTGCCGGGGCAAACCTTTATTCTCCAGTTCATCACAACTGCGGAGCTATCAGCGTTTTCTCAACGAAAATAAACGGACGCGCTTTTGCAGTGGCGGGTTTAACAGAACGCATGGCAAAAGAATACGGCATGAAAGTAATCATTGGAACTGACCAATCCCTAGATACTCATCCGGGAGGTATGCCTGATTCAACTCTCACAAAGGTCAAGTTGGTATTTGCCAAAGAAACAGGTGTTCTTTTGGGCGGATCCCTTTCCGGCGGAAAATCCGTTGGCGAGTTAGTCAACGTGGTCAGCGCTTGTATTCTGCATAGAATGACTGCAGATGAAATCGTGATGTTCCAAATGGGCACACATCCAGCTTTGACCCCATCACCTATCGCCTATCCCTTCGTTAACGCCGCTTGTAAGGCTATATTACCGCTTCGCGGGTGTGATTGATAGACAGCGTACATTCAGCAGTTAACTGATTTCAGACTTCAAAGAAAATACTCCAGAATAGACCTTGGAGTATTTTTCTTTAAGTCTGAGTATCGCCTAATTCTTAAAGACCTTATGACAAAGGTTATTAACCGATAAACACAAATTTTAATTGAAATCAGCTTGACAAAGGCTTCGCAATGTCATAAAATGCATATCCTGATGCGGGGTAGAGCAGTGGTAGCTCGTCGGGCTCATAACCCGGAGGTCCTTGGTTCGAATCCAAGCCCCGCTACTTAATGAGAGGCTGTCCCATATGAACTACACTTCAAATAAGGGAAAGCCTCTTTTTGTAATCCATTTATTCAACAAAATCCAGAAGATAACCGTATCCCTCAGCTTCCATTTCGGCAGAAGGGAGAAACTGCAGCGCCGCGCTGTTGATGCAGTACCGCGTGCCATTGGGAGATGAAGAGTCATTATAAAAAACATGCCCCAAGTGGGAATTTCCCGCCCTGCTGCGAACTTCTATACGCTGCATGCCTAAGGAGTTATCCCGGATAAATCGAACCGCGTTCTCATCAATCGGCTGTGTAAAGCTGGGCCAGCCGGTGCCGCTTTCGAATTTGTCCCTGGAAGAAAACAAAGGCTCACCTGTGACAACATCCACATAAATCCCCTGCTCGTGATTATCCCAATATTCATTGTTGAATGCGGGTTCTGTTGCCGCGTTTTGAGTGACATTGTATTGATGATCAGTAAGCCTTTCCTTGATTTCATCTTCTGTGGGAAGCGGGTAATCACCTGGGTCAATGATCATCTCGCCCGCCATGTTGATCTCTTCCGGTGAGATATGACAGTATCCCAAGGGATTCTTGTTTAAATAATCCTGATGGTATTCCTCAGCCGTGTAAAATCGTGCCAGCGGCTCGATTTCCACTTCGAATCTCTCAGCCCGGCCACGTTCAATAGAGGCGATGCGTGCCACGATTTCTCCACTGGCTTCATCGGTATAATACACGCCTGTTTGATACTGTGTACCTCGGTCGTTGCCCTGTGCGTTTCTAATGGTTGGATCAATCACATTGAAATAGGCAAACAGAAGTGCATCCAGGCTGACAATGTTTAGATCATACTCCACTCTGACCGTCTCCCGATATCCGGTATCTCCTGTGATGACTTTCTCATATGTAGGGTCTACATCAGCCCTGCCATTAGCATAACCGCTGATAACGTCAACTGCCCCATCAATGGATTGCATCAGCTTTTCCATGCCCCAAAAACATCCACCCGCTAGATAAATGACATCAATCCCTTCTTTTTCAACATAAGTTGCATCAAACGGTGTCTCTTCCATTTCCACTTCACTCTCCTTTATCTCATCAGTCCCCTGGCTAACAGACGGGTTCCCATCAGCGACACATGCGCTGATCATTAATACAATCATTATTCCAACTATAAACTTACTCATATTGCGCATATTTTATATCCTTTTTATCCATTTTTTATACAAAATCCCAGACAATTCAAAAAAGGATAAAGATCTGCAAATTGTCTTGATTGGGATTGTGATGTTACTTATTGATATCTCACCAATAGTCAAAATAAATATACTATATTTATGAGACAATATTTATAATAATTGTATTAATATCGTTAGCCGATAGGCAATAAGCAATTTAATTCTGAAGTTGCTCTTTTTTGGGGTCTTTCATAAACAGGATCAAAATCGAACTGAAAACCAGCAACCCAGCCATGATCAATAAGGATAACGTGAATGACCCTTCCGGCGTTTTCAGCCGATCCATCACGGTGACGAAAATGACTGAAGCCTGACCAAACAACTGGATCAACCCGTTTGAGGTTCCCTCCGGTGTGGGATGGGTGATCTCAGCCGCATATTGCATGCCAATAGGATTAGCACTCACCAGGAAGAATCCCATCCAGAAAGCGGAAAGGTATAAGAGCCAGGCTGAATTAGCGAAGGTCACGCCTAACAAGCCTGGAATAGCTAGGGCAAATCCAAAAAGAATAAAAGGTTGACGCTTGTGAGTTTTATCAGAAAAGATCGGCATCACCACCGCACCAATCAGCCCCCCGCCCAGCATCAGCGCACCAAGGGTGCCGGCGTCATCCGGTGTGAAATCTCGCAGTCGGATAATGGGTTCCACCCAGGTTGTAATCCCATTAAACAACCCCAGACCGACAAAGGAGATGAACAAATAAATCCAAAATCTGGGAACACTTAAGGCGTGTTTTAATCCATCCAACATTAAAGCTCGCACTTGTTCGCTTGATGAGTCCGGCGGGGTTTGAGGCTTTTCACGAGCGAAAAGTATAAACACAAGAGCGGAAAAAGCCGTTATTGCCCCATAGATCAATTGGATCTTATCAATCGACATTGTTTTCACCAACTCAGGTGTGAGTACCATACCTACAGCAGTGCCGATCAAATTTGCAAGCGTCACCAACCCAACCGCAGTTGCCCGTTCTTGAATTCCAAACCACAAAGCAGGTATCTTTGTCCATGCATTTAACAAAAACGGTTGTGCAATAGCAATACCAATGGTGCTGAATAATACTAGCTGATAATTCGCACCAGCGAAACCTCGTAAAATACCAAAAATTGACATGAGGATGGCACCAATACTCACCAAAGGCTTGAAGCCATAAGTGTCTATGCCCCATGAAACAGGGATCGAGAGTGGGATATAAGCGATCATAAACACCATAGATAGCAGACCAATTTTTGTATCCGTCACACCGTAGAAATCAGAGGCAAAAATAGTGATGGGTGCATAGGATATCCAAAGCATTTGAATCGTCAAGTTGACAAACATAAATACAGCCAACACAACCCAACGATAAGGGTATAACTTAAATTGGTTTTGATCAGTCATAACAACTTCCTCTCCTTACTCATTCATTCAATTGGCGATAAATTTTATGCATTTGACGATAAATTTGCTTAAATACGTCAAAGCGCTCATCATAAAGCGCTCTGTTCTCAGGATTAGGTTGGTAAATATGTTTAAATTGAATAAGGTCAGGGATATCTGAATATTGAATTTCTTTCAATCCAACTGCGCCAATCCATGCTGCCCCTCGGGCATTGGCACATACCGGGTCTGAAACCTGCCGGATTTCACGATTCATCACATCAGCAAGGATTTGGCACCACACATCCGATTGGGCACCCCCGCCGATAATGTTCATCCCTGGGACTGTTCTCTTCAAAAAATTTTCAACGGGCGTCAACAACCACCGGGTATTAAAAGCGATTCCCTCTAAGAATGCACGGATGATATCCTCGCGGGTATTGTTCAACGATAGATTATATAATCCCGCTCTGAGGGTTCGATCCTCAACAGGGGCACGTTCTCCCCAAATCCAGGGGGTATAAATAACCTTGTTGCTGCCAGCCGGTGTGCGTTCTGCAATAATATCCAACACTTTGAAGATATCCGGAACCGACTCCTCCAACATCAACTCATCCTTGTGATAAAGGATGTTATCTCGCAGGAAAGTCAGGTTTCCGCCGGCCGTTGCCTGTAGGGCGATGAGGATATATTTTCCGGGTATAGCACAGGGGACAGACGCCAAACTATTAACGACATCCGTTTTCTTATAAGGAACATGGGCAGCCATCCATGAGGATGTGCCAATATAGAGATGCAAATCATTGTCCTCAACAGTTCCTGCGCCAATGGCAGCAGCTGTACTGTCAATCGCACCTGCTACGACTTGCACATCCAGTGAAAGCCCCAACTCACGGGCAATGTCCGGCTTGAGGTTCCCTATCACCTCGGTGCAGGGGACAATGTCTGGAAATTTATCCGCCGAAATCCCGCTATCTTCGATTAAACCTTGATCATAAACAATATTGTCAGGGTCCCTGTTATCCGTGACCCAGGATGTGAGAATTGAATCAAAGGTTGCCACAGAACGCCCTGTCAGTTTGAGATTCATGTAATCCAAGACATTAAGGAATTTATACGTGCGCTCATACACACCAGGAAATTGATCCCGGATTAAAAGCATATGCGCAGCAGGGTCTTTCCCTGTCATGGATGGCATGCCGCCTGTAAGACGGATCCAGTGTAGGGTTTGTCGTAATCCTGCCCCTGTCAAGTTCACCACGCCTTTGAATTGTTTTTCCAAGGCTGAAGCTCCCCGCATGTCCATCCACAGAATGCAGTTCATCAGCGGCTGCCCATTTTTATCTACAGGGATTGTGCCCTCCCCCTGCGTTGAACAACAAACAGCTCGAATTTGTTCATGGATTCCCTGGTTGGAAAACAACCTTTTGCTTGCAGTCAGGAACGCTTGCCACCATTCATCTGGGGATTGCTCGGTACCGCCATCTGGTGTGACAATCAATTCTAACGGCTCGGATTCCCATCCTAAAACCTCACCATGTATCGTAATGGCCGCCACCTTCATAGAAGATGTTCCGAGGTCAACGGAGAGAATAGCGGGTTCTGCACTCATGATGGTCTCCTTTACAGTTTTTTGTTTAGACCCCTTCGACACAACCTAAGACGGCTTCAAATCGCTCAAGAGCATCATCAATGATCTCATCCGTATCAGCCATGGAGGTATACATTCGGCTTCCCGCCAAGGTGATGATGCCGTTTGCCATGTAAGCGGCGCCCATCTCTTCCATCATATGTTTTCTGGGTTTAAGTTCTTTGAGGAGTTTGACGGGCCTTCGCAGGTCAAGCAGCATTACCCCTGAGGTTTCAAGGTGGCAGATGGATCCCTGATTATAAGCGACAAATGGAAGCCCCAACTTGTCAATAATTTTTTGCAACCCCTTGGTCAGACGGTCACCCGCTCTGCCAGCAATGACCGGCGCATTGGTGCGCTCCATTTCAAGTAAGGAATAATAACCAGCGGCACAAGAAAGGGGATTAGCGGAAAGCGTACCGCCAATATAAGCACGCTCGCCGGTACCTCCAATACCTGGCGCAAATCTTTGGATGATCTCAGCGCGACCCCCAACCCCGCCAGCCATGGGATAACCACCCGTAACGCATTTGCCAAAGATGGTCAAGTCTGGTTTGATATCAAAATAACCTTGCGCGCCGCCCAACCCAAGACGGAAGCCGGACACAACTTCATCGAAAATCAACAAAGCGCCAAACTCATCACATAACTCTCGTACCTTCCGGTTATAGTCAAAGGGCACAGGTCGTGTGCCGGATTCCGGTCCCACCGGCTCAACGATCACTGCTGCGGTTCCGCCGCGAAGACGATTAGCAATTAATTTACGTTCCAACATCTTCAAATCTGTTGGATAAAACTCCTGGGTGTTGGCAGTAGCTTTCCGTGGAATACCTACTGATTCGAAACGTCTTGTGCCAGGAATATGCAAACCATAAACCATTGAATCAGACCAACCGTGGTATCCGCCTCCCGTCTTGATCACTTTTTTCTTGTCAGTGAAAACCCGTGCCGCTCGGATAGCGGCCATAACGCTCTCAGTTCCAGTACCCAACATACGGAACATTTCAATGGAGGGCATAAAGCGCTGGATCAAATTTGCCAGTTTGAGTTCATACTCATGAAATAAACCGGTTATAGGGCCGCATTGTTTTATGGTTTCAAAAACCTTTTCACGTACGGGTTCATAATTGCTTCCTAATACAGTTGGGCCGCCAGCTTGAAGAAAATCAATGTATTGGTTCCCATCAACATCCCACATGTAAGCGCCGTTAGCTTTCTCGATAGCGATGGGAAAAGGATAATTGAACGCTAGATTGTGCTGAACACCCCCGGGAATGACCTTTTTAGCCTCATCTGTTAATTCGCGCGACTTTTGACATTTACTGTCAAAATATGCCAATACTTCCTGTAATTTATCCCGACGGATAGGCCGCATGGGCTGACTAATTAAAGCCTCTAATTGTTGATAGATCCGATCTACATCGGGATACTCTGAGATAGCATATTGTTGTCTTTCATTTTCCTGCATCTTTACTCCTTATGATCTTCTTCAGCTCTTTTCTGATCTTTTCTCAATTTTTGTACGGCAATTTCTCTGACCCACATCGGTATCTTTGTGACTTTTTCACCCGTACTCAATGCTAAGAGATAAGTAATCGCACACTTTTCTAATAATTTGACATTTAGAACCGCTCGCGCCATATCTGTCCCAAAAACAAGAGCACCATGATTCTTCATTAGGTAAGTGTTAGCATGATCACGGACATTTCGAGCTATCTTATCCCTTAGCATCCCCGTTCCAGATGGCGCATAAGGAATAACTTTCACATCACGACCGAGAAATCGCACCTGCTCATCGAATAATGCGGGTATTGCTTTGTCAATTAAGGCCAGCGTGCTTGAATAAATCTGATGCGTGTGGATAATGGCGTGCACATCTGTGCGAACATGATATATTGCAGCATGCATTCCCGATTCAACAGATGGGCGAAGCCTACCCTCAAGTTGCTCCCCCTTGAAGTCACAAATACAAATATCTTCTGGTTTCATTTTTGTATAATCTGTATTTGAGGGTGTAATCGCGAAGTTGTCCCCATCAGATGTTCTGGTTGATAAATTCCCCCCTGTTGTCATCAAAATGCCATCCTGCACCAATTTGAGAGACGTAGAAATAATACATTCTTTTTCAGATAAAAAATGGCTCACAGGCAGTCCTTCCAAGACTATTTTTTGATATTATAATAAACAATCTTGACGGTGTCAAGATTGTCTGCTATGCTATAGACATGGAAAAAGACACCTATCATCATGGCGATTTAAAAAACGCATTAATTAACGCCGGTATCGAAATCCTCAGCCAGGAAGGGTTGCATGGCCTCAGCCTGCGCAACGCTGCACAAAAAGCAGGGGTTAGTCACTCCGCTCCATATTCACATTTTAAGGACAAACAAGCACTTATCGCAGCTATTTCAACCAAAGGGCTATATCTAATCTATGAGAAGTTATCTCAGATTGCTGAACAGAAAGAAGAACAACCTCTTGAACAGCTACACGAAGTCGCTTGGGGATATACAGAATTTGCATTGGAAAATATAGGACTATTTAAATTAATATTCTCTAGCGCAATCGAACGCGAACACGAGTACCCTGAATTTGTGACGATTAGCCACCGTAACTTTGATTTAATAGTGAAAGTGATTGAGAATAGTCAGGACGCTGGCATCATCAAACCACATCAATCAAAATTGAAGGCCCTTACCATATGGAGTATGGTACACGGTTTCATCTTTTTATACCTTGAAAGACAGGTCCCATCCCAAATTTTAAAGAAGTACAAAATCAGACAATTGCTAAACAATGTCGTAGACCAATTCATTGCTGTAAATGACAAATGAATTTGTTATAGACGGCATAAATAATAACCTTCTTCCCCACGATTTATTCGTTTTTTAGATAACAGTGAGTGGAACCTTAAACCTTTTCCAAAAAAAACCATAATGATAATTACGCTTTATGATTATTACCAACAGAGTCATGGTAAACCGAATGGAAAAATTTTATCTGCCCTTTGCCATGTTGTTTTGCATAATAAAGCGCTTCGTCTGCTTGTTTGATTAATATATTCGGGGCTTTCGAATCATTCGGATAAATACTGATGCCCATGCTCATATTGACATTTAATGGCTTAAACTTGTCATCAATGGAATTATTGAAATTGTCATAAAGTTTTTCGCAAAATCGTATGACATTTTCTTTATTTTTGATATTATCAAGAACTAAAATAAATTCATCCCCACCAATCCGGGAGACAATATCATTTCCGCGGGTTGTCGACTTTAATATCCACGCAAACCACCTCAGGAACTCATCCCCCGTTTCATGTAGAAAACGATCATTGATCTCTTTTAAATTGTCAATATCAATTTCTATTAATGCGAACTTTTGCGTTGTCTGCCGAACCATCTCGTCAATGCGTTCAAATAGCCCACGCCGATTATAGACATTGGTCAGTGTGTCGTGCGTTGCTAGTGTACGCAATTCACTTTCTTTTGACTTAATTTGATTGATCTCGCGCGTAAAACCAATCAAACCAAAAAACTTCCCTTTGTCATCCCTTAACGGAATCTTGGTTGTATGAGTCCAATTGTAGGTGTTTTGAGTATCTCTTCTAACCTCAACCAAACTGGAGATCGGCTCTCCGGTTTCATATAATTCCCTCTCCTCTTTTTCAGTTCTCTGACCAAATTCCTCACCAAAAATATCTTTATCTGTCTTACCGATTAACTGATTCTCATGATCAAGATTAAGGTTCTTCATCACCCTTGTATTAATTAAATTAAAACGCCCCAAAGGGTCTTTTATATAAATACTGTCGGAATCTGTTTCCATAATAGCTTTAAAGACAAATCGATAAATATCTTCAAAACTATATTCGTCAAGAATTAATGGCATAGCCTTTTCATTGGGGTCATCTTTATTCGTTGACATCAATAACGCATCCTTTGATGATATTATGAATCATATGCTATTACCCTCGATTTTTGGGGACGGGAACTGCATAGTCATTCACTGACATTATTCCTAAGGAATGTGGCGGTCGTTGATCAAGAAAAATGGTGAGTATATCAGGCATTAGGAAAACCAAGCATACATGAGGCAATATCTAATAATTATAATGCCTTTTTGACCATTATTCGATGATTGTTTTATTATTCTTGGATTCAAGGATTTAGTGCAACGGATGAGGTGATAAAATCATTCGTATGCAAAAACAAAAATACAAAAGATTAGGAAACGAAGAGCGAGAAAGTATAAGTAGAGGACTGGCAC